>Ga0207754_100007_pt1 | contig 379832 bp, 401 predicted proteins | sample A23E1SouthBayCA_FD_187728 | JGI IMG/M metagenome (GOLD analysis project Ga0207754, IMG submission 187728) | Aerobic enrichment media microbial communities from Eden Landing Ponds, California, USA - A23 E1 (SPAdes) | ecosystem: Environmental > Aquatic > Marine > Unclassified | place: Emeryville... | reverse complement strand
CCGGCGGCCGACCCGCGCGGAAGCCTCCGACGTCGCTAACGCCGTCCTGGACGGCACGGACGCGGTGATGCTCTCGGGGGAAACCGCCATCGGCAACCACCCCGCACGCGTCGTCGACACCATGGCTAGCATCGTCGAAGAAGTCGAAAACAGCGAAGAGTACGAGGAACTGCGCGAACAACGCGTGCCCGAAGCCGACGACACGCGGGCTGACGCGCTGGCTCACGCCGCCCGGTTCCTCGCCGAAGACGTCGACGCCACCGCGATCGTCGCCGCCAGCGAGTCTGGCTACTCCGCGCTGAAGGCCGCGAAGTTCCGGCCTGGTATTCCCATTATTGCCTCGACCCCGAGCGATCGGGTCCGGCGGCGGCTCGCCCTCTCGTGGGGCATCCACCCGACCTCGACGCCGTACACGACGGAGGGTGCGGACGCCATCATCCAGAACTCCGTCCAGTCCGCACTGGACACCGGCATCGCGCGCAACGGCGATACGCTGGTCGTCGTCTCGGGGATGATGACCGAACTCGACGGGATCGGCACCTCGAACATGCTCAAGATCCACGTGGCCGCGGAGACGATTGTCTCCGGGACGCCGATCGTCAGCGGTATTGTCACGGGTGAAATCCACCGTGTCGAGGATGGTGACCTCTCGGCTGTTCCGGACGGTGCAGTCGCGGTGATTCCTGCTGAGTTCGACGGCGAACTCGCCGGTGATGCCGATCATATCCGTGGTATCGTCAGCGCCGAAGACAACGCGACCGGCAGTCGCGCTGCCGTGCTCGCGCGCGAACTTGACCTGCCGATGATCGGCGAGGCGGACGTGCCTGCGGACATCGAGAACGGCACTGTCGTCACGCTGGATGCCGAACGAGCGGTTCTGTACCGTGACGTCGTGGGCGCTCGAGAGGAATAACAGCTCGCCAGCTTCGTTCACGTATCAGTCGCTCGCTGCGTTCACGTATCGGGTCGAAAGTCGCTTTTTCTTCGAGTGCATCCGCTCTGATGGCGTTGTGTCGGTCCTGAAATGTCAGATCAAAATCACACATCGGCGCGAGTAAATATATGCAGTTAAGTGTGGCAAGGACGATACGCCGATAGTATGGCCACATACGCAGGGGTCGACCTGGGCGCGACGCACGTGCGCGCCATCGTCGGCGACGAGACTGGCGCGGAACTAGGTTCTCACAAACAGCGGACGCCGGAGGGGCCAACCGGGATCGCAGTCACCGAGGCGGTCCTCGAAACCCTTCGCAGCGCGTGCGCGAACGCGGATGTCGATCCGACAGCACTGCAGGGCGTGGGAATCGGCTCGATCGGCCCGCTGGATCTGACCGACGGCGCCGTCGAAAACCCCTCGAACTTGCCCGATAGCATCGACCGGATTCCGTTGGTCGGGCCGATCCGGAATCTTGTCGAAACCGACAACGTCCACCTTCACAACGACACGGTCGCCGGTGTGATCGGCGAACGCTTCTACAGTGAACGGAACCCCACGAGCATGGTCTACCTCACCATCTCGACGGGTATCGGTGCCGGCGTGTGTGTCGACGGGAACGTGCTCAGCGGCTGGGACGGCAACGCCGGCGAAGTCGGGCACATCACGCTCGACCCGGACGGAGCCATGCAGTGTGGCTGTGGAAAACCCGGTCACTGGGAGGCCTACGCTTCGGGTCAGAACATCCCTCGATACGCGAAACACCTCTATGAGACCGAGGACTGGGAAACCGATATGGACGTGCTGAGCGATGACTTCTCGGCGATCGACGTGTATGCCAACGCGGGCGACGACGAGTTTGCCGACTACGTCATCGAGCGCGTCAACGACTGGAACGTCCAGGGGTTCGCCAACCTCATCCACTCCTATGCGCCGCTGGTCATCTACGTCGGTGGCAGCGTCGCGCTCAACAACGAAGAACTCGTACTCGACCCGGTCCGAGAGCGACTCGAAGATCACGTCTTCGTCAACATGCCCGATATCAAGCTGACGACGCTGGGCGATGACGTCGTGTTGAAGGGCGCACTCGCGAGCGGTCTCACGCGAGGGACTGGCGACCGTAGCCGCGTGCCGGAGTAATTACTCGTGTCGGTGCAGGTCGTAGAGTCGTCTGAACACGAGCGTCGGAAACCTGGGTTCGACTCTGCTCGGTGGCCGCCCGTGGCCGTCGGCCTGTGACGCCGAGACGCGCTCGACGACGCCGCGTTCCGCCAACTCGTAGAGGAATCGCTTGACCGTTCCTGGGGAGAGGTCGATGTTGTCGATCCCGGCTATCGCTTTTGTCGTCGTGGTGACCGAGGCGCGCTCGTCGGAATCGAGATCGAGCAACTCCCGGAGTACGCGCTGGCGATTCGCCCGAAGCGACAGGACGACCCCGAGCGGGACACACGGGGATGGCACGGCGTCGATCCCCGTCTCGACGTCCTCGTCGCGGATCCGCTCGACGCCGGCGGCATCAGCCCGGTCTGCAGCTCCGAACAGTGCCGCCAGCGCGTCGTGTGCGTCCCCGCCGGCCCAGGATGCAATTTTCCTCGCCTGGGAGTGCTGTAGCGCGTCGCGAGCGAGACCGTCGGACCCTCGTGTCATCAGCACGTCGATCAATACCTGTTGTCCGTAGCCGGGAATCTCGATCTCCTCATCTGGCCACTCCCCGTGAACGTCCTCACCAGGGGTTCGTCCGACGAGCAAGAGTGAGACGGTGTGTCCGAACGGTTCGAACCACTCGGTGAGTTGCGCCGTCGTGAGCGACTCGGGCTCGTCAACGTGGTCGACAGCCAGGACGACCCCGGAACTCCCGCCGACCGTGTCCTGAAGTCGCGACCGGAGCTCGGCTGTACTCACTCCTTGCTGTGGGACGTCGTCCGAGCTAACCGCTTCCAGCACACGATGATACAGCTGGAACTCACTGTTGGCGACCCGCGCGTCGACGTACACGAACGTCGGAAGCTCGACTGTTTGGGCGCGCGTGGACGTATGAATGACCGCATGTGGCTGGACTGTCATCGACTGTAGTCGGTCGAACAGCGCGGTGACGATCGCTGACTTTCCGCTCCCCGAGGGTCCCCAGACGTACACGTCCGGGGGTAGCGTCCCCTCGAACACGGGATCCAGATGATCGAGCACTCGCTCGAGGACGGGTCCGCGGCCGACCGGCTCCTGGACGTGCGCGACCGGGTTCAACGGCTCGTAGTCGAGGACGATTGGCCGGTCGGCGCCTCGCCGTCGCCGCCGTCTGATCCGCTGTGCAAGATCCATCGTTAATCGTTATTGTATAACTACCACTGGCCCGGCGGGAATAAAAAATGATTTGATTCGATATCAACATTTCAAACCGATTATTATATCTGACCGGCGTTATCGACCGACAGTTCACCGGTAGTATTCGGGCGCGAACCGCTTGAGGAGCGCAGCCGTCAGCAAGAACACGAGCCCGCTGAACAGTCCGACGATCAGCGCGGCCGCGACTCGGACGCCGATCGTTGCTTCGATCAGGACGGCAGTGACGACGGTTATAGCCCCCACGACCGCAGCGAAGCGGCGGCGGTCGTCGGGTTCGAGCAGTAACTGATCCGACATAGTCGACATGACTGTGCGGTCCGGTATAGGTGTTTGCTTCGACCGAACTCCCGCGTCGTCGAACCCTCCTATCGTGCAAGTAAACGGGCTTGTCGCGTGGTTCGTGCGTCTGCCATCTCTTTACGCGAGGCCCCTGGTTGAGCGATGAAGTGATCGTTTCGACTGTGTCAGCCCGATTGCGGCCTCAAACAATTAAGCGGATGGGCCGACATTGGGGACGTATGGCAGAACAGCAGGTAGACGAGGCGTTGTTGAAGGCCGACCGGTGGAGCAAAATCGTCGCGTTGTTTTTCGCGATGGGGATGTACGGATTCGCGACGCTGTTTACGAACAACGCCACACTCAACGCCGCAATTGCGGCGTTCGCTGCGATCGGTGTCCGGATTTCGATCCCGTACTTCGCCAGCATCTCTGGATACGGGCTGGATCAGTCTCCAAGCCAGTCACACGCCGGTACGGGCAACTACCATCACGGTGCAGTCGGCGTCGGCCTGATCGTCGGTTCGTTCCTGGCGCTCGCTATCATAGCCGTCGAGACGCCGGCCGTGGCGTTCGCCGGCGGCGCCGCCGGTGGTGTCGTGTCGGTGCTGTTGCTACGAGAGGTACTTCCATCTGTGTGATACGACTCCCTCTTCGTTTGGACACGCGCTAAAAAAATGACCGAAAAAGCAGTTCGTGAGCGATTACAGTCCGCCGGGGACCCACACGGCGGTCTCGAAGACGCCTGCCATCGCTAGGACCCAGATCAGCGAAATCGTGACGAAGATGGCGAAGGCGGGCGGGTCCACGTGGGTACCACCGTGCGCGTAGAAGATACGCTGGCCAGCCTCACCGACGAGCGCGCCGATCATGCCGAAGAGAGCGGCGATGACCAAGCCCACGATCGGATCCACACCGGCGAGGATCGCGTCGTTACCTGCGGTCTGGGTGACCGCGAAGAACGCGGTCGCACCGGGTAGCGTCATGTGGTGAGTGACCGGGATCCGAGCGACACCCAGATTCAGGAAGATCAGCGACGCCGCGCTGATACCGAACCCGAAGAAGACTGCTGGGGCTGCAGGTGCGTTGGCGAGGTTCGTCCCCTCTGGGACCACCATGAGATTGGCCAGGCCACCTGCTGCTACCTGGAGACCGATGTACCCGGCAACGGCACCGGCGACCAGTCCGATCGAGGCGACGTGTGACCACTTGTACATGTTCGGCAGCCACGGTTCCACGGCGAGCATGTCCGAGTTGTCCTTCTCGCCGTCGCCGAAGTTGTGGTTGTTCCCCATCTCTTCGCGCTCGAACGGACCCATGTCGAAGCGTCCGCTGGCCTTGTCGCTAACGGTACCGAGGATCGAGTAGCCGAAGACCGCTCGGTGGGCGAACGCGCTGGCGACGACGGTGAAGGCGATCGGGTCAGTCGGGATCGCGGCCTGTCGGAGGAGCTCCTCCAGCACGATACCGAAAACACCGAACGCTGCACCGACTGCCAGAATATCGGGCCGACTTCCGAGTGCGAAGGTAATGTCCTTCCCGTTGTGGTAATCCATTCCGGATTCCATCAGTCCGTTCTTCGCGGCGTAGGCGGCCGCTGCCGCACCACCGGCGAATGAAATGTGCGGGCCGAAGACCGGGCCGAACCCGATAGCGACCCCCGGACCGCCACCGGCGACACCGGCGAGGACGAGGAATCCAGTGAAGACGAAGGCGGGTAGCGCGCCGAGCGCAGCACCGAACGCACCGCCGGCTGCCGCACCGACCAGGATGTACCAGTTATCTATGAGGACGTTCGTGATAGCATCGACGTCCCCCCAGGAGTGTGAGGTCTCCAGTACCACGTCAGCCTGATCGGCCGCGGCGAGTGCCGGGTCGAGTAGTTCTGCCGGCATCGTTTATTCCTCCCGTGCCCAGTCGAGCGATCGATCGACTGCGTCTTCCCAGCGGTCGTGCAGTTTGTCTGCCTTGTTCGGGTCCATCTCCGGACTGAACTCGCGGTCGACCTGCCAGTTGTCCCGGAGCTCGTCCAGCGTCTCCCAGTAGCCGACCGCGAGCCCGGCCGCGTAGGCCGCGCCCAGCGCTGTCGTCTCGTCGACCTGCGGACGAGCGATATCGGTCTGGATGATGTCGGATTGCAACTGGACGAGGAAGTTGTTCTTGACTGCCCCACCGTCGACCTTGAGACTGGTCAGCTCGACGCCGGAATCGTCTTGCATCGCTTCCGCGACGTCGCGGGTCTGGTAGGCGATCGACTCTAGCGTCGCCCGCACGATGTGCTCGCGACGGGTGCCACGAGTCATCCCGACGATCGTCCCGCGTGCGCGCCCGTCCCAGTGTGGGGCCCCGAGCCCGGTGAACGCGGGCACCATGTACACGCCGTCGGTTGAATCAATCGAGCGCGCGAGCTCGGCCGTCTCCGTGGGATCGTCGATGAGTTCGACGTCCTCGAGCCACTCGATCGCGGCACCGGTGATGAAGATCGACCCCTCCAGCGCGTACTGGACCGGCTCGCCCGAACGCTGGAAGCCGACGGTCGTCAGCAGCCCGTGTTCGCTCGATACGGCCTCGTTGCCCGTGTTCATCAGGAAGAACGAGCCCGTCCCGTAGGTGTTCTTCGCGTCACCGGCGTCGAAGCAAGTCTGGCCGAACAGCGCGGCCTGCTGGTCACCGAGCGCACCCGCGACCGGCACTTCCGCTTCGAGGAACCCGTCGGGGTCGGTGTAGCCGTAGTAATCCTCGTCACTGGACGGTCGGACCTCCGGCAGCATACTCTCGGGGACGCCGAATTCCTCGAGGAGCTCGTCGTCCCATTCCATGTCGTTGATGTTGTACAACATGGTCCGGGACGCGTTGGACACGTCCGTGATGTTGTTGCCGGTCAGGTTGTAGGTGAGCCACGCGTCGATGGTCCCCATCATGAGCTCGCCGTCCTGGGCTCGCTCCTGGAGATCCTGCGGTCGCGCGCGCTGCATCTTGACCGGATCGCCTTCCGAGAGCAGCCACTCGACTTTCGTCGCCGAGAAGTACGCGTCGGCCTCCAGGCCGGTCTTCTCGCGGATCCACTCGACTTTGTCCTCTTCTTGGAGTTCCTCGACGCGGTCGGTCGTCCGGCGGTCCTGCCAGACGATCGCGTTGTGGACCGGCTTGCCGGTCTCGGCGTCCCACACGATCGTCGTCTCACGCTGGTTGGTGATCCCGATCGCGTCGAGCTGGCTCGCCTCGACACCTGCCTTTCCGAGGGCCTTGATCACGACATCTTTGGTGTTTTCCCAGATCTCCATCGCGTCGTGCTCGACCCAACCCGGCTCCGGATAGATCTGTTCGTGCTTTTCGTACGCGTTCGCGACGACCGTCCCGTCATGGTCGAAGACCATGAAGCGAGTGCCGGTCGTCCCCTGATCGATCGCACCGACGTATGTGTCTGACATGGCTAGTGATTTTGTGCCCACGGCACACTTTACGAGTAGTGCCGTGTTGGTAGTAAAACTCACAGTGAATCGTTATAAAACTGCCGCAAGCTCATTGACAAATCCGCCAATATTCCGCCATGTGGCCGCGTTTCGATGAAATATTACTTCACACATATCCACCTCAATCCGTAGTGACGGTTCTTTACGGGCAATTCGGGGACAGTGGTAACAATAAAGTACGTTCGGGACAGATTCCATTCTATCGGATGGCTTCCACACCACACGTTCTCGTGATCGGCGGGGGTTCGACCGGTATCGGCATCGCGCGTGACCTCGCGATGCGTGATCTGGACGTGACGCTCGTCGAACAGGGGAACCTCACTCACGGGACGACCGGCCGGATGCACGGCCTGCTCCACAGCGGCGGCCGCTATGCCGTCTCCGATCAGGCCAGCGCGAAGGAGTGTATCCAGGAGAATCGCGTCCTCCGGGACATCGCAAGCCACTGTGTCGAGATGACCGGCGGCATGTTCGTCAAGCGCCCGGAAGACACAGAGGAGTACTTCCAGAAGAAACTTGAAGGGTGCCGAGAGTGCGATATTCCGGCAGAAGTAATCTCTGGCGAGGAAGCACGCAAGCGCGAGCCCCACCTCGCGAAGGACATCGACAAGGCGATCGCAGTGCCCGACGGCGCGATCGACCCGTTCCGACTCGTGGTCGCGAACGCCGCCAGCGCCGAGCAACACGGCGCGCGCATCGAGACACACTCCCCGGTGACCGACCTGCTGATCGAGGACGGGGAGGTCGTCGGCGTCGAGGTCGAACACAAGTCCGGCCCGGGAATCCGCGTCCACGGCACTGAAGGGGGGACCGAGGAGATCCGTGCGGACTACGTCGTCAACGCCAGCGGTGCCTGGGCGGGCCAGATCGGCGACATGGCCGACGTCGACATCGAGGTCCGACCGTCGAAGGGCGTGATGACGATCATGAACATCCGGCAGGTCGACACGGTCATCAACCGCTGTCGACCGAAAGGCGACGCCGATATCGTCGTTCCCCACGAGACGACAGCGATCCTCGGGACGACCGACGAGGAAGTCGAAGATCCCGAGGACTACCCCGAGGAACAGTGGGAAGTCGACCTGATGATCGACACGCTCAAGGAACTCGTGCCGATGCTCGATGAGGCGCGGACGATCCGCTCCTTTTGGGGCGTGCGTCCGCTGTACGAACCGCCGGACGTCGGCAGCGAGGACCCGACCGACATCACGCGGGACTTCTTCCTGCTGGATCACGAGGAGCGCGACGACCTGCCGGGTATGACGAGCATCGTCGGCGGGAAGTTCACGACCTACCGGCTGATGGCCGAGAAGATCAGCGACCACGTCTGCGAGCAGTTCGGTATCGAGCGCGAGTGCCGAACTGCCGACGAACCGCTGCCCGGCAGCGAGGACTTCTCGGTCCTGCGCGATTACATGGAGGAGTTCGGGCTCCGATCGCCGATCGGCCGTCGCAGCGTCGAACGACTCGGCTCGCGCGCGGACGAGGTGCTCAAGACTGACGACCCGAACCCGGTCATCTGCGAGTGCGAGGGCGTCACGCGCGCGGAAGTGCAGGACGCCATCGGGCAGTCCGGATCGGACCTCAATGCTGTCCGCATCCGGACCCGCGCCTCGATGGGCAACTGCCAGGGTGGGATGTGCGTCCATCGGCTGGCGAGCGAACTCCACGACACCCGCGTCGACGGGGAGACCTTCGACGAGGGAGTCGCCCGCGAGGCCTGGGACGAACTCCTCCAGGAGCGCTGGAAGGGGCAGCGCCACGCCCTCTGGGGCGAGCAGCTCTCACAGGCGATGCTGAACTACGCGCTGCACGCGACGACTCAGAACCGCGACAACGACCCCGCGGACGGCGAGCCGGTCGACTTCGCGGCGTTCGATACGGGAGCCGATCAGCCGGGTGAGTCTGGCGGTGCAGACGTCGCGGCTGACGGGGGTGAGCGAGATGGCTATTGAGTCGGACGTACTGGTGATCGGTGGCGGACTTGCCGGGTTATCGAGCGCGATTTCGGCCGCCCGCGAGGGCGCGGACGTGCGTCTGGTAACCTACAAGCAGAGTACGCTCCGGCAAGCCTCGGGGCTGATCGACGTGCTCGGGTACACGCCCAACGGCGAGGGCCCGCTCACCGACCCCTACGACGCTATCCCCGAACTCCCCGAAGAGCACCCGTACCGCATCGTCGGCGAGGACACTGTCAGAGACGCGATGTCGATGTTCGACGCGGTCGTCGACACGTATCGGGGCGGACACACGGATACCAATGCCCTGCTGCCGACCTACGGCGGGACGGTCAAGCCGACCGCCCGATACCCCGACGGCGCGGCCGCCGGGCTCGCCAGCGACGACCGCGACCTTCTGCTGGTCGGGTTCGAGGCGATGCCCGACTTCGACGCACCGCACGTCGCGGCCCACCTCGAGGCTGCCGGCGTTCCGTTCGACGTGCGCGGGGAGACGATTCAGTTCCCCGGGGACCTGATGGACGACGCCAAGGTCACTCGCTACGCCAAACTCCTCGAAAACAACGGCCCTGTAGAAGTACGGGGCCGCGAGCGCGGGGCCCGAGACGCCCTGGTTGAGCGCCTCAACCCGCTGATCGAGAACGAACAGCGCATCGGTCTGCCGGCTGTCCTCGGCGACGCAGACGCCGCCGGCGTGCGGGCGGCCCTGGAAGCGGAGCTCGGCACAGAGGTCTTCGAGGTGCCGGCGACGCCGCCGTCCCTACCCGGCGTCCGACTGGAGGACCGACTGTTCGAGGCCCTCGATGAGGTCGGTGGCAACTTCGAGAGCGGTAATCCGGTCGTTTCCTTCGACGGCCAGGACCGCGTCGAGACCGTCTACGTCGACAAACAGGACGCCCGGATCCCGTTCAGCGCCGAGCAGTACGTGCTGGCGACCGGCGGACTCGTCGGCAAGGGCGTCGAGTCCGATCGCGAGCACGTCTACGAACCGATCTTCGACTGCCACGTCGCCCACTCCGAGGACCGGTATGACTGGTTCGACGAGGACGTCTTCGGCGACCATCCGTTCGCCGGGTTCGGCGTCGATCCCGATCCCGAACTGCGGCCACTCGACGGCTCGGGATCACCCGAGTTCGAGAACCTGCGGGCCGCCGGCTCGGTCCTCGGCGGGTATGACTTCGCTGCCGAGAAATCCGGCAGCGGCGTCTCGATCGCAACAGGATATCATGCTGGCCGAATCGCGGCACAGGAGGCACAATGAGCGACGCTAGAGACCCGACGCAGTTCGACCCGGTCGTACCGAACACAGGAGAAGAATACGAGCCGCTCGAAGTCTTCCCGGAAGACGAGGGGTTCGACCTCCGTCCCGGCGCGGATTCCTGCTACAAATGCTCGACCTGTGATACCAACTGTCCGGTCGCGGAAGTCGACGACGACTTCCCGGGGCCGAAGTTCCAGGGCCCCGAGCAGTGGCGGCTCAAACAGACCGACGACGACTACGAGATCGATCCGTCGATCTCGGAGTGCTCGAACTGTCTTCGGTGCGATACGTCCTGTCCGTCGGGCGTCAACCTGGCCCAGATGCACAACACCGCCCGCGGGGAGTACGTCGACAACCAGGTCTCGAAGTTCTCCGTCAAGTACGTCCGCAACCGGATCCTCGCGAACTACCGGACCTCCGCGTACTTCGCGAGCATGGTCCCCCGGACGGCCAACTTCTTCATGAACTTCGGGCCGGTCCGGTGGGCGATGGAGAAGGTCATGCACATCCCCAGCGAACGGGAGTTCCCCGAGTTCGCCACACAGACGTTCCGTCAGTGGTGGGCCGAACGCGGCGGCGCGAAAGTCCACTCTGAGGACAAGAAGATCGCGTACTTCCACGGCTGTTACTCGAATTACAACACACCAGAAGTCGCGAAGGCCTTAGTCCGCATCTACGAGTACTTCGGCTACGAGGTCATGGTGCCGGAACAGAAGTGTTCGGGGACGCCGATGTTCGCAAACGGGATGCTCGACGACGCGCGTCGCCACGCCGAGACCAACGTCGAGAACCTCACCGCAGCGATCGAAGACGGTGCGGACATCGTCGCCTCCTGTACATCCTGTTCGATGGCGCTGCGCAACGAGTATCCCGAGTTGTTCGACATCGACGGAATCGACGACCTCGCTGCCCACACGTACGACGCCATCGAGTACCTCCGTATCCACACTGACGTCCGTCAGGAACTCGAGCAGGCCGAGATTTCGGGCGAACTCGCGGACGAATTCGCCTACCACGCGCCGTGTCACGCGCGCAATCAGGGGCTCGAGCGACAGGCGATCGAACTCTTCCGGAACCTGGACGGCGTCTCGGTCGAGGATGTCGGCGATTCCTGCTCGGGCATCTCGGGCACGTACGGCTGGAAGTCCGAGAAATACGAGAAGTCGATGGAGATCGGGTCGGAGATGTTCGAACACATGGAGGAATCCGAGGGGACGACCGGCATGACCGAGTGTCCCACCTGCGCGAGCCAGATGGAACACGGAACCGGCTACGACATCCGTCACCCGCTCGAGTTGATCGAGGCTGCGCTGATCAAGTGATCGTTTCGGCCGAAAAACCTCGCGACGGTTCTATTCTTTGTCTGCGCCGCGGACGAACGTCACCGGACAGGGCGCATCGAGCATGACGGCCTGGGCTGTCGAGCCGAAGACGGCCTTGCCGGTCGGCGAGCGCTTGCGGCCACCGACGATAACCCGATCGGCCCCGACCTTCGTCGCGAGGTCGACGATCTCTTCGGCGTGTTCGCCGACTTCACCCCGGATCGAGTAATCGATCCCGGCTTCGTCGAACAACTTGGTCATCGATCGGACGGTCTGGTGGCGCTTCGCGACCTCGTTCGGGTCTGCCATGTCGCCGTCGAAGTCCAGCCGCTCGGTGGCTCGCTGGAACTCACTTTCCGTGAATACGTGTGCGATCACCACTTCTGCGTCGGCCGGCTTTCCGATCTCGACGACTGCCTCTGCGAGTTCTTCCGCGCGGTCGTTGTCCTCCGGTCCGACTGCCAGCAGGATCGTGTGTAGCGTCATTCCTGTTGAACATGTCTACCCGAACATAAATAAATAGTCCCCGAAAACGTGATAAATGGCTGATAATCGACGCCGTCGCCACCAGGAAAGGACCCGGCTATCCGGTATTTTTCATGCCGGCAGCGATTCCGTGGACGGTCAGTCGGAGGGTTTGCTTTTCGGTCTCCGTGAGGTGGCTCTGTGCCAGCAGACGGGTCTGGAGGAGGTTCAGCGGGTCGACGTAGGGGTTACGGCGTTCGAGATTCTCTTCGAGCCACTCGCGGTGGGTGAGACTGTCGCGCCCGGTGATTTCGAGCACGACGTCGACCGCGTTTTCGTATTCGGTACGGATCGTCGGGAAGATCCGTTTGCGGAGGTTGTCGTCGGCCAGGTCGGCGTACTCCTCGGCGATCTCCATGTCGGTCCGAGCCAGCGCCAGCGCCGCGTGGTCCAGGATCGTGTTGAAGAACGGCCACTCTTCGTACATTTTCTGGAGCGTCTCGATATCCCCACCGTCGTCGAGATAGGCGTTCAACCCGGAGGCCAGCGAGTACCAGCCAGGGATGATACAGCGGGCCTGCGTCCAGGAGAACACCCACGGGATCGCACGGAGATCCTCGACGCTGCGCTCTTCGCTCCGGGAGGCGGGCCGGGAGCCGAGGTTGAGGTTCTCGATGACGGTGATCGGCGTCGCCTGCTCGAAAAAGGAGACGAACCCATCGGTCTCGAGCAGTCCCTGGTATGATTCGCGAGCGGCATCGGACGCGGTCTCCATCGCTGACATCCACTCGTCGGGGATCTCCTCGATCGGGTTGTGCATGGCCGTGTGTCGCGCCTTGATCTGCGCGTTGGCCATCTGTTCGAGGTTCCGTTCGGCGATGTTGTCCTCGGCGTACTTTTCGGCAATCGCCTCGCCCTGCTCCGTGAACTTGATCTGCCCGTTGCAGGTCTCGTTGGGCAGCGCCTGCATCGCCTCGTGCATCGGCACGCCACCGCGGGAGATCGAACCACCACGACCGTGGAACAGCCGCATCTCGACGTCGAAATCGTCGTGGATCTCCGCTAGCCGCTTCTGGTTGCGGTACAGCGACCACTGGGCCGCGAGATAGCCGTTCTCCTTGTTGGAGTCAGAATAGCCCAGCATGATCTCTTGGGTGTTGTTCCGCGCTTCCAGGGCTTTAGCGTAGGCCTCGTTCTCGAACAGTGTCCCCATGATCCGGCGTGCGCCCGAGAGGGCGTATTCGGTCTCCAGAAGCGGGACGAGATCGAACCCGCAGTAGCCCGGCAGATCGACGATACCGGCCTGATCGCCGAGGAACAGCACTTCCAGCGCGTGAGACGGCTCCTCGAACATACTGATCGCGTACGTGTCGATGGCGTCGACGCCGAACTCCTTCTGCCAGTCGGCCGTCTCGTCGAACCGCCTGAGCACGCGCTCGGCCTCGTCGGAGAGGCCCTCGGTGTCCTCGATGTCGATGACCGGTCGGTCCTGCAGGATCGACTCGGTGAGGAACTCCTGACGCTCCTGTTCGTCCATACCCTCGTAATCGATGTTTTCCTGCTGTTCGAGGGCCTCGGTGACGGCGTTGGTATGCATCTCCTGGTGGTCACGCAGGTCGAGGCTCGCGAGGTTGAAGCCGAAGGTTGCGACCTTCCGGACCAGCGGCTCGACGTACCGCTCCGAGATCTGACCTGCGCCGTTCTGTTCGAGGCTCTCCGCGATGACTTGCAGGTCCTCGAGGAACTCCTCTTCGTCGCTGTAGCCACCCGATCGGACGTCCGAAACCCGGAGCACCGACTCGCGCATCAGCTTGAGCTTCTGGCGGTAGGGCTCGTTGGGGTAGCGATCTTTGGCTTCCTCGGCGACACCCGGCAGTCGATCGCAGTGGGCGTCCAGCCGCTCCTGGAAGCGTTCCCCGACGTCGATCTGTCGCCCGTCCTGTGTCAGCACGCCGGACAGTTCCTTGAGACGGTCCCGATACAGGGGGAGCACGACGTCACGCTGTCGTTCGAGCGTCTCGGCGGTGACTTCGGGCGTCACGAACGGGTTGCCGTCGCGATCGGAGCCGGCCCACGAACGGAACTCGTAGAGCTTGGGCACGTCGATTTCGGACTCGTAGATGTCGTCCAGCGCCCACTCGAACTCCTCGTAGATCTCGTCGATGACATCGAACAGGACGTTTTCGAGGTACCATTGAACGTTCAGGGCCTCGTCGGTGACTTCGGGCCGCCGATCACGGACCTGCGGCGTCTGCCAGAGGCTCGTCACCTGCGCGCGGACGTTCTGACGGACTCGTCTGTCCTCGTTGTCGGTGAGTCGTACTTCGTCGAGCTCTTCCAGGTTCTCGGAGATGTCCCGGAGCTTCGCCTTGACAGTTTTCCGCCGTGCTTCGGTCGGATGGGCCGTGAACGTCGGCTGGATGAGAATATCATCCAGGATCGACTCGACGGTCTCCGGGTCGACGTCGTTTTCGTGCAGGTACTCGGCGGCCTCCTGGACGCTGTCGTCGAGCGTCCCGTCCTGAGTCCCCTCTCGGATCTCCCGAACGCGCTGGCGTTCCTCAGCGAGGTTGATCAGTTCGAAGTAGGTAGTAAACGCACGTGCGATGACATCCTGTTTCTCGGGTGAGAGGCGATCGAGCGTGTCGTGGATCGGTTTGCGACTGTCGGCCTCGCCACGTCGGTAGTGTATGGCCGCGTTCCGGATCGTCTCGACGAGGTCGAACGCTTCTTCCGAGCTTTGGTGTTTGATTACCGATCCCAGGAGCTCTCCCAGTTCCCTGACGTCCTGGTTGATCTCTCTGGCGTGCAAATTCATACCACTCTCTGACAGGGGCTAGGGTATAACGTTGGCGGATCGGGATGGATGTATCATAGTATTGTTCGTTAAAGATACTACTCAGTGGGTAACAATACCGGGCGTTTGGCCCCATGCACGCATTTCTGGACGATCGACCGATCCTAATATAATATATCTTATTATAATATCTCACCCAGTGGCCGCTACTTCGATTGACATAGATTGGCAATCCACATGCCCAAATATTGGGGGTCGAACGCACATCGGCGCGATCGATCCGAAGGTCACTTCGGCCGATGCGCCACGGCGTCTCCGACCGCGCTTCCCGTATTACAGGGGTCGAGCGTCTCGGAAAAGTTGATGATTGATAATTCGAAAATCTGTAACGATTTTCCCTACGATGATGAACGTTCCTGAACCATATCCCCGAATCTCTTAAACACCCCGTATTTTGGGGGTAAACAGGTGAGTGGATGGAAGACGTAGGAGTGTCTACGGTGGTCCAGATACCGACGGTTTGCGTCGGTATGGCTGTCAGGGACCATTCCCGGAGGGACACACAATGTACGAGATACGAATTCATGGACGCGGCGGGCAGGGATCAGTTACGCTTGCCCAGCTGCTTGCACAGGCTGGCCACGAAGAGGGCATCTGGTCACAGGCGACACCGTCGTTCGGTGTCGAGCGACGCGGTGCTCCCGTCGAGGCCTACGTACGCTATAGCGACGAAAAGATCACCGAGCGAAGCCACGTCGAAGAGCCGGACTTCGTCATCGTTCAGGACACGAGCCTGCTCGAGTACGTGGACGTGACGAAGGGGGTCAAAGACGACGGGACGCTGCTGGTCAATACCGACGCCGATCCGGACGACGTCGATATCGACACCGAAGCGGAGATCGTCACCGTCGATGCGACCGAGATCGCGCTGGAGAACCTCGGGCGCCCGATCATGAACACGGCACTGTTGGGCGCGTTCGCGGGCGCGACGGAGAAGTTGAGTACGGAGAGCCTCGAGGCGGTCATCACGCGCAAGTTCGAGGGTGAGATCGGCCAGAAGAACGTTGCGGCAACGACTGACGCGTTCACGGAGGTACACGCATGAGCGACACACAGGACCCATACGAGAACCTGAAAATCACGACCGGTGCCGTCGCGGAACCGAACACGTCCCGAGCGAACAAGACCGGTTCCTGGCGGGAGCTCAAACCGGTCGTCGATCCGGACACCTGCATCGAGTGTGGACAGTGTGAGACGTACTGTCCCGACCAGGCCGCCAAGCCGGTCGAAGGCGAGGACTTCTACGCGTTCGATCTCGACTACTGCAAGGGCTGTGGCATCTGCGCGGACGTGTGCCCGACCGACGCCATCGAAATGGTACGGGAGGAGGCATAATATGGCGCGAGCTGAACCTTCAGAACAGGAGAACCCCTCGGACGAACAGGAAGTCATGAAGGGGACGTCGGCAGTCGCGAAAGGCGTCATGGCTGCCGATCCCGACGTGGTCTCGGCGTATCCGATCACGCCCCAGACGGGTATCGTCGAGAAACTCTCCGAACTGGTCGCCGACGGGAAACTCGACAGCGAGTTCATCAAGGTCGACAGCGAGTTCAACGCTGCCTCGACGTGTATCGGCGCGTCGGCGGCCGGCGCTCGCGCGTTCTCCGCGACCTCCAGTCAGGGCCTGAAGCTGATGAGCGAACCCCTCTTCACGGCCGCGGGGATGCGCCTCCCGATCGTGATGGCGGTCGCCAACCGGTCGCTGTCGGCTCCCCTCTCTATCTGGGCCGACCACACCGACGCCTTCGCGGAGCGCGACGGCGGCATGCTTCAGTTCCACGCCGAGGACGTCCAGGAAGCGATCGACCACGTGCTGCTGGGATTCCGGGTCGCCGAACAGGTCAACCTGCCGGCGCTATCGAACTTCGACGGGTTCATCCTGACTCACGTCCAGGAACCCGCCAACATCCCCGACGAGGAGAAAGTCAGCGAGTTCCTCCCGCCGCGGGACCCCGAGTACACCCTCGATCCCTCGGACCCGAAGACGATGGGTGCGTACGCCCGGCCGGAACACTGGACCGAAAGCCGCTACGAGATCCAGCGCGCGATGATGGACGCCCGCGAGGTCTGGGCCGACGCCGTCGAGGAGTTCAACGACGTGTTCGGTCGGGACTACACCGAGTATGGGGGGATGCTTGACACCTACCACGCCGAGGACGCCGATCACATCGTCGTCGCGATGGGGTCGATCGCCGGGACGATCCGCAACGTCGTCGACGCCTACCGCGAGGACGGCGAGAAGGTCGGGATGGTCCGACCCCGGGTCTTCCGACCGTTCCCGGCTCCCGAACTCCGGGACGCGCTGGCCGACGCCGAAAGCGTCGCCGTGCTGACCAAGGAGATGTCGCCCGGCTACGAGAGTGCCTTCGCCGGCGAGATCAAGGGCGCGCTCTATCACGCCGAGAGTCAGCCCCCGATCAAAAGCTACGTCCTCGGGATGGCCGGCCGTGACGTCAAGCCCGAAGACATCGCCGAGATTATCGAGGACGTCAAGACGGCAACTCCCGAGATGGGCTTCAAGGAGAGCGAATCGTGGCCGCAACTGCGTCCGGAACTTCTCAACGGAGGGGACGAACAATGAGCTCCGACCTACAAGACCAGGACTACACCGACGAACTCGAGCACGGCGAGGAACTGTGGAACCCCGGCCACCGCGCGTGTGCTGGCTGTGGCCCAGCGCTGGCGATGAAATACATCACCGAAGCCGCCGGCGAGAACACCATTGTCACCAACGCGACGGGTTGTATGGAAGTCGTTTCGACGCCGTACCCCGAGAGCGCCTGGGGGACCAGCTATATCCACAACATCTTCGAGAACGCCGCATCGGTCGCGGCCGGTGTCGAGGCCGCCTACAAGTCCTTCGACCGGCGTGATCCGGACCACCTCGACGTCGAGGACAGCGACGACCTCAACATCATCGCAATCGGTGGTGACGGCGCGACCGCCGACATCGGCTTCCGCGCGCTGTCGGGCATGATGGAGCGCGGCCACGACGTTCTCTACATCATGTACGACAACGAGGCGTACATGAACACTGGCGTCCAGCGCTCCAGCCAGACGCCGTTCGGAGCGGCGACGACCACCTCACCCGCTGGCAAGGAGAGCATCGGCAACGACACCAACAAGAAGGACATGATTTCGATCGCCGCCGACCACGGCATCCCCTACGCCGCGACGGCGTCGATTTCCAACCCGCACGACTTCAAACAGAAAGTCGAGAAGGCCCTCGAAATCGAGGGGCCGAAGTTCCTCCACGTCTACGCGCCATGTCCGGTCGGCTGGAGTTTCGACTCCGCGAAGACCGTCGATCTGGCCGAAAAAGCCGTCGAAACTGGTCTGTTCCCGGTCTTCGAGATGGAAGACGGCGAGATCACCAGCGTCAACAAGATCCGCGACCGCGAACCGGTCGATGAGTGGCTCGAGCCTCAGGGCCGGTTCAAGCACCTCTTCAAGGACGAGGAAAAAGGCGAGCAAGCCATCGAGGAACTACAGACCTGGATCGACGAACGGGCCGAGGACCTCGGCTTGGACGCCTAAATGGGTCAGTAGCGTCCCCCGGTTGGCCGCGATCTCGTACGTCCCGCGTTTTCCGCACTGTTCGCATATCTCTTCTGCCTCTTTTCGACCGCTTCGATCCCGTCGCATACTGGTATAGTTCGTACAGACATCCGGTACACCGTCGTGCCGAATCAGTTCGAAATGCTATAGCCACCAGTATCAGCAGTGGCCAAGATCTATAACGTTCGATAATGTATTTTGGGTATGGGACCGGATCGCGTCGATACATGCCCCGAACAACGCCGCCAGCGAACGGACGGCGAACAGTACTACTGCGAACTGCTGTACGTCCACGACGACGGACGATGACTGGATCGTCGCGGCGGCAACGATCCGATAGCAGCTGCTGGTGCACTAGCGTATAAAAAACGGAATGGAGTACGATGCCCGACTTACAGGTCGCGCGGCTGCACCGTCTTGCGGTCGTTGGCCTCGGCGCGACGAGCGGCGTCTTCCAGCAGCTCGTCGACTTCCTCGTCGAGGGCATCGTAGAAGTCCGAGGCGACGTTCATATCATCGAGCGCTTCCTTGACAGCGGCTTTGACGATTAGGTCTGCCATACAGGACAGCTATTCCAGAGGGGAGTTTATAAGCGTTCCCGTTTCCGGCCGCTCTCGGAGTCGCTCGCGCCTGTTTGCATGCTGCTTCACCGAATTTGAACTGTGCGGTATGCAGATCCGGCCAGCATACCCAACTATATCGGGCCAAGGGTATTGCCCCCGTATCTCTAATAGGAGTTTGCCGGCAGAGACCGGCGGAGTCGAATGCCCAAGTGTAATCACTGCAATGCACACGTCTCGGACCAGTTCGCGCGAGTCTTCGCCAACGAGTTCGGCGAGATTCTCGCGTGTCCCAACTGCTCGGCAAACGCCGGCATCGCCGAAGTGGCCCAGCAGCGCGCTCGCCAGACGTGAATGTCGGACGAACATCACGTGTACGTCCTCCGTTGTGCCGACGACACCTTCTATACTGGCTATACCACGGACGTCGAGCGCCGCGTCGAGGAACATCAGGCCGGGCAGGGAGCGAAGTACACCCGCGGGCGCACGCCTGTCGAACTCCTACACGTCGAGTCCTACGAAACGAGAAGCGAGGCGATGTCCCGCGAGTACGAGATCAAACAGCTCTCTCGGGCGGATAAAGAGCGGCTTGTCGATACGTCGTGAATGACACCGGTCGTCAGATCGGCGTGAGAACGATGTCCCGGGCCTCGTAGTCCTCGAAATACGCGCCGTGGCCTCCCATTGTCACGCGACCATCCCTGTCAGTATGGCCGACGAGCCCGATCTCGCCGAAAAAGGAATTCGTACTCGGCTCGACGAAGCTCTGACGGACGGTCGTCAGTTGCCCTTCCATCGTCTGCCAGGTGGAATCTTCCTCGGCGGGCGCCTCCCGAACACGCGCCTGGAACCCGACGGCGTTCCCCTCCCGGAGGTGCAACGCGGTGTTCAGTGCCGCGTCCCGGAGGTTAGCGGTTTCGTACGGTAGCTGTCGCGCGTCCGTAATGTAGACCTCCTCACCCTCGTCCCAGTGCTGGGACATGAACTGCATGAACGCCAGGCCGTAGAGTCGATCCGTGTCGTACTTGAGCCCGATCACCTCTTCTTCCTCCTCGTTGGGCATGCCGATGACGCCGGTCTGCTGGTCGACGGCCAACAGCGTGTCGAGCTCCTGGTCCCAGGCCCGAACCAGCGTCGCCGTCTCCTCGAAGTCGTATTCGGCTGCTGTCTGTGTGTCAGTGTAGAGACAGAGCGCGATGAACGCCCCGTCGGCGTAGCTCTCCGCTAGTGAGTCTTCGATCTTCTCGTAGACCTCCGGCGACGTCCCGATCAGGATCTCGTGCGTACCGGACTCGATCTGTTCGCGAATTCCCGAGATCAGTTGGTCGTTCGTATTGATGTCTTGTACTTGCATTCGATTGTCAGACGGTTACACGATCGCATAAATAAGCGTTGTCGTGCGAGTCTCACATCTCGAATCGGGGCCGCGTTGGCCGCCCCGATCACCCGGTCGAAGAGTCAAACGTGATAATCACGAGCATTTTTTAAGTATAGTGAGCACCCAACGCCGTATAATGGCCGCAAACACTGGGCGCGTGCTCGTCGTCTGTCGCCCGGACAACCGAGAGCATGCCGTCGAAACGCTGGAGCCGGTGACCGCCGACGTACCCGTCGAGACAGTCACGTCCGTCCCGGACGCCCGGACTGCACTCGATACGAACGACGTGATCTGCGTCGTGAGCTTCGTCGAGGTACGCGACTCGCGCGGGAACGAATGGGTTAGCGGCATCGAGCTGTACGAGGAAGTCGACGACCGCCCGTCGAACATTCCGTACGTCCTTATCTCTGAGACCGGTAACGACGACATCGTCCAGATGGCGCTCGACGCCGGCGTGTCGAATCTCGTTCGACCCTGGCCGGGCGACCGTCCCGAACGGGACCTGCAGGAGATCGTCGAACAGGTCGTCACGCGGCGTCGCATCTACACGACTGTCGACGCTGCTACCGACGGGAACCTCGACGTACGGATCGACACGACCGATCTCGAAGGGGATTTCCGGGAAATTGCGACCCGTGTGAACGGCCTGATCGACTCGATACAGGACGATATGGAACGACGCCAGCAGGTCGCCCGGGACCTCGATTCGTCGATCCAGGAGCTGCGGTCGCGCTCCGAACAGGTCGCCGACAGCTCTGACGGCATCAGCGATGGCACCCAGGAGATGACAACCCGGATCGAGCAGGCAAACAGCGAGGTGTCGACGCTGTCCGCGACTGTCGAGGAAATCGCGGCAACGTCCGATGACGTTGCCAAGACGAGCGAGGACGCGGTCGAGGCCGCGAACGACGGCCAAGAGTCCGCCGAGAGCGCGATGAACGCCATGGAGAACATCGACGAGGCGGCGACCGAAGTGGCCGACGACGTGACGCGTCTCCAGGAGCGGGTCAACGAGATCGACGAGATTGTCGAGCTCATCAACGACATCGCAGACCAGACGAACATCCTGGCGCTAAATGCCAACATCGAGGCCGCACGTGCCGGGGAGTCCGGCGACGGGTTCGCCGTCGTCGCCAACGAAGTCAAAAATCTCGCGACGGAATCCCAGGAACACGCCGAGACGATCGAGGACATGCTGGAGGGCGTCCAGCGTGACACCGAGACGACCGTCCAGAGCCTCGAACAGGCGACCGACGAGATCGAGACTGGCGTCTCCGAGGTCGAAGCGACCATGCAGGCCCTCGATGACATCGCCGAGAAGATTCGCGACGCGACGACCGGCATGGAGGAGGTCGCCAACGCGACCGACGACCAGGCAGCCTCGACGGAGGAAGTCGCATCGATGATGGACGAGATTGCGGAGATGGCCGAGGATACCGCCGACGAGATCCAGGAGATCGCGGATGCCAACAGCAAGCAGGTCTCCGAGATCAGTCAGCTGGAGCGGTCGATGCGACAACTCGTCGAAGACGACAGCGCGGTCTGATCGCGACCGCTACCCGAGGCCTTTTTGTCCAGCCGACCCCGAACCCGTGGTATGAACGAGGATCTGCTCGACATCGTCTGTTGCCCACTCGATAAATCCGAACTCGAACTCGACGCGCAGGACCGCGACGAGGGCGAGATCGTCACCGGCACACTGACGTGTACGGAATGCGGTGAGACGTATCCGATTGAGGACGGCATCCCGAACCTGCTGCCGCCGGACATGCGCGAGGAAACGCCGGCCTAGGTCAGGCGACGAGGAGGTATATCGCGACGAGAACGCCAGCCAGAACGACGAACGATCCCAGCAGCACGACGGTATTTTCGAACAGAAGCGTCGCAGCGATAGCGACCGCCAGCGCGACGGCACCGAGAACGAGGACAGCGATCTCCGGACGGATCGAGAGATCGAACGCATTGACAGTGCGGTCCCGTGTTCGGGTAGGCGTCGATCGTGGCTGTGGCTTCGAGAGTGACTCGTCGACAGCAACGTCCCGCGGTTCCGGCTCCGGTTCGGTGAGTATCACGTCCACATATCGGGTCGTCGCACCGTACGCCGTGGCGACTTTGAGCTTCCCGCGGACGGGGCCGGACCCCGATACGTCGACGGTGATACGCCGCGTCGAGTCGCTCGCGACGTGATGGTTGTTCGCCGACAGCGTCGCGATATCGGACAGGTCGTCGTCCAGGTGCAAGTGCACGTGGACCGATTCCCCGTGGTTCTGCAGGACCACGTCGAACGATCCCCTCACCTCGACCTCGTTGGGTACCTCGAGCCCGTGCAACTGATCACGGTTGACGTGGACCGGCAGCGTATCTGTCACGTTCGGTGTTGCGTAGCGATAGTAGAAAAAGCTTCACGGTGAACCAAGCGACGAGTCGAAGAACGCTCACCTGAGATCACCACACGCTGCACGGCCGAAATTCGAACCACGCGCAGACGTGCTCGTATTCGCTTCGCGCGTCTGCTCTCATTCAAATCCCCGTATTCCGCGTGCGTCGCTCGCGAGTTTGCGAGCGACAGAAGTGCGCTGGCCGAGATTTGAACTCGGGTTAGGACCGTGGCAGGGTCCTGTGATACCACTACACCACCAGCGCTTACATCGTTCGCCCGTCGATCGGGCGCACGTCAGTTCGCATTCTAAGCAACCGCCGAGAAGAATAAAAGGCTTCCGAATCGCCGTCCCGCCACCGGATTTGTCCGTTTGACTGCCGTTCCGTCCCGGAAATTCGATTTTTGCGAACTGACTTCGCGCGTGTCTATGTGATGCGCTGTGCACTTGGAGGGATGGCACGGTGCCGGTCGCGGTACGTGCTGTCACACCGTGACTCCGGTCGTGAGGGTCGCTCGCAGGCGTGCGACGGCGTCTCACCACCACTGGAATCCGCTACCCTTTTAGGTGCGGACCGAAGACTAATCGCTACAGTCTAGTGGCGTGGCGTGGAAGCGTCACGGCATGACGACCAGCGTGCTCGTGCCGTCGTCCCTCACCCGGGAAGCCGAGGACAAACGCGAGGCGACTCGCAAACTCGGTTACGTGGCCCGCGCGGCTACGGTCTTCCGGGCGGATCGGCTGACGATCATCCCTGACCCTGACGGCGAAGGGAAGTTGGACGGCGGGTTCGTCGAAACCGTCTTACGGTACGCCGCGACGCCGCCGTACCTCCGAAAGGAGGTGTGGGGCAAGCGGGACGAACTGGAGTCCGTTGGCGTCCTGCCGCCGCTCCACGTGACACCACGGACCGGCTCCGGATCGAACGATTCGGGGTCGTTGAGACAGGGACTCGTGACCGAGGTCGGATCTGATGGGCGCGTTCGGGTCAATTGCGGCATGCAACACCCGATCTCTCTGGCTGTTCCCTCCGGAATGGAGGTCAGCGAGGGGGAGCGCGTTGCCGTCAGGATCTATTCGCGACGACCGGTCCGCGCGAAACTCGTCGACGAACCCCTTCCGGGGTTTGCCGTCGACCGTGCGGACCTGGACGAAGCGCTCTCGCGTACCGACGCTGGCGTGCGGATCGCCGCATCGCGCCACGGTGTCGAACTCACGACCGACCGTCTCGGCCAGCTGGTCGGGACGATCCACGGTGAGGACGACGGCGCGGGCGATCTGACCGTCGCGTTTGGCTCGCCCGAGCGCGGGTTGCCCGCCATCATGGGGATCGACCCCGACGGTGTCGGGCCGACTGAGATCGAGACGGTCACCGGATCCGAATCGGACGCTACCCGATTCGACCTCTGGCTGAACACGATCCCGGATCAAGGCAGCGAGGTGGTGCGAACCGAAGAAGCGATGTTCGCAACACTGGCCTGCCTCAGTCTCACGGAGTGAGAATCCGATGCCACAACCAAGCAGACCACGCAAAGGCTCGATGGGTTTCAGTCCGCGCAATCGGTCGGCCAGCGAGACGCCGCGGTTCAACAGCTGGCCCGACGACGACGGACAGCCTGGCGTCCAGGGGTTCGCCGGCTACAAGGCCGGGATGACACACGTTGTGCTCATCAACGACGAACCGAACTCGCCACGCGAGGGAATGGAGACGACCGTTCCCGTCACCGTCGTCGAAACGCCACCGATGCGGGCTGTGGCGCTTCGAGCTTACGAAGACACGCCGTACGGACTCCGACCGCTGACGGAGGTCTGGACCGACGAGTTCCACTCGGAGCTCGACCGGACCCTCGACCTTCCCGAGGACGGATCCGACGGTACAGAGGCACAGATCACGGACGCTCTTGAAGCGGGCGAACTGGGCGACGTGCGGCTCATTACCCACACCGTCCCCAGCGAGCTCGACGGCGTCCCGAAGAAGAAACCCGACGTGATGGAGACACGCGTCGGCGGCGGCTCGCTCGAAGAGCGCGTCGAACACGGGCTTGAGATTATCGAGGACGGCGGCGAACACTCGATGAACGACGTGTTCCGCGCCGGCGAGTACGCCGACGTCGCGGGCGTCACCAAGGGCAAAGGGACACAGGGTCCCGTCAAGCGCTGGGGCGTCCAGAAGCGGAAGGGCAAACACGCCCGCCAGGGGTGGCGGCGCCGGATCGGCAACCTCGGTCCGTGGAACCCCTCCCGCGTCCGGTCGACCGTGCCCCAGCAGGGCCAGACCGGCTACCACCAGCGCACGGAACTGAACAAGCGCATTCTCGACATCGGCGACGACGAGGTCACCCCCGAGGGTGGCTTCGTCAACTACGGCGAGGTCGAGGGCAACTACACGCTGGTGAAGGGATCGCTGCCGGGTCCGGAAAAGCGCCTCGTGCGCTTCCGACCGGCTGTCCGCCCGAGCGACAGCCCGCGACTCGATCCCGAGTTGCGCTACGTCTCCACCGACTCCAACCAGGGGTGACCTGAATGCAGGCTACAGTACACGATCTGGACGGCGACGCCGACGACGAGATCGACCTGCCGGCGGTCTTCGAAACGACCGTTCGGCCGGACCTGATCTCGCGCGCGGTCCAAGCCGCCCAGGCAAACCGAAAGCAGGACTACGGCAGCGACGACTACGCCGGCCTCCGTACCCCTGCCGAGTCGTTCGGCAGCGGTCGCGGGCAGGCGCACGTCCCGCGCCAGGATGGTACCGCAAAGCGGGTCCCCCAGGCCGTCTCCGGCCGCCGGGCCCACCCGCCGAAAGAACAGAAAGACCGCGGTCTCGATCTCAACGACAAGGAGCGCCAGAAGGCGATCCGGTCGGCGATCGCGGCGACTGCCGACAGCGAGGTCGTGGCCGAGCGCGGTCACGAGTTCGAGTCGGACCTCGAACTGCCGCTGGTCGTCAGCGACGACTTCGAGGACCTCGTGAAGACCCAGGAAGTTGTCGACACCCTCGAGGAACTCGGCGTTCACGCCGACATCGAGCGCGCCGACGACACGAAGATCAAGGCCGGACAGGGCAAGTCCCGCGGACGGAAGTACCGCCGGCCGAAGTCGATCCTGTTCGTGACCAGCGAGGAACCCTCGAAGGCCGCGCGGAACCTCGCCGGCGCGGACGTCGCGACCGCGGCCGAGGTCAACGCGGAAGACCTCGCACCCGGTGGCGACGCCGGTCGCCTGACGATCTGGACCGAGAGTGCACTCGCGGAGGTGGCTGACCGATGAGCGTACGCGACGTGATCAAGCATCCACACGTCACCGAGAAGGCGATGGACAAGATGGACTTCCAGAACAAGCTACTGTTCATCGTCGATATCGACGCGACGAAAGACGAGATCGTCGACGCGATCGAGACGCAGTTCGACGTTACGATCGAGAACGTGACGACGATGGTGACGATGAACGGTAACAAGAAAGCCGAAGTAACACTGTCCGAGGCCGACGACGCGCAGGAAGTCGCCTCACGAATCGGGGTGTTCTAAGATGGGACGACGCATTCGCGGACAGCGACGTGGTCGCGGGACGCCGACGTTCCGTGCTCCGTCGCACCGCTATAAATCCGATCTGCAGCATCGCACTGTCGAAGACGGCGATGTCGTCTCCGGGACAGTTGTCGACATCGAGCACGACCCGGCCCGCTCGTCGCCGATCGCGGCCGTCGAGTTCGAGGACGGCGACCAGCGACTCGTACTCGCCCCCGAAGGCATCGGGGTCGGCGACGAGATCCAGGTCGGCGTCAGCGCCGAGATCGCACCTGGCAACACCCTTCCGCTGGCGGAGATCCCCGAAGGGGTTCCGGTGTGTAACATCGAGGCTAACCAGGGCGACGGCGGCAAGTTCGCCCGCGCCTCGGGTGTGAACGGCCGACTCATCAGTCACGACCGCAACGTCGCGGTCGTGGAACTACCGAGCGGCGAGTTCAAACAGCTCGATCCGCAGTGCCGGGCCACGATCGGCGTGGTCGCCGGTGGTGGTCGGACCGAGAAACCGCTGGTCAAAGCCGGAAACAAACATCACAAGGCGAAAGCGCGCGGCATGGTTTGGCCGCGGGTCCGCGGTGTGGCGATGAACGCCGTCGACCACCCGTTCGGTGGCGGTGGCCGCCAGCACCCGGGCAAGCCGAAATCGATCTCCCGTAACGCCCCCCCGGGACGGAAAGTCGGGGACATCTCTTCGCGGCGAACTGGCCGCGGTGGTAACGAATGAGCTCGGATTACCAGATCGGCCACGAAGGCGAGTTTACCTACCGTGGCTACACGCTCGACGAGCTGCAGGACATGGATCTCGAGGAAGTCGCGGAACTGCTCCCCGCACGCGTGCGGCGAAGTATCAATCGCGGCCTGTCCTACGAGAAACAGCAGTTGCTCGAAGAGGCACGCGAGGCCGAAGAGGAACAGACGGCCAACAACCCGATCCGGACACACCTCCGGGACATGCCGATCGTCCCCGAGATGGTCGGACTGACCTTCGCCGTCCACAACGGGCAGAGCTTCGAGCGAGTGAAAATCGAGCCGGAGATGCTCGGGCACTACCTGGGCGAGTTCCAGCTCACCCGAACGTCGGTCGAACACGGACAGGCCGGCATCGGGGCGACCCGATCCTCGAAGTTCGTACCGCTCAAATAAACCATGGGAATCAGCTACTCAGTCGAAGCCGATCCCGAAACGACCGCGAAAGCGATGCTTCGGGAGCGGCAGATGAGCCACAAGCACAGCAAGGCCATCGCCCGGGAGATCAAGGGCAAGACAGCCGGCGAGGCTGTCGAGTACCTCGAGGCTGTCATCGAGGGTGACCAGCCGGTCCCCTTCCGACAGCACAACTCGGGCGTCGGCCATCGAACGAACATCGACGGCTGGGACGCCGGTCGCTTCCCGGAGAAGGCCAGCAACGCCTTCCTGGACCTGCTGGAGAACGCCATTGGCAACGCCGACCATCAGGGCTTTGACGGCGAGAGTATGGAGATCATGCACGTCGCGGCCCACAAAGTCGGCGAGACCCAGGGACGCCAGCCCCGCGCGATGGGGCGGGCCTCTGCGTTCAACAGCATGGAAGTCGACGTCGAACTCATCCTCGAGGAGGTCGAGGAATAATGGCTGACGAACAGCAGTTCATCGAAGACGGGCTCCAGCGGACCCAGATCGACGAGTTCTTCGCAGACGAACTGGGTCGTGCGGGTTACGGCGGCATGGACGTCGCCAAGACTCCGATGGGAACCCAGATCGTCCTCAAGGCCGAGAAGCCCGGGATGGTCATCGGCAAGGGCGGGAAGAACATTCGCAAGCTCACGACCACGCTGGAAGAGGAGTTCAACCTCGAAGACCCGCAGGTCGACGTCCAGGAGGTCGATGAGCCGGACCTGAACGCCCAGATCGTCGCTGATCGACTGGCGAACGCCCTCGAACGCGGCTGGTACTTCCGGAAGGCCGGACACACCACGATCGACCGGATCATGGAAGCCGGCGCGAAGGGCGCTGAGATCGTCCTCTCCGGGAAGGTCACGGGTGCACGCTCGCGCGTGGAGAAGTTCAACCGTGGCTACATCAAGCACAACGGCGAACCCGCCCAGGAGATCGTCGATCACGGCCAGGGCGTCGCCGTCATGAAGCTCGGGACGATCGGCGTGGACGTCAAGATCATTCCGCCGGAGGCCGAGCTGCCGGACGACTTCGAGATCTACGACGATGTTGACGTCGCCGATTACGTCGAGGACGTCGAGGGCGAGTCCGTCGAGGAACTCCTCGAAGGCGAACCTGACGAGGGCGAGGCCGCGGCGGCCGACACCGAGGAGACGCCCGACATCGACGAGGAAGTCGCCGAGGAAGCGCCCGAAGACTTCCACGATGTCGACGTGCCCGACGACGATGACGTCGAGGACGACCTCGACGAACTCGAAGAGGCCGTCGACGAGGAACTCGACGAGGAGACCGAGGCAGAAGCCGAGGAACTCCTGGATGAAATGGACGACGAGACGAGCGAGGAGGACGAACAATGAGCATCGTCCACGTCGAAGAACTGCGGGACATGACGCCCGCGGAACGGCAGAACGAGCTCGAGGAGCTCGAGACGGAGCTGCTGAACGCCGAGGCCGTCAAGGCCGCCGGTGGTGCGCCGGACAACCCCGGCCGTATCGGTGAACTCCGTCGGACAATCGCGCGGATCAAGACGGTCCAGCGTGAAGAGGGTGATCTCGAATGAGATCACCAGATACGTCGAACGGTGTGAACCGTGAGACAGGAAATCTCGAGGAGGAGCAGTAAGATGACACGCACGCCCGAGACGCTCGCGCGACACGAATTGGTTGGACTGGACGTCCGCGTTACGGCGGCGTCCAACCCCGACTTGCTGGACATCGAAGGCGAGGTCGTCATGGAGACGACCAACACGTTGCACATCGAGCGAGCCGACCGGGCGTGGCCAGCGCGGAACGACGTTCCGCGGGACGTTCGAGCGGGCCAGCGCGGCGCTACGCGCCGCGAGTCCGAGGCGGTGTCACCGTCTCGCGCCCGCGAGAAACTGGTGCCGAAGGCGGCTGCGACGTTCGAGTTCACTCTTTCGGACGGACAGCGAGTCCGCGTCGACGGAGAGCGACTCGTCGCACGACCGGCCCGACGCACAGAACACACAGGTGATTCCATATGGCGATAGGACTGAACGTACAACAGCCGGAGACGAGCTGTGACGACGAGAACTGTCCGTTCCACGGCACCCTTTCGGTGCGCGGACAGACGCTCGAAGGCACAGTCGCCTCCACAGACATGGAGAAGACCGTCGTCGTCGAACGCGAGTACGACGTCAAGGTACCCAAGTACGACCGATATATGAAACGTCGGTCCCGGGTGCCCGCGCACGCACCGCCGTGCCTCGACATCGAGGTCGGCGACACGGTCACGATAGCAGAGACACGACCGCTCTCGAAGACGAAATCCCACGCAGTCGTTTCCGTCGAGGGAGGTGACGAGTGATGGAAGCGCTGAAAGCAGACGTCACCCAGGGCCTGGAGAAGGGGTCGCTGATCAACTGTGCCGACAACACTGGCGCACGCGAACTCAAAGTGATCAGCATCACCAACTACCAGGGGACCAAGAACCGCCACCCGAAGGCGGGTCTGGGCGACAAGATCACCGTTTCGGTCACCAAGGGGACGCCCGAGATGCGTCGCCAGGTGCTCGAGGCAGTGATCATCCGCCAGCGCAAGCCCATCCGTCGACCAGACGGCACGCGCGTCAAATACGAAGACAATGCGGCCGTCATCGTCGACGAGAACGAGGACCCCCGCGGGACCGAGATCAAGGGTCCCGTCGCGCGGGAAGTCGCCGAGCGGTTCGGCAGTATCGCATCGACAGCGACAATGATCGTATAGAACCATGAGCGAGCAACCATCGAAACAGCGAACCCAGACACGGCGCGCCCCGCTGCACGAGAAGCAGTCGCAGGTGCGGGCGACGCTGGCCGAAGACCTCCGCGAGGAGTACGGCCAGCGATCGGTCCGCGTCAACGAGGGCGACACTGTCGAGGTCATGCGTGGCGACTTCGCCGGCGAGGAAGGCGACGTCGTCAACGTCGACCTCAGAGACGCTGTCGTACACGTCGAGGAAGTGACCCTCGAGACGGCCGACGGGGAAGAGGTCCCCCGGCCGCTCGAGTCGAGCAACCTCCGCGTGATCGACCTCGATCTCGAGGACGATCGTCGGCAGGCGCGCCTGGAAAGCGAGGAGGATAGCGCATGACGAAACATCAGAAACGACTCTCGGTACCGAACAGCTGGCCAGTCGAGCGCAAGACCCAGACGTTCACCGTCAAGGCCGATGCCGGCCCGCACGGTGAGGACGGCGTGCCCCTGCTGATCGTCCTTCGGGACGTGCTGGGGTACGTCGACAGCCGCAAGGAAGCCCGCTACGCGCTGAATCAGGATCAGATCCTGATCAACGGCACGCCCGAAAGCGACGAGTCGCGCCCGGTCGGGATGTTCGACATCCTGGCGTTTACCGAGCGCGAGGAGTACTACCGGGTGTTCCCCGGCGAGGGCGGTCGGCTCGCGCTGACGGCCATCGACACCGATGCCGCCGAATCCAAACTCGGCAAGATCGTTGGCAAACAGCACGTCTCCGGCGGCGACGTCCAGTTGACGTTGCACGACGGGCACACGCTACTGGTCGACGACGCTAGCGAGTACGCTCCCAGTGACTCGATCGTCATCGCCAACGAGGACGACGAGATCGTCGCTCACTTCGAGTACGAAGAAGGGGCCCTGGTCACGGCGGTCGACGGCCAGCACGCCGGCGAGATCGGCACGATCGACGAGATCCAGGTCACCGCCAGCAGTGCGCCGAACAACGTCCTGGTCGAACAGGACGGCGGCGAGGGCTTCGAGACGATCGAGGAGTACGTTGTCGTCATCGACGAGAACTTCACGAGCGACGACGAGGACGAAGAGGCTGCACCGGAGGCCGATGCGGGCGCCGACATTCCGGACGAGGCCGACGCAGACGAGACCGACGACGAGGAAGCAGGAGGTGACGACGAATGAGCTCGGAAAGCGCGGAGGGCGAGTTCCACGAGATGCGCGAGCCGCATATCGAGAAGGTTGTCGTTCACATGGGCGTCGGCGAAGGCGGTCGCGAACTCGCCAACGCTGAAGAGATCCTCGAAGAGGTCACAGGCCAGCAGTCCGTTCGGACGCGGGCCAAAGAGACTGTCGGGGAGTTCAACATCCGACAGGGTGACCCGATCGGTGCGAAGGTCACACTTCGCGCCGAGCAGGCTGAATCCTTCCTGGAGACGGCACTGCCGCTGGTCGACCTTGCGGCCGGACAGTTCGACGATACGGGCAACTTCAGCTTCGGGGTCGAGGAACACACCGAGTTCCCGAGCCAGGAGTACGACCCGACGATCGGGATCTACGGGCTGGACGTGACGGTCAACCTCGTCCGCCCCGGCTATCGCGTCACCAAGCGCGACAAGGCCGATCGCCCGATCCCTTCGAACCACCGGCTCGATCCCGAGGACGCGATCGCGTTCGTCGAGTCGACCTTCGACGTGGAGGTGAACGAATGAGCGAATCCGAGCAGGAATCGAAAGAAGCCACTGGCGAGCAGGCCGCGAAGCGAACCGGGCAGATGCAGGCCTGCCAGCGTTGCGGTCGCGAACAGGGTCTGGTCGGGAAGTACGATATCTGGCTGTGTCGCCAGTGTTTCCGAGAGATCTCCCGTGACATGGGCTTCGAGAAGTACAGCTAACAATGACAGGAAACGATCCACTCAGCAACGCGCTGTCGGCAGTCGACAACGCCGAGAGCGTCGGAAAGCTGACCCAGACAGTCGAGCCCGCCTCGAACGAGATCGGCAGCGTACTCGAAGTCTTCTACGACAGCGGGTACATCGGCGGCTTCGAGTTCGTCGACGACGGCAAAGCCGGTCGGTTCGAGGTCGAACTGAAGGGTGCGATCAACGAGTGCGGTTCCGTGCAGCCCCGCTATTCGGCGGGCGCTGACGAGTTCGAGAAGTGGGAGAAGCGGTTCCTCCCCGCCCAGGACTACGGTGCACTCGTTGTCTCCACCAGCCACGGCATCATGAGCCACTACGACGCTCGCGAGGAGGGCGTCGGTGGCCAGGTGATCGCATACGTCTACTAACAATGGCACGAACAGTACTCGAAATTCCAGACGATGTCAGCGCCGAGATGGACCATCTCGAGCTGACGGTCGAGGGACCGCAGGGTAGCGTTACGCGCCGACTCTGGTACCCGGACGTCTCCGTGGATATCGATGGCGACGAACTTGTCATCGAATCCGACGAGGACGACGCCAAGACGCGCGCGACCGTCGGGACCTTCGAGAGCCACGTGGAGAATATGTTCCACGGGGTCACCGAAGGGTGGGAGTACGAGATGGAGATCTTCTACTCTCACTTCCCGATGCAGGTCCGTGCGGAAGGCGACGAGGTCGTCATCGAAAACTTCCTCGGGGAGAAGGCCCCGCGAAAGACGCCGATCCACGGCGATACCGATGTCGACGTCGACGGCGAGGAGATCACGCTCTCCGGCCCGAGCATCGAAGACGTCGGACAGACGGCTGCCGACATCGAGCAGCTGACGCGCGTCACGGACAAGGACGTGCGGGTCTTCCAGGACGGCGTCTACATTACGCAGAAACCGAACCGAGGTGACGCCTGATGGCAGACGAAGACAACGAATTCGAAGCGTTGACAGACATCAGTGGTGTCGGCGACGCGAAGGCCGACGCGCTGCGCGAGGCTGGCTTTGAGACGGTCGAGGATGTCCGAGCCGCCTCACAGGAAGAACTTGCCGAAGCCGAAGGTGTCGGGAACGCGCTCGCTGCGCGTATCAAAGCCGACGTCGGCGAACTCGAAGTCTCCGAAGAGGCAGAGGGTGACGTCGAAACGGACGAACCCGAAGCAGCCGCGGAGGCCGAGGACGTCGAGACTGAACTCCAGCCGCGCGGGCTGGTCGAGAAGACGCCCGACCTGGACGAGGAGACCGAGCGACTGCTGACCCAGCGCAAGCGGGTCGGCAAGCCGCAGTTCAACCGCCAGGACTACCACAAGAAAAAGCGCACGCCGACCTCGTGGCGCGAGCCCCGTGGCGGCCTCTCCAAACAGCGACGCGGTATCAAGGGTAAGGGTCCGAAAGTCGAAGCCGGCTTCCGGACCCCCGAGGCAGTCCGAGGCCTGCATCCGAGCGGCTTCGAGGAAGTCCGCGTGCACAACGTGGACGACCTCGAGGGCGTCGACGGTGACACCCAGGCCGTGCGCATCGCTTCGAAAGTCGGCGCGCGCAAGCGAGAGCGGATCGAGGAGGAAGCCGAGGACGCCGGCATTCGCGTCCTCAACCCTACCTACGTCGAAGTGGAGGTGTCAGAATGACTGATCTCAGCGCACAGAAGCGACTGGCTGCGGACGTGCTGGACGTCGGGAAAAACCGGGTCTGGTTCGACCCCGACGCCCAGGGCGAAATCGCCGACGCGATCACCCGTGAGGACGTCCGCGAACTGGTCGATGAGGGACTCATTCAGACCGAAGCAGCCGCTGGAAACTCCCGTGGTCGTGCCAAAGAGCGCCAGCAGAAACGCTCCTATGGCCACCAGAAGGGGCACGGTTCCCGCAAGGGGAAATCCGGCGGTCGCGAGAACGAGAAAGACGACTGGCGGTCGCGCATCCGCGCCCAGCGGCGTCGGCTGCGTGAGCTTCGCGACGAGGAAGACGAGCTGTCGGCCTCGGAGTATCGCACGCTATACGACCGCGCGAGCGGCGGCGAGTTCGACTCTGTCGCCGATCTCGAGCGGTATATCGAAGACCAATTCGGTGAGAACTGATGGCGACAGGACCACGATATAACGTTCCGATGCGCCGGCGCCGCGAGGCCCGGACGGATTACCATCAGCGGTTGCGCCTGTTGAAATCCGGCAAGCCACGCCTGGTCGCTCGCAAGAGCAACAAACATGTCAGGGCGCAGCTGGTGATTCGCGGCTCGAACGGCGACCAGACGGTCGCAAACGCTGTCTCCAGCGACCTCGAGGCGTACGGCTGGGAAGCCCCGACGGGCAACCTCCCCGCCGCCTACCTCACGGGGCTGCTGGCCGGACTGCGGGCCGTCGAGGCCGGCTACGAGTCGGCCGTGCTGGACATCGGACTCAACACCCCGACACCCGGTAGTAAAGTATTCGCAGTGCAGGAAGGCGCAATCGACGCCGGCCTGGAAATTCCCCACAACGACGAGGTACTCGCACCCTGGGAGCGGACCCGCGGCGAGCATATCGCCGAGTATGCCGACTCGCTGGACGATGATCTCTACAGTGGGGACTTCGACGCGACGGATCTGCCGTCGCATTTCGACGACACACGAGAGATCCTCTTGGAGGGAGACATCGACCTATGAGCGAATCTGACGGATGGACACCACGGACGCGGCTCGGCCGGAAAGTAGCCGAGGGCGAGATCGACACGATGGTCGACGCCCTCAACGCCGGCCTGCCGCTGAAAGAGCCGGAGATCGTAGACCAGCTCGTCCCCGATCTGGAGGACGAGGTACTGGACATCAACATGGTCCAGCGGATGACCGACTCGGGCCGCCGAGTCAAGTTCCGCTGTGTCGTCGTCGTGGGCAATCGCGACGGACTGGTCGGCTACGCCGAGGGGCGTGACGACCAGGTCGGCGGCGCGATCCAGAAAGCGATCGACGTTGCCAAGCTCAACCTCATCGACGTTTCCCGGAGCTGTGGCTCCTGGGAGTGTGGCTGTGGCCGACCGCACACGGTCGCGCTGCGCACGACCGGCAAGGCCGGTAGCGTCGAAGTCGAGCTCCAGCCCGCACCGCGCGGGCTCGGCCTCGCGGGCGGGGAAACCGTCCGTAAGGTGCTCGAACTCGCGGGTATCGAGGACATCTGGACGCGCTCGTCGGGGAACACGCGTACGACGGTCAACTTCGCGAAGGCGACGTTCAACGCCCTGCGGAACACCGCCGAAGCGCGCGTGCCCCAGCGAGCCTACGAACAGCGTGAGGTGATCGAATAATGAAGGCGGTCGTTCAGCTCCGCGGCGAGATCGACATGACGAGCGGGGTTGAGGATACCCTCGACATGCTGAACCTCGGTCGCGTCAACCACGCGACGCTCGTGCCGGACACAGACACCTACCGAGGCATGATCACCAAGGTCAACGACTGGGTCGCTCACGGCGAACCCAGCCAGGACGTCCTGGAGACGCTCCTCAAGAAGCGGGCCGAGCCCCTCGAAGGGGACGGCTTCGAGGACGATAGCTGGTGGGCGAGCTGGGAGACCGACTACGATAGCGTCGGTGAACTGGCCGAGGCGTTGCTCGAAGAGGAGACGACCCTGAAAGAGCAGGGGCTGTCGCCGACGCTGCGACTGCACCCGCCGCGGGGCGGTCACGAGGGGATCAAACATCCCACCAAGGAAGGCGGGCAGCTCGGTAAACAGACGACAGAAGACATCGACGAGCTCCTGGAGGCGATGCGATAATGACGAGCAAGAAGAAACGCCAGCGCGGCTCGCGCACGCACGGCGGCGGCACCCACAAGAACCGACGCGGGGCCGGCCACCGTGGCGGTCGCGGTGCCGCTGGTCGCGACAAACACGAATTCCACAACCACGAGCCGCTGGGCAAGTCGGGGTTCACGCGTCCCGAGAAGGCCAAAGAGACCGTCGAGACGATCGACGTTCGGGAACTCGACGAGGACGCGCCGCTGCTTGCAGCTGACGGCCTCGCCGAGGAGACCGACAGCGGCTATCGGATCGATGCCCGCGAGGTCGTCGAGACGACCGCCGAGACGGATGTCGTGAAGGTGCTCGGTGCCGGGCAGGTTCGCAACGAACTCGAAGTGGTCGCTGATGACTTCTCCGAGACCGCTCGCGAGAAGGTCGAAGCCGCCGGCGGGAGCGTCGAGCTCACCGAGCGCGGCGAGAAGCGACAGGCTGAAGACGAATCCGACGACGACAACGAATAACGATGAGCTGGAAGGATACCGCCGAACCGCTGCTCACCCGCATGCCCTCCGTGGCGCGGCCCGATCGGCACGTGCCGTTCAAACGGAAGTTGGGCTGGACCGCGGGGGTCCTGGTCCTGTATTTCTTCCTGACGAACGTCTACCTGTTCGGGCTCGGGACGGGCGGTCAGGACGCGTTCGGTCAGTTCCGATCGATCCTCGCGGGCGGTCAGGGGACGATCGTGCATCTCGGTATCGGTCCGATCGTCACGGGAAGCATCGTCCTGCAGCTGTTAGGTGGTGCTGACCTGCTGGGACTTGATACTCAGAACAATCCCCGAGATCAGGTCCTCTATCAGGGACTACAGAAGCTGCTGGTGATCGTGATGGTCGTCCTGACGGGATTCCCGATGGTGTTCGCCGGGAACTTCCTGCCGGCCGACCCAGCGGTGGCTGACTCGCTCGGGATCGGTACCATGGGCGTCAAGTGGCTCATGTTCGGCCAGGTCTTCGTTGGCGGTGTCCTCATCCTGTTCATGGACGAGGTGATCAGCAAGTGGGGCGTCGGTAGTGGTGTCGGTCTGTTCATCATCGCCGGCGTCAGCCAGCGTCTGATCGGTGGCCTCATCGCTATCGAAGCCCTTCCCGGTGCAACACTCGGTATCATCCCGGCGTACATCCGGATGGCGCTCGGTAGCCTGCCCGTCTCCGCGGAGAACCTCTTCTTCGGGTTCCAGAGCGGTGGCGGACAGATCTCGGGGATCCTCGCGATCGTCACGACGGTGTTGATCTTCGTGATCGTCGTCTACGCCGAGTCTGTCCGGGTCGAGATTCCGCTGAGCCACGCTCGAGTCAAGGGCGCGCGTGGGCGCTTCCCGGTGAAGCTCATCTACGCGAGCGTCCTGCCGATGATTCTCGTGCGGGCGCTCCAGCAGAACATCCAGTTCATCGGGCAGCTACTCAACTCCCAGACCTCGCTACCCGCCTGGGCTGGACAGTTCGCCGACGGGCAGCCGATAAGCGGGCTGTTCTACTATCTGGCACCGATCCAGAGCCGTGCTGACTGGATGTGGTTCGTCACGACCCCGACCGGTAACCCGGAGGTCTGGCAGATCCTGCTTCGGGTGGCCGTGGACCTGACGTTCATGGTCATCGGCGGCGCAATCTTCGCCATCTTCTGGGTCGAGACGACCGATATGGGCCCGGAAGCCACCGCCCAGCAGATCCAGAACTCCGGGATGCAGATTCCTGGGTTCCGCCAGAACCCCGGTGTCCTCGAGAAGGTGCTCGAACGCTACATTCCGCAGGTGACTGTCATCGGCGGTGCGCTCGTCGGGCTGCTCGCCGTCGCGGCGAACATGCTCGGTACGATCGGTGGCGTCTCCGGAACGGGACTGCTGCTGACTGTCTCGATCACCTACAAGATCTACGAGGAGATCGCCGAAGAGCAGCTCATGGAGATGCACCCGATGATGCGCCAGATGTTCGGGTAGCACGGTTCGGCCAACTCACAACTTCTTTGTTCGTAGCCGGCCCGACCATCCACGCGCTGACTCCGGAATCCAGTTTCCACAAATGCCCTGTCGAGATCGCTGAAGTATCTCAAATACTGACGTGCACTGACGCACCTCTCAAATAGATATACTGATTTCGGGGTCTACTGAAGTCGGATCTCACTGATGGCGATACTTTAGAAGGAAAAATTAATATCCAGTGAATTTGATCTATAACCACATGTCTGGGCGGACTGATCAGTTACTCGCCGTACTCGTCATATTGATGGCTTTGCAAATTTTCCCTCCACAGATGGGTGGATTAGCTTCCTACGGGAGTCTGTGGGGTATTTTGTTCGGGGGTATTGCGTTCTTGTACGGGCTCTTCGTATTGGTGGCGCCGTCGTAACTCGGCCATCCGAACTGGCATTTCTGCTCGCCTCCCGACGCGCGACGTTCCGTTTTGACTCTCTGTCTCCGGTTACATCTAGCGAGTATAGCCGGCCTGCACCTACAGCCATCGTTGCGCTACCCTAACAATCCGAGTATAAACAGGGGATACGACTTTCATACTTCTTTTTCCCACTGGTCACTCTGCCGTGATACCTTCCCTCGAAGCTTTGTCTTCGAGATGCCACCTTTGTCGGCCTTTCGGTGACATTTTGGGCACAGCGCAATCAGATTATCGTAGTCGTTTGCTCCCCCTTCAGAGCGAGGTTCAATATGATGGACCTCAGGAGAATCAGTCCGCTCTCCACACCACTCACACTCTTGGTCTGCCCGTTCGAAGTAGATGTCTTCCTTCATGTGATTGGGCGCAGGTGGTGTTTTTTCAGTCTCATTCGCAGACTCGCTCTCAGAGGTCTGCGTTTCTTCTTTATCGACTGTGGTGAGGTACTTAACTGCAGCACGTGCTCCATCCGAAGCATATACGAGGTATGTCTGTCCGAGTACTATGACACCCACTCCAAGTAGTCCAATCCCAAGGAGAGTAACTGGTGAGGAAGGATCGAAGCCCCCTTGTTGAATAGCAAACCCTCCAGCGACAATAGCAACAAGGAGTAACCCTCCTAGAGGGAGTGGTGGTGTGTCTTCGTCTGTGACGGAACCGAGACTTGTATCTATCTCTCCTGAACTCACTTGTGAAATGCCCATACTCTGAGTTGAGAATCCGCTTGAAGAACCATTCTCTGCCATCTCGTGGAATATGTTCTCAGCTTCGGAAAACGATTGGACTTCACGAATTGGGGTAGTGAAGTCATTGTGTTCGTTGTCGAACCCTGTTGGCTCGTAGTCATCGGTGAGGATTTTTAGCTCGGACTGGTTCTGATACGTTACTTCGTATACACCATCCTGGTGCTTTTCGAGTCGCCAGTTTCCTTCTCTGCGAACAACTCCCATATTGTAGGATGTCTATTTTCAGCGTAGTATCGTTTACGCCTCTCTCTGCGCTCTTTACTTGTGTGCTGTCCTAAATGTCTACGATAACTGTTTCTTTGTCAGGGTCCATCCTCCGAACTTCTGGGCTACCGAGCCCCCATCATTTGCTATATCAAAAAGTGGTTTATTTCACGCTGGCTGGTCACTGCGACACGTCCAGAGTCCACGGTTACCGTCTCTCGCAATCCGTTCGGCGGCCGCGTATTCGTCGCGCATGGTGAACTCGGTGTCGTACAGTCGCGCGTATCCGCCACGAACGAGCTGGTAGTTGATCGATCGGTTGTCGTGGACGACGATCGCCAGCAACCGCCCATAGCCGCCGCGGGTGTCGCCCTCTGGATCGAGGAACAGCGTCACTCTCTCGCTGGCGAGGCGATTTTCGACCGTCTCACTCGCAGCCTCACCGGCATCGCGTAGACACGTCCGTCCGTCTTCAGTATCCGGCACGCCCTCGTACTCGTCCGGTTGGACTTCGACGTGCGTCTCGGGCGTGTCGATCCCGAGTAGCCGCACCCGCTCGATCGTGCCGTTCGCCAGTCGCACGTCGATCGTGTCACCGTCGATGACCTCGACTACGGTGCCGTCGATCGTCTTCGCGCCGGCCTCGTGCCAGGGTTGCTCCCCAGTCGTCTCGGTGAAGGACTCGATGCCAGTCACGGTCCGGTCGCCTCCCCCAAACGAACAGCCCGCGAGGACTGCAAGGGCGATCAACCCGACGACCGCCAACCGAGCATTCATGCGACACTGTTTCTTGTCCAGCATCGTCATGGTACTGGCCGCCCCTATCCGATAAACCGTTAACGAATATACGAATCTCCGCTGTATCCGACTGCTCGTCGACGGCTGTGGTGGCTGCTTGTGACCTCTCTTGAGACGGTTCACTTGTCCGACGAACACCCGACCGACACCGTTTTGCGCGCGCCACTGCGATACCCAGATATGGACGGCGGAAGCGGCGAGATGACACTCGCCTTCGATCTGGAAGCACTGAAGCGACTGGCGCAACCGGATACGGTGTTCTCCAGCGCGCGCCAGTGGAGCGAGTACGTCGGCGTGGTCTCGGAGAAGCCGACCTACGTCGTGACCAACTTCACGCGGAAACACCGCATCCGACAGGACTTTTTCTCCGGTCCACGGGGTCGCGAGGAGAGTCTCAAGAACGTCCGAGATCAGTTCGAGACGCCGCGATACGTCTACATCGGGACGAGCGAGGAAGACGAGGAACTGGCGACCTCGGTCGACTGGGAGTATCTGGACGTCGTCGAGGCAGCCGACGCCGCTGACTGGGAACTGGGTGAACCGGAACCGCCCGGACAGGACGGTGAGGACGGGCGCGACGACTGGCCCTGATACGGGCTTGTCTGTCCGCTGTGAAACCACCCGAAACGAACGGTTTTATCTTCCTGTTGGTCGAACCTCGGATAGATGAGGCTATCCGATCGTTCGCACGGTCGAATTGGGGAAGTGATAGGGGCGGATGCGCGAGCGAAGCGCACGGAGGGGCACGATGTCCGCTGAGCAGTTCGACGACCCGACGCTGGATGAATCTCCGGATCTGTATCAGCTACTGGCGGATGCCTTCGACAGTCTCCTGTCGGTGACTGGTGCCCAGATCGTCGCCGCGTTGACGATCGTCGGGGTCGCGAGTGACGTCCTCGCGCAATCGCTGCTCGTACAGGTGTTCGAGGACACCCTGACGCTCATTCGCGAGAATGCTGATACCAGCCAACCCGAGGCCCAACAGCTCATCACGGACCTGGAACAGGCGATCGACGCAGCTGGACTGACGGTCGACCTCTCGGTCCCCGTCCTGCTGGTCGGACTGCTCGGGCTAGCGATCCTGGTCGAGGCCATCCGGATCGTCGCCGTGCGAGCGTTCGCAAATGACGAACTGGACGGGGTACCACGCGCGCTGGCGGCACGTCGGCTGCCGATCGCGACGGCGTACGGCTTCGTGGCCGTGATCCTGATCTACCTCGCGATCGTGATTGTTTCCGCGCTGACCTTCTTCCTGTTGTTCGTTCCTGCGTTGTTCGTCTATCTGGGGCTCCTGTTCGTCCGTCAGGAGATCGCAGTCTCCGACAAGGGACCGATTCAGGCAATCTCCGGCTCCTGGGGCCTGGTGAAAGGCAACCGCTGGACGGTGCTCGGGCTGGCAGTGGTGCTGTTGGTGGTTGCTATCGGGACGTGGCTGCCCGCGTCGCTGCTCGCCGGGCCCGCTGGAACGGTCGGTGCCCCACTGCTCAGTGGGGTCAACCTGGCCTTCGGGACGGCACTCGTGACCGAGACGTACGTCCAGTTGCGCGAGGACACGGAGACGGCAGCACAGTCGGCGATGTAACCCCAGTGATGATGCGGTCTCGAAAGCCGTTCGACTCCGTCCACGAGTGATACCGCAGGCGCCGCGTTTAAGCGCGCGAGCGTCTAACCGACAGACATGTCAGAGCCACGCGTCCCCGGCGGCGGGGAACGGATGGAGCTACCTTGCGGGGAGTCCGTCTCGCCGCGACAGTTCGACCTCGGTCAGCGCGAGTTCGACTGTGACTGCAGTGGGACGCACGCGATCGTGACGGACGCTCATCCGCTCTCGCGGTTCGTCCCCGAGGACATCGCCGACCAGCTACGGGCGGTCATCGATACCGACGACGAGTACGACGAGTTCTCGATGCCCCATCTCATGGGGTCGGTCATGGAGGAGTTCCCCGAGGAGGTCGCCGTCAAGGACGTTTCGGAGGACGGGCAGGTCGGGGCGGCCCTGATCTGGGTGAGCGACTTCGACGCGCGCCGACTCCACCACGTCGTCGTAGAACTGCTCGTCGAGTTGATGGACCACGCGATCAGCCACGTCGAAAACGAGGACCTCACAACCGAGTTCGAGTCACAGCTGTCCGAGTTCGACGTCGAGCGGTTCGTCGCGGCTTACCGCGAGCAGCGGGACTTCGAGGACGAATACGACACGGCAGTGTGACACTGTCACGTGATCGTCTGACAACCACCGCCGGTGACCGTTCGGCTGCAGTCGGGGATTTCTGTCGAGAAGCCGTCTGACGGCTGTCTGACGCCGTTTAATGGGTGAGTAGCCCGTATGTAAGCGTATGCGCATACGTCGCGGCGAGTTCGAGCGGATCCGGTCGGTGTTGGAACAGACCGACGCTGACGAGCCGTTGACGGCCCGCGAAATTCTCGATCTGCTCGAGGAGCACGGCGAGGACTTCGACAGCGCCCACCGCATTGCCACCGTCCTCGGGCGACGCGCCCAGTACGGTGATGTCGAAATCATCCGCGATCAGCCCTACCGGTATCGGTTCCGGGACGCGAACAACTGATAGCGACCCCCCTGATTTCGCTGTCGCGTTTCGAGGCCTACCGCGGAGTGTGCAGCGGCACGTGTTGGGTACCGTCTCGGCGTGGCAAACCAGCGGGTTTTTGTCCCGAATAGCGATAACAACGGGTATGAGCCACGAGGAGTTTCCGACCGACGAGCCCGCGGTGGTGACCTGCGGGTTGCCCTACGCCAACGGCGACCTGCACATCGGCCACCTCCGGACCTACGTCGGCGGCGACGTGTTCAGTCGCGCCCTGGAGAAACTGGGTCAGCAGACCGCCTTCGTCTGCGGGTCGGACATGCACGGCACGCCCATCGCCGTCCAGTCCATCCAGGAGGGCGTCGATCCCGAGGAATTCGCCCTCGAATATCACGAGCAGTACAAGGAGACGTTCCCGAAGTTCGCGGTCGAGTTCGACCACTATGGCCACACCCACCAGGAGACCAACCGCGAGCTGACCCACGAGATCGTTCGCGAACTCGAAGCGGAAGGGTACATCTACGAGAAGGAGATCAAGGTCGCCTGGGACCCCGAGGACGATCAGCCCCTCCCCGACCGATACGTCGAGGGGACCTGTCCGTACTGCGGGGCGACGGCCCGCGGCGACGAGTGTGACGAGGGGTGCGGCCGCCATCTCGAACCCGGCGAGATCGAGGACCCCGTCTCGACGATCTCGGGCAATCGCGCCGAGTACCGCGATCGCACGCACAAGTTCTTCGAGGTCTCGGAACTCTCGGAGTATCTCACCGAGTTCCTCGACGGCCTAGAGGGGACGCCTAACGCCCGTAACCAGCCCCGCCAGTGGATCGAGGACGGGCTGCAGGACTGGTGTATCACCCGGGATCTCGACTGGGGCTTTGACTATCCCGAAATCGACGGTGACGACGAATCGAGCGCGGAGGATCTCGTCCTGTACGTCTGGGTCGACGCGCCCATCGAGTACATCGCCTCGACCAAGCAGTACACCGAGCAGGTCGGTCCGGACGTATACGACTGGGAAGAGGCCTGGAAATCGGACGGCGAGATCGTTCACATCATCGGCCGGGATATCATCCAGCATCACACCATCTTCTGGCCGGCAATGTTGAAGGTCGCGGGCTACAACGCACCCCGGTCCGTGATGGCCAGCGGGTTTATGACGCTGAATGGAAAGGGATTCTCGACCTCGCGCAACCGGGCAGTCTGGGCGCGTGAGTACCTGGAAGAAGGGTTCCACGAGGACCTGCTGCGGTACTATCTTGCCACCAACGGCGGCTTCCAGCAAGACGTGGACTTCTCGTGGTCGAAGTTCCGCGAGCGCGTCAACGGTGAACTGGTCGGCACGGTCGGGAACTTCCTCTATCGGTCGTTGCTCTTCGCCCACCGGAACTTCGACGGGACGCCCGATGCGGACGTGTCCGGGGAAGTCAGCGACCGGATCGACGAAGCCGTAGACGCCTACCGCGAGGCGATCAACGACTACTCGATCCGCAAGGCGGGTCAAGCTGCAGTGGAGCTGGCGGCTTTCGGCAACGAGTACATCCAGCGCAACGAGCCCTGGAAGCTCACCGATGACGATCCCGAACGGGCCGCGCAGGTCATCCGTGACTGCGTCCAGGTCGCGAAGGCACTCGCGATCTTGCTGGAGCCGCTCACGCCCGGCAAGGCCCAGCAGCTTTGGGACCAACTCGGCGAGGGCGGCAGCGTCCACGAGACGACCACCGAGGCCGTTCACGACGCTCCGCCCGAGACCTTCGGCGAGCCCGACGAGTTGTTCGAGAAGATCGAGGCGGACCGAGTCGAACAGCTCAACGAGAAACTCGAAACGCGCGTCGAGGAGGCAACAGCGGAAGACGACGCGGAAACCGAAAGTGACGATACCAACGGAGACCAATCCGGGGATATGGATCTGGAGCCGCTCGTCGAAGATCGGATCAGTTTCGATGACTTCGAAGGGATCGACATGCGCGTCGGCCGCATCGAGACAGCGGAACCGATCGAGGATTCGGACAAGCTCGTCCGTCTGGAGGTCGACATCGGCGTCGAGACCCGACAGGTCGTCGCCGGAATCAAGCAACTTCACGACCTCAAGGAGCTGCCCGGCACGAAAATAATCCTGCTGGCGAACATGGAGCAAGCCGAGCTGTTCGGGTTCGAATCGAACGGGATGATTCTGGCCGCCGGCGACGAGGCCGACCTGCTGACGACGCACGACGACGCGCCGGTTGGCATGCGCATCCAGTAGCGCACACGCCCAGCAGCGCCAGTCCTTTTGGTACTGAACTCGTTGGTTCCCGTATGGCTGACGACGAGTCTGATTGGGAGTTCGGGGCCGACGATATGGACGAGAGCGAGGGCAACGGCGGCGATGTTGTGGACGACGGCGACACCTCCGGCGAGTGGCGGTTTTCTCTCTCTGACCTGGACGACGATCAGAGCGCGGTCGAGGGCAACGTCTTCGGCTCCCCGACCAGCGACAGCGAGGTCATCGAGACCGGGTCGCCGGCGTTCGAGAACGTCCTGTTTTTGATCGTCGGCGTCCTGCTGGCGCTCGCGTTTTTCCTGCAGTTCTACCTGGCCGGTGCGGGACCGTAGGGACCGAAGGATTATCCAGTCGGAAGCCGAACGGATCTATATGGTTGAGTGGCTCGGTTTCGGCCTGTCGACGCTCCTGTTACTGGCTGGTGCCGGACTCGTCATCGCCGAGGCGTTCGTCCCCGGGGCGCATTTCATCGTTCTCGGGATCGCGCTGCTCGGCGCCGGGCTGGTCGGCCTGGCGTTGCCCGGCTCGCTCGGTGCGATCGCGACGATGTTCGTGCTGGCTGTGACGGTTATGCTCATCGGTGGAGCAGCTCTCTACGGCTATCGGGAGTTCGATATCTACGGGGGGAAAGGGACGGCACGGACGAGCGACTCGGACTCGCTGCAGGGGAAGACCGGCCGCGTCACCGCACGCGTCACCGAGACCAGCGGCGAGGTCAAGCTCGACGAGGGTGGGTTCAACCCCAACTATCAGGCTCGCGCGCTCAGCGGTGAGATCGAAGAGGGGACCGAAATCATCGTTGTCGATCCCGGCGGCGGCAACGTCCTGACCGTCGAGAACTTCGAGGATCTAGAGGAAGACGAGATCGACCGCGAACTCGCCCGGGAACGTGACGACGGCGACCGCGAACCGGACCCCGAAGTAGCGTAACCGATCGCTGTCGCAGGCAATCGGTCGATAGCGGTCGAGTGTGATGGTCACCGAACACTTTTTACCTGGTCGGCCGAAGGCCCGGACGCATGTTTGCACTGGTCCCGCTACAGTTGTTGGGGGGCGGTCTGGCACTTGTCGGCCTCATCATTTTGGCCGTCGCTGTCGCCGTCGTCTGGCAGATGGTCGTCATCACGGATGCTACTGAGAAGAAAGCGCTGACCGTCTTGGGGGAGTACCGGAAGCTCCTGGAGCCGGGCATCGCGTTCGTCCCGCCGTTCGTCTCGAATACACACACGTTCGATATGCGGACCCAGACCCTGGACGTGCCGCGCCAGGAGGCGATCACCCGCGACAACTCGCCGGTGACCGCCGACGCGGTCGTCTACATCAAGGTCATGGACGCGAAGAAAGCGTACCTGCAGGTCGACGACTACAAGCGTGCAGTCTCGAATCTCGCCCAGACGACGTTGCGGGCGGTGCTGGGCGACATGGAACTGGACGATACGCTCAACAAACGACAGGAGATCAACGCGAAGATCCGCAAAGAGCTGGACGAACCCACCGACGAGTGGGGGATCCGCGTCGAGAGCGTCGAGGTTCGGGAAGTCAACCCGAGCAAGGACGTCCAGCAGGCCATGGAACAGCAGACCTCCGCGGAACGTCGCCGCCGTGCGATGATTCTCGAAGCCCAGGGTGAACGGCGCTCCGCCGTCGAGCAGGCCCAGGGTGAAAAGCAGTCCAACATCATCCGCGCGCAGGGTGAAAAGCAGAGTCAGATCCTCGAAGCCCAGGGTGACGCTATCTCGACGGTGCTGCGGGCGAAATCCGCCGAATCGATGGGTGAACGTGCCGTCATCGAGCGCGGGATGGAGACTCTGGAGGAGATCGGCAAGGGCGAGTCGACGAAGTTCGTCCTGCCCCAGGAACTCACCTCGCTGGTCGGCCGCTACGGCAAACATCTCACGGGTAGCGACACCAAAACAGACGGTCACGAACTCGAAGGAATGGAGTTCGACAAGGCGACCCGCGAGATGCTCGGGCTGGACGACATCGAGGAGATCCTCGGACAGATCGACCAGGAGGCCGAGGTCGACGTCGAGGAGATGGAAGAACAGGCCCAGGCGGTCAAACAGGGCGCCGACGACACCGAGATCAAAGATCCCGACGAAGTCATCGACGAGATGGACGCCGAGATGCCCGGCTCGGAGGAGTTCAACGAGACGGGCGACGGATCCGATAGCGATTCGACCGGGAACTGATCGGTCGGCCCCGTCTAACGCTTTTTCGCGCGTTTTGAACCGATCAGAACTCGGTCTGCCGTACGACGGGAGCCATCGGCCACGTCGATTCGCCGGATTGGCCCGTGTCCCGAACGATCAGTCGCTCGCACCGCGATCCGAACGCGACGGCGGCGGGATCGGCCGATCGGACGAGGAGATCGGGTCAGGTCGGATGCATCGGTCTGGGCCGTCGTTGACGTGTCCGTATTCCCCGGGTGCGTTTGCGAGCGGGTGGGCGGGGTTGTCAGCGCTCGCGATCCGTGCCGCGCGGATCTCGTCGAACCCGTTGATCCGAGCACGGATGCCACGCCAGTGGTGAGTCGTTGCCGGCGGGATCACGAGCTGATGGGGTGACGGGGCTGTCGATCGACAGGCGTCCAGCACCGCGGCGTTGACGTTGCTGGCCAGCTGGTCGTGATCGACGAGCACACCAACGCGAGCGTCGGACGGTGTGCGATCGGCGAGCACGTCCAGTCCGAGGTGCAACGCCCGATATTCCGCGACGTTGTTGTCAGAGACAGTGTGGTCAAGCGAGAGTCGGTCGACGCGCTCGCCGTCGCGCGTCTCGATGACGACGCCGAGTCCGCCCCCGTCGTCCCGAAGGGACCCGTCGGTGGCGACGTAGAAATCACGGTGATGGGTCCGGGGCGGATGCGCGATGTGCGGCGTCGGCGACTCGTCGAACAGATCTCGAAGTGACGGCCGGCCGTATGCGGCCATATCAGCAGTTCGTGGTCCAGTTACCTAAAACTGTGGCTCCGACACGGCGACGGTACGTCGATCATCACCGGGTCGGACAGGCATCACCGGAACGCATACGGCCCGGCCGGCCGTTGTCCCGCGTAGACAGGCATCACCGGAACGCATACGGCCCGGCCGGCCGTTGTCCCGCGTATGGTCACTGCCCGCGAGATCATGACCAGTCCGGTCGAAACGGTCACGCCCGACGACGACGTGAGCGACGTACTGACTCGCCTCGCGAAAGCGGACTTCAGCGGCTTTCCGGTCGTCGAAGACGGGGCGGTCGTCGGTATCGTCACGGAAACGGATCTGGTCGATCTCTTCCAGCCGTCGAACCGACGGCTGTGGATCCCGGTGGGTTTCCCGCCGTTCGTCGAGACGCTGACCTACAGCGTTGATCTCTCCTGGAGCGACCTCGACGTCGGCGTCGACCTCGTCAAAAACGCCGGCAAACCGATCCGCGACGTGATGATAACCGATGTCGTGACTGTCTCGCCGGAGGACAGCGTCGAATCTGTCATCGATCACCTGGCCGATCCCGACCGGGACATCAACCGACTGCCAGTCGTCGAGGACGACCAGCTTGTCGGGATCATCTCCCGCGAGGACGTGGTCCGAACGCTCAGCGAACGGGGTGTCTCGGTCTAGACGTGCGCTACCGGAACGTCCTTTTGTTCGTCGCGCTGGCCGTCTTCTGGGGCAGCGCCTTCGTCGCGATCAAGGCCGGGCTGGCCGACATCCCGCCCGTCCTGTTCGCGGCGATCCGGTACGACGTCGCGGGCGTGCTCGTCCTCGGCTACGCGGCCGTGGCTGTCGACCGATGGTATCCGACGGGGCGTCGCGAGCTGGCCGCCGTCGCGGTCGGATCGGTCTTCCTGATCGCGGGCTATCACGCCCTGTTGTTCGTCGGCGAACAGGGCACGACCAGTGCCGCGGCCGCCGTCGTGGTGAGTCTCTCGCCCGTTCTCACGACCGGATTCGCCCGCTTGCTGCTGCCCGAACAACGGCTGACGACGGTCGGCATCGCGGGACTCCTGCTCGGGCTGGCTGGTGTGATCGTACTCGTCCGCCCCGATCCGGCGAACCTGTTCTCCCGTGATACGGTTTCCGTGGGGCTGATCTTCGGCGCCGCGCTGTCGTTCGCGTTCGGGAGTGTCCTCACTCGCTGGCTCGACGCCGGACTCCCCATCGAGACCCTCGAGGCGTGGTCGATGGTCGGCGGGGCGCTCCTGATGCATCTGCTCGCGCTGGCGCTGCCCGGCGAGTCCATCGCGGCGATCGACTGGACGCCGCGGGCAGTCGTCGCCCTGGGCTATCTTTCGATCGTCGCCAGCGCTGTCGGCTTTCTCGTCTATTTCGATCTGCTCGAAAAGCTCGGCCCCGTCGAGATCAACCTCGTCTCCTACCTTGCCCCCGTCGTGGCGGCGGTCGTCGGATTCGCGTTTCTCGGGGAAGTCATCGACGCCGCGACCGGCGTCGGCTTCCTGCTGATATTCGGCGGCTTCGCCCTCCTGAAACGACGGGAACTGGCACGCGAGGTCGAACGCTGGCGTCGGGCGACCCCGTTGTCGAGGTAACCCGCCGTCACGAAACGTGGCACCCACCCGTTCGAACACGTCTCCCGGATTTCGTTCGATCGTGGCGTGTCGCTGGCGATCGTCTTCCTCGGAACGTCCGTCGTGGCTGCTGTGGCTCCGTCAGTCCGCCGCTTCGCTCGGGTCGACGACCTCGCCCACCGTGTCGACCCCGACCTGATCGCAGAGATCGGCCATCGGGCAGGCCTCGGGGTCGTCCAGACACGCCGGTTTGCGTGCGCTGCAGTACTCCCGGCCAAACTGGATCATCGCCGTATGCCCGAAGCCACATTTCTCGCCGGGCACGTCCCGTTCCAGGTGTTCGCGGACCGTCTCGTGGTCGGCGTCAGGCGGCGCCAGTCCGATCCGGCGAGCGATCCGATGGACGTGGGTATCGACGGGGAAGACACCGTCCTGCCCGCCCGAGAACAGCAAGACACAATCCGCAGTCTTGGGGCCGACGCCGTTGTACGCGAGCAGGGAATCGCGGACCTCGTCGGCGTCGCCCTCGCGGACGAACTCGTCGAAGGCCGCTTCGCTCCCGTACTGCTCCCGGATTCGCCCGGCGATCGTGACGATCCGCTCGGACTTCTGGTTGTACAGTCCGGCCGAAGAGATCGTCTCGGCGAGGCGTTGCTGGTCGGCCTCGGCCAGGTTCGCCACCAGGTCGCCAGACCCGTACCGCTCCATCAGACTGTCGTGGGCGGGCTGGCTGGCCGTATCGGAGGTGTTCTGGCTGAGGATCGTCCGGACCAGCGACTCGAAGGCGTCCCGGCCGCCGTAGGTCTTCTGCCAGTACAACCCCCCGAGTCGATCGACGACGGCTTCGGCCCGGGTCGCCGGTTGCCCGGTCTCGAAGGCCATAGCCCGTCCGCCACCTGCGTCGCCGCCGCTGATGTTTTCCGCTGGCTCGTCGTCAGACATACAGCATACTCCGGGCCGGAATCGAAAAAACGCCGCGGTCACTCCACTGAGAGCGTCAGCGTCAACTCGGCACCAGCCGACAGCGCCTCGATCAAGCCGCGATCGAGATCCGACGCGGCGGCCTCGGCTCCGATCATGACCGTGCGGTCGTCGACGTACTCGCTCGTGCGAGCGACCATCGAGCGGTCGTTCTCGAAGGACAGATCCGGGTGCCCGCGACCCGTGACGGTCACAGCGTGATCGCCGACTTCGAGTGTGGCGGTGATCGTCGCGTCCTCGGACCGACACGCGGCGACGAACGCCTCGTCGAAATCGGTCGGCACTCGGTCGGCTTCGATCCCGAGAATACAGTCGCCAGCGGGCGTGAGGTAGTCGTCGCTGGTCAACTCGAAGGTACTCTCGTGAGTCGCAGTGACGTTCTCGTGGCCGGTCGCGTGGATCGTTTCGTCCATACGGCGGGGTCGGAGCCCCGGCATTCATAGGGGTTGTCCTCTAGTCCGGCGAGTTGGCCTCGCCCGCGGCGTCTGCCTCGTCGCCGGTCGTCGCGTTCAGATACGCCGCGAACCGGACGCCGAGCAGACTCACGAGCACGCCGGCGGTCAGGTAGAGCCCGAGTCCAACGCCGGGATCCAGGGCGGTCTCGGCGATTCTGAGCGGTCCGAATTCGATCGCCGGGACCGTGACCGGCGCCACCGTCTCGCTTCGCGTCAGGAAGTACGCAGCGATCCCGCGGACGACCAGTCCGACAGCGACCGCCCCGAACGGTAGATTCAGGTACGCGCTGTGGACTCTCTCGTCGCGGATGAACTCGTCGACGAGCCGACCGGTACTGGCTGCCAGCGCCGCGCCGGTCACCCAGGGGATGGCGTCGTAGATGAACCGCATACCGATCAGGAGCTCGGCGTCGGTCGAGATATTCGAGACCCCGAGCACGCCGGCGAAGATGCCGATCAACGCCAGTCCGGCCGCCACCACGTACGTGACGATCGCGACCTGCCCCGAATACAGCGCCTGCTGGATCTGTGCCGTTGCGGTTTCGAGGAACTCGTCGATTCCGAGTCCCTTGTAGAGGAGAAACCCACCGAACACGGCCGCTATCGCACCGAATGCGACGGCAACGCTGCCGACCAGTAGCAGGACCGGGAAGATGATCAGCGCCGCGCCGACCGGCACGAACACCGTCTCCCGGAGTTCCTCGTCACCGAGGAACTGCTTGAGCAGGTAGTACGTCGACTCGATATCGCGGGCCTGCCGGACGACGACCCGATCGACCGCGTCGACGGTGATCCGACTCTCGATGATCGGGACCAGCCGCTCGTCTTCCGCACTGTCGACGACGACGACGGCCGAATCGGGGTCGTGTTCCGCGAGGAGCTGGTCGGTCTGGCGTGCGACTGCCCGGTCGATACTGACCGGATCGCCAACGCCCGAGAGGATCGCGACGACCGCGTCCTCGCCGCTGTCTTCGAGATCGCGGGCGACCCGGAGCGATTCCAGCAGGCAGTTCACCTGGCTGTCCTCCGGGTCTTTGACGCCGAACTCCGCCACTAGCGACTCGACGGCGTCCCATCCGACGATGGGGGCATCCATCCCGCCCGTGACTGCCCCACCCCGATCGATACTGACGACCAGCGTTGTCACAGCACAGAGCAGACGGCGAATCTATAAAAACCTTCGACACTTCGCGTTCACAGCGACGACAGAACAGCGCTCGATTACAGCAGCCCCGTCTTCTGGAGCTTCATGAGATCCTCGGTTTCGAGGGTCTCGCCGTCTTTGAACTTCTGGTAGATCTCCTCGGCCTCCTCGCGGGCGGCTTCCTGTTTCTGCTCGCGCTCCTGGCGCTCTTCCTTTTCTTCCTTCTTGTCTAGCTCGCGCAGACGCTTCTGGACGCGCACGAAGTCCTCGTGGTGCTGGTCGGCCGCTTCCTGGGCCTCGACGAATTTCTCGTGCATCTCGTCGGCCTCGTCACGGATCTCGTCGGCCTCGCGATAGGCCTCGATCATCTTGTTGTGGTGCTTCTGGGCCTCGTCGGCCAGCTCCGTGACCTTTTGGTGATGGCGGGACGCCTCGGATCGGATCTCCTCGGCCTCCTCTTTGAGCTCGTCGATGTCGCCGGTCTGTTCGAGCTTCTCCTTGCGTTCCTGGAGCTTCTCGCGTTTCTGCTCGATCTTCTCGATCAGCTCGCGCTCCTCTTCGGCACCCAGGACTTCTGTCTGCTGTTTGAACTCGAGATCCTCAATCTCGTCTTCGAGTTGGTCGATGTTCTTGCCTTCGTCGAGTTCGAGCTCGTTTTTCTTCTGCTCGACCTCCTCGAACAGCTCGTTTGCTTCCGCGTTGAGCTCGTTTCGGCTCTCTTTGTGTTCCTGCACTTGCTCGTTGAGCTCGTCGCGCTTCTCGCGGTGCTCCTGTGCTTCGTCGACTTTCTCGCGCGTCTTCGCGTTCAGATCGTCGCGGTCGGACGCGCGCTCAGAAGCGAGCTGGTTGAGGTCGTTGCGTCGATCCCGAAGTTTGCCAGCGAGCTTGATAAGCTCGCCTTTGGACTTCGTTTCGAGTTCTTCGTCTGTTACCGATACGTTCTTGGATTCGTCTATCGAGTCTGCCATGGTTTGAAACCCTCCGATGCCATACAGCTCCCGTTTGTGACAGAGACACCGCTAGAAGTCGGCTGGCGCCTGATAACGAGATTCCCTGTCATGTTGGGCGTCGCACGATGCTGCCGAACGCCAGGAGCGTTCTGGTACCTCCTTCTACAGTTTTCTGCTATTAAAGGATTCCGGTCGAGGGGGTCATTGTTTCTCACTGTCATACGGGTAGACCGCCGGACGGGAGAACTGTGGTTGCCGTCCCTGCCGGTCCGCTGGCGATACTTCTGTATGCGGGTTCATATCGTGGGCACTCCTCCCAAGCGACCGCTCAGAACAGCGCTTGCTCGTCGGCGAGTACTTCAGCGGGGCCGCCGACCGTCCAGTGGCGCGTCTCGATGCCGAGTTCCGAGATCGTCTCCTGGACTCTCTCGACGTGTTGTTCGGTCGTGTTGACGTAGATGCTCGCGCCCGTATCACCGGAGAAGTACACTTCGACGCCCTCGGACCGGAGTTGTCGGACGGCGTTGAAGGTCTCGATCGTCTGCGGTTGCCAGTAGACCCACGCCGACGGGCCGGTCATCGTCGTCGCCGCCAGCGAGAGGGTGTCACGCTCGGCCAACTCGAAGGCTCGCCCGAAATCGCCAGCCCGGAGCGCGTCGCGCATCTCGTCCATCTGTTCGTGGATCTGGGCCAGCCGGGCGTCGAACATGTGGCTCTCGGTCGCTTCGGCGTGAGCGGCTTCCGTCTCCTTGTAGGTCGGGACGAGCGCCGCGACGACGTGCAGTTCGCCGTCGAGATCCGTTTCGATCCGTTCGGCGTAGCAGTCCTCGTCGTTTTTGCCCGAATAGAGAACGGAAAAGCCGCCCGTGACCGCCCGCGCCGCGGACGCCGAGCCGCGACGGGCGATTGTCGAGATCTCGGAGCGGGTCAGCTCGAGCCCGGCGGCGTCGGCGGCGGCCATCGCGAGCGCGGCAAAGCCCGACGACGACGAGCCGAACCCGACGTTCGTCGGGAAGGAGTTCTCGCTCTCGACGCGGGCCGGCCGGTCGATGTCGGCCAGCTCGCGAACGCGGTCGAGGACGGACTGGATCCGCTCGGCGCCCCGGCCGGTCACCGTCTCGCCATCGACGACGTAGGTTTCGGCCTCCGCTTCGAAGGAGACGGTCGTCTTCGTGTGGCTCGGTGCCGTACAGACGCTGATGCTGTCGTGATACGGGTAGCGAAGCTCACTGTCGCGCATCCCGTGGTACTTGACCAGCCCCTGGATCGGGTGGGCCTTCGCAGTCGCGTGCATACCCGTGGATCCGTCCCGGCGCACTTATCGCTGCCGTCTCGAACGGTCGAAACCGGCGTTATTCGCCGCCGAACTCGCGGCGACGGCCCTTGGGAATCTGTGAGCGTAACTCCCCGTGGACGTAGAGGCCGACACCGATCGGCTCGGGCTCGCCTGCAATGTCGTGCGTAACGATCAGATACCCCCAGTCGCCGTCCCATTCTCGTTGCTGGTCCTCGCCGGCCAGGAAGCGCTCGGCCGCCCCGCGGTCGAGGTGGATGACGTTTCGAGTTGCCCGGGCCCCGAACCGCTGGACGGCCTCGGTCGTCGGCTTCCAGTGCTCCTGGCGTGTGCGCATGAACGACATCCCCAGCGCCTCGACGTCGACCGGCGTCTCCAGGTCGTCCGCGAACGCCCAGACCTTTCCGTTGCCCCGCTCCCAGAAGGTGTAGGCCTCGAACGCCTCGGGGTCGACCCCGAACCGGTCCGCCCAGAAGTCTACGATCGCCTCACGGGTCGGTCGACTCTCGACGTCCCGTTTGGCTTCCGTGGCCGGCAGTCGGTCGAACCGATGGCTGACGTTCTCGCTCATCCCAGCACCTCCAGTTTCGCGACGAAAAAGCCGCCCGTGTCGTTGTGATGTGGATAGATCCGCTTCGCCCGCTCGACTTGCGGGTCGAAAACCTCGTCATCCCACTCGGTCACGCCGTCCCGATACGTTAGCGGCAACTCGAACTCGACGAGCCGACAGTCCTCGGCGTCGAGCGCGTAATCCAGCACGGCTTCGTTCTCCTCGGGCGCGAACGTACACGTCGAGTAGACGACCGTGCCGCCCTCGCGGGTCGTCTGGATCGCCCGTTCGAGGATCGCCCGCTGTACGTCGGCAATGCCCGTGACGTGGCCCAGCGACCACTCCTCGAGGGTGTCCGGGTTCTTGCGGATCGTCCCCTCACACGAGCAGGGCACGTCGACCAGGACCTTGTCGTAGGGCTCGCCCCCGAACGGTTTCAGCGAATGGTTGCGCGCGTCCTCGTTGGTGACGGCGACGTTCGTCACGCCCAGCCGTTCGGTGTTCGAGCGCAGCGCGGACAGGCGGCCGAGATTGCTGTCGGTCGCGACGAGCAGTCCGCGGTCGTCCATGAGTGCGGCCAGTTGCGTGGTCTTGCTCCCCGGGGCGGCAGTCGCGTCCCAGACCCGCTCGCCGGGGTCGGGATCGAGCACGGTCGCCGGGATGGCCGAGACCTCCTCCTGGCCGTGGATCCAGCCGTGGGAGTACGGCCAGTTGGCGCCCGGCTGGTCCGCCGGCAACCGAAACAGGCGCGGGTGCCACTCGACCGGATCGAGCTCGATGCCGGCCTCCGCGAGTCCCCGTTTGGCACGTTCGACGGTCGCTTTGATCGTATTGACCCGGACGACCGAGGGGAGCGGCCGCTCACAGGCCGACAGAAAGGCCTCGTAGTCCTCGACGATCGGCTCGTATCGCGACAGCACGTCCATCGACCGTCCCTTGGCGAACTCGGGGCTTGTGGGTTTCGAAGGCCAAACGGTAAGCCACGTCCCGCCGTATGATGTCACATGGCGCATGTGAACGTACACCGTGACGATATCCAGCTCGACGAGCCGGTCCTGATCGAGGGACTCCCTGGACTCGGTCTCGTCGGCAAGATCGCCGCCGACCACCTCGTCGAGACCTACGGGATGGACCGCTACGCGTCGATTCACTGCGAGGGGTTGCCGGAAGTCGCGATCTACGACGAGGGCGGCCACGGCGTCGAGCCGCCGGTCCGGATCCACGCGGACGCGGAACGTGATCTGCTGGTCCTGCAGAGTGACGTCCCGATCTCGCCGTCGGCCGCGGAGGAGTTCGCCGCCTGCGTTACGAACTGGATCGACGAACAGGGGGCGCTCCCGCTGTATATCTCGGGCACCCAGCGTTCTGACGGCCAGACGACCGACGTCGTCGGCCTCTCGATCGCCGGAGCGGGCGCGCAGTTGGACGGCGTCGACGTCTCGACACCCGGCGAGCGCGGCGTCGTCAGCGGGCCGACCGGCGCGCTCATCTATCACGCCGAACGAGCGGGGCTGGAGGCGCTCGGGTTCGTCGTCGAGGCGTCCCCGAAGTTCCCGGACCCGGCCGCGGCGAAGGCGGTCCTCGACCGGGTCGTCGAGCCGATCGCCGACGTCGAAGTCGAGACGGAGACGCTGGTCGAGCAGGCCCAGGAGATCAGCGAGGCCAAAGAGCGCCTCGCCCAGCGGATGCAACAGGCCGGCGACGAGAGCTCACAGGCCCAGCCCGTGGGGATGTATCAGTAGGTGAACCCGTCGGGGCACCGGTGGCTGAACTCGTCGGGCTTTTCACCGACAGCCCCGAAACCACGCTGATGAGTTTCTTCGAGGTGCTCGCGACCGCGGGTGCAGGTGCCGTCTTCGGGCTCGCGCTGGCCGCACCGCCGGGACCGATGAACGCCGTCATTGCCGAAGAGAGCGTCGTCAGGGGCTGGCGTGCGGGCTTTACCGCGGGGCTCGGGGCGATGATCGCCGACGCGTGCTTTCTCGCGCTGTCGCTGCTCGGTGCCGTCACGGTCGTCCAGCGCTCTCCCACGGTCCAGGGGCTTATGGTCGGTATCGGTGGGCTTCTCTTGTGGTATTTTGCCTACGATGCCGTCCAGGATCTCTCCGTGACCTTTCAGGGCGAGGATTCGGAGACGACCGGACACGGGTTCCTGAAGGCGTTCACGCTCGCGATCACCAACCCCTATCAGATCGTCTTCTGGCTCACTGTCGGCGTCGGATTGCTCGATCCGGGACGGATCGACGTGCTGGCGACGGCGCTGTCCTCGGAGTCGCCGCTGGCCGGTGTGTTGATCGTCAGGACCGGGACGCCGCTTTTGATCGCCGGGCTGTTCGCCGGGATCGTCCTCTGGATCGTCGCGTTCCCGGCGGCGCTGGTCGCCGGCCGCGAGCGCGTCGACCGCTTCGCTCCGGCGGTCGCGACGCTGAGTGCGGTCGCGTTCGCCGGGTTCGGCGCGCTGTTCGTCATCGACGCGGTACGGACGCTCGCCTGATCGTCGGTACCGATCGACTGGCTGGAGTCGCCGATCCGATCTACTGCTCTGTTTGGTCGTCGTTGTCGGGATCGAATGGGTCGTCCGCGTCCATATCCGCGACCTCGGCTTCGAGCCACTCCTTGAGCCACTTCACCCGCTTGATGCGGCGGTGGGCGACGCTTTCGGCGGTGTCGCTGCGGATGCGCTCTTTGGCGTCCCGTCCGCGTTCGAGGACGCGCCCGACCATCTCGGCGGCGTCCATGTGTGTCCGGGACTCATAGCCCATCCGCAACAGCAAGAGCGTCGCGCCGTTGGCGCCGACCTTGTCGAGGATGTCCGCCTCGATGAGACACTGCGTCTCCAGCGCGAGATCCGTTAGCTCGCCCTGATAGGAGTGGTCCCGTACCGCGTCGACGACCTGCTCGACGAACGACGGCGGATAGTCCCCATGCGTGGTCAGGTACTCCTGTGCGATCTTCGCACCGACCTCGGCGTGGCGGTCCTGCTCGGCTTCGAGCTTTGCGACGTCGTGAAACAGCGCCGCGACTCGAGTCACGTCGGCGTTCGCGCCCTCCTTTCGAGCGATCTCCTCGGCGAGGTCGACGACGTTCAGGATGTGGTTGAACCGGTACTTCGCCGAGTGCCAGGGGTACCACCGCATGCGGCCCCCCTCGTCCTCGGTCTCGACGCTGGCCCTGAGGTAGTCGCGCACGAACTCCTGCATCGCCTCGAATTCGGCGTCCGTTACCGGCGACTCCTTAATCTCGACACCCACAGAACCCCCTCCCGACTGCACGTTCGTTGTTCATGTTACCTACTAAAAGGCGTGTTTGACTCTTTAGCGTTACGACACTCTTATGATTCCCCTGCCACGAGCGCAGAATTCGCACGAGCGGCTGTCTTTTTAACGACTGGGGACGAACATTCCGGCATGAACGTCCGTCCTGCCACGCCTGCGGACCGGCCGGCGATCCGGGACATCGCCCGGCGGTCGCTGCAGACGTCCTACTCGCTGAGCCCGCAAGCCATCACCGGCGCGATTGAGGAGTGGTACACCGAAGACAACCTGTGTGAACGACTGAACGACGAGGACAGCCTCCTGCTGGTCGCGGAGCGCGACGACCAGGTCGTCGGATTCTCCGAGAGCACACTCGAGGACGCGGCCGTCTTCGAGCGGTCTGACACCCAGCAAACGGCGATGTTGCTGTGGTTGCACGTCGATCCGTCGTACCGTGGCGAACGCATCGGCACCGAACTGTTCGAGGCGACGCGGGATCGCCTCCACGAACGCGGAGCAAGCGCGATTCAGGGCCGGGTGCTCGCGGAGAACAGCGAGGGCAACGGCTTCTTCGAACGCCAGGGATTCCAGCGGATCGGCCGCCGTGACGTCGAGATCGCCAGCCGCACCCACGTCGAGAACATCTACATCGAGGAGCCGTCCGGACTCACTGCCTGTGAGACGCCGGACGGTGAGACGGTGTACGCCGATCGGGACGACGCCGAACGGGGCTCGCTGGGGCCGTTCTACCCTGTGTATGCCGATCGGGACCGCGGTGAACGGTACGGCTACTACTGTGGCAGTTGCGAACAACTCGCCAACGCGATGGACGCGATGGGTCGAATCGAATGTGACAACTGCGGCAACAGCCGCAAACCGACCCGCTGGGACGCGGCGTATCTGTAGTCCCTAGTCGTCCGACTCGGTCGCAGCCTCGACGGCCCCGCTGATGTCGGCGTCGAACTGTTCGAGTTCGTCTTTCGTCTCCGCGATCCCGGTCGTAACCATCAATCGGACGCCACGCCGGACCGACATATCGATTTCGTGGACTTCCGACTCCGGAACGAGCGCGAGATGGCCGTTGGTCGGATTCGGGCTGTTCGGGATGTAGACGTTGTACGCCTCGCCGATCTCCGTCGTGACGCTCTCCGGGCTTTCGGCGGTGATGAACCCGAGCGAATAGACGTCGTCCCGTGGGTATTCTACGAGTACGACGCTCTTGTAGCGGTCGGTCGACTCGACGAGCGAGTTCGCGACCCCCTGCACGCCCGTATAGATCACGCGGACCATCGGAATGAAGCCAACGAGTCGACCGAACCCCCCGAAGAACCGGCTGGTCACGCTCCACTGGGCGAACAGCCCGACCAAGCCTACGGATACAATCATGACTACGACTGCCAGCAACCGTGCGAGAAACTCGATGTCGCCGGTGAACTGCGCGAGGTTCCCCGCGGAGACGACCGGCTCGACGAAGCCGGTCAGCCAGCCGAGTGCGAACCGTAACGCGACGAGCGTGACGACGAGCGGCGCGACCAGTATCGTCCCAGTGACGAAGCTGCTCCGGATTCGGCGCTTCCAGTTCACGTGTACATCTCCGACGGCAGCCGCAAAAAAGTTGACCGCCAGCGTGTGACGATCACGTCCTGTCGTCGAGCCGATCTCGGATCGCCGGCGGCATCCCCTCGCTCCCTCCGGATGCGTGTTCGGCGATCGCCGCGAGTCCGTCCGTCTCCTCGTCGGTAAACGATGGATCGAACAGCTGCAGGGCCGTGTTGATCGTCGACCAGTCGTCGGCCTCGGCCGCGTCCCGAAGCCCGTTCGTCGGCGGCGCGAGCAACTGGTTGACGATCGAGTCGGCCATCGATTCAACGACCTCGCGTTCCTCCTCGTCGAGATCGAGCTTTGCAAACGCCTGCTCTAGCTCGGCCGTCTTCCGACGTTCCGCACCCTCGTACATCGCGGAGATGACCTCGTCGGCTCGCTTTCGCTTGTACTGGGTGAGCAACTCCTCGAACGCCTCGTCGATCACCTCCTCGACCGCCAGTGCGGCTTCCCGACGCTTGGCGCGCGTCTCTTCCGTCACCGATTCGAGTGCGTCGAGATCGTATCGCGTCACGTTCGCCAGTTCGCCGACCGACTCCGGCACGTCCTGTGGCTGGGCGAGATCGAAGACCACAGTTTCGCCGATCGCGGCTACCAGCGAGGGATCGATGACGAGGTCGGGCTTACCGGTCGCCGAAACGACGACGTCGGCGGCCGACACTGCCCGCTCCAGCGCATCCATGCCGAGCGGCTGTCCGTCCATTTCGACCGCATCGAGGACGCGTTCGGCCCGTTCGACCGTCCGGTTCACCACGAGCAACCGATCGGCGTCCGTCCGGGCGTCCAGTGCTTTCGCCGCGAGCGTCGACATCTCGCCGGCCCCGACCACGGTCGCCGTCGCATCCGTCAGGTCGTGCTCGGTAGCGGCCAACTCGACGGCGGCACTCCCGACCGAGACGACTCCGTCGTTTATCGCCGTCTCCGAGCGGGCGCGCTCGCCGACGTGGATCGCCTTGGTGATCGCACTTTCCAGCACCGGCCCGACGGCCCCGATACTCCGGGCGTCCTCGTAGGCGTCTCTGACCTGGCCGATGATCTGGTCTTCTCCGATGACCAGCGACTCCAGACCGCTCGCCACGCGCATCATGTGACGGAGACTCGCCTCGTGGTCCAGCCACTCGAGGACCGAGTCGGGGATGTCGGCCGCGTACGATTCGAGGACGGCCCGTCCGGCCCCGGCGTCGTCGGTGACCACGTAGGCTTCGACCCGGTTGCACGTCTGGATGGCAAACGCCTCCGTGACGGCCGCATGGTCGAGGAGACGCTCGACCGCGGCGCGCTGACTGCTCGCCGCTGCCGACTCGATCTCGCCCACGTCGGCCTGCCGATGAGATACGCTCACACCGGTAATGACGCCTGTCGACGTTGTCACGTACTCTCACCTGCTATCGATGCGATCACGGTGTCTGTCTCTAGGTCATATTACGTCCGCCAGTATCTAAATCTGTCCAAGACCGATGTGTCGGTGTGACACACTCGGGGTCACTCAGAGTGTGGCCCCTCGACACCGACGACTGTGTACCCGGCTTCGGAGACGGCCTCCAGGACCGCGTCCTGGTCGGTGTCGGCTTCGTAATAGAAGACGATGCGGAACGTTCCGTCCCGGAGGAGTTGCTGGCACTCCCAGACGAATTCCTCGTCTTCGAGCGTCAGTCCCTGATGCTGGTTGAGTCCGAACTCGGGGTCGTCCGTGCCCGAATAGACGAACGTCTCCTCGTCGGGCGCAGCGTGTTCCGCGACGATGTCGCCGATCTCGATGGTCGTCTGGTTCAGTTCGGCCTCTTTGTCGCGACCGAGATCTGTGTGTACGATCAGGCCGTTGAGCTCGATCTCGCCCGGCTCGAGCAGTTCTTCGGCCTGCTGGTACAGTTCCTCGTCGATGATCTCCTCGGGCATTAGTGGATCTGTGTCATCCGGCTTAATACGCCTCACGATGTCCGGGTCGGAACACAACACTCATATCGACTCGCCGTCACTACTGAAACGTGCGATCGTTGCTTCGAGGACCTGCAACACGCCTCTACGAGACGCTGCTGGAGTGGGAACTGTCGGGAACGCCGGACCACATCGCCGTCATCCAGGACGGGAACCGCCGCTACGCCCGCAAGCAGGGGGCCGAGACGACCGACGGACACCGCGAGGGCGCCGAGACGACGGAGGCGGTGCTCGACTGGTGTGCCCAGTTGGATATCGAGGAACTGACGCTGTATGCCTTTTCGACGGAGAACTTCAACCGGCCGCCGGAGGAGCGCGAGGCGCTCTTTGACCTGCTCGAGGAGAAACTCCGCGAGTTCGCCGATGCCGATCGGGTTCACGAGTCCGGGGTCCGAATCCGGGCGATCGGCGAGATCGATCGCCTGCCCGAGCGCGTCCAGGACGCCGTTGCGTACGCCGACAGACGCACGCGTTCGTACGATCAGTTCCACCTCAACGTGGCGCTGGCGTACGGCGGACGGGCGGAACTGCTGGGCGCAGCCAGCGACATCGCCCGGGACGTTCGCGACGGCGAGATCGATCCCGCGGCCGTCGACGTCGAGACGATCGAGAACCGACTCTACGACGGGCCGACCCGGGACGTCGATCTCATCATTCGGACGGGCGGTGACGAACGGACCTCAAATTTCCTGCCGTGGCACGCCAACGGCAACGAGGCGGCCGTCTACTTCTGTGCGCCGTACTGGCCGGAGTTCCGGAAGGTCGACCTGCTGCGTGCGATCCGGACCTACGAGTCCAGGGCACAGTCCTGGCGCAAAACCAGGGTGCAGCGCGCGCTCGCGCTGGTTCGCGCGATCGAATCCGAACGTGGTGACGGCGGCCGAATCCTGCGGCGACTCCGCGATCGACTCCCGCGCGACCAGGCCGACGCGCTGTGTGAACAGGCGGAGATCGAACGGCCCGCGGACTGATCGCGGCGTTCCACCTAGCCGGTCTGTGCGACCCGCTCGATCATGCTATCGGGCGGATCGACCTCGCCGGTGACGTTCGTTCCGTCGTAGTCTTTGACTGTCAGGAGGATCGGCTCCTCGCCGGCCAGCCAGTAGAAGGCGTAGCGCTTCGTTTTCGCGACCACCGCAGTCTCGGGAAACGCGTCGCTATCCGCCTCACAGATCGTAAACGGTGCCGTGTGCTGGGATTGTAGTGTTGCAGCCATGATCGTACCTGACTATAGACGCCAGACGGTAATAAGCCTTTATTCGGAGTCGAGTTAATTCTTATATGGGTGTTATCACACACCATGAGAGAACGGCGCAGCGGCCTCACAGCTTCTCGGTACGGCATCGAATCCGACACAGGCGCGGCCACAACACCTTTGGGAGTATCAGACACACGTCTATCCATGGACGCGGAAGACCTCCTGAAGATCGTTCTCGTACTGGTCGTCGTGTGGATCCTCCTGGAGATTGTCGGCGAACTCCTCGGAATCCTCGCCGGGTTACTCGGACCGTTCCGGCCGCTGTTGGGCCTGGTGATCGTCGTGTTGATCGTGCTGTGGCTGTTTGACCGCCTGTAGAACCGCAGGCAAGCGCCGATCTCCGCGCAGATTGCCGCTGGTAGCGGCTGCCGGATCGCGACGCTTATTGTCGGCAGCCGTCTATCGAAAATCGTGTACAGCCTGAACGTCCCGCCGCCGTCGCCGGTGACACGACTGGCCGGCGAACTCGCGCGCGAGCTCCCGCGCGCCCGTACTCGCCAGCGCGGCCAACACACGCTCGTTGGCAAGCGACTCGGCGACGGGGACGGCGCTCGGCTCGCTACGCAGGTACACACGGAACTGACGGGCGTCGAGCCGTTCGACCTCCGAGTGACCGGTATCGATCTGTTCGAGACGGCGCCGACCGGTTCCGCCCCGGTCGTGTATCTCTCCGTGGAGAGCCCCGCACTTCGGGCGTTACACGAGCGGTTGTGTACGGTGTTCGATCCGGTTGCGGGGATCGAAGGTGACGACTACACGCCACACGTGACGATCGCACGCGGTGGCGAGTTGGCCGCGGCGCGTCGGCTTACTGACCGGGAGATCGAACCGGTTCGGTGGACGGCCGATCGGTTGTCCGTCTGGGACAGCCACCGAAACGTGCCGGTCCGGGAGTTTTCGCTTCCCGTGTGAGGACGACACAGCGTCGCAAGGGGACACAAGAGTCATTACGCCCGACAGTGACAACAGGAATATGGTAGAGCTCGATATGACCCAACTCGGGTTAGAAGTCGGCGGTAGCGGCGCGCTCGGGCTGTTAATCGGGTTCGCTGCGAAGAAAATCGCGAAGGTAATCGCGGTCATCGTCGGTGCCGAACTCGTGTTGTTCAAGTATCTCGAATCGCGGGGGATCATCTCCGTCGACTGGAACCGGCTGACGGCCGGGTTGACGAAAGCCAGCGAAACCGGCACGAAGCAGGCCCAGAGCTGGGTCGAGACGTTCATCTCCACTGCCGGCGTCGGTGCCGGCTTCGTCGGCGGGTTCGCCGTCGGATTCAAAAAAGCGTAATCTACTCTCGGGACATATGTCAACTACACCTGGACAACTGATACTGGCGTTCGATCGTGATCAGACAGTCGACGTGAACCCGCCCGCGAACAAAGAGGCGGTACCGCTCTCCTGGATCGAACACTGGGACGCCGAGACGGACCACGAGGTCTGGGCGATCGGCAACCAGGAGCTGAAATCGGAGGCCGGGATCCCTGGCGTTCGCGAGGCCGTTCTGGAACTAGAAAACGAGTGGTATCGGGAGTTTACTGAGACTGACGACGACGACAGCGTCGACGGGTGGCCCCGCCGTGCCCGCCGCGTCGAGATGCTCGCGGAGCTGTTCCCGGACGCGGCCGGCTACGTCGTCGTCGACGACAAGGACCTCTCGTATGTCGACGGCTGGTCGCATTACTTCCCCTGGGAGTTCGTCGACGCGGTCCGTACCGGGGAACTCACTCTCGACGTACCGGAGTAGATCCCTCCACTACCGCCGGTTGATCTCGTCTTCGTCCTGGATCATCCGCGTCTCGGCGTTGCCACTGGAGACCTCGTTGACCAGGTCATAGAAGTCGTTCTGCAGGCCGGCCGGGAACTGGATGACCCCGACCCAGGAGCCGTCGTTCTGCCACTCCTCGCGCTGAAGTTCGCCGAACTCGCGGATCCTGGCCTGTCCACTGCCGGCGTAATCCGGCGGCAACTGGACGGCGATGGTCACCTCGTCGAACCGGATCGGGATCACCGGCCGGAGCGCGTCCAGCGCCTCGTCGACCTGATTCTCGACCGGCTCCATCGGGTCGACTCGGAAGTCAGTCTCCTCCAGCGCGGATTCGATGCGTTCGGGTGGGTGGGGCGCGTCGTCCATCTGCGGGTTGACCGCGTTGCGCGTGATCCGCTGGATCAACTGCCGGCGCTTCTGTTCTTGCATCTCCTTGCGCTGCTCGGCCGTGATCTGAATCTCCCCGCGCTCGATCACCTCCGGGATGATCTCCAGTGGATCGGTCGTGTCGAACACCTCCTCCAGCGCGTTCTCGGGCGGTCGGTCCCCCCGGGAGGCGTTCTCGAAGACGTCCTCGGCGGCGATGACGTCCTCGAGCTCGCCGTCGAACTCCCCACGCTTGATCGCCAGGGCAGCGTCCGGATCGACTAACACTTCGAAGCGCTCGCCGTGACTCTCCAGGCGAGCCGTGACTGCTTCGTCAAGGGATATCATATATCGGTCCTACTTGGGGACGGGTAAAAGGTGTTTCCGAACTCGGGACAACTGCTCTCACTGCCAGGTGATGTACAGCAGCGTCGCGATGCCGAAGACTTCCAGGATCTGGAGGGCCATCATGACTTCGACAGCGAGTGGGACCGTCAGGAGCGCGGGCGTGGCGGTCGGTGCGCTCAAGTAGTACCACAGCGCGACGACGTTTTCCGCGAGGAGGAACCCGGCGAAGACGATCGAACCGAGCGTGAACGTCGATTGGATCTCCCTATAGAGCCGTCCCCAGATGACGATCAATGCCGTCAACAGGACGATATTCAGTGTCGCCGCGACACGCGCAGCGTCCAGGAGCGTTTCGAGATACGTCATAGTCGATCTCCCTGTGCCCCGCGCGTTCGAGTTCGGCTGTCGGTCATTATTCTACCTGTGAGGCGATCTCCTCGATGGTGTCCCAGTGCTGGCGCGCCCGCCCGCTCGGGAGGTACACCACGCCGTAACTCTCGTCGGTACTCGTGACGATCTCGTTGTCTTCCAGCACGTCGAGGTGATGTCTGACGGTGTTGTACGCGAGATCGAGCTCCTCCGCGAGGCGGTTGGCGTTGCGCGGCCGGTCGTCGAGCGCACGCAGAATACGCGCCCGGTTGGGACCGCCCCGCGTCCCGGCTAACGTTTGCCATAGCACCGCCTCCATATGTCATTTGATCCGCTCTCGGCACAAAATAACCCATCGGTCGGACACTTCCCTTTCCGGGAGTTGGCGATCGGCGGCTGTCCGACCGAGAGGCTCGAAGGCGGCAGCAGCCGTCGGCAGCGCCTGGTATGAGCGGGTGTGGCCGCGTGAACGAACCCATCGGTCTGACCTATTCGAACCAACAAGATATGGGTTTTGGTAGATCAGACGCAATTCTCTCTCAAAAATAGATTGGATTGTGAAGGGTTTTACGCGTGAACTTCGGCACTTTCGCGACGAATTTGAGTCTGATCTTCGGAAATTGTTAACCGTCTTTCATTGTCAGACACAGGTGTCCATGACAGACAAGCTAACGACGCGGCGCAAACTGCTGGTGGGGATCGGAGCGAGCTCGACCATCGCACTGGCCGGCTGTACTGACGGAGACGGGAATGGCAACGGGACGACCGAGCCGGACACCGATACGGAAACGGAGACCGACACGGAGACGGCGACCGACACGCCGACACCCGAACCGGAGCAGGCTCGGCTCAGAGTCGCGCATATGTCGCCCGACGCCCCAAACGTCGACGTTTACGTCGACGGTAGCGCGGTGTTGGAAGGCGTCGCGTTCGGTGCCGTGAGCGGGTATCTCTCCGTGTCGGCCGGCGACCACGACGTCGAGATCACGCCCGCGGGGACGCCCGACACGGCAGTCTTTTCGGGGACGGTCACGCTTGACCCCGACACCGACTACACGGTCGCGGCGATCGGCGAGATCGGCGACGACGCGGATCAGCCGTTCGAACCGCTCGTGCTGGCGGACGACAACAGCGAACTCGACGAGGAGACGGCCCGTCTGCAGGCCGTCCACACCTCGCCGGACGCACCAGCCGTAGACATCACGGCCAATGGGGGCGCAGTCACCCTCTTCGACGGCGTCGCGTACGGTCAGTCCGGGACCGTCGACATCGAGGCCGGGACGTATACAGTCGAGATCCGTGGGGACACCGAGGACAACGACGGCGACATCGTCGCGAGCTACGAACTCACGCTGGAGAGCGGGACCGTCTACACGGCCTTCGCCGCGGGCTACCTGACGCCCGACGACGAGCCCGCGAACACCCCGTTCGACCTGCTCGTGGCGACTGTCGACGGTCGCGGCCCGGCGCCGGAACCTGAGGGTCGTCTCCGCGTCGCTCACATGTCACCGAACGCGCCGAACGTCGACGTCTACGTGAACGGTGACGCCGTACTGGAGGACGTCGCCTTCGGTGCCGTGAGCAGTTACCTGACCGTGCCGGCCGCCGAACACGAGATCGAAATCACGGCCGCCGGCGATCCGGACACGTCCGTGTTCTCCGGTCCGGTGACGGTCGCCCCGGACACTGACTACACGGTCGCAGCAACCGGGGAACTTGGGGACGACGCGGATCAACCGTTCGAGCCGCTCGTACTCGAAGACGACAACAGCGAGGTCGGTTCCGATCAGTCGCGTCTCCGGGTCGTCCACGTGTCGCCGGACGCGCCCGCAGTCGACGTGACGGCGGCCGGCGGCGACGTCGTGCTCTTCGACGGTGTCCAGTACGGTGGCTCCGGCTACGTCGAAGTCGCGGCCAACGACTACACGGTCGAGATCCGCGGCGACACCGACACAAACGACGGCGAGGTCGTTGCCGACTTCGATGTCAGCCTCGGCGGCGGGACGGTCTATACGGCCTTCGCAGCGGGCTATTTGACCCCGGACGACGAGCCGGCCGACGAGGCATTCGATCTACTTGTCGCGCAGGACAGCACTCAGTAGTCACACACTGGAGCCGATGTGCCGTTCGGCTCCTGCCGAATTCCTTCTATCGACTGTCGAGCAGTTCGCTCACCTGTGCCTTCGTCTCGCTCGCGAGAGTTCGCTCCGCGAACTCCCGGGCCTCGGCCGTGTCGGTCTCGACCACGTTCGCCTTCACGTCCGGGATCGTCACCGCGCTCATGCTCAGTTCGTCCAGCCCCAGTCCGAGCAGCAACTCGGTTAGCTCGGGATCGCCCGCCATCTCGCCGCACATGCCGATCCAGGCGTCGCCAGCGTGGGCCGCGTCGACGGCCTGATCGATCGCGCGCAATACGGCCGGGTCGCGCGGGTTGTGCAGGTCCGCGACCGCCTCGTTCTGGCGTGATGCGGCCATCACGTACTGGGTGAGGTCGTTGGTCCCGATCGAGAAGAAATCGAGCCGCTCGGCCAGCTGCTCGCCCATGAACACCGCGGCCGGCGTCTCGATCATCACGCCGAGTTCGGGCACGGCGTAGTCAATCTCCGCCTCGTCTAACTCCGACGCCACGTCCTCGACGATCTCCAGGCTCCGGTCGACCTCCTCGACGGTCGCGACCATCGGGAACATCACGGCCAGATCACCGTCGCCCTCGGCACCCGCACGCAATAACGCCCGTAGTTGCGTCCGGAACAGCTCCGCGTCAGGCCCGAGCGACCGGCGGATCCCCCGCGTTCCAAGGAAGGGGTTGTCCTCCTCCTCGGCCTCGACGTACGGGATCGGCTTGTCGCCGCCGATGTCCAGGGTCCGCACGACCACGCGCCCCTCCGGGAACGCGTCAAGCGCTTCGACGTACGTCTCCAGCTGCTCGTCCTCGTCCGGCGGCGTCTCCCGGTCGAGAAACAGGAACTCTGTCCGGAACAGCCCGACTGCGTCGGCGCCCTGCGCGACTGCGCCCTCCAGTTCCGCGGCGGTGCCGATATTCGCCGCCACTTCGACGGGTTGGCCGTCGGCCGTCTCGACGCGGTCCGTCCGGATCTCAACGTCGCGGCCCTCCGCGGCGCGCTCGCGGGTCTCCTCGTCGGGGTCGACCATCACGTTGCCGGCGTCCCCGTCGACGACGACCTCGGCGTCGGCTTCGATGTCGAGCAGGTCTTCCCCGACGCCGACGACCGCCGGGATGCCGATCGAGCGGGCGAAGATCGCCGCGTGGGAGGTCCGACCGCCTTTCGCGGTCGCGAAGCCGGCCACCCGATCAGGATCGAGCTGTGCGGTGTCGCTGGGCGTGAGCATCTCCGCGAGCAGGACCGTTCCCTCGGGCAGTTCCGACAGGTCGAGACGCTCGGCGTCGGTGGCGATCCGGAGCAATCGGTCGCGGATGTCACGCAGATCGTCCGCGCGCTCGGCCATCCGGCCGCCTGCCGCCTCCAGCTGCTCGATCGCGCCCTCGAAACCCTCCTGGATGGCGTGCTCGGCGGGCAGCCCCTCGTCGATCGCGTCTTCGACGGCACCGGTGATCTGCGGATCGTCGAGGAACTGCAGGTGTGCGTCGAAGATCTCGGCCTCGTCTTCGCCGACCTCCTCGGCGGTCCGGTCGCGTTCGGCCTGCAGCTCCTCGCGCGCCGTGCCGAGCGCGTTCGAGAAGCGATCGTGTTCGGCGTCGGTATCGACGTCCTCCGGCGCGGGCGGCTCGGATAGTTCGACTTCCTGGTCATACCAGACGACCGTTCCGACGCCAGACAGCGGTGTGACGCCGATTCCTTCTAGCGTCCGTTCACTCATCGTACTCGTCCTCCGGCGTTGTGAGGACCCGCTCCAGCGCGTCCAGCGCGGCCTCGGCGTCATCGCCGTCGGCGATCAGTCGGACTTCCTCGCCCTGCTCGGCGGCCATACTCGACACTGCGAGCATGCTACGCGCGTCGACCGGGTCCTCGCCGTCGGCGGCGATCTGCAGTTCGGACTCGAACTCGTTGGCCGTCTCGACCAGTTTCGACGCCGGCCGTGCGTGCAACCCTGCTTCCGGGACAATTGTTATTTTTCGTTCCATACAGTCTATTGCACAGGCTACTCGTTACCTCTTTCGGCGATACAGAACTGTGGCGGTAGCAAACAGCCGAACGGCTCAGCCTTTGAGCGTCCAGACCCGGACGTCGTCCATCAGATCCGTCGGGTCGAGCTGGCGGACGCCTGTCCCGGAGTGACCGACGACTTTCGCCGAGGTGGCCACGCCGGCACGCAGCGCTCGCTCATCGTCCCAGCCCTGCTCGTAGGCCCACATGATGGCGGCGAACATCGAGTCGCCGGCGCCGACGGTGTCGACGACCTCTACGTCGAGGGCGGGCGCGTACAGCGTCTCCTCGGGCGTGACCATCATCGCCCCTTCCGAGCCGAGCGACGCGATGACGCGCTCGAACCCTTCGCCCCGGAGCTGTCGGGCGGCCTCCGCACAGTCGTCGATGTCCGTCACTTCGATGCCGGTCGCTTCCTCCAGTTCGATCTCGTTGGGTTTGACGTACTCGTAGGTCCCCTCCAGGGCCATCATGTCGTCGCCGTGGATGTCCAGAGCGGTGTCCCAGTCACCGGCCCCCGCGAGCCGGTCGATGTCCTCCGGTTCCATTCCCGGTGGGAGGCTGCCGCCGATGTTGACGATCGAGGGGTCGTACTCCTCGAGGACGGCCACGAGTTCGTCGACGACTTCGCCGTCGACTTCGGGGCCGGACTGGTTGAGCCGGTACTGGTGGTTCGGCGCCAGGATCGCCGTGTTCATACGGGTCGGCGCCGAGTCGACCTCACAGAAGTCGATCGGCACGTCGAATCGCTTGAGATCTTGCTTGATGAAATAGCCGGTGAAGCCACCGACGATGCCGGTCGCCCGTGTCTCGTGGCCCAGCGCAGTGACGAACTGCGAGACGTTGATCCCGTTGCCCCCAGAGTCGAAGTGTGCGCCGGTCGAGCGCTGAACGGCGTCGGCTTCGAGCGGTTCCTCCATCTCGATCGTCTGGTCGACTGCCGGATTCGGTGTTACTGTCAGTATCATGGCTATCGACACGCCGTCACACGGCGCGGTCTACTAGCCGGTGTTGACTCGGCGGGGAGTGATAAACGGGTCGATCCGTCTCCGGTCGGCCAGTACTGTTCGTAACGTCTACAGCTGGTCGATCACGGCTGCCGTAAACGCCTCGGTCGAGGCGTCGCCGCCCAGATCCGGCGTGTGTGGCCCGTCAGCCAGCACGGCTTCGACGGCTTCGGTGACGCGGGTCGACTGTTCGTCGTATCCGAGGTGATCGAGCAACATCGCGGCCGAGAGGATCATCGCTGAGGGGTTCGCGATGCCCTGGCCGGCGATGTCGGGCGCGGAGCCGTGGACCGGTTCGAACAGCGCGTTGTCGTCACCGATATTGGCGCTGGGCAACAGCCCGAGTCCGCCGACGAGTCCGGCCGCCAGGTCCGAGAGGACGTCGCCAGCGAGGTTCGGCGTGATGATCACGCCGTAGTCTTCGGGGTTCATCACGAGCTTCATCGCCAGCGCGTCCATTAGCGCGGTGTCGTAGTCGGCCCCTCGCTCGGCCGCTACGTCCTCGGCAGCCTCCAGGAACATCCCGTCGGTTTCGCGCATGACGTTCGCTTTGTGGGCGATGGTGACGTTCTCGTAGCCGTGTTCCTCGGCGTACGCGAAACCGTATTCCGCGATCTTCCGGGAGGCGTCGCGGGTGATCACGCGAGTCAGCGTGGAGACGCCGTCGGCGATCTCGCTTTCGATCTTCGAGTAGACGCCCTGGGTGTTCTCGCGGATGAACACGATGTCCGTCTCGGGTTTGACGGCGTTTAGCCCGGGATACGCCTTCGCCGGGCGGACGTTGGCGTAGGAGCCGACGATCTCACGCAGCGGGAGAATGATGTCCGCGGCGTGTTCGCCGGCCGCGCCGAACAGCGTGGCGTCCGCATCGCGTGCGAGGTCGGCGGTCGCCTCGGGGAGCGGCTCGCCGGTCTCTTCTGCGACGTAATCGCCGGCCTCGCCCTCGACGAACTCGAAATCGATATCGAGCGTTTCCAGTACTTCGACGGCTGCAGGCGTTACTTCCTGTCCGATTCCGTCGCCGGGTATCACCGCGATCTGGTGACTCATGCGTCGAGTTCGCGCGGGCGTCGAAAAGAGCGTATCGGTCGGCGGCCGCAGAAATCAGACCGGCTCGCTACTGGAACGTCCGGCTGACGCTTCCGCTGTCGTCGAGTTCGCTCTCGGCGGTATCGAAGCGCTCCTCGATCTCCTCGTAGCGCTCGCGCGTCTCCTCGTCGACGCTTGGGCCGACCTCGTCCATCGCGGCCTCGAAGTGCTCGCGATTGATCCGGACGTTGCCGATACTCTCGTCGACTTCTTCCGGCGAGACGCTGTTGATGAACTCCCGGCTGGCAGCCATCGAAGCCTCGCGGCACAGCGCTTCGATGTCCGCACCGACGTAGCCGTCGGTCTCGGCGGCGAGTTCGTCCAGATCGACGTCGTCGGCCAGCGGTTTGTCCACCGTGTGGACCTCGAAGATCTTCCGGCGTGCCTCCTCGTCGGGAACGGGCACGTGGACGTGGCGGTCCAGCCGGCCCGGACGCAACAGCGCGGAATCGATCAGGTCCGGCCGGTTCGTCGTCGCGATGACGACCACGTCTTCGAGGCTTTCGATCCCGTCGAGTTCAGTCAGCAGCTGGGAGACGACCCGTTCGCCGACGCCGGAATCGCTCATGCCCTGGCCGCGCTCGCCGGCGATGGAGTCGATCTCGTCGAAGAACACCACCGTGGGGGCGTTCGAGCGGGCCTTCTCGAAGACCTCGCGGACGCCCTTCTCGCTTTCCCCGACGTACTTGTTGAGCAGTTCTGGCCCCTTCACGGAGATGAAGTTGCTCTGGGCTTCGTTGGCGACGGCCTTGGCAAGCAGCGTCTTGCCGGTCCCCGGCGGGCCGAACAGGAGGACGCCTTTCGCGGCCTGCATGTCCATCTGTTCGAAGACCTGCGGGTACTCCAGTGGCCACTGGATCGTCTCGCGCAAGCGCTCTTTCGTGTCTTCCAGACCGCCAACGTCCTCCCAGGTGGTGTCCGGCACCTCGACGAAGACCTCACGGAGCGCGGAGGGCTCGATCCCCTTCAGGGCCTCCTTGAAGTCAGTCTCGGTGACCTCCATCGACTCGAGGATTTCGGCATCGATCTCGTCGGCCTCCAGGTCGATCTCCGGGCGGATCCGTCGGAGCGCGTTCATCGCGGCCTCTTTGCTCAGCTGCTCGAGGTCGGCCCCGACGAACCCGTGGGTGTTCTCGGCGTAGTGATCGAGATCGATGCCCTCGACGAGGGGCATCCCGCGGGTGTGGACCTGCAGGATCTCCTTGCGGCCGTCCCGGTCTGGGACGCCGATCTCGATCTCCCGGTCGAAACGACCGCCGCGGCGCAGCGCGGGATCGATCGCGTCGACGCGGTTGGTCGCGCCGATGACGATCACGTCACCGCGTGCTTCGAGCCCGTCCATCAGGCTCAGCAGCTGGGCGACCACGCGGCGCTCGACGTCGCCGGAGGTCTCGCCGCGCTTGGGCGCGATCGAATCGAGTTCGTCGATGAAGACGATCGCCGGCGCGTTCTCCTCGGCCTCGTCGAAGATCTCCCGGAGCTGTTCTTCGCTCTCGCCGTAGAACTTCGACATGATCTCCGGCCCCGAGATCGTCGTAAAGTAGGCGTCGATCTCGTTGGCGACGGCCTTGGCCATCAGCGTCTTGCCGGTCCCCGGCGGGCCGTGCAACAGGACGCCTTTCGGCGGTTCGATCCCCAGCTGCTGGAACAGTTCGGGGTGGCGCATCGGGAGTTCGATCATCTCCCGGACCTGTTCGAGTTCGTCGTCCAGCCCGCCGATGTCCTCGTAGGTGACGTTTGGCGTCTCGCGTTCGTCCTGGGCAGTCCCTTCGGTGATCTGCTCGGCGGGCTGTTCGCTGATCTCGATCTCGGTCTGATCGGTCACGACGACCGTCCCCTCGGGGTCAGTCTCGGCGATCTTCAGCGGGATCTTCTGGCCGCCGACGTTCGAGATCGGTCCCAGACCCAGCGAGAACGGAACGGTCTGGCCCTGCGTGATGGCCTGTCCGCTGAGCTTGTTGCGGACGTGCGGGCCGATGTTCCCGCGCACGCGGAGGTTCTGCGGGAGCGCGACCGTGATCGACCGGGCGGGCTTGACGTCCGCCTTCTCCACTTCGACCGCGTCGTCGATCCCGACGTTGGCCTCCTGGCGGAGCCGTCCGTCGACCCGGATGACACCCTCGCCGCTGTCCTCGGGGTACCCCGGCCAGACGCGCGCGACGGCCCGCCCGCCCTGGCGACCCTCGAGGACGATGTAATCGCCGTTTTCCAGGTCGAGTTCGTCCATCGCGACCCGGTCGATCGCGGCGAGCCCCCGGCCCGCGTCCTTCTGCTTGAGCGGTTTGACAGTGAGTTTCATCGCTCCACCTCGACAGTGAGAACGCCGTTTCTGATAAACGCTCGTGCGTTCTCGCCCTCGGGCAGGGTCAGATCGTACTGCTCGGTCCCGGCGACGACGATGACGGTGTCACCGACGATCTCGGCGGTGGCGTCGCTCGCCCCCACATCGGCCGCCAACACCACGCTGTCATCGTACTCGTAGCGGCTCACCGGCATGTCCTCGTCTAACCGTTGGGTTACAGTCATGCTAACTCCAAGTTAGTAGTACTTCTATATAAATCTTTCCCAGATTTGGTGGGGTACGGGGTCGGTTTAGCGCATAACGGCTGAATTGCGGTTCACACTCTGGGACCGCCCGGCGGTCGGGTACGACAACACTGAACGGCGGGTTGTTCGTGCCACGGGTACACCACCGGACTCAGTGCAAGTCGTCGATGTCGTCCTCGTAGTGGCTATGGTCGTCGGCCGGGAACTCGCCGGACTCGACGGCGTCGACGTAGGATTCGACGGCCGAGCGCATCTCGCCGCGGACGTCGCCGAACACCTCCGAGAAGGGCGCGGCAGATTCGGAGAGGCCGATCACTTCGTCGACGGTCAGCACCTGGCCGTCACAGTCCGGACCGGCCCCGATGCCGATCGTGGGGATGGAAATCGCTTCGGTCACCTGCCGGGCGACGTTCGCGGGCACGTGTTCGAGCACCAGCGAGAACGCCCCCGCACGTTCGTGTTTGTGGGCCAGATCGAGAATCTGCTTGGCGGCGGACTCCTCGGTGCCCTGTCGGAAGAGGCCGGTCTCGTTTTCGTGTTGCGGTGTCAGCCCGAGGTGTGCTTGCACGGGGACGCCGAGTTGCGTGAGTCGCCTGGTGAGTTCGACCGTGTGGGGACCGGACTCGATCTTGACAGCGTCGGCGTTGGCCTCCTTGAGCATCCGTCCGGCGTGTTCGACCGCCTCGTCCGGATCGGCGCCGAACGAGAGAAACGGCATGTCGGCGACGACCATCGCCTCGTCGCTCGCCCGTGCGACCGCGGCCGTGTGACTCGCGATCTGGTCGACGGTGACGGGAATCGTCGAATCGTAGCCGAGCCGGAGGTTCCCGACCGAATCGCCGACCAGCAACATCTCGACCCCTGCCTCTTCGAGGACTGCGGCTGTTGGCGCGTCGTAGGCCGTTAGCATCGTCAGCGGTTCGTCGTCGCCCTTCCGTTCCCGGATGTCCTTCGCGCGCATGCCCGACCGTTCGGGCGGGAGAAGGAAAAACCCAGTCGGCTTGCCAGAACCGAAACGGATTCGAGTCGTGAGCGCGGATCGGCTGACATGCCTGCCCGCGTCGAGACGACCGATCCGGACGGCGTCGACTACGGCTGGGTCATGCAGGTCACGTTCGTCACGACGATTGTCGTCGGCGCGCCGGTCGTCGCAGTCACCTCGGCGTTCGTCGAGCTCGCGTCGTGGGGCGCACGCGCCGCCTTCGCAGTGCGGGTCGGTGCCCTCGTCTGGTTCCTGACTGCGACTTTCGTGTACGTGTACGCGCGCCGTCAGTCGAGCCGGTCCGAGACTGACTGAAAGTCGACGCCGGCCCGTCGTGCCGTCTCGGCGTCCGACGCCGAGTCCCCGACGAACAGGGATCGATCCGGAGACGCGTCCAGGGACGCGAGCGCAGCCCGCAACGGCTGGGGGTGCGGCTTCGATTCGTCGACCGTGTCACGCCCGACCAGCACGTCGACGGCGCTGTCGAGGCCGTGGACTTCGAGCGCGATCCGGCACGCTGATTCGGCGTTCAGCGAAACGACCCCGGTCGCCTCCTCGCGCGGCAGTTCCGCCGCCAGCGGGAGACGCGTCGACGTTCGGGCACCCTCTCGTTCGAACGCCGCGACCCGCTGCTCGACGGCGGGGTGCTCTTCGGCCGCTCTAGCGCGATCGAACAGGTCCCACAGCGTCGCGCCGTCAGTATCGACGCCGCGTGCTTCGAGGATGGCAGCGACCTCCTGACGGACTTGTCCCCAGTCGACGTCCAGTTCTACCAGCGTTCCGTCGAGATCGTAGACGACCGCCTCATACGCGTCGCTCACGTGTGCGGTTTCGGCCGGTATCACCTAATTACTTCGCCTGTCGCGGTGTGTGAGAGACCAGCTTTTCGTGAGAAATCAGTCAGGTGTCGGCCAGTTCGATGTCGAGTCGGTCCTCCAGCGCGGTGATGACGGAGCCGCCGATGCCGGCCTGGGTCGCACGGGCCTGTTCGACCGCGAGTAGTTCCGATTCGTCGATGCCGAGGTCGTCGGCCAGCTCCTCGCGTTGCAGACCCGCGTCCTGTCGCGCCTCGGTCACACGCCGTCCGTAATCGGAGACGAGGTACGGGAGCTGATCGTCGTCGTAGTCCGCGCCGTCCTCCCAGTGTGATGCGTCGGCTTGCTGGGCGTCGTGGATCCGTGCCGCGTTCTGGGCGGCCCGCTTTTTTCGGTCGGTATCCGTCCTCTCGGAGTCGGTCTCGCTTGTGGTGCCTTTCGCGTCGTCGCGGTGCTGGGCACAGCTCGAACACACCTGGAGTTGTGCGCCAGCGATGTTGACCGTCTCGAGCGAGGCGTCGGTCGCACCGCAGAGCTCGCAGCTCCCGCCGGTGTCGCCGGAACCACCGCCGGTCGAGTATTTTGCCATACCTCCGTATTATGGATTGGTCGTCTTGAAACAACCGTTTTGAATTCCGTCTCGACCGGAGGCGACACGTCACTGACTCCCGGAGGCGGACCGAACCGACAGTCATTTTACTCCCCCTCGGAAATACACGGATGCAGAATCCCACAGCGTGCGTGGGTAGCCAAGCCAGGCCAACGGCGCAGCGTTGAGGGCGCTGTCCCGTAGGGGTCCGCCGGTTCGAATCCGGTCCCACGCATTTTTGTCACGAACAAACCGTGAGTGACAAAATCGTGATGAGGATTCGAGCCCCGGGAGTCGCGCGGAGTGAGCGAAGCGAACGAGCACGTCTCCATCCGGTTCGAATCCGGTCCCACGCATTTCTGTCGCTCGCAAACCCGCGAGCGACTGTAATCGTCAGCCGATTCGAACCCTACGAGGAACGCACGGCGCACGCGGCAAAGGCGAGTCTCTTTTCGAACTCAGGACGACTCACTCCTCGTTGCGAAGGTAGTGAAAGACGTACGTCTGTGCGTACCCGGCGTATTCGCCGCCCAGACGCTGTCGGATCGCCCGGGACGTCTCGGCGTAGCTGCCGCGGTCACAGTCGGGGTAGTACTCCTCGATCGTCGTCCGGATCCAGGTATCTAGCGGGACCGCTTCCAGAAAGTCGAGCGCGAACAGCAGAACGCAGTCGGCGACTTTCTCGCCGACGCCGACGAACTGTGTCAGGTACTCCCGGGCGTCTTCGTAGGGCCGGTCGCGTGCTGACTCGGGGTGGGCGTCTCCGGAGGCGACTATCTCCGCGGTCCGCTGGACGTACGGGGCGCGGTAGCCGAGCCCGAGATCGCGCAACTGGGACTCCGTAGCGGCCGCGAGTTGCTCCGGCGTCGGAAACACCGGATACGAGCGCCCGTCGGCAGTCACCGTCTCACCGAACGTCTCGGCCAGTGCGACCTGCATCCCGTGGATCCGTGAGACGCGCATCTGTGCCGAACAGATGAACGAGATCAGCGTGCCGAAGGGCGGATCAGCCACTAGACGCAGCCCCCAGTATCGGTCGTAGGCGCGTTCGAGTAACTCGTCGTCGGGCGTTGCCGCGCGGATCGCCGGCAGGTCGTCGTCCAGCCGGAGCAGCGATCGCACGATCCACTCGGCGTCGGTCGTCGACTCCCAGTCGAGGTGGCTGTCGTCCTGACGGACGCGAACGACGACTGGGTCGCCGGCGTCGAGACGGATCGATTCGTCGTCGATCCGGACTACTGTCTCGTACCAGGCGTCGCCGCCGCGCTGCTCGTCGCCGTCGTACATCCCTCCGTCCGGGCGTCGCCAGAGATACGATTGCCCGCTCTCGATGGTCGCCTGCAGATCGAGCCCGCCGTCCAGCTCGGCCACGTCGATCCGTCCAGCGTTCATTCGGTCGCGCTCGGGGGGCCAGCCGCTTTTCGGTTGCGGTTCCTTGTGGCTAACCTTCATATCGATGGGAGAGTAATACCAATACATGAACTGTCGAGTTGTCGTCGAGGCTGCCGTCCCGGTCTACGACGTGGAGACTCCCGACGAAGCGGTTCGGATCGCCATCTCGAAGACGGGCGAGATGCTCAATCCCGATCTCAACTACGTCGAGATCAACATGGGCAGTCGGTCCTGTCCACACTGTGGTGAGGAACTCGAACCCGCGTACATCGCCGCCGACGAGAGCCTCGTCGCACTCGAACTGGAGATGACGGTGTTCAACGTCGAACGCGACGAACACGCGGCCCGGATCGCACGCAAGGAGATCGGGCAGCGTCTGGAGAACATCCCGTTGGAAGTCCTCGAAATCGAGGAGATCGAGGACGAATCGGACGACGAGGAGAGCGACGAGACATCGACAGCCGAGGAGACTACTTCCGACACCGACGAGGCGTCAGCCGATCGCGAGACGACGGACGCTGGCACGGACGAGGACATCCTGCCCGAGTTCGAAGAGCTCATCGACGAGTAGTCCTGCCCGGGTGGGGTGCCGTTCGCTCTGTGACGCGCGTCTGACGAACCTATTTGGGTCCGAAACACCCCAGTTGTAGGTAATGGACGAGACGTTTCTCGACATGGACACGGTCACCATCGAGTTCGACGAGGAGACGCTGCAGGCGCTCGACGACGTAGCCTTCACCGAGCACCGCGGCAATCGTGACGCTGCGATCCGAGAGTGTCTGGATCGGTGGCTCAAGTCCCGCAAAGAAGAGTGACTCCGCACGTCGTGGTGGCGTAATCGTCTCGACGGAACCGCTCAGACGCGCGGTTCGGGGAGCAACTCCTCGATGTCCTGGTCGTCGAGCCAGTCACAGAGCTGGACGAGCTGATCGGTAGCTGCCTCGAACAGCCGTTCGCCTTTTTCGGCTGTCGCGTCGGTCTGGTCGCCGAACACGCCGTTGTCCGAGTTGTCGACCGCGTCGTAAAAGGTCCGAGCGCCGAACTTCGTCGTCTCGGCGACCTCGATGTCCGGCACGCCACCGTCTCTGGCGTCTTCGAGGCGATCCTCGTGAACGAGGTCGGATTCGAGATACTGGATCAGTGCGGTCTCCTTGGGACCGCCGTGCGGGCCGTTCTGCTCGAACACGTCGTCGACCAGCTCAGGGATGCTCTCGTCCCACATCCACTCCACAGCAAACGCTACCTCGTCTTCGTGCAAACGCCGACCCACTTCCCGGAGGTGTTGGACATTGCCGCCATGAGCGTTCACGTACACGATTCGGTCGATCCCGTGATACGTGAGATTTCGAGAGAAGCTTTCGACGTAGTCCCGGAACACCGGGGGATCGACCCACATCGTCCCGGGGAACTGCCGATGGTGGGGACTGACGCCGACGTTGATCGTCGGGGTACAGAGATATCCGGTCCGGGACGCGGTCTCGCGAGCGAACCCCTCGGCGATCAGGTGGTCGGTCCCTTCGGGGAGATGTGGGCCGTGCTGTTCAGTCGAGCCGAGCGGGACGATCGCGAGCGATTCAGACTCGAAATACGATTCCAGATCCGGCCACGCTTCCGCAGCGAGGTACATACGACACGTACGGGCGAGTGGCCACTTCAACGTGCCGAGAGGGGCAACTCGGAACCATACGGACTGCTGAAGGCTCATCGCCACGACCGCCCGACTTCGGGCAGTCACTCCGGAACCGCTTACAGCAGTCCGCACGAAAGACATCACTTATCCCCGTTCATATGAAATAGCGAGTCGATGGACCGACTACTGTCCCCGAAGACCAAACAGGTGCTGCTCGTCCTGTTGGCGGTGGGGCTCGTCGCGCTTGCCGGCTGTAACACCGGCGGCGACGGAACCCCCAGCGTCACGTCCACTGACGGCGAGCCGCTGAACGAGACGACACCAGGAGAGACCACGACACCGAACGAGACGACACCGCAAAGTGACGTCGACTTCGACGAATTAGCTGCCGGCCACGAGATGCAGGTCGAATCCGCGGACTCGCTGACCGAGGGCGCGCAGATACTCGAGCAGTATACGGTCAACGGGAGTCCGAGCGTTTCGACCACCGAGGTCGTCACGTATTACGACCTTGCCGAACAGGTCGGGCTGGAGACTGCCGCAGTAAGTCAGTCATCGTCACAGGGTTCGCTGCAGCAGAACTCCGTGAAATACACGGCTGGGGACGAAACGTTCCAGCGGACGAACTCGACACAGGTCCAGGACGCGCAGTATTACTACGACCAGGAGCCGTACAACATGTCCGCACAACCGACGCCGGTCAACTTCACGTCGGTCGGGTGGACGACCCTGTACGACAACATGAACGCGTCGTTGCTAGAGGACGGAACGACCGAGTTCCAAAACGAGACCGTCCAGAAGTACACCGCGAGCGGTCGGGACCGACTACCTGCACTCTCCTCGGGCATCGGCTCGTCGTTCTCTGAACTTGAGACGTTCAACGCGACGATGCTCGTCACCGACGACGGGTTGATCACGCGGACGACGATCCGCGCCTCGGGGACGACCGTCCAGGGCGCCGAGCTCACTCTCGCCTACCAGTATACGGTGACGGATGTCGACGCGACGACCGTCGAGGAGCCGGACTGGACTGACAACGTCAACACGACGGGCTAGCCGCCTCCCTGCCGTTTTTCTTCTCCCGGGTCGTCTGGACGGACATGCAGACTGTCGACGCTGCCGGCTTGCAGGTCGGCGACGGGTATCCGCCGCGTATCATGGGTGTACTCAACGTCAGCCGCGAGTCACCGTACGATCCGAGCGTCTATGACGACCCGAGCGAGGCGGCCGCATACGTCGATCGCGAACTCATCGACCAGGGCGCCGATATCGTCGATATCGGGCTCGAATCGGCGAACAAGCGCTTCGACGTGCTCTCCGCACAGGAGGAACTCGACCGACTCGATATCGCGATCGAGACGATCGAGTCGGTGGGCGGCGACGCCGTGTTCTCCATCGAGACGCGCTATCACGAGGTCGCGGAGCGCGCGATCGATCGGGGGTTCGATATGATCAACGACATCGCCGGGTTCGCGGACCCGAAGATGCCCGAGATTTGCAGGGAGTACGACGTCGCCGTGGCGAAGATGGCGAGTCCGCCGGATCTGGAACGGCCCGGCGCCGTCGAGGAGACGCCCTGGGCCGATCGACGGTCGCCGGAGTGGGCACGCCAGGCCGAGTACGTCGATCAGGTCTACGAGGCGCTCAAACAGCACGGCCTCACCGAGAAGACGATCGTCGATCCGGCCTTTGGCGGCTGGAGCGAGTCCCAGACGATCGAGGACGACCGTGAGACGTTCCGACGGCTCCGGGAGTTTCGGGGACTTGGACGACCACTCCTGGTCTCGATCAACCGCAAGAACTTCCTCCGGTCGATCGCGGATCGCTCGACTGAGGAGGCGTTGCCGGTCAGTCTGGCGGCCACGTCGATGGCGGTCGAACGTGGCGCACATGTCATTCGAACCCACGACGTGGCCGAGACGCGTGACGCCGCCCTGGTCGGGGACGCGTTCACCCGTCAGCGTATCGACGACGGCGCGATCGACATCGAGGAACTCGACGTGCAGACGGTCGGCGATGCCGAGCGCCACTGCGAGCGCGTCGGTGCCGAGCCGGCGACGGCCACGCAGTCGGTCGTCTCTGTCTTCGAACTCACGGGACTGTCGCCGACCGAGCGCGATCGGCTCGACACGCACGTGCCGGCACACGGCGGCGTCTACGCGCCGGGCGACGGCGACAGCGACCTGCTGGTCGGGTCGCCGGCCGCGCTCCGTGCGCTGGCGAGCGATATCGACGGTGGCGCCCTCGGCAACGCACTCGCGACGATCGCGGAGCGGCTCGACTGAGATGGATTTTAACACCTGGGAACCGGTCTACGAGCGGATCCTCGCCGACATGGGCTACGACCGGGTGGACGACGAGCGCGCCCGCGACGTGTACGCCGGACTCCTGCGCGCATCGGAGGCGGATACCTTCGGCGACGGGCTCGATTTCACCGGTGAGCGCGTGGCGATCGCCGGCGCGGCCCCTTCCCTGGAGGACGAACTGGCCACTGCTCGTGCGGCTGACACCGTCGTCGCCGCCTCAAGCGCCGGACAGCGGTTGCTCGCGAACGGGATCGCCGTGGACTGTCTGGTCACTGATCTCGACGGGGAGCCAGACACTGCCGTCCGACTGACGAACTACGAGACGCCGGTCGCGATCCACGCCCACGGCGACAACGCGATCGTGATCCGGGAGTACGTCCCACGCTGTCGGCTCGATTCGGTGATTCCCACCACCCAGGCCGCCCCGCGTCACCCGGTTCGGAACTTCGGCGGGTTCACGGACGGCGACCGTGCGGCGTTTCTGGCCGATCACTTCGGCGCGAGCGAGCTCGTCTTCCCCGGCTGGGCGTTCGACGATCCGACGGTCGGCCCGACGAAGCGCCGCAAACTCCGCTGGGCCGAACGGCTGCTTCACTGGCTCGAACGCCGCCGCGGCGATCGGTTCGGCGTGCTCGACGGACGACGTGACGGGATCGATCCGATCGACCCGTAGCGTTGGTGCGGTCGCTACGCGACGGTATCGCTGTATCGTCGCGCTCAGACGACAGCGTCGACGACCGTTTCGTCGTCGACTACGATGTTGTAGGCTTCTTCGTCGCCGTTCCACAGCACGAGCACGTTCTGAAAATCGAGCAGTGCCCCGTAGGGGGCCTCCGCGAGCGGACGGGTCAGTGCCGAGTCGTCGACGAGCACCGCGAAGACGTCCTCGCTCTCGCTGCCGTCGCCGACCAGAAAGAGCGGGTTGCCGCCGTCGGCGAGGTCGTGGCTGAGTTTGATCGCGACCAGATCGACCCGGTCGGTCACGACCGATTCGGCCTCACCGAGCGGGATTACTCGTGATCGATCCGGCGTGTACTCGACCCGCTCGGCCCCGTCCGTCCGCAGGATCGACACGGCGTATTGCACGTCGACGTTCTCGAACGCACCGGATTCGAAACGGCCATCGGCGGCCGATTCGAGCCGCTGCTGGAAGGGCGGTATCGACAGGTCCGGCTTCCGATCGAACGACCAGCAGTCGCTACTGGGCCTCCGGTCCGGCCAGAGCCGGCAGGTCGGCGCGTAGATCGTGTACTCGTCTTCGACAGCCCGCTCGATGCGCCGAAGTCCGGTCGCAGTGTTCCGATCGGCCGGTTCGATCGCCACGACCGAGCCGTCCGGTGTGAGCGCGGAGCGATACTTATCGAGTACCGTGGCCGGCTCCGCAAGCTCGTTGAGGACGTTCGCGAACACGATCAGATCGAACGTCCCGTCCGGATCGAACGATTCGGCGCGCTCGCGGTGGATCGTCGCGTGGACGTTCCGCCCGGTCTCGGACAGCAACTGCTCCAGCACGTCCGCGTTGGCGCTCGGCTCCACCGCGTGATACTCCACGAGCGTCTCGTCCGGAAGCAATTCCGCGAGTCCGATCGCCGGCCCGCCGGTCCCGGCGCCGACGTCGAGCACCCGGAGCCGTGACGGAATCCGTCCCTCGCGCGCCAGGTCCGCCAGCACGTACTGGGTGGCCGCGTAGGTGTTTGGCAGGTGGTAGATCGCGTACGCGAGCGCGGTCAACTCGTCGTACTCGACTGATCGCTGGTCGAAGTAGGCGTCCTTCAGCGAGACCAGCCGCTCGCGTAGCCGATCGCCGCTGGTCCCCTCCGGCCACCCCGGTCCGAACGTCTCGACCAGCATATCCTCCAGTGCCCGCGCGTATCGCTCCGGGAACGCCTCGACGCCGTCGAAATCGATCTCGGCCGGGCCGTCGGGTGCGGGGACGAACGTGCCGTCCTCGCGCTCGACGAGATCGAGTTCCGGGGCGAGCTCCCGCAGCGTCGTCCGGACGACACCCGGGTGGGGCTGTCCCTCGACGTATTCGTGGATCTCCTCGGGGTCGATCGGCCGGACGTTTCGCAGATACTGTGCGTTCTCCCGGATCGCCTGCCGTTGGTCACTCATCGCTTGCCTCCCTGTAGAGTTCCACGAACTCCGCTCTGTCCGCGTCGGCGAGTCGTCCCGCTGCGTCCGCGACCGCCCCGGCTCCCTCGAAGGTCTCCTGAATGTCCGCGTAGACGCGCGGGTCGTTCCCGGTCACCTGCTCGACGAGGTCGAACAGGCCCGCTGATATTGGCGTGTGGAACGCCTCGGGAACCTCACGGGCGGCCAGCGCGAACGCGAGGACGGCCGCGTGGGCGCTCGCCTGGACGGTCTCCATCGCCTCGTCGTGGGTCGGGGCATCCGTCTCGACCCAGCGGTTGCCACGGCTGCTCAGAGCGGACCGGACCGCTGTGGCGATCTCGCCGCCGTTCTCGACGACCGCTGCGACGTTGCCCGGCGCGTTCGCGGCCGCAAACAGTGGGTGCAGGCTGATCCGCTCGCGTTCGGGCGCGTGCTCGGCCATGGCCGCGAGCGGCCCGGCCATGTAGCCGGCTAGATCTGCGACGGCCGCCGTGGCGTTGTCGGCGAACTCGGCAATCACGTCTCGGGTCGCCGGGATCGGGACGGCAATACAGACGAGGTCGAACCGCTCGTCAGTCTCCAGAGGCACGGCACGCGCCGCGATCGCGTCGGCGGCCGCCTCGGCGATGGCCGGGTCGGCGTCGGTGACGGCGAGATCGACTGCCAGATCGGGATCGTCTTGCAGGACAGCCCCGAACCAGCGACCCATCTCACCGGCACCGACAACGAGGACGTTCATCGAACGGGGATTCCCGTTCAGCAGTCAAAAGCGGTTCGATCGTCCGAACGAGGCCTCATACGATCGGTTGTGAGTCTGTTCCGGATCGATCGCATCCGTTATGCGATCGTACCGGTAAATCGTTAGAACCGACCGTATCAGGCCTGCAGGTCATCGTCTGCGAGCGACGTCGCAGTGCGCCAGTAGTGATCGAACGTATCGGTCGCCCACGATCGGACAGCCTCGTCGTCAGTGTCGATTGACGCACGCAACACGCCGGTTTCGTCTCGCAGGAGCATGTGGACGGTGTCGTCGGCGATCGTGACCGCGAGCGGGATCCCCTCCTCCCGGACGTGAATCTCGGTGTCCTCGGCCGCGAGTAGCGACCGCAAGCGGTCGTTTAGTTCGGGATCGTCCGCCAGTGCCTCGATCGCGTTCCGCGAGAGCACGCCGGAAAACGACAGCTCACCCGCGGTGACACGCCGTTCGATCACTGTCAGGTTCTGTTCGTTGAACGCGTGCGAGAAGGCCCTGACTTCGTCTGCCGTCTCCACGAGGTCGAGCAACCGCCGAACCGGCGCGTTCGGCCGCGTCTGTGTCGGTGTCGTGATCGTCGCGTCAGCGAGGTGGCGCAGGTCGAAGTCCATCGCGTGGGTGGGCAGATACCGGACCAGTCCCCGGAGTTCACACTCCGTTTCGAGGATTTCGAGCAGGTCAGTCAGTCCCCTGGCGACGAGTGTGCCGGTCGCGGTGGCGACGTACTCGCTCCCGTCCTTGCGAACCCACGATCGCTCCTGGAAATCACCGAGGATCCGCCCGAGCGTTGCCTGGGAGGCGTCGGTTTCAGCCTCGAGATCGCGTCGCGTCCGGCGGCTGTCGGCCAGCGCCGTCAGCACCTCGACGCGGTTCTCCGAGCGCGCGAGGAACTCGACTTCCTCCAGCACCGAGTCCATATCCGTTGATCTGTCCACGGGGGCAAAACGCTGTCCGTTCCGACAGCGATCACGCTGTCGGCGTGTCCTCACTACCCTACCGACCGTGCAATTGTTGCACGCCGCGTTTCTGTTGCATCCCCCGTGTTGGCTGCACGGTATTGGGTGCGTCAGACCCGTGAAACCCTTTCTAACGACATCTATGGGGTTGTAGCCCGTACAGATAGGTATGATCTCACTACTCGTTTCGGAGGTGTCGCGCTGAATGGTCGGCCGCCGCACGCTCGCGCTGTTCGCCGCGGCGAGTCTGCTCTTTGGCGGAACTTTCGTCGCCGCGAAGGCCGGGCTGGCGTATTTCCCGCCGCTTCTGTTCGTCGCCTTCCGGTTCGACATCGCCGCGGTCGCGCTGGCGGCGTTTGCCGTCGCGACGATTCCCCGATCGGAGCTCGTTCCGCGCACCCGGAGTGATCTGCTCGGTATCGTCGCGACTGGCGTGTTCGTGATCGGGCTCGCGAACGCGCTGCTGTTCGTCGGCCAGCAGTACGCAACTAGTGCCGTCGGTGCGATCGTCTTCGGGCTCAACCCGATCCTGACGCCGGTGTTCGCCGCCGTCCTGCTGTCCGACGAGCGGCTGTCCGCCCGCGGTGCGGCCGGGATGGTGCTGGGACTGCTCGGGGTCGTGCTCGTCGTCGATCCCGATCCGGCGACGCTGCTCGCTGGCGGGCTCGGCAAGCTCCTCATCCTCGTCGGCGCCGCCAGCGGCGCATTCGGGACGGTTCTCGTCCGACGGGCGGACGCGACGCTGTCGAGTACCGCCCGGATCGCCTGGGGGCTGCCGCTCGCGGCGCTGCTCACGCACGGAATGAGCGCTGCCGCTGGCGAGTCCGCGGCGACGATCGTCTGGTCGGGCGAAGCACTGCTCGCACTGGGATACGTCGGGATATTCGCCGGCGCGGTCGCCTACGTCGCCTACTTCGGCCTCATCGACGCTGCCGGTCCGATCAAGGCCAACCTCGTCTTCTACGTCGTTCCGGCGGTCGCGACGCTCGGCGGCTGGGCACTGCTCGGCGAGACGATTTCGGTGATGACGGCCGTCGGCTTCCTGACGGTCTTCGCCGGGTTCGCGCTGCTGGGCAGCGAATCTATCGCCGCCTGGTGGGGGTCCGTCAGACCCACGTCCACCGGCGGCGACAGCGAGTCGGTGTCGTTCCCCTCGCGTGCGGACTAACAGCAGCCACCGCGCCGATGCAGGTACAGCAGCCGTTCTGCTGTCGTAGGTACAGTAGCCGCCGCTGTCGGTGATCAGCACGAAAAATGTAGCAATTCGGAAACGACTCGTCGAGCGGCGTACCGTCGCTTAGACCTGCTCTTCGATGCGGATGAGTTCGTTCAGTTTGGCGGTACGTTCGCCGGCGACGGTGCCGGTCTTGATGTAGGGTGCGGCGGCGCCGACGGCGAGGTGGGCAATCGTCGTGTCCTCGGTCTCGCCCGAACGGTGGGAGACTGCCGACACGATACCGTTCTCCGCCCCGAGTTCGATGGCGTCGACGGCGTCGGAGAGGGTGCCGATCTGGTTGGGCTTGATGAGAATGGAGTTCGAGGAGCCCTTGTCGATGCCGTCCTGGAGGCGCTCAACGTTGGTGACGTACAGATCGTCGCCACAGATGAGCGTCCGGTCGCCGACGCGGTCGGTCAACTCGGCGAAGGCCTCGAAGTCGTTTTCGTCCAGCGGATCCTCGACGTAGGCCATGTCGTATTCATCGACCATTTCGGCGACGTAGTCGATCTGTTCGGCCGTCGAGCGGTTGGCCTCGCCCTCGTAGACGTACTCGCCGTCTTCGTACATCTCGGCGGCGGCCATGTCCAGGCCGAAGCTAATCTCGAAGCCGAGGTCGTCGCCGACTTCGGTGGTGGCCTGATCGACGATTTCGAAGGCCTCGTCGTCGCCGATCGGCGGCGCCCAGGCACCCTCGTCGCCCTTGTTGGCGGGGACGCCCTTCTCTTCGAGGAGTTCGCCGATGCGAGCGTGGACCTGCGCGTTCGCGAAGACCGCTTCGGTCACGCTCGGTGCGCCCACCGGCGCCGAGAGGAACTCCTGAATGTTGGTGGCTTCCTCGGCGTGTTCGCCGCCGCCGACGACGTTGCCCAGCGGCGTGGGGAACTGATCGCCCCGGAAGGTCCCGCCCAGGTGCTGGAACAGCGGGAGTCCGAGTTCGTCGGCACCGGCCTTGGCGGCGGCCATGCTGATCGCGACCGCGCTGTTGGCGCCGATACCCGAGAAGTCGTCCGTCCCGTCGACCTCGTGTAGCGTGTCATCGATTGCGCGCTGGTCGGTGGCGTCGACCTCGCCGACGAGGGCGGGAACGGCGTCGGCTTCGGCCTTCTCGATGGCCTCCTCGGCCGGCAGTTCGAGTGCTTCGTGTTCGCCCGTGCTCGCACCGCTCGGGGCGGCACCGCGACCGAAGCCACCGTCCTCGGTGGTGACCTCGGCTTCGACAGTGGCGTTACCTCGCGAGTCCAGTATCCGTCGGAGCGTGATGTCCGTAATGAGTGTCATCTGTGTTCGCCTCCGTTTGTCGCGTTGCCGTCGTCCGGCGGCCCGCTCGGGGACCGACCGGTGCGCGTGAGCGACACCGGCGTCGCGTCCGACCCCGCAAAGACTGACTGGCCATTCGCGGCCATAGCCAGCGTCTGCGACCGTTCGAACGCGACGAGACGTTCCGGCACACTATCGGTGTTTACTCGCCTCCGAAGTAAGATTATCTATTTCGATCCGAGAGGTCGGGCTGTCGATTATAAGTGATCGATGCTTTTCGCAGCGTTGGCCGGGCTGTTTTAGCTGGTCTTCGGGCCGGAACTGTCACTCGCCATGAGAGTCCTTCCGACCGTCGCTCGATCATCTCGCAACGCTTTTGCGTTTCTCATCGGGAGTTCGACGTATGGCAGAGACGGGCCAGACGGATCCGCGGACCGACACGTCCCGGCCGTTGTGGACGCTCGCGATCGTGTTGTTCGTCGCGCTCGAAGGGCTGGGCTTGCAGATGCGCGGGCCGCTGTTGCCGATCCTCGAAGCGGAGTGGGGGATCGGCAAGGGACTGCAGGGGCTGGTCGGCCCGGCCGGCACGCTCGGGTTCGCGGTAACGGTCCTGGCCGCCGGCGCTGTCGCCGGCCGGATCGACACGCGACGGTATTTCCTGGGCGGGATCGTCGTCACGGTCCTCGGCGTCCTCGGGATGGCACTGGCGCCCGTGTTCGTCGCGTATCTCGGACTGCTCGTCGTCCGCGGCCTCGGGACGGGCGTCTCTCGGGGACTGGATCGCCCGCTGCTGGGCCACCTGTATTCGAACGCTCGCGGGCGAGTCTTCAACCTCTACGATATGGCGTGGGCGATCGGCGCGGCGTCCGGTCCCGCTGTTTTGAGCCTCGCGGTCGCGCTCGGGAACTGGCGGTACGCGTACGTCACGCTCGCGGTCGCGTTCGGCGTCGTCGCCGCGCTCGTCTGGCGACTCGATCCTCCCAACGTCGACGCCGAGGAGGCGCTGGACGTCGCGGGCGCGCTCGAACTCTTCCGGACGCCGGCCGTCGGGGCGACGGTCGTCGCGCTCGTCTTCCACACCGGGCTGGAGGGCGCGATGTTCCTCTGGCTGCCGACCTTCGGCGGCGAGATCGCAGACCTCGGCGCGACGCGTGCCAACCTCCTGCTCAGCGCGTTCATCGTCGCCTACATCCCCGGACGGTTCGTCTACACGCTGATCGCCGAGCGCGTCCCGTACGGTCCGCTGGTCATCGCGCTGGAGATCCTCATCGCACCCGTATTCGTCTGGACCTTTTTCCTCGCGGACGGCACCGCTGTCTTCGCCGGGGTCGTCGTTCTCGGCGCGCTCGTCTCGGGTATCTTCCCGACACTGCTTGCGTTCGGGACGCAGGCCGCGCCGGAGTACAGCGGCCCGATCAATGCGGTTTCGACCTCGGTCGCGTCGGTCAGCCTGGCGCTCGTCCCGGTCGCGATGGGGGCGCTGGCCGAACTCACCTCCATTCGGACGGCGATGTGGATCCCGCTCGCGATGACCGTCCTCGTCGCCCCAACCGTCCTGATCGCCCGACGCGCCGATCCGAATATCTGAGACCACCCGTGGGTAGCTGTTCGCAGTCCCGGTGTCCGGCGACCAGACACACTCTTGGGGCAGGCCCACGTGGGTGCTGATATGACCGACCGAACCGCGGCCGTGACGCGGACGACCGCCGAGACGGAGATCGAGGTAACGCTCGACATCGACGGCGACGGGGACGCGACGATCGACACCGGTATCGGCTTTTTTGATCACATGCTCGAATCGTTCGCGACGCACGGCCTGTTCGATCTGACTGTGACCTGTGACGGCGATCTGGAGATCGACGATCACCACACTGTCGAGGACGTCGCAATCACGGTCGGCGAGGCATTCGAGGAGGCACTCGGGGACAAGCGCGCCATCGAGCGCTTTGCCGACCGCCGCGTCCCGCTCGATGAGGCCGTCGCCGGTATCGTCCTGGATATCTCCGGGCGGCCGTACTTCGCGTTCGACGGAGCCCTCTCACAGTCGGACGTCGGCGGATTGACCAGCCATATGGCACAGCACTTCCTTCGCTCGCTCGCGATGAACGCCGGCTTGACGCTACACGCCGAGGTGGACGGCGATAACGCCCACCACGAGATCGAGGCGCTGTTCAAATGTCTCGCTCGTGCGCTCGACGACGCGACGCGAATCGACGACCGTCGCGCCGACGTCGCGAGTACGAAAGGGATGCTCTGACCGGCACCGAACCGCCTTATGGCTCCGTCGCGAGCACCGTTTCGCCCGCCCTGACCGACTCGCCACGCTCGACCCGCAGGTCCGCATGTGTCACCGATGGCGGAAAGAGTACGTCGACGCGACTGCCGAAGGAGATGTGACCGATCCGCTCGCCGCGGTCGACCGACTCGCCGCCCTCGACATGGGGATGGATCCGACGAGCGAACGCCCCGGCGATCAGTGTGACACGGTAGTCCGGAAAGTCCACGTGGAGTCGCTCGTTGCGATCCGACTCCTTCGAGAACGCCGGTCGGTGCGCTCCCGGTTCGTGTGTCGTCTCCCGTATCTCACCTGGGGCCGGCGCGCGGTTGACGTGCACGTGATGGAGATTCATGAACACGCCGACGCGCAACCGATCGCCTTCCTCCCTGATGACCGAAACTGTCCCGTCTGCCGGTGAGACGTACCCCGCGTCCGGGGATTCGCGGTCGGGATCGCGATGGAAGTACAGCACGGCAAGCCCAGCGAGCGCCGTCCCGGCACCGACTGACGGCGCAAGCAACATGAGTGGCCCCGCGGCCAGCAACAGCGGCAGCGCATACCACCACGTTCCGGGGGCGAACCAGCGGGACATATCCCCTTCTGGGGTTCGACACTCGCTTAACACCTTCGACCCTGTCAGACCACAATTCCGGCGATAATCCCCGGTAACGGCTGTGACGCGCCCGATCGGGAAATGTTCAATCGTTCATCTAGGTCGGTCTGATAACGGTAACTTTTTGCCGATCGTCGATTTTCGATAGGGTATGGTGGACGAAGTAAACCCATTTGAGAGTTTACAGGAGCAGATCGATGACGCGGCCGAATACCTCGACGCCGACGAGGGGATGATCGAGCGACTCAAACAGCCCGAACGCGTTCTCGAGACGACGCTGTCGGTCGAGATGGACGACGGCTCCATCGAGACGTTCCGCGCGTACCGATCGGAGTTCAACGGCGATCGCGGGCCGTACAAGGGCGGGATCCGGTACCATCCCGGTGTCAACCGGGCGGAGGTCAAGGCCCTTTCGGGATGGATGGTGTACAAATGTGCAGCCGTCGACATCCCCTACGGCGGAGGCAAGGGCGGTATCGAGATCGATCCCGCCGAGTACAGTGAAGACGAGCTAGAGCGGATTACGCGGACGTTCGCGAAGGAGCTGCGGCCGCTGATTGGCGAGGACAAGGACATCCCCGCGCCGGACGTCAACACCGGCCAGCGGGAGATGAACTGGATCAAAGACACCTACGAGACCCTGGAGAACACCACCGAGCCCGGCGTCGTCACCGGCAAGTCCCTCGAGACCGGCGGCAGCAAGGGTCGCGTCGAGGCGACGGGTCGGTCGGTCAGCATCACCGCCCGAGAGGCCTTCGAGTACCTCGATCAGGACATCTCCGAGGCGACCGTCGCGGTGCAGGGCTACGGGAACGCCGGCTCGATTGGCGCGCGACTCATCGAGGAACAGGGTGCCGACATCGTCGCAGTCAGTGACTCGAGCGGCGCGATCTACAACGCTGACGGGCTCGACGCGCAGGCGGTCAAAGATTACAAGGCCGAGACCGGCAGCGTCGTCGGCTACGACGGTGCGAGCGAACAGTTGACCAACGAGGAACTGCTGACACTGGACGTCGACCTGCTCGTGCCCGCGGCACTCGAGAACGCGATCGACGCCGAGATCGCCGAGGACGTGTCGGCCGATGTCATCGTCGAGGCGGCCAACGGCCCGATCACGCCCGACGCCGACGAGATCCTGGCCGAGAAGGACGTCCACGTCGTCCCGGACATCCTCGCGAACGCCGGCGGCGTGACCGTCTCGTATTTCGAGTGGGTCCAGAACCGCCAGCGCTTCGCCTGGACCGAACAGCGAGTCAACGAGGAACTCGAACGGCTCACCACTGACGCGTTCGACGCGATGACCGACGCCCACGAGGAACACGACACGCCGAACTTCCGGACTGCGATGTACGTCGTCTCGATCCAGCGCGTCCTTGACGCCGCCGAAAAGTCCGGTCTGTTCCCGTAGGCCGGTCACTCCAGCGCCTTGAGGTTGTGCACCGGCTCTAGCCAATCGAGTATTTCTGCGGTCGGTTCGATCGCTGCGGCGATCCGATCGGCGTCCTTGTACGCGATCGGCGCTTCGTCCAGCACTGACTCGACCAGTGACTCGGAGTAGACGCCGTCCATACGGTCACGGAGTTGCTCGACTGACGCGCGTTCGCTGGCCTCTCGGCGACTCATCGTCCGGCCCGCGCCGTGGGGTGCCGTCTCGTTCCAGTCGTCGTTGCCCGTTCCGCGGGCCAGTATCGAGCCGTCCGCCATGTTGAACGGGATCACGAGTCGCTGTCCGTCCCTGGCCGGCGTCGCACCTTTCCGGACCGTCAGATCGTGGAAGTCGATGTAGTTGTGGATCGACTGGAAGCGATCGACTGACTCGACGGAAAGCGCCGCACAGATGGCGTCGCTCATCAACTCTCGGTTCCAGCGGGCGTACTGCTGGGCGAACAGCATATCGACGTAGTAGCCGTGGGCTTCCCGACCGTCGAGGTAGTCCAGATCCGTATTGCGCGCCTGTGGGTCCGGTTCGATACCGTTCAGCCGATCGAATGTTCGCTCGATCGCTTCCCCCTCGAGATCCTCGAGCACTGCCTCACGGTCGATGTGGGATTGCCCCATCCCGCCGGTGACCCAGGCGTGCAACTCGGCGTCGCTGACTGACTCGGGGTCGAATTCGAGATACCGGTAGTCGTCCTCGGGTATCGCTGCCCGAATCGCGTCGGCGTTCCGCAGTTCGGTCGCCCGCTGCTGCCAGTATTCGGCCACGGCCAGCCCCAGATAGCGCGACCCGCTGTGGATGATCAGCCAGTAGTCACCGGAGTCGCGTGCGCGGGCGAACTCGACGAAGTGGTTGCCACCACCGAGCGTGCCAGCGCTTTTGATGATGTGGCCGATCCCCTGGCGCTTCCGGGAGAGAACGCGATCACAGAGGTCCTTGAAGTACTGCTCGTCGTAGCCCGAGAACTCGAAGGTGATCGGCTCGATCGACCGGCCGAACCGCTCGCGATAGGCCTCCTCGAACCGTTTGAAGACCCGGTTCGCCCGCTCGAAGGGGAACTGATCGACCAGGTGTGGCGCGTCCGCGTAGTCGTGCACGTCTCGCCCCATTGGGACGGCCTCGCGGACGCGGCGTTCGCGCTCGCTGTCGTCCAGTGGCAGCGTTTCCCCGAGGTTCGTCGCGGCCATCCCACAGCCGACATCGACGCCGACGACGTTCGGGACGATCCGGTCGGGCAGTGGCATCGTAAATCCGACCGGTGCCCCGGCACCCCAGTGTGTGTCCGGCATGACGACCACCGGTTCGGTGAACGCTTCGTGGTCGATGAGGGTCTGGATCTGCTCGCGGGCCGACTGCTCCAGAAGCGACTCGTCGTCGATCATCACCGTTGCGGTCGCGTGTGTGCCCGATAGCTCCACTGGCATCGCTATTTTCCGTTCGGCACACCGCTGTAATAGGCTGACGGTCGATACGCGCTGCCCCGCGGCGTAATTGATATATTCCTAACAGTAGCGATGAGTCGACACCTTGATATGCCACTGTCCAGTTCGGTTATATAGCTCGATACCGGTCCGGTTGGTCCCCGGATAGCATGACAACGCTGTGGTGGAAACAGATGGACGAAGATAACCGAGCACGGTTAACACGACGCCAGGTAGCTGCGGGTGGGGCTGTCGCTGCGAGCGGACTGTTGGGCGGTTGCCTCGGATCGATGCGACAGTTTCTGGGTTTCTCGTCGCTCGACCAGATCTCGCTGCGTGTGATGGCTCCCCCGGCCGACTGGGATCGACGGGCGAACGAAATCGCTGGCCAGCTCGTCGAACGACTCAAGCAAGTCGGCATCGACACGCGGTTCCCGCTGGTCCCGCCCAGGCAGTTCCGCAGACAGGTCCTGTACGATCGGGACTTCGATCTGTACGTCGGGACGATGCCGATCGGACGCGATCCTGACTACCTCCGGCCGTTACTGACGTCGACGTATACGGATGCGCTCGGATGGCAGAACCCCTTCGGCTTCGCCGATATCTCGCTGGACGAGTCCCTCGCCCGACAGCACCGACAAACTGGCGAGGAGCGGACGGACACGATCAGGCGTGTCCTCGATACGGTTGCCGGCGAGCAACCGTTCGTTCCGATCGCCACGGACCAGGCCATTGCCGCGATCAGCACCGACGCCTTCGAGGGCTGGGAGCGTGCGCCGCTTCGCGATCCTACCTGGCTGCTCGAACTCGAACCCGCCTCGGACTCGGCGACCGACGAGACCCTTCGGATCACCACCAAAGACGGATCGATCACCCAGCAGTTGAATCCACTCGTCCCCTGGATCAACGAGTTCGATCTCGTCACATCGCTGCTGTACGATCCCCTCGCCCGGTATTACGACGATGCCGTTCGACCGTGGCTCGCCGAAGATTGGGAACTCGTCACGGACGACGACGAGCTCACAGTCACCCTCCGGTCGGACCTCTACTGGCACGACGGTGAGCCGATCACTGCCGAGGACGTCGAGTTCACGTACGACTTCCTCGAGGACACGGCGCTCGGCAATGCAGACGCTGAGTACCCGGCGCCTCGATTCCAGGGCCAGGCACAGGCCGTCGACACCGTGACAGTCGAAACCGATCGAACGGTCCGGTTCCGGGTCGACTCGTCCGCCGCGACCGCCCCCGCTCTGCTCACGGTTCCGCTATTGCCGAAACACGTCTGGCGATCCCGGACTCGCGTCTCGAACGCGCGCCGCGGCATCACCCGAGCGATTGGTCACGACAACACTGGTGCTGTCGGGTCCGGTCCGATGACCCTGGCCAACCGGACGGAGGGGGAATCGGTTCGTTTCAGTCGCTTCGAGGAGCATCCGCTCAACCGGGACGACGGATCTCCGCTCGCCGACCGGTTCGGACAGCTAGCGTTTTCGGAGCTGGTCGTCAGCCTGACCCCCTCGGATCTGACGATGGTTGCCTATCTCCGGGAAAACGCGGCCGACGTTACCGCCCCGTCACTCGATAACAAAATCGTTTCAGGGGTCGTCAGTCGGGACGGTCTCTCTCTCGCGACCAGCGAGTCCCGGACGTTGTATCACGTCGGGTTCAACACGCGTCGTCGGCCGCTCCGAAACCCGTCCTTTCGGCGAGCCGTCGCCCACCTCATCAACAAAGGTGCGATTGTCGAATCGATCTTCGACGGATACGCCGAACCACGGACGACGCCAGTTCGAGGGGACTCGTGGATCCCTGAGGATCTCAGGTGGAACAACGGCGATCCCGAAGTTCCGTTCGCAGGAGTCGAAGACGAACTGTTCACCGAGAACGCCCGCAAGCATTTCAGCAACGCCGGGTATCACTATACCGACGACGACATCCTCGTGTACTAATGGTTCTGGGCGATCCTTCGACAGCGATTCTGATAGCGATCGTGGTTCGTGTCCTGGCAGTTACCGCACTCCTCCTCGGTATTTCGCTCGTCGCTATCGTCGGTGTCGCACAACTCCGTGCAGTAGCTCGTCGAGGCATCGGCAGACAAATTCGACGAGCGCTCCCGTATTTCGTATTTCTCGGGATCGTGCTCGGATCGATGGCCACGCTTCGGAGCGTCGGCTCTGAACTCTCCTGGCGGGTCGGATACGAGTTGAGTTCGCTCATCTACGAGATTGAGGGCGGCACCGTGGTACTTGCGGTTCAATCGCTCCCGATACCGAGAGCGGGGCTCTTGTTCCCGGTCGTGTATGTCTTCGGCTACGTGTATCTGCTGTCGTTCCCGTTTCTCGCGTACCTCCTTTCGACCGACCTTCGACCGTTTCGGACGTTGTCACTGGCCTATGCGTTCAACTATGTCGTCGGTGTGATCCTGTATATCGCCTTTATCGCGTACGGGCCGCGCAACTACTACAATCTCGGAGCTGTCGAAGTGCTGTACAACGTGTGGCCGGAATCACAGCTGCTGACTTCGATGGTGAACACCAACACCAACGTCTTCCCGTCGCTGCACTCCTCCGTCTCGACGACCATCGCCATCATGGCGGTCAAAACTCGCGATCGCTATCCGCTGTGGACGCCGATCGCGGTCGTGCTCGCCGCGTTGGTCTGTCTCTCGACGATGTATCTCGCAATTCACTGGGCGACTGATGTCGTCGCCGGGATCGTGCTGGCGTTCCTGTCCGTCTGGTTCGCGGAACGCTATTACGATCAATACGTGGATCTCATGGAGCGCTCTCGGGACCGGACGCTCGAGGTCGCCGGACGAATCCGGAACCGAATCGCCGACTACCGAGCGGAGTGACTCTTGCTTTCGTTCGGTTCGGAAGGGACTTACAGCAGTCCCGATCAGTGAACGTATGGCACGCGTTACGGTCGGTGGTCGGATCCATTTCGGCTTCCAGAACCTCTCGCTGGCACACGACCGTCTCTACGGTGGCGTCGGCGTCGGCCTCTCGGAGCCGCGCCTCGTTCTCAGCGCCGAGCGCGCGTCGGACGTGCGCTGTGATTGGTCCGGTGGGACGCCGTACGTCGAACGAGCGGTCGAGATACTCGACGTGCCGGGGGCGGACGTGACAGTCGAGCAGCGCCTCCCGCGACACGTCGGTCTCGGGAGTGGAACGCGACTCGCCCTCGCGAGCGTGGTCGCGATCGCCCGGGCATACGACGAGGACGTCGCTGCCAGGTCCATCGCGCCCGATATCGGTCGCGGTGGTCGAAGCGGCGTCGGCGTCGCGACCTTCGAGGCCGGCGGGTTCGTCGCCGACGCCGGTCATCCGACGGAGCTGTTCACGAGCGAGCCGCCAGCAGAGGGCGAATGGACAGTCCCACCGGTAATCGCACGCCACGACGTGCCCGATGCGTGGCGATTCCTGCTGGTGACCCCTGAGACCGAACGCGGGCTCAGCGGCGAACCGGAGGACGCGGGTATTCGATCGGTCGTCGAGCGGGCCGATCCGGGGATCGCCGACGACATCGCGCTCGTGGTGACGCGGCAGTTGCTGCCGGCGATCGCGACGGGTGACCACGAGACCTTCGGCAGCGCTGTCGCACGACTGAGTCGGCTGAACGGTGCCTGGTACGCCGACGAACAGGGCGGAGTCTACCGTCCGCCGGCGGGTCGACTCGTCGACGCGCTCGACTCGATTCCCGGCGTCTCCGGGGCCGGACAGTCTTCCTGGGGGCCCACTGTCTATGGAATCACACACGCCGAGACGGCCGGGGCGGCCGAACGGACGGCTCGCGACGCGCTCGACGACCTCGGACTCGATGGACGGGTGCGCGTCGTCGAGGCCGCGACGAGCGGTGCAACCGTCGACTCGACGTAGCCGCCCGCCGCAGTACTCGCCGCGTTTGCTCGCACCACGGGATACTCGCCAAATTTGCTCGAACCGCAACCGACTGCATCGGCCCGGACCTGGATCCGTACATGCCGCGAGTCGAGTCGATCTACGTCTACCCGATCAAGTCCCTTCCCGGCCGCAGCGTCGAGACGGCGACGGTCGGCCCCGGCGGCTCCCTGGCCCGGGACCGACAGTACGCGATGGTCGACGGCGACGGCGAGTACGTCAACGGGAAACGAACGGCCGCGGTCCATCGCATCGACGCCGACTTCGATCCCGCCGGGACGATCGTGGCGTTCGACGACGGCGAGGAAACGGCCAGGTTCGACCTCGAACGCGAACGGGAGCGAGCGCAGGCGTGGCTCACGGCACGCTTCGAGCCGTCGGTCGAACTCGACTCGGACGACCGGCTCGGGTTCCCCGACGACACGACTGACAAGGGGCCGACGGTGATCTCGACGGGCACCCTGAACGCCGTCGCGGAGTGGTTCGACGCCGTCGACGGGCCGACCGAAATGCGCCGCCGGCTCCGTCCGAATCTCGTGGTCGAGGCCGAACCGTTCTGGGAGGATCACCTCTATGCCGGGAGTGGCGAACGTCGCCGATTCGACGTCGGCCGCGTCACGTTCGAGGGAATGGGGCCGTGCCAGCGCTGTGTCGTTCCCGCGCGTGACCCCGATACCGGCCGTGAAACCGAGGGGTTTCGGACCACGTTCGTCGAGCGGCGCCGCGAGACGCTCCCGCCGTGGGCAGACGAGGACCGGTTCGATCACTATTACCGGGTGATGGTCAACACGCGAACGCCGTCCGACTCCCGGGGGAGCACGATCTCGGTCGGTGACGAAGTCGTCGTCGGAGATATCCGGAACGGCGAGACCGAGTGAGCGTAGCGGCCGGACCGTTTCGACCGGTGCGGCAGTCCGGCTGTTCCCCTGCCGACGCTACCTCGTCCCGTCGAGATGGGTATCGAGGAACTCGATCTGACGCGGCAGCGTCTGTTCGCGCCAGTCCTGGTCGTCGATCATCCCGTGTCCCGCGCCGTCCCCGGTGACCACCTCGACCGGAACGTCCGCCTCCCGAAGCGTGTCGGCGAGTACCGTAGTGGACCGGTGCGGGACGATCGAATCGTCCGTCCCGTGGACGAGCATCACCGGCGGATCGTCGGGATCGACGTGGGTCACGGGCGACCCTTCGGCGAGGGTGGCTTCGCTGGCGTCCGATCCGAAAAACGCCGTCACGGCCGGGTTGCCGTCGGCATCCGGCGTCGTGAAATCGTACGGGCCGCTGTAGCCGACGACGGCGTCGACGCTCGCCGGGACGCCGGGTTTGTACTCCGGTGGCCGGAAACGCTCGTGACCCGGTGCGAGCCCGACCAGCATCGCCAGATGCGCGCCGGCGGAGTACCCTGCGAGGGCGCCACGCGACGCGTCGATGTTGTACTCCCCAGCGTTGTCCCGGACCCACTTGACCGCGGCGACGACGTCACGGACCGGGCCTGGATAGCGCTCCTGCTGGGCGAGTCGATACTGGATGTCCGCGACGGCGTACCCGCTTGCGGTCAGGCGCTCGAACATCGGTCGGTGTCCCTTGTCGCCGACGATCCAGGCGCCGCCGTGCGCGAACACGACGAACGGGCTCGCGTCGCCCCTGTCCGGCAGATACAGATCGAGTTTTAGTGCGCCGTCGGCCGTCTCCCGGAACACGATGTCCCGGAGATCATCCCCCGCGCCCGTCGACGTCTCCGTATCGGCCGACGGTGGTTGGCTGTCCGTCGCCGGCGGTCCTTCGCTCGTACAACCCGCAAGTAGCGCCGTGCTGGCTGCCAGCACCCCACGGCGTGACCACGTCCGGCCCCTGTTCGCACACATTCGTTCAGGACGTGCCTCGCGGGGCGGTCGGATCAATCCATCGACGGCTGGGAGGACAATCCTTTTGCCCTGACCGGAACAGTTCTCGACATGGACTGGCCACACGATCCGGACGGCGAGGAAGGCAGTGAGGGCCGGCGCAAGTACGGTCACGCCATCCTCGCGAAGAAAGTCTCCGAGGAGGACTTCCCGCTGACGGCGACCGAATACGTCGATCGGTACGGCGACCATCCGGTTCGGATCGACTACGAGACCGTCGTCAGCGTCGCGGACATCTTCGAGTATGTCGACAGCGAGACGTTCGAGGACTTCCCCGAGTTCCACCAAGCGCTCGGGCGAGCGATGCGCGAGGCTGACTATTGGCCCTACGAACGTGCGTAGTGGATCGACACACCAATATCACCCGGCCCGCTAGTCCCGGACAGTTGTGACGAACACGCAGCTCACTCACGTCCAGATCGACAACTACGGTCCCTGGACAGTTACGCCCGAACCACGCCGGGAAGTCGATCTCCAGACGCTCCAATCGCGACTGTACGCCGATCTCGCCCAGTTTTTTGGCAACCGCGGCGGCTACACCTTCTTCACCCGATTCGACAACATGATCGCGGTCTCGAACGGCTCGTCGATGGAGGATCACGCGACGCTCCAGGAGTCGATCCGCAACCGCTATCCCGTCACCATGAGCCTCAGCGTCGCGACTGGACAGACGCCTGCAGGCGCGCTCGCGACGGCGACCGAACAGCTGCAAGACGCCGGCAGTGCCCAGGACAAGTCCCGCCGGGAGATCCTGCGCGGTCGCCACATCGACGACGAGTTCCGGACCGACGAGGACCTCCGCATCGCTCACTTCGACGTCAACGACGCGACCGGAAAATACACCGACCAGCTCAGCGAGTTCGACACGTTCATCCGGATCGAACAGGGCTACGCATCACTCATGAAGTACATGCGACAGGCCTACGATAGCCTCTCGTTTTTCGTCGGCGGTGACAACATCATCGCGGTCTGCCCGGAGATGGACGCGGCGGCCTACCAGGACGCCATCGACCACGTCCGTGCGGACGTCGGCGTCGAACTCAAGGTCGGCGTCGGCGAGGGCCGCCGCGCTGACGAGGCCGGCATGGCCGCCAAACACGCGCTGGAGGAGTGTCGGGCGACGGGCGCGGACGTCGAACTCGACTGTTGAGAGATTACCTGTATTCGGCCGGTGAGTAATCGCCTGTGGCAACAATAAGCATACGGTCGAGAGCCGTATAAACGTACTGCAGATACCTTTTAGACGACACCTCCCGAAAAGTCAGGTATGAATGGTGACGTCACAGTACAGGAGGCGATGACCCGTGATTTCGTGGGGGTGAGTGGCTCGGATACCATTCGCGACACGGCCAAGTTGTTGATCGCGGAGGACGCTCCGGGTGCGGTCGTTCTCAGGGGGCAGGATCCGGTCGGCGTCGTCACGGCCAGCGACGCGCTCTCGTGGCTCGTCGACGACGGGCGCGCCGACGCATCGGTGACGGAGTGTATGTCCGAACAGGTACCCAGCGTCATGGCCGACCAGGGGATCGAGGCCGCGGTCGACGCGCTGTTCGCCCAGTCGGCGACCCTGCTCGTCGCGACCGACGACAGCGGCGAACCGCTCGGCGTCCTCACGCAGCGAGACGTGATCGCGGCGACGACGTTCACTCCGGGCGATACGGCAACCGACCAGGAGGTCGAACCGGCGCGCATCGAATCCGAACCGGAGGGCGCCGCCAACGCCGACGGCGGGTACAGCGATCAGGGGATCTGTGAGCGATGCGGCGCGCTCACGTCCGATCTCGTCTCGTTCAACGGGCAGTTGCTCTGTCCGGACTGCCGCGATGTCCGATCGTGACTGCCACTGCCTCTCTCGGGCGATCCAAGCGATGAGTGAGACGACAGTCGAGATCCGGGCCGCGACGATGGACGACCTCGACCAGCTCGTTGTCCAGTGGATCGATCTGGCGGCAGGGCAGCGCGAGTACGGCTCCCATCTCCGGACCGAGAGCAATCGAACTCGGATCAGCGAGCTGTTCGCCCGGCGGATCGCACAGGACGAGGCCCGGATCGCCCGGTCGGGCGACCGGATCGTCGGCTTCGTTACGTTCACGATGGCGGGCAGCACCTTCGCGAAATCGTCGACCCGCGGTGTCATTCAGAATCTCTACGTCGTCCCCGAGGCCCGCGGCGAGGGGGTCGGAACGCAGTTGCTCGACGTTGCCGAACGGGTGCTCGCCGAGGACGGTGCGGACGCGATCGCGCTAGAGGCGATGGCCGACAACGACATGGCCCGGCAGTTCTATCGGGATCGTGGTTACCAGCCCCATCGGGTGACCTTCGAAAAGTCGGTCGAAAGCGATACGTCTTAAAGTCCCTCCCCACTACGTACAACCGCGCCAGGGGAGCTTGGGTGGTCCAAGCACCCGACTTGTAATCGGGAGTTCGAGGGTTCAAATCCCTCCCCTGGCTTGCTGCTGGGTACAATTCTGGGCGGAGACATCTTGTCACGATCGATAGTTGTCGGGACTGTCCGGGGAACATTCAAGGCAGCTACCCGTGTATCGCCTATCGAATGCCCACGTTCGAGTTGGACGTGTCCGAGGAGACGGCACGCGGGCTAGCTGTCGAGGCCGATATGCTGGGTTTCGAGACGCGTGAGGCGTATCTCGAATGGATCGTCAGCCGACGGTTCGCGATCGACAGCGACGACGAGCGCGCCGCGCTGCTGAGCGCGTACGCCGAGCAGGCCACGGAGATGGACCTCCAGAACGTCGAAACGCCGCCGATCGAACACGAGGTCGAAGCCGACCCGCCTGATCCCGACGACCTGGCGACAGTCATGGGTACGAACCTCGCACCCGATGTCGCCCGGATCGAGGACGAGAGTATCGCCGACAGCGCCCACGCGCTTTCGAACGTCGAGGCGAACCGCTTCGACGAGTTCGCCCGTCGGGCGGTGGCACAGACGCGCGAACGGCTCGGCGACGGCGTCGGATCCGGGATCAACTACAGCTCACAGACGGCCATCAACGACACCGATCGCCGCATCGGCGAGGACATCGCCGATCTCGATACCATCGACGTTCCCGGGTACGACGAGGACCTCGTCGCGCGGCGGCGGCGGGCCGTCGGAGCCGCGCTCGCGCTGTTGCGCGACCTCGAAACGGCCAAACGCAACGACTTCGTCGACGCGCTCTACGAGGAGTTCCCGGCGGGCTATGATTCCGAGTCGACGTGGTGGGATTGCATCAAACAGGGGCTCGAACAGGTCGACCGCGTCAAGCCGGCCAGGGACGGGAGTCACATCTGGGAGTACCGGTCGGTCCCCGGACGAGTCAAACGCATCTCCTACGAAGACTAGCCCGTGTCGTCCCTCTACGGGCGGAACTCGCAACCAGAACGGAGCGACGCCGAACCGCTACTCCTCGTCGGTCTCGTCGTCCTCGCCAGCCAGGATATCGTTGGCTTCGAGGTGCTCACGCCGCGTCCGCTCGTCGAGTTGTTCGAACCGTTCGTCCTCGACGCTGATGGTGGCGACGCCGATCCCCTCGGGCGAGAGGCCGCCGTCGGTGACTGATGCCAGCGCCGAGAGCGCCAGCCCGACCCCGTCGTCCAGGGTCATCTCCGCGTCGTAGTGCTCTTCGAGGTACTCGCGGATGTCGTTGCGGTCGGCCCCGACGGCCAGGGCCTTCCACTCGTATGGCGTTCCGGAGGGGTCAGTCTCGTACAGGCGCGGCTCGCCGTCGGCGACACCAGCGATGATCAGCGCGACGCCAAAGGGTCGCGCGCCGCCGACCTGCGTGTACTGCTGGATGTGGTCGGTGACAGCCTTCGTCAGCGTCTCGACGCCGATCGGCTCGTCGTAGCGCAGCTGGTTGAGCTGGGCCTGTCGGCGCGAGAAGTCGATGAGCTGGCGAGCGTCGGCCACGTGGCCGGCGCTTGCGATTCCGATGTGGTCGTCGGCCTTGTGGATCTTCTCGACGGAGGAACGCTCCATCAGCGGCGACCGGATCCGCTTGTCGACGGCCAGTACGACGCCTTCGGGTGTTCGAACGCCGATACTTGCCGTTCCGCGTTTGACTGCTTCACGGGCGTACTCGACCTGATAGAGGCGTCCGTCGGGCGAGAAGATCGTGATACCCCGATCGTACGCTTGCTGTTGTTGGTTTCCCTGCATAGTTACTCGGTGTCGAGTTCCGTCCCAGCCGTGAACCCGTCGTCTGTGCGGTAGTCCAGCCGCCCGTTCCGGGCGACGGCCGACCGCTCCGCGTCTTCGACTGTGACGCGTCTCTGCTCCGTTCGTTCCGGCGGCCCACGCATATACTTTTCTTCACAGGCCCGGACGGTCCCGCTGATGCCCGCGACTTGCAGTCCGACCGGGTCCGTCCCGACCGCGTCGACACACGCGAGCATTGCCCTGGCACGCTCGCTCTCGCCGCGTCGGACCCGGACGATGGCTTCGGCGCCGCCCTCCCAGCTCTCGAAGCGAACGACCGTGAGGTCGGCGTCCGCGCTGGCGACGTCGCCGAGCAGGTTCTGTGCGGCGTACCACACTTCCCGCTGGAAGGGGCCCCGATCGAGGGTCCCGTCGGGCCACGTTTCGAGCCGGACGGTCAGGTATCGCCACCGTGGCTGGAGGTGTTTCGGCAGGTGTTTCACGTCTGATCCGCCCCTGCCCGCTCGGCGACGAGCACGCCGACCTGTTCGTGGACCCGCTCGACGGCCGTCAGCGCGAACCCGGCGTCGGTCAGCGCATCTGCCAGCACGCCGACCGTCGCCGGATCGTCGACCGCCGGCGAGTAGAACGGCTCCTCGGGATCGGCCTCACCGAACAACATGACGTCGCCCAGTACGAACCGGTCGGGTGCGAGTCCCGCGATCACGTCGATTGCGTCGCGCTTGTCCGCATCCGAGAGGTGATGCATCGCGAAGTTCGAGACGACGACGTTCACGTCGCTGTCCACGTTCGGCTCCCGGAACCGCCCGGTGTCGAATTCGGCGTTTTCGATGCCTGCCTCGGTAGCCTTTTCGCGGGCCTGCTCGAGCATCCCCTCGCTCACGTCCCGTCCGATTATGCGGTCGGCATCCGACGCCAGCGCGAGCGCAATCGCGCCGGTTCCGGTTCCCAGATCGAGCACGACGTCGTCCGCGTCGACCGACGCGTGTTCGATCACCAGATCACGGCACTGGCGGTACTCGGGGCTGTGGTCGCCGTCGTCGTATTCGCCGGCTTTCTCGTCGAACCTGGCCGCGTGTTCCGCAACGTCGTCAGTCATGGAGGATTGTTCGGCCGGCACGGGCAAAGAAGGCTCGATTGTTCGAGCCGTGCTCGTCACTCCTCGTCGATCCGTACGCCCGGTTCGACGAACGCGTCGCTGGCGCGCTCGCGATTGCGCTCGGCGAGCGCGCCCCAGGCCGCCAGCCCGGTCTCGACCACGTCCGGGTCGAACCCCAATACCTCGCCGAGCGCCCGGAGTTCGCGTGGCGCGCGCAACTGCAGGTGACTCCGCGGATCGGCACTGACGACGAACGGTGCGTCGGCATCGTCGAGCAGTTCCCGGAGTTTCCGCAGGTCGCGCAGTGCCTGGACGCGTTCGCCCCCGTCGGACCGCAGGACGCGCGCCAGCGAGAGCTCGACGTGAACGTTGTTCTTCGCGGCGGCCTTCGCGAGGACGTGGTTGAAGTCGCCGTCGTCGACCATCGGATGAGCGAGCACGTCGACGGCCGGCTGTTCGACGGCGAAGCGGTTCATCTCGACCGAGCCGCCGTGGACTGCGACGATCGTTCGGTGATCCCGGTGATTGCCGACGAATCCACTCGCGCGCGCCGGGTCAGCTGCCCGAATCTCGACGCCATCGACGACGTCGATCCCGTATTCCTCGCTGATGCGGTCGGCGTCGGAGTCGGTGAGCGCGTCGCCGTGATTGCGGACGACGAGTCCGTCGTAGCCGTATTCGCTCGCCGTGAGCGCGAGTCTGGCGACGGTCGCGTCGCCGTCAGGATCGGCGTGAACGGCCTCGTAGGGTGTCATCGTGGGCGCGAACATTACAGCGATTCGAGGACGTCGCGTGCGTTCTCGACGGCGGCTTCTTTGGTCGCGGGATAGGCCTCGACTTTCGCCCGGATCGTGATCCCGTCACCGAGGCGTACGTCCCCGCCAAAGGCCGCTTGCTTCTCCAGGGTGAGAAACAGCTCGGTGTTGTCGGTGACCCGCTCGTCGAGTTCATCGAGCAGTCGCTGGCGCTGCTCGGCCGGCAGTTCACCGAGCTGATCCAGCACCACCCGCATGTCGTCCGCGTTCTCGACGCGCGCCGAGAGGACGACAATCCGGTCGCCGTGGTGCCCCTCGTTTTCCATGCGCTGGATATCGAACTCCTCGGGCAACAGCGTCCGTAGCGCCTCCGTTACGCGTTTCTCGTCCTCGGTGGCGTAGCAGAACGCCCGGAGATCGATGTAGTGAAACGGGACCGACGACATCTGGTCAGTCGTCTTTCTCGGCTTCGTCGTCTTCTTCGGCGGGTTCGAGGTTGTCCTCGGGGACGCCCTGCTCTTTGCCGTCCTCGAAGCTGACGATGTAGTTGGCGTCGCCGAACATCGTCTCCATCTTGTTGGTAATCGTCCCAGTCTCGCCGTCGAAATCGCTGTGCTCGTCGTGCAGAATGACGCTATCGTCTTCTTCGAAGCTCATGGGCAATCGTTTTCCGGGACCGCTAAAAAAGGGACTGATTCGACCCGGTCGAAAACTTATACCGCTCTCCGTGCAAGGTAGGAGTATGAAATCCCCACACGCCCCTGATGGTCGCTTGCAGTCACACAGACCGCCGTCTCTTCCAGGGTCATGACGGCCGTCGACAACCTGTGGTATCTGGCCGACGAGGCCGACCAGCAGGCCGAGCAGCTGTATCACGATCTCCAGTCCAGACACGACGGCATCGCCGAGTTCACGAAGACGCGGTGGGTCTCCCGGCGCCGATTCCGGACGATCGCCCAGCGCGTGACCGAGAACGGCCTCCCGTACGGCGTGCACGCGGTCGTCACCGACGACAGCGGTGCGGTCTTGCTCGTCCGCCACCGGGATGTCGACATGTGGGTGTTGCCCGGCGGCGAGGTCGACGGTGAGGAGTCTTTCGAGGCGGCCGCGAGTCGCGAACTCGCCGAGGAAGCGGGTATCGAAGCCACGTTCGATGGGATAGCGCTGCTCGGCCGCGTCGAGTTTCACGGCGACGGCCACCAGACCTGGGGCGTCCTGCCGATCTTCGCGGGGCGCGCCGAGTCGACGGCGCTGTCGATCGAGGATCCGGACGATGAGATCCTGCAGGCACGCTGGTTCGAGACGTTACCGGAGGATACCCGCGATCGGTCAGTGCTGCGGTCGTGGCTCGAGGAGTCCTGAACGGGCACCGTCCGGTCGATGGACACGATCATCGATCGCCCGATCGGTGAGTGACCCCGTCCCGGTCGTCGGCCCGCCCCCGTCTGAGAGCGGCTCTGGCTGTGCTGGCGTCGTAGCCGTACAGCACCGACTCGGCGTACGGCTCGACGGTCGCCGTCGCCGCGAGTAGCGGGTCGATCTCGACGTCGGCGTACAGTTCGACGCTCGTGGGAGTGTCGAGGCGATCGGCGAACCCGCTCGCGATCGATTCGAGCCAGTAGGTGGTGTCGTAACTCGTATCGTACAGCGGGATCACGAACTCCTCGACCAGGGACTCGATGGCGTCGAGGTCGATCCCGGCCCGTTCGTAGAGGTGCCCGGGATACGGATCGGGATAGAGGCCGACGATCAGATCGCCGGGCACGCGATCGCGTGCGGCCGACAGGAAGTCGGTGATCACACCCGCGCGCCAGGTGCCCCACTCGTCGTACTCGCTGTCGGCAAACTGTCGGGTACAGCGGTCGCAGTGACAGTACGTCGAGCGGGAGAAACCGACGTCGTCGAGTCGCACGTCACCGCTCGCCCGGCCGGCGTCTTCGATCATCTCCAGCAGGCCGTCCCGATAGGACTCCTGGGTCGGACAGACGTACGACCGATCGAGGTCCGAGCGGTCGCTCGTCGCCGGGTCGCCGTCGCGGGTCCGCGCGGCGAGTTCGGGCCGCTCGCGAACGGTCGCGTCGTCGGCGAAACACGAGAGCGTGTTGATACCCTCGGCCGTGGGTTCACTGGCACGGCCGCTGGCGGCCTTGTACTCGTAGAAAGCGCGGTCGAATTCCGACCACGATAGCTCGGGTTCGTTTCGCGTGACGACGCCGACCATACCCCCACCAGGGGAGCCAGCGGCAAGTCAGTCACGTTCGCAGACGTGATCGCTGCTCTCTTCAGTCTTTGATTGCGAGTTTGTACACCAGTACCAGGGCGACGACGGCGAGCAGGAGCTTCGTTTTCGTAGACATCACTTCAACCCACGATCCGATCGGATAAAATCTTTCCCCTCGAACCGGACGGTATCAGCCGGCGAGGATGTGTGCGGCGAGGTCCTCCCGGATGATCGTATCGCAGTAGGTACACCGCACGCCGTCTTCGAGCACTTCGAAGTGCGACTCGATCGGCTCGTTCTCGGTCGTGATACAGTGCTGGTTCGGACATTCGAGTACGCCGACGACCTCTTCGGGACGGTTGACCCGGTGTTTCTCGACGACGTCGTACTCGCGGATGATGTTGATCGTCGCCGCGGGCGCGACCAGCGAGAGGACGTCCACTTCGGCCTCGCTGAGCTCCCGCCCCTCGACTTTGATGATGTCCTTGGTCCCCAGCCGGTCGCTGGGCGTGTGCATGACGATACTGATCGGTTCGCCGGCGGTGCCGTCGATCCCGAGAATCGCGAGGACGTTCAGCGCCTGCCCGCCGGCGATGTGGTCGATGACGGTGCCGTTCTGGATCTTGCTGACGCGGAGCTTCTGATCGTCAGTCATCGTTGTCCCTCCAGCAGGAGATCGAGCAGTGCCATTCTGACTGGCACGCCGTTGTGCGCCTGTTCGAAGAACGTCGCGTGGTCGGTGTCGTCGATATCGTGGTCGATCTCGTCGACCCGCGGGAGCGGGTGCATGACGGTGAGATCGTCGCTGGCAGCCTCGAGCGTCGCGGCGTCGATCTGGTACTCGCCGGCGACCTCGCGGTACTCGTTCTCGTCGGGGAACCGCTCCTGCTGAATGCGCGTGACGTACAGCACGTCGAGGGACGGCAGAATCTCCTCCAGGTCGGTGTGTTCCCGGATTGTCGCGCCCTCCTCGTGCAGGTCGTACCGGACCGAGCGCGGTAGTTGCAGGCTCTCGGGGCTGATGAAGTGCTGGTGAGCATCGAAGTTCGTCAGCGCGTGCGACAGCGAATGGACTGTCCGCCCGTACTTCAGATCACCCATGATCCCGATCGTCAGGTCGTCCAGTCCCGCGTTCTCCCGGATAGTGTACAGATCGAGCAGCGTCTGTGTCGGATGCTGGCCGGCCCCGTCGCCGCCGTTGAGCAACGGGACGTCGACGAACTCCGCGGCCATCTGTGCTGACCCCTCGCTCGGGTGGCGCATGACCAGCGCGTCCGCGTACCCCTCGACGACCCGAACCGTGTCGGCGAGGCTCTCACCCTTCTTGACGCTCGAATACTCCACCGGTCCCATGTCGACGATGTCGCCGCCGAGTCGCTTGATCGCCGCGCTGAAACTCATCTTCGTCCGCGTGCTCGGCTCGAAAAAGAGCAGACCGAGCAGCGTCCCGGCGTGGCGATCCGTGTAGGCCTCCGGATCGGCCGCGATCTCGGCAGCGTGGTCCAGCACCTCCTCGATGTCCCCTCTGGAGAGCTGTTTCGCGCTGATAATGTGGTCGTGACGCATCGAGCGTATCCCCGACGCCGACGCTCTTGAGAGTGACGATTGTCCAGATTGCCGTCGCCCGCTCCGGACGACTCGTCCGGATGTCAGTGTCGAAAACGAGGTTAACTTTGATTACCCTTGGCAACCTATCTCTAGGTGTACGATGGATATTGCTGATATTGCTACCAGCGAATACGTCGCAGTCGACGTCGATGAACGCCTCGGGAAAGTCCGGTCGATCTTCGAGCGGGACAATCCCAAGGGCATTCTCGTGACCGACGACGGCGACTACGAGGGAGTCATCACCCAGAAACAGCTGGTACAGTCGCACGTCGAGGACCAGGCCAAAGCGGGAGCGATGGCCCAGCACGCACCGAAAGTCGATCGGACGGCGGACCTTCGCGAGACCGCGCGCGTGCTCGTCGAAGGCGGGATCAAAGTCGCGCCGGTGTTCGAGGCCGACCGTCTCTGGGGTGTCGTCACCGACGACGCCATCCTCGAGGCCGTCCTGGAGAATCTCGATGCGCTGACGGTCGATCAGATCTACACCGAGAACGTCATCTCGATCGACCAGAGCGCACAGGTCGGGCAAGCGATCAACCATCTTCGAGAGAACGGGATCTCCCGTCTCCCGGTCATCGACGAGGACGGCCAGCTCGCCGGGATGGTCACTCGCCACGACATCGTCGACGTTGTCGTCCGCGATATGGACAAGTCGACTGTCGGCGAGCGAGCGGGCGACGTCGATCGCATCCTCGATCTCCCCGTCTACGACGCGATGAGTAGCCCCGTCGAGACGACGACGCTCTCGACTTCCGTCCAGGACGCGGTCGAGACGATGCTCGAAAACGACTACGCTGGACTGGTCGTCACGCCCGAAGAAGACGACTCGCTCGTCGCCGGGATCATCACGAAGACGGACGTCCTTCGGGCGCTGACGTTCACCGAAGAGGAGCACATGGACGTCCAGATCACCAACATCAAGCTACTGGATACTATCTCACGGGACGATATCCGGATCGGAATCGAGGAAGTCGCCGACAAGTACCAGGACATGCAGGTCCATCACGCCCACGTCCGGTTCCAAGAGCACAAGGAGAAACTCCGCGGGACGCCGCTGATCCAGTGTCAGATCCGCCTCCGGACGAACAAGGGCCAGATGGCCGGCTCCGGAGAGGGATACGGGGCCGAAACTGCGTTCAACGTCGCTCTCGATAAGCTCCAGCGCAACGTCCTGGAGAAGAAAGGCGTCGAGAGCGACGAAGAGTACCGCGGCCAGGTACTTCGGAAACTCCGCGAATTGTAACTCCGGATCGGAACGCCGCCCGACGGTATTTTGATGGGCTGGTAGTCTGTGCCCGCACCGTCCGTGAATGAGCTGGTAGCTGCGACTGGAACTTTTGACGTGCGTGAAAAGCACCGAACTGGAACGCCGGGGAGGCCAAAAGTTCCGGTTCGGTCAAGTGGCGGTCGTGTTTGTCAACCGCCGTGGGATGGATGGCATCGCGTCGATCAGTCGCGGTCGGGGCTCGACGCCGACCCCGGCTGGGGAGTGATCCCCGTTGCAGTATATTGTATAGATACTACACTACTAAAGCCTTCCGAACTCTCGGATCCGCTCCAATATAGGTGAATAATGCACGAGAACTTGATTTTTGTACTGTCGTCCTGCATATCTCCTGGCTACTCTACAATACTACGATAGCGATTGTACTCTTCCGACAGTATCGGAACCCCGCACTGGCTGCTCGTCCGATGCGGTTAGAAATATCAGTGATGTCCGAAAAACGGGCCGTTATTCGAGACCGAGGTCTGCGAGAGAGTGGGTGTGCTGCCAGGCACCGGTGACCTCATCGACGTCGAACTCCAGCATACCGTCGGTCAGTTCCAGACGGACCGTCTCCTCGTTGATCTCGGCGTCGTGCAGGTGCAGTTCGAGTGGCTGATCGAACTCGCTGACCGCAACCATCAGTTCGCCGTTCTGTTCGAGCATCTCCTGTAGGTCTGTCGCATCCATGGCTCAACCGGATAATTTGCTCGGACACGGCAAAAACGTTCCCTTCTCAATATGGTTTTGGCCGACCTAAAAAGGGGCAGAACCCGCCCGTTCTGCAAACTGTTTATGTCCCAGTGTACTGTGAGAAAGCGTATGCAAGTCAAAGCGTACCAGAACTGTCAGGAGTGCGGGCAGGAACTCGAAAGCTCGACCGTATACCGACAGCATGCACTCTGTGAGTCGTGTGCCTGATCACCTCGGGAACACGCTGAGTCGCTGGTCACCCGAGCAGGAATCGGATCGCTTCGGGGAATCGTCTAGCCCACTCGGATTCGTGATGCACAGCGTCGGCGTCGTAGACGTACTGTAACTCGTCAGCGTAGCCGATCGCTTCGAGCGTTTCGACGAGCTGTTTCACTCCCTCCTCGAACTGTGCCGATTGGTCGGGGTCGTCGGCGAACTCCGCTCCGCCGACGTCGACATATATCCGTCCGTCGACGTGGCCCGCCGTTTCGATGAACTCCTGTATCCCGTGCCAGGGTCCGCTGACGGCGGGACTCATCGCGCCCACGAACGCGAACGCTTCGGGATCGCGAAAGAACGAGTAGAGGCTAATCAACCCGCCCATCGACGAACCGACGACGCCCCGTTTCGAAGACGTGCGAAACGCCGACTCGACGGCCGGACAGACGGTGTCGAGCAGCCAGTCGGTGTACGCGTCCCCGAGCGGTTCGATGTCCTCTCGGGGGAGGTTTGCGTCGTCCGGGACCTCGACCGGATCGTAAAACGGCGCGTATTCGATCGGTCGCTCGTCTTCGGCGTTCGGAATCCCGATCACGATCGCTTCGGTCCCCTCTTTGGCGAGTTCCGTCATCGTCTCGTCGACCCGCCACTCGCCGTCGTAGCTGGTCGCCTCGTCGAAGAGGTTCTGCCCGTCGTGCATGTACACGACGGGATACTGCCTGTCGCTTGATTCGTAGCTCGGTGGCAGATACGCGAGCAGTTCCCGCTCTACATCGAGGTGTGCGGCTTCGATCGGATCGGAGACGCGGAGGTCGCCGACGACAGTGCTCGCTTCGTCGCTCTCATACTGGTGCCAGGACGGCGAAACCATGGCACAATCTCGTCAGCCCACTCTCAAATGCTTCGGGGCTTCGACCGAGATCGGGCTTCACCTTTAGGTATATATAATCTCAATATACATTTTAACTATACATACACAGGACACTCTATTCCACGGATACCATATTGGATATAGCCGGTAGACTTAAATTTCGGCCTGCCAATGAATCCCACAGGATGTCCAACCAAAAGAATCTCAAGCGTCGCCGCTTCCTGCAGGCGACCGGTGCGTCAGCGCTGACGATCGGTCTCGCCGGCTGTACCGGGGGCGACGACGATAACGGTAACGTGACCAATTCCGGTTCCGATACGGCCTATCCGTACGGAGCGAACGAACTGATGATCGACGAGGCCAAGTCGGTGATGGAAGAAGCGGGTTATGGCCCGGATAACCGGTACGAACTCGACTGGCTGCAGTACGTCTCGCCGGCGTGGAAGGAGATGGCGAACACGATCCGCTCCCGGCTCGATTCGGCGTACATCAATATGAACATCTCCGACGCGGACTTCGGACAGCTCCTCAATACGACGGAGAAAGGTGACCACGAGGCGTTCACGCTCGGCTGGATCGCCGACTATCCCGGAGCGCGGAACTTCCTGCAGCTGATTGATCCCGAGAACACAGTCTACGACGCCGAGGGATCGACGCCCAACGGCGCTCGGCTGTTCTGGTCGGAAGACGCAAAGGGCGATTCGGAGGTCCGCCAGAATATGACCGAGCAGTTCGACCGGATCCAGGACAACCCCGAGCAGACCGAGGAGGCCCAGTCGGTCCGGGCGGAGGCGACCGCACGGATGGAGGAACTCCTCTGGGAGTCCGCGGCACTGCTGCCGGTCTATCACACCGTCGACGACGTGTACTGGTACGACAAGGTCGACTACGACCCGCCGGGTGGGATGGGGCCGTCCCGTGCGAAGACCAGCACGACCGTCAAGGGTCTCGAAGGTGACGATATCCTGAACGGCACCTCCGGGACGTTCAACTCACTCGATCCGATCGCGTCGGGCAACACCGCGAGCGGATCGAAGATCATGGACATGTTCGACGCGCCGATGAACTACGTCAACGGCACGACGGAAGTCGAGCCGCTCATCGTCGAGGATTACTCCGTCAACGACGATCTCACGGAGTACGAGTTCACCCTCAAAGAGGGGATCCAGTTCCACGGTGACTACGGCGAAGTGACGGCCGACGACGTGGTGTATTCGATCCGGCGACTCGTCGAATCGACCAACTCCTCGAACACCTACTTCCCGATCAGCGTCCTCGACATCGACAGGGAGGAGAACGACGACGGGAGCGTGGTGTCCGGTTCGACTGCCGTCGAGGCGACCGGCGACTACAGCTTCACGATCACGCTGCGGAGCGCCTTCGGCTACACGCTGGAAGTACTGGCCTACTCGGCGTTCTCGGTCGTTCCCGAGGGAATCGTCGGCGATATCGAGGGGTACGACGGCGATATGGACTGGCAGGAGTTCTCGACGAACCCGGTCGGGTGTGGCCCGTTCGTCTTCGAGGAATGGCAGTCCGGCACTGGCGGGGAGTTCCGCGCGTCCGCATTCGCAGACTATCACGACGGCGAGCCTGCCGTCGACGGGGTCCAAGACGCGATCCTCTCGGAGCCCAACTCGATCTACAACCGATTCATCAACGGCAACGCGGACGTCTCCGCGATTCCGACCTCGCAGTACGACTCCGCAAAAGTCAATTTCACCGACAGCGAGGGCGCACAGCAACTCGGCGAGTACGGCCCGATCGGTGACGATACGACAGTGAACATGTCGCGGACGCCGGCGATCAACACCTACTACATCGCCTTCAACATGGAGGAAGTCCCGAAAGCCGTCCGACAGGCGATGGCGTACGTGCTCACGCGAGGGGACTTCGTCAACGCCGGTGACGGAAGCGTGTTCAAGGGGCGCGGTGAGCCCGCATACCACCTGACGCCCCCACAGGTCTACCCAGGCGGTCCTGAGGGATACGAACAGCACTGGAAAGAGCAATAGACGGCCCGAACCAACATAGTTAAATCCGCGGCATTGTTTCCATCGGGTAATCTGTTTGCCATGGTACAGACTCCGGCTGATCAACCGTTTTCGCAATCGTCGCTGTGCCGACCGTATCGTGTACGTGCGTGCGTGAGGCGCACCGAGAGCGCGCCCGCGCGGAGCAGCTATAGGGGTGACTCGCGATGAACCGGACGCTATATCTCGTCAAGCGTCTCCTTCTCGCGGTCCCGGTCATGATATTCGGGATCACGATGTCGTTTCTGATCCTCTATCTCGGACCGATCGATCCGGTGGGAACGATTCTCGGTCAGCAAGCGACCCCGGCCGACGTTCGACAGCTCAGAATCCAACTCAACATCATCTATCCGAACGGTGAGAAGGTGCCGCTGTGGCGCCAATACTTCAGGGTTATTACCGATCTCGTAACCTTCCAGTTCGGCCAGTCCTGGACGGTCCAGCGCGGCACGAACGCGCTATCGCTCATCGTCGGCCGCATGCCCGCGACGATATGGCTCGGGTTCTGGTCGGTAATGGTTGCACTGGTCGTTGGGATTCCTGTCGGACTCTATGCCGGACTCCGAGCGAACACGTTCCGTGACTACACCGCGTCGGGATTCGGCATCATCTGGCGTGCGATGCCGAACTTCTGGCTGGCCGTGATGCTCGCCGGGTTGATCTCCGTCGGCGGTCACCTCGACTGGTATCGGACGTTACTCGTCGAGACGCCAGTGTCCGGGACACCGGACGTTCTCGGGCGTCTCTTCACCGTCTATCCCGTGTTCGAGGGGGTTCCGTATCTGGAAGCGCTCGGTATCCCAGTTCCGAATCCGCGTCCGATGGGGACGGCATTCAAGTGGATCCTCCCTGCTGCACTGGTTCTTGGCTCCTCGTCGATGGGGAACGAGGTCCGGATCGGGCGGACTGCCGTGCTCGAGAGCATCAATTCGAAATACGTCGAGACGGCGAAGGCAAAGGGTCTGTCGACCCAGCGTATCATCTTCAAACACGTCGGTCGGAACGCGGTCGTTCCGCTGCTACCGGTCATCATGGGCGAGTTCTACCTCCTGATCGGTGGCTCCGTCCTCGTGGAACGCGTGTTCGGGATCAACGGGCTCGGAAACCTGTTCTTCCGGGCCGTGCTCGGACCGGACATCCCGGTCGTGATGGCACTCGTCTTCCTGTTCATCATCATCCAGGTCGCGTTCAACATCACGCAGGACCTGTTGTACACGTATATCGATCCGCGGATCACTCTCGAGGAGGCTGAATAAGATGTCCGAAGATACTTCGACGCTTCGAGAAGAGACGACTGAACGGGAAGGTCTCGCTTTGCGCACTCGGATACGCAACAATCCCCGGCCGTTCCTGATGTGGGCGGTTCCGATGTCGATTCTGATCGCCGTCGAGTTCGGCACGTACGCCGGCATCGTGCTCGGCGCGCTGGATGCGCTCGTTCTCGGGGTGACCGGACTGCTTGACGTGCTGGTCGGACTCGTTTCGGCGAGTGCCGAGCAGATGATCGTCGACGTTCAGAACACACTCGTGTCGACGCTACGAGGCGCCGGCGGATTCACGGATAATATCATCACCTTGTTCAGCCGTGATGTCATTCCGAACCAGGGTTATCAGACCGGACCGAACAGCGGCTGGAACGGGACGTTCCTCGGACTGCCACCCGCCTACGCGTGGGCGCTCCGGTTCTCCCTCATCATCGCGTACTCTCTGTTTACGGCCTATTGGACGTTCCGTGGCTGGCTCGTCTACCGGAAACACTACCGCGAAGCCGACTGGACGCCGACGGACAACATCATCGAAAACCTGCGGGACCACCAGTGGGGCCAGTTCGGGATCATCGTCCTGGTGTTGTTCCTGACGATGGCCGTGTTCGGCCCGGCACTCGGTCCGACGACGGTTGAGCGGAACATCCAGAGCTCATACGAGTACACGATACAGTATTACTCCGAAGAGGACGGGAGCGTCCAGACGACGTACGTCGGGCAGGCGAACTTCGGATCCAAGTCCAAAGGCGGCTCACAGAACGTCGGGCCGATGAGTTACGACGACTACGGTCGGTTCCATCCGTTCGGGACGATCCCGAACGGGCGTGATCTGTTCACGTTCATGATGGGTGGTGCCCGGATCACGATGATCGTAACGGGCATCGCGATCATCGGTGCGGCCATCATCGCGGCCCTGCTGTCGATGTTCTCGGCGTACTACGGCGGGAGTGTCGATCTCGCGGTGTTGACAACCGCTGATGGGGTCGTATCGGTCCCACAATTATTACTTCTAATTATGGTCAGTGCCGTGTTCGCGAACCACTGGCTCGGACAGATTCTCGACGGCGGCATGCTGTTGGCCCTCGTATTTGCATTCACAACGTGGCCGTTCCTGTGGCGCGCCGTCCGTGGGCCCGCCTTACAGGTGGCACAGGAGGAGTGGATCCTGGCCGCCAAAAGCTACGGCCAGACACCACGCAAGATCATGCGCAAGCACATGTTCCCGTACATCCTCGGGTACTTGCTCGTATACGCCTCGATGTCCGCCGGCGGGATCATCATCTCGCTGTCGGCGCTGTCGTTCCTCGGTAACGGCCTCGGTATCTCCGCGCCGACGCCGGCTTGGGGACGGGCGATATCGCTCGGGCAGGACTACGTGTCCGGGCCATCGTGGCACATCTCCCTGCTCCCCGGACTGATGATCGTCCTGCTCGTGACGGGGCTGAACGCGCTCGGTGACGGCATCCGTGACGCTATCGACCCCGAGACTGTCGGCGATGAAGGCGAAGAAGCAGCGGCCGGAGGTGGCGGCTAATGAGTTCAGAATCTACTACTAATATGACAGATAGTGATACGATCCTCTCGGTACAGAACCTGCAGACGGTGTTCTACACCGACCGTGAGACGATTCGGGCCGTCGATTCGATTAGCTTCGACGTCAAGCGCGGTGAGACGGTCGGAATCGTCGGCGAGTCCGGATCGGGTAAAAGCGTCACGGCCCGGTCTATCATGGGTCTGGTCGATTCTCCCGGACGGGTCCGATCGGAGTCCTCTATCCGATTTAACGGGAAAGAACTCACGGAACTCTCGGATGCGGAGTATCGCTCCGTCCGCGGCAGCGGAATCGGGATGGTTTTCCAGGATCCCCAACAGTCGCTCAACCCGGTCTACACCGTCGGCAATCAGATCCGTGAGTCGCTGAAGGTGAATCGAGGCATAACCGGTCCGGAAGCGACGGAGGAGGCGACGAAGCTCCTCGAGGCAGTTGGTATTCCGGACCCGAAGCGTCGCTTGGACGAATATCCCCACGAGTTCTCCGGCGGGATGCGCCAGCGAGCCGTCATCGCGATGATGCTCGCCTGTGACCCCGAGTTCCTGATCTGTGACGAACCGACGACGGCGCTGGACGTGACCATTCAGGCTCAGATCCTCGACTTGCTGAAGGACCTGCAAGCGGAACGCGGCCTCTCGATCCTGTTCATCACCCACGACATGGGGGTCATCGCGGACATCGCGGATCGCGTCAACGTCATGTATGCCGGTCAGATCGTCGAACAGGCACCGGTCGAAGAGTTGTTCGCCAATCCAAAACACCCCTACACGGAGGCGCTGATCGACTCGATTCCGGGCGAACAGTCTCGAAAGGAGGGACTCGAAACGATCGAGGGAGAGGTTCCGACTCCGAACGAACCTGCGTCATACTGTCGGTTCGCTCCTCGCTGTCCCAAAGCGTTCGACGCCTGTGACAACGTCCCGCCACAGCACGTGTCCGTCAACGACGAACACGACCATACTGCGGCATGTCTCCTGTACCCGGACGGGGAATCCGAGGAAGAGCGTGTCAGGCAGCACACCGAGATAGCCGACGAGCACCGGGGTGACGAAGCATGAGTCAGATGACAGCGCAGCGCGAGACGGTTACAGACGAAGAGGTACTCATCGACGTCACTGGACTGAAGAAGTACTACGGTGGTGATGGGTTCTTCGCCGGCCCGCCGGTGAAGGCCGTCGACGGTGTCGACTTCCAGATCAAGCGAGGCGAAACACTCGGTCTCGTCGGCGAGTCCGGCTGTGGCAAGAGTACCCTCGGGCGAACTCTCCTGCAACTTGAACGGGCAACCGAGGGATCGATCTCCTTCGACGGGACCGACGTGACAGCGCTGTCCGGCTCGGACCTGAAAGAGTGGCGCCAGAACGCCCAGATGGTGTTTCAGGACCCTCAATCCAGTCTCAACGACCGTATGACGGTCGGGGAGATCATTCGCGAACCGCTCGATGCACACGACTGGCGGACAAAGCAGGACCGACGTGAACGCGTCTTCGAGCTGCTGTCGGCGGTCGGCCTCCGGGACGAACACTACTTCCGGTACCCCCACCAGTTCTCCGGCGGACAGCGTCAGCGTATCGGCATTGCACGGGCGCTGGCTCTCGAACCTGACTTCCTCGTTCTCGACGAACCGGTCTCGGCACTGGACGTCAGCGTGCAGGCCAAAATCATTAGCCTGCTCGAGGACCTCCAGGAGGAGTTCAATCTCACGTACCTGTTTATCGCACACGACCTCTCCGTCGTTCGGCATATCTGTGATCGAGTGGCCGTGATGTATCTCGGGAAGATCATGGAGCTGGGCGAAACCGAAGACCTGTTCCAGAACCCGTCGAACCCGTACACGAAGTCACTCATCTCCGCGATCCCACGGCCCGATCCGACGCACTCATCTCGCCGGATTACGCTCCCGGGGACGCCACCGAGCCCGCGTGATCCCCCCGCCGGGTGCCCGTTCGCGACACGCTGTCCAGCGAAGATCAGGCCGACGCAACTCGACGCCACCTCGGAGGCCGCGATCGACTCGGTCCGTGAGATCGTGCGGGAGAGACGTGAGACTGAGATCGGTCTGACGGGTCGCATGAAACGCCGTCTGGGGCTGTTCTCGCAGTTCGACGATATCGACGACGAGGTCGCAGATGCGCTCGACGGGGCGATGCTCCCGACGAAAGCCCACTTACGAGTCGAGGAGGCGGTCGATCACGTCAAAGCCGGGTATCCCGAGCGAGGCCAGGAACTCCTTGATGAGGACTTCGGCAGTGAAGCGCATCTGCCACCGGAAATGAGCAACGAGGCGTGGGACGCAGTCGAGCGATTCCGCGAGGTGGTCCGCGAGCGGTCGCGGATCGATCTGAGCACGTCCGACCTCGCCAGACGACAGCTCGGTGTGTTCTCACGGTTCGACGACATCGACGAGAGCGTCGAGGACCTGTTCGGCGATCTGGATCTCCCCGACGGTGTGGAGTCGGAGATACAGCAGGCCGTCGAGGACCTCAAGGCCGGGTATCCGGACAAGGCGCGAACGCGACTGTACGAGGAGTTCGGCAGCGTCTGTGACACCCAGAGCCCCGAGTTCCACGACGTTTCCGGATCGGGGAAGGCCAGCTACTGTCATCGACATACCGGGGACTACGAGGATGTCGAATCCACTATCGAGCGTCGTACGAGTGACGAGTAACACCCACCGTGCGGTCGATCTGATCGTCTGGGTCTGTGCCGTCGCCGCGGCCATCGTCGCGGTTAGCGGCGTCGTCTCTTTCCTGTTCGGTAACGGACTGTTGACACTGAAATACGTCCTCTTCTATATCGGGTTCCTGCTGTTCGGACTCGGGAGCTTCGGCATCCAGCCAAAACGTCCCTCGAAGGATACGAAACGCATCACCGTCGAATCCGATAGCCCGTGGGGGTTCGAGGAGCGACTCCACGACTTGCCGCCGCTTCGTGATCTGCAGATCCCGGTCGAAGACCGGGTCAGCCGGGATCTGAAAGTATTCGTGACGAGCCTCGTCGTCCTCGGCATCTCGCTCGTTCTGGAACTGTTCGCCGGCGTCTCTGTCTGAGACGACCGGTACTCGCTTGGACTGCTGTCGTCTGTCTGTCTGTCTGTCTTGACCGCTTGCGCACGCTGGTCATATCGCCCGTCCCGCTTTTTGCTTCTGGAGCCACGGATATCCCGACATCACTCCGAACAGCCGGTACACCGGTCCCATTCCCGGAGACGTACGCGTGTCCTTTATTTGCGCGCAGTGCCACTGATAGGCATGGTCAGAACCGGTCCGAACCGAACGGAGCCAGATATCACCGAGCACCTGGCGCAAGCGAGCGAACAGGCCCAGTCCGGATGGGAGCAGACAATCACGGACATGCGACGGATGGCCGCCGATCGCCAGGACAGCGGGTACGACACGGTGGCTATTCCGGCGGGGGACACGACCCCGAAGCCCCCGGCGTCCGGAGACACCGACGAGTGGGGCTTCTCACACGTCATCCCCGGAAACTATGCTGCGGAGTTCACCGAGATGGACGAGCAGGCCGACTTCGACGAGACGGGTGTCTATCAGGCCCAGATCGACGGGCTCGCGTTCCTCGTCACGGAGTGTCTCGATCACGACGAACAGATCGCCGTATTTATCGCTGGCAGCTACAAGCTCCAGTTCGCGGCACCGCTGGTTCGAGCCGCAATGGATCGCGGTCGAATGTTCACACACGTACAGAAGCTCGATGGGACCCATTTAGGAACGATCGAGCACGACGATCCGTCGGCGTTTTTCCCGGATCCGGAGCAGATTTACGCCTACGAGATGTAGCGGTTCGGACCGAAACCGATTTTCCGTGGCCGACCCGAGTGGTGGCTGCGCGAGGGTGGCTGAGCTAGGCCAAAGGCGGCGGGCTTAAGACCCGCTCCCGCAGGGGTCCATGGGTTCGAATCCCATCCCTCGCACTCTGTCGCTCACACATTCGTGAGCGACGAGTGCCGCTGTTGGATTCGAACTACGCGAGTCGCAGCGGCCGAACGCAGTGAGGCCGATCGTCTCGCAGTCGGGTTCGAATCCCATCCCTCGCATAGCGAGGCGCGACCATCGGGACCGCCTCGAAAAGGCGAACGGCGAGTGTAACGAGCCGTGCGTATTCTGCGGCGAACAATATGTGAGCCGCAAATGCAGCTGTAGGATTCGAAGCTTCGGACACGATGTCCTTTTGCGCGTCCCGACGGTATCTAGGCCAATGACACGCGAGTTGCCCGATGCGGTGCGTGAAGCGTTCGAGACACACGACGGCTACGATGTCACGGACGACCGTGCGGCCGTGACGACGACACCGTTCGACGGGACCGTGACGGTCGAACAGACGGATGCGGACTGGAACCGGCGCTACGTCGTGGATGTGACGGTGCCGACGCTGTCGGCGGTCGTCGGGGAGGTCGTCGGTCCCGCAGTCGCCGAGGGATGGTTCGAGACGCTCGAACGGCGACTCGAGGACGCGCCGATGGCCACACGGGCGAACGTCGAACTCGATACGTTCGAGGTCCGCCGGATCGACGAGACCGTCGAGATCACGTACGCGTTCACCAGCGGCAGCGAATCACAGGCGGCAGACGTCGCGAAAGCACTGGTCGAGTACGTCGAGGGGACCTACGTCGAAGGGATCGTACCGGGCTACGATTATCAGCCACCGGTGGCGGGACTGCTCGATCAGGCCCAGTCCGGCGGTGCACAGGGCGAACGCGGCGGGACGCCGCTCTGACCGCTCTGTCACGGACACGTGACCGACCGCATCAGTCCATCGCGATGTAGGTCTGAGTGCTTTCGACGCCGTCGATGTCCTGGATGTGAGTCGCAGCGATGTCCTTGACGTTTGCCGGTGAATCGACCTCGACTTTCGCGATGAGGTCGACGTCGCCGGCGACGATGTGCGCGTCGACGACGCCGTCGAGTCGTTCGATCTCGTCTTTGAGTCGGTCCGCCTCGCCGGTGTGCGCTTTGACCATAACGTATGCGATAACCATATTCAGGCACCTCCGAGAGCCGCTCGGCCGGTTTCGCCGACGACGATGTTTCGGACGTCTCCGAGCACGTCGAACTCGGCGACGACGACAAGCCGGTCGCCGCGCTCGAGCGAGACGTCGTCCGTGGGGACCGTCAGTGGCTCGTCCGCTTTGCCGAACGCGAGCAATCGGGTGTTGGCCGGCAGTTCGAGCTCGCTGATACTGTAGCCCCGTACCGGTGACGCATCGGTGATCGTCAGTTCGACGAGCTGGACGTCGTGGGCCACGTCGGCGATGGCCCGGACGCTCCCGCCCAGCAGGGCGTTTTTCGCGGCGATCGCGCCCAGGCGTTCGGGATAGACGATTTCGTCGACCTCGTCGGCGTACTTGCGGTAGATCTCCTCGCGGTAGTCCTCGTCGATCCGCATCACCGTCCGACAGTCGTGGTGGTCGGCGATCAGGCAGGCGGCGAAGTTCGTGTTGAGATCGCCGGTCAGCCCGCCGAGCGCGTCCGCCGTCTCCAGTCCCGCGTCCCGGAGTGTTTCCTCGACCGATCCATCGCCCTCGATCACGTCGAACCCGTCGGTCCTGGCCCGTTCCGCCCGTTCGTGGGATCGGTCGACGAGTACGACTTCGTGGCCGCTCTCGCGGAGCGCGCGGGCCGTCCGGAGCCCGACGCGTCCAGCACCCACGATAACGTATCGCATACAGGAAGGTATACCGACCGCAGTCATAAAGGTATGTGCCGCGGCAGGCACAACGTACTTACCGTGTGGTGTTGTACCACTCCACATAATGGTGCGGGCGTACGTCACGATCAAGACCGCGGCGGGCAAGTCGGAGGACCTTCTGGCGTCGGTCAGAGCGACCGACGGCGTCGAGGAGGCGCATATCGTCGCCGGCCAGTACGACATCATCGCGGAGGCGGTCGAGGCGGAGATCTACGACGTGATGGAGTCAGTCGCCAGCGATATCGGCGCTCTCGAAGGGATCACCGACACGCGGACGTACATCTGCCTCGAATGACATCCCCCCGTCGTGAACGACGGGGTTTGGAATAGTCGCTACTCGTCGTTCGCGTCTCGGAGGTTGCCGCAAGCGATACGGCAAAGAGCATCGAGTCGATACCGTCAGTATGGTCAGCGTCGCGGACGCGATCGGACTCGCGGTCATTCTCCTCACAAATAGTGCCGTCGGGGCACTGCTGACTCGATTCTTCAGGGTTCGACTCGCGACGTCCTGGGGGAGTCTGGTGTATACGGCGCTCATCGGTCCGGTCGTGTTGCTGGCACTGACGCTCGTGCTCGGCGGGGTGTTCGGTCTCGGGCCTGATCTCGGTTCCCCGGCGATGGTCGTCATCGGGATCGTTTTCCTGCCGCTGACGCTCGGCGTGACGTTCGATTACTTCTGGATGCCGGCTCCCGAGGAGATTGAGCTGCCGGACCGATACGCGACGTGATCGGCGCTCGTCGATTGCCCCGTCGGCACATTCGTTGGAAACACACTTTGTACCCCGGCCTGCAACGAGGGATATGGTCACTGCAAGCGCCCCCGGGAAAGTGTATCTGTTCGGGGAACATGCGGTCGTGTACGGCGAACCCGCGGTCCCGTGTGCCATCGAACGTCGTGCGCGGGTCACCGCCGAACGCCGCGACGACGACAAACTTCGGGTCAATGCGACGGACCTGACACTCGACGGGTTCACTGTCGAATACGACGGTGACGCGGCCGGAACGCCGGATGTCGACGTCGCCGAACCCCTGCTCGAAGAGGGAATGGGATATATCAACGGCGCGATCGAGCAGGCACGCGACGCCGCTGACACACCCGACGCGGGCTTCGACGTGACGATCGAGAGTTCGATCCCGCTCGGGGCGGGCCTGGGCTCGTCGGCGGCGGTCGTGACCGCGGCCATCGACGCTGCGACGCGCGAACTGGGCGTCGAACTCGACGCCGCCGAGATCGCCGATCGGGCGTATCGTGTCGAATACGAGGTCCAGGACGGACAGGCGTCCCGTGCGGACACGTTCTGTTCGGCGATGGGCGGTGCGGTCCGGGTCGAGGGCGAGGACTGTCGGCGCATTTCGAATATTCCCAATCTCCCGTTCGTGATCGGCTACGACGGGGGTTCCGGCGATACGGGCGCGCTGGTCGCCGGCGTCCGACAGCGCCGGGAGGAATACAATTTCGCCGCCGATACGGTTTCGGCGATCGGTGATATCGTCCGCGAGGGCGAGCAGACGCTCCACGACGGTGACCTCGAGGAACTGGGCGAGTTGATGGATTTCAATCACGGGCTGCTGTCCGCGCTGGGGGTCTCCTCGCGGTCGCTCGATTCGATGGTCTGGGCGGCCCGCGAGGGCGGTGCGCTGGGCGCGAAGCTGACCGGCGCCGGCGGTGGCGGCTGCATCGTCGCGCTCGATCCGGGCGACGGGGCCGAGACGGCCCTGCGGTACACACGGGGCTGTGAGTCGGTCTTCCGGGCGGAACTGGACACCGACGGGGTCCGGGTGGAAGCGTGACGACGGTTCTCAAGCTCGGCGGGAGCGTCGTCACGGCGAAAGACGAGCCCGAAACCGTCGACAGAGAAGCGCTCGCGGACGCGGCCGACGCGGTCGCCGATACGGACGACGAACTGATCGTGGTTCACGGCGGCGGGAGCTTCGGTCACCCGCACGCCGCTGCTCACGCCGTCTCCGACACGGAGGGGACCCACGACGCGACGGGCGTCCGGGAGATCCACGACGCGATGGGTGAGTTGAACAGTGCCGTCGTCGAGGCGCTGCAGGATCGGGGTGTGTCAGCACTGCCGGTCCGTCCCCTTTCGGTCGCGTCCCGGGACGACGACGGGACGACGACGTTTCCGGGCGAGCCGATCGCGACGATGCTCGGGGAGGGGTTCGTGCCGGTCACCCACGGTGACGTCGTCGCCCAGGCGGGGGCGGGCGCGACGATCCTCAGCGGTGACGAGATCGTCACGCGACTCGCCCGGGAGCTGGACGCCAACCGGGTCGGGGTCTGTTCGACCGTTCCAGGCGTCCTCGACGACGATGGCAGGGTGATCGATCGGATCAGCGACTTCGAGACGGTGGCGTCGGCGCTGGGCGACAGCGAGGCGACCGACGTGACCGGTGGCATGGCCGGCAAGGTTCGGGCCTTGCTCGAACTGGGGACGCCCGCGTCGGTGTTCGGACCGACGGAGTTGGGGGCGTTTCTCTCCGGGGACCGTCCGGGCACGCTCGTCCATCGCGAGCAGTGACGGCCGTGCGATCAGCAGGCACTTACCGACGCCAACCGGAGCAAACAATATGCGAATCGCAGAGCGCCAGCGCGTCGAGGGCGGGGGCGAGCGGATCACTGTCGTCCCGGAGAGCCTCGACGACCTGTGGCACCTCTCGTACGTGATCGATCCGGGCGATCAGGTCGCCGGGGATACGACCCGACGCATCCAGCGCGACGACGAGGAACTCCGGGACACCGGGGGCGAACGCGAGCACCTCTGGGTGAAACTGGACATCGAAGACGTCGAGTTCGCGAAGTTCGCCAACCGACTGCGCATCTCGGGCGTCATCGCCGACTGCTCGCGGGAGGACCAGCTCGGCTTACATCACACGATCAACGTCGAGGAACACACCGAACTCGAGATCGAGAAGGTCTGGAGCTCCGATCAGCTCGAACGCCTCGAAGCGGCCGAGGAGGCGGCGGACAGCCCCGACGTCGCCGTCGCGACCGTCGAGGAGGGACAGGCGTACGTGCATACGATCGCCCAGTACGGGACCGAAGAGCGCGCCAGCATTGCCGGGCCGACCGGGAAAGGCGAGTACGCTCGCTCGCGTGCGGAACTGTTCGAGGAGTTGGCCGACGTTCTGAGCCGTCTCGACGTGGACGCGATCGTCCTCGCCGGCCCTGGATTCACGAAACAGGACGCCCTGGAGCACATCGAGGACGCTGCCCCGGAACTGGCCGAATCGATCACGACCGTCGATACCAGCGCCGTCGGTGATCGGGGCGTCCACGAGGTCCTCAAGCGCGGCGCGGTCGAGGACATCCAGCAGCAGACCCGTATCGCGGCCGAGGCCGAACTGATCGACGAGTTGACTGAGCGGATCGCGACCGGCGAGGAGGTCGCCTACGGACCCGATCAGGTCGCCGAGGCGGCTGACTTCGGCGCGATCGAGCACCTGCTCGTCCTCGATAATCGACTCCGTTCCGAACGATCCGGCGAGGGCGAGTGGGGGATCGACGTCGATCGGATCATCGAGACGACCGAACAGAAAGGCGGTGACGTGACGGTCTTCTCCGGTGAGTTCGACCCCGGTCAGCAGCTGGCAAATCTCGGCGGGATCGCCGCGCTCTTGCGTTACCGGATCTCGTGAGTGCGATATCGGGGCTGACCGAAACGGTTTTGTCTTCATGCAGTAATACCAGGATAATTAGGGTCTGTCCCGGAAAATGTCATTCGAAGAACAGCCGGACTTCGCCCGGCAGGTTGCCGACCTCAACAACTACGGTCAGGCGCTCAACAGCTGTGAGACCGTCGACGAAGTCGTTTCGCTCACGCTCGAGGCGGTGTCGCTGCTGTTCGATTTCACGTCGACGACGTTTCTCGAGGTCCGGGCGGGCGAACCGGAGATCATCGAGAGTACGGATCCGTCGCTCTCGGTTGGGGACCGACCCAGCGCCGTCGCGCGCACGGCTGTCGAGACCGGTGAGACGACGGTGGAGACGGGGGACGGGGCACGCGTAAGCGACGATTCTGGCGTACGGACGGCACTGGCGGTTCCTGCGACGATCGTCGACGACGTGGTCGTCGTCCTCGTCGTCAGAACCACTAGTAACGAGAACATGGGCGACAGGTACGCCACACCGCTCGAGATCCTGGCGTCACACGCCGCGACCGCGATCAGTAATATCCGGTCGCACCAGGAACTCGAACGGGCACGGACGGATCTGGAAAAGCGCAAGGAGATGATCGAACTGTACGATCGGTTGTTACGCCACGACCTCGGGAACGACCTCCAGGTCATCTCCGGGTTCGCTGATATCCTCGCGGACGAACTCGACGGCGAACACGAGCGCTACGCGGAGAAGATCCACCGCGCGGCCGAGAGTTCGAGTGACCTGATTCAGCGCGTCGGCGACCTCGTCTCGACGCTCGAGGCCGAAGAGGAACCCGAACCGCGCGCGCTCGGGGTCGTCCTCGGATCCGTCCTCGACACTATCCGGTCGCAGTACGAATCACTGACGATCGAGTTCGAACCGTCCGCATTCGACTATCGCGTCTACGGCGGGGACTTGCTCGATTCGGTCTTCCAGAACATTCTGTCGAACGCGGCCGTCCACAACGATGGCGACGTCACGGTCACGATGTACGTCGAGGAAACCCCTTCTACCGTCACCGTCGGTATGGCTGACGACGGTAGCGGGATCCCGGACGAGATTCGCGACGAACTGTTCGAGATGGGGCAAAAAGGACCGGACAGCGGCGGTACGGGACTGGGATTGGGATTCGTGCGCGCACTGACGGAATCGTACGGTGGCTCCGTTTCGGCGACCGACAGCGAGTCCGGCGGCGCTGAGTTCAAAGTAACGCTCCCGCGGGTCTGATCCCGGCGACTCACCCCAGATCGATCGTCAGCCCATCGGCGGCGAATCGCACGTCGCCGTCGTAGTACTCGCCGATCGAATCGAGCATCTCCTCATGGCGCCCGTCCGTGTGTGGGTAGAGGTGCGTGAGATAGAGCCGATCGAACGTCGCACCCGTAGCCGCCAGCGCCTGGCCGAGCTGTCTCGGCGTCGCGTGTGTGTCGGTCTCGACGCTGTCGGGGTACGAACAGTCGTGGGCGAGCACGTCGGCTCCCTCGGCGAACGCGAGCAGCTCCCGCGTCGCTGTGCTGTCGCCGCTGAAGACGAAGGTCGCGTCCGTCGCCGGATGGGTGAGTCGATAGGCGAAACACTGCTTGGAGTGTCTGGTTTCGGTCGCTCGCGCGTCGAATCCGGCCAGCGAGAACGGTTCCCCGGTCAGATCCCTCACCGCGAGGTCGATCCGGCCGTCGAGGTAGTCGTGAACGTCGAGTAGATCGTCGACAAGCGTCGAGGTGCCCGGCGGGCCAGCGACCGCCAGCGAGTCGGCCCCGGCGAGCCAGCGCGCTTTCAACAGCGCCAGCAGGTCCGAGACGTGGTCTAGATGATGGTGTGTCAACAGGACGGTATCGACACCCTCGTATCCAACGTCTGTCCGCTGGAGGGCGTGCAGGACGCCGCTTCCACAGTCGACCAACAGTTGATCCGACCCGGACTCGACGAGCAACCCGGTCTGGAAGCGATCACCGGTTGGCATCGCACTCCCCGTCCCGAGAAACGTCACCTTCATATCTGTCACATCGCGGTGGTCGTGAAAAGACGTGGCGGTCAGCGATGCCGTATGGGCCCCGTCTGGGGCCAAATATTGTGGGGTGTTACCGAATGTTTCCTCAAGGTTTAACAGGTCACCGACCGACTAGTATCATGGAGGAATTTCAATGAGCGAATATTCGGAACCCGAACTGCCGCCACTCCCGTACGACTACGACGCCCTCGAACCGCACATCTCCGAGCAGGTGCTCGAATGGCACCACGACACCCACCATCAGGGGTACGTCAACGGTCTCGACAGCGCCGAGAAGACCCTCGCGGAGAACCGCGAGGCCGGCGAGTTCGGCTCCTCGGGAGCCGCCATCCGGAACGTGACCCACAACGGTAGCGGACACTACCTGCACACGCTGTTCTGGGAGAACATGGACCCCAACGGTGGAGGCGAGCCCGACGGTGATCTCCGCGAGCGTATCGAGGCGGACTTCGGTTCCTACGAAGGCTGGAAGGGCGAGTTCGAAGCCGCCGCTGGCGCCGCCGGTGGCTGGGCGCTTTTGGTATACGACCCGGTCGCGAAGCAACTTCGGAACCTCGTCGTCGACAAACACGATCAGGGCGCGCTGTGGGGCTCCCACCCAATCCTAGCGCTGGACGTCTGGGAGCACTCCTACTACTACGATTACGGCCCGGACCGCGGGGACTTCATCGACAACTTCTTCGAGGTCGTCGACTGGGACAAGGTCGCCCAAGAGTACGAGAAGGTCGTCGGTCGCATCGAGTAAGTCGGACTGAATTACCACTGTTTTTTTTGCAGACGATCAGCGACGCGGGTCCGATAGCTGTGTATTATACGCTGACCAGGCGCAATACCACGGCCTTCAGGCCGTTGACGAGATGCGAAGCGTCTCGTTCGCACACCAGAAATCGGAGATTTCTGGGGACGTGGATACGCGCCGTCACTCTGGGTAACAGACCACCGTTCGAACTCCTGCTCTGAGTTTCACACAGTAACATTTAAGTAACAAATAGACTTACAATATAGTAGGAATCAGTCGGAATGGAGCGGATTCCGACCCGTCCTACGGAGGCGGCCTGCGCCCCAAACAATGAGACAGTATCCGGAACCAGTCCGGTGAACGGTTGGTTCCTATAATGAGCCAGCGCGGTGCCGGACTGCCCGCACACATCACACAAAGTAACTCCGAGTCCGTTGAAGTCTGCCGGACTCCCCGAGGCAAAAACAACTCTGGGAGTCCGAACATGACCGAGGATAGGAGTACCGGGGGCTTGGCACTCCCAGCAGTCCCACCCGGTTTAGACCGCGAACACCCTGCTCAGATTCGCACTGACTGGGTGTTCGGTGGGGTCGTTAAACCTGAAACTCCCAAACGTGGTCGGGATTCCTCCGCGTCGTCGGGCTACGCCCGACTGCCTGGGAGAGCTTCGCTCTCCCTCTGTTTACGCGGGGGAGGATGTCAACATCTGCTGGCTGCTCGGACACGACGGACAAGATTCATACACCGGGCTGTGTAATCGAATGATAATGTCGCTGCTGCCCTCCAGGCCGGATACGTCGTCCGCTGACGCCGAGCCACGGGTGATCGGCGTCGACAGTGACGACGCCGACGATGTGATCTCCGCGCTGTCTTCCGGGACGGCCAGAGAACTGCTGGCCGAACTGCACGAGGAACCCGCGCCCCCCTCGGAGCTGGCCGATCGGGTAGATACGTCGCTGCAGAACGCGCAGTACCACCTCGAAAAGCTCCAGTCGGCCGGTGCGGTTTCGGTCGTCGATACGGCCTACTCCGCGAAGGGTCGGGAGATGGACGTCTACGCCCCTGCTGACAAGCCACTGGTCATCTTCGCCGGTGACGAGGACGGGACGACGGGGCTCAAGGCGGCCCTGTCGCGCCTGCTCGGCGGGGTCGGGCTGCTCGGGATCGGGAGCCTCGCTGTTCAGCGACTGTACGGCGACGGTGGAACGGCCGGGGACACCAACGGCGTTTCGACCGGCGCTGGGACGCCGACACCGGGCGGGACCGCCGGTTCGCAGTCGGGTGGAGTGATCGAGATGTTTCCCGTCGAGGAGGGACCGACGACGGCCGAAGTGACCTCCGAAACGATTGATGAGTCGGCCGTGACGTTCGGTGCGAACGGAACGTACACGTATACCGGCAACGTGACCGATGTCGTCACCAACGAAACGCTGGTGAACGCGACCGACAGCGGGTCCCTGTATTTCGTCGATCGCAACGGGACGAAATACGCACTCGACGTTGCGAACGCGACGACCCCGAACGTGACCGATACGGCGGGCACGGGGATCGACACGACAGCGACGACTATCGCCCAGGAGACGACCGCGCAGGCCCCCGACACCGCCGGCGTCGAACCCGGACTCCTGTTTTTCGCCGGCGGTCTCGCAATCTTGCTGCTGTGGCTGTTCGTCTGGTACGCCCGGTGACTCTCCCCCCTCGGACTGTAACTCAAACCGTCATTTGAGCCTCCGGTAGCACCTTTACCGTCCCGCCAATACACAGCGATGGTGACGGTTGGTCCGTCCCGCGAAGACGAGTACGAGCGGTCGGGTTACAGCCGCCACCCCGTGCCCGCCGATCCGCTTCGGCCCTCCAGACGCGATTGCCGCCGCTCAGTCCGAGAGCGTCCGATCGGCTATCAGGGAGCCGTCCGGCGTCCGGATCTCGATTCGTACCCCCTGGCCCTGTTGTGTTATCTCGCCGTGCGCCGGCCGGTTCCCCCGCGGGTCGGCGTGGCTACCCGGATTGACTAGCAGACAGTGTGGTGTTTCCTCGATGCCCGGTCGATGTGTGTGTCCGACGAGTACGATATCAGCGTCTTCCTGGCGTGCCAGCAACGAGAGCGCCGTGCGATCGTGTTCGTGGCCGTGGACGACGACGATCGTCCGGTCGGCGTACTCGACAGTGACGCTATCCGGGAGCTGATCCGCGAGATCCGGCTCGTCGCTGTTGCCCGTGACTGCCGATAGTGGCGCGCCGTCCCGTTCGCTACCGGCCGCTTCGGCGATCACCTCGTAGACACGCTCGGTCGTGAAATCGCCAGTGTGACAGACGTGTTCGGCCTCTCGAACTGCGTTCCGTGTCCGGCCTTCGAGTCTGTGTGATCGAGTCCCGTGTGTGTCCCCGAGTGCGACGAGCATACGGGTCGCTGGGCACCTCTCGTGACAACTGTTGTGGAATCGGACGGCCGTCACGCGTTACAGCGACTCGCACCTGCTGGGTCTGCAATCCGATCGTACAACCGAGTCAGAACGTGATGATCTCGTAGTCGTCGTCGACGAGCGACCGGACGCTCGGGTGGCCGTCGTGGTCGTCGAGCGTCACGACGCCGGCGTCGGCGACCGCGTCCGCGACGCTGAACGCCCCGGCACAGTAGTCACAGACCGACGTGTCCTCGCGCACCGTCCGGTAGAGGTCGTGGTAGTCGTTGCGCTCGTCTTCGAGTTTCGGGATCCACTGGGTGCCCGCACCGTCGAAGATCAACTCGACGTCGTCGCCCTCGGTCTCTGCGAACTCTTTGGCCGTCTCCAGTCCGTTGACGAGACGCCCCCTGTCCGCATGTGACTCTGTTCCTGACAGAATGATAACTGCTGCTTTCGTCATTACAACTCTCGATGGCTGCGGTGGCGGAATAAGTCTCTGCGAACGAACTGGTAACGGGGTAACGGACACGTTACGTGGTGCCGATCAGTAATCGTGGTCGTGTTCGCCTCCTCCACGGGTGAACTGCCCCGAGAACGCCCGCTGGACGACCTCGGGCAGTGCCGGGTGGACGTGGACCGCGTTCCGGACGTCCCGGACCGTGCCCGAGCCGGATTTCATAGCGACGACGACCTCCTGGATCAGCGTCGAGGCGTCCGGACCGACGATGTGACACCCAAGTATCGTCCCGTCGAGGTCGACGATCCCCTTCACGAACCCGTCGGCGTTCATCGCGTCGCCGCGTGCGGTGTCCCCGTACTGGTAGGTGTTCGTCGCGTACTCGTGGTCGTCCTCTCGCAACTCCGACTCGTGCGCTCCGACGCCGGCGACCTCCGGCGAAGCGAACACGGCAAAGGGCATGGCGCTGTAGTCCACTGGCTGGAGGTCCCCGCCGAAGATGTTCCGGGCCACGGTCCTGGCCTCGTGGTTGGCGCTGTGTTTGAGCAGGTACTCCCCGACGATGTCGCCCAGCGCCCAGACCCCCTCGGCGTCGGTCCGCAGATACTCGTCGGTCTCGACGAACCCCTGATCGTCGGTCTCGACGCCGGTCGCCTCGACGTTCAGAACGTCGGTGTTAGGCACGCGGCCCGCGGCGACCAGCAGCGCGTCACCCGTCACGTTCACGGGGTCTTCGCCTTCGACGACGCCCGCGTCCTCGCCGTACTCGTAGGGCCGTGCTTCGACCGTGATCTGGCCGTTCTCCTCGCTGACCGCCGTGGCCATGTGGCCCGTGTGGACGGTGAAGCGATCGGCGTAGCGGTCGGTGAAGGCCGCGGCGACCTCCTCGTCGGCTTCCGGCAGGAGGGTCGGTCGCCGGCCGACGATCGTCACCTCGCTGGCGAAGGTCCCGAAGAAGTGGCCCAGTTCCGCGGCGATGTATCCGCCGCCGACGATCACGAGGTGCTCGGGCGGTGTTTCGAGCTGGAGCGCCTCCGTGCTGGTCATGTACTCGACCTCGTCGATGCCGTCGATGTTCGGGACGGCCGGGCGCGTCCCGGCGGCGACGAGGACTGTCTCCGCGCGGAGTCGGGCCCCATCGTCTTCCCCCCCAGAGATCTCGACGGTCCGGTCGTCCACGAACCGGGCCTCACCCTTGAACAGGTCGTGTCGAGCCGAGGATTCGAGCCCCCGACGGATCGACTCGGCGTCCTCGCTGACCTCCTCGTTGACTGCCCGAACGATCTCAGCGAAATCGACGCTTTCGACTGTGGCGTCGATCCGGAACTCGTCGGCGCGTTCGACGGTCTCCAGGATGTCGGCGTGGTACAGCAAGTGTTTCGACGGGATACAGCCGCGGTTGAGACACGTTCCGCCGAGCGGCCCCCTCTCGACGACCGCGACCGACTGGCCCTGGTTGGCGGCGACGTTGGCGACGTCCAGCCCCGAACCGGAGCCGATGACCATGAAATCGAATTCTTGCATGGAGACACCGACGAGTGCCTCGCTAAAGAAGGTCGAGTAACGTTTCGGTTAGGCGGGGCAGCCACGTCGACGGACACTTGCCCCTCGCTCCGATTACGCCCTTACCTGGGGGTAGCCATACTGTTTAGATCGTTGCCAACGGTGTGCAGCATGTGTTCGAAGCATTCACGCCCGAACTGATCGCGGCCATGGCCGGCGTGATCGTCGTCGCTGGCGCGGTCAACGGCCTCGCCGGGTTCGGATTCGCGCTCGTGGGGACGATGGCGCTGGCGACGGCGATCGACCCCGCGACGGCCGTCGTGTTCATGATCGCGCCAATTCTGGGTGTAAACCTCTCGCTGATACGGGATCTCTCGCTCGAAGACCTGCGGACGTGTGGTCGCCGGTTCACGCCGCTGATCCTCGCCGCGCTGGTCGGCACGATCGTCGGGCTCGTCGTTCTCGATCGCGTCCCCCAGGGACCGCTGAAGGTCGGGCTCGGCGCGGTCTCGCTGGCCTTCGTCGCCAGTGCCCAGCGTGTGGTCCCGGTTCCGGGCCTCGACCGTGCGAAGGAGGGCTGTTTCGTCGAGTCGACGGCGGGGATGATCGGCGTCGGGGCCGTCTCGGGGCTGCTGTTTGGCGGGACGAACGTCGGCGTCCAGCTGATCGCGTACCTGCGGAGCTGTGACCTCTCTCACGGCGTGTTCGTCGGCGTCGTCGCGATGGTCTTTCTCGGGCTCAACGCGGTCCGGATCGGTGCCGCCGGCGCGCTCGGTCTCTACCCGAGCCTTGCGATCGCGCTCGCCTCCGCTGTTGCTGTACTCCCGGCAGTCGCCGGCGTTGCCGTCGGGAAGCGCCTCCGAACGAGGATCGGCGAACGACAGCGCCGCGCCGGCGTCCTCGGGCTTCTGACCTTGATCGGGATCCGACTGATCCTCGGCGGACTCGGTATCGCGTGAACGTGGCCGATTTGGCGTCGTCCGAGAGGGCTCGTCAACACGGTTTTGTCCGACGAGAGCCACGTCTACCCATGCCACATACAGCAGTCATCGCCGGCGTCGGTCCGGGCCTCGGTGCATCCCTCGCGCGGAAGTTCGCGGCCGAGGGCTGTCAGGTCGCGCTGTTCGCCCGCTCGGCGGACTACATCGAGGAACTCGCCGCTGACCTCCCCGACCCCGGCGAGGGACTCGCAGTACAGACCGACCTCACTGACGTCGAAGGGGTCCGCGACGGGTTCGAGGCGGTCCGGGAGGCGTTCGGTCCGGTGGACGTACTCGTCAACCACGCGAGCGCCGCCTCCTGGACGGGCCTGATGGACACCAGTGTCGAGGAGTTCGAGCAGGCCTGGGCGGTCAACGGCCGCGGGGCGTTCGTCTGCTCACAGGAGGCCGTCGGGGACATGCTTGCGACGGGCGGTGGGACAGTCATCTTCACCGGTGCGACGTCCGCAGTGCGGAGTCTCGGCGGAGCGATCGGGTTCACCGCGGCGAAGTTCGCTGCCCGTGGCATGGCGATGGACATCGCCCAGGAGTTCGGTTCCGAAGGGATCCACGTCGCGCACGTGGTGATCGACGGCCAGATCGACTCCCCAGGCGTCCGCGAACGGTTCCCCGGCCGCAGGGACGAGACGTTTCTCGATCCCGACGAGATGGCCGAGACCTACTGGCACCTCGTCGAACAGGACGACGTGAGCACCCAGCCCTTCGAGGTACACGTTACGAACGGCCCGCAAAACTCTGAATTCATCTAGCACGCCGACCGCCCACCGGAGTCGGTTACCTCGATCTCACTCGACTCCTTTTCCGATCGGAGCCCGTACTGACGGGCGATGACCCGAACCGACGACCGGATTACCGTGTACTCGGATTACGTGTGTCCGTTCTGCTATCTCGGCCGACGATCCCTCGAAGAGTATCAGCAAACCCGGGAGAGCGAATTGACGATCGACTGGCGTCCGTTCGACCTTCGGAGTCACAAGCGCGGACCAGACGGCGAGATCGATCACTCGGTCGAGGACGGGAAAGACGACGCGTACTTCGAGCAGGTTCGTCAGAACGTGGCCCGACTGCGCGACGAGTACGGCGCGGACGAGATGCTGTCGCTGGACGATCTCCCCGAAGACGTCGATTCCTTCGACGCGCAGGTCGCCTCGCTTTATGTGCAGGCCGAGTATCCCGACCGGTGGCTCGCCTTCGACGAGGCGGTCTTCGAGGCGCTCTGGGTCGAAGGGCGGGACATCGGTGACGTCGACGTGTTGGCCGACATCGCCGAAGAGGCTGGCGTGGACGGTGACGAAATCCGACAGGCAGTCGCGGACGAGGAACGCCGTGACCGCCTTCGAGAACGATTCACCGACGCTCAGCAGGACGGCATCACTGGCGTTCCGACGTTCGCTTACGACGGGCACGCCGCACGGGGCGCGGTCCCGTCCGAACACCTGAAACGACTCGTCGAGGGAACGCGCTGACGTCCTGTCGCCGGATCTGTACGTCGTGAATGCGTGTCGAGGAACGCCCAGGCGTTCAGTGACGAGTGGTCGGGCTTCCGCTCCTGCTGGTGCGGTCTGTTCGTCTTCGAAAACGCAGATCGAGCGCGCTCCGGACTGCTCAGGACTGGGACCGCCCCATCTTCATACAGCGAGGGAATCCCGGCGTTCACGCCGGGTGGGAATCGCGTACGCTCCGTGTCCCAATCCACCGGCAACACCACAACTGACTCTCTATTACTGTCCCAATATATAAATAAATTTTATACTTATTCAAACTCATATAGTGATTGTGGAGCTTCGACGTACTGCCGTCGTGAAACTCGACGTAGACGACGATGCTCACCGCCTTCTCCAAGAGACGATAGACCGTTTCAAACAGGCCGCGCAGATGGTTGCAGACGACGGCTGGAACGGCACAGAAGACGGCTACATCGTTACGTCGAAAACTGAACTACACGACCGGACATACGACGAGGTACGCGAAGCCACCGACGAACTCAACGCTGACCTCGTGTGCGCCGCTCGGAATCGAGCCGCCGACGCACTCGATTCCTGTGCCGAGAAACGCAAAGATGGCGAGAATCCCTCGAAACCACAGTTCACGTCGGATTCGGTCGTCTACAACCGCAACGCGATTACCTACTACGACGAGCACGCCACGCTTGCCACCGTGGACGGACGTATCGAAGCCGAGTACATCCTCCCTGACGAGGATGTGCCACCGACAACCTACTTTGCTGACGAGTGGGAGAAGCGCGAAGCGACGTTGCATCACCGTGACAGTGATTACTACCTCCACATCGCTGTCGTGAAAGAGACGAACACAGAGTCGGAAGATGCCGAGAACGGAACGGTTCTCGGCGTAGACTTGAATGTGGATGGACACCTTGCCGTCACTTCGAGTGGCGCGTTCATCGGCAACGCCGACTACCTCAACCACAAACGCCGAGAATACGAAAAGCGGCGTGGACAGATGCAACAAACAGGCACACGGTCAGCACATCTCACGATGCAATCACTCGGTGGCAGATTTGCTAACTGGAGCGAAGATTACCTGCATCGTGTTTCGAAGGCACTGGTGCAGGAAGCGCTCGCCCACGACTGTACGCACATCGCGTTCGAGAAGCTGACACATATCCGCGAACGTATCTCGGACGCTTCCAAATTCCAGCAGTGGGCGTTCCGTCGCATCCAGGAGTACACTGAGTACAAAACCGCCGAGTACGGGATTGCCGTCGAGAAAATCGCGCCACAGTACACTAGTCAACGGTGTAGTCACGTTGCCTGTAGCTTTACCCACGAGGATAACCGCGATGGTGATGAGTTCGAATGTCTGAAATGCGGGCGCGAATACCACGCCGACTACAACGCAGCGAAGAACATCGCCCGGAAACTACTCCAGAACTGGCAGAAGTCTGGTTCTGGAGGGGCAACCGGTCACCTTGCCCTGAAGTCGGGGACGGTGAACGTGAACGGCATCTTCACGCCGACCACTGTCTAGTGGTCAGAACGGGAGTCCACCGACAAGCTCCGCCCTTCAGGGCGGAGAAGGTGACGGAGCGGGTCACGGAGACAAAACTCGACATCAGACCACCCGATGTCCGCCAGGTGTTGCTCGACGCGTTCGGTCTTCCCAAGCCCGGACTCGATATCTGTCTGTGTGTCATCGGTGAGGGACCGCTCTCCCCGGAGGAGTTGGCCGAACAACTCGATTACGACGTCAGCACCGTCCGGACGTATCTCAACGACCTCGTCGAGTTCGGACTGCTGGAGAAGTCCCAACTCAACCGCGAGTCCGGCGGATACGTCAACGTGTACCACTCGATCGCGCTCGACGAGATGCGCGAGGAGACACTGGTCGGCTTCTACGCGTGGGCCGGCGAGGCCGCGTCGCTCATCGAGGAGGCGAACCTCACCAAAGAGGATTACCGGGACGCCGAGTCCGAGCAGGGGCTGAACGAGGTGTTCTGGGAGCGGTTCCGGGACGGTCGACCGACGAACTGATATATAAATCTGGTGGAGATGGGAGAACGGATCTCCCGCCAGAGTGTGGTTAACTATCCGTCCGGGCGTCTGTCACAGTACTACATGAGTTCAGAATCGGGGATCGTTTCGTCGAGCGGATCGGGCGCGGGAATTGACAGGACGATTTTCGTCGAACCGGACGAGGTGTTCGACGCAGTTCAGGAAACACTCAGTCGGAAGTGGCACCTCCGTATCGTCTACCAGCTGCTGGAGAACGGCCCGCTGGGATTCAGTGCGCTGAAAGGAGAGATCGTCGGCATCTCCTCGAAGATGCTCTCCGAGAGCCTGACGAGTCTCGAAGAGGACGGGCTCGTCGATCGAGAGATCGTCAACGACCAGCCCGTTCGCGTGGAGTATTCGCTGACCGAGCGCGGGGATGCACTGGAACCGGTGGTCTCGGAACTGGTCAGCTGGGGCGTCGAACACGGTATCGACGAATCGAACCCGTAACCTGGCACGGGGACGGGGCAGTTCAGCATCGAGCGGGTGAGCGGTCTGAGAGGTCGTTACGCCTGTGTAACTACATCTATTTAGTCGTCGGTCAAGTCCCTCCCGGACGTGAGCGACGAAACCGATCTCCACGAGTACGAAGTCGTCGTGGTCGGGGGCGGTCCCGCGGGCATGACGGCGGCGCTGTACAGCACGCGACTCGGCCATCAGACGGCAGTCGTCAGTCGCGGCGGCGGTCGTGCGGCGATGATGCAGGAAGTCCACAACCTGCTGGGCGTCCGCGAGGAGACCAGCGGGATGGAGTTTCTCCAGATCGGCCAGGAGCAACTGGAAGCGTACGGCTGTGACAGCCACCGCGATATGGTCGCCTCGTGTTCCCGTCCCGAAGACGGTGAGAAGCAGTTCCGACTATCGGGCAACAGCGCCGACTACGCCGCCGAGATGGTCGTGCTCGCGACGGGGTTCAACGACGTCCGTCCGGACCCACCGCTCCCCAGAACCGGCCGGGGACTGCACTACTGTCTGCACTGTGACGCCCACATGTTCGTCGACGAACCGGTGTACGTGATGGGCCACGGCGAGAGCGCCGTCCACGTCGCCGCGATTATGCTGAACTTCACCGACGAGGTGGACCTGCTGACCCGCGGCAAGGAGCCCGAGTGGAGCGACGAGAGCGCCGCCGTCCTGGAGAACCACCCCATCGACGTGATCCACGCGGACGTCACGGGCGTCCAGAACGGCGAGGACGGCTGGCTGAAAGCGCTCGAATTCGAGGACAGCGTGGGACAGCGCCCCACGAGCAGTCGGGCGGAGTCCGGCGACGGGAAGACCCGCGAGTACAAGGGCGGGTTCGCGATGTACGGCGCGGAGTACAACAACGGCCTGGCCCGGGAGCTCGGCTGTGCGATCAACGACGACGGCACGATCGAGGTCGGCGACCACGGCGAGACCTCGGTCGACGGCGTCTACGCGGTGGGCGACTGCACGCCGGGGCACAACCAGATCCCGGTCGCGCTCGGCCAGGGCGCGAAAGCGGGGATCGACGTGCACTTCGAGTTGCGTGACTTCCCACGCGACCCCGACCGACTCGACGACCTGGGGGCCGTCCGCGACGAGGAAGTGCCCGGGATTCCGGACGAACTCTTGGAGCAAGCGGTCGATTTCCACACGTACGAACGGCAGTAATCGATGTGACAAAATCGATGTGCCGAGGGGCCGGCTGTTTACAGTTTCTCCTGCGGGTCCCGTCGACGCACCTGAACGACCAGTACTTCTTTGCCAGTCGGCAGAGCAGTCACGGGAGATGGCTGGCAACAGCAAGGGGGTCGTGCTCGCGGCGCTGCTGGCGAACGGCGCGATCGCCGTCCTGAAGTTCGTCGGATTCACGCTCACCGGGAGCCCCGCGATGCTCTCGGAGACGTATCACTCGATTTCCGACACCGGGAATCAGGTCTTCTTGCTGATTGGCATCCGCTACAGTCAGCAGTCGGCAGACCAGCGCCACCCGTTCGGATACGGGAAAGCGCAGTTCTTCTACAGCTTCCTCGTGTCGGTGCTCCTGTTCGGCATCGCCGGCTGGGAAAGCGCAACCCACGGCTACGAGAAACTCGTCCACGGCGGGGCCCACAGCGTCCCGACGCAACCGGAGCTGTTGGGTGTCAGCTTCCCCGCCGTCTACGTCAACTACGCCGTTCTGGTCGGCGCAATTCTCTTCGAGGCATATGCCCTCCACAAGGCCAACACGGAACTCAAACGCCAGATCGAGGTCCACGGCTGGAGCGGCTATCGGGAAGCGTTCCACGAGACCAGCGACGTGACGACGCTGACGGCGTTCACTGAGGACACCGTCGCGCTCTCGGGGGCCGGGCTCGCGCTGTTCGGCATCTACCTCACCGAAGTGACCCACAATCCGGTCTACGACGCCGCTGCGGCGCTTTTGATCGGGATCATGCTGATGGGATTCGCCCTGGCGCTGGCCTGGGAGAACAAGCGTCTCCTGCTGGGTGAGAGTCTCTCGTTGGAGGAAGAAGAGCAACTGCGAAAAACTGTCGCCGCCCACGATAGCGTGGCCGAGATCGTCGACTTTCGGACGGTCTTTTTCGGCCCCGGTCGCCTCCTGGTGACCGCCGACGTGGCGTTCGAGTCCGGGATCGCGACCGCCGAGATGGACGGGCATATCACTGATATCGAGGAGGAGCTGAGGGCAGTCGAGCCGTTCGTCAAGAAAGTCTACATCGAGCCCGAGCGAGACGCCCGACAGTGATGCTGTGAGCGACGATCCTCGCCCCTCTCAGCCACTCCGGCGACGCTATCGCAGACGAGCCAATTCGTCGTCGCTCAATTCGATTTCGGAGGCAGCGACGTTCTCTTTCAGATGTGTTACGCTTGAGGTGCCGGGAATCGGCAGCGTGACCGGCGAGTGCTGGAGCAGCCACGCCAGCGCGATCTGATATCGGGTGGCGTCGTGTGCCTCGGCGATCGCATCGAGGGCGTCGGCCTTCTCGTCGAGTTCGCCAGCCCCGAGCGGGAACCAGGGGATGAACCCGACGTCGTACTCCTCACAGGCCTGCAGGACGTCCTCGTCCTCGCGGTCGGCGACGTTGTACTGGTTCTGGACAGTCGCGACGTCGACGATATCGCGCGCAGTTTCGAGCTGTTCGACGGAGACGTTGCTCAGCCCGACGTGGCGGATCAGCCCCTCGTCTTTCATCTCCGCGAGCGCGTGGACGGAGTCCTCGAACGGCGTATCGGGATCCGGCCGGTGATACTGATAGAGGTCGATCGTGTCGACTCCCAATCGATCCCGGCTCGCGAGGACGGCGTTGCGAAGATAGTCCGGATCGCCTTGCGGGAGCCAGTCACCGTCCGTATTGCGCAGCAGTCCGCCCTTGGTCGCGACGACCAGTTCGTCCGGATACGGTGCGAGCGCTTCGCCGATCAGTCGTTCGCTGACGCCCGGGCCGTACGAGTCCGCGGTGTCGATGAAATCAATGCCCAGCGAGAGCGCCTGATGGAGTACCCGCCGGGCCTCGTCCTCGTCGTCGGGTCGGCCGATGATGTCCTCGCCCGTGATTCGCATCGCGCCGTACCCCAGTCGGTGAACGGTCGTCTCGCCGTCGAGGTCGAACGTGTCGCTCCGGTTCGTGAGTCCCATACTCCCGCCCACGACTGCCAGCGTCATGGGCTTTGGCCCGAAATAGGGTGTTAACACGTGTCACGACCCCACAAGTGCTTTTTGTCCCCCTCCAGAACAGGGTGGCATGCCCGGTCCGATCTTTCGATCCGGCGAACGCGTGTCCCTCCATCCCGTCGAGGAGGACGACCTCGGCGCGTTCGCCCGCGCGCGAAACGACCCTGATCTCCGCGTCCCGCTGTGTATCGACTCGGCGACGAACCGCGAGGCCCTCGAGGAGTTCCACGAGGACACCGTCTCAGGTGGGGATGGCTACTGGTTCGTCGCGACGGCCGACGACGAGACGGTCGGTGCCGTCACCTTCCCGGACGTCCGGGAGGGGGACGGCCTGGCCGATCTCGCCTACTGGATCCTGCCCGAACATCAGGGCCAGGGTCTCGGGCACGAAGCGGTGTCGCTGTTGCTCGAATACGGCTTCGAAGAGCTTCGGCTCCATCGCGTCCGGGCGGACTGTCTCGCCACGAACGAAGCCTCCCGTGGTCTGCTCGAATCACTGGGGTTCTCCCGCGAGGGGCAGTTCCGCGAGGCCATGTTCCAGGACGGTGCACACGTCGACGTGTTGCGCTACGGACTGCTCGAAACGGAATGGAGTGGTGTCTGATGCCCGGTCCCGCGTTCCTCCGTGGCGAGTCGGTCAGTCTCCACACCTGGGAAGAAGAGGACTACGAGTTCTTCGAAGAACACCGCAACGAGGAGTCGATCCGGCGACCGCTGACGGACGTCTCGCCGCGGAACCGCAAGCAGGTCGAGGAGCACTTCGAGGAGCGCGTGTACGGCGATGACGACGACGGGATGGTGTTTCTGATCTGTACGGGCGACCGCGATGCGATGCGAACCGGCGACGAGGACCGGTTGACCCGCGTCGGCGAGGTTGGCATTCCCTGGGTCAACCAGCCCCACGGGTCCGGGATGCTCATGTACTGGATCGCTCCGGACCACCAGGGCAACGGCTACGTCACGGAAGCGACGGCACTCCTGCTGGATCACGCTTTCGGGCAGCGACGGCTCAACAAGGTCTGGGCGATGGTCATCGAACCCAACGACGCCTCCCAGGCCGCCCTCGAATCGCTCGGCTTCGAGCAGGAAGGCTCCTTCCGGAAGGAGACGTTCTACGAGGGCGAGTACGTCGACAGTCGACGGTACGGGCTGCTCGCCGAAGAGTGGCTCGCCGACCGATGATCGCGAGCGCGTCCCTCCGGTCCTTGGTGCGCGGCTCGCCCGCAGATCGCTGGTCTCACGCACCGCTCGCAGGTTGCAACGAACTTCGGCACGCAAACGTAGACTGACAGACACCGATCCACAGCCATGGTCGACGCCTCTCGCACCGTCCTGAAGTACTACCTCTACCGCGCGACCAGCGGTCCGGGATTCACGCATCCGATCTACACGCTCTTTCTCCTGTTGAACGGGCTGAGCTACACCGAGATCGGTATCATCGCGACGATCCAGGCGCTCATCGTCGTCGGCGGGGAGATCCCGACGGGCTACGTCGGCGATCGGATCGGGCGTCGCAACAGCCTCGTCATCGCTGCCGTCACGTTCCTGCTCTCCAACGCCGGCTATCTGTTTGCGACTGACTTCTGGGGGTTCCTGTTCGTCTTTGGAACGCTGTCGTTCGGGCAGACGTTCGTCTCCGGGAGCGGCAGCGCCTGGCTGTACGACACCCTCCAGGAACACGACATCGAGGGCGAGTACACCAGGGTTTCCGGCCGTGCGGGAGCGGTCTCGAAGGCCGTCCAGGCGGTCACGATGATCGCCGGGGGGCTGCTGTACGTCGCCGATCCGTACTACCCCTTCTACGCCGCCGTCGCGCTCAGCGTGCTCAACGTCGGTCTCGTCCTCCGCCTGCCGAAAAACGCCGCCTACGCCGCCGACGACGAACGCCAGGCCGAGGGCGAGAGCCTCTCGATGCTCGACGCCCTGCCGACGATCCGCGACCGGATCACCGCCCGCGAACTCCGCTGGTTCGTGGTCTACCTGTCACTGTTCTCCGGCGCGCTGATGACCGCCGACATGTACATCCAGCCGGTGGTTCGCGACGCGCTCGAACAGTCCTTCGGTGCGGTGCTCGCGACCTACGGCGTCGAGGAGGCCGCGACGCTCGGGTTCTTCTACGCCTCGTTCATGGGTATCTCGGCGATCGGTAGCGACTACGCCGCCGAGGTGGAGTCCTGGCTCGGCGTCCGCAAAGCGATGTTGCTGTTGCCGGTCGCCATCGGCGCCTTCTATCTGGTGCCCGTGTTCGCCCCGGTCGCCGTCTTCCCGATGTTCTTCGTGATGAAAGGCTCCAACAGCCTGATCTTCCCCATCTCGAGCCGCTACATCAACGATCACATCGGCTCGGTCGGCCGCGCGACGGTCATCTCCGCGATCGCGATGGCCCGGGCGGTCGCCGGCGTGCCCTTCAGGATCGGCAGCGGCGCGTTCGCCGATCTCTTCACGCCGATCGCTGCCGTCGCTGCACTCGGGGCCTCGTTCCTCGTCGGGGCCGCGCTGCTGTACATGTTCGCGACGCCGATCCGCGAGGTGGACGTGCCCGATCGATCGAGTGAATCGACCGAGGCGACCCCCGGACCCGTCGACTAGCTGTCGCCGCCTTCGACCGCGCGCCACAGATACAGGCTCGCGTAGCTCCGATACGGTGCCCAGCGCTCGGCGCGGTCACGCATCGCCGCTCGATCCTCGACAGCGAGGTCCTCGAACAGTCGGGCCATCCCCTTGCGGATCCCCAGATCACCGACCGGGAAGACATCGGGGCGGCCCAGCGAGAAGAGCAGTTGCATATCGGCCGTCCACGCGCCGACGCCGGTGATCGAGGTCAGCTCCGCCCGGACAGCGTCGTCGTCCATCCCCTCGAAATACGCCCGGGAGTACCCGTTCTCGACGAACGCCCGAGCGACGTTGTTGACGTATCCGGTTTTCTGGCGGGACAGACCGGCGTCCCGGAGGATCTCGTCGTCGGCGTCGAGGACGCCTTCGGGCGTGACCTCGATCGCGTCGAACAGCCGCTCTCTGGTCGCCGCTGCCGATTCCATCGAAACCTGTTGGCGCAGAATCGAGACGACGAACCGCGCGAAGAAGTCCTCGGCCGGCTCGACGCGGAGCGGTCCGACTGCGTCGACGGCGGGTCCGAGTTTCGAGTCGGCTCGAAGGGACTCGTTGGGATCGGGAGTCATCGGCATTTGGAGGAATCGAAAGTCATCGGCGAGAGCGTTTGCGCGCGCTATTGGAGGCCGCTGTCGTCGTCACAGCAGTCCGCCCCGAGTAATGCGTCACCGTCCGACGCCGACCCGCTGTTGGCGCGAACGTCGTCGGTCAGCGGAACGTCGTCGCTGTCGCCGGCGACCTCCGCGGGGTTGCCGGTGACGGTCATCCCAGATGGCACGTCGCTGAGGACGACCGCTCCGGCACCGACGCTGGCGTTCTCACCGACGGTGATGTCGCCGAGTAGCGTCGCGTCCGCGCCGATCGTGACGCCGTCTTCCAGAGTCGGATGGCGCTTCTCGCGGCGCATGGACTTCCCGCCGAGCGTGACGCCGTGGTAGAGCAGCACGTCGTCGCCGATCTCGGCGGTCTCGCCGATCACGGTCCCCATCCCGTGATCGATGAAGAACCGATCGCCGATCTCGGCGGCCGGATGGATCTCGACGCCGGTGAGAAAGCGGGTCACGTGTGACAGCAGGCGGGCCGTCAACCCGAACCCGTTCCCGTGTAGCCAGTGTGCGATGCGATACAGCCAGATAGCGTGCAATCCCGGGTACGTGAGGAGGACCTCCAGCGGACCTGTCGCGGCCGGGTCCTTGGCGCGTGCGGTCCGGACGTCCTCGCGGATACGATTGAACATTTGTCGTGTAGTCTATGTGGTAGTCAGAGACGATGCCCAGCGGACGAGAACGTCACCGACAGCCCAGCGCGGCTGGGCAGAGCTGGCTGTCGGTACACGAGCGGACTGCGGTCGTGCGCGAGTCCCGCATATCCGGATCTTGGGGGAGCGGAAACAAAAATGACGTGATCCTGTCGGTCATGTCGGCTCCGGGATTACGCTGCGCTGTCGTCGACGGGGCGAGCCTGCGGAACGGCCTCCAGCGCGGCTTCCAGCCGATCTGCAACGTCCTCGACGATCGGTTCGAGGTCCTCGTTGTCGACGATCGACATCAGTTCCCGGGGGTCGACGACACTCACGCCAGTCGCACCCTCGTCGGTCTCGTAGACGACCACGTTGCAGGGCAACAGCGCCCCGAGTTCGAACTCGATGTCGAGCGCGTCGTAGGCCAGCGGCGGATTGCACGCGGCCAGAATCCGGTATCGTGCGTATTCCTTGTCCAGTTTATTTTGGAACGCGGCCTGCATGTCGATATCGGCGAGGACGCCGAACCCTTCTTCGGAGAGGGCGTCGGTCACGGCGTCGATCGTCTCGTCAAAGGTCGCGTCGACTCGATACTGGTTCGTGTATGGTGCCATATGTCCACTAGAGTGGCTGGACGGATGAGTCCTCCGGGGCCGGCAATCAGCGAAGGCGGGTAAGCGACTCCCCACGTTCGGTCGACGTTGGTGGTCAAGGGAAACACCCTTGCCGGTGCCGCCACAGCACCCGATCGATGAGGGATTCCGACGGCGAGGAAGACGTCAGAGAAGCGGTCGAGCGCTCCAGAAGCGGCGCTCCTGCGGCCGGCCGGGTGATCCGCGACCGGTTCTCGAGCGACGAGGTGTTTCAGCGGATCATCGCCGCTGCCGACGAAGAGATCACCTCCGGGAGCCGGGAACTGTTCTTTAGCGGGCTGGCAGCCGGCTTCGCGATCACGATCACCTTCCTGCTGTACGTCTCACTGACGGCCTCGACCGGAGGGCACCCGATATTGAGCGCGCTACTATATCCGCTCGGGTTCATCTACATCATCATCGGCGGCTATCAGCTGTATACCGAGAACACGCTGCCGCCGGTCGCGCTCACGATCGAGCGCCTCGCAAGCGTCCCGGCGTTGCTTCGCAACTGGGTCGTCGTCCTGGCTGGGAACTTCACGGGCGGTGCCCTTGGGGCAGCGGCGCTGGCATACGGGAGCGTCCTCTCTGACACCGAAGCGCTGGTGGCGTACGACATCGCGAATAAGGGTATCGAGACCGCGCCCGCCGCGCTGTTTACCAAGGCCGCCTTCGCCGGCCTGATCGTCGCCGGCGTCGTCTGGGTCGAGTACGGCGCACGCGATACCATCTCCCGGCTGGTCGTCGTCTATCTCGCCTTTCTGGCGATTCCGCTGGGCGGACTGTTCCACGTCGTCGTCTCGTTCACCGAGATGCTGTATCTGGTGTTCGTCGGCGATCTGGCGATCGCGGTCGGGATGACGGACTTCGTCATTCCGGTGTTGCTCGGCAATACTGCCGGTGGCGTGGTGCTCGTGACGGTGGTCAACTACTTCCAGACGACCGAACACCGACTGGAGTCGGCCCGCTTCGAGGGAGCGAATCGACGACTCTCGCCGAAAGAGTGGGCCTTCGGCGGATTGGTCGGCCGGTCGTACGTCCCGGTGATCGACACGGCAGCGGAACACGCCCGCAAGGACGAGGGGACCTACCGGATCCTCGTCCCGATCTCGAATCCCCGCACTGAACAGCGACTGGTCGAGTTCGCCAGCGCCATCGCCAGCGCGCACGAACGGGCGGTCGTCCACGCCGTGTACGTCGTTCAGACGCCGTCCCGGAGCCGATACGACAGCAACTCCAGACGGGAGCTCGTCGAGGAATCGGATCAGTTGCTCTCGGAGGTCTGTAGCGTCGCCGACGACTACGACGTCGACGTCGAGACCTCGACGGTCGTCTCCCACCGATCGTTCGAGGAACTGTTCACGATCGCCGACCGCGACGAAGCCGACCTCGTCGTGATGGGCTGGGGCGAGGACCGCCTGTGGGACGCCGCTCGCGCCGAACGGCCCATCGGCGAACTCACGAACCGACTCCCGTGTGACTTCCTGATCGTCGACGACCAGGGAATCGACACGTCACGGATCCTGCTCCCGACGATCGGTGGCCCCAACGCCGAGTTGAGCGCGGAAGTCGCGGCCGCGCTGCAGTCGGTCAGAGACACCGAGGTGACGCTCCTGTACGTCGCGGACGGCCCCGAAGACGTCGAAGACGGCGAGCAGTTCCTCGAAAACTGGGCGATCGACCACGGGCTGGAGGACGCCGAGATACTCGTCGACGAGTCCGGCGAAATCGAGGCGACGATCGAACGCGAGGCCAAGGACCACACGATGTTGATCCTCGGAGCCAGCGAGCGTGGTGTGCTCGCGCGTCTGGTCCGCAACACGCTCCATCTGGACATCCTTGATGAGGTCGACGCTTCGGTCGTCATCGCGGAGCGGTCGAACGGACGGAGCCTCTGGCGGCGTCTGTTCGGGCGACGGTAAGCAGCGCCACGGGCGACCGACTACGTTCGTTGCAGGCCCAGATACGCCACGTAGCCGACGAAGACGAGCAGATACGTCACGGCGATCCCCTCGGTCAATAGATTTCGCCCTGCAAGAACGATGAGCGCGATGACGATCGGGCCCGATAGCAGCAGGCCGTCGAGCACCCGGTCGTCGGCGCCCGATTCGAGCACCTGTCCGATCAGCGGGGCGTCCTGGACGTTCATTGGTAGATCCCTCCGCGCTTGAAGATCGCCCGAAGCAACACCAGCACGGGGATGATCTCCAGGCGGCCGATCCACATGTTGAACAGGAACATCACCTTGCCGAGATCGGGCATCGACGGCCCAGTGATCCCCGAAGACAGGCCCACGTTGCCCTGGGTGCTGGCGACCTCGAAGATGACGTTCTCGAGGGTGTACTCGCCCATCGGCAGGACGAGCAACAATACGAACATCGCGATCGTGAGGAACACGACCCAGAGGACGGCGATGATCCCCGCCTCCTCGAACTCCCGTCTGGCCTCGCGCTCGTCCAGTCGACGGCCGTCGATCTCAAGCCGTCGGACCGCCGACGTGGGATAGAATACGTCGGAGACGCGATGCTGAATGCCCTTGATTAGCGTCGCCAGCCGGATGAGCTTGATCCCGCCGACGGTCGACCCTGCGGCCGCGCCGACCACCATCCCGCCGGCGACGGTCAGCTGTGCGGCGGCCGTCCAGTTACCCAGCGCGACGTTCGTCGAGCTGACTGCCGTCTGAAAGCCCGTACAGGACATCGCCGAGACGAACTGGAAGAGTCCGTAACGCAACGCCGTGAACGCCGAGCTGTAGGTGCCGCCGAAGTACACCAGCGCCCAGAGGAACGCCGAGCCGAGGGTGAACCCGCCCAGTACCCACCGCGTCTGGAGGTCGGTGTAGACGTTCTTCAGGTCGCCCCGGAGGATGAGAAAGTGGACCGGGAACGCGATCGAGCCGAGCGTCATGATCGGGAGCAGCGCGAAGTCGATCGCGACGCTGTCGTAGGTCGCGATGGAGTTGTCGGTGATCGAGAACCCGCCGGTCGCCAGCCCGGTCATGCCGTGGTTGATCGCCCCCCAGATCGGCATCCCGACCAGCCACAGCAGCGTGATCGAGACGAACGTGAAGAGGACGAAGATCCACCAGATTGTTCGGACCGTCGAGACGATGGAGGGATGGATCTTTTCCGAGCGCGCCTCGCTCTCGTAGAGCGTCAGCGACCCGCTGCCGGGTCGGGCGAGGATCGCCGTCGTCAGGACGATCACGCCGACGCCGCCGATCCACTCGATGAACGATCGCCACCACTGCAGCGTCCGGGGCAGGACTTCCTCGTTGTCGGTCATGGTCAGCCCCGTCCCGGTGAAGCCGCTCATGCTCTCGAAAAACGCGTTCAGCGGTTCCGTGAACGCCGCGAGCGTCGTGGTCCGGGCCGAGGACGGGACCGAGAGCAGTGCCGGATCGAGTTCGGCAGTCCAGGCGACGAGCAGGAAGGGTAGCGAGCCGAACAGCGCGACCGCGAACCAGCCCGAGGCCGCGACCATCATCCCGTGGAGTTTCCCGGGGTCCTCGGCGTCCGCGAACAGCGTCGTCAGCGCGTACCCGACGCCGAACGGGATCGCCGCTGAGACCGCGAGCGCGGGCACGACGTAGAACTCGCCCCAGACGAGCGCGACGACCGCCGTGACCACGATGAGTCCGGCGAGCGCTTCGAGCATCCGGCCGATGTCACGTCCGAGCGTCGCTTTCGTCCCGTTCATTCCGTGGTGTCCTCGTAATGGCCGAAGATGTCCGTGATCTCCGGATCCGCGCCGACTGCCGAGTAGACAGTCAGCAGATCACCGGCTTCGATGCGAGTGTCCCCACGCGGGGTGATCGGTTTGTCCGATTCTTCGCGTTCGATAGCGACGACGAGAAGGTCGTCGCTGAGATCGCCGGCCGCGGCTTCCTGTAGTGTTTTCCCGACGATCGGTGCGTCATCAGCGACAGTGATCTCGAACACTTCGGCCTCGTCGCTGATCCGCATATAGTCGACGATCGCGGGACGGGCGACGGACCGATAGAGGTGCTCGGCGATGAGTTGCTGGGGGTTCTCCATCGTGTTCACGCCGATCTGACGGAAGAGACTCATATGCTCGGGGTTGTGGACTACCGACAGGATGTTCGGCACGTCGAACTCCTTTGCGAGCAGACAGACCATGACGTTCGTCGCGTCCTGGTCGGTCGTAGAGATGACCGCGTCCGCCCGGTCGGCACCCGCGTCCTCGAGCGTTTCACGCAGCGTCGCGTCCGCGTTCAGAACGAGACAGTCGTATTCGCTGGCGATCAGGTCGGCCTTTTTGTCGTCGCGTTCGATGACGACGACCTCGTTGCCCGATCGAGTCGCAATTTCGATCAGAGGCGTTCCGATGTCGCCAGCGCCGACGACGATGAGGTACATATCGGTTGCTCGTACAGAATGGGTAGAAAAGCTATCGACTCGCAGATGATTTGAGCCGTGTTATCGACTACACGAAGAGACAGCAATCGATCGCCCTAGTCGCAATCGCGGAGCGGTCGAACGGGCGGAGCCTCTGGCGACATCCGGTCGGGCGACAGTAACGCGAACTTGGGTGTCTCGGCGTTTCGTCAACGAGACCGGAACGTATCGATGATTGGCCGATTCACAACGTCTGTGAGTGGTTCCCTCACCGGGACGCTTTTTTCATTGCGGACTGAATCGCCCGGCAACCGAAATGAATCCGCTCCCGGATCCGCTCGAGGACGTCAACCTCACCCGTCGGGACCGACTCATCGTCTATTACGTCGCCGGTCTGGTTGTCCTCGTCGGCACCTACACCCTGCTGTATCATCTCGGTATGACCCACCTCGAAGGGGACGACCACTCGATTTTCCGGTCGTTCCAGACGGTCGTCGAGACGTTCACCACGACCGGGTTCGGCGCGGATGCCCCGTGGGAAACCCCCTGGATGAACCTGTTCGTGGTCATGATCCAGCTGAGCGGTATCGCGCTGGGCTTTTTCACGTTGCGAGTCATCATTATCCCGCTGTTCACGAGCGCAGAAGTCAACCTCGACAACCGGCTGACGCCGAAGCGTGATCACGTCATCATCTGTGAGTACCGTCGCGACTCCGAGGTACTGCTCGAAGAACTCGAGGCGCTCGGGATCGAGTACGTCCTCATCTCCTCGGACGAACAGGAGGCTCGCCGGCTCTCGGACGACGGGTACGCCGCGATCGACGGCTCACCCCAACATGCCGAAACGTTCGAGCGCGCGAGCATCGACAGCGCGCGAGCGGTGATCACCGACGCCGGGAGCGCGACGGTCGATACGATCCTGACCGCCCGGTCCGTCCAGCCCGACGTCGAGATCATTACGCTCACCGACGACAGTTCACTCGCCGACATCTTCGAGAAGACCGGTGCCGACAGCGTTCTCTCGCCACACAGCGTCCTCGGTCATCGACTGGCGGAGAAAGTCGTCTCTACGCTCCGCACTGAGCTGGGCGACGCGGTCGAACTCGGCGAGGACATCGAACTGACGGAGGTATCCATCGAGCGAGGGAGTGCCCTCGACGGCGTGACGATCCGGAACTCGGGCATCCGCGAGGAGACGGGCGCGAACGTCGTCGGTGCCTGGATCGACGGGGAGCTGGAGCTGCCGCCCGATCCGGACGCTGTCATTCGCGAAAACTCCGTGCTGCTCGTCGCCGGCGAACACGAAGCCCTCGAAGAGCTCAGCGAATTCAGCCGATCCGTGACACCGTTCAAGCGTCCGGACCGGGTCGTGCTCGCCGGGAGCGGCGAAGTGGGGGGCGCAGCCGAGCAGGTACTCGAAGACGCTGGTATCGAGACGGTCACAGTCGACTACGACGAGGCGACCGACCCGGACGTCGTCGGTGACGCGGGCGAGCGAGCAGTCCTCGAGAATGCAGGCGTCTCGGATGCGGGGGCGATCCTCGTCTGCGTCCCGGACGACTCTCAAAACTTGCTGGCGGCCGTCCAGGCGCAGGCGATCAATCCCGATATCGAGGTCCTGTTTCGCGCCAACGAGATGGCGACTGTCACGAAGGCCTTCCGGGCGGGTGCGGACTACGTCCTGGCGGTCCCGCAGGTCAGCGCGCGGATGGTCGCACGTGAACTCCGCGGCGAGGACGTGCTTGCACCCGCCAGTCAGATTCGCGTCATTCGTGTTCCGGCGATGCCCTTCGCGGGCGAAACGATCGAAAGCGCCGGCATTTCCGAACGGACCGGTTGTCGGGTCGTCGCGATCGAGAACGACTCCGGAATGACGACCCAGATCGATCCCGGCCGGGAACTCGACGCGGGCGATCGGCTTGTTCTCGTCGGAACCGACAACGCAGTCCAGCAGTTCCTCAAGCAGTTCGACGTGTCGCCGGCGGGAGCGTGAAAATGGGGACCGAGCTCAGCCGAACAGCCGCTCCCACAGCGACCGCTCGTGGGCCTTTTCGGCAAGCAATACTGGCACGTCGATGTCCTCAAGCGCCTCGAAGACCAGCGAACCGGAGACGAGCCGCGAGAGCAGTCCTTCCTCGGTCGCACCGACGACGATCAGCGTCGAGTCCTGCGCATGGCGTTTGAGCGCGTCCTCGAACGACCCCGTCTCGACGACCGCACGGGCGTCTTCGAGGCTGTGGGTTTCAGTCCACGAATCGAGGAACGCCCGCCCGTCGGCTTCGTTGTCGGCGACGTGTAACAGCGTGACTTCCGACCCGGATCGCTCCCCTAGAGCGGCCACGACAGCGGCCGACAGCTCCGACGAGGGACCACCCGCGGTCGGGACGAGAACTCGATCGGGATCGAACCGATCCCCGTCGAACACCAGCACGTCACAGGGGAGGTCGTGAGCGACCTCGTCGATCGTCCGTTCGGCGCGTCCCTCGGCGAGGTGATCGCCGTGCCCCATGATGAGCGTATCGACGTCGTGCTCGCGGGCCGCGTCGAACACCTCGGCGAAGCCACGATGGGAAAGAATCGAGACCGTCTCGACGGGGACGCCGTAGCCGCCGGCGTCTTCACGGGCTTGCGCGAGCAGCTGTTCGGACGAGCGCTCGACGTGTTTCTCGCGTGCGCGAGCGAGCGACGTCTGATCGGGGACGGTCACGACGTGCGTCGCAAGCAGGCGACCGTCCTGTGCGCTGGCCATCGCACATCCCAGTTCCATCAGCGATTTCTCTGTCTGTGGGTTCGAAAGCGCGACCATAATTGTCGGGCCGGCATCCCCGTTGGGAGCGACCGCATCGGCGGCCGAAACGACCGATTCGGGAACGTCGGACTCCTCGGAGCGGACGTGTGTCGAGAGAACGCCCTCTAGCGGCGTCCGTGCCCGGGCGTAGACGAAGTACCACACCACAGCGAAGACGACGAACCCACCGGAGATCAGGATCTCCTTGGGCGCCATGAACGCGACCAGGCCGAGCGAAAGGACGGCGCCCACGACGGGCGTGATGGGATATAATGGCACCCGGAACTGCGGATCGTAGTCGGGGTCGAACTCCCGGAAGACGATCAGCGCGACGTTCATTAGAGCGTAGACGACCAGATGCAGGACAGAGGCGGCCTTCGCCAGCGTCTCGATGTCCCGGCCGAGTGCGGCGATGAAAAAGAGGATCATCCCGCCGGTCAGGACGATCGACCGGTACGGCGTCGCGTAGTCCGGATGGATCTCGTTGAGCCAGTCGGTGACGATTCTGTCCCGGCCCATCGCGAAGTTGATCCGGGCAGACGCCAGGATCGAGGCGTTGGCCGAGGACGCTGTCGCCAGCAGCGCACCGAGAGTCATCGCGGTCGCGGCTGCCGCAGCAACGCCGCCGACGCCCAGCAGACTCTCAGGGAAGACCGTTTCGGCGACCTGTGCGACCGGCGCTTCCTGGCTGAGTTCCGGCCAGGGGACGATCCCGACCATCAGCCCAACGATAATCGCGTAAATCACCGTCACGATCGCGACACTCCCGATGATCGCCCGCGGGAGGTTCTTGCCCGGATTTTTCAGCTCCTCGCCGACGGTCGCGATCTTGGCATACCCCAGGAAGGAGACGAACACGAGCGCAGTCCCGGGAAGGATCTGGCCGTAGCCCATCGGCGCGAGACCCCCCTCACTGACGACGGTCCCCCAGTCGAACGAGAAGATGCCGACCGCGGAAAGCACTGTCAAGATTGCCAGCAGGATCGTGACGATGATCGTCTGGACGTTTCCGGTCTCTTTCGCCCCGATGTAGTTCACGCCGACGAAGAGCCCGCCGGCGATCAGCGCGCCGATCTGGATGTCGTTGAGAAACAGCACACCCGGGATCGGTGCGAGCGTGGTGAGATACTGGCCGAACCCGATCGAGTAGAACGCCGAGGCGAACGCCAGCCCTATCCAGTCGCCCATCCCTGCGATCGAGCCGAAAACCGGGCCGAGCGATCGGTTGACGTAGTAGTAGCCGCCGCCGGCCTTCGGCATCGCCGTCCCAATCTCCGATATCGAGAGGGCGTTGACCATCGCGATGACGCCGCCGACGACGAACGAGGCGACGACGATCGGTCCGGCTTCCTGGGCTGCGACGCCGGGAAGCACAAAGATCCCGGCGCCGATCATCGTGCCAATTCCGATTGTCATTGCGGAAACGAGCCCGAGGTCTTTCGCCAGTTCCGTGTCGGATTCGCTCATTTTGGCCCCTCCATCGGAGAGATAGAGTTCGCTCGCACGACGTTATCCCTCCTCTGTCTCCGGATTCGGAAGGGAGACGACCGGGACTGTCGGCTCGGTCACTAGTTTCGTCGCTGTGTCCCCGGAGAGCAATCGAACGAGGCGACTTCCGCCACGGGCCCGAAACGCGAGTGCCGTCGCGCCGACGTCGTCCGCTGCCGCAAACAGGGTCTCGACGACGTCGGTCCCGTAGTGTATCCGGGCATCGAAGGCCACCTCTGAGGCCAGCCGGCTCTCGACGACCGCCAGAAACTCCGCGGCGTCGGACTGTCGTTTCTCCAGCGGGGCCTTGTCCGGTGCGCCGCCGGCCTTCTCGACGACGTGGACGGCAGTGACGCGCTCCACCTCGTCCAGATACGGTTCCAGCGCGGCACTGCTCGCCAGTGCGTCGTCCTCGCTTGCGACCGGCAGGAGAACGTGGTCGAGTATCACCATCGGTGATCACCGAAGGGCTGCATGGTCCACGTTCAGGCCACCGAACCATAAATTTGCTCATCTACAAGACAGGTCGTCAAATTGAGCCATATATTTTGTCAGAACGTTCTTTTTTCGCCCTTTAGATGACGGGATGGTAGAGAAGAAGTCAGATTAACCGAACAGCCGCTCCCACAGCGATCGGTCACGGGCCTTCTCCGCCAGCAGAACCGAGCAGGCGATGTCGTCAACAACATCCATCACGAGTGAGCCGGAAACGAGCCGCTCGAGCAGGCCGCGTTCGGTCGCGCCGAGAATCACCATCGAACAGCCCCGGGCGGCGTCTTCGATCGCCGTCTCGACGTCACCGGTCGTCGCGATTAACTCGGCGTCATCGAGGTCGTGCTCCTCGGCCCACGATTCGATGAACGCCTCCGCTTCCGACTGGCTGTCGCCGACGTGCAACACCGTCACGTCGGAGTCGTATTCTGCTCCGAGGAGCTTCGCGATCTCGGCGCCCAACTCCGAGTCCGGTCCGCCCGCGGTCGGCAGGAGGATGTGCCCGGGCGTGAACCCGCGATCCTTGAGCACGAGGAAGTCACAGGGAGGATCCTGCGTGACGTCGTCGAGCGTGCTCTCGGCGCGGCCGGGCGAGCCGTGCGAATCCTCGCCCCAGCCCATCACGACCATGTCGGCCTCGTGGTCACGGGCGGCGTCGAAGACCTCCTCGAAGGACTCGTGTGAGAGGATCGTGTGTGTCTCGACGTCCACGCCGAAGGTTTCGGCGTCCGCGCGGGCCTGATCGAGCAACTCCTGGGACTCGGCGTCGATCTCGTCGAGGTGTTCGGCCCCGTACTCCAGCGACGTCTGATCGGGTACTGTCGCGATGTGGACCGCCTCGACGGTCCCGCCGCGGGCCTTCGCGATCGCGCTCGCGAGCGTGATGAGATCGGTCTCGTGTTCGGGGTTGGCCAGCGGCACCATCACCGTGTACTCGCCGCCGTCGGGCTTGACCGTCTCGGCGGCAGAGACTGCCGGGTCGGGAATGCGGTCACGACGCGAGAGGACGTACTCCGAGAGGACTCCCTGCTTGGTCGTCTGGGTGCGCGCGTAGAGAACGTACCAGACGAACCCGAAGACGACGAATCCAACGGCGAGACCGATCTCGATCGGCTTCATGAAGGCGATCAGGCCGAACGATGTGACTGCGCCCAGGATCGGGACGATCGGGTACAGCGGTACGGTGAAGTCGGGATCGTACTCCGGGGTGTCGGCCCGACGCATGACGATCAGAGCGATGTTGAGCAGCCCGTAGACGATCAGGTGCAGGACGCTGCCAGCTTTCGCGAGGACTTTGATGTCCCCGATGAGGATGAATGCGAGGATGAACCCGCCAGTGACCGCGATCGAGCGATACGGTGTGGCGAACCGGTCGTGGATGTCGTTCAGCCACGGGCTTATGAGTTTGTCCCGCCCCATCGCGAAGTTGATCCGCGAGGACGCCAGGATCGACGCGTTTGCCGAGGACGCCGTCGCGAGCAGGCCCGCGAAGGTGAGAAGTCCGACGCCGATCGCTCCGGCGCCGATCGTTCCGAATCCGATTTCAGCGACGTCGAGGACGGGGGTCTCGCTCTGGCCGAGAATGTCCCAGTTGATGACGCCCATCAACACGACCATGATGATGGCGTACATCGTCGTCACGATCGCGACGCTCCCGATGATCGCCAGCGGCAGGTTCCGACCGGGGTTCTTGATCTCCTCGGCGACGGTCGTGATCTTCGCGAACCCGAGGAAGGAGACGAACACCAGCGCCGTCCCGGGGAGAATCGCCGCGGCACCGCCCGTCTCCTCGGGGAAGAACGGCTTGAGCGTCGAGAGGTCGGCCTGCATGAACCCGAGGACCGAGAAGACCGTCAGAATCGCCACCAGCGTGATGACGATAACGTTCTGGAGCCGGCCGGTCTCCTTTGCCCCCACGTAATTGACGACTACGAACGCTGTCCCGGCCAGTAGCGCACCGATCTGGGACTGGCTGATGACCAGTGAGGCGACCTCGACCGTCGGCAGCGGAACGAACGTCGCGAGGTAGTCGCCGAACCCGATCGTGTAGAACGCGCTCGCGAAGGCCAGTCCCATCCAGTTCCCCATCCCGGCGATCGAACCGAACAGCGGCCCGAGTGCGTGATTGACGTAGTAGTAACTGCCGCCGGCTTTCGGCATCGCGGTCCCGAGTTCGGAGGCGGACATCGCAGTGAACATCGAGATGACGCCGCCCGCGATGAACGACAGCGCGACGGCCGGGCCGGCCTCGGCGGCTGCCTCACCGGGCAACACGAAGATGCCCGCCCCGATCATCGTCCCGACGCCGATCGTCAGCGCCGCCAGCGGGCCGAGGTCCTTCGCGAGTTCCTCGTCGCCGCTACTCATCGTCGACCACCTCCTCGGTGTCCCCCTCGCGGTCAACGTCAGGCAGGACGACGACCGGCAGATCCGTTTCCGTGACCAGCGACAGCGCGACGTCGCCGGTCAGCAGCCGAATCCAGCGACTGCCCCCGCGGGGCGTGACGACGATGCTGCTCGCACCGATCTCGTGGGCGGCCTCGAAGATCGCTTCGGCCACGTCCGTGCCGTAGCGGATCTCCGTCTCGATCGGCCGGTCCAGCGCCTCCCGGAGCACGCGGAAGACCTCGATCGCCGCTTCCTCGCGCTGCTGGACGCTCGCCTTGTCGGGCGCACCGCCGGCCTTCTCGACGACGTGGACGGCGACGGTCTCGCCGATGTCGTACCCGTCGATCGCCGCCGCGGTCGCCTCGGCGTCCGCCTGACTGGCGACAGGGAGGAGGACGCGGTCGAGCAACCTATCCATGGCACCCAATCGCGAAACGGGATTGTTCGTGTCGAGACACCAGTCGGACGGCCGTGGCTGGTGGTGATTGTCGCATATTCGGGTTTCTGTAGTGGGGAACCTTAACTCTGGTCAGTCAGTTCCGAGTTCGCCGGTCCGTCACCCACCTGCCGGCCGCGATGGAAATCCACTTACCACAGGGCATCAATACCGCCGGTAATGAGACGAAGGCCGACGACAGCGGGTGATCATTCGTGCGCGTGGTGATCGTCGGTGCGGGCGAGGTCGGATCGAGCGTCGCCGCGAGCCTCGCTGACGACCACGAGGTCGTCGTGATCGACATCGATAGCGACCGCGTTGATGCACTTACCTACTCGCTTGACGTGCTGCCTATCGAAGGCGACGGGGCGTCGCTGGAGACGTTACAAGAAGCCGGCGTCGAGGACGCCGATATGGTGATCGCGTGTACCGACAACGACGAGACGAATATCGTCACCTGCGGAACGGTCCAGACGATTTCGGACGCGTTTACCCTAGCCCGCGTGCGAAACACGACGTACCTCGATACCTGGGAGCGCTCCGAAGGCGCGCTCGGCGTCGACCTGATGGTCGGGACAAACTTGATGGCAGCCCGGAGTATCGCCCGCGTGATCGGGCTCCCCGGCGCCGAAGACGTCGATCGGTTCGCGAACGGACTCGTCCGGATGGCCGAGTTTCGCATCACTGAGGACAGCCCCGTCACCGGGATGTCCGTCGCGGAAGCCGACACGTACGACTCGCTGACGTTCGCGGCGATCATCCGCGAGGACGACGTGATCATCCCGAGCGGGGACACGTGTTTGCTCGATGGCGACGACCTGGTCGTGATCGGCTCGCTCGAGAGCGTCAGCGAATTCGCGCGGTCGCTCACCCCTGGAGTGGACGACATCTCGGACGTGCTGATCGTCGGGGGCAGCGAGATCGCCTTCGAAACGGCCGACATCCTCTGCGACGAAGGTATCATGCCGCGGCTCGTGGAACCCGATGCGGACCGCGCACGCCGACTCGCCGAAGCGTTGCCCGACGCGACAGTGTTCGAGAACGACCCGACGGACCAGGAGTTCCTCAAGCGCGAACATATCGGCGAAGTGGACGTCGCAATCGCAGCGCTGGAGAGCGACGAGAAGAACCTCCTCTCGGCGCTTTTGGCCAAGCGCCTCGGGGCTGACCGGTCGATCGCTGTCGTCGAAGACGGCGATTACTCCGATCTGTTCGAGGCAGTCGGTGTCGATGTCGCCATCAATCCTCGCGAAGCCATCGCCGAGGAGATCACGCGATTCACCCGCGAGCGACACGCCGAGAACGTCGCGCTGATCGAGCACGACCGTGCGGAGGTGCTGGAGGTCGAGGTCGACGAGGAGAGCGTCCTATTCGGTCGGCCGATCCGCGAGTCGGTCAAAGAGCTGCCCGACGGCGTCGTGATCGGGGCGATATCGCGCGCCGGTTCTCTCGTCATCCCTCGTGGAGATACGGTCATCGAAAGCGGCGACCACGTCGTGGTCTTCGCCGCACAGGAGATCGTCGAGGAAACGATGAAAGCGATCTGAGGGCGGCGATCCGGCGGGGATCGACAGCGACCATCGGCCACCTTTCCGATACTTTGATACCCCCGAGAGGTTTTGCTCCCCGTATGTCGTGGCGAGTGGACTGGCAGGCGAGTGTCGGCCTCCTCGGCACCGGCCTCAAGTATCTCGCGGTCACGATGTTTGTGCCGCTGTTCGTCGCAGTCGTCTATATGGAAGATATCTGGGTGTTTGCGCTCTCTATCGTTTTCGTCACGGCGCTCGGATTCGCACTCGAACGGGTCGACCCTGACCCGGACGTTGGGGCCCGGGAAGCGTTGGTGTTCGTGTCGCTGGCCTGGTTCACGGCCGCGCTCGTCGGCACGATCCCGTATCTGCTGGCCGGGTTCGGAACGAGTTCGACGCTTGTTGATCCCGTCAACGCACTGTTCGAGTCGATGAGCGGGTTCACGACGACGGGGGCGACCGTGATGGGCCAGATCAGCCTGGAACAGCACTCCCACGCCCTGCTCATCTGGCGCCAGCTCACCCAGTGGCTCGGCGGGATGGGGATCATCGTCCTGATGATCGCGATCCTCCCCGAGGTGGCCGTCAACGGTGCTCAGCTGATGGCCTCGGAAGCGCCGGGCCCCGAACTCCAGAAACTGACGCCGAAGATCGCCGAGACCGCACGCGTCCTCTGGCTGATCTACTTCGGGTTCACGATCGCGTATATCGTGGTGATGTACGGCCTGCATCTGGCCGGGTTCGCGCCGAATATGAACCTGTACAACGCCGTCGCGCACGGGTTCACGACGCTGCCGACGGGCGGGTTCTCCCCGCAGGCGGAAAGTATCGCGTACTTCTCGGCGGCCGTCCAGTGGGCCGCGATCCCCTTCTTGGTCGTCGCGGGGGTCAACTTCGCGCTGTTCTGGCACGTCCTGAAAGGCGAATTCGACGTGATGCTCGAAAACGCGGAGTTTCGGGCCTATACGGGTGCGATCGCGGTGACGACTGCGGTGCTCTCGCTGTTGCTCGTTCGCGGCGCGGCCCCGCCGCTCGATATCGGCGGCGTCACGGGCGGCGTCACCGAGAACACGTTCCGCCAGGCCGCCTTTCAGATCGCGTCGCTGTTGAACTCCACCGGGTACGCGACCTCGGATTTCGCACAGTGGGACACGCACGCGCAGGTCTTCCTGCTGTTCGTGATGTTTATCGGCGGCTCGGCGGGTTCGACCGGCGGTGGCGTGAAGGTCGTCCGGTGGCTGGTGGTGTTCAAGACGATCCGACGCGAGCTGTACACGACGGCCCACCCTGACGTGGTCAAGCCGGTCCGGCTCAGTGGCAGTGTCGTCGACGAGGACGCGGTCCGCGGTATCGCGGCCTTTACCTTGCTTTACATCCTGTTGTTCGGGTTCTCGGCAGTGTTCATCTCACTCGATACGGCCCGGATCGGGATCGAACTCTCGACGCTGGAGGCGGTCAGCGCCTCCCTGGCGACGATCGGGAACATCGGCCCGGGCTTCGGTCGGCTGGGGCCGTTCGGGAACTACCTGTTCTTCTCGGACGCCTCGAAACTGCTGATGGTCTTTCTGATGTGGGTCGGTCGTCTGGAGATCGTTCCGGTGCTCGCGGTGTTCATCTCCGCGCTCGACGGCGATTGAGTCGCTCTTTTCGCGCTCGATAGCGACTGAATCACTCGGGACCGTCGCGATAGGTTGTCCGATCGCTGTCCCGATTACCAGGGTTCGCCGCTGGCGAGGTCAACGTCGTGATCACGCTTCGAGGACGGGCAGATGTCCGCCAGAATACAGTCAGTGCAGTCGGGATTGCGTGCGGTGCAGACCGCTCGGCCGTGATCGATGAACAGGTGGGTGAACGCCTGCCACTCCTCTCGGGGCACCAGCGACGTGAGATCGTCCTCGATCGCTTCCGGCCGCTCGCGTTCGGTTAGCCCGAGTCGCCTGGTGAGTCGCTGGACGTGCGTGTCCACGACAATTCCCTCGACGACATCGTGGCCGTGCTGGAGGACGACGTTCGCGGTCTTGCGGCCGACGCCCGGCAAGTCGGTCAGCTCGGACATCGTATCCGGGACCTCGCCGTCGTGTTCCGCAGACAGTCGCTCGCCGATCCCCTTGAGATAGCCGCCCTTGTTGTTGTGAAACGTGACGCCGTAGATGTCCTCGGCGAGCTCGTCCTCGCTGGCTGCGGCGTAGTCCGCGGCGCTCTCGTATTTCTCGAACAGTTCCTCGGTGACCTCGTTGACGCGTTCGTCGGTGCACTGTGCCGAGAGGACGACCGCGACGAGCAGTTCGAGGCGATCGGAGAAGTTCAGCGAGATCGTCGAGTCGGGGTACTCCTCGTGGAGTCGATCGATCACTTCCGCGGCCTGTGCCTCGCGAGAATCGAGTGGGTCGCCCATAGTCGAGCCTCGGGCCGCTGCGGTTTGAGCGGTTCGAAAGCGGCTACGTGCTGTCGGCCGGTCGCCGGCCGAACGGCAGCAGATACAGCGGCTCGAACGCTGGTTCCAGCGCCAGCGCCTCCGAAAGCGCTTCGTCGTCGAACGCACCCACCGGACAGCTCCCCAGTCCGCGTGCCTCACAGACCAGGTGCAGGTTCTGTGCAGCGTGGCCGGCCTCCATGTGGACGTAGCGCTCGCCGTGCTCGGGATATTTGCCAGTCGTGCGGTCGTATTCCGCTGACAGCGCGACGACAGCAGGTGCACCGGCGACGACCGGCTGATCGAGTGCGGCCGCCGTAAGTTCGTCGCGGATCTCCCTCTCTACGCGACGCTTGAGCGCGTGCCGATCCGGATCGTAGCGGTAGCAGCCCGGTTCGAGATCCGTACAGCCGCCGTCCGCGATTTCGAGATCGGCTACCAGCGGATAGGTCGCTCCCGCGCTCGGGACGGCTCGCATGTCGATGCCGTCCCGTTCGTGTGTGACGCCCTGCAGCGCCCACAGCAACTGCGCGACAGTATCGAGCGTGACCGGCTCGTCGGCGAACGACCGCCGGCTCGCACGCGTCGCGATCGCCGCTTCGACGCTCGATATGTCCGTCGACGGTTCGGGGAGTTCGATCGTGCCCATATCCGGGACATCGCTGCCGAAGGCAAAAAGAGCCGGTCACATCAGGCATCGGTCGACTCGGCCACTGCCGACTGCAGCTCGTCGAGTGGCGCCTGCTCGTCGCCACCGGATTCCCACGCGAAACGGATCACACACTCCGAATCTGCGACTACGAGCGCCCGTCTCGCACCGTCAGTCGAACCGACGCCGTACAGATCGGCGACGTAGCCGCCGCGGTCCTGAACCACCGGAAACGGCAGTCCCTCGGCGAGTTCGGTCATCGCGTCGGGATCGCTCCCGATGCCGAAGACGCTGACGCGATCGACTAGACGTGCCCAGTCGACGCTCGCGAGCGATTCGAGCAGCGGCCGCCCGACGGACGGATCGTCGGGAACAAAAGCCAGTACGACCGGGCCGGCGTCCGCCGCGGCCGAGAGCATGTACTCCGCGCCCGGGTCGTTTGCCGCTGGCAGGTAGAAGTCCGGCGCCGGATCGCCTGCGTCGAGCATAGCTGTCGGTTGCTTGGCGTCGAACAAAGCGATTGGGTCTCGACCGTGTTACAGTGTCACAGTATCGGGGAACGCTGAAGGGGGCCGCCGCCGACTGTCGAGGCATGCCTGGTCCCGTGTTCCTCCGCGGCGAGGACGTGACGCTACACCCCCAGGGCGAAGACGACGTAGAGTTCCTCCAGCGGCTCATCAACCACCCCGACGTGTGGCCGTCGCTGGCGAACGCCGAGCCGCTGAGCGAGGCCGAAGAGCGCGAGTGGCTCGAAGACACCGACAGCGACAGCGTCGACCTGCTCGTCTGCGCGGACGGCGAGCCCGTCGGGACGATCGGTCTGAGTGGGTTCAACGAGACGTGGGGCGTGGCCGAACTGGGCTACATGATCGATCCCGCATCTCAGGGCAACGGCTACGCGACCGACGCCGCCCGCCGGCTAGTCCGCTACGCGTTCGAGGACCGCCGTCTCCACAAGGTCATCGCGAACGTCTACGAGAGCAACCCCGCCTCCCAACACGTTCTCGAAGCGGTCGGATTTCAGCAGGAAGGTGTCCTCCGCGAGCAGGCGTACGTTCGCGGCGAGCGTGTCGATGTCATCCGGTACGGGCTGTTGGCGTCCGAGTGCGATAACTCGTGACGAACTGCTCCCGTCCCCGATCGAAGCGGATCCGTGTCCGCACTACCGCTGCGATTCGACGGCCGCGGCGATGACGTCCGTGGCGGGCTTTACGGCCGCACCGCTCTCGACTTGCAGGACAGCGGTCCCGTCCTCGCGGCGCGCCGGCACGCCCGCCTTGCCGGCCGCTTTGACGACGGCTTCGACACCGACCGAGAGCGTTACTCGCGCGTACTCGGGAAACAGCGCGACGGTCCCGACGTTCGTCCCGCCGATGGCGATTCCGTACGCTGGCGTCCCGTCGTTACTGGGTGTCGCGTCACGGTCGGCGTCGATAACGCTGACCGGCGCCAGCGCCCCGGTCTCGCGGGCCGATAGCTCCGAGGACAGCAGCTCGGCGATGCGTTTGCCGTCGGTGATTCGCTCTTCGACCATCAGAGTTCCTCCCGGGCCCGCTGGACGTGCTCGTCGATCGTGAGTCCCTGACGGCGGGCGTAGACGACCGCGGCCGCCTCCAGGGTCACGCCGAGTTCGGTCTGCAGCCCGTTGATCGAGGCGACGGCGTCCTGCTTGTCGGTGCCGGTCTCGACGACAGCGTCGAGAATCCGCTCGAAGGTCGTCCGCTGGCGCAGTATCGACTCCTCGGGCGTGAAGTCCTCCGGGACCGTCGTCGATCCGGCATCGAACGTCGCGACGAGCTGGTCGTCGTCGGATTCGAGTAGCCCCTCGCTGGTCGCGACGTCGATCAGTCGCTTTGCCTGGTCCGGCGAGAACCAGTCCCGATCCAGCGACAGCGCGACGACGAAGTCACTGCGGCCGAGCCGATCCGTTCCGTTCTGGGCGAACGGCGCGGCGACGGCTGTCCGAAGACTCATTGCGTGACAGTGATGGCCCTGCCGTCTAAACAGTACCGTTTCCGCGAGTCGAGAGGTTCAAGTATCCGCTGGTGCTTCGATCAGGTATGAAATTCCAGGGACGTTCGACACGCAAGCGAACCGGTGGCCGCCGCCGCCACGCTCGAAACAAGCGCAAGTACGAACTCGGCGACGAGCCGACCGAGACCGAACTCGACGAACCGTCGCTGAAGACGATCGACGCCCGCGGCAACACGACGAAGGTCCGCGCGCTCAGCACGAACGTCGCCAGCGTCGCCGACGGTGACGAGGTCTCCGAGGCCGAGATCGAAAACGTCGTCGAGAACCCCGCGAACCCCAACTACATCCGTCGAAACATCATCACGAAGGGCGCGGTCATCGAGACCAGCGAAGGCGAAGCCCGCGTCACCTCCCGCCCCGGTCAGGACGGGCAGGTCAACGCTGTTCTGGTCGAGTAACGCGACTTGTGCGTTTGCGGACAATCACAGTTCCCTAGCTCGGCCGCGGTGCGGCTTTCTGTAGCGCACTCTCGGCGATGTTACTGCCGTAGTCGGCAGTTCGGGTCAGCGAGTCGACGACGAGGCCGAGTCGCTGTGCCCGCTGTGGGTCGTCGAGCTGCCGTATCTCGTTGTCGACCTCGCGCGCGTGAGCGTCGATGTCCCGGATCATCGCGCGCGCCTCGTTGGCCATCCGGGTCGCCTCGTCGGAGTCGTCCTCGAACAGCGCGTCCATCGCGAGTTCGGGCACGCTGACGGCCGCGTCCCGGAGTCCGCTGAGTGTCTCCCCCTCGTCTTCGTTGCTGCCCTCGATTTCGAGGGCGATCTGGGCGATCTTCGCGGCGTGATCGGCGATCCGTTCCAGCTGTCGAGCCGCGGACTGATAGTCGAAGACTGTCTCCCGGGGAAAGCCGATGTCCCTGGCAGCAGTCGGATCCCGGAGGACCGTCCGGAACACGCGCGAGACCATATACCAGAGCCGGTCGACGTCGTCGTCGCGCTGGATGACGTCCTCCGCGAGGTCGTCGTCGTCTTCGATCAGTGCGTCGACCGCGTCCGACAGCATCGTCAGCGACACCAGCCGCATCCGCGTGATCGCGTTGTTGACCGACAGCTCCGAGGAGTCGAGCAGGTCCTGTAACACCACGTCCTCGCTGGTCTCCTCGATCACTTCCAGGCCGACGAGCCCCTGGGTGGCCTCCCGGATGACACGGCGCTGGGCGGCCGTGATCCGGTTGGCTTCGAGCGTGATGATGTCGAACCCGCTGACGTACATCGTCATCACCGCACGCGTGAGTTCGTGATCGGACTCAAGACCCGTGATGTCGAGCCTGCCCTCCGTGCGGTCGGTCTCGTCTTTCGGCGAGAGCAACAGCAGGTCCTCTTCGGAGTGGAACTCGACGATCGAGCCCGCGCTGACCTCGTTGTCGGTCGCCCATTCCTTCGGGAGCGAAACGGTGTACGTCGAGCCGCCCGTCACCTGGACTTTCCGCGTCTCCATACCCTAGCTGGAGGGACACATGGACTAATAGATTATGGAATTTCTATGTAGTAAGTGGCCCTATTATATATGTACTGTTCGGGAGACCTCGATTCGACGTCCTTGTGGAATATTCACTAACGTAGTGCTATGGGGCGCTACGGAGTATACACTGGGAACGAGCGGCAACGAAGCCGAGCTAAAACGTCAGAATGAACCACCTTCCTGGAGGTTTCACCGGGCCTGTCCCATAGCGAACTGTAGCGATACCGGGGATGGTGTTTGTCAAAGTTCACCACCCTGAGGGTACTATATATAATCGACGTATCTATATTGCTCATAGCAGGGTATTTCCCCGTTTCGGGGCTGGGTTCAGGTGATGTCAGGTCATCACTCCGTGTCGCGACGCAAGTTCCTCGTCGGTTCAGGCACCGCGGGCGCAATCGCACTGGCTGGCTGTTCGATGGGGCAAGGCCAGGAAGGATCGGGGACATCGGCACTGACCGCGGACGGGTCTTCGACGGTGTACCCGATCACGAACGACGCCTCGGGGCTGTGGAACGGAAACCCGCCGGCCGACGACCAGGAGTACTGGGGTCCGAGCCAGTACGGTATCGAGACGGATATGAACCTCGCGGACTACTGGGCTGACAAGTACGGCTTCGAGCCGACCGAACAGCGCAGCGTCCCGCCGTTCCAGGTGCAGGTCGCGCTGAGCCACTCCGGGACTGGTGTGGAAGCGGTCATCAACGATCGCGTCGACATCGGCGACGCCAGCTCGACAGCCGAGTCCATCCTCGGCAGTGACGACGAGGAGTTGGAGAACATTGTCGATCACGTCGTCGGCGTCGACGGCCAGCCGATCGTCGTGAGCCGCGAGATCGCCGACGCAGGTGTCGAGCAGATCACCGGCGACGAGCTCCGTGCGATCTACAAGGGCGAAATCACCAACTGGAGCGCGGTCGGAGGCCCGGACAAGGAGATTTACGCGATCGGTCGCTCGGAAGACTCCGGCACCGACACCGCGTTCCGGTCGAACCTCTACGGCGACCCGGACGCGCCGATCAGTCCCGACACCCGCAAGGGACAAAACCAGCAGGTCAAGACCCTCGTCGAGCAGAACGACAACGCGATCGCGTACATCGCGCTGGCGTTCGTCGAACCCGACGGCCCCACGCCGCCGATCGACCTCGAACTCGACGGGACGGTCTACAGCTACGGAGACAACCTCGGCGCGGAGGGGTATCCGCTGAGTCGGGACCTCCACGCCTACACCTACGACGGGACCTCCGAGAAGGAAGCCGCGTTCATCAATATGCTGCTCTCGGAGTTCGGCCAGACCAACTTCGTCGAGCCGAACAACTACTTCAAGATTCCGCCGGAACGGCGCGAGGCCGAACGCGAAAAGCTCCCCGACCAGGCATAGTCTAGCGACTTGCGTCCAGTTTCCCGCCCGTTCAATTCCAATGTTCGACAACCGTACGACGAATCCGCTGTCGGCCGTGACCCAGTGGGGACACGCACGTGTCGCCTCGCTTCGGCGGTCGATCGACGAACTCGACCGTCTCAGCCTCCTGCTGGCCGTCGGCCAGATCACACTGGTCGTCTGCAGTTTCGCTGGCTTCCTGCTGCAGTCGCTGTGGACGCCACTTTTCGTCGTCCTCTTTCTGGCCGTGTCGGGGCTCGGCTGGGTCTATCGGCAGGCACTGACAGCGAAGGTGGTAACGTTTCTGATGACCGTCTCGGCACTGGTAACGCTCGGGCTGATCGCCGTATTCCTCGTGCTGGAGTCGATTCCGGCGTTCCGGACGGCGGGGCTCGAGTTGATCAACCCATTCGGCGAGAACGTCTGGTCGTCCAGCCAGGGCAGTTACTCGCTGATCCCGATGCTGTGGGGGACGATCCTGACGACGATCGTCGCGATCGCCGTGGCCGGCCCGCTGGGAATCGCTGGAGCGCTGTTCATCAGCGAGATCGCGCCCGGCTGGCTGCGGGATATCGTCAAGCCGGCCGTCGAGATCCTGGCCGGCATCCCCTCGATCGTCTACGGATTCGTCGGGTTCACGATCGTCAACCCCTACGTCACCGATCGGCTGTCCGTCTCGCCCGGTGCGATGTTCGCGATCGGCGTCGTCATCGGGTTCATGGCGCTCCCGACGGTCGTCTCGGTCGCTGAAGACGCGCTGGCGGCCGTCCCGAACGCGATGAAAGACGGCTCTCTCGCGGTCGGGGCGACGGACTGGCAGACGATCGGTAGCGTCACACTCCCGGCCGCGTTCTCGGGCGTCTCGGCGGCAGTCCTGCTCGGGATCGGCCGTGCGATGGGCGAGACGATGGCCGCGACGGTGATGATCTCACACAGCCGTCGACTTCCCGAACCGACAGGGTACAACGTCTTTGACAGCACGGAGACGCTGACGACCTTTATCGCCAGCAGCTACGGCCACGTCACGCCAGGCGGGACGTTCTGGAGCGCGCTGTTCGCGGCCGGCGTCCTGCTGATGGTGATCGTCACCGGTCTCGGGATCGTCTCTCAACTCGTCGAGATGCGGATGCGACGGACGCTCGGAGGGAACCAATGAGCGACGCCTACAGCCGTCCACTCGTTCGGACGGGGACCTCGAGCTACGAGCGGGCCGCAGTACTCACGATCGCGCTCGCGTTCGCGCTGTTCGGCGGCGCAGTCGGGACGTTCTTCGGCTGGGTGCCGACGACCGAGACTGTCGGTGGCGTCGCCGGGTTGACCTTCTTCGGGGCTGCCAGCGGTGCTCTCGGCGCAGCGATCGTCGGTCTGGGGATCGCATCCAACCGGGCGAACGTCGGAACACAGCCCGGCGCGAGCACCGGCGTCACCGCCAGCACCGTTCTCGCAGTCGTGTGGCTGCTGACGGCGAGAGCGCTTCTCGGGACGGTGATCGACGCCGGCGCGCTGGCGTGGGCCCTCGCAGTCGGTATCGGTGCAGGTGTCTGGTACGCGACGGTCACCGCGCGCGAGGATCTCGGGTCGACGCTGCCGGTCGGCGGGTTCCTCGTGGTGATCGGTGCGATCATCATATCGGGGCTCGTCGGACCCGGCTGGCAGTGGGAGTCGACGGCTTTCGCGGTGACCGTCTCAGCCAGAACTGTGGTCCCGCTGGTGACGATGGGCGGCGGACTGCTGGCGATCTGGACGGCCGGCAAGGCCTACGGTGGATTCGGTGCGACCGGCCGCCAGCACGGCGCGTTTCTGCTGCTCTCGCTCGTCGTCGTGCTCGTCATCGGCGTGCTGGCGTTCCTGCTGCTGTACGTCGCCGAGCGCGGGATCGGCACGGTCGTCGAAAACCTCTCGGTCAGCGCCGGGACGCTCGCGGTCGTCGGTACGGCCGCACTGATCGAGTTTACTGCGCAGGCCCGACGCGGATTCGGCGCCAGCTCCGGCCCGCGGATCGTTGCCACCTACGTACGCGCCGGGCTCGCCGGCCTGTTCGCGGTCGGCATGCTCGGTCTCGGCTACGCCGTCCTTACCGGGACGCCCCTCTCGACGGCGACCACGACGATTGAGCCGACGCTGACTGCCGGGGCCGTGCCGGCGGTGCTGGTCGCCGGCTGGGGGTTGCTGGTACTCCGCGCTCGCTCCCCGTCCTGGCACCCTGCCGGGGACGCCCAGCAAACGCTCCGACGAATTACGATCACTCTCGTGGGACTATCGCTTGCCGCTGTTGGCCTGCAGGCGGTCGCCGGCCCGCTTGTCGTCGCCGGGATCGCGCCGGTCGCGTGGCTGGCGCTGCTCGTGGCCGGTATCGGTCTGCTCGGGGTCGTTGGCCGTTCCCTGTCCGAACGGTCCGATGGTAGCGGCCAAGCGTGGCTGGCGCCCGCTAGTTACAGCGGGCGGCTGTTCCTGTGGGGTATCATCGCTGCAGGTCTCCACGCGCTCGTGACGGGCAGGGCCGTCGGTACGCACACCGTCGGCATCGTCGATCGCGGCACGATCGTCTGGCCGTTCGTGACCAACCCCACCCAGGGGCTCGGCATCCAGACTGGTGTCTACCCGGCGCTGGTCGGGACGATCTGGATCGTCCTCGGGGCGGTCGTCTTCGCCGTCCCCATCGCCGTCGGCGCGGCCGTCTTCCTGACCGAATACGCCGAGGACAGCGCCTTCACCGGCGCGGTCGATATCGCGACGAACGGCCTCTGGAGTACCCCGAGTATCGTCTTCGGCCTCTTCGGGCTGGCGTTTATCGTGCCCCGGTTCGGCAACAGCGGCTCGATTCTGGCGTCCCAACTTGTGCTCGGATTCATGCTGTTGCCGCTGGTGTTGATCACCAGCCGTGAGGCGATGCAGAGCGTCCCCGACGAGTACCGCGACGCTAGCGCCGCCCTGGGCGTGAGCCGCTGGCAGACGATCCGATCCGTCGTGATTCCCGCGTCGATGCCCGGCATCATCACCGGCGTCATCCTGGGGGTCGGCCGGATCGCCGGGGAGACGGCACCCCTGCTGCTGGTGCTCAACGGCCCCGTCGCGCCGACGCGGGCGCCGAGTGTCCTCTCGAGTTTCCGGGTCGGCGTGTCGATGCAGCCGCCGTTCGTTCACGTCTCGAACCCGGCGCTGCTGGAATCGGCCAGTGCGTTGCCCTATCAACTGTACGCGATCATCACGGCCGGCGTGCTCGACGACCTGGCTTTCGGCTGGGGGACGGCGTTCGTACTCCTCGGCGTCGTCCTCGCGTTTTTCGCCGTGGCCGTCGCTTCACGGCGTTACTTCAGGAGGAAATTACACCATGACTGAGACACCCCTCAGGACCGCTACAGCGAGATGTATATATACCTATATAGAGAACATAGTGATCATAGTAGAGTATTTAGTCGGTGTCAGGGATAGAAAATGGTGATGTGGGACACCTCTGTAAACCGACGCGCCTTCCTGGCGGGGTCTGCCGGCGTCGCAGCATCGTTCGCGAGCGGTTGCATCACGATGAGTGCGACACCGCCGGGACAGAACGACCAGCAGGGAGTCGGCCAATCGGATAGCATTCTGAAGACGGGCGGGTCGTCGACAGTGTATCCCATCGTAAAACTGGCATCGTCACACTGGAACGGGAACTATCCGACGTCGGATCTCGAGTACTGGGGACCGACCCAGTACGGCATCACGACCGACAAGCGCCTCGCGAACTACTGGGCGAGCCGCTATGGATTCGAGGCGGGCGAGAACAGAACGCCGCCGTTCAACGTCTCTGTCAGCCTGAGCCACTCCGGGACGGGCCTGGAGAACTTGCAGGCGGGTCGCGTGTCGATCGGGAACGCGAGTGCGTCCGTCTCCGCGGAGTTCCCGGAGATGTCGCAGGAGGAACTCGATAAGTTCGAAGACCACGTCGTCGGCGTCGACGCGCAGCCGATCGTCGTGAGCAAGGAGATCTACCAGTCGGGCGTCACTCGAATAACCGCCGAACAGCTGAAGGCGATCTACAGCGGCGAGATCGACGACTGGTCACAGATCGACGGATACAACGGCGAGAGCAAGTCGATCCAGGCGATCGGTCGGACGCCCGGCTCCGGGACTGACACCTCGTTCCGGAAGAATCTCTACGGGGATCCGGACACCCCGATCCCGGGAGCCGACCAGCGGAAAGGACAGAATCAGCAGGTCAAAAACATCATTTCCAACTCCGACAACGCGATCGGATACATGGCGCTGGGCTTCGTCGACGACTCGATCGAGACGCTTACGCTCGTGTTCGACGGCACGGAGTTCGTCCCGGGCGAGAACCTCTCCGACGCCGACTATCCGCTCTCTCGCGACCTCCACTGCTACACCTACGACGGAACGTCCAAGATGGAAGCCGCGTTCCTCAGCATGATACTCAGCGACTTCGGTCAGGAGAAGTTCGTCAAGGCGTCGAACTACTCGGTGCTGACTGACGAACGACAGCAGAACCAGCTGGACGCGCTCCCCGATACAGAACAATGACATCGCCCGGGTATTTCGACTCGATCGAGGCGGGCGTGCGAACTAGCGGCATAGCTGGAGGTCTCATCCTGCTGGCCTTCGTTTCGGTGTTCGCGCTCCCACAGGCGACGGTCTATCTGCTCGGTGGCTTTGTCGTTACAGTGGTCTACGGGTGGTTCACGGACCGCGAGCGGACGGCGAAGTTCCTGTTTCTCCTGATGACTGTTTCCACGGTCCTCATCCTGGGACTGATCACGATCTATCTGATCGTCGAATCGATACCTGCCTTCAGCGCGGTCGGATTCGACCTCTTCTTCCAGACGCAGTGGACCTCCAGCGAGGGGATATACACGCTCGTTCCGATGATCTGGGGGACGTTCGTCACGACGATCATCGCGATGTGCGTGGCCGGTCCGCTGGGCCTCGCTGGCGCGATATTCCTCAGCGAAATCGCGCCGGGCTGGGCGCGTGAGATCACCAAGCCGGCGATCGAGGTCATGGCCGGAATCCCGTCGATCGTCTACGGCTTTCTCGGATACATCGTCTTCAGCAAGTTCCTCACGCGTGAAGCGGCCCTCCAGTTACCGCAACTGGGAAGCCTCTTCGCCGTCGGGATCGTCATCGGACTGATGGCGCTGCCGACGGTCGTCTCGGTCGCTGAAGACGCGCTGGCGGCTGTTCCCGACGCGATGCGAGACGGGTCGCACGCGCTGGGGGTGACCGACTGGCAGACGACGAACTCAGTCACGATCCCCGCAGCGTTTTCCGGCGTCTCCGCGGCCGTCTTGCTCGGCGTCGGACGCGTCGTCGGTGAAACGATGGCAGCAACGGTGATCCTCGCGAACGTGACGCGTCTTCCGGATCCCCTCACCGACGTCTTCGGGAACACGATCACGCTCACCAGTCTCATCGCGAATCAGCACGGGACCGCGAGCGGCCGCCAGCTATCGGTGTTGTTCGCGGCCGGCGTCGTCCTGTTCATTACCGTCCTTTCGCTGAGTATCGGATCCCAGTATATCGAGACACGCATGCAACGGAAACTCGGAGGGAAACAATGAGCACGGACATCCGAACGACCACGCTCGTCGAGTCCGGGTCGTCGACGAGAGAGATACTCGGGGGTTCGGTCGCCGCACTGGCGGTGTTGACTGTCGTCGCCGGGTTCCTCAGTGCGGCGATGATCGTCCCGGCCACGTCGACGATCGTCGGCGTCGAGGTCGGCACACTCATCGCCGGTCTGTTGGTCGTATCCGGCTTTGGGCTCCTCGCGGCCGGTGTCGCGTCAGTCCAGGGCGTCATCGAGGCGGACCCGACGTACACCCCCGGCATCCCGACGGCCGTCACCTACGGCCTCGTGTGGGCTGTTGCGGGCGCGGTCGTCTCGATCGTCGTGTTCGACCTGGGCGCACTCTGGCCGGTAGTCGCACTCCTCGTCGCCGCCGCCGTCGGGATCGGGACGGTACTCGTCCGTGAGGATCTCGGCGTGACTGTGCCAGCAGGGGCGTTCCTGCTGGCCGCTGGCGGGAGCGTTCTCGCCGGAGTACTCACGCCTGGCGCCCAGTGGAAGCCCCCCGCACTGTCAGCGACGTTCACGGGAACCGTCGCCATTCCGCTCATCGCCATCGCCGGCGGGTTACTCGCCGTCTGGGCGGGTGCCAGGGTCCACGGCGGCTTCGGTGCCCGCGGCAGACAGAACGGTGCACACGCGCTGATCGGTGCCAACGCCATCGCGATGATCTCGTTGCTCGTGTTAATCGTCACGTTCATCGCGATCAAGGGGTTCGGACCGATGACGGAGGGGATCAGGTACGGGTTCTATCCCGGGTTCTATCACTGGTTCCACTTCCACGTTCCCATCGTCGATACGTACGTCATCGTCAGCGGCCCCGAGATCTGGTTCTACTGGCCGTTCGTCATGGAACCGTTCCACCAGCTGGGCACGCTGCAAAGCGGCGTGCTGCCGGCGATCGTCGGCACGTTCTGGCTCGTGCTCGGCGCGGTGCTGTTCGCGGTTCCGCTCGGTATCGGTGCGGCGGTGTTCCTCACGGAGTACGCCGAACAGGGCCGGTTCACGCAGCTCGTCGAGGTCTCGACGAACGGCCTCTGGAGCACGCCGAGCATCGTCTACGGGCTGTTCGGTCTCGCGTTTCTCGTCCCCCGCATCGGTAACGGCCGCTCGATCGTCGCCGGCCAGCTGGTACTCGGGTTCATGCTCCTGCCGCTGGTCGTCATCACCAGCCGGGAGTCGCTGCAGAGCGTTCCCGACGAGTACCGTGACGCCAGTGCCGCTCTCGGCGTCGGCAAGTGGCAGACGATTCGGAGCGTCGTCGTCCCCGCTGCGATGCCGGGCGTTATCACCGGTGTCATTCTCGGCGTCGGGCGCATCGCCGGCGAAACGGCACCGATCCTGCTCGTCACGTCGAGCGACCCGTTCGAGGATACCGTGCCGAACGTCCTCGGGTCGTTCGAGCTCACGCTGTCGCCCCCGTTCGTGGCAAACGAAGCGCTGATGGAGGCGTCGAGCGCGCTCCCATACCAGCTATACGGCCTCATTTCGGCCGGCCTCGGCGATAATCTCGACTTCGCCTGGGGGACCGCACTGGTGCTCCTGATCGTCGTTCTGGGCTTCTACGCGATCGGCATCGCCTCGCGAGTGTACTTCCGGCGGAAACTCAACCAATGAGCGACTCACAGACCACACACGAATCAGACAGTATCGGCGTCGAAACGACCGCGACCAGTACGACGACCGCTGGCGAGACCGACGAGCGAATCGAAGACGACTGGATCGACTATCGGTTCGAGGGAACGCCGAAACTCTCCGTGCAGGACCTCGACGTCTACTACGGGGACGAACACGCGCTGCAGGACATCTCGATGGACATCCCCGAGCAGAGCGTCACGGCCCTGATCGGTCCGTCCGGCTGTGGCAAGTCGACGTTCCTGCGAAGCCTCAACCGGATGAACGACCGCATCAAGAGCGCCCGGGTCGAGGGGACCGTCGAGCTCGACGGGGCGGACATCTACCAGGAGGGGACAAACCTGGTCGAGCTGCGCAAGCGCGTCGGGATGGTCTTCCAGTCACCGAACCCCTTCCCGAAATCGATCAGGGACAACGTCTCCTACGGGCCGCGGAAACACGGCGAGATCAATACGGGGTTGCTCGCCCGTCTGCTGGGTCAGGACGACACCGACGAAGAAGAGGCGCTCGTCGAACGGTCGCTCAAACAGGCCGCGCTCTGGGACGAGGTCAACGAACGACTGGGAGACAACGCTCTCGGGCTCTCCGGCGGCCAGCAACAGCGCCTCTGTATCGCTCGCGCGCTCGCGACCGATCCCGAGGTCATCCTCATGGACGAACCGGCGAGCGCGCTGGATCCCATCGCGACCTCGAAGATCGAAGACCTCATCGAGGAACTCGCCGAGGAGTACACCGTCGTCGTCGTCACCCACAACATGCAGCAGGCGGCCCGGATATCCGACCAGACAGCCGTCTTCCTCACCGGCGGGGAACTCGTCGAATACGACGACACCGACAAGATCTTCGAGAACCCCGAGAGTCAGCGCGTCGAGGATTACATCACCGGCAAATTCGGATGACTCTGCCCGGCACGAACGAGCGTCGAGAGTAACACTGACGTATCTGACCACACCACACAGAACATACACCAATGCCACGCGAATCATACCAGGAGAAGCTCAACGCCCTGCGTGAGGACGTCCTCTACATGAGCGAGCTCGTCCTCGATCGCGTTCGACAGGGCCTGGAATCGCTCCAGCAGCGGGACGAACAGCTCGCACAGGAGATCATCGACGGCGACGACGAGATCAACCAGCTCTACCTCGATCTCGAACAGCGATGCGTCGACTTGCTCGCCCTCCAGCAGCCCGTTGCCAGCGATCTGCGGTTCATCGCCGCCTCGTTCAAGATCATCACCGATCTCGAACGGATCGGCGACCTGGCCACGAATCTCGGAGAGTACACGCTCGATGCCGGCCGAGAACGGTACCCGGAGGTCGACATCCAGGCGATCGGTAACGCGGTCGTCACGATGGTCGAAGACGCCATGGGGGCCTACGCCGACAAGGAGATCGACGCCTGTTTCGACATCGCCGAACGCGACGACGAAGTCGACGATCAGTGTTCGAACGCATCCGATGCCGTCGTTCGCGACCTCATCGAACGCGAAGTCGACGCCGGTGCCGACGAAAGTGAGATCGAACGCCTCATGGCTGACGTCTCGCGACTGCTGTTGACCATCCGCGACCTCGAACGGATCGGCGATCACGCGGTCAACATCGCCGCTCGGACGCTGTACATGGTCGAAAACGACGACGAACTCATCTACTGAAGCCACTTTTCACTTCGTCGAGTGCCCTCGCGTCCCTTCGGCGGTCTGCGGGCACCACTCCGCGAAAACGTTGTGATCCAAACAGGCCGGGACGCTCCCGATGGTCGCGCCCGGTGAAACGGTACTCATCGCGGCCTCGCCGCTCGATTGGCGGGGTCGCTTGCGACCTCGCTCCCGGTCGCGCCGTATGCTCCACCTCTCTGCTATGCCTTCTCCAGCACCGCCACGTACTGCCCGTTCTCGCCCTGATACGTCTCTGTCCGTGTCCACACTGTCTCGGCTAGCACGTCGTCCATCTCTTCCGGGGCGACCAGCAGGTAGTCGAACCAATCCGTGCTGTGGGTCTTGTAGCGCGTCCGGATCCGGAGCGCACCCGGCAGTCGACCCCGATCGCGGTTGTTCTCGTGGTACGCGCGGTGGTAGTCGTCGATGTTCTCGTAGATGTCACGGCTCTCGGCGACGATCCGGGCGTCGTCGTCGGTGACTGTCGCCAGCCCGCCGAGCACCTCGGGTGCTGTCTCGCTCGTGCCGACCAGCCCGAAGTTGTTGCCCAGCATCAGCACCGTCTCGAAGGCGTCTGGGGAGAATGCAGCGGCCACGTCCGCCACGTCACACTGCCGAACGGCTTCGACACCGCGGTCGCGGCTCACCGCGACCGCGCCGGGCGAGACGTCGATCCCGACCACGTCGTGACCCTCTCTCTGGGCGTACAGCGCGTGTCGGCCCGCGCCACATCCCACGTCGAGGACGCGGCCCCGGAGGTGGTCGAGGCCGGAACCGACGTGCTCGCCCCAGTCGTCGACCTCGTTGAAGTACATCTCAGGCCCGCCAGAGGGCGCGATGAAACCGTCGTCGCGCTCGACGATCTCGAAGCCCTCCTCATTCTCGTGGTAGTCCCGGATCGCCTTCCCGTAGGCGTCTGCGTCCTCGTCCATGCTCTCAGGTGTCGCGGACGGCTGAAAAATACCGTCGGTAGTGTGCTATTCACTCTCAAAACTCTTCGACCCCTTCCAGGCCGTCGCCGGTGATCTGGAAGGTCGCAGTCTCGCCTGCAGCCTTCGACTGGTGTTTCTCCAGGGTCGCACGCCTGTTCCCGCCCCGGAACCGATCGAGTCGCAGGATGACAGCGGACCAGTGGTTGAGTGTGTGCCCGCCCAGCGCACGCGTGCCGTCGCTGTCGGGGTCGGTGTACACCTGGTTGGTGAATGCGACCCCGAGGTCGTGCTTGCGTGCCTGTGCGAGCAAGTGAGTGATCTGGCGGGCGACCGCCCGGAGTGCTTCACCCTCCTCCTGTTCGGTTCGCTCCAGTCGGTAGAAGCCTGTCGCGCTGTCCAGGACGACCAACTCCACCTGGCTCGCGAGGTCGGCGGCGTCTTTGACGGCCTGTTCCTGTTCCTCGAATGTGGTCGCTTCCGAGACGATGATGTTCGAGGCGATCGACTCGATGTCGCCGCGCGCGTCCGCCAGTTGCTCCATCCGATCGACGGAGACGCCCTCCGTATCGACGAACAACACGGACGAACCGCTCGCGGCGACTTCGACGGCCGCGCCGAGCGCGAGGTTCGTCTTGCCCGCGGCCGGCTGGCCGTAGATCTGGGTCGCAGCGCCGCGCGGGAAGCCGCCGTCGAGGAGGTCGTCGATGGGCGCACAGCCCGTCGGAATCGGCTCTGACACGCTCGCCGGTTCGTCGCCGACGCCCAAAAACGCTCGCATGACCGGCGGGACACCCCCAGGCCGAAATCGCTGCTGGGTGCGTGCCAGCAACATTTGAGAACGCCGCACAGACTATGTGATTCGATACCGAGACACATTTATGGCAATCGCTCGCCACCAGGCCGGAATCGTCCCCGCGATCCGGGCGCTGGCGTCGCAGGTCCACCCGGTGTTCATGCTGCCGCCTGTCGCGGTTTCGCTGGTGGGATCGCTCCTTGCCGCCCGGACGACGGGCACGTTCGCGCCGACCGTCGCCGCACTGCACGCACTGGCGATCTTCGCGGCCGTCTACACGGCCCACGTCAAGGACGGCTACATCGATTTCTTCGTCCGCGGCGAGGACGACGATCACCCGCTCTCGGTGACGGGCTGTCGCATCGCGCTGGTCGGCGCCGGTGCGGTGTTTGCGGCCGCTATCGCGGGACTGTGGTCGACGGCCGGACTCGTCACCGTCGCGTTGACGGCGCCGACCTGGGCGCTGGGATACTTCCACGCACCGCAACTGGACACCGGTCCCGTCTCGGCGACTGGCGGGTATCCCGCCGGGATCGGGCTCGCGCTGCTCGGTGGCCACGCCGCCCAGGGGGCCCCGCTCGGACCAACCGTTCTCGGACTGGCAAGCGTGCTGGTCGTCATTCTGCTTGGCATCAAAGTGATCGACGACGCGCAGGACCTGGCGTACGACCGTTCGATCGACAAGCGGACCGTCGCGGTCGTTCTCGGACCGGCTCGCGCCCGTCGGCTGGCGCACGCGCTGCTGGCGGCGGGCGCCGGCCTGCTGGTCGTCCTGGCAGCAGTCGGCGTGTTTCCCACCGGGACCGTCCTGGCAGCGTTCGCGTTCGGTGCGGTCGCGGCGATCAGTCGACGCGCCGGGCCGCGCGTGGCGACGATGCTGCTGGTCCGCGGTGTGTACGTCCTCCTCGCGTTGCTACTCGTCGCGCTGTGGTATCGGCCGTTCGCCGGCCCGCTCCCCGTCGATATCGGTGTCCTGGGCCCATATACATATCTCGCGACTGAGATCGTCTTCGGCAGCGTGGCGCTAGCGCTGCTGGTCCGTGCCGAAGCACTGGCCCGGGCAGCCCGGACGATCGTAGTCCTGTATCCCATCGCGTATCTCTGGGACTGGTACACGCTCGAAGTCGGCGTGTTCGCCATCAGGCTGCGCACAGGAGTCGATCTTCTGGGGATCCCCATCGAAGAGCACCTCTTCATCATCGTCGTGCCCGCCCTGGTACTCGGCATCCACGAAACGCTGACAGCGAACGATCGACAGTGACTGCTGTCATGCCCTTATCGCGATACCGGATTGCGTCCGCAGGGACTGCTGTCGCTACGTTTCACAGGACGAATCCCGTCGAAGAATCGGGTGGTCTCGGGATCAATCCCCGAGTTTACGAACCGCTCAGTTCCACTCTGTGTAGCCGCACTTTCCGCAGTGGAGCCGGTCACCGTGATCGGCCAGGAACGCGTCACCACACCGGGGACACTGCTCGCGATCGGTCGTGCCGTCCTCGTCGTAGAGTTCGTAGCGGGCCATCTATGCCTCCTCCGCGGGGGCGTCCTCGCCGTCGGTGGTGATCTTGTTCCGCTCGAGCATGTGCTGCTGTTCGACGTCCAGAGCGGCCTCCGGATCGTCGTAGACCTTGGCGTAGCCGACGGTCTTGCGCATGCCGAACTTCGTATCGAGCTTGTGGACGACGACCTCCTCGGCGTCCTTGTTCAGCTTGGCCGCAAGCGAGTCCCGAACGGAGAGACGCGACGGGGTCGCCTCGTCGTGTGTCATCTCGAACCGGATGTCCGTCCTGTGCAACATGGGGTTTTCGTCTTCCGCGATAATGTCGACGTCCATAGTTCGTTGCTCATATATTCCCTCTGAATTGCCTAAAAGGATTTCGAACCGGCGAACGAGTCGGCGGCGCCAAAACAACCAAGTGTCGTGGCAACGAATATCAATGTATGCCGGGGGCCTGGATCTGGATCCTGGTGTACGTGCTCGCGTTCGGCCTGTTCCAGCTCTTGCTCTATCGCTATCTCCAGGGTGAGGATCGCCCTTCCATCGAGCAGGCGACTCCGGACTACGGCGACGCCGAGGTGGCCCGTTCCCGAACTGGGGCGACCCCGATCGAGACCGGCGAGGACGACGCAGTTCGGTGTCCGCGATGCGGCGCGTACAACGAACGCGATCCGGCGTACACATACTGCAAAGAGTGCGTCCAGCGACTACAGTAGACGAGCGAACGACACGCGTCCGCTGTTGCTCCGGTTTTCCGTCGTCGCTACTCGTTCACACGCCCTTGCTCATCAGGTGACTGCGGAGTACGTCAGCCTCCTTGTTCCCTGCGGCCGGATTGACGAGGACGACCGTCTCCCCGGCCGCGAAGACGTCTCGATCGGCTAGGGCCATCGCGGCGCTCGCGGCCGCTCCACCGGCCGCACCGACCTCGACGGCGGCACTCTGGGCGAGCTCGACCGCGGCCTCCAGAATCTCCGCGTCGGACGTCGCGACTGCCGTCCCGCCGCTGTCGGCCACTGCGTCCAGCACGCGCCGCGGTGCCGGCGGGTCGGCGATCTCGATCCCGCCACAGATCGTGTCAGGGTGCGAGACGGTCGCCTGTTGGGCATCGCCGGTCTCGAACGCCTCGACGATGGGCGCACAACCATCCGCCTGTGCGGCGTGTACGGCGGGCATACCGTCGGTCCAGCCGAGTGCCTCGAATTCGCGGGCGGCCCGAGCCACCCCGACGGGGCCGAGGCCGGTCCCCGTCGGATACACGACGTGGTCGGGGCCGTTCCAGCCCAGCTGTTCGACGATTTCGTAGTAGGCCGTCTTCACGCCCTCTTGCCGGTACGGTGTCTCGAACGGCGCGAGCGAATACCGGGGCTTCTCGTCGATCGCGTCCCCGAAAGCAGCGACCGCGTCGCCGAACCGACCGTCGACGACGGACATGTCGCCGCCGTGGACGTTGATCATCGCTTTTGCGTCGAAGATCGCACGCGACGGCACGAACACCTCGGCGCCGAGACCCGCGCGAGCGGCGTAGGCGCTCACCGCCTGCCCGCTGTCCCCGGTCGAGGGTAGTGCAACCGTTTCCGCGTCGTGAACGGCCCCGGCAGCCACCGCGACTGCCGCCTGGCGGTCCGCGATCGACCCCGTCGGGTTCTGTCCCTCGTCTTTGATCAGCACGCGTTCGACGCCCAAACGCTCGGCGAGTTCGGGGGCTTCGACCAGTGGCGTCCCCCCTTCCCCCGCTGTCAGAAGCGTTCCCTCCGGAAACGGCAGGAACTCGACATAGCGATCGACACCGCCGAACCGGCGCGCTGTCAGCGCCGCACGGTCGGGTCCCGAATGCTCGTAGTGGGCCTCGAGGACGCCGCCGCAGTCCGGGCAGCAATGTGCCACCGTTTCGGGATCGTGAATGGTCTCACAGTCCGGACAGCGAAGCCCGGTAAACGCCGCTGTCGTCTCCATAGCCGGCTGTCCGTGGCCCACCGACAAAGCCCTGTCCGTCGCAGTCGTTTTGTGCTCGCCGCCCGCAGGACGGGGTATGACTGACGTTGCCGTCGCGGGCGGCGGACTGGCCGGACTGGTCGCAGCCCGCCATCTCGCGGCCGACGGACACGACGTGGCGGTGTTCGAGCGCGAGGAGACGGTCGGTGGCCGCGTCCGGACACGACACGAGGACGGACTGACTTTCGACCGGGGCTTTCAGGTACTTTTCACGGCCTATCCGGCCGTCCAGCGAGAACTGGATCTCGACGCCCTGGACCTGCGGTCGTTCGCGCCCGGCGCGACGATCGCACGGGCCGGCAAACGCTCGGTCCTGTCCGATCCGTTTCGCAACCCCCGCGACGGGCTGGAGACGCTGTTCAACCGCGAGGTCCGGACGGCCGACAAGCTCCGCACGTTCGGGCTCCAGCGTGAGCTCGCCCGGACGGACCCCGAGGCGATCCTCGATCCGGGCCGGCCGGCGACGACGATCCGGGAGTACCTCGCCGACCGTGGCTTCTCGAAGGCCTACGTCGAACGGTTCGCCGCGCCCTTCTACGGCGGGATCACGCTCGATCGCTCGCTTTCGACGGACTCGCGCGTTTTCGAATACACCTTCAAGATGCTCTCTGCGGGGAAGACTGTCGTGCCCGCCGAGGGGATGGGCGCGATCGGCGAGCAGCTGGCCCGCCGTGCCGAGACGGCCGGCGCGCGGATCGAAACCGGCCGGACGGTGACGGCTGTCGAGGACGGGGTCGAACTCCAAGATGAAACGGTCAACGCGGACGCCGTCGTCGTGGCGACCGATCCACACACGGCACGGGAGCTGACCGGCGTCGAGTCGATTCCGACCGGCTCGAAGGGGTGTGTCACCCAGTACTACACGCTCGACAGCTACGCGGAACTGGACACCGGGCGGAAACTCCTGCTCAACGCTGCGGACGGCCGACCGAACCAGGTCGCACCGCTCTCGACGGCGGCCCCCGAGTACGCGCCCGAGGGGACGCAACTGCTGAGCGCGACGTTCCTCGGAACACAGGAGCGAAGCGACGAGCAACTCGCCGCGGAGACGCGGGAGGCCCTCTCGGCGTGGTATCCCGAACGCGACCTGGGCGGGCTGCAGCTGCGCCACACTGACCGGGTCGAGTTCGCACAGTTCCCCCAGCCGCCGGGCTTTCGCTCCGAGTTGCCGGACCCGGACGCGCCCGACGGACCGGTCGTCCTCGCCGGCGATTACACGCGCTGGTGTTCGATTCAGGGAGCACTCGAGAGCGGTCGCCGTGCGGCCGAACTCGCCGGGGCGAAGCTGCGATGACCAGCGAGAAGGAGAAGATGCTCGCGGGCGAGCCGTACGATCCGATGGACCCGCAGCTGCGGGCCGAGCGCCGGGCCGCCCGCCAGTTGACGCGCCTGTTTAACGAGACCACGCCGACTGCGGACGAGCGTCGCCGGACGCTGCTCGAAGCGTTACTCGGCTCCGGCGGCGAGACGGCCTTCATCGAGCCGCCCGTTCGCTGTGACTACGGCGAGCAGATCCACGTCGGCGAGGACTTCTTCGCGAACTTCGGCTGCGTGTTCCTGGACGTCTGTGAGATCCGATTCGGCGACCAGTGTATGCTCGGGCCGGCCGTCCACGTCTATACGGCGACCCACCCGCTCGGCGCGGCCGAACGAACCAGCGGCACGGAGTTCGGCGACCCAGTCACGGTCGGTGACCGGGTCTGGATCGGCGGGCAGGCCGTGCTCAATCCCGGCGTCACGATCGGCGACGACGCCGTGGTCGCGGCCGGCGCGGTCGTCGTTGAGGACGTACCTGACGGTGTCGTCGTCGGCGGAAACCCGGCGCGAGTGATCCGGGAGATCGACGCGTAGCGAAATACGCACGAACCATCCGAAATGGAGTGAACAGGTCCGGCAGAACGGTTATCACCAGAAACAGCCGGGACGGACCGATCAGAACCCGGCAGGTCGGGGTGAGAGGTTCCAGATTTATCCGTTCCCTCCACGAAACCCGGCCAATGGGAACGTCACAGCCACACGAGATTACCGGCCTTGACTTGTCCGGCACCGAATTCACTGTCGAACAGACGGGCAAAGACAAGAACTTCCGCCCCGAGTACGAGGCCAGAGACGTCACCGGTGACACGATATTTCACCTGAGCGGTTCGAGGCGGAAGCCCCGTCATTGAGGTCGGACGACCATCCGACCGGAAGGGCGGGGAAGAGCCGACTTCAGTGTTGGTTAAATAGTGTCTCTATGGCTAACTATGGTTTCGAAACGTTCTTATCTTCTCGTATTTAACTTTATAATAGTACTAATCGGGCAGAAGTCTCGGTTAGTACGGGCCGCCAGTCAACCGGCCCCGCAAGACGGGACCGTTGAAACGAGCGTGCTAGCCTACCACCACCCACGGTGGCAGGCTTCTCCGCACCCGTATTGGGTTCGAGTGGAGGTCACCGCCAATTAAATGGGTGTGACGCGACCACCCAGATTGGGCGTTCCCCCACATCCCACTCACGGGTTGTGGAGTAGCGAGCGAGGAACGGAATGGTTCCCCGCTCGTGAACCGTCGCGGTGCAACCAGCCCCGCTCACGCACGGGGGCGCAGGCCGAAACCATCACCGTGGTGGAAGCCCCGCCCTCAAAGACCGAGGTCGCTTCAGCGACCGAGGAAGTAGGGCGGGGTAGTTGACTGCACCCATCAGATGTACGAGGAGAACGATACGTTCCCCTTCGTTGATGCGGACGGGACCGAGTTGCTGACGGTGGAGGCCAGTAGTACGGTGAATATCGCCGGCGAATACGTACTGACTGATGGCCGTACTGGCGAAGAGATCGTTGTTTTGGATAACGACTTTTCACTTCTGCAGGACACCTGGCGACTCCGCGACGCCGAAGACGGGTCGTTGCTTGCCGAGATCACTTCGCGCGGTGGGCTCATTACGGCAGGCCGGAAACTCCTGCCAGTCGGACAGTTCATCGGCCATCGATACGAGATAACCGATCCAGAGGGGGCTGCCGTCGGCACTATCGAGAGTGGTTTCGCGATCCAGGATCGATACGATATCACGATCAGCGATAGTAGCTCAGTGCCGGTGGATCCGATCGTGGTCGGGACAGTCGTCATCGATGCGATCCAAGACACGTAGCCCGCGTTGTACTTCGAGCCGATATCGCGCTACCCGAACGCCGGAGGCAAGTCGATCGGCACGGAGCCGTGCGTGTATCCGTCGATCCGGCCGTCAGGCCGAGCGCGGAAGACCACGGCCGGCCGATGGCCGACGTCCGGCTGCTTTCGCATGATCTCGGACCACCCTTCGTCGGTAAACGACGAACAATCGACGAAGAGCGTGACACCGCCGCCGTGTTCCTGCAGCTGACCGCCGGTCTTGTTGGCGGCGGTCTGGCGGATCGCCGTGACCGCCGAATCGGCCGCCCGGTCGTCCGGCGGGACCGGGCGAGTCACTTCGACCAGCGTCGTCTCGGCGTCCGCGCGGTCGATCCGGAAGTCGATCGAGTGGCCCGTCGAGATCTCGATCTCGGGTGTGATCGCATACCCTTGCTCGAACAGTACTTTCGCGACGGTGAACTCGCTCATCGCCGCCGCCATCCGGGTGAAGTGGACCGACTCGGAGGTCCCGAGTTTCGAGGCCATTACGTACCGGTACTCATCAAGCGCACCCGTTGCGAGGAACTCCTCGTAAAACGACAGCGCCGTCTCTCGGTCGGCGTCCGGAAACCCGGCGGCGTGCTCCCGGAAGAACGTCCGCGTACTCTCGCGGCCATCCTTCGAGAGAAACACCGGCAAGAAAAACCACGCGAGCGTCGGCGTCGCTTCGAGCCACGGGTCTTCCTCGTAGAGCTGCGCGAGCAGTTCCCGCTGTGCCCAGTCGGCGACCGGGTCCGGCGACTCCTCGAAGGTCACTTTGTCAGTGCCCCAAAGGGTCTTGGGCGTCTCGGTGTTGCCCAGCCAGTAGCCACCGTCCTCGTCCCAGCAAAACAGCGCGATATCGCCGTTGTCCATCTCGAAGCGGCGCGCGTCGTACCCCTCCGGCTGTTTGTACCATGGCCTGGACATCTGAGCGCCCAGATTGGTATCCAGGGCCTGGTAGATCTCGGCGCGGACGCGTCCCGCTGTCCAGTGGGCGTGCGACCGGCGGAACCGGAGCGGTGTCGCCACGCAAACAGGTAGACTGGCGTCTCGTATATGTGTTCCGTGCTCGCTGTACAAACTGCCCGCAGGTTCGAGAACGGGCCCTACAGTTCCTTGCTCACGTACGGCCCGTCCTGTTCGTATCCCAGCTTCTCGCGGTAGTACTCCCGTGCGCCGATCCCGCTGATGACGCTGAGCTTCCCGAACCCGGCCTCGCGGGCCCGCCGCTCGGCCTCGCCCAGGAGCCGCTTCCCGTAGCCTTTGTGTTGCCAGTCGGGTACCTCGCCGGTCGCACCGCGGTCGCCGACGCCGACGGTGTTGCCGTAGACGTGCAGTTCCCGGACAATCGCGGCGTCGGCCAGTTCCTCGCGCGTCGGATCGTTCGGGAAGCGCAGCCGGGCGAATCCCACGAGCAGGTCCTTCGAACGGTCCTCGTAGCTGATGAAGTGTTCGGTGCCGCCGCCGGCCTCGTAGGTCAGCGTATCGAGGCGCACGTCCTCGGGATCCTCGTCGTTCATCCCGACCTCTCGACACCGGATGCAGTCACAGGTGTAGCCGTGATCGTCCATCCGCTGGCGGGCGAGTTGCCGGAGGTTGGACTTCTGGACGCCGGCTTCGATGAAATCCGCCGGGATGTCCCGCTGGACGCGCTGGAGGCGGGTGTACGGCGGGATCATGTCCTTTATCTCCGCGACGAGGTCGGCGGCCGCCTCGCTCGTGAGCGGGTCGTACTCGCCGCGATGGTGCATGTCGTAGGTCGCGGTCCCCTCGACGATGAGCGTCGGATAGATTTTCAGATAGTCCGGCCGCCACTGGCTCTCCTCGAAGATCCGCCGGAAATCCTCGATGACCATCTCCTCGCTCATCCCGGGCTGACCCGGCATCATGTGATAGCCGACCTTGAACCCGGCATCACGCAGGCGACGCGTCGCGTCGATGCTCGCCTGGATGCCGTGGCCCCGGTGCATCTCGCGGTTGATCCGCTCGTAGGTCGTCTGGACGCCGACCTCGACTTTCGTCCCGCCCAGCCGGAGCATCCGATCGATCTGCTCGGGACCGCACCAGTCGGGCTTGGTCTCGAAGGTCGTCCCGATGTTGCGGATGCTACCGGTCTCGTTTTCGGCGATGACGTCTTCGAGGTACTTGAACTCGTAGTCCTCGCGGTCTTGAGCGAAGGAGACTCCCTCTGCGGGCTCGGGCTCGGCGTCGGGCTCGAAATCGTTCATCGCCTCCAGGGCGCGCTTGACGAACCACTCCTGATAGTCGTGGCTCCGGGCGGTCATCGTCCCCCCCATCACGATGAGTTCGACCTTGTCGACGGTGTGCCCGATCTCCCGGAGCTGATTGAGCCGCAGGGTCACCTGGCCGTACGGGTCGTAGTCGTTTTGCTGGCCTCGCGCGGCGGCGGGCTCGTTACCGGTGTAACTCTGGGCGCTGGAAAACTCCGAGTCCGGGCCGCCCGGACAATAGAGACACTTGCCGTGGGGACAGCGCTCGGGTGAGGTCATGATCGCGACCGGCGCGACCCCCGAAGCGGTCCGGACGGGCTTGCGACGCAGGACTGACTCCAGTTCCCCACGACGACCCTCTGGGGCGCGATCGAGCAACTCCGAGTTCTTGGGGACTTTCGGGGAGCCGTATTTCGAACAGACCTCGCGTTTGGCCGCCTCGACGCCGTCGCGTTCGAGGTCGCCGACGAGGATGCGGTCGATCAACTCGGTGCAGGCCTGCTCGAAGGCGTCCTCTGTCTCCGGGCTGTCGGTGCTCATGGCCGCAATACTGTCACGTACTCGTGGAGACGGCAGAATAAGGGTGTCGCTACAGGTAGCGTTTCACAGCGACCGTAGCTGAGTTACATATAGCCGAGGTCGCGCAGGCGCTCCATCAGGTCCTCTTTGTCCTGGGCGCGGCCGGCGCGCTCGGTTGTGTTGGCCATGTCCTGCAACCAGGCGGGCTCCTCGGCGGACTTGTCCGTCGAGACCTCGCTCCCCAGCGAGCGAAAGCCGGCGAAGTACTTGGGGCTGACCGGCACGTCCTCCTTCTCGACGCCGTCGGGCAGGTCCTCGGAGCCCTGCGGAACGTAGCCGTCCTCGGGGAAGCCTTCGACCGTGTCCGGCACGACGAAGTTCCAGAACGTATCCCAGACGTCCGCCTCGGCGAACTGCAGGATCGGCTGGACGCGGTCGTGGGGCGGGTAGATGTCCGGATCGTGACGCGGCGAGAAGAACGTCTCGTCCGCTCGGGCTTCCTGTTCGTCCCAGCGCACACCCGAGAGTACGGCGTCGACGTCGTGGGCTTCGAGGGTGTCGTTGAGCGCGACGGTTTTCAGCAGGTGGTTGCCGACGTAGGTGTCAAGCAGGAACGGGAACGTGTCCTCCTCGTACTCCAGCAGATTCCGGACGTGGTGCTGGTTGTGCTCCGAGAGGGCCTCAACCGGGATGTCGTCGCCCGGCGTGAGACCGTTCTCGTCGACGTAGTCGCCGACGTCGGTGTTTCGCGCCCAGATGACCTCCAGGTCCCATTCGTCCGCCCAGTACTTGACGAAGTCGATGAGTTCGTCGAAGTGCTGGTAGTGGTCGATGAACACGACCGGCGGCACTTCCAGATCGAAGCGGTCGGCGACCTCCTTGACGAAATACAGCGTCAGCGTCGAGTCCTTGCCGCCGGTCCACATGACGACCGGGTTCTCGTACTGTTCGAGGCCTTCGCGAGTGACTTCGATCGCCTTCTCGATCTTGTCTTCGATACTCGGGTAATCCGCGGGCTCCTCACCCTCGCCGTCGGTATAATCGACGTCGAGGTACTCGGGGAATTCGGCTTGCTGTGACATCGTCTAATGAGATATAATTAGATGACACTGTAAGTGTCTTTCGGGACTGTCTGAACGCAGTGGGAATCCACTGCTGAAGATTGCCTCGGTCGGAACAGGCTTGGGCGTCGGTGCCGTTCGGTCGCCTATGCGGCTGGTCAGCGACGGCGAGCAGTATTACGTCCTGCAGCGTTCGAACGGCGAGGTCTGCCGACTGCGGGAGCTGTCCGAGGGAACGACGACGACCCGGCCGTGTTCGGACCTCACGCCGAGCAGCCCGGCCGAATTTGTCGCAGCGCGTGACGCGGATATCGACGTTTCAGGCCCACGAGAGCGATCTGAGCGGGCCGTTGCGCTCGCTGCCGAGCTTGCGGTTGCCGGGCCGACCTCCGCACGGGCACTGCTCGATCGGTTCGATGCCTGTGAGAGCGACATCCACGGGGCGACGACAGAACTCCGGGCGGCTGGACTGATCGAGCCGACGACCGTCCACGGGGAGCGGGGCTACCGGGCTACCGAGCAGGTCAGCGACGCGCTATTTTAGGGCTCGACGAGCGCTGCCGAATCCATTCGCTCGACCCGCGAGCGGTTGGTCGTGGCGTCTTTCTCGACGTGAACGAGATCATCAGCCGCGCCGATCAACTCCTCGTCGTGACTGACGACGACGATCTGCTCGACGCCCAGCTCGCGCATCTGTTCGATCAACGCCACGAGTTGGGAGACGTGGCCCGAGTCGAGGAATACCGTCGGCTCGTCCAGGACCAGGGGGGGCATCGGCGCGGTCCCCTCGATTCCCTCGGCCAGCAGTCGGTAGATCGCCGTGCGCAGCGAGAGGTTGAACAGCGCCCGCTCGCCACCCGAGAGCTGTTCGGGTTCGAGCCGCTGGCCGTCTTTCTGATAGATCGTCAGTTCGTAGTCGCCATCGAGTTCAATCCGATCGTATGAGGCGTTCTGATAGACCAACTCGAAGGTGTCGTTGAGCATCCGCTCGAGCGTCTCGACGTTGCGCTGGCGCAACTCCGCCCGGAGCGTGCCGTACATCGACTCTAGCTGCTCAGTTTCCTCGTACAGCGACTCCAGACGCTGGACGGTCGCCTCGAGTTCCCCACGGCGTTCCCGGAGCCCTTCGAGTTCCTCGATCTCGTTGCTGACGCCGCCGATCCGACTCTGTAAGTCGTTACGCCGTTCCCGTAGCTCGTCGAGTTTCTCGTCGACTTGCTCGATGTAGTTCTGTGCGTTCTGTCTGTCCTGGCGGGCGCTCTCGACCTGGGACTGTTCGACCGCCTCCGCGAGTTCGGCCTTCCGCTCGCGTTTGTCCGCGAGGCGCTGGCGACGTTCCTCGTTGGTCTCCGCGAGGTCCGCCCGCCGTTCCCGCAGCCGTTCGAGTTCACTCTCGGCCGCTTCGATAGCCTCCAGGGCATCCCGGGCCCGCTCCATGCGCTGTCGACGCTCCTTGAGTTCGCCCCGCTGTTCGTTGACAGTCCCGATCTCCTCGCGCGCGTCCTCGGCCGCTGCCTGGGCCTCACTCGCGGCCGCACGTTCGTCTTCGGCCTCGCTTTCCAGTTCGGCCGCCGACTCCCGGAGTTCGTTCACACGTTCGCGGTCCTCGGAGAGGCTGGCTTCCTTCTCCTCGATCAGTTCCGAAACGGTCTCGCGGCGGTCGCGAAGCCGTTCGATCTCGCTTTCGGCTTCCACCAGCGCCTCCGCGCGTTCGAGCCGTTCATCCAGCCGTTCCCGTTGCTCGCGCAACTGCTCGCGTTCGGCTTCCAGCTCCGCCAGCGTCTCCCGCTCGTCCGCGAGGGACTCGACGTGTGGCGACCCTTCGACGTCCTGGCCGCACTCGGGACATTTGCCCGCTTCCAGTAGCGCCTCGGCTTCCTGGATCGACCCGCGCTGCTGTTCGATCGTCGCCGTGAGGTTCGACAGCTCCGTCTGTCGGTCGTCACGCTCGTCTGCAAGCGACTCCCGGTGGGCCTCGGCCTCGCCGATCTCGACCGGCGCGTCCTCGAATTGGGCCTGCAACTCCTCGATCTCCTCCGTGAGGCCCGCAAGGCGCTCGCGGCGATCGGCGATCGCCGCCTCGTCTGCTTCGATCTCCGCTTTCAGGTCCTTCGCCCGCTCTCGTTTCTCCGTGGCCTGCTCGTCCAGGGACTTGGCGCGTTCGCGGGCGTTCTCGGCGTCGCTCTCGTGTTCGCTGGCCGCGAGTTTATACGACTCCAGTTCGTCCCGAAGCTGTTCGTCACGCTCCTGTAGGTCCGCGAGGCGCTCGTCGACGGTCTCGATATCGGCGTCTGCGTCGAGTTCGGAATCGGCCAGCTCTCCTTTGACCGTCTCCTCGCTGTCCTCGATCGTCGCCCGCAACTCCCCCATCTCCGATTGCAGCGACTCGCGCTCGCGCTCGGTGTCGGCGATGGTCTCCTGTAGCTCGTCGATCTCGTCTTCGAGTGTCGTCAGCTCCTCGCGTTTTGCCTCGTACTCCTCGAGGACGGACTCGGCTGTTTCGAGGGTTTCGACCGCCGCCTCGCGTTGGTCCTCGAAGCGCTCGATCTCGGATTCGACCTCCTGCAGTTCGGTCTCCAGTCGGTTCAGCGTCTCATGGAGCTCCTTCTCTTCCTTGGCCTCTATCTGCTCGGCGATCTGTGAGAGGGCGCCTTGCTTGTCGTCCCGGACCCGGCCGACCCCGACGCGGGCCTTGCTCGCCCGGGATCGATACTCCTCTAACTTGCCCAGTTGCAGAAGGTCATCGAGCATATCCTGGCGCTCGCCCGGCGTCGCGTTGATGAGCTTGTTGACCTCGCCCTGCCGGACGTACGCGCAGTTGACGAACGCCTCGTGGTCCATCCGGAGCAGTTCCGTCACGTGCGCCCGGACGTCCTGAGCGCCCTCATAGGTCGCGCTCGGTCCCTCCAGGACGCACTCGGCGGTCGTCGGCTGCTCGCCGGTCGCCCGGATCCGACGCCTGAGATGGTAGTCCCCGCCGGCGTGGGTAAACCACAGTTCGACGATCGTCTCGTCGGCCCCGGTCGTGACGATATCCGAGAGGGTCGCATCGAGCGCACGGGCCCCGTACAGCGCGAAGAAGGCGGCCTCCAGCAGCGAGGATTTCCCGCTACCGTTGACGCCGTGGATCACTGTCACGCCCGGGTTCAGTCGCAGGTCGGCGTCCGCGTAACACTTGAAGTTCTGCAGGGAGATCCGCGTGAACTTCATAGGTATTCCTCCATCGTGGCCTGGCCGTCGCCCGCTCCGGCGTCTCCCTGCGTCGAGCCACTCCCGTCGTCTGAACTCGTCCCGTCCGCCCCGTCTCCGTCCGCTCCGCCCGTGTCGTCGGTCGCTGCCTCGTCCGTCTGTTCACTGCTCTCGGGCGCCGACGCGAACGCCCCCTCGTCGGCTTCGGCGACGAACTCCGCGACGCGGTCTTCGATCACATCCGCGACCTTCGAGTCGGCGACCTTGCTCGCCCGGATCGTCTCGTCGAGGTCCCGGGCGGCCGGACTCAGTCCCAGCTCGCGGATCCGCTCGCTCACGGCGTCGTCCGGGTCAGCGAAACTGACCGAGACATCGCCCGTATCCTCGATCTCACGGCGGTCGTTGACCCGGGCGACCAGCGCCCCCGCATCCAGCGCGACGGTCTCGATCTCGGCCGGCGTGATCGGTTCGCCCTCGCCGGTGATCGTCACGATCACGACCGCCTCCGACAGATCGTATTGCTCGACTCGCTCGCGGACGCGCTCGTACCCCTCTCCGTCCCCGAGTTCGACGTCCACGAAGACGAACTCGCGGGTCGGCAACCCCCGGCGACGGATGTCGACGCCCTCCTCGAAGGTCACCAGGTTGTAGCCGCGATCCGCCCGCTCGGAGGCGCTGGCGCGCTCGGTCGAGCCGCAGTAGGTCACCCACGTCGAGCCCACCTGTGTGCGTTTGGGTTCGTGGTCGTCGCCCAGCAACATCGCGTCGAACTCGACGGGAGCGGCCGACAGCAGTTCCTCGGCGTCCCAGTCGCCGTGATCGAACGGCTGGAACAGTCCGTGCGAGACCAGCGCTGCGTGCTCGGCGTCGTGTGGCTCGAAGTCGTAGTCCAGGTCACCACGCTGGGAGCGAGCCACGAAGTCCAGGCCGTAGAAGGCCGTGTTTCCGACGGTCACCGGCTCGGAGCCGAGCCGCGTCGCCAGCCCCAGCGACTCGTAGAGGTCGAGCCACTGGGCCTCGCGTTTGGCCTCGTGGTTGCCGACGATCGCCAGAAACGGAATGTCGGCCGCGTCCAGGTCACGGAGCACCGACAGCGTACCCATGATATCGGGCAGTCCCGGACGACGGTCGTGAAAGAGATCCCCAGCGTGGACCACCGCGTCGACGTCCTCGGCGACGGCGTCTTCGACCACCTGCCGAAACGAGCTCAGAAAGTCCTCCCGGCGCTCGGGCTCGTGATACTGCTGGTAGCCCAGATGGGTGTCCCCAGTGTGGATAACCCGCGTCATTGCCCGCCCGTATGCCGGCCCGTCCTAAAGGGGTTCCGAGACCACGGTGGAAGTGAAATTACTCGATCTGCAGGGTATAGACACGCTTACGCGCATCAGTGAAGGAGAACCGTGCGTCGACGACGCCGACCTCTTCCAGGCGGTTCAGTGCGTACCGAACCGTGCGGCCGGGCAGCAGCGTCTCCTCGGCGAGCTGGCTTTGGGTCAGCTGATCGTTGTACTCCAGGACCTTCGCGACGAGCTTCGCGCTTGGCGGGAGATCTCGAACTGCTTCCCAGTCGTTCTTGGGCTGTGCTTCGGCGGAGACCGCTTCGGTCGTACTCATCGTATCCCGATCGATGGGATACAGGATAATAATATTTTCTACTCGGAAATATTACTTTGGAGCATTTACCGCTGGAGAGACGCTCCACGGGGGCAGCACCTGACATTACCCGAAACCTCTTATGAATACATCCACTACCCAGGGGGTAATGACGGACACCGTCGACGACGTCAATCTCCCGTACGACGACGACGCTTCCCAGCAGGACAAGATCGATGCCCTGCAGGAGCGTCTCGAAGTGTTGGAGGCCCAAAACGAGGAGATGCGGGACAAGCTGTTGGACGCCAACGCGGAGAACAACAAGTACCAGCAGAAGCTGGAGCGACTCACCCACGAGAACAAGAAGCTCAAACAGTCGCCGCTGTTCATCGCCACCGTTCAGGAACTCACCGACGAGGGAGTCATCATCAAACAGCACGGCAACAACCAGGAGGCCCTCACCGAGGTCACCGAGGAGATGCGCGAGGACCTGGAACCGGACGACCGCGTCGCGGTCAACAACTCCCTGTCTATCGTCAAATCTCTCGAGGACGAGACCGACGTCCGCGCTCGCGTGATGGAAGTCGAGGAGAGCCCGTCGGTCGGCTACGGCGACATCGGCGGCATCGAGGAACAGCTCGAGGAAGTGCGTGAGACCGTCGAGATGCCGCTGAAAAGCCCCGACATGTTCGATGATGTCGGGATCGACCCACCCAGCGGCGTCCTGCTGCACGGCCCGCCCGGCACGGGCAAGACGATGATGGCCAAGGCCGTCGCCAACCAGACCGACGCCACGTTCATCAAGATGGCCGGCTCCGAGCTGGTCCACAAGTTCATCGGCGAGGGTGCGAAACTCGTCCGGGACCTGTTCGAACTCGCCCGCCAGCACGAGCCAGCCGTGATCTTCATCGACGAGATCGACGCTATCGCCGCCAAGCGGACCGAATCGAAGACCTCCGGCGACGCGGAAGTCCAGCGGACGATGATGCAACTCCTCAGCGAGATGGACGGCTTCGAGGACCGCGGCCAGATCAGCATCATCGCCGCGACCAACCGCTTCGACATGCTCGACCGGGCGATCCTCCGGCCCGGCCGGTTCGACCGCCTCATCGAGGTCCCCAAGCCGGACGCCGAAGGCCGCGAGCAGATCTTCGATATCCACACCCGCGGGATGAACCTCGCCGAGACGGTCGACTTCGAGTCGCTGGCCGAGGAGACGTCCGAGGCCTCAGGGGCGGATATCAAGGCCATCTGCACCGAGGCCGGGATGTTCGCGATCCGGGACGACCGTTCGGAGATCGTCGAGCAGGACTTCTACGACGCCTGGGAGAAGATCCAGCAGGAGTCAGAAGGCGACGAGGACGTCTCCCGAACGTTCCACTGATCGTCCGTTCCGTCGGTAGCGTCTGTCGTCTGCGTTTTCTCGGTCTGCTACACGTCGGTAGCGACGGGATCGAATCCACACTCGAATCGACACGCAATCGCTCGGTCAGCGTCGAGTCGGGAGGACTACTGACGAGACGGGGCGGCCGCTGTCGACCGGTGTACCTGGGGAAACAGAAAGCGGAAAGAGGGGTGGGTGGTGGGGGGTGTTGGGGTGGCACCCAAAACTGGGTGCACGCGGTGCTAGGGAAGCCCCAATAAAGAACTTTATGGCCGGAGCGGGCTGCTTCCCGGTGATTCACGGTCGATACACATAAACTACCAGCACCCCTCATACGGAATGTGACGACGACCGTCCCAGCGGAATCACCCGGCCCGAGCGTCCGGCGGGCCGTTCGCGCCGACCTGCTCGCCGTCTTCAGGATCGAACAGGCGTCGTTTCCCCAGCCGTGGCCCTATTCGGCGTTCGAGCGGTTTCTGTCCGAGCCGGGGTTTCTGGTCGCTGAAGTCGGCGGTCCCGGTCCGTCAGGCGTCGTCGGATACGTCGTCGCCGACACCGTACCGAACCACGGGCAACCGCTGGGCCACGTCAAGGACCTGGCAGTGCATCCCGAACGGCGCGGTGGGGGTATCGGGACGCGCCTCCTACAGCGGGCGCTGACTGTCCTCGACGAGCAGGGCGTCCAGTCGGTGAAACTCGAGGTCCGGGCCACCAACGACCGCGCCCGGTCACTGTACGAACGCTTCGGATTCTCCCATCGGCGGACGATTCCAAACTACTACGACGACGGCGAGGACGCGCTCGTGCTCGTCCGGTAGTGCCAGGTCCCAACGGGCAACTGTGTCGGACAGTGGCCGACCCACCTCGGCAGCCCCGTTCGTTACCCATAAGCCCCACGACCCCGAATCGGGAGTAATGACTGCGCAAGCCGCCGATTCACGCGACCTGGCGGTCGTCATCGGCCTGGAAGTCCACGTCCAGTTGGAGACGGACACGAAGATCTTCTGTGGCTGTTCGACCGAGCCCGCCGAGGAACCCAACACCAACACCTGCCCCGTCTGCCTCGGACTCCCCGGTGCGCTCCCAGTGCTCAACGAGGGAGCAGTCGAGGCCGCGGTCAAGGTCGGCAAGGCCATCGACGCCTCGATTCCCGAGGAGACGGCCTTCCACCGGAAGAACTACTACTACCCGGACCTGCCGAAGAACTTCCAGATCACCCAGTACGACGCCCCCATCTGTCAGGACGGTATCCTGGAGTTCGGTCACGAGGGCGAGCGCCGGTCGGTCGGGATCCGACGCGCCCACCTCGAAGAGGATCCCGGCTCGATCAAGCACGTCCGCGAGGGAACCGAGAGCCTGGAAGCCCGGACGTGCTCGATCGATCGGGCCGACTACACGCTCATCGACTACAACCGCGCGGGGACGCCGCTGATGGAGATCGTCACCAAGCCGGACTTCCGCGATCCCGCGGAGGTGCGGGCGTTCCTCGAAAAACTCGAGGAAGTCCTGGAGTATCTCGGCGTGTTCGACCCCACCCGGGACGGCAGCTTGCGGATCGACGCGAACCTCTCGGTCGTCGACGCCGACGAGGTGGGCGAGGACGGTCACATCGACGATGCGGTCCTGGAGGAAGCGAACCGCACGGAGGTCAAGAACATCTCCAGTCACAAGGGCGCCGAGCAGGCGCTGTCGTTCGAGGCCTCGCGCCAGAAGAAACTACTCGAGTCCGGACGGGGGGTCGAGCAGGAAACGCGACACTTCAACGAGACCCACGGCAACACCGTCGCGATGCGCTCGAAGGAAGCGGAGAAGGACTACCGCTACTTCCGGGAGGCCGATCTGCCGCCGCTACAGGTCAGCGACTGGAAAGACGAAATCGAAATTCCCGAACTGCCAGACGCCCGCCGGGAGCGCTTTCGGGCGGAGTACGGTCTCGGTGTGGAGGCGGCTTCGAAGCTGACCTCGACGAAGCAGGTCGCGGACTTCTACGAGGAGCTCGCACGCGAGTACGATGCCGACCTGGTGGCGACGTGGGTCGCGGACAACCTGCTGGGCGAGTTGAACTACCGCGACATGGACGTGACCGACATCGAGGGACGCCTCGAGGAAGTCGCGACGCTCGTCGAGCTGGTCGCGGAGGAGGAGATCACGGCCAAGAACGCACGCGAGACCGTTCTCCGGGACATGCTCGACGACGGCGACACCCCCGAGACGATCGTCGACCGGGAGGGGCTGGGCAAGACCTCCGGCGACGCGGTTCAGGAGGCTGTCGAGGCGGCTATCGAGGAGAACCCCGACGCCGTCGAGGACTTCCACAGCGGCGAGGGCGGCGCGATCAACTTCCTCGTCGGGCAGGTCATGCAGAAAACGGGCGGCTCGGCGGATCCCGGTGACGTGAATCAGCTGTTGCGGGAAGAACTGGAAGGCTGATTTCGCGATCGACCTCACGCCTTCGGGACACTCCCGGACTCACGCCCTCGGTACTCCGTCACACAGTCGACACGCACGCGCACTGCACGCGCGCCTTGTCCCGCTCGAGTCTTGCGATTTTCCGGCGAAAGACTGATTAGCGGGTCGTTGCGTAGAGTCCCACAATGAGCGTTCACGTTCGAGACGGTGATCGACGGTGCAGTTGATCATCACCGAGAAAGACAACGCCGCGCGACGGATCGCCGACATCCTCAGCGACGGCGGGGCCGACGCCGAGCGGCGCAACGGCGTCAACGTCTACAAGTGGGGTGGCAAGCGCTGTATCGGACTGTCCGGCCACGTCGTCGGTGTTGACTTCCCGCCGGAGTACAGCGACTGGCGGGATGTCCAGCCCGTCGAGTTGATCGACGCCGAGGTGGTCAAATCGCCCACGCGGGAGAACATCGTCGCGACGCTGCGGAGTCTGGCTCGGGAGGCAGATGAGGCCGTCATCGCGACCGACTACGACCGCGAGGGTGAGCTGATCGGCAAGGAGGCCTACGAACTCATCCGCGAGGAGACCGACGCCCCGATCCAGCGAGTGCGCTTCTCCTCGATCACGGAAAACGAGGTCAAGCAGGCCTTCGCCAACCCGGACGATCTGGATTTCGACCTGGCCGCGGCGGGCGAGGCCCGACAGATTATCGATCTCATCTGGGGGGCGGCGCTGACGCGGTTTCTCTCGCTGTCGGCTCGCCAGTTGGGTGACGATTTCATCTCCGTCGGCCGGGTGCAGTCGCCGACGCTGAAGCTTATCGTCGATCGCGAGCGCGAGATCGAGGCGTTCGACCCCGACGATTACTGGGAAATCGTCGCCGAACTGGCGAAGAACGGATCGGGATTCGAGGCCCAATACTTCTACGACGACGACGGCAGCGAGGCCGAGCGCATCTGGGATGAGGATGAGGCCGAGTCGGTCTTCGAGCGCCTGCGCACGCAGCAGGCCGCCACGGTCGAGAGCGTCCGCCGGCGCACCCGGACGGACGCCCCGCCCGCGCCGTTCAACACCACCGCGTTCATCCAGGCCGCAGGGTCGCTGGGCTACTCGGCCCAGCGGGCGATGTCGATCGCCGAGGAGCTGTACACCGCCGGGTACGTAACCTATCCCCGGACGGACAACACCGTCTATCCCGACGATCTCGATCCTGGAGAACTGCTCGAGTCGTTCACCGGGACGAGCCCTTTCGGTGACGACGCGACGGCGCTGCTGGGGCAAGACGACATCGAGCCGACCCGCGGCGACACCGAGTCGACCGACCACCCGCCGATCCATCCGACCGGCGAATTTCCCGATCGCAACAACCTCTCCGACGACGAGTGGGAGATCTACGAACTCGTCGTTCGCCGCTTCTTCGCGACGGTCGCCGAGCCCGCCACCTGGGAACACCTGCGTGTGGTCGCCGACGCCGACGGCCTGCAACTGAAGGCCAACGGCAAGCGCCTGCTCGAGGCCGGCTATCACGAGGTCTATCCGTACTCCAGCGCCAGCGAGACCCACGTCCCCGACGTCCAAGAGGGCGAACAGCTGGCGATCGAGGATGTCGGCCTCCAGGCCAAACAGACCCAGCCGCCGCGCCGCTACGGGCAGTCGCGGCTCATCTCCAGGATGGAGGAGATGGGCATCGGGACCAAGGCGACCCGCCACGGCACTATCGAGAAGCTGTACGATCGCGGCTACATCGACGGCGACCCGCCACAGCCGACTGCGCTGGCGAAAGCGGTCGTCGACGCCGCGGAGGCCTTCGCCGAGCTGATCGTCAGCGAGGAGATGACTGCCCAGTTGGAAGAGGATATGACCGCGATCACCAACGGCGAGGCAACTCTGGAGGGGGTGACCGACGAGTCCCGGGAGATGCTCGAACGCGTCTTCGAGGAGTTACACGACTCCCGAGAGCAAGTCGGCGAGCACCTCCAGGAGTCGCTCAAGGAAGACCGGACGATCGGCTCCTGTCCGGAGTGTGGTTCGGATCTGGTGATCCGGCAGTCGCGATACGGGTCGTACTTCGTCGGCTGTGACGGCTATCCGGAGTGTGAGTACACGCTCCCGTTGCCTTCGAAGGGCGAACCGCTCGTGCTGGACGAGGTCTGTGAGGAACACGACACTCACCACGTCAAGATGCTCGCCGGTTCGGACACGTTCGTCCACGGCTGCCCGCGCTGTCAGGCCGAAGCCGCCGACGAGAACGAGGATCGTATCATCGGTGCGTGTCCCGAGTGCGGTCAGGAACACGGCGGGGAGCTGGCGATCAAGCACCTCCGGTCGGGATCACGGCTCGTGGGCTGTACCCGCTATCCGGACTGTGAGTACTCGCTGCCGCTGCCCCGTCGCGGCGAGATCGAGGTTCAGGACGAACGCTGTGCGGAACACGACCTCCCGCATCTGCGTATCCTCGATGGCGATGACGACGATGATCCCTGGGAGTTGGGCTGCCCGATCTGCAACTACGAGGAGTATCAGGCCCGCAACGCCGTCGAGGATCTGGAGGATCTCGACGGGGTCGGCTCGAAGACTGCGGAGAAACTTTCGGCGGCCGGCGTCGAGTCACCTGCTGACCTGGCCGGGATCGAGCCCGACGCGGTCGCCGAACAGGTCCGCGGCGTGAGCGCCGAGCAGATCCGCGACTGGCAGGCCGATCTCGAGGCCTGAGAGCGACCGTCGTAACGAGATACCGACCGCTCGCCTGCGGCCGAGCCGGTCGATACAAAGGCCGCTACACCATCGCCAGCGCTTGCCACAGGACGAACAGCGCGCCCGCGCCGACGAACGTGCTCAGCACGGCGTGGCGACGGGTCCGATCTGCTTCCGGCGAGCACTGCACGCTCCCGTGGCCGCCCGAATCAGCGTGTGAGCCGGCGTGGCCACATTCCGGGAGCATATCGACGCCGACGTGCGCGAACACGCCCGTCGAGACGCCGAAGAAGACCGCCTGCACGATCGGCGATAGCGAGGGCGTCAGAATCGACAGCGGAATCGCGGCGATCGCGACTGCCGAGGCCGGGACGATCATCGCGTAGCGTGGGAGGTCCGACTGCTGGAGTGCTTCCGAGCCGGTGAACCCCGCCGGGAACTTGTGCGCGAGGATGCCAAAGCCGAACAGCGCGGACAGGCCCGGCAGCGAGCCGTAGACCACGCCCATGATCGCTCCCGCTGCCAGGGCGTGGACTGTGAGTTCACCCGCGGCCGCGTTGAGCGGCAGGTCCCGATGCGTCACCAGGTGTCCGAGTTCGTGGGCGGCATAGCCGAGCAGGTACCCGAAGGCGATCGCGAACCCGCCGTAGGCGGCGTGACGGGTGATCGCTTTCGGCGCGAGCAACGCGGCAGCGCTCGCGAGCATGGCACCGCTTGAGAGGCCATAGGCCCACACCTGCTGGTTAGGGGTATCGAACTCGCTGACGTAGCTGATCCCGACGCCGGCGAACATCGCCACGAACCCGAAGAGGACGACGAACGTGAGTTTCGTCCGCCCCGCGGCGATGCCGGCGGCAACCATCGCGAGAAAGACGACGGCGGTGACGGCACTCACGAACAGCGTGATGCGCTCCTGTCGCTGGTGTCGTTGCGAGCCGGTACTGACTGACGTCGATGTCGTCTGGTTTGTATCCACGTTCCGAGATCACTCCGGTTGAACTGTCGACCGTGTATTAACAATATTGGGTCAGTGATTAATAACTATTTCTATTTGGGGTTCAGCATTTGTTATTGGGGGCTACGACTAGGTGGCGAGGCGGATTCCCCGCCCTACTGTAGGGGAGGAGCCGACACCCGCTCCCATACAACGGGCGGTTAATCCCTCGGAATTTCTCGCTCGCCATTTGGGGACGGTCCCGCTAGTCGCGTCTCCCATCACTCGCTGCGTGTAGCGGCCACAGGCCCGTTCGCATGGACTGTGAGAGCGCTGCTCTCGAACCAGTCACAAAAACCTGAAATACAATGGGCTCGCTTTCTCAGGGGAGTTCGTCGGTCACGTCGACGAGATCCGCTTCAGTCTGCCAGCGATACAGCCGCCCGTTCCGGTCGAACAGCTCGAAGACGCCGTCTTGCATCCAGCCGAAGGGGTGCTCCGCGTCCTCGTACTCCCGCTTGAGCACGTGGCTCTTGGAGAAATACTCGGTCGTACCGACGAGCAGCCCCTGTTCGACGAGGAAATCGCTCGGTTCCTTTTCAGCGACGCCGACGAGGTAGGTGACGATATCGGCGATCAAACAGAACTTCTGGATGCTGTTGTCCCACTCGCCGCGGATATCGACCATCCGGAACGCGTAGGCGTCCTGGCGACGGTTGAGTCGATCGACCACCAGATTCAGCCGTCGGATCGGCTCTCGGTCGTAGTTTCCGAGCACGAAGTACGACCGATCGTTCTCGTAGACCGGCGTCAGTTCGCTCAGCGCGTGGAGGATTTCCTCGTTGTCCGCCAGCGAAATCTCCTCGTCTTCGAGTCGGTCCGTGGCACTCGTGAGGACGTCTTCGGGGACGGGCGGCTCCGAATAGGGCATGGACGCTTTTTCTCCAAGTCGTGCGATATATTTTATGGCAGCGTCGAACCGTTCAGCACCCTGATTTACCCTAGAGTGATTTACCCCAGGGTAAACTACTTGGCGCAGGAGCGCATACGACGGCGTATGAGCACCGAACTGGAAACCGCGTCGGGGATGGGCTCGCGCGAACTCGTCCACTTCGTCACCCAGCAGACGCGGTTCGCGCTGGTTACCAACATCCTGCAACACCCCGAGCAGCTCCCCTCGATGTACGAACTCGAGCAACTCAACCCCAGCGTGAGCGAGGCGACCGTCTACAAGCACGTCCAGAAGCTGATCGACGCCGGCATCGTCACGGAGGTCGCGCTGGACGACGACCAACGTCGCCAGGGCTACCCCTGGAAGTTCTACGGCCTCACTGCAGACGGCCGGGAGTTCCTCGAAGCTCACAACCTGCTCGCCGCCGAGGACACCCTCCAGCGGATGTACGAGACTATCTCCGACAAACCCGAGAAGATGGTCAAATACGAGCAGGCGCCTCGGCCCTAACCACTTTTTACTTCGTCGGGTGTCCTCGGGCCTTCGGCCCTGCGGGCACCGCTCCTCGTAAAAACTTGGGGAAAAACAACCCGGACGCTCGGCTCCGCCTCGCGTCCGGTGAAACGCGCCTCCGGCGCGTATGCTAGTCTCCGACTACCACCTCAACGGGCACGAACGCCCCAATCAGGCCTTTCGCCTCTATAGCATCCGCTCGACCACAGCCGACAACTTCGTTTCGAGTTCGGATGCCTGAAGGATCCGGATCGATCGCTGTTCATCCAGCGATGCAGTCTTCGTGTCTTCCAGGTCTTGTACCACGAGCACACCGTTCCAACCCGTTCCAAACGCTGGATCGTCGTAGACGAACGTCTCGTCTTGCTGGAGAAAGGCCAGATACTCTAATGTCTCTTTGATTCCTCCTCGGATCGTCTCGGGACGCGTCGAATTCTTGACTTCCGTGATCAGGTACTCGCGTCGGTCGTCAGAGGTCACCTCAAGAACGATCACGTCGGGACGACCCGTCGCGTCGGAGAACTCATCGTCGAGGAAATACGTGTTCGCGACGCGCCGTGATTCGCGCTGAATGAGTTCCGTTCTCGAAAGGTCCTCGCGGTCTTTTTCAGAGATGTCCGAGAGGAATTTCAGTCCCCGATCACGGCCGGAACTGTTGTGATACAGGACGACTTCAGTGCCGTCCTGGGAGAGGCGTGCCACTTCCTGTGTCGCGGACTCGATCGTCCGCATTTCGAAGCGGTCGTCGCTCAACTCCTCGATAGCGGAGACGTACCTGAATAGCACGTACAACTCGAACAGTGTCTCGTCGTCATCAGGCGTGATCGCAGTCGTCTCTAGGAGCGATCGGATTGCGGCCTCGTCACCATCGATACTCTGTTCGTAGTCTCCAAGGAGGCGTGCCGCGGTCCGATACAACTCACTTCGGGAGTCGGCAGCACGCTGAAGCATGCGTGGCGTCGGCTCGTAGCTCGCGGGTGACCTGATCCGACGAACGTGGACGTTCCGTTCGAACAGTTCCCGCATCCGTTCGATCAGGTCCGTGCTCTCGCGCCACCGATCCGTGATCCACTCGTAGTCACGTCGAAGGTACGGTTCGGCCTCGTCGAGCGTCGTGTATATGATCGATAGCAGGCGCTTCAGCACGAGGTTCTCGTCGATGTCGTAGCTCTCCGTGCGGTGCTCGCAGACGAACAGCGACCGATCATCGGGATTGCGTGAGTGTCGGGCCTGGAGGGTCTTCCCCCAGTTGATACGGCCGTCGACGCTGCCACGGGTGCGCCGAGAGGTGTTCTGCGTCTGTGTTTTGATACGCCGGAGTTGCTCGGGGAGCGACTCGACGAAATCGACGACGGCGGGTCGAAGGATGAAGTGCAACCTGACGAGTCGCTCGTAGTCGTGAAACCGTTCGTCGAGCGCATCCGGTGCGATCTCCGAGACGACGTGACGGTCCGAGAAGGAACCGTGCATCACGTACGCCAGGATATCCTGGGTGAGTTCGTCGAGGAGTTTGTCCCTATTCATCGATCGCGACCTGCAAAACGTCAGTTGCGAGCCGACCCAGCCGCGTCTCGTCCACATCGTCGACGGCGGCGAGCTGTGCAGCGATCCGTTCGCGACGCGGAACCCCCTCGAGTTGAGGGAAGACGTAGCTACCTACGGCCTCGGTGAGCGATCGCTCCAGCGAGCCGGGTGTCGCCGTGATGTGAGCGAGCATGTCCTTGATGATCGCCGGACCGATCTTTCGCTCGTCGATGACGTTGTTCGTCACGTACCACACGTCACCGACAGCCTCTCGAACGTCTGACTCGATGTCCATGCCCCAGGTCTCCGCGTACGCATCGACGAGTGCATCACGTTCTTCGTCGTCTTCCGGGACTGTGGGTGCGTCGACGTAGACGAACGCGAACCGACGCATGAACGCGTAGGACATTTCGTACAGCGATGTCTTGTCGTAGCTGTTCATCGTCGCGATGAGTCGCCAGGATTCCGGCACGGCGTACTGGTGCGACGCGAGTTCACCGTCGACGTTGCTCGCGGGCAACAGTTCGATCTCCTCACCGTCACGGGTGAACGGCAACGTCACCGCCTGGCCCGAGAGAAGCGTGAATAACTGTCCGAATGATTTGTCGATATCCGAGCGATTGATCTCGTCGATGATCAAGACCTCGTTGCGTTGGCTGTCACGTCGTTTGAAACAGCGGAGTATCTGTCCGGGCGTGAACGACAGGTCGTCGCTTTGCTCTTCCGGCATGTACCCGCCGACCGTCTCGAACGTCGACCAGTCTGCCGTCGCAGTCGTCGTCTCGAACCCCGTGAAAACGTCCGGATTCTGGGTTGCGAGATGAGACGCTACGAGCCGTGCGATTTCGGTTTTGCCGGTCCCCGGTGGCCCTGTGAGAACGATGTGCTTGCCGGCATCCAGTGCCGCCGTGATCTGTTGAGCGATCTCCGCGGCACGATCGTCCGGAAAATACAGCTCCGAGAGCACGTCCGGGTCGACGTCGAAATCCGGTTTGCCGTATAGATCAAGCTGTTCGTCCGTGTGCGTATCGTCGTAGACGAGCGATTCGACGGAACCGTACCGGCCGCGGATCCCGCCTACGCCCATCTCGTTGAGCGACGAGAAGCCGAGTGGGTAATCGCGACCGTATCCAGCCAGTTCGTGTATCTCAGAGGAGTCGACGCCGAGTTCGACGGGCGCGTCGAGATAGATTAGACAGACCCACGGCTCGTCCGGCTCGTGATTGGGCCAGATATCGCGGCCGATCCGTTCGTTCTGTTCCGTGGCCTGCACTTCGGCAGCATACTCGTAGGATCCATCGCGGTAGAAAAACAGAAAGTCGCCGGGAGAGGCCTTCTTCCAGCTCCCCTCGACGGTCGACTTTGTCCCCCACAGATGGACCGTCTCGCCGTCGATATCTGTTTCCGCATGTGGCCGAACTTGATCGGCTGAGACGCCGTCGAGGACCGTTCGCCGGAAGTTGTCGGCCGCGGCCTCGTTTCCGATCGGCGCGAGAAATACGTCTGGCCCCGAGTAGGTCATGACCCGAACATGGATCCACGGATGGATAAAACATCTAGAGACACGTGGGCTGTGCGTCGATCGTGTCCGACGATTTATCAGTGAATTCGCCACCAACCGGAGGTGATGCATCTGCGTCGACATCCGGCCGCTCGATGTGAACACTGTGACAGTCGACTGTGGTATGGACTGAAGTCTGAGGGGAACGGTTGGAAAGTGCTCTACAAGTGCCAGACAGCAGGATGCGAGGGCGAAGTCGTCACTTCGTTCATCGACATGGCGTCGGTTTCGAGTCGTGATGAGGTATACGAGCGTGCTGAAGATATCGGTCGGACACTGTAACTCCGAGGAGAGGTATGTAATCGCTATCCGCCGAGTGATGATTGATCACGCCCGAAATTCGAGATATGGCCTCATCACACGAAATGGACCTTGACCGCTGCCCGTCTCACCGCCTCGTCGCTCGGGACGAATAAACGGTGTTTAAGTCAGGCCAACCAATAGGGCCGAGCATGGACGAGCGAACCTACACCGCGGAGGCCGAGCCCGGCGACGACGTAACCGTCAAAGGCTGGGTGCACGAGATCCGCGACCTCGGTGGCATCGCATTCATCATCGTACGGGACACGACCGGCAAGATCCAGGTCAAATTCGAGAAAGACGAGATGGACGACGACCTGGTCGAGACCGGCCTGGACGTCCACCGCGAGAGCGTCGTCGCGGTCACGGGCGCTGTCGAAGAGGAAGACCGCGCCCCGACTGGCGTCGAGATCGTCCCCGAGTCGGTCGAGGTTATCGCCGAGGCCGATCCCGAACTCCCGCTGGACCCCTCCGGAAAGGTCGATGCCGAACTCTCGACGCGGCTGGACAACCGGACGCTGGACCTGCGCAAACCCGCGGTCAAGGCTGTCTTCGAGATCCGCGCGGAGGTCCTCCGGAGCGTCCGTGAGGCCTTCCGCGAGGTCGACGCGACCGAGATCAACACGCCCAAAATCGTCGCTACGGGCACCGAGGGCGGGACCGAGCTGTTCCCGATCACCTACTTCGGTCGCGAGGCCTTCATGAACCAGAGCCCGCAGCTGTTCAAGCAGCTGATGGTCGGCTCCGGCCTGGAGCGGGTCTTCGAAATCGGCCCGATCTTCCGCGCGGAGGAGCACAACACGCCGCGACACCTCAACGAGGCCACCTCGATCGACTTCGAGTCGGCCTTCTTCGACCATCAGGACGCCATGGACGTCTGTGAGCACGTCGTCAAGGCCGCCTACGAGGGCGTCGCGGAGAACTGTCAGCGCGAGCTGGAGGCGCTCGACCTCGCAGACGACTTCGAGGTGCCCGACGGCGAGTTCCCGCGGCTGACCTACGAGGAGGCCATCGAGCGGATCAACGCGACGGGCGAACTCGACGAGCCGCTGGTCTGGGGCGACGACCTCTCGACGGAAGCCGAGCACGTCCTCGGCCAGGAGGTCGGCGAGCACTACTTCATCACCGACTGGCCCAGCGAGATCAAGCCCTTCTACATCAAGGACTACGACAACGACGAGGAAATCTCGACGGGCTTCGACATGATGCACCCGTCGATGGAGCTGGTCTCGGGCGGTCAGCGTGAGCACCGCTACGACCACCTCGTCGACGGCTTCGAACAGCAGGGACTCGACCCGGAGGCCTTCGAGTACTACACCAAGATGTTCAAATACGGCATGCCGCCCCACGCCGGCTGGGGCCTCGGCGGCGAGCGCCTGGTCATGACGATGCTCGGACTTGACAACATCCGAGAGGCGGTGATCTTCCCGCGAGATCGCCAGCGACTCTCTCCGTAGAGTCGCTCGATCTCGCCGCGGTTCAAGATCGCCAGCGACTGAGTCCCTGAGGCGAAGTGGCTGGGAGCCAGCGAGACGAACGGAGTGGGCCTCGCCAGACCGGCAACGGCTGAGTCCCTGACGAAGACGTTGAGAGTACACGGGAACACCGATCGAAGCAAGCCGTTTCACTGCTGGCGAACACAGCGAGTCAGCAGGGCTTTTTCGCAAGTTTGTGGGCCGAGAGGGGATCTTTCGGTCCGCTGGTCGTGCGAACGGCGGGGAATCCGCAACGCTGTTCCCGCAGCGACGTAGACGCGAGGAAACCCGAGGGAAGAAAAGCGGTTGTATATTTTTGACGAGGCGGTGGGAGACTAGCATCCGCGCCGAAGGCGCGGTTCACCGGACGCGAGGCGGAGCCGAGCGTCCGGGTTGTTTTTCCCCACGTTTTTGCGAGGAGTGGTGCGCGAACGTAGTGAGCGCACCCGACGCAGTAAAAAGTGGTATTAGAGTTCGCCGATCGCCGCAGTCTTCAGTTGCCCCGTCAGCTGGACGCCGTGGTCGTCCATCCGTGAGACGATCCGCTTTGCCTGCCCGGCGGAGAGATACTTGTCCTCGACGGCGGCGCGAACGACGACGCCGAACGAGCCGGTGACCGATGCACCGAGCCCCTCGGCAAGCGCTCGCAATCGTTTATCGTCCGACAGCACCAGAATTCGTCGATCGTCGTCGATGGACTCGTCGAACAGCCCCCCGAGCAGTGCCGCCTCGTACCCGGTGGCATCGAGCCCCAGCGCGCTGGCGGCCTGCTCGCGGACTTCGGGCCGGACGGAAGTGATGACCGTCGACTCCTCGATGAACTGCGCGAGGTTGGTCGCGGCAGGCTCGGTCGTGATCTGGGCGCGGACCGCCGCCGGCACGACGATCGCGCCGTCGAAGTACGACAGCAGGTCGAGTTCGCCGATCTGGCCGAGATCGTACAGCACCGTCGGTCCGACGTGGACGAACGTCATGGGTCGATGGCGGTCGCGGCGTCCTCTGTCAGCTGTTCGGGCGTGTACTGGGCGGTGAGGTTCTTCTCGTGGGCGACCTCCAGCCAGTCGGCGACGGTACAGTCGGCGATATCGGCGGCCTCACCGATCGAGACGTCGCCGGTCTGGTAGCGCTCGACCGCGACCCGGATCCGGAGCGTCTCCAGCCCTTCCTGCAGGGCTTTCTCGATCGTCGTCTCGTCGTCGTCCCCGAGCAACTCTGCGACCGCTTCGAGATCGGCGGCGGTCTCTTCGGCTACCTCGGCACTGAGTGTCGGCATATACACGCCTGTATAGCTGAAGCGGCCTTGAAGGTAGGGGCTGGCAACCGCCGTCGGCGCGAGCGACCGTCCCGCAACCGTCTCGCTTTTGTCCGTCCACACGGACGTTCGAACGATGACCGACGAGGCGACAGTGTTCGTCCCGGGGCACGTGACCGGCTTCTTCACGGTCCATCGGGACGACGACCCGACAGCGAGCGGTTCGCAGGGGGGTGGGGTGACACTCGCCGACGGCGTCAGCGTGACCGTCGAACGGGCCGACGACCGACGCGTCGAACTGAACGGCCAGCCGGCGAGCGTCGACGCCGTCGAGACCGTCCTCGACACGCTGGACGCCGAGGCGGCTGTCGTCGCCGAGACGGACCTCCCGATCGGATCGGGGTTCGGGATCTCCGGGGCGATGGCACTCGGCGCGGCGCTGGCGACCAACAGCGTCTACGAACGCGAACTCTCCAGAAACGAACTCGTCACGATCGCCCACGGCGCTGACGTTCGGGCCGGGACCGGACTGGGCGATGTCGTCGCGCAGGCGGCCGGCGGCATGCCGATCCGGCTCGAACCGGGCGGGCCACACCACAACGAGATCGACGCCGTCCCCTGTCGCCCGCGAGTCGAGTACGTCACGTTCGGCGAACTCGACACCGGCGAGGTGATCGGCGGCGATACCGACCTGCTCAGCAAGGCTGGCACGGAGGCGCTCTCGCGACTTGTCTCCGAACCAACCCCCGAACAGTTCGCCTACGCCTCCCGGCGGTTCGCCCGCGAGTCGGGTTTGCTGACTGACCACCTCCGGGAGGTCATCCAGGACGTGAGCGAGGCCGGCGGCGAGGCCTCGATGGCGATGCTCGGCGAGACAGTCTTCGCGCTCGGGTCTGGGCTCTCCGACGCCGGATACGACCCCGAGGCTTGCCGGGTCGACGCTGCCGGCGCACGGCTCGTGTAACGAAAGCGGTTTTTCGGCTCTTCCCCGAGTACCGGTATGGCCGACGAACTCGATATCCCCGAGAGCCACCCCCGCTACGAGTCGCTTTTGACGCGTCACCGGATCGAGGCAGGGGTCGAGAAGGGGATCACGAGCAAACAGGGGCTGATCGCCGAAGGACGGGGCGAGGCCTTCGACTACCTGCTGGGCGAGCGGACCCTCGAGAGCGCCGAGACGGCCGAACGTGTCGCGGCCGCGCATCTGCTTTTGGCCGACCGTCCCGTGCTCTCGGTCAACGGCAACGTCGCCGCGCTCGTCCCCGGAGAGATCGGCGAACTGGCCGCAGCGACCGGCGCCGAAATCGAGGTGAACCTCTTCAACCGCACCGACGAGCGGATGGCAGCGATCGCTTCCCACCTGCGCGAGCACGGCGCGGGGGAGGTCAAGGGGCTGGACGCCGACGGGCGGATCCCGGGACTGGAGCACGAACGCGCGAAGGTCGACGCCGACGGAATCGAGAGCGCCGACGTCGTGCTCGTCCCGCTCGAGGACGGCGACCGAGCCGAAGCCCTTGGGGAGATGGGCAAGACCGAGATCGTGATCGACCTGAACCCGCTGTCGCGATCGGCACAGGTCGCGGCTGTGCCGATCGTCGACAACGTCCTGCGTGCCGTCCCGAACATCACCGCCCACGCCCGCGAACTGGACGAGGAGTCGGATGCGACTCTCGAAGCGATCATCGCGGAGTTCGATCCCAACGCGGCGCTCCAGGCGGCAGAACAAGCGATCCGCAGTGGCGATCTCAAGTAACGAGCGACGGTTGCGCGCTCGATCGGCGAAAGGGTCAGAGCCGTCGATGCGATCGAGACGGGTCGTCCGCTAGCTCGATGCTTCGACGCGCTCGGCGACAGTTTCCAGGTCGTCCATCGTGAGCGCGGCCGGTTCGTCGCGTTCGGACGCACCTGGCTCGAACGCCAGCTCGTACTCGTGCCAGTCGCCGATCCGCGCCGTCTCGTCGAGGATTTCCGCTTCGCTGAATCCCACGTCCGCCTCGGAGACGACCAGCTTGCTCGGTGTCGTCGCCGTCTCGCGGCGTGGCTCCAGTTCCATGTCGTAGATGTGCCAGTCGCCGAACCGCGCAGTCACGTCCAGTACTTCACCCTCCGGGAACCCCGCGATCGATTCGGTCAGTCGATATGCCTCTCGTCCCATACGGTTGGGCATATTAACTCGGAATTGAAAAAACTTTTGCAGCATGCGTAGCCGGTACCGAAGCGCTGTCCCCGGCAATAGACCGACCGGTCTTTTGTGGCCTCGCCGAGAGACGCCAGTATGGTCACATACGATTCGCGCGGGTGCCGGCCCGGTGAGCGCCGATGGTAAATCTCGTCGTGTCGTCGCTGCAGCTGGTGCTTGCGCTCGTGTTAGTCGTCTTGAACGGCTTTTTCGTCGCTTCGGAGTTCGCCTTCGTTCGGGTGCGCGCGACGTCAGTCGAACAGCTCGTCCTGGACGACCGGACCGGATCGGCTGCGCTCCAGGAAGTCATGGAGCAACTCGACGACTACCTCGCGGCGACGCAGCTCGGGATCACGATCGCCTCGCTCGGTCTGGGGTGGGTCGGTGAACCGGCGGTCGCAGCGCTCATCGAGCCTGTTCTCGGTGAGTTCCTCCCGGCCGGGATCGTCCATCTCGTCGCGTTCGCGATCGGGTTCAGCATCATCACGTTCCTGCACGTCGTCTTCGGCGAACTCGCGCCGAAGACGATCGCGATCTCCCAGGCCGAGCGCCTCGCGCTCTTTCTCGCGCCCCCGATGAAGGTCGCCTATTACCTGTTTTCCCCCGGCATCGTCGTGTTCAACGGTGCGGCGAACGCGTTTACGCGGATGCTCGGTGTCCCGCCGGCCTCCGAGAGCGACGAGACCCTCGAAGAACGGGAGATTCGCCGGATACTCGCACAGTCCGGCGAAGCGGGTCACGTCGACGCGGGCGAAGTCGAGATGATCGAGAGCGTCTTCGACCTGGACGATACAGTCATCAGGGAGGTGATGGTACCGCGTCCGGACGTCGTCAGCGTGTCCGGCGACCAGCAGCTAGACGAGATCCGGGCGACGGTCCTCAGGGCCGGGCACACGCGCTATCCTGTCGTGTCGGCCGCGGACCCGGATCAAGTGGTCGGGTATCTCGACGTGAAGGACGTGCTCGGTGCCGGCCACGCCGGTGACGAGGAGACGACTGCCGCGGAGCTGGCCCGTGAGATCATGATCGTCCCCGAGATGACCAGCTTGCAGGAGTTGCTGTTGCAGTTCCGCGACGAGCAGCGACAGATGGCTGCGATTGTCGACGAGTGGGGCGCGCTCGAAGGGATCGTGACGATCGAAGACGCCGTCGAGGCCGTCGTGGGCGACCTCCGTGACGACTTCGACGTCGAGAGTCGCGAACCCGCGATCCGCCAGGACGGACGAGACGCCTACGACGCCGACGGTGCCGTCCCGCTCTCGACGGTCAACGACGTCCTCGGCACTGAGTTCGAGGCCGAGGGATACGGGACGGTTGCCGGACTCGTGTTGGACCGGCTCGGGCGTGCCCCCGAGGTCGGTGACCGCATCGAAATCGGCGAGTTCGACGTGGAGGTGGCCGCCGTCGACGGGTCCCGGATCGAGTCCGTTCGGCTCACCCGTCGGACTGCATCCGAGGACGGAGCCGATGCGGTCGAGAGCGATCGCGACGACCCCGCCGAGTGACGGTCCAGAGACTCGATCCCGTCGACGACAGGGCCTTGCACTGGTATCCGCTCTCGGCCCGACGCCGTCGTCGAAAGGAAACCTATTTTACGTCCCTGCCATTATCCTGCGATGCGAGGGCCGGTAGCTCAGTCCGGCAGAGCGTCTGACTCTTAATCAGACGGTCGCGTGTTCAAATCGCGCCCGGCCCGCTCACTCTATCGCTCGCAAATTCGCGAGCGATTGCTGTGGATAGCCGGCGGGAGTTGAATGAGAGAAGCCGCAGCCCGCACAGCGAACATCGTGAGCGAGCAGGACTGTCTTCGCGTGGTTCAAATCGCGCCCGGCCCGCTCTAAACTTTTCAGCGTCGGGTGTCCTCACGCGACTGCGCCGCGTTGCGGGCACCACTCCTCGAAAACTTTAGAATCCAAAAGGCCGGGCGCTCACTTCGTTCGCACCCGGTGAAACGGCTCGCTTCGCTGGCCGTATGCTGGTTCAAATCGCGCCCGACCTGCCTTTGCGACGAATAATTCATGGGGAGCGAAGTGGCTACAAGCGATTTGAATCCTGGAAGTCTTAGCGCGAGCGACCGTCTTCCTCCGGTTCAAATCGCGCCCGGATCGCTGTCAACTACTCCACCCTCAACGAGCGAACCCGTCAGCGGGGAGCGAGTAGGATGGTTCTTCTCGTTTTTACGACGCGCTTTGTAGGAACTCTTGCGTCCGCATCCAATCGCCCAGAACGGGAGCAAGAACGCATGACTTCGGGACGGTAGCTAGAGGGGACAGGAAATGATCGACCGACCTCCGACGCCGTTTTATCATTCAACGAGACAAGTCCCCTCCGAGATTATGTACAAGCAGGTCTGTCAATTGTCAGCCGAAGTATCAACTGTATAACTACACTCTCCGGATGAGATACCCCCAATGACCGTTTCATGTCTGATCAACAGCGCGAAAGTCGAGGAATCAACAGACGAACAGTCCTGAAAACGGCCGGGATGGCGACGGTCGGCCTCGCAGCGTACTCCGGAACCGCGAGTGCCACGCCGCCCACGGAGATCAGATTCTGTGGGTGCTCACAGATCTGTTTCGGAGAGAATGATGGCAGAAACTTTGTCCTGTATGCGACCGAAACGGAGGACGGCTACGACTGCGAGCTCGACGAGGTCGGCGTCGAGGCGACCTGCGAAACGGCCGGTGACGACGAGAAGATTATCGGGCTTTTCAATAGGAGACTGGACGACTACCGATTCTTCAAGAATCCAAACAACTGCGCATCGCGAGCACTCAGTGACCTCGGCTTTGACGAGCCTGATGGAGAGACTGTTGGAGACATCGACTGCCCCCTCCCGGATGATCTCGAGGACGACATCCTTTACATGTTCTACGAGCGTGTCAGCCGTCACGAGTACGTTGTCAACGATCCGAAGAGCGGGGATGTCGGAAAAGTTATAGTTCGAACCCGTAAATGCAATCCGCCGAGCCAGTGGATGGATAATCCGAATGGACCGCCGAACGACCGCGGACAGGGGCCGCCGTAGAATTGCCATCTACCGCTTCTGTTTCCCGGTCGAACAGCCATAGCCTCGCCTATCGTTGGCCGATCCCGTGCGTCGCTGGAATCGCCGCGCTTGTCGAGATACCGCTCGAGCTACAACGTGCCGTATCAGGAGTGCCGAAGTGGGCACCTCGTTTAGCATCTGAGAGACAGGGCGCCAAGCCTCGTCCTCACGGAGCGAGTAGAAATGGATACAGCGTCCGTTATCGGTTTACTCCCACTCCGTGCTGGGCATTCACCAGTCGCATCCGGTGAAACGGCTCGCTTCGCTGGCCGTATACTGGTTCAAATCGCGCCCGCCCCGTTTTCCCACGAACGGCATGAGCAATGTAAACGCCAGGGCAGTTTGAATGAGAGAAGCCGCAGCCCGCGCAGCGAACATCGTGAGCGAGCAGGACTGTCTTCGCGTGGTTCAAATCGCGCCCGGCCCGCTTTCTGCGACGAACGTTTCGTGCTGAGCGAAGCGGCTAGCGAGATTTGAATCCCGGAAGTCCCACGCGAATCAGCGAGCGACTGCCGTCCGCCGATACAAGCCGTACAGACCAAAGAGGGGGAAACCGATCAGTCCGACGGTGTCGCCATCACGCTGTCTTCGGACGATTCGAGGAACTCGATGTCCCGCAACGCCGAATAGGCGAGCAGTCCGAAGCCGACCTTGGCCACGATGTCGATGTAGGTGACCACAAGCGAGACGGTTTCGGTGTTCATGAAGGCGAACCCGGTTTCGCCGAGCAGCCAGGCGACCGGGTAGATCATCCAGAGGACGACGACGAAGTTCCGTAGCGTCCGGTACAGCGCCAGGGTCATGTCGTCGCGCTCGCGGGCGAGTTCGCCGATGTCGGTGTACAGCCAGTACACGAGGACGCCGAAGGCGACGCTACCGGCAGCGAACAGCACCAGATTCAGCGGCGAGGCGACCATCCCGCCAGCGAACCCGAGCACGATTGTCGCGGCCTGTAGCGCCCCGAGTTTCGCGATCGTCTCCCGGTCGGCCCCGGCCAGGAAGGCGACGTAGGCGATGTGCATCGGTGTCGTCAACAGCCAGTCGACGTACCGCGGGATGTACAGCGTGGCCCCGCGAGCGCTCGTGACCGTGCCGACGTCGAGCGCCATCAGCGCGTACGCGACTGTCGCGATGGCCGTCACGCCGACCAGATCCAGAAACGGCAGGCGATGCGCCTCGGACAGGCGGGTGTACCCCACGATCAGTCCGATCGTTCCGAGTGCCATGCCGACGGTGCCAAGCGTGAACCAGGTGGTGATTGTTAGATCCATAATCAGTCGTCAGTTGTTGCGGGTTCCGGAGACGACGCTCCCGAGGGGGTCGTCTCGACGGTGAAGCGTTCGAGTAGCTGTTCGAGATCGGAGGCGCGCCGGCGGAGATCGGTCGCGGATTCGGAGACTTCGGTGATCGCGTGCTCCTGATCGTCGGCCGCAGCGGCGACGGTATCCGCTTCCTGTGCGGTCTGCTGGCTGATCGCCGAGAGGTCGTCGATCGTTTGCATTACCTCCTGTGCGGTCCGAGCTTGCTTGGCCGTCGCGTCGTCGATCTCCTGGATACCCGCGTCGGCGTCCTCGGTTCGGTCGACGATTGTTTCCAGAGCGTCGACGGTTTCGGTGACGGTCTCGACGCCGTCCGTGATCCGCTCGCTCGTCGACTCCATCGTCTCGACGGTATCGCCGGCCTGTGACTGGATGCGCTCGATGCGCTGTTCGATATCGCCGGCGGCGTCTTTGGTCTCCTCGGCGAGGCTCTTGATCTCGTCGGCGACCACGGCGAACCCGTCTCCCTGTCCGTCGGCGTGAGCGGCCTCGATAGAGGCGTTCAGCGCCAGCATGTTGGTCTGCTCGACGATCTCGGTGATCACGTTGATGATGTCGTTGATCTCGTCGAGATCGTCGTCCAGCGCGTTGATCTCCTCGACCATCTCCTCGGTCTCGGCCTCGATGGCGTTCATCTCCTGGATAGCCTCCTGTGCGGCCTCACGACCCTCCTCGCCGGCTTCGGCCGCCGCCTGAGAGGTCTCTGCGACCTCTTGGGCCGAGGATGCGACCTCCTCGGCAGTTGCGCTGAGGTTTTCCATCTCGCCGGAGGCGTCGTTGAGTCGCTCGTTCTGTTTCCGTGCCCCCTCGAAGATCTCGTCGATAGAACTGGTGACCTGCTGGCTCGCCTCGCTGACTTCGTCGGCGTTGCGCTGGACGCGGTCGGAGGCGGTGAGCACCTCCGAGGAGAACGACTCGACGTCGGCGACGATCCGCTCCAGGGAATCCAGCGTCGCGTTGATCTTCTGGCCGACCCGCTCCATCGCGTCACTCTCGCTCTGGGGATCGACCCGGCCGGTCAGATCACCTTCGGCGGCCTGATCGAGTACGGACTCGTATTCGCTCGCCTTCGAGGTGAGATGGGAGGTCATCGCCTCCATCTCGGCCCGTTCGCTCTCGGCCTCGCGGCGGGCCTGCTCGGCGGATTCGCGTGCCCCTTCGGCGGACTGACGCGCCTCCTGGGCCTCGTCGATCTTCTCCCGGAGGGAATCGCGCATCGCCGCGAAGGACTGATAGAGCGACCCGATCTCGTCTTCGCGCGTCGTCCGCAGGTCCACGTCGAGGTCGCCGTCGGCCATCTCCTCGGCACGGGCCGTCAACCGACGCAGCGACGTGATCGTATTACTGCCGATCGTCACGCCGACGAGTCCGAGGTTGATGATCGCGAGCAGGACCAACCCGAGCAGGTCGGCGTTGATTTGATCGGCCAGCGCGTAGGCGTCCGCCCGTTGGGTCTGGACCATCACCGTCCAGTCGACCGTCTCCAGTCCCGTCGCACTTCGGAGCGTCCCATCGTCGGACGTGAAGTCGCTCTCACCGGCTCCGAGATCGAAGCCATCGACACCTGCGTCCGTCAGGAGTTTACTCTGATTCGGATGCGCCGCGTAGCGACCCTGCTGGTCGATCACGACGGTCGTCGTGTCGCCGGCGTTGTCCGCGATCCGATCGGCGTGAGCAGAGAGATCGATCATGTACACGAGCGCTCGATCGTCGGTTCCCTCGATCGGCGTGACCGCGGCGACGATCGGGTGGTCGACGACCGACACCGAGAACGGTTCGGTCAGGACGACGTCGTCACTCCCGTCGAACGACGGTGGATCGGTCGCGAACGGGGCACCCTGCACGCTGGCGTTGACACCGATCATCCTGTCGGCGGAACTCGTCACGAACGTCATGCTCTCGGTATTCAGGTAGTGCACCCCGACCACGTCGTCAGGTGTGTGTCCGGATGCGACCAGCGAATCGAGGTCCCGTTTTATTTCGTCGGTATCCCCGCTGGCGTAGACCGGGAGTTTCGAGGTCGTTCGTGCGTCGCCCTCGATCGAGCGAAGCCAGGTATCGATCTGGCTCGCCTCGGTGTTCGACTGAGCTGTCAGATCCGTTTCGACGTTCTCCTGTAGTTGTGTGGTCGTCTGTGCGCTGATCACGCCACCGAACGCGACGATCACCACGATGGAGAACGCGAGTGCGACCCCCAGCCGCATCGCGTAGCTCTGACGAACCGCTGCCGGAAGCAGCGATCGTTTCGACGGTTTCATCGACAGACAATTCGATTTCGCACAGTAAAACCCACGCCCTCGATTTTCAGCGGTGATAACACCGACCGATGGCGGATCCGCGACCGTCCGAGCCGGTAATATCATTACCCGGGACCGAATAGTATCACGACACTTACCACAGACAATGTCGAGCGCCGACAGTGAGGCCGTCCGGACGATGCTTGCGGATATTATCGCCGACCCCGAGCGGGGTCAGCAAGCGTTGCCGCGGTTAGTCGGCCGTCTCGACAGCGACGATCGAACTGTCCGCATCGGAGCTGCCTGTGGGCTCTGTCTGATCGCCAGCGAGGACCCGGGGAGCGTCGAGTACACCGTCCGCCGGCTGGTCGACCGCCTCGACGACGACGTCGCACGTCCGGAGTCGATCCTGGCGCTGGAGTACCTCATGACGCAGTTCCCGGAGCGAGTCGACGAAACCCTCCAGGAGTTGCGCGAGCAGCGCGACGAGGAGCCGCTGCAGTACACCCGTCAGGGCGGGTTCGTCCGGAGCGGGTATTTCCAGCCCGGCGAGCCCAGCCGGGACGATGTCGGACGCGTGCGCAAGCCCGGTGGCGCGGACTCCGGGTCGGGACTCGTGTACGGGCAGGCCGACGAGCGGGGTGACGAACGTGCGCCAGGTGGGGAGAACAGCGACGAAAACAGCCAGTCGGAGCCCGGGAGTGACACGGACGAGGAGGCGCCCGGTGGCAGTTCCGAGACCGCCCGCCAGCGAGTGAAGCGGCTCCACGAGCGTGTCGAATCGATCGTCGAACAAAGCCGATTCGACCAGCTGATGGTGCTGACAGGGGAGGTTCCGGGCCGGTACGCGCACGCGTATCCCGTGCTGGCAACGCACGGGGGTCGTGAACAGGCGCTTTCGCTCCGGCTGTTCTACCAGCCGACCGAGAACAGGCAGACGTTTCAGCGCCGACTTGCCGGGGCGATCGAACAGTGGGGGCGGATCGACCACGAACACGTCGTCTCGCTGTACGATAGCGGTACGCGCCCGGAGCCGTGGGTCGCGAGCCAGCACGTCGAGGCGACGCTGCGGGCTGGCCTGCCCGACTGGAACGTCTCCGAGATCGTCGGTACCGTCGCCCGGCTTGCGGACGGACTCGCGACGCTCCACCAGCGGGATATTGTTCACGGCGGGATCGATCCGGAGAGCGTCGCGGTCGAGCTCGAAACGGAGGCGGGTCAGCGTGCCCGACTCGACAATATCGGGTTGTTGACGGTCTATCGGTGGTTCGTCGATCCGTCGACCTGTCTCGATCCGCGCTTTGCCGCTCCCGAATACTTCGATGCCTCGTTCGGCGGCGTCGATCAGGCGACGGACATCTACCAACTCGGGGCGATCCTCTATTATCTCCTCGCCGGCGAGCCGCCCTACGACGGGAGCTACGCCGACGTTCGCACGCGGGTTCCGGGTGAGACGCGACCGACGCCCCCGTCCGAGGCCGCGGCGGTACCGGCGTTTCTCGACGGAATCGTCTCGAAGGCACTGGCGCGCCAGAAGCTGACGCGGTACGAAACAGCGGTCGCGTTCCAACAGGACCTGCTCGATGCACGGGAGCGAATCTAGATGGCGAACCTGATCGGACTCAATGAACTGGCCGGCAATCCGAACCTGACGTTTATCGCGTTCATCGCGTTCTTCCTGCTCACGGCGCTCGGCGTGCGGTTCGCGCTGTACGCTTACTGGAACGGTCGCGCCAGTGATACCACACAGACGACGCTGTGGGGGTATCTACTGCTGGTCGGTGTCGTCGGCACGGGCTACGGATTGGTCGGGATCGGTCGTATTACGCTGGCCCCGGACTGGTTGCTCGAGTTGGCCAGCGGCGCAGCCCTGCTGTTCGCGCTCGTGCTCGCGCTCGCGCTCCGGGAGATCGACGCCGCCAGCGCCGGGACTGCAAACGACTCCGCCCCCGGGCGCGCATCGCTGACAGTGTTGCTCCTCGGAGCCGTCGGGGTGCTTTCGGCCGGTTTGGTCGTGTTCCCCGAACATCGCCAGGGGCTCGCCGGGCTCGTCGGGGCAAGCGGGTTGTTCGTCCTGTCGTACGGGTATCGATTCGGCCAGCGACAGCTCGACAACGCCCGCGTTCGGGGCACGCTCCTGGAGACGCTGCTGCGGCACCTGCTGCCGGTGTTGTTGTTCGCGGCGCTGATTTCGATCGCGGAGCTGGCCGTCTTCGCCGGTCTCGATCGAGTGATCGTCCTCCACGTCCAGGTCGTCCTGGTGATCATGACCGCGACGACGCTGATGACCTCGACAATCAAGCTCCGGCAGAACCTCCAGGGAATGCGGACCTAGCGACAGCCGGCCGGCTCTTCGACGATGACCCCGTCGACGCCCATCTTCTCGTATTCGGCCGTCCGTTCCGGATCGCTGATCGGCCAGACGTTGACGTTCAGATCCGAGCGATGGGCCCGCTCCAGCAGCGCGAAATCGACCAGTCGCCAGTGTGGATGGATCGCTTCGCAGTCCAGACTCGCCGCCCGCTCGATAGCCGCCTCGGAGGACGAGTCGACCAGCAGGGCCCGGTCGATCGACGGATCGAGATCGCGCGCGGCCGCGAGCGTCTCCACGTCGAACGACGACAGCAGGATCTCGGTGTCGAACGCGTCGAGGAGGTCGATCACTGGCTCGACGAGATCCGGCTCCTTGAGTTCGAGGTTCAGACCGACGCCATCCGGCACGGTCCGCAACACGGCTTCCAGCGACGGCACACCCTCGCCGGTGCCGAGCACGTCCATCGATTGCAGCGTCGCCAGCGAAATGTCGGCGACAGATCCGGTCGAATCCGTGACGCGATCGACCGTTTCGTCGTGGATGACGACCGGATCGCCCGAGCGACACTGTCGGACGTCGACTTCGATCATATCGGCACGCTCGGCGGCCTGACGGACGGCTGTCAGCGTGTTCTCGGGATAGAGCCCGGCGAATCCGCGATGGGCGATACAGCGCATACTGGGGGCCACGCACGGGGTGACAATAGGACTTTGGAGGCGAAGATATGCGACAGTTTATTCACTCTCGGGCCGTGTGAACAGCCACCGATGTCAGTTACGTTTGATTTCAGCGGGCGTGTCGCTCTCGTGACCGGCGCGGGCGGCGCGCTCGGGAGCGCGATCGCAACCGGCTTTGCCGACGCGGGCGCGACGGTCGCGGCAGTCGACATCGTCGAACCGGAAAGCGAGGACTTCCTGCTCGATCCCGACCACGAGCACATCGAGGTCTACCAGTCCGATTTCACCGACGAGCCCCGGGTCAAAAGCACTATCGAGCAGATCGTGACCGATCACGGTGGGATCGACTACCTGGCGAACGTCGCCGGGACCTGGCGCGGCGGGACGCCGATCGCCGAGACGGACGTCGACACCTTCGAGTTCCTGTTCGACGTCAACCTCAAGACGATGTTTCTGGCTTCGAAACACGCGCTCCCCTATCTTCGGGAGCGCGAGGGCTCGATCGTCAGCGTCTCCGCCCGCTCATCGCTCGAAGGCGGGGAGGGTGACGGGATCTACCGCGCCTCGAAAGCAGGGGTCAGGCTCCTCACCGAGACGATCGCCGAGGAGCATCTCGGAACGGTACGAGCCAACGCGGTCATGCCGAGCGTGATCGACACGCCGATGAACCGCGAGATGATGCCCGACGCCGATCACGAGACATGGGTCGATCCCGTCGAGATCGCCGATGTCGTGCAGTTCCTCTGCAGTGACGCCGCGGGCGCGACCAGCGGCGCGGCCGTCCCAGTATACGGCGAGGCCTGAGTTCTCTCGGGACAATAAGATCGCGTGATAGCTCGGATTCTGAGGCCTGTGGGCCGACTCAGATTCCGAAGATCGGGACGAACTCGAAGGTGAGATACGCCCCGAAGGTGGCGATGACGGGCACGACGTTCTGCATCAACACGACACGCGCCGTCGTCGCCGGGTTGAACAGGTCCGCCGCGTTGGGAACCTCGGGATCCTCCTCGCCGATCGGCGGCAGTTCCTCGCCCTCCTCGTCGACTGCCAGCGAGTCGACGGTGACCGCCGGCGTCTCTTCCCCGGTGACGGCCTCGGTGACGGTGACCGGACGGGTTGCCCGGCCCCAGCCCAGCCCGATGATCGACATCGTCGCGATGACGACGAAACTGGCGGGGATGCCGATCGCCGAGAGGAAGATCACCAGCGCGGAACTGACAGACGCGACGACGATCGCCGCCGTTAGCGGTAGTTCGGTGATGTCGCTGCCCATCGTCTCCAGGGTCCGACGGGCGATGGTGAACGTCCCGATCCCGACGGCGACACCGCCCAGCAGAATTGCGGGGTTCATCTCGATCGCACCGCTTCCGACCAGCGGTGCGATCGCGTTCGCGATGTTCGACGTGCCGGAGCTAAAGGCCATCACACACCCGATCACGACGACGGTGACGACGCCGTACAGTTCCCGCCGGTTGGTCGTCTCGTGGACAGACGGCCTGGGTACGGCGCCGGAGCGATCGAGTTCGACCAGCGGCCCGTCCGAGCGATCCATCGCGATCAACTCGTTGATCCGCGAGTAGAAGTACCGACCGACGATCAGCGAGACCCAGAACCCGATGACGGGAGCGACGATCCACCAGGTCGCGATCTGCCCCATCGTGGTCCAGCCGAGCGAGCCGGTCGCGACGCCGAGTCCGGCGATCGATCCGACGGCCGTCATCGACGTCGAGGCAGGGACGCCGAAGAGGTTGCCGATGAACAGCGCGAGCCCGATGAAAAACAGGACGCCGATGCTCGTCTCGAGGGTGAAGACGCTCGCGTCGGTGATGAGTTCCCCGCCGAGCGTCTCGACGACGTTCCGGCCGATCGTCCAGGCCCCGACGAAGAAAAACAGCGTCATCAGTCCCGCCGCTGTCGTCTTCGAGATGGCATTCGCGCCGACTGCCGGGCCGAACGCCGGGCCGGTCGTGGAGCCACCGATGTTGAACGCCACGAACATGGCGACGATGACACCGGCGACGAGCAGCGGATCGACCATCAGTTCCCCCCGCTCTCGTCTTTGTTCTCGGCATCCTCGTCGTCGCTTCCAGCAGCGTCGTCATCGTCGTCGCTTCCAGCAGCGTCGTCATCGTCGTCGCTTCCAGCAGCGTCGTCCTCGTCGTCGCTCCACTTCTCCTCGTCCGTCCACCGCTGTTGATCTTCGCCCTCCGGGATCGGCTGGTCTTCGAGCGTCTCTTCGACGGCCTCTTCGACGGTTTCGCCGACCTTCTCCTCGACGGTCTCGTCGACGGCCTCTTCGACGGTTTCGCCGACTTTCTCCTCGACGGTTTCGCCGACTTTCTCCTCGACGGTTTCGCCGACTTTCTCCTCGACGGTTTCGCCGACTTTCTCCTCGACGGTTTCGCCGACGGCCTCCTCGACGGTTTCGCCGACGGCCTCTTCGACAGTCTGATCGACTGCTTCCTCGACGCTCTCGCCGACGGCCTTGTCGACGGTTTCACCGACTGTCTCTTTGACAGTCTCGTCGACCGATTCGCTGACCTGCTCTTCGACCGTCTCGTCGACGGTCTCCTGGACGGTCTCTTTGACGGCCGTCGTCATCCAGTCGGGATCGAATCGGGACATCTTCCAGACGACGTGTACGATATACGCGATCAACACACCGAACCCGAACGCGAGCCCGATCGCGTCGCCGACCAGTAGTATCAGTCCGACCGATAGCGCGATCAACAGCCCGTAGGTCAGATCGACCAGCGAGTCGACGCGGCTCGGATTCATGTGCCATCCCCCGGACGGCCGGCCGTCGTCCGTGATACTATCCTTGTCAGGTGAAACCCAGAAGTCATATGAAAACCGAAGACGCGGCCGCTGAAGTAGCTTACCACTCCCGCTCGCGGTGAGTCGCCGATTCGTCGGTATATCTCCTGAGAAATGGGAGGTAACTTTAATACGATTGCTTGACCGACATGGTAGCATGAGTAATTCACAAACGTACGATCCGGTCACGGTGTCGTCGGATGGGGTGTCCGTGGCCAAGCGCTTCGAGGCCGACGAGTTCCCGGTGCCGGCGATCGCCTTTCGGATCGAATCTAATCGCACGGAGTCGGTGACGGTCACGCTGGTCGATACGGTCCCGGAGGACGTGTCTGTCGAGGACCTCGGATTCCACCCGGAGTACGGGAGTGAACACTGGACGATCGACGGCAAGCGGATCACGTTCGAGCGCGAGTTCGAGCCCGACTCGGAGTACACGACCGTCTACGGGATCCGATCGACGGGCACCGACGACGTCGAGAAGTTCCTCACGGAGCCGACCATCGAGACGGTCGACCCGCCGCTGGACGACGACGGCGACGTGCTCGACGAGTCCAGTTCCGATGTCGTCAAAGACGTCATCGCGGGCGAGAGCGACAGCGTGCCCGGACTCGACGAGGACGAAGACGAGGAGATCGAGACCCTCGATCTGAAGGATCCGAACGATCCCAGCGCGGGGACGGTTGGCGACGACGGTCAGGGGGGCGATGGCGAAGGCGGGGGGTCAGCACAGTCGAACGTGACGACCACGTTGCTGGCTGAGATCCACCACGACGCCGTCGACGAGGACGTGATCCGGGCACTCCGACAGGAACTGGCCCTCGACGGCGCGAGCGGCGGCGATAGCGGGGCGACCGACGCACGGATTCAGCACCTCCAGAACGAGGTCAGCGATCTGGCAGCCTACACCGAGGCCCTGGAGGAGTTCCTGGCGGATAACGGCACCGGCGATCAGATGATCCGGGACTTCCGGGATCGACTCGATTCGTTCGAAGACGAACTCGACCGGATCCAGCGCATGACCGTGGAGAACGACGAGGCCATGGACGAGGTGCGCTCGGAGGTCGATCAGGTCTCGGAGCAGATGTCCGGCGTCGAGGAGACGGTCTCGTCGGTCGAGGGGGCCGTCGACGAGGTCGAAGGCACCGTCGAGACGCTCGATTCGGACGTCGACTCGATTGGCGACGAGGTCGATACCCTCGGCGAGGACGTCTCCGGGATGGAAGACAGCCTCTCGACCCTGGAAGCGGAAGTCGATTCGCTCCGGAGCGACATCGAGGACGTCGACGACCGCGTCGGCGATATCGGCGATGTCGACGACCGAATCGGGGAGATCGAGTCCGAAATCGAGGACCTCAAGCAGTGGCGCGAGCAGCTCTCGTCGGTCATCGGCGGCGGCGAGTGACGGACGGCGACGAACCGGTTCCGTTTTATTCTCCGCGCGGCTGTGATCGACAATGACGACCGTCAGCGTCGCCGTCCCGCGCAAGGGTCGGCCGCTCGAAGCGGTGCTCGAACGGATCGCCGACCGCACCGGAGCGACGGACGTGGCCGACCGGATCAGTTCGACGCTGCGCTACGAGAAGGCGATCACGAAAGGCAATCAGTCGGCGGACGACGACGTCTACGACCGGCTCGCGGCGTACAGTGACGTCTCGGACCCGACCGAGCCGGAATACTCGCTGCTCCGTGACGACCGTGACGGCATGCCGCGACGACTGGTGTTCGACAGCGTGACGATCCCGACCGACGACGCCGACATCCGGTTGATCGGTCGCGAGGAACCGTTTCGTGCACTCCGGACGCACGAGTTCGCGCTCGGCTTCGACAGCGCCGATCTCGTCCTCGAAGAGGTCGTCGAACTCCGATCGGACCCGCTCGGCGATCTCGACGCCGTCAACGAACGCATCGATCCGATGGACACCGACGTGCGGCTCCGGACGGGCCTCGGCGATACGGTGTATCACACGCTGCTCTCGACCCCGGACGTGCTGCCGTCGGGTGAGACGCCGCTCGATCGCTCGTTCGTCAGTTCGTACACGGGATCGCTGTGTGTCTCACCGCGGTACGAGCGACTCGTCGAGGCCGTGCTCGGTACCGACGCGCTCGATGGCATCGAGTTCGTGTACCCGGCGTCGGGACAGACCGAAGAGCGGGCCATCGCGAACGCAGGGCTGGGCGTCTACCTGACTGTCACCGGGTCGACCGCCCGCGATCACGGGCTCGTCGTCGGCGAGTCGCTGTTCCCCAGCGAAACCGTATTGCTGGAGAACGAGGCCGAACGGACGGACGCGACCGACGCGGTCGCCGCGCTCGTCGCCGGCGAGGACATCGACACCGAGCTCCCGATCGCTCACTGATACTGGTGGCTATACCATTTCGAAATAATCCGGCACGACGGCGTGCCGGATATCTGTACGAACGTATAGCCACCAGTATGAGTCTCGACCGGTGCGATTGCCGATCGAACGACCGTAGACCCAACTCGGTCGGGGCGTCCGACTACGCCCTGGTGTCCCTGACATCACATAAATGTGGGTTTCGGCTCCGGTCATCGCTTCGGTCTGGTAAAGACCTTTCAGGACGCCGCGAGTATAACAGGTATGACGAACGTTCTTGTCGTCGGCGGGGGTCCCGCCGGACTCAGTGCAGCGTTGTTCACACAGAAAAACGGTCTCGAAACGACGGTCTTCGATACCGACGGAACCTGGATGCACAAGGCGCATCTGTTCAACTACCCGGGTATCGGGTCCCAGGACGGCTCGGCGTACATGGCGACACTCCGGACGCAGGTCGACAGCTTCGGCGTCGAGCGCCGCGAGCAGGAGGTCACCGACGTCTCGGCGACCGACGACGGATTCGTGGTCACCACTTCCGAGGACGAATACGAGGGGTCGTACCTGATCCTGGCGACCGGTGCGGACCGCGGTCTCGCCGAGTCGCTCGGCTGTGCGTTCGAGGATGATCTCGTCGACGTGGATCTGTCCATGGAGACGAGCGTCGAGGGCGCCTACGCGACGGGCGCGATGGTCCGCGCCGAGGAGTGGCAGGCGGTCATCTCCGCGGGCGACGGCGCGGCGGCCGCGCTGAACATCCTCTCGAAGGAGAAGGGCGAACACTACCACGACTTCGACGTGCCGGACGACGCGGCCGCGACCTTCGGCGTCGACGGCGAGTGAGCAGCGTGACGCCGCGGTCCTGAGCTACACAGCGTGGTCGTTTTTTGTGTCCGCTCGCGTACGTAGAGGCATGAAGATCCGTGGCGAGCGCGAGTGCCAGGCCTGTGGGACGCGATGGTCGTACTACGAGACCGGCTCGATCACGTGCCCGGAGTGTGGGAGCATGCGGAGCGTCGGCGTCGATGAGCGAACCGAACACACTGACAATCCGGTCGAGCTGGATCTCACACCCGTCGTCGAGGCGATCGATTCCGACCCGATCGACCAGGTCGCCGAACGCACCGTCGAGCAGTGTCGCGAATACGTCCGGCAGCGCGGGTTCATCCGCGGCGGCGAGCTACGCCAACTCGACACGGAGTTCGTTATGGCTGTCGAACTCCAGTATGTCGCGAGCGAAATCGCCCGCTCGATGCGTGTCACCGAGGACGAACAGCGGTATTTCCTCTCGCTGGTTCGCCGTCTCACCGACGGGGACCGGCCCGACCCCGAGACGGTTCCCGACTCGCTCGCCGCCGCGCGGGGACTCGCGATCGCCGCGATCATCGACGCCTATCGTCGGGATCTGACGCGATACCTCTCCGAACACCCGGACAGTGAGACGCGCACGACGATGGGTCGGTTCGTCGACCACCGCAAGCGGATCGAGGCCCTGGACGGATCGATCCCGCCCGAAAACGCCGAGGCGATTCTGGACGGACTGATCGCGCTCAGCAGGTACGCCACGGGCGATCAGTCGGCGCTCGAAACCGCGCGTGATCGCCTCGACAGTCTCGACTGATGTTGCGACCCCGTGCTCAGGGCAGTTCGATCTCGACGTCGGCCCGGCTACCGGCTGCTTTGACCGTGTTGTACAGCAACATCGCGCGGGTCATCGGCCCGACGCCGCCCGGGACTGGCGTGATCGCGCTGGCTTTCTCCTTTGCGCTCTCGAAGTCGACGTCCCCGACCAGTTCGTAGCCCTTCTCGGTGTCGGCGTCCACGCGGTTGATCCCCACGTCGATGACGACGACGCCGTCCGAGAGCATCGACCCGTCGATCATCTCGGGGACGCCGGCCGCCGCGACGACGATATCGGCCGCTCTGGTCTTGGCGGCGAGGTCCTCGGTTCGGGAGTGACAGACTGTCGTCGTCGCGTTCCCGCCGGGCGCTTTCTGGATGAACAGGTTCGCCATCGGCTTGCCGACGATGTCCGATCGACCGACGACGACCGCGTCTTTCCCTTCGGTGTCCACGTCGGCGGCTTCGAGCAGTTTCTGGATCCCGTGTGGCGTGCAGGGCTTGTATCGGGCATCGCCCGCGACGAGTCGGCCGACGTTTTCGGGGTGGAACCCGTCGACGTCCTTCTCGGGGTCGATCGCCCGCAGGACGGCGCGTTGATCGACGTGATCCGGTACCGGCATCTGGACGAGGATGCCATCCACGTCGTCGTCGGCGTTCAGCTCCTCGACCGTCTCGAACAGTTCCTCGGCCGGGGCGTCGGGATCGATCTCGACGTCGATCGCCTCGATACCGACCTCCTCGCAGTCGTCCTGTTTCATCGAGACGTACGTCTCGCTGGCCGGATCGTCGCTCATCAGCACCGTCGCCAGCGTCGGTGTCGTTCCGTTCGCCGCAAGCGTCTCGATCGCCTCGCCCAGGTCGTCCCGAATCCGCTGTGCGACCGCGTTGCCGTCGATGACGTGAGTCATTAGCTGAACAACAACTCGGGCGGCCTATCAACGTCCCGGAATCGGTCCGTCGATTCGCGACCGGTGCCGAGACAGCCCGAACCGGAGGGGTCTAGTGGTCCGAACACGTTCGGTGAAGTGATGCCACGCGCGAAGCTCACGTTGACCGTCCCGGAGGAAGTGTGGCTGGGCGAACTCACCCGGCTGTATCCCGACGCGACGTTCAGGGTGCTCGCGGCGTTGAGCGACGACGTCGACGCCGGGGTCGGACTCGCGGAGGTCATCGCCGAGGACGTGTCGGCCGCGCTCTCGGAGATGGCCGCCTACGAGGACGTGACCGACATCGATCGTCTCCAGGAGGAAGACGGGAAAGTCCTGATCCGGTTTCGGACGACGATGCCGCTGTTGCTGTTCCCGGCTCGGGATTCCGGGATTCCCCTGGAGATGCCGTTCGAGATCGGCGACGGCGAGGCCGTCTGGGAGCTGACCGCACCCCAGGATCGACTGTCCGCGCTCGGCGAGCAGCTCGATCAGTTCGACATCGGCTACACCGTCGATTACATCCACCAGCACGTCACCGACGAACCACTGCTGACCGACCGCCAGCGCCGGCTCATCGTCGAGGCCGTCGAGGCCGGCTACTACGACACGCCCCGGGAGAGCTCGCTCACCGAACTCGCTGACCGTCTCGACATCGCGAAGTCGACCGCCAGCGAAACTCTCCACCGCGCGGAAGAGCAGGTCGTCAAGGAGTACGTCTCGCAACTCGAATCGACGTAGCGGAAATCCTACTCTCCGCTCGCGGCCGTTTCCGGGCGCGGAACCGTCACATCTGCCAGTTCCGATTCGATCTCCCCACGTCGCTGTTCGAACTCGCCGGGCAGGACGAGCCGCTCGCCGAGTCCCTCGAGCGGCTCGTCGCTCGTGTAGCCCGGGCCGCTGGTCGCCAACTCGAAGAGGACGCCGCCGAACTCCCGGAAGTAGACCGACCGGAACCAGTGGCGGTCGATCTGTCGCGTCGGGTTCAGCCCCGCCTCGCGGACGGCCGACCGCATCGCCATCTGGTCGTCGTCGGTCGGCGTCTGGAACGCGACGTGATGGACCGTCCCGGAACCCTGTCGGCCACGCTCGCCCGTCTCGACGAGGTCGACGTACTTCCCGACGGGGCCGGACGCGCTGAATCGCCGGCGCTGCCCGCCGGGTCCGTCGTCGGCGCTGACCGTCCCGGCCTCCTCCAGTCCCATCGTTTCGAGTAGCGCCGCGGTCCGGTCCGGCTCGGACTCCCACAGCGTCACCGAGTGAAAGCCCCTGATCGCCGCGTCCTCCGGGACGAACTCCGTCCAGGGGACGGTCGGATCGTCGTCGGGAATCGACACCGCAACCAACTCGAGCGGCAGGCCGTCAGGATCACGGAAAGGGAGGACGATCTCGGTCGTCCGATCCACGTCGGGCCCGTCGATAACACGCTCGAATCGGTCGCTATACTCGATGTCGTGCTCCTCGAAACGCCCCTCCCAGTAGTCGAGACTGTCCTCGGGCACGCGAAACGCCGTTCGGGCGACCTGGCCGGCACCGACTTCCCCCTGTGGGAGATCCGCCCAGGGGAAAAACGTCATGCTCGTGCCGGGTGTCCCCTCCTCGTCGGCGAAAAAGAAGTGATACGTCCCGGGATCGTCCTGATTGACGGAGCGTTTCACCAGCCGCAGGCCGAGTGCTTCGACCCAGAAATCGAGATTCTCCTGGGGGTCGCTGGCGATACAGGTGACGTGGTGGATGCCGGGTGTCGGGGTCGGATCGGTCATTGCCGGATGTAGCGGCCGGACGTACTTGAACTCGCGCTGACGTGAGTGTTACCGGTCCGGACCCTCGTCGTTTGCGATCCGCCGCTAGTCGGGCGAGACAGCCCGCCCGTCGGCACTCGATCGGTAGATCGACTCGACGAGGCGCTGGACCGTCAGCGCCTGCTCGGGGGTGTTGCGCTCCGGTGGAACTCCGTCCACGATCGCCTCGAAGAACGCGCGCTGCTCGGCCGCGTGGCCGTCGTACTCGGGCGTCTCGACCGTCGTCGTTCGGTGGTGGTCGACGCCGCGACTGGTCGACTCGTACAGCGTCAACTCCCCGTCCAGATCGAGACGGGCGCCGCCGTCAGTCCCACGGATGCGGACTGCTTTTTCGTCGGTTCGGTTGCTCGCCCACGCGACGTCTAGCGAGACTGTCGCGTCCCCGGCGGTTCGTAGCTGTGCCGTGACCGAGTCCTCGACGCTGACGGTCCCGTCCCCGCCACCCCATCCGCGGACGTCGACGTAGTCCTCGCGCGATCCGAACGTCGATCGGGTGACGCCGCTGACCTCTGCAACTGGCGGGAATCCCAGCAACCAGAGCACGAGGTCCAGGACGTGGACGCCGATGTCGATCATCGCGCCGCCACCGGCGACCTCCGCGTCAGTGAACCAGGTTCCCTGTCCGGGGATCCCCCGGCGCCGGACGTACGTCGCGTCGACGTGGGTAATCTCCCCGAAAAAGCCGTCGTCGCGATACGCCGCCAGTGCTTCCGACCGCGGATCGAACCGGTTGTGGAACCCGACCATACAGATTTCGTCGGTCGATTCGGCTGCAGCCGCGATTCGCTCGGCACTTTCGAGGGTGTGCGCCAGCGGCTTCTCGACCAGTACCGCACACCCCGCTTCCATCGCGCCGACGGCGTATTCCTCGTGGTACGCGTTCGGCGTCGTCACGATCACCGCATCGACCGCGTCGTAGAACGGCGCGGTCTCGGTGTAGGTCTCGGCCCCGTATTCCGATTCGAATCGCTGTCGTGCTGACGGGTCGGAGTCCAGCCCTGCGACCAGCTTAGCGTCGGTGTCGCCGACGAGGTCCGCGTGGTAGCTGCCGATCCCGCCGAGCCCGACGAGACCGACGCGTGGTGTCGCATCTCCCATGTCTTACCCGGAGCCACCGCCAGTGGCAAAGACCTATCGGTGGTACGTCGCGCGATTGACCGCTATCGCTGTGGACGTGACCTCCCCCCGCCGTGAACGGAGAGGGATCGGAGATCCCTCAGGCAGTCGGGCTACGCCCGACGACGACGGGGCTTCCCGAACCGCACCGCAAATAGAACCGGTCGCTGGTCTCAACGGGCCGTCGCGGAACGCCCGAACACACTCGCCAGTATCCGTGTGGGATTCAAAAGGGTGGGGGTGGGGGGTGGGGGTGGCCCGCGGGGCGTCCCAGTAGAGAGAAAGCTACGACAGGACGCCTACGGGCTATCGAAATTTTAACTCGGGTTGTAAAGATGCTTTCGATCTAGCGTTTGCGTGGTACTACACCACACTGGACGAGGACAACATCGGCTCGTCATCACAGAACGCGGTGAAAATATCTTGAGGGCGAAATCAATACCTACGAAGATCAACCTGATGAGATGCGAGACTCAGGGAGTAATTCTATTGATGATCCAAACGGAATCGAAGAACCAGGGAATGCGGGGTAGTTCTCGATTCCAGGCCGTCAGAGTGCGCGCTGGATGAAGCCCGAAGACGGAGCGGATTATGGAGCTTCTGGAAGAGGAGGGGCTCTCGCCGGCATCACTCATCTCTCACGACGTCTTCGAGAGCGTGTCGACGAGCCACGTTCGCGAGCGGTTGCATATGCTTGCTGGCGCGGAGTTCGTTGGGTCGCTGACTACCGATCGGACGCACTGGGAGCTCACCAAAGCGGGACAGCGGTATCTCGACGGCGATCTCGACGCGGAGAATCAGCCTCGGCCTCGACTGGGCCGGGTGCTGCGAAACGACTGACTACAGATCGTAGAGCGTCATCGAGAAGTCGACTTCTGCAATATCATCGTCAAAGTTGGTCGGTGGCTGGGCTTCTCCAGCGTTCGTGTTATCAATGACCATTGAGTAGTTTCCGGAGGGGAGATCAGCGGTGACCTCGGCACCAGTAGCGTCGGGCTGTGAGGCTTTTTCGATATACTGGAACCGCTCTTGATTGGCCAGATATGTCACCTCTGATTGCTCCATAACATAAAAATCGACAGCGGGCCCTGTGCGAACTGTTGCAGAGTATTCGATCCGGCCCTCAGACGGAAACTCAAATTCACGCCCTTTGTAGGCGTCTTCCTGAACGGTATACATTCGGTCAATCGAGCTAACTTCACGAGGCCCTGAATCGCCATCGCCGTTGTTGTTATTGTTACCCGATTCATCGTCTGAACCGCTATTACAACCAGCAACGGCGAACGATGCACCTGCGAGTCCGGTAACGAGAAAACTCCGTCTCGATTGCACAGATAATCGCTAGTGGGCTTGCGTGTTATAGTTACCGCAGCAAGATCTCAGCGGCGATCTTGACGCGGAGAACCAGCCCGACTAAGGCTTAATCGCGTGATCCGAAACGATTTATCTCAAGCTGATATTTAGGTACGATTCCGAAGCAACGCGGTGTGATGCTCCGAACGACCGATTTCCAGCCGCAGGATTGGCTGTTGATTATTGAGGCACTGACTGAGTACGCACGGCTTGCTGAAACCGACGAACCTCGACGCGCTGATCGTGCCGACGAGTTGGCCGAGGCAGTCGCAGCAAGGATTGGATTCATAACGATGTGTGGACCAGATTGGCTACCGAGGGGGTACTCACCCTTCAAAATGAACCACCACTTCCGTTGTTCCTCTCAAAATTTATTTATAAGCATATGTGCCAACCCTACAAGGAATATGAGGGCTGCAAGTGAACTGAGATTCGCGTATATAGGCGGCACAAGCTGAGGAATGATACCCGGTATCCCAAACCACAAAACAAGCCCTGTAGTCACAAATCCGAGCGTGTAACGGATGTTCCAATACTTGGCAGATGTATAGATGCCGATAAAAACACCTATCGTGACCAAGAGATACAGAATTCCTGCCTCTGATTTACCATATCCTACTCTAACAATCCCTACCAGCGTTAAGATAACAACTGGCGGAAGTGCGAATTCGCTTAACCCTCTTGATACCCCGTCGGTAAGCGAAGGAGCAGCCATATTAGAATTAGATTATTCCATAATAATAAGATTACATAAGGCGCCGACGCCGAGGTCGAAACGACGACTCGATGGGAGTCAGCCTGAATACCGTCCACGAGGGATGCAATACTGAAGGTGATCTTAGAATGTCAGATGACAATGGCAAGAATGATGATAATACAGAAGATCCAATTGAGGATTTCAGAAAGGGTATGATAAATATCCTGTCTGGAGTAGATAAAACGATTGCAGGATTTTGGGATACGTATCGAGGTCTCCATCCACTTTGGCAAATCGTGGTGTCCGTTTTCATTGCTATCCCAATTGAGTGGGCCTTTTCAGAGTCTAGTGAATGGTTCAGATCCATATTTTTGCGCAACCTTTGATATTGGATGGGTCTGTTCAGATTCGAAATTTTCCTATTCCTGTTGGCCTAACTCTATGGTTTCTGGTTGTAGTCTCGCTATTATCTTTGGGCGCGGCGTATAGCAACCAGGCCGATGTGCGCGACCTAAAGAGGAAAGTGAAAGATATCAGAGAAGACCTAGATGAGATGGAATAACACCTTCAGATCAACCATCATTAGTTAGATTCTTCATACCATTTTCTTATCCACCTACTGTAGGTTGCGTCTTTATTCTTCCATATCTTTCGTTGGTTTATAAACAAGAAGTGAGCCTCGTGGATTATCCAGATAGACCACACCAAGACGACAAATATTAGGTACATATCGTAGATCAGCCCATTGAGTGGATACATATTAAGCAAAAATAATAGCGAGGTGAATAAGAGAAGGCCGGAATATCGGAGGGCCGTCAACTGCAAGTGGAATACTAGTAGCCTCAACCCCCCAATCATTTCGAAAGCAAATGTTAGCATCAAGAATCCGGCACACATACTCAATAAACTGATAACTTTCATTTCTTCTGTACTGATCTTGTCGCCGTTGTCCAGAATGAATTGTATTATAACTAATACGATAGCAAAGAGGGCAACAGCCTGTGAGGCAGTCTTATCAACCACAGACATTGTGTCATCTGCTTTCGGATCCTCCGTGATTGATGAAGGATTAATGATGAGTTGAAGAACAGGTATAGCTAAGAATACAATAATACTAACAGAATATATTGCGCTTATAGAAATCATTTAAGCTACTCTCGATGCTCGAAGCAGTATTTATACCCTCTACCGATGGAAACTTTACAGCCAGATTTGGCGCAGGTCTTGGCTAACTCTGCGCTTTCGTCTTGGTCGTCCGGCATTCTTCAGTCACACTTTATGGACACTACAATACTTTTGTCCTCTACCTACAGGTTTCTTACATCCTTCCTTGGCGCACGTTTTCTCCTTTCGAACAATCTTATCCGGATCGTCTACCATCATATGTGAGTATCTTCCAATCTCGTATAAACTCTATGGGCCGAAATTATAGCAATCAGAACTTGAGCTTTGTTTATTTCTTCACAGACAGCCCATTGGTATGGAATAAAACGATAATTCTCGTACAGACTATGCGTAATTGGGCAAGCTTTACTGAAATAATTTCTGCACGCGGATCAAAGAAGAGCCCTTCAGAGAAGACTTGCCCCAATCATTTCCACGGTAACAGCGATACGAGAGAGCTGAAGGCGTCAGATATAGAGTTAGCCAACTTGTTCCGATGTTCACGGTGTAGTTCTTTCCGGTGGCCAAAAGCGCGATGAACCTCTATTTCGGCTTCCTTTTCTAGCATTTTGAGGCGCATTATCTCTGCTTGAGTCAGGGCCTCTCTTTCGGAGTTGGGATGATCAATGATCGCTTCCTGCAAAGAACCCTGGATACCTCCTTCATCCGGAAATATAGATTCGAAGACTGTGGACTCAGCCATCATCCCATACTCCTGATTGTACAAGAAGTCAATGTCACAATCTTTCAGGCGTTCGTAATCGTATATCTCTCGCACTCTTTCAGCGAACCAGTCAATCTCTTCCTTGTTAGGGGTGTCTTCGTACATATGACGGGCAATGTTAGACAGTAAAATGAAAATTATGCACGAGCAGGTGGTCCCACTATTCTCGTGAGTGAAATCAGGGAAACATCAGAGCCAGTCAACTTTCCCGCGTTCGCGCCGCTGCGCTTCGGGCGTGTGCGTCCCGCGATAGTGGTCGAGGAACGCATCGAGATCGTTCCAGCCGCCCCAGTCGAGCACGACCATCGCGTCGACGTCGGCGCTGCGGAGCTGCGTGGCCCAGGTCCGCCGGAGATCGTGCATGCCGACGTACTGCCAGCCAGCGTCGCCGATCTCGGCTTCGAGCTGCTCGGCAGCCGCAGCGATCCGCCGGCGAAGGGTCCGCTTCGAGACGTCGACGATCGGCTCGTCGTCGGGCTCGTCGCGCACGTCGGCGATCGTGGTGATCGTGTTCGCGAGCGCTTCGGGGATCGGCGTCTCGCGGTACTCGCCGGTCTTCGCGCCGTTCCAGATCCGGAGTATCATGCCAGCGTCAGTATCGACGACGTCGTTCGGAGTGACGCCGATGACTTCCTCGCTGCGAAGTCCACAGCGGACGGCCAGCCGAAACGCGACATCGTCGGTCGCGTCGAGGGGCTGGTCGACCTCATCCTGTGAGGGCCACACCTCCTTTCCGTCTTGGTCGGGGTAATCGTCGAGATTCACGTCTGGAATGGTACCCTAACCGGACGTACAAATTGGGGAAAACCTTAGGTACTACGTGACGTAGTACTGGATATGAGCACAGACAACGAAACTGAAACAGAGACGACTCGAATCACCCGGAAGGGACAGGTTACGATCCCGAAGTCCCTACGCGAGGAGTTCGGTCTTGAGGAGGGGGACGAAGTGCGGTGGGAGACGACTGAAGATGGAATCAAGGTCAGGAAAGCGACACAGTCAGCAGGGCGGGGGATGCTCGTCGACGACGACGTATCTGAGGACAAGCGCGAGGAGATGGCCCAGGAGATGGAGGCCGAGATACGAGAGAACCGCCAGACGGAGTGGCAGCCGTGACCCGATACACTGTCGACGGCGTGGCGATGGCCCGATATCTGGTTGATCGCCTGCCGCCAGCCGCAGACGAGATCTTCGAGCGGGCCGAAAAAGGGGTCGACGTGATCGAGGCACCGACAGTGGCGGTCGGTGAGGCGATTTGGACAGCGGTCAAAAAGGGCAACATCGCTGGCGTCGAGGTCGACACGACGCCGAACGCGGTGCTGCGCGGAGTCGTGAACGACGGGCCAGTCCGGATCGCTCCGTCGGACAAGCAGGACCTTGCAGTCTACGGGAGTCTCATCGATCACCACACGCTACACGACGCGATGTTGATCGCAAACCACCGGGTGAGGGGAACTGAGGCGATCGTCACGAATGACGAAGAGTTCGCGACTGAGGAAACAGTCTGGAGATGACTACCCGAACAGACCGACACAGTTATCGATCGATGTCAGTTGGAACCGGGAAAGCCAAAAACCAACGACGAACTCACGTCGTTCGTCTGCCGGGGTTCAAATCCGGGCGAGTTAGATAGTTACCCTCACGGGTTTGTTCGGCGCAAAGCGATGGGGTCGCCCGGATTGTGAACCACGCCTGAGAACCTGCTCGCTTCGCTCGCAGAACCTCAGTCTCGTTCAAACCTGGGCGACAGACAGCGTTGCCGCTCGCGGTCTTGCTCGCGGCAAAACACAGTGGGGTCGCCCGGATTTGAACCGGGGGTACGGGCACCCAAGGCCCGAAGGTTACCAAGCTACCCCACGACCCCGTGCCCTTCTGTAGTGTGGTGGAGTGGTAAAGCGTTTCGTTATTTACCACGGGCCTCCGAGGTACGACGTCAATGGTCGATGGGTTCGATCCACGGACGCCAGTCGAATCGTATCACCCCGGCCCGCCGCGGTTCGTGACCGTCGGCGACCCGATCCGCGATCCCGTCTTCGTCCTCAGGGCCGACACGACCGGACTCGATATGGACGCTGATATCGATCCGCACGATCACGGCCGGGACAACCTCTCTCCGCGACTCCCGGAGATTTCGGCCACACCCACGGAATACGACCCCACGAACTTCGAGTGGTCGGTAGCCTCAGTCCCCGAGGAGAGCGACGGCGACGTGCTCTCGTTCGCGACCTCGACGACTGCAGTACCACGATACGACGCCGGCGACGACACCGTCGCCGAGTTCGAGGCCGACGTTCCCGGGCGCTACCGACTCCGGCTCGACGCGCCCGACGGATCCCACGAGATGACACTCCACGCGTTTCCCGGAACCGACCCACAGGCCGACCCCCCGCGGATCGAACTCGACGCCTCCTACGACGAGGCCAGCGACAGCTTCCACCTTAAATCGAACGCTCAGCTTGCGCCGTCGAGTGACGCCGCCCGCGACGCGCTATCTGTGCAGTTCCTCGCGGACGACCGCGACGCGCTATCGACCCACGAAATCGAGATCAGCGACGACGGAACGACTGCGACAGTCCCCCGCAACGCACTTTCGGGGACGGTCGGTCGGGTCCACGCGGCCGCACACGACGGACAAGCGATCAGTACACAGGACGTGCTGGAGTTCCATCCCGACGGGACCGTCGAAACCCCAAACCGGCCGCCGGCGTGGCTCGACGACGCGGTGATCTACGAGATATTCCCGCGATCGTGGGCCGGCGAACCCGGCGAGACGACCTTCGAGACGCTGGTCGACGGCGACAGCGAGACCGGTGCGCGCGGCGTCGAGTATCTCGACGAACTCGGCGTCGACGCGGTCTGGCTGACGCCGATCGTGCCAGCGATGAGCGCCGGCGCTGTCGGCGCGCCCGGTGGCCCCCACGGCTACGGGACGCTGGAGTATATGGGGGTCGCAGGGGACCTGGTACCGGAGGGGTATGACGATCCCGTCGAAGCCTACCGGGACTTCGTCGAGGCCTGCAACGAGCGGGACATCAAGGTCGTGTTCGACCTCGTGATCAATCACGCCGGTCGCGATATCGATCTCTTTCAGGACACGATCGATCGCACGGGAGAACCGACGGATAGCGGCCTCCTGTCCCTACCGACGGTCGAGTCCTGGGACCACGACGCGACGACCTTCGACTGGTTCGACAGGATCGACGTCCCCCGCTATGCGGAGGACGGGACCGTTCTCGAAACCGCCCCGCGCCCGACCGGATTCGCCGACACGCGCTGGATGCCCAATTTCAACTACGAGTCGCTCGGACTCCGCTCGTATATCCTCGCTGTTGCCGATTTCTGGGCCCGGGAGGTCGGTGTCGACGGCTTCCGATGTGACGTCGCGTACGGCGTCCCCCACAGTTTCTGGATGGACGTCCGCGAACTCGTCCGGAGCGTCGACTCGGAGTTTCTCATGCTCGATGAGACGCTGCCGAACGACCCCGCCTACGCCGCCTCGCAGTTCGACATGCACTTCGATACGCACGGGTTCACGCACACGGCCCAGGGCGTCGCGACGCTTGACCCCGATAGTCGGACGCATCCGGATCGCCTGGTCGAGGACGTGCTGGCCCGGCGCCGGCAGGGGCATCCCGAGTTCACGCGGCTGCTCAACGCGCTGGAGAACCACGACGAACTCCGGCTGTTGAACCAGGCAGTGATCGATCCGGCCGATCCCGACCGCGAGAGTGTCTCCGACGAGCAGTGGGAGCGCGCGATGGCACTCCAGCGCGCCTGCTTCGCCGCGACCGTGGCGCTGCCGGGTGTCCCGCTGATCTATTACGGACAGGAACGGGCGATCAGTCGGTACGGCGAGGGTCGTCACCGGGGCGAGGGCGACGGCCGCGGGATCCGGGACGGTGAAGTCGTCCCGCGGACCGACGTCCGGCCGGGCGGCCGCCAGCGCGCGTTTATGAACTGGGTCGAGTACGACGACGAACACCTGTCGTTCTATCGGACGCTGATCGACCTGTACCACGACCTCGACGTGCTCGGGCCGGACGCGGCACTCGATCCGATCGCGACCGATAGCGACGTGCTGGCGACGGCGTTCGTCCGCGATGCGACCCGCCTATCGGACGTCACAGGTCCGGATCGAGTGCTGATCGTCCTGAACTTCGAGGCCGATCCGATCGAGGTGACGGTGCCGAGAAGTGTAGACGAGACGAACCTCGTAACCGAGACTGCTGTCGGCGACGGGACGGGGGCCCTTGAGGTCGAGACTATCGGCGTATTCACACTCGACGCCCCACTGGATCACGACGCCGTCGGATTCTGATCGAGCCGCTGGATTGCGAGTCACACCTAACGCTGGCCCGAAAACACATACCGCTCCCAATCCACAGTTCGAACATGGTAACACTCGTCGAAGTCGGCCTGGTCCTCGTCGTTCTCGCGTTGCTGTTTGGCGCGTACAAGATCGTCAAAGCGGTCAAGCCGTTCGTCTGGAACGCTGTAATCGGTCTCGTGGTGTTCGTGCTCGCAGACGCCCTGTTCGGGCTTTCAGTCACGATCACACCGCTGTCACTGCTCGTGGTGGCTATCGCAGGCGTCCCGGGGGCGCTGTTAGTGATCCTGCTGTCGTACTTCGAAGTGGCGTTCGTCGCTGGATCCGTTATCGCCGGACTCGCCTTGCTCTAGACCGGCGGTTGCAATCCCCAGATGAATGCGATGCCAAGCGTCGTAACGACTGCGAAGATGGCCTGTAGCGGCCCGCCGAGACGAATATAGTCGGTGAATCGGTAGCCACCGGGCCCGTACACGAAGAGATTCGTCTGATAGCCGATCGGTGTCATGAACGCCGTCGACGCAGCGAAGGTCACAGCGAGAACGAAGGCGAAGGCGTTGGCACCCAGTTGGGTTGCGACCTCTACGGCAACCGGGACCATCAGTACGACAGACGCGTTGTTCGAGATGACGTTCGTCAACAGGGCAGTCACGACGTACATGAGCCCGAGAACGACGATCGGCGGCAGCGAGGGTGCGATCGCGACGATCGCGTCGGCGATCAACTCCGCGCCGCCGGTGACCTCCAGTGCGATCCCCAGTGGAATGACCCCCGCGAGCAGGAAGATGACGTCCCACTGCACGGAATCGTAGATCTCAGTCGGCTTGAGACAGCCGGTGAGGACCATCCCGAGCGCGCCGGCCAGCGCGGCTGTCGCGATGTCGATCGGCGTCGCCGCGGCCAATCCAACCACGGCGGCGACCAGCCCGACGGCGACGGGGATCTTCGACTGGCGGTAGTCCGGACGATCGACCTCCTGGGCGACGATAAAGTTCCGATTGTTGTTCAGCCGGTCGATACTGTCGGTCGTCGCCTCGATGAGGAGCGTGTCCCCGACCCGGAGTTTCGCCTCGTCCATGCGCTCACGGAGGAGGGCGTCACCGCGCCGCAGCGCTAGCACGGTCGCGTCGTAGCGCTGTCGGAAGTTCGAACTCGCCAACGTTTCCCGGACCAACGACGACCCGGGCGCAATGACGATTTCGACGAGGTTGTGCCCGCTCTCGGGTGCTTCGAGTTCTGCTTCTGTCACTTCGACCTCCGGGAGCAGGTCTAGACCGTCGGTATCCATGACTTCAACGAGCGTGTCCCGGTCAGTCCGGACGGTGAAAACATCACCAGGTTGAATCGATTTCGGCCCGAGCGGTTCGAGAAAGACCTCGTCGCCGCGGATCAACTGCACGAGGTCGACATCGAGGTCAGTCTCTTGCAAGGCCGATCGGACGGTCTGGCCGACAATTGGCGAGTCCTCGCGGACGACCACTTCCGTCAGGTAGTCGGCCATCTCGAACTCGTCAGTGAGGTCCTCGGCGACCTTGATCCGTTCCGGGACGAGCCATCGACCGACAGTCATCAAATAGACGATACCGACGGTCATCACGAGCACTCCGAGTGAGGTGAACTCGAACATCGAGAACTCCTCGAGGTAGACGATTCCCAGTTCTCGGCCCAGCCGGCCGGTTATTTCGCTGGCGAGGATGTTCGTCGAGGTGCCGATCAGCGTGAGTGTGCCGCCGAACATCGAGGCAAAGGAGAGCGGCATCAGCAGCTTCGACGGCGAAGTCTTGCCCTTCTGGGCGAGATCGGTAACCATCGGCAAAAGGATCGCGACCGCCGCCGTGTTGTTGATGAACCCCGAAATGGGGCTGACCAACCCGATGGTCGCACCGAGCTGCCTGGTCTCGTCCTCGCGGGTGTACGCAGCGACCTTCGCGCCGAGAATCTGGATCACTCCGGTCCGTCGGACGCCCGCGCTGAGGATGAACATCGCCAGGACCGTGATCGTCGCCGTGCTTGCGAACCCCGACAGTCCCTGAGCGGTCGCGCTGACGTCACTACCGGGTTTGGTGAGGACGTACACCGGCGCTTCAAGCACCCCCCAGATGGCCAGTTGCTCGGTAACCGGCTGGACGAGCAACAGCGTCACCATTACGCCGATTGCAGTGATGTCGACCGGGATCAGTTCCGTCGCGAACAGTGCCAGCGCTACGAGGATGATCGCGAAGACGACGAGGACGCCGGCCGAGAGTCCGAACAGTGCCACGCTACGAGACTAGGTGGCATGGTTGAATTACTTTTCGAGATATACGGGCGGAGACATATACCTTAGAGATGGTGTAGGCAGCGCCAAGACCGGACGATGCCGATAACTGGATGCGAGGCCCAGTGAAAAGCTGAGTCTGTTATAAGTTCCTCCGGGATCAATGGCCCAATATGGGAAGTAGAACCAGATGAGCTCCTACGACCCGCCGGAAGAACAAGAGGGGGGATCGAGTCACGATCCGGGGATCAAAGAGAAGGAAGTGGTTGACGAGCGCGATTTCCAGGACGTTCTCGCGGAAAGTGATCGGGTCGATTATATCGTCTTTGGGGTATTGTTGGGTATCCCTGCAAGTATATTGACGACGATTCTCGTATGGTACTTCGTGCCTGGATTTTCGGACACAGCGGAAGCGTTACTTCGGTGGCTCTGGGACCTCCTCTCGAACATGTGGTTGTGAATCCCCGGACTTGTTGGAGCCCCTGATCGGTCACATGCTCGCTGGGATGGGAACCGGCCGTGAACCGGACGTTGCCCCCGTGTGAGATTGCTTGATATGCCGAATCATGAGAATAACTCCCAACAAGATTTACAATTCGCGGAAACGAACCCCTGAACGGCGGGAAACCGATACCTGACCCCCCAGATCTATTGGTGTCGCCCCCAGTGTTTGCCCGCCAGCCATCGATCGGGGAAACCCACCTTATGGGGTATTCCCCTTCACTGTTCGCCGGCCCCTAGCTCGGCGGTCTCAACGACACGCTCGACGTGCAACCGACTGCGAGCGGTCATCTCTTTGATCACCCCAGGATGCACTCGCTCGCATGGGTATCACAGCGATGAGAGGGGCAGACGAACTTCGGGGCCGTACGGCCGGCTCGAACGACGGAGCTGTTCGATACGACGAAACGAAGCTTCTTGACCGAATTCAGATGAGAATATCCTATTTAAACGCCGATTTGTTGACAGGGATAGTATCCGAGGAATTTGGATATTCGAGCGTCTCAGTTGTCGACTGTGAGCATCTATTAGAAGATTTGATGGGACCGCCGTGATTCGAACACGGGTCCGACGCACCCCATGCGCCGAGGATACCGCTACCCTACGGTCCCGCACGTGGATCGAAGAGGGACCGCCAATTAAGGGTGTCGTTTCGGACCGCCCTCTACCGACTCGCGCATGCCGACGCCTCTCATACCAGCACGCGTTCGAGGTCGATGACCAGGCCCGATTCGGAGTCGGGATCGCCGACCAGATAGCCGATACAGACCGCAGCCCCGGCCGGCGTGTAGCAGGCGACCAGTTGACCGTCGGGGTCGTGTTGACACTCGATGATCCCCGGGGCGTATACGGGCGCACCGGTGGCCACGCTTTCGGCAGCACTGGGGGCGATCGTCACCCCTGGTACGCCCTCCAGGGCACGCTCGGCGGGTTGGACGAGTTCCCGAAGCGGCTCGGTTCTGTCGTCCTCGTTCCACCACGCCAGCGCGTCCGCTATATCGTGCATCGTCACCAGCGACCGATCGTCGAAGGTCCCCGTGGCCGTCCGGCGCAGATCCCCCATGTGCGCGCCGGTGCCCAGCGCCAGTCCGATATCGTGACACAGTTTCCGGATATACGTCCCGCTCTCACAGCGCACCCGAAGCAGCGCCTGTCGCTCCCGTACCTCCAGTACGTCCAGCGCGTGGATCTCCCGGACGCGAAGTTTTCGGACGACCGCGCTCTTCCGTGGCGGCTTCTGGTAGATCGCCCCTTCGAACTCAGCGATGACGTCACGCATATCCGCCGAGGGCTCATCGTGCAACTCCAGAACGGCGACGTACTCCTTGACGGCGTCGTCGAAGACCTGTGCCATCCGGGTCGCGTCCCCCAACAAGACGGGCAGCGAGCCGGTCACTTTGGGGTCGAGCGTCCCGGCGTGGGCGGCCCGATCGAGCTCGGCCATGTCCCGGAGCCAGGCGACGACCTGATGGGCCGAGGGGCCGGGCGGTTTGTCGAGGTTAACGACGCCAAACTCGAGCAGTTCGGCCGGCGAGCGCTCGGACGGTGGGCCACGGAGCATCTCAGAGATCGTACTCGACGTCGGTGATCGGTGTCTTCCCCTCGTCACCGGTTTCCTTGTAGGACTGGACGGCGTGCAGTGTCAGGCTGAGCACGCCTTGGGGCCCCCAGCGTGCGGTGTTGATCGACAGATCGTAGATCGACAGATCGTCGAAGTCGATGTTGTAGTACTCGTTGTACCGGTGGGCCTCGCTCTCGCCGCGTTCGCGGGTTTCCTCGCGGGCCTGCTCGATGGGTTTGTTCTCCCGCTGAGAGATCCGCTCGGCTCGGATCTCCAGCGGTGCGGACAGCCAGACCTTCAGGTCGGCGTAGTCGCCGGCCATCCAACCCGCCAACCGGGATTCGAGAACGACCTCGTCGCGCTTGCGAGCGATATCGCGAAGTCGACGGTCCAGATCCCGGTCGATATCCTCGTCTTCCTCGGCCTGTTTGTTCAACTCCAGCGGCGTCATACCGCGCTCTTCGGCGAGATCTCGGAAGATGTCCCCACCGGAAACGTGCTCGTAATCCAGCGCATCAGCGAGACTCTCGGCGAGCGTACTCTTGCCGCTGCCGGCCGGGCCGGAGACGGTGATCAACATATCCCTACTCCGGGTGTGTGATTCAAAGAGATTGCGTCTCGGAAGCGGAAAGAAGCGTTACGTCGGCGACGTCTGAACGTTCAGTGATTTGCGCAGGAACTGCGAGAGGCTCATCGAGCACAGGATATACCAGAAAATCCACGCCTGCATGGGCCCGATGATGCCGGCCTGCCAGCTGCTTACCTCGCCGATCAACGGCATAACGATGACGGAACTGCTGCCACTACCGACGCCCACGCCGAGGACCTGCCAGTAGACCCACAGGAACACGGGGATGGTAAACAACATAATCCAGGGCATCGAGCGGAACTGCTGTTTCATCATTCCGAACTGATCGGTCATCATCTCCATCTGCTCCTGGCGGATCTCCTCGAGGGCTTCCTCGTCGTCGCGCTCCTTGGCTTTCTCCTCGCGTTCGCGAAGCTCCTCCTGTTTCGACTGGTAGTCGCTCATCCCCTCAAGATTCGTCAGGCGGTCCTGGAGTAACGTCGACCACAAGCCAGTCATTACAGCAAGGACCAGAATAACGAGATAAAACGGCAGGACAGCATCGAGCGGCCCGAGCAGGATATCGATCGCGTTGCCGATCCGATCGCGGATCGACGGCTGCCAGTAGCCGACGAACAGCGACAGCGAACCGACGAGTGCGATCTTGTCCCAGCTCGACCAGCCGCTGTCGTCTTCGTCCGGTGGTTCGGCGTCTTCGAGCGCATCTCTGACGCCATCGGGATCATCGATGACGAACCCGTCGCCATCGGCATCGACGAGGATTCCCTTCTCGATGAGACGCCCCCACTGGCCGCTCGTGAGCTCGTGGCTGACGTCGCTCCATCTGACGACGCCGTCGTCCTCGGCCGTTTCGAGGACGGTCTCGATGGACGACTCCATACTGGCGTCCTCAGCGACGAGGGATTCGACCTTCTGTGCCGTGCGTGCCATTGTGGATCTCTAATGCTCCAGTCTAAATCAGGCTTTGCGTTCGATCGCGGCCTTGAGTTCCGTCCAGACCTCGTCGGGAGTCCCCTCGCCGTCGATCTCGACGAAGCCCTCGTGGTCGCGGTAGTGATCGATCACCGGCGCGGTGTTGTCCTCGAACACCTCGAGCCGATTTCGGACCGACTCTTCGGTGTCGTCCTCACGCTGGACCAACTCGCCGCCACACTCGTCGCAGACGCCGTCCGCTTCGGGTTGGTTGAACTCGACGTGGTAGTTCGTTCCGCAGTCGTCACAGACGCGTCGCCCGGTAAGTCGATCGACCAGTTCCTCCTCGCCGACCGACAGCGAGAGGATCGCGTCGAGATCCGTCATCCCTTCGAGTTCCTCGGCCTGCTCGAGGTTGCGCGGGTACCCGTCGAGCACGAACCCGTCAGCGGCGGTGAGCGCCTCCTCGACGATCGCGTTGACAACGGCGTCGGGAACGAGTTCGCCCCGATCCATATACTCGCCAGGGGTGTCGTACTTCGTGTCCATATCGGAGATGTCCATCTCCTTGTTCGACCGAAGCGCGTCACCCGTCGTGACGTGTTCGACACCGAACGCCTCGACGATGTTGCTCGACTGTGTCCCTTTGCCAGCGCCCGGCGGTCCGAGCAGAAGAATTCGCGGATTGCTCATACCGGCCGCTTTCGGCCCGGCGTATAAATGGTTGTCCAAACTGTCGCGCCGCCCGACGACGACGATCGATCGGTGGCGAAACAACTGGATGACAAAAAGCGCCAAGAGCGCGACAGCCGGCACCGGACGGGCCGACAACGTGCACTATTAACGGGTCGGCCACCAAGCGAGCCCGATGAGTGATCTCCTCGTTCGCGCGGCCCGCGGCGAGCGGACCGAACGGCCCCCGGTCTGGTTGATGCGTCAGGCCGGCCGGCACATCCCGGAGTACAGAGAGATCCGCGAGAACCACTCGTTCGTCGAAGCCGTCACCGACCCGGAGGTGGCCGAACGGATCACGATGCTGCCGTGGGAGCGGTATCGTCCCGACGGGCTCGTGATGTTCTCGGATATCCTGACGATCCTCGAGCCACTGGGGTTCGACTATCACATCGAATCCGGCGTCGGTCCGGTGATCGAGAATCCGGTCTCGCGCCCGGAGGATACCGACCGGTCCCGCGAGCCGATCTCCGAGCGCCTTGCGTACGTCGGCGAACTGCTGGACCGCCTCGACGATCGCGTCGGCGATCGAACGTCGCTGATCGGCTTCGCCGGCGGCCCGTTCACCCTGGCCTCGTATGCGATCGCCGGCGAGCCCTCGCGCAACCACCTGCCTGCACGACGATTCCGGCTCGAACACCCTGGGGCGTTCGAGCGACTGCTCGATCACTTCACGGCCGCCGTCGCCGATTTCCTGCAGTATCAGGTCGCCCACGGAGCCGATGTCGTGCAGGTGTTCGACACCTACGCTGGCGTCCTTCCGCCGGCCGACTACGAGCGACACATCGTGCCGCGCCATCGGGAGATCATCGACGCAGTAGATGCGCCGACGATCCTGTTCGTCCGGAACATGAACGGGCGGCTCGGGCAACTGGCCGCGGCCGATCCCGACGTGGTCGGCCTCGACTGGACGGTCGAGATGGGCGATGCACGGGCCCAGCTCGACGACCTGGGCGTACAGGGAAACCTCGACCCGTCCGTGCTGTTCGCCGACCGTGAGACAATCCGGGAACGGACGCGGGAGATCATCGAGGCGGCTGGCCCACAGGGCCACGTGCTGAATCTCGGCCACGGCGTCGATCGAGAGACGCCGGTCGAGAGCGTTCAGACGTTCGTCGAGACGGCGAAGAACTTCCGGTGGTGACCTGCATACGGCGACCGCAGGGAGCCGTTTCACTCGACCGAACGGTAGTGCGGTCGCCTCGCGACCGCGGAAAGCCGAGCGGCGAAGCCGCGAGGCAGTGCGGTCGAGGTCGTTTTTCCCCACGTTTTTATGAGGAGTGGTAGTCGAGCGAAGCGAGACTACCCGAGGCAGTAAAAAGTGGTTCTCAGTCCCAGTCCGGATCTGGGGCGTTCAGACACATCGTGCCCGGTTTGTCCCGACACTGGCACTGTCGGAACTGGAAGTACCCCGGGTCGAAGTCGGCGAGGAACGGTTCGGCCAGATCCGCCAGCACCGACGGGAACCGGTCGTCGTCGTGGGGAATCGGAACTCGATAGAACTCCTCCAGCCCGGCTTCTTCGGCCTCCTCGCGGAGTTCGATGTCCAGTTCCGAAAGGGTCTCGCTTTGCTCGTGCATGAAGCTGACCGGCTCGACGACGACCCGCTCGGCGTCGAGACTCTCGATCGCCTCCTCGACGTCTGGTTCGGTCCAGACGACCTCGCTGCGGTTGTCGTGATTCTGAAAGCCCAGTTCGTAGTCCTCGACCCCCAGGATACCGGCCATGCCGGCACACCACTCGTCGACGTACCGATCGTAGCGACTCCCCTCGTCCAGATAGTACCGGGGCGTCCCGTGTGCGGAAAACAGTAGCGCCGTCTCCGAATCGTGGAGATCGACCCCCTCGCTATCGGCGTACTCGCGGATGTTCTCGGCGCGCAGGCGGTTGTAGGTCGGATGCCGATGCCAGCCGCTGACCTCGTGCAACTCGCCGTCGAACCCGGCCTCATCGAGCCCCGCAGACAGGTGATCCAGCGAGAGGTTCGTCGTCGAGGGGCCACACAGGGGATAGATCGGCAGGCCGAGCACCTCGTCGTGGCCGTCGGCGACGGCCTGCTCGGCGGCCTCGTCGGTGAACGGCTCCGTATAGAGCATCCCGGAGTATGTCGCAACGTCGTAGCCGCGGTTTCGAAGCTCAGTCTCCAGGGCGTCAGCCTGCGCGCTGGCCTGGTCGTTGAGCGGTGAGCCGCCGCCGATCTCCTCGTACTCCTCGATCAACCCGGGCGCGCGGCGTTCCGCGAGTTTGCCGGCGCGTTTGTGTGCGGCTTCCGGGGTGAGATCCGGGTCCTCCTCGATGTCCATATTCGAGTAGAAGATGCGTTCGAGGTAGTCGACGACGACCTCGCGGTCGGCCGTCGGCGGTTCGCCGAAGTTCAGCAGGACCACACCTGTCGACATGGTCGGGCCTTACGGCCGGTGATAAATAGACCCCCGGGTTGCGGCGACAGAGAAAACGGTCGGCGGACGGCGCCTACGCCAGCTCGAAGACGACCAGCGGCCGCTCGGTCGTCTCGGATTCGCCCAGACCGACCTCGACCGACGTGCCGACGTCCACCTCGTCGGCGTCGGCCTGCACGCGGCCGGTCAGCCGAACGTCGTCGAACTCGGCGATTCCGAGGACGTACGGCACGTCATCCGCGAAGTCCGGCGTCGGGACGTGAGTGACGTTGTAGGTCAGCAATTCGCCCGTGGTCGGGATCTCGACTTCCTCGAGGTCCCCGGAGCCACACTCGGGACAGACCCGGCGCGGCGGCATCGACTGGTGGCCGTCCGGACACTCCAGTGCGTACGGCTCGCCGTTTTCGATCGCATCGAGCGCCTGATCGTAGCCGTCGTTGTGAATTTCGTCGTCGCTCATTCTGCCACCTCCAGGACGTGGACGACTGCAGAGGCGACCGTCCCACCGGCGTTGTGGGTCAGCCCGACCGCGGCGTCCTCGACCGCGTCGCTGTTGACGTGGTCACCACGGAACAGCTTGGTCATCTCCGTGATCTGGGCGACGCCGGTCGCACCGACCGGATGGCCCTTGGCCTTCAGCCCGCCGGAGAGATTGACCGGCAGCTCTCCGTCGGCGGTCGTCTCGCCCGCCCGAGCGGCGGTGACGCCCTCGCCTTCCTCGTAGAAGCCCAGCCCTTCGATCGCGAGCACCTCGGCGATCGTGAAACAGTCGTGGACTTCGAGGAAGTCGACGTCGTCTTTGGAGATGCCGGCATCCTCGTAGGCTTCCTGACCCGCGTCCTCGGTTGCGGGCGTCTGGACCATCGAATCTCGCTCGGCCAGCGAGAGGTTGTCGGTCCCCTGGCCACTCCCGGTGATCGCGACCGGCGTCTCCAGACCGTGTTCCTCGGCGTACGCCTCGCTGACCAGCACCGTCGCGGCCGCGCCGTCGGTGATCGGCGAGGAGTCGAACAGCCCCATCGGTGTCGCGACTGGTGGGGCGTCAAGCACCTTCTCGATGGAGATCTCGGTCTGGTACTGTGCGAGCGGGTTGTTCGCTGCGTTCGCGTGGTTCTTGACGGCGACGTGGGCCAGGTCCTCGCGGTCGCCGCCGTGGACCGCGAAGTACCGCTGTGCCATCAGCGCGTACGCACCCGGGAACGTGATCCCCTGACGGATCTCCCAGAGGTCGTCCGCCGCGACCGACAGGCCGCCCGTCGCGCCGGCAGTACCCATGTTGTGCATGCGCTCGACGCCGCCGACCAGTACGACGTCCGCCTCGCCGTTGCGGACGTCCTTGACCGCCTGCCGGACGGCCATCCCGCCTGACGCACACGCGCTCTCGACCCGTGTGGCGGGCGCGTCGATTCCGACAGCCTTGGCCATCAGCGGCCCCATATGACCCTGGTTCTCCGAGAGCTCGCCCATGAAGTTCCCGACGTACAGCGCGTCGATCGCCTCGCGGTCGATCCCGGCGTCTTCGATAGCGGTGTCCCCAGCTTCGCCGAAGAGGTCGCGACCGGTCCGCTCGGGGAACTCCCCGAACTCGGTCATGCCGACCCCAGCGATGTGTGCGGATGCCATGTGAATCCTCCGTGTAATGACAGGGCCTACCCAGTGATATAACTTCAGTTATCGCGTGCCCGGTCGCCGGCGACACCGCTAGATCGGGAGGACGTACAGCAGCAGATAGACGACGATACCCAGCGCGAACGAGATCAGCCACAGACCCGCGGCGACGCGGCCGACCCGTGGGTGGGCCGTCTCGCCGAGTTCGGACGGCTCGTGCGTCGCCGCGAGCAACAGCACGTAGTACACCAGCGGCAGACAGACGATCGCCAGCAGTATGTGGATGCCGAGCACCGGATAGTAGACCCACAGCTTCAGCGCCTCCGGGCCGTCGAACGTGGTCGGCCCCTCGATCGCCACTCGGAGGAGATACAGACCGAGAAAGGCAAGAAATAGGAGGAAACTCGCGCCCATCGCCCGGCGGTGGCGCTCGATCCGCCCGTCTCGAATCGACCGCCAGCCATACACGATCGTCCCGATCGCCAGCGCGCTGATCGCCGCGTTCGCGTGGGGGATCGCGTGGAGAACACCGTCCGGTAGCGGCGGGAGCACCGCCTCGGGAACGAGCTGCCTGACCGCCGCGATGACGACTACAAGCGACACGACCGTCAACAGAGTGGTGATCAGTGGAACGTGCCGACGGAACGTCCGTTGCATTGGCGTGTCGTTGTCGTGACGCGGTAAGTCAATTCCGTATCCGTTGCCGATCGCAGGGACAATTAGTACCGTATCAGGTCGTCGTCGAGGTGTCTCGGTCTGGTCGCAAAGTAGTACACGAGGCTCCAGACGTGTACCAACAGGCCGGCCATCCCGATCAATCCGATCGTGTTGCCGCTGTAGGTAGTCGCTCGCGCCACGTGCGGCGTGACAAATGGGTTGACGCCGACGACGAACGCGGCAAGGCCGCCGTATATCCCGACGATTGCGAGCGCCTGCAGGAACGCTGCAACCCGTACGTCGGAATGCACAGCTACGAGCCACTCCCAGAGCCGACGCTTGAGACCGTCTCGTCCCATCGATCAGCAGTCGATATTCCTTTTGGATTGGCAGAGTATAACTATGGTGGTCGGTCACATGTGACAATCAACGCGGCTGAGGATGCCCGGACTCTTTTGGCCTACCGCCGAGTCGGTGCTAACATGTGTCCCGCAGACACCGAGACGATCGGCAACGGCGAACCCGCCTGGTGGAAAGAAGCAGTCGTGTACGAGATCTACCCGCAGAGCTTCAACGACAGCGACGGCGACGGGATCGGTGACATCCCTGGGGTCATCGAGAAGGCCGACTATCTCGACGAGTTGGGAATCGACGTCATCTGGATGACGCCGCCGTACGACTCCCCACACGCGGACAACGGCTACGACATCCGGAACTATCGGTCGATTCTCGACGCGTTTGGCGACATGGACGACTTCGATCGACTCCTGTCGGAATTGCACGACCGCGATATCCGGCTCATCCTGGACATGGTCTTGAACCACACCTCCGACGAACACGAGTGGTTCCGGAAGTCCCGCCGCGAGGAGGGCGGCTACGAGGACTACTATCACTGGGTCGAGGGCGATCCCGACCAGCCCCCGAACAACTGGACCTCCGGGTTCGGCGGCCCGGCCTGGACGTACGATGACACGCGGGAAGCGTGGTATCTCCATCTCTTCCACGAGAAACAGCCCGACCTGAACTGGCGCAACCCCGAGGTACGCCGGGAGATGCACGACGTCGTCGAGTTCTGGCTCGAGAAGGGAATCGACGGGTTCCGCTTCGACGTATTCAACGTCATGTCCAAGCCAGAGGGGTATCCCGACGGTGACCCCGACGGCGGCTGGATCGGCATGGAACACTTCTCGGACGGGCCCCGCATTCACGAATACGTCGGCGGCCTCTACGACGACGTACTTTCGGCGTACGACGTGATGACCGTCGGGGAAGGGATGGACATCACGCCGCGGGCGGCCAAGCGGTACTGTGGCCCGTCCGGCGACGGGCTGAACATGGTCTATCACTACGACCATACAATGCTCGATTACGGCGACGGGGGCTGGTGGGACATCGTCGACTGGGAGGTCTCGGAGATCCGGGAGGCGCTGACGAAGTGGGTTCAGCAGTTGGAGGTGACCGACGCCTGGAACACGGTCTACCTGGGGACTCACGACACGCCGCGGATCGTCTCGCGGTTCGGCAACGACGACCGCTACCATTACGAGTCGGCGACGATGCTCGGAACCCTGCTGCTGACATTCCCGGCCACGCCGTTCTGCTTCCAGGGCGACGAGATCGGGATGACCAACTACCCCTGGTCCTCGCGCGAGGAAATGCGCGACGCCGACGCGACGAACCGCGTCGAACTGGCCTTCGAGGAGGATAGTGCCGAGGAGTTCGCCGACGTGGCCGACGTCGTCCGCTACCGCTCGCGGGACAACGCTCGCACGCCGATCCAGTGGTCCGGCGACGCGGCTGGCGGGTTCACCGACGGTGAACCGTGGATCCCGGTCAATCCAGCCAGCGAGGAGATCAACGTCGCCGACCAGCGCGACCGGACGGACTCGGTGCTTTCGTACTACCAGGATCTGATCGAGCTACGCCACAACGAGGAGGCGCTGGTCTACGGCGTCTACGACCTGTTGACCGACGATCACCCGCGCGTGTGGGCCTTCGAGCGATCGCTCGGCGACGAACGGCTGCTCGTCGCGCTCAACTGGGCCGGGCGCACGTCACGGGTCGATCTCTCCTATGCCGGAGAAGTCACGTCGATACTCGCCTGTAACTACGACGACCCCGGAACCGACCTCGGCGCGCTTGCGCTGCGCCCCTACGAGGCGCGTGTCTTCCGTCTCGCGTAGCGGCCTCAATCCCGCATCTGGACGATCTCGATCAGCGAGTACACCGGGACGCCGAGGAGTTCGTCTTCGCCGTGTTTGTCAGTGAGTACGACTGCTGCCTCAACGTCACCGCCACGGTTGCGAACGTGCTCGATCGTCTCGGTCATCGTCTGACCGGTGTCGATGTTGTCGTCGACGACGTAACATTGCCGGTCACGGATCGACGCGAAGTTCCGCGAAAACGAACCCGAACCGCCCCCACCCTCGTCGTTCCACTGGTATTTGCTCGGCAGGTACACGCTGAGATCGGTATCCAGTTCCCGGCTGATGACCGTCGCCAGCGGACCGCCGGACTTGCCGACCCCAACCGTCAGGTCGACGGCATCACTTTTGTCACCCAGCAGGTCCGCCATCGCGATCCCGACGTGAGTCAGGCGGTTGCTGTCGCGACCGATCGCGCTCCAGTCGACGTGGACATCCGACGGACTGGCCGATCCGGCCAGTTCGTCGGTCCCTTCGCCGCTCTGATCGACGAGCCAGCTCGCTGTCTCCCTGGAGACGTTCAGTTCGTCGGCGATCTCGCCCTTCGAGAGACCCCGTTCCGTCAGCTCACCCGCACTGTCGATGAGTTCGTCGGTGGACTTCATTCGTCGGCCCGTTCGGGCGCCGGGAATAAAACCACCTGTGATCTGCGTTCGCGGGCACGGTTCACGAACACGTCCGACGGACTGGCCGCTCTACGATCGACACGTCCAACGGACTGGCCGCTCTACGGTCGATGCGACCACGCTAGGTGTGGGCCGTCCGCGATCGAGGCGACAGACCGCGACTATGGAAACCCTTATCTGAATTCCTCGGCAACTACTGGCAGGATACATGACGGTGACGCTCATGGATTTCCAGGCTGACTGGTGTGGGCCCTGCAAGACGCAAGAACCGATTATCGAGGACCTCGAAGAGGACTATCCCGACGTCGAGTTCGAACGGATCGATGTCGACGAGCGACAGGACATCGCCAACGAGTATCAGGTACGCTCGCTGCCGACGCTCATCGTCGAGAACGACGACGGCGTCGTCGACCGCTTCATCGGCGTCACGCAGGCTGACGATCTCGAGGACGCGCTGCAAGAAGCCGGCGCTTGAAAATACCGCCCTTCACAGCTCTTCTTCGCGCAGTTCCAGTTCCGCGATGGTTTCGTACGGGTCGGCCCCCTTGCGGATCTGATCCAGAATCAGGAACGCCTCCGTCGGCGACAGGAAGTGTCGACAGACCGCCCGGCCGAGATCGGTCGGTTCGAGGCCGTCGATAAACTCGTACTCGAGGAGCTTCCCGATCGCGTGTTTGGTCGGGATCTCGCCGAGCATCCGGGCGTTGAGTCGCTTCGCCTCCGATCCCGCCACGACGAGGTTCGCGAGGGTCTCCTCGACGGCCGCGTTCTCGTCGTAGCGGGTCATCACTGACTCCATCTCGCCTTTCAGGAGCTTGAATGCCACCTCGTCTTCGGTCATCTCCTGACTGTTGTGATACGCCCCGTCGGGCTCGACGAGCAGGTAGACCGTCCCCTTGTCGTGATAGTCCGGCCGTCCGGCGCGGCCGAGCATCTGGTGGAACTCCTGGACGGTCAGCCACTCGATGCCCATCGCCAGCGAATCGAAGATGACCTGTGAGGCCGGGAAATCGACCCCGGCCGCGAGCGCGGCAGTGGTCACGACCGCTGCGAGGTCCTGGTCGGCGAACTGCTGCTCGACGCGCTTGCGTCGCTTGTTGTCCAGCCCGGCGTGGTACGGTGCCGAGGAGTACTGCAGTTTCCGGGAGACCTCGTGACACCGCCGCCGGGAGTTGGTGAAGATTATCGTCTGCCCACGGTAGCCCTTCGAGGATTTGGTGTCGAACGCCCGCTTGACCAGTTTGTCCTCCAGATCGAGCTTCTCGTAGCCGTCGGCGAAGGTCACGTGGCGCTCGATCGGGACCGGTCGTTCCTCGAACTCGATGAGCTGGGCGCTCAGCTTCTCGGCCAGTTCGGAGGTGTTTCCGACCGTTGCCGACAGATAGATCCATTGGGTGTCCCCGGCGTCGTGGGCGCCCGGACGGCCGTCGTGTCGCTGGGCGACGGTCCGGTCGACCTCGCAGTAGTACTTCAGTCGTGAGATTAACCCGTCCAGCCGGTGGCCGCGCTCGCCTTCCCCGAGGGTGTGGACCTCGTCGATGACGACCGTCCCGATCGTCCCGAGGTCCTTGCCGGTCCGCAGTGCGTGGTCGACCCCCTCGTAGGTGCCGACGATCACGTCCGCGCTCGGATCGAACCGGTTGTCGTCGCCGCCGATCCGGCTCGACCCGACCCGCAGCGTCACGTCGACGATATCGCCGTACTCCTCCTGGAAGTCGTTGTACTTCTGGTTGGCCAGCGCCACCAGCGGGACGAGAAACAGCATCTTGCCCTTGCCGTTGAGGACGCGGTCGATGCCGGCCATCTCGCCGACCAGCGTCTTCCCGGTCGCGGTGGCCGAGACGACGAGTTGATCCTGGCCCTGCGTCACGCCGTTCTCGACAGCGAGACTCTGGACCGGCAGCAAGGTATCGAATCGGTCTTCGAGCTTGTTCTGGATCCCCGGGTGGAGAGAAAGCGAGTCGGTCGGGACGGGATCGACCTCATCAAGGGTCGCGGAGATCTCGTCGAACTTCGTGAGTTCGGGATCGAGATCACCCGCCAGCAGGTTCGTGATCCGGTCGAGGTCCTGCACGTCCAGCAGCAGTTCTTCGAGTCGGTCGCGAGCGCTGCCGGTCACGTCGCCGTGATAAGCCAGCTCGCGCTCTAACTCCTCGATCGCGCAGTCCGGGCAGATGTACTCGTCGTCGGCCAGGATTGCCGTCTCACTCGTGATCGGCGAGTACTGGCCTGCGGAGGCACAGTACCGGCAGGTCCGGACGACCCTCGCATCGAGCTGGTAGGCCTGGAGCATCTCCCTGAGTCGGTCCCGACCGCGCTCGGAGGTCTGCTCGGAGATGCGAATGCGGGTCGCCTGGCGGGCGAGTTCGACGAACTGGTCGGGGCTGCGTGGTTCCTCGCTCGACCCCTTTTTGACTCGCAACCGTGCCGGACGCGGACCGGCACTGGTCTCTTTGAGTTCGAGAATCGCGTCGAGCACGCGGCTGCCCTCGCGCTGGACGGCGACGCGAACGTTCTCACCCTGCTCGTGAAGGAACAGCGTATCCACCTGGGCGACCTGCTGTGACACGCCACCTTGTACGCGGTGGAGTTATTTGAGGAGTTCGGAGTCAAGTCGAAGGGGTGTGGCCTGGGCAGTCGTCGACATAGCTACGTCAAGCCGCTCCACGCCGGTGTCTCTCCCGGCAATCCAATCTCAATGAGTTGCTGTTTCTCAGGTAGCGTTCCGACAGCGGGTTGAAACTGGGGTACACACACCACCACACTACGCATCCGGTTCTGCGTCAGAATAGTAACCGGAGACGGTAATCCAGAGTCCGATCAACACGATCGCGTCACCGACGAGCGTGGAATACTCAAAGAAGTACATCCGCGAGACGACGACGGCCCCGAACAATGTGACTTCGATACCCAGCAGCATATTTTTGAGAGGTTCACTCGAACGCGGCGGGAGACGCATATATTCATCATATAAATCCGCACAAGTAATCCCTTTCGCATTAGCCGTCACGGTACAGCGACAACACTTGAACCACTGATAAAAGCGCAGCGAATTCCTCTATCGGATAGCGACTATCCCTCGTATAAATATAGGACTGACAAGTGAATTCTATTGATTGTCATACGCACTCGTGACTATGTGATCGTGAAGGAACAGCGTATCCACCTGGGCGACCTGCTGTGACACGCCACCTTGTACGCGGTGGAGTTATTTGAGGAGTTCGGAGTCGAATCGGTAACAACAGTTGCTTCGTGTGGGCGCTCGGCAATGTCTCAACGACACAGGATAGCACAGCCGGCAGCACGATCGCACTTCGGACGGCTTATTGTTCTCCCGAATCAATGTCTCGAGGAATGAGCAACGCGGCACGTGACGTCATCGAGTTTGTGCTGACGGCGACAGTCTACACGGACAATCGCGATCTGGAACCGGACGACCTGCCGCCGGACGTTCGGGGAGTGTTCTGGAGCGACGGCACGATCGAGCGTCCGCTCACGCCGACAGTCGATACCGCCCGCGAGGCGACCGGCATCGAGCGGCCCTGGGACGCCATCTCCGGGCTGATGTTCACCGACCACGACGACTTCGACGGGTCGCTGACGTTCACCGATCGGGGGATGGCCGAGGAGTGGTTCCTCGACCGGGTCGAAGCAACGGACCTCGCCGCGAATCCCGTTCTCGCCTTCGAGTACGAAGACGAGTTCGAGGAAGTCTCCCACGAGCGCGCCCGGGAGAACAACCGTCCCCTCAGGGCCGACCGGGTCTGGATCGACTCGATGCTCAAGGAGTACTTCGACGACGAGGACGAAGAGGAGATGCTCGATCTCGTCGACGTGCGTGCCCCCGAGGAGGTCGAAATGCGACTGGACGACCTGGTACTCACGTCCGACCAAGAAGACGAGATCAACAAGCTCGTCAAGGCGATCGAGCATCGCGACTACCTCGCACAGATCGGACTTCGCGAGATCGGCAAGCTTCTGTTCGTCGGGCCGCCGGGGACCGGCAAGACCAGCGTCGCCCGGGCGCTGGCGCACGATCTGGACCTCCCCTTCGTCGAGGTGAAGCTCTCGATGATCACCTCCCAGTACCTCGGGGAGACTGCCAAGAACGTCGAGAAGGTCTTCGAGGTCGCAAAGCGCCTCTCGCCGTGCATCCTCTTTATGGATGAATTCGACTTCGTCGCCAAGACCCGCGCCAGCGACGAGCACGCTGCGATCAAGCGGGCAGTGAACACCCTGCTCAAATCAATCGACGAGGTGAGCCTGATCGACGACGAGGTTTTGCTTATCGGTGCGACGAACCACCCCGACCAGCTCGACGCAGCGGCCTGGCGGCGCTTCGACGAGATCGTCAACTTCCCCAAGCCCGACCGGGGCATGCGCGCGGACATCCTCCGGGTCGTCACCCGCGAAATGGAGATCGTCGACTTCGATCCCGGCCAGCTCGCGGAGATGACCGAGGGGCTGACCGGCAGCGATCTGCGGCTCGTCCTCCGGGAAGCAGTACTCGATGCCCTGACCGAAGAGCGGACGACGCTTACCCAGCAGGATCTCGAAGATGCGATCGCGAACTTCGAGGAGCGTGACAACCTCAAGAACCTCGACATGATCGAGGGCGACCACGACGCGCTGGTTGCGGGTGGCACGCCCGGCGGTGACAGCCACGAGCACGAGCACTGATCGGCCGCCACGAACTCGCTCCAGGGCGAGTGATAGTGATTACTGTAACGATTCACCGGTACGACCGCACTACTTCGTGCGGTTGACCCGGAAGGGACTTACAGTAATCACTATGAGACATCGTTTTCATCGTCGAGCGCGAAAGACGCCCAATGACCGATCCCGCTACGCTTGAGGTGACCATCGTCGACGGCTACGTCGACGAGCCCGCACACTTCGGCGTCCCCCCATACATCTCTACCTATCCGCGGTACGTCGCCGGCGCGCTGGTCGACGCTGGCGTTCCGCGCGATCACGTCACCTACTACACGATCGACGCGCTCCGCGAGGAGAACGCGCGCTGGCGAGATGTCGCTGACGCCGATCTGACCGTCTACGTCGGTGGGATGACAGTCCCCGGCAACTACGTCGGGGGGACGCCCGCCGAACCAGACGAGGTTCGAAAGATCGCCTGGACGGCCGATGGCACGTCGATCATGGGCGGCCCGATCCGGTTTGGCGTCGGCGAGGAGAACGCCGGCGCGAGCGAGACTGAACGAGACGATCTGGACTTCGATTTCGTGGCTGGCGCGGACATCGAAGCCGCGGTCTTCGACCTCGTCGAGAACGGACTGGAGGGGTTCGAACCGCGCTATCGTGGCGTCCCCGAGGAGACGCGATGGGCGCGCAAGGGCGCGTTCGTGGTCGAGCAGCACCCCAACCACCCGGAGTACCTGCTCGCCGAACTGGAGACCTCGCGGGGCTGTCCCTACCGGTGTTCGTTCTGCACGGAGCCGATGTACGGCGATCCCGACTTTCGGCCGCCCGAGAGCGTCGTCGACGAGGTCGACGCCCTCTCCGAGCACGGCGTCAGGCACTTCCGGCTCGGCCGCCAGGCCGACATCCTGGCCTACGGCGGCGACGGCGAGAAACCCAATCCCGACGCGCTCCGGTCGCTCTATCGGGGCATCCGTGAAGTCGCCCCGGACCTGGAGACGCTCCACCTGGACAACATGAATCCGATCACTGTTGTCAAGTGGCCCGAAAAAGCTCGCGAGGGGATCCGGATCATCGCCGAGCACAACACGCCGGGCGACACGGCCGCGTTCGGGCTCGAATCCGCGGATCCGCAGGTCCAGAGCGACAACAACCTCAACGTCACCGCCGAGGAGTGTCTGGAAGCCGTGCGGATCGTTAACGAGGAGGCCGGCTGGCGACCGGGCGAGGATCCCGCCGACGCACCCACTTTCGGCGACGAGGCCGCCCCGCGCCTGCCGAAGCTATTGCCGGGGATCAACCTCGTCCACGGGCTCAAAGGTGAGCGCAGGGAGACCTTCGAGCACAACAAGCGATTCCTCCAGCGCGTCTACGACGAGGGACTGTTGCTCCGACGGGTCAACATCCGGCAGGTCATGGCCTTCGAAGGGACCGAGATGGCCGACACCGGCGCCGAGATCGCCGCCGATCACAAGCAGCTGTTCAAACAGTACAAGCGGGAGGTCCGCGAGGAGATCGACAACCCGATGTTACAGCGTCTCGCGCCACCGGGGACGATCCTCGAGGACGTCCACCTCGAATACCACCAGGACGGCAAGACCTTCGGCCGCCAACTGGGGACCTACCCGCTGCTGGTCGCGGTGCCCGGCGAGCGCGAGCTCGGCGCGACGATCGACGTCGCAGTGACCGACCACGGCTATCGCTCGGTGACCGGCGTGCCGTACCCGCTGGACGTGAACTCGGCGTCGATGGACGAACTGCAGGCGCTGCCGGAGCTGGGTCGCCAGCGCGCCGGCAACATCGTGGTCGATCGCCCCTACGACAGTGTCGAGGAGATCGCGGCCGCCGACCTCTCGAAGTTCGCGGTCGCCGAGCGCGCCGAGTGATCGGCTGCTTCGAATGTGAGATAAGTGTCAAGACGACGGCCGTCATTCGAAATCCTTTTTTCTGGGTCCCTCCCAGGTAGGAGTGCGCGCCGCCTTAGCTCAGACTGGGAGAGCACTCGACTGAAGATCGAGCTGTCCCCCGTTCAAATCGGGGAGGCGGCATGTTTCTGCGGCCGACAACGCGAACGAGCGTAGCGAGTGAGCCGTCGGCCGCGAAATCATATCCGAGCCGATTTGAGCAGACGAGTCGCACGCCCGCACAGCGAAGCGAGCAGGACCGTCTCGGCGGGTTCAAATCGGGGAGGCGGCATTATACTCACAGTTCACATGCCCGTGAGTTGCGCGTGCGTTTCGACATCAGGATCTTCTTGTCGAATTGAACTGCCGTCGATACGATGACTGTGATCTCGACTCTGAGATCCGAGACTGCTCGGCCCGAGTTATAAAATCTCGATTAGTAAAATCGAGATTAAGATAATCGGAAGGATAATATTCGTTGGGGTGGAACAGGGGCTATGACCAACCAGCGTTTCGTCGACCGCGAGGACGAACTCGAATTGCTGAATTCGCGATTTGAGAGCGATAGTGCCGAACTGCTCGTAATCTACGGACGACGACGCCTCGGCAAGAGTGCACTCGTGCGCGAAGCAGTTCGGGACCGGGAGAATGCGATATACTGGCAGGCAACCGAGGAGACTGCGGCCGCACAACTCGCTAACTTCGTCGACACGGCCAGCGAGACATTTCCATTACTGGGGGACATCCAGCGCGACTGGGAAGCCCTGCTCCGGGCACTCGGTCGCGAAGACGCAATCGTCGTCCTAGACGAGTTCCCCTATCTCGTCGAATCGGACGATGCGCTCCCGTCGAAGATACAGCGCGTCTGGGACACGCATCTTGAGGAGACGGACACGACACTCGTGCTTGTCGGCTCGTCGATCAGCATTATGGAAGAGAAGGTTCTCAGCGGAGGGAGTCCGCTGTACGGCCGCCGGACGGCGACCCTCGACCTGCCACCACTCGATCTCACGGATGCACAGCAGTTCTACCCCGGTGACGACCCGGACGAGGTCATCCAGGCCTGGAGTGTCTTCGGCGGGACGCCGTACTATCTTCAGGCACTCGACCCGTCCCGCTCGCTGGCCGAGAACGTCCAGTCACAGGTACTCTCGGAGCACGGCGTCCTCCACAACGAACCGGAGTTCCTCTTGCGGACCGAGTTCGGTATCCGCGAGCCACAGACGTACTACACGATTCTCCGGGCAATCGCGACCGGGAAACGCGCGGCAAACGAGATCGCCGGGTTCGCTGGTATCGACTCCAACGCGCTGGGTTCGTACCTCTCGAAGCTCCGGCGTCTCAGGATCGTCGAACGGGACATACCTGTGACCGCCGATCCCAACTCGACGCGGAAGAGCCGCTACCGGCTGAAGGAACCGCTGTTCCGGTTCTGGTTCCGGTACGTCTACGGCCAGCAGGGAGAACTCGTCCAGCTCGGCGACGACGCCTACGAGCAAATGGTCGGACCGACCTTCACCGACTATATGGGGACGATGTTCGAGCGCGTCTGTCAGAATGTGCTCCCATCGCTGGTTCCAAAGACGTACCATGGCATCGGCTACTGGTGGCACAAGCAGCACGAACTCGATGTCGTGGGGCTCGCGAGCGACGGGACACTCGTCGCAGGAGAGTGCAAGTACACCAGCCGAGAGATGACCGAAGGCGACCTGGCCGACCTCGAACGGACAGCATCGGAGGTTCAGTGGACGCCATCCAACGAAAGCAATCAGACGGAGCAGTACTGCTGTTTCTGTCGCTCCGGGTTTTCCGATGGCCTGCAACAGGTGGCTGCGGAACGTGACGACGTGTTACTGTTCACACCCAGCGACATCGTGCCGGGCGGTATCGATGGGTGACGACGAAGTGCCTTCAAGTATGCTCGGCAGTGGTGTGATGTCGTGTGGCATCAGGCATTGTATCGATCTTCGAGGCCGTTGAGCGCGCGCCAGAACTGGATATCGTTGACCTCCTTTTATTATAAGAAAATTTATATAAATAAATGCGGTGGCTTCTGGAGCCACGATCAACTCAAGCGGTTCGACTATCGTAGACCGCGACGTGCTTTTGACGGTCCATCCCTGAATGAAAGTATGGCAACGGAACGCGGGTCGGCAGCTGTATCGCTGTCGGGGGTCAGAAAGACCTACCAGCTCGGTGAGCCTGTCCACGCACTCGATGGGGTCTCCCTCGAGATCCCGACGGGCTCGTACACTGCGGTCATGGGTCCGAGCGGGTCGGGTAAATCGACGCTGATGAATCTGGTCGGCTGTCTGGATACGCCGACAGCGGGAACGATCACGATCGACGACCAGGACGTGACGGCCGTGAGCGATCGCGAGCGGACGCGCATCCGCGGTGAGGATATCGGGTTCGTCTTTCAGACGTTCAACCTCATGCCGCGGCTGACCGCCCGGGAGAACGTCGCCCTCCCGATGGTCTTTCGCGGGGTCGGTCGGAGCGAGCGCCAGCAGCGAGCAGCCGCGGTCCTCGATTCGGTCGGGCTGGGCGACCGTCTCGATCACCGACCGAACGAACTCTCCGGTGGACAGCGCCAGCGGGTCGCCATCGCCCGGGCGCTCGTGAACGATCCGGCGCTGCTGTTGGCCGACGAACCGACTGGCAACCTCGACACCGAGACCGGCGAACAGATCATGGGGCTGTTCGAGGACCTCTACGAGCAGGGGAATACGATCCTGATGGTGACCCACGAGCGCCCGATCGCCGAACACGCCGAACGGATCGTCCACTTGCTGGACGGCGAGATTGAGCGCGTTGAGGAGCTATCGGAGGTCGGCCGATGAACCCTCTGGAGAGTCTGCGGATCTCCTGGCGGTCGATCAGAGGACACAAACTCCGGTCGACGCTGACGACACTTGGAGTGATCATCGGGATCGCCGCCGTCATCACGTTCGTCACACTCGGAACCGGACTCCAGGACGAGATCGTCGGCGACATCAGCCCTGACGACCAGCAGAACGTCTACGTCTGGGCGGCCCCGCCCGAAGACAGCGGGCAGGGGCCGCTGGCCGGCGCACAGCCGGTGTTCACCCAGCGCGACGCGAGCGAGGTTGCGAATCTCTCGGGGGTAGACGACGCCTACGTGTACACCCGCATCCCCGGACAGTCGGTCACGTACGCCGGGGACACCGTCCCCAGAGACGGCGGGTTCGTCGGGACCGGCCCCGGCTATTTCGATGCCGAGGACTTCGCCGAGGGTGAGCGATTCGAGCGCGGGGAGGCCCAGGCGGTAATCAACCCGGCGATGGCCGGCCTGTTCGACGGGAACGTCTCCGTCGGCGATACGCTGACGCTGGGTATCTACCAGGGGGTACAGATCGACGTCACCGTGACGGGGATCCTGGAAGACTCCGAGAGTATGAGCGCGTTCGAGGGGTTCGCTCCCTCACCGCGGCTGTACGTCCCAGCGGACCTGACCGAGAATGCGGATACACGGACCGAACTCAACCTATCTGAAGAAGAGCTCTCAGAGTTGCTGGGTGACAGAGAGATTTCGAACCAGTCGAATCTCTCCGGGGAGCTTGGTGGTCTGCTAGGCCAGTCAACTCCCGGCGAGAGTTCGCGTCACATCGCGCTGGTCGTCGAAGCCCCCTCGAAAAGCGATGCGGACATCGAGCGGGTGAAAACCGAGACCGAAGCGTACCTCGACAGCGCCGAATCCGACGCTAGCGATCGATCCGAAGGGCTGGCCTTTCAGCTCAAGACCAGCGCCGAGTTGATCAGCCAACTCGAAGACGTGTTAGACCTCCTGCAGGACTTCATCGTCGGGATCGCGGGCATCTCGCTTCTGGTCGGGTCGATCGGTATCGCCAACATCATGCTGGTCTCGGTCACCGAGCGGACCCGTGAGATCGGGATCATGAAAGCCGTCGGCGCCCAGCGTCGGGACATCCTGGAGTTGTTCATCGTCGAGGCGGTCATCCTTGGTGTCCTCGGGGCGATCCTCGGCACTGCGCTGGGGCTGCTCGCCGGATACGTCGTCGCGGGATATATCGGGATCCCGTGGGTGTTCCCGGTTGGCTGGACGGCGCTCGCGATCGTCGTCGGGATCGCCGTTGGCGTGCTTGCCGGCCTGTACCCGGCCTGGAATGCCTCTCGGACCGATCCGATCGACGCATTGCGGTACGAGTGAGGACCGTCCCATTTTTCTCGCTGCCGCGCGCCGAGACGAGTATGTTCGGAACCAGTGGGATTCGCGGTCCAGTCGGCAAAGACGTGACAGCCGGGCTGGCACTGTCGGTCGGCCGCGCCCTTGGCGTCGAGACCGACCGCGTCGTCGTCGGCCGTGACCCCCGCGAGAGCGGACAGTTCCTCACGGACGCCCTTACCGCGGGGCTCCGGGAATCCGGCACGGACGTGCTCGAGCTGGGAGTGGCTGCGACTCCGACAATCGCCCGCGCAGTCGCCTGGGAGGACGCCGACGCCGGCGTCGCGATCACGGCCAGTCACAACCCCGCGCCGGACAACGGAATCAAGCTGTGGCAACCCTCGGGGCAGGCGTTCGACGACGCCATGCAGGACCGGATCGCCGAACGGATCGACTCCGAGGAAGTCGATCTCCGGCCGTGGGACGAACTCGGCGCTCGCGAGACGGCTACTGCCCGACAGCGCCACGTCGAAGCGATCGCCGACGCCGTCGACATCGAAGACCCACCGTCGATTGTCGTCGATCTCGGAAACGGGGCCGGCGGCGTCAGCGTCGATGCCCTGCAGGCGCTTGGCTGCTCGGTCGAGACGCTGAACGCCCAGCCGGACGGGTCGTTCCCCGGCCGTCCGAGCGAGCCCACGGCAGAGCACTGCGAGTCGCTGGCGGAACTCGTTGGCGCGAGCGACGCCGACCTGGGGATCGCCCACGACGGCGACGCCGACCGAATGCGGGCCGTGACCGGCGACGGCGAGTTCGTTTCGGGGGACGTGCTCCTGGCGATACTCGCCCGGGAAGCGGCCGAACCGGGCCAGCGCGTCGCTGTCCCCGTCGACACGAGCATGGCCGTCGACGACCACCTCGCGGCGATCGACGTCGCGGTTACGCGGACGAGAGTCGGGGATGTCTACGTCGCCGAGCGGGTCACCGAACCGGATGTGGCTTTCGGCGGCGAGCCCTCGGGCGCGTGGATCTGGCCAGAGGCGACGCTGTGCCCCGACGGTCCGCTGGCGGCCGCGAAACTGGCCGCGCTGGCGGGCGAGCGATCGCTCGACGCGCGCGTCGCCGACATCGAGACCTATCCGATCGAACGCGAGAGCCTCGACGTGTCTGAGAAGACTGCCGTGATGGAACGAGTTACCGAATCGGTCACCGAGGCGTACGACGACGTGACGACGCTGGACGGTGTCCGGGTCGCACTGGCGGACGGCTGGTTTTTGATCCGGGCGAGCGGTACGCAGCCGCTCGTTCGTGTGACCGCGGAAGCGCGTGACAGCGAGCAAGCACGGACGTATCTCACCGAGGCAAAATCGATAGTCGAGGACGCCAGGGACGCGACGACGAAAACGTAGGAAAGAGGCGTTCGGTGGCGATTCGAGACGGGTTATCCGCGACGCGTCGAGCGGGCTTCGCGGACGTCCGCACCGTCGCGGATCTTGTCCTCACATTGCGGGCACACTCTCGGATTCTCGATCCCGTTCGGCGTGAACACACGCGCGTAGGCCGCCGTTACAAATGAGCCACAGTTCTGGCATTCCGGCATACACCCTTGTCTTGGTCTCATCCACCTTAATCATTGGTGATGTGCTACAACGGGGCACGGATTGCCGGTTCGTGCAGTGGGCCGGCGGCCAGTTGCCCTCAGAACGACGTGGTCACAGTGCCGTCTTCCGCGAGATCGATCGTCCCGTCGAACAGGTCGCGATAGCTAGCGAGTACGTCCTCATCGTGGACGCTTTTAGCCAGGTGGAACAGTCCGACGGCGTCGTGTTCCGCGAGCAGGTCGAGCAGGGATTCGACGGCGTCGCGGGCGCTGTCCTCGTCGGCGTAGTAGGCCATCTCGGTGACGGAGTCGACCGAGATACGGCGCTTGCCGTCGGTTTCTTCGAGGAACTGACGGGTCTGGTCGACGATCTCGTCGAGGTTGTCCGGCGCGGTGACGTACTGGACGTGGTCGGTCTTGCGACGGGTGTAGCCCCGTTCGACCGACAGCGTATCGAGAATCGTTGCCTTCGATTCGTCGACAGCGTAGTGTTCGAGTTTCTGCTCGACCTCCCGGGCGCTCGTTCGCGTCGAGATTATCAGCATGCGGTCGGTGTCGGTACCGAGAAATTCCGTATCGATCCGATCGGTTTCGCCGGTACTGGGATGGACGAGCAGGATGCCGGTCCCGCCTGATACTGTCTCCGGTGTGTTCTCGATCGCGAGCGTATACTCCATGTGGCTGTGAAAGTGGCGCAAGCGGTATTAATGCTGTCGGGAAGAATCGGACTGAGCCGGCCCTAGCCACTAGTCGGCCGATCCGTCGGCGCGCTCGCGGATGAGGTCCCGGAGCTCGTCGGCGTCGTCGATCGCTTCCATCTCCGATTCCTCGATGAGTGCCGTCCCCTCGACGGCTTCTCGGGTCGCCCGCTCGACGACGTAGACGGACGTGGTCCCGGTCACTTCCCCGACCGAAGACATAATTCGAGCGCGTTTCTCGGCGGTTTCGGTGAACTCCGAGTGGCCGGTCAGCATCTGCTGGCGGCGTTGCTCGTTCTCACTGACCGTTTTGAACGGCGCACGCTCGGTCGGATGCACGTCGAAGCCGACGCGCGTGAGCACGGTAACGATCGGTTCGTCTTCGGGATTCACTTCGGGATCGTCCGGCGTGGGTTCGTCGTCGCGGATCTCGTCCGCTCCGTCGAGCACCTCGACCGGCGAGGTCAACGGCGCGTCGAACAGCTCCTCAAGTTTGGCGGCGACATCCACGCTTGCGTCCATGCCGTCTTCGTACTTCGAGACGGTGCGCCGGGAGACGCCGAGCTCCTTGGCGAGCTTGCCGAGGCTCCACTCGCGCTCCTGGCGGACGTCTTCGAGGATCTTGCTGTCGATGTTGACGTACAGCCCGCCGGGAGCGGCGTAGATCAGCGGCGGGACTTCCTCGACGAACAGGTCCATCGCGGTGTCCGGCGAGAGGACGGGGACCCCGTGGCGGAAGTAGACCACGCCCGGCTTGAGATCCTCGTCACGGGTGCGCAGCCCGATGACAATCGGCGTCGCCCGGAGGTACTCCCCGAGCCGGCGCATCTCCGCGCCGGTCCGGCCGTCGAACGCGTCGATGTTGCCGAGGATCTTCACCAGGACAGTGTCTCGCCCGCGCCGGGCGGCCACGTCGAAACTCTTCGGGCGGATCGCACACCGGTCGCTGACGAGGAACCCCGCGTCCTCTAACATCGCGATCACGTTCTCGACCAGTGCGGATCGGGACATCGGTATCTCGAACTAGACGTAAGTAGTTCATCGCATATATGGTTTGCGGCAGGCGGAGAAGCGTCGTATTGCGGTTTTCCACGAAGGTTCCCCCGTGATTGATATAGAAGTGCTCGTAGATCGAACCGCCGGCGGTGCTTCCCGCCAGCAAAGAGACACGGAGACAGTTCTGTAGCGTTTCGTAGCAAGACGGGTATCCCGCTGGAATGCGGACGGACCTCAGTCTCGTTGGATGACGAGCAGCACGCCCAGTCCGAGGAGAAGAACCGTATACGCGACGGAAGCGGCCAGCGCATCGCCGGTCGTCGGGTACTCACTGACCCGGAAGACGATAGCCTTCCGAACCATCGCGATCACGCCGGTGTAGATGACCAGACGGACGATTTCGGCAGTGCCGCTTTTCGTCGTGTAGGCGATCACCGTCTGGTAGACCTCGACGATGATGAGCAATAGCAGTCCCGTGTCGATGAACCCGATCACGACGAGCGGGTCGGTGATCGATCCCGTCAGGACAGCGTCCCCGATCTGAAGGACGAGATCACCGACGCCGATGGCAAACAGGAGCGCGAACACGGCCGCGGCGACCAGCTCGACGTAGGTGACGAACTGCTCGGTGAGGCGAGCGACAGGGTTGTCGGCGACACTCTCAGCTGGAGCATTCGCATCCACCATGATCTTTTAGGCGTTATTAGGAATTCACCTGTAAATATCTGGGGCCGATGCGACAGCCGTCGTAGTAGCGAGGCATCGATGCGACCCCACGAATCGTGGAACAGAGGGACAACGAGCACTATTAGTGGCACAATCGAGTACGACCTGCTGTGACCGTCGTCGGCCTGGACGATACGGATTCCCGCGATCGCGGGATGTGTACGACCTACGTCGCCGCCAGACTCGCGAGGCGACTGCGAGAGGCGGGTTGGAACGTCGAGCGAACGCTTCTGGTTCGGCTCAACCCCGCCGTCGAGCACAAGACGCGGGGCAACGCCGCGCTGGCAGTCCACACCGACGCCGATGTCGATACCGCCCGCACTCTCATCGGCGAGGTGATCGAGCTGGCCGAGACCGAGGACCCCCGCACCAACCCCGGCGTCGTCGTCGCTGACGGCAAACCGGAGTGGATACCTGACGACGTGGCCGAGTTCGCTCGCAGGGCGATCAGGACCCACCACGATATCGACGACGCCCGCGAGCTGACCGACCGCCACGGCTTCGCGACGCTGTCGCGGGGCAACGGTCGCGGGTTGATCGGGGCACTGGCCGCGGTCGGTGCCTGGGAAGCCTTCGAGGAGTGGACCTACGAGTCGATCAGCTATCGCGAGCGCGAGCGCTGGGGAACCGATCGGGATGTCGATCGCGAACCGGTCTTCGCGGCCGCCGAGGCGGCCTATCCCGACGCCTGGGACACCGTCGATCGCGGCGAGGGCCAGGCAGTCTGTATCCCGCACACGCCGTGCCCGATCCTCTATGGTATCCGTGGTGACGATCCGGATGTGGTCGAAAGCGTCGCTGACCGTATCGAGAGCGAGCCGGTGGCTAGCCGACAGCTGTTCGTGACCAACCAGGGGACAGACGCTCACCTCGAACCGGCGACGATCGGGGAGACGACTGACGGACGCGCGTACTGCGTCGACGGGACGATCACCGAGCCGCCGGAGACCCGCACAGGTGGCCACGTGTTCCTGACAGTTGGCGACGGCAAGCACACGATCGAGTGTGCAGCGTTCGAGCCGACCAAGCGATTTCGTGACCGAGTTCGGGCGCTCAGAGCCGGTGACGACGTAACCGTCTGTGGCGAAGTGAGCGACGGAACCCTGAAGCTGGAGAAGTTCGCGGTGCGGGACTTGCGTGAGACTGCACTGGCGACACCGGACTGCCCCGAGTGTGGGCGTTCGATGGAGAGTGCCGGACGAGGGCAAGGCTACCGGTGTCGAGACTGCGGGACGAGCGCGGACGGGAAGGTCGCGCGGGAGATCGACCGTGACCTCGAAGTCGGATGGTACGAGGTGCCGCCGGTTGCGAGACGCCACATCGCGAAACCGCTCATTCGGGGCGGGTTCGACGGCCCGATCCACCCCGAACAATAGCCTATACGGCCGAAGACCGGTTTCAGTGCTGGCGACTGTCGGGAGCCAGCAGGACGTTTTGCCCCACGTTTTTGTAAGCCGGGCGAGACCGAAGGTCCCGCTGGCCGTGCGAACGACGGCGAGGTCGCCGTGAACAGAGAGTGGTGCGCGACCACCGGGAGCGCACCTGACGCAGTAAAACGCAGCTGGCGCCGATCACACCGAGCAGGTGTCGATACCGAGCACCGAGTACAACCCACAGGTGCCAGTCAGCGCCGTCCCGAGCATCATAACTGCGACGATACCCAGGACTGGTGACGCAATCTCCGGCAGACCGATCTGTCCACCCAGTATTGCAAGCGACACAATTCCGGCGATCGCACCGATAGCGATACGAACGCTCTTATCAAGGGAACCGACGTTCTGTTCCATACACGTACACTGAGGGCTAGACACCGATTACTGTGTCGCTGTCCGCGACCTGTGCAACCGGTTGTGCCTTCGAGAGATACGTAGTATAGAAACTGCTATATAACTGTTCGAGAAACGGTGATATATGCCGGATCCACCGCGCGTACTCAGCACACAACACCCGGACAACGCGACGGTTCCGTTCTTCGCAGAGGGGGACGTGATAGAGGGCGAAGACGAGATCCAGGAGGCGTACTACGCGTACTCGCATCTCGGAGCCGACGAGCAGATGTGGGACTTCGAGGGCAAGGAGGGCGACGAGTACGCGGTCAAGAAGCTACTGTCGCGGTTCGATCAGTACTTCCTCGACTCGAAGCTGGGCGGGGACGCCCGGCTGACGGTTCGCGGGCCGAACCCCGACATCGAGGAAGCAGAGGCGAAGATTCTGCTGGAGATTCTCGAGAGCATCCCGCGGTCGTACGACGCCGCGGAGCTGTTCTACGATGAACACGACGAGCAGGTTGTCCCGCCGATCTTCGAGGTCATCATTCCGATGGTGACCGACGCCGATCAGCTCAACGCCGTCCACGACTACTACGAGCAGTTCGTGGTCGGCAAGGGCGACGAATACTTGCTGGAGGATCGAACGGTCTCGGAATGGGTCGGGGAGTTCCGACCGAACTCGATCAACGTCATCCCGCTGATCGAGGAGCGCAAGCACATGCTCGCAGCCGACGAGATCATCCGCGGGTACGTCGAGGGCCGCGATATCGACACCCAGCGGGTCTTCCTGGCGCGTTCGGACCCGGCACTCAATTACGGGTCACTGTCGGCGGACCTCATCAACAAGGTCACGATGCAGCGGCTGTACGACATGGCCGAGGAAGAAGGAATCGAGATCTATCCGATGCTCGGTGCCGGTTCTGCGCCGTTTCGGGGCAACCTCTCGCCGACGACCGTCGAGGAAACCCTCGACGCGTGGCCGGAGGTCGAGACCTTCACCGTCCAGTCGGCGTTCAAGTACGACTACCCGATCGAGACGGTCCAGGGGGCGATCGAGACGCTCCGATCGGCACCGGAGAGTCGACACGAGAAACGCATCGACGAGGAACGCGCGCTGGAGGTCGTCGACGCCGTCGAGGAGGTCTACGCCGAGCAAGTCGAGCAGGTCGCGCCGCTGGTCAACCGGATCGCCGAGTACACGCCCAAACGGCGGGCCCGGAAGCTCCACGTGGGGCTGTTCGGGTACTCCCGTGAGGTCGGCGAGATGCAACTCCCGCGGGCGATCACCTACACCGCGACGTTGTACAGCATCGGCTTCCCGCCGACGCTGATGGGGCTGGCTGGCCTCTCGGAGGAGGACATCGCGTTCGTCGAGGAGGCGTTCCCGCGGTTCTTCGAGACGCTCGAAGACGCCGCACGGTACTACAACCCTCGCTCACAACTGATCCTGCCGCTGGACGAGGAGCGCGCGACGGCGGGGCTCGATCTGGTCGACGTCGATTTCGATCCGCGACACCGTGCGGCGACCGACGATGTCATCGACGCACTGGAGCGCGAAGACGGCGACGCGATCCGGGCCGGGGTCGTCCGGGCCGCCCAGGTCCGACAGTTCCTCGGATAGTCGAATTCCCGGCAGATCGCGCAGTGAGTGGGCCAAGATCGGTCAGTGTGGCCCTACGAGGTTTTCAGGCCGCTCCCGGTCAGTGCCACGACCACGTCGTCTTTGTCGTCGATCGCACCCCGATCCCGGAACCGGTCGAGCGCGACAGTCGCCGTGGCACAGGTCGGCTCGACGTGGAATCCGGCCCGAGCGAGACGGTCGTGTTCGCGTTGGGTCGCGCCGGTCCCGACCGCCACGGCGTCGCCGTCGGTCGCCTCAATCGCTTCGACGATCTGCTCTCCCCGCGCCGGTTCGGTGATCTGGATCCCGTCGGCGGCGTCGTTTCGCTCGCCGGCACCCGGATTGGAGTCACCGCCCAGCGCCTCGACGATCGGCGCGACGCCAGCGGCCTGGGCCCCGAGCAGGCGCGGCATCGAGTCAATCCAGCCCGCCTCATACAGTGTCTGGAAGCCGCGATACGCACCCAGAAACAGCGTTCCGTGACCCAGCGGCGTCACGAACGCGTCAGGTGCTGACCAGCCGCGCTGGGCCGCGATCTCGAAGGCGACGGTCGCAGTCCCGGCGAAGAAGGCGGGGTCCCAGGCGTGGCTTGCGTAGTATGCGTCGCCCGACTCGCTTGACTTCCCCTCACTCCGTTCGGTGACGCCCGACTCGATGGCCTCGATGCAGGCGTCGGTGACGTCCTGGCGGGTGCCTTCGATCCGCCTGAGCGTCGCCCCGGTCCGCTCGATCGCCCGAAGTTTGCCCGGCTTGGCGTCCGCGGGCACGAATATCTCGGCGTCGATCCCCGCACGTGCGGCGTAGGTCGCGATCGCCAGGCCGGCGTTGCCCGAGGAGTCCTCGACGACCCAATCGGCCCCTTGTCCGAGTGCACGGGAGATGGTCGTCGCCGCGCCGCGGTCCTTGAAGCTCCCGGTTGGGAAGATCGATTCGAGTTTGAACTGCACTCCCCACTCGTCGCCGTCGACCAGCGGCGTCCAACCCTCGCCGAGCGAGACCCGCCGTTCGACGGGCAGAAGATCCGAAAAGGCCCACAGGCCGTCGTCGCGATCGAGCGTCGCCGGTGGACTCCCGTCGGGTACGGGGCGCTCCGCGAACTCGAGGGGGCGGCCACACTCACATCGCCAGGGGCCGTCCGCGGGGTACGTCCGATCGCAGTCCGAGCAGATCAGTTCCATGGTGGCGCTACCCTGGCCAGGCACACGGATCTGTCGGTAGCGCGCGCCACCGCTGAGGAGAAAAGACGGGAGCTCAGGGCGTGATGACCGCGCGCCCGTCGATCTCGCGGTGTTCGAGCTTCTCGGCGACCGTGTTGACCTCCTCGAGATCGTAGCGACTGGTGTGCAAGTCGACGTCGCCCTGTTCGACCAGTGCGACCAGTTCCTGGAGTTCGGTGTACTGGCCGACGATGTTGCCCACGTAGGAAAACTCGCCGTTGACCAGCGCCTGCGCGGGTTCGTGGATATGCCCGCCGTAGCCGATGATGTGGTGGTCGCCGCCGGCCGCGGTGATGTCGGGTGCGTACTCCGTGGTCACGTCCGCGCCGACGAAGTCCAGCACCTGCGCGGCGCCCGTCCCGTCGGTGACGCTATCGACGAACTCCCGGACGTCCTCTTTTTCGGGATTGACGAGGTGGTCGGCCCCGCCTTCTTCGGCCAGTTCGAGTGCGGAGTCCTTGAGATCGACGGCCGTGATCTGCGCGGCACTCATCGCGTCGACGACCTGGACGCCGATGTGGCCCAGGCCACCGATCCCGACGATGACGGCGTGATCGCCCGGATTCAGCTTCCTGACGGCCTTCTTCGCGGCGTGGTAAGCGGTGATCCCCGCGTCGGCGTGGGGCGCGATGTCGGTCGGATCGACGCCGTCCGGGAGCGGGATGACTGCCCGCTCGTTCGTCAGCAGGTAATCCGCGAAGCCGCCGTCAGCCATCGACAACCCGTTGAACGACTGGTTCTCGCAGTACATCGTCTCGCCCTGCCGGCAGGCCCGGCAGGTCCCACAGGTCTGGACCGGGTGACAGATGACCGGATCGCCCTCCTCGACGATCTCGACCTCCTCACCTGTCTCGGCGACGATCCCGGCGTTCTCGTGTCCGAGCGTCATCGGCAGCGACTGGGGAACGTACTGTTCCCACATCCCCTCGATGATGTGATTGTCCGTCTGACACCAGCCCGCGCCCTCTACCTCGACGATCACTTCGTCCGACCGCGTTATCTCCGGCCGGTCGATCTCGTCGATCGTCAGCCCCTCGCTCATGTTCTCGGTATACTCGTGGAGTCGTGCTGCTCTCATGGCTCACTATATATTATGATCTAATATGATAAATAGGCGGGTGTGTTCGGACACTTTCGTGACAGGAGACGGAAAAATCGGAGAACGGAATGGGAGTGTGGCTATCGAACGCGTTCGGCGATCTCGTCGACGGTCTTCAGGGCGTCGCGGACCATCGGCGGGGTGACCTCGAAGGGCTGGTTGTGGATCGTCTCCTCGGGGTCACAGGCGGCTTCGGCGACGACGTCGAGCTGCTCGTCGGTGGGGTCGTCCAGGCCGATATCGGACAGCGCGACCGGCAGACCGATCTCCCGGGAGAACTCGACGTAATCCTCGATGAAGGCGTCCTCGCGACCTTCGAGGACGAGCTGTGTGATCGTTCCGATGTTGACCTTCTCGCCGTGGGTCGCGTCGTGGGTGGCTTCGAGCTGGGTCAGTCCGTTGTGGATCGAGTGGGCTGCCGCAAGCCCGCCGCTCTCGAAGCCCAGCCCGCTCAATAGCGTGTTCGCCTCGGTGACGGCCTCGACGCTCTCGGTGACGGCGTCGCGCTCGACCGCGTCGACCGCGGATTGGCCGTGTTCGCGCAGCGTCTCGTAACAGAGGCTGGCCAGGCGGTGGCCGGCGCGCGTCGGCTTGCCGCCGACGACGTTGTCGCCGTCCGAGCGATCGGTTGCGTCGGCCTCGAACCAGGTGGCGAGTCCGTCGGCGATTCCGGACCGGAAGAACCGCGTCGGCGCGTCCGAGACGACGTCGGTGTCGACCAGCACGAGATCCGGGTGCTCGTTGTAGAACCAGTACTCCTCGAACTCGCCGTGTTCGCTGTAGATGACTGACAGCGCACTCGTCGGCGCGTCGGTCGAGGCGACAGTCGGCATCGACACCATCGCCCCGCCTTCGAGGTTCTCCCGAACGGCCTTGGCGGTGTCCAGAGCCTTGCCGCCACCCGCGCCGATGACGACGTCGGCGCCGCGGTCGCGAACGATCTCTGTGATCCGGTCGACCTCGGCCTCGGAGGCCTCGCCCTGGAATTCGACCGAACTCGCGTCCATCCCGGCGTCTTCGAGACTGCCTAGCACGCGGTCCTCGACGAGTCCGAGGACGATCTCGTCGGCGAGTAACAGCGCGTTCTCACCCAGCGAGACTGCGTGTGTGCCGATCTCGTCGGCAACGCCACGTCCCTGTACGTACGCCGCCGGCGACTTGAATACCTGAGACATAGTCACTTTCAAATATTTACTCACATCGCAATAACCCTTTCGCCGGCCGTGTTCACGCCAGTCTCCGAAAACGGAACTGTGGACCGTGTTTGCGACGACGCTGAAGCAGACAGGCCGCGAGGATGAGGAGCGTGCCGAGAAGACCGGGCGTCACGAACGTTAGTATCGGACGGAGCACAGTCAGGAGCGACTCGGGTGTCTCACCGAGGAGCGCGAACGCGGTCTGAAGATCGTCGTAGCGGATGGCGATCGAAGAAACGAGTGCGCCGGCAAGTAGCAACTGCCGCGGTCGCCCGCCTGCAAGCAGATACAGTAAGGGGATCAGCGGGAAGTAGAGGATCACAAAGTAAAGCGGATACGACGGGAAGAACAGCAGGATTGCGACCATCGTCCCCATGATCGAGACGAGTCGGTCCTCGCGGTCCTCGATCGTCCGGTAGAGATACGCCACTGGGGGCGCGAGCACGAGTCCCGCGAGCACGCTGTACAGCGCCGGATCCACTGTCGGCAACAGTACCGAGATCGGTCGCCGGATCGTCAGATACGTCGCGCCCGGGTCGAGACCGCCCGCGAACTCGCCGGTAGAGAGCCGCGGTACGAGCGCGCGCTCGACGTACGCGACCGTCAGATCTGGCCCGAAGACGACGATTCCGGCGGCGAGGCCGGCGGCGGCGAAACTCACGGCCGCGGCGATCGCACGCCAGGCCCGCCGGCGGAGCAACCAGAGCCCGACAGCCGCCGGAAACACCTTCAGAAACGCCGCGAACCCGAACGCGACGCCGGCGAGCGTCTCCCTGTCGGCGTCGAGCGCGAGGAAGCCCACCACCAGCGCGGCCACAAGATGGTGGTTGACCTGCCCGAAAAACAGCGAGGACATCGAGTGGACCGATCCGACGACGAAGGCCGCGATCAGACCTCGATCGAGCCACGGGAGGCGAGTATCGCTGACTCGCTCGATGTATCGGACGAGCAGCCACACCGCGGCAAGTCCCACGAGCACTGTCAGGACGGTGTGGACGGCGAACCCGACCGTCTCACTGCCCAGGAGCGCCAGCGGGACAAACCCGAAGACGGTGATCGGTGGATAGACGTAATGGAAATACCCCGCCAGGCCCTCGGGGACGGCTCGATAGAAGTTCCCGCCTTCGAGGGCGACGTTCCCCGCGAGATGATAGACGCGATAGTCGATCCCGACGTGTACGGGACTGGCGGCCAGGACGTACAGCAGATTGCCGACCCCGAGCAGGATCCCGACCAGCAAGACGGCGCGAGCGCCCCGGTGACGAGACTCCATGGCGGGACGGGCGGCCCCGTTCGGCAAGGGTCTGACGGTTCTTCGCAGGTAGCCCACGGGGATCAACCGGACGCCGACTGCTAGACGGGCGGTCGTTCGGCTCCTCCCAGGCAGACACGCTCGAAACCGGCGGCTTTTCACCGGACGGCGTCGTCCGTTCGGACATGGCGATCGGCGATGTCTCAACGGTGTCAGTCGACGCGAGTATCCGGTACGTCGACACCGGCATGTACGACTCCGCGGAGTACGGATCCGTCTATCTGATCGACGACGACCGTCCCACCCTGGTCGATACCGGGATCGGGACGAACTACGAGCGGATCATCGACCTGCTCGACAGTGCCGGGATCGAGCCCGACGAGCTTTCCGCGATCGCGCTGACACACGTCCATCTCGATCACGCCGGCGGGGCTGGCTTCCTCGCTGAGGCGTGTCCGAACGCGGAGGTCTACGTCCACGAGATCGGTGCCCCACACCTGGCCGACCCCGAGCGGCTCTGGGAGGGTACGAAGGGAGCCGTCGGCGACCAGATCGTCTTCTACACCGAGCCGAAACCGGTTCCCGGTGACCGAATCGAACGGATCACCGACGGCGACGAGATCGATCTCGGAACGCACACGCTCCGAGCCCACCACGCGCCGGGACACGCACCACATCAGGTCGTCTTCGAGGTTCCCGAGAGCGGTGCCGTCTTCACCGGCGACGCCGCGGGCGTCTACACGCCCTCTATCGACCGTATCCACGCCACGAGCCCGCCGCCGCAGTTCGATCTCGAGGGCGCAATCGAAGACGTGGCGATGATCCAGGATCTCGAGCCGGAGACGCTTCTGTACGCGCACTTCGGGCCTGCACCGGCCGACGGCCGACTGTCGGCCTACGCCGACCGGCTCGAATCGTGGGTCGCGGACGTGCGGGACGCTCGCGATCGGTTCGGGGAGACGGACGAGATCGTCGAACACCTGCTGGAACGGGAGGACGCCCCCGACGTCTGGGACGAGCGCAAGGTTCGCGGCGAGGTCGCGATGAACGTTCGCGGTGTCTTGACGTATCTCGACGACTGATACGGGCAACTGTGCTTCCCGTGTGTATCGACCGCCGACAGCGGTCGGCATGGCGGGACAGTCCGTTCGATCGTCCGTGTCGGCACTCAGGTCCGAGTGTCCGGCGCGTCCTCGACGGGCTCGTGAGCGACAGCGTAGCCTTCACCCGTCTTGTACGCCTCCGTCGCCTCGTAGAAGGTGATCGATCGCTCCTGTTTCGTCCGTACGGGAAAGCCGTAGCGTTCGGCCTCGTAATCGAACGTCTCGCCTTCGGCGCGCTGCCGGCTGACGAAATCGGCGTGGGCCTGAAGTCTGCGCTCTATCACGTCCCTGGAGCGTTCAGGGAGCTTCTCGATGCGCCGGTCGAACAACGCCTGAAACTCCGGGTTCAGTTCGTAGCCGACCGAGTTGCGGCCGGCGATCATCGCCGCCAGCGACGTGGTTCCAGTCCCCCAGAACGGGTCGAGGACGGTATCACCGTAGACGGAGTACATATTGATCAGCCGGTAGGGGATCTCGAAGGGGAACGCGCCGGAGCGCTCCCGGAGTTCGTCGCTTTCGAGACGCTGTAACTCGCCCTGCACGTCCGTCCAGATGTCGGAGAACCACCGGTTGCGCTCCTCCCAGAAGTACGCCGCGTCGTATCGATGCTGTGCGCCCGGCTCGAACTGGCGGCTGTCCTCGCCGTTGCGAAAGACCAGCACGTACTCGTGTTCGAGCGTGACGTAGGCGTTGGGCGGGACCATGCCCGAGCCCATGAACTTGGCGCCGGAGTTCGTGGGCTTGCGCCACAGAATCTCCGGGAGCGGGTCGAATCCCAGCCGCTCGAACGCGTCGCTGATCCGGTCGTGGTTGCGGAAGACCCGAAATCGCCCGCCGATGCTGCGGGTCGCGTCACCGACGTTGATACACGCGATCCCCCCGTCGACGAGAACCCGACGGAGCTCTCGCCAGACCGAATCGAGAATCTCGTGCATCCGTTCGAAGGCCCCGGAGCCGTCACCCGCATCGAGACGATCGGCCACGTCGGGATCGAGATCGGCGAACAGCTCGTCCCACATCTCGATCATCGGATACGGCGGGGAGGTGACCACCAACTCGACTGAGTCGTCCGCGACGGCCGAAAGCGACCGGGCGTCCCCGGTCTCGATCCGATGGCTGGTCTCCATCTATTCCTAGCAGATCCCGCCGGCTCCTTATACTGCCGGGTGTCGACCGACCGTCGTATCCAGTGCCGGTTGGACACCACTCCGGTATCGGGATGGCAAAAGCCATCCATCCGATTCATTGGTTCGGAAGGCGTGTGAAACGACCACGACGCAACCCGTCTCTACACGAGACTGAGAGGGGTGGGGTGTCAGTCGCCGTAGACGCCTTCGGCGGAGGCCGGTTCCAGGATGTCGGCGAGATACGACTGAACGACCGGCAGCACGACGTAACACCCGTACGCGATCGCGCCGCCGACGACCAGATCACTCACCCAGTGGATACCCAGATACAGCGTCGATACGGCGACGAGGGCAGTCACGCCCCAACTGAGGAGTTTGTATCCCCTCTGTTTGGGCGCATAGAGCGAGGCCGTGACGGCCAGCGCGAGATGGAGGCTCGGCATGGCCTTCTGCAAGGTGTCGATTTTCGTCACCGACGCACCGATGATCCCGCTGCCCTCGTACAGTAACGGCTGGACGCCGTCGACGACGTACCCAGTGACACCGACGGGGCTGAAATAGAAGAACGGCGTCGCCGCCACGACGACGGCAGTATACGTAAACGCGTAATCGATGTGTCGACTCCCCCGCTCGCGTTTGAGGGCGAGATAGGTCAACCCCAGCAACAGTGGATACAGGCCGATGTAAACGAACGTGAAAAACTGCGTTATCACCGGATGTGTGACGGTCTGAAACAGCGCGACAAGGTCGCCCTCGAACCCGTAGATTGCTGTCGTCTGGAGCGGATACGGGGTGACCTTTGACGCCATACTCGCGATGGCCGACACGATGAGGGGAGGGGCGATGTACCGGACGTCGTGGGAACCAATCGGCACGTTCATACAGAGCGCTCTCGTGCTTCACATCTGGCTAGAATTATTTATAATCACAGCATTTCCGGCCGGACAAGACCCGGCAATGTCTGCCGAAGAATAGTCTGATACACGCTAGACGGTGGTATTTCGGTCTCGGTTTCCGGTGACAGGGCCGGTGGAGTGGGCTGTGATTTACCTGACCTTTGGTCGCTATCCCCGCTCCGTAGTTTCTAATCTCACGCAGAGACGGTCACGACTCGCGAGTTCGCTCGTCGCAAAAAGAGCCGGTGGAGGGATTTGAACCCTCGGCCTATTCCTTACGAAGGAATCGCTCTCCCAGTCTGAGCTACACCGGCAGACTCACTTCGTTTGTCTGGCGAGCCCTGCTTCACTACGTTCAGCAGGACACCGGCACTGCGTTGTGCACTTACTCGTTGGAGCGAATACCACAATAAGGGTTGCGAATCGGACGCCATTAGCGAATCAGTCGCACGTCGAGACAGACGTTCAATTCGTGGGGCGCGTACGATCGGACGGTATGGCGAGTCTCGACATCGACATCGTACCCGGCCGGCTCGGCAGCCTCGCGGATCGCCGCCTCGCCCGGTCCGTGAGGGTCGTCCTCGTGCTGGATGTCGTAATAGTGGAGTACGCACTCCTCGCCGGCCAGTTCGACCGCGGTCTCCAGGAACTCATCGGCGCTGTGGGGCAAGTTCATCACCAGTCGGTCGGCCCAACTCGGATACTCCGCAGCCACCTCCCGGACGTCGCCGGCGATCGCAGTCACGCGCTCGGCCACGTCGTTGCGCTCGGCGTTCGCCCGGAGATACCCGATAGCAGTTTCGTTGATGTCGACGCCGACCGCCGTCGCACCGCGCCTGGCAGCGGGGATCACGAACGGCCCGACGCCGGCGAACATGTCGAAGAAGTGCTCGCCCGACTCGACCTGTTCGACGACGCGATGGCGTTCAGTCGCCAACCGTGGCGAGAAGTACACGTCGGCGACGTCGACCAGGAACTCGCTGCCGTACTCCCGATGGACGGTCTCGGTACCGTCCCCGGCCAGCACGTCCCACTCGCGAACGCGTTGTTCGCCTTTCACTTTCGAGGCACGGTTGAGGACCGTCTCGGCGGGAATCGAGGAATCCATAATCGCGTCGGCGATCGCGCTCGTGCGCTCGGCGTCGTCCTCGTCGATGATGACGATCTCCCCGAGGCGTTCGTAGGTCGGCTCGAACCCGAGGATGTCGACGGGCAGCGTCTGGCTCTCTCTGGGTGGGACATCGCGAGTCACGACCGGCAGGTCCGCGGGGACGCCGTCGGGATCGACGACCGGCAGGTACAGTTCGCCGTCCGCGTGGACGATATCGTAGTCGTGATCCAGCAACTCGGCCTCGGCGAGACGCTGTCGCGTCGCCTCGCCGTCCTCGCGGGCGACACGGACGCACGGGCGTTCCATATCGGTCACTCGCCGAGCGTCGGCGGTAAGCGTGTCGGTTGGCTTATTCACCAGGAACGCCCAGTGGACGTATGCTCACCTTCGTCGGACTGGGACTGTACGACGAGCGTTCGATCACCCTCCAGGGCCGGGACGCCCTCGAGCAGGCCGATCAGGTCTTCGCCGAGAGATACACCAGCAGGCTCGTCGGCGCGGATTTCGACGACATCGAGGCCGCACACGATATCGATATCGACCTCCGGGCGCGCGAGGGGGTCGAACAGGACCCCGAACCGATCCTTGACGCCGCCGAGTCGGGGGACGTGGCCTTCTGTACTGCCGGCGACACCATGATATCGACGACCCACGTGGATCTGCGCCTGCGCGCTCACGAACGCGGCATCGAGACCCGGATCGTCCACGGGACGACCGCAGCCGCGGCGGCGAGTTCGCTGACCGGCCTGCAAAACTACCGCTTCGGGAAGGCGACGACACTTCCCTTCGAGTCCGCACACGGCGGCGACGGCGTCCCCGGCAGCGTCATCGAGACGATCGAAGCCAACCGCGATCGCGGGCTGCACACGCTGGTCTTTCTGGATATCAAGGTCGACTCGGACCGCGAGGACTACATGACCGGCGACGAGGCCGCCGCCATGCTCGCGACCGACTGGGAGGAGACGGTACCGGCTGTCGTGGTCGCACGAGCGGGCAGCCCCGACCCGGTCGTCCGGGGCGACCGGCTCGACGCATTGGCCGAGGAGACGTTCGGCGAGCCGTTGCATATGCTCGTCGTTCCCGGAGCGTTACACCACATCGAGCGGGACGCGCTGGTCGAACTGGCCGATCTGCCGGCCGAGGTCGCGGATCTCGCGTAATTGCGACGTTTTTACGCCGTCTCTTCGTGGTGAGCCGGGTCTCGATCGTCCCGAGTCTCCACATCGAGCGCGCTCCGGAGGTCGTACTCCGACCCCGTGAGGACGTACAGCGCCTCCTCGACGACTACGAGTACCTCGGGAAGGAGTTTGATGACAATATACGTGATGGCCACCAGCGCGATGACCGAGAGGAACTGCGCGAGGATGCGATCGGCGACGATGTAGGACACTTCGACCCGGTTGACGCCGAACGTCGACATCACGAACTCGGGGAAGACCTGCAGGCGCTGATACCCGAACGAGTAGGCGATAAAGACGTTCCGAGCGATGTTGAGCACCCAGATGATGCCGACCGCGACCGCGAGTGCTCTCAGTTTCCGCGCCAGCGGGGCGCGGACGGCGCCGATCAGGCCGCCGAAGATGGCCATGCTGCCGACCCCGGTACAGGCCATCATAATCGTATACGAGATGGCCCGCACGCCGGGAACGTGGAAGAAGAACGTCTTGTGATACGGTTCGACCGGCTCGGCGGGACCGAGGTCCGCCGGGAAGTTGTTGCCCGCGATCACCTCGAAGTCGGCGCCGAGAAGGGACAGTACAGCCGCGGTCTGGTCGGTGACGATCGAGATCAGCGGGTTCCGGAGAACGGGAAGCGTCGAGAACGGGAGATAGATCAGCCACGCGACGGCGACCGCTCGCGAGACGGCGATCAGACGGTCCCGACCGCTGGCGAGCAGATAGCCGACGTACAGCGAGAGCGGGATCGCAGCGACGACGGCGATCCCCTCGGTGATCGACTTCTGGTCGAAGACGAACTGATAGATCGCCGAGACCCAGAACAGCGATAGCACGCCCCAGCCGCTCGCGAGGACGTACCGGGCGAGTCGCCGGTCGTACGCCTCGGCGAGCGTCCCGACGAGGAACACGAGCAGGACCAGCCACGAGAGCGGACCCCACCACTGGTGAGCCCACTCGAACGCGCCGACGAATCCGAGTACCATCGAGTGCCACCACGTAAACAGATGACGGATATAGGTCTTGCCGTCGTGGATGTGTATTGGTGTGACACCCCACAGATCGTGTGAGCGCGTCTCTCAAAAGCTTTATTCGTCCCAACACCGTCGATTCGCGTACGATGCACGTCGGTGATCGATTTACACCGCGGTCCGAATGATCACCGACCGCCAGGTCCGCGATTTTCCGCCCTCGGGGGCGGTGTGATTCACCATGGCTAAATCAGAACAAGAGCGATCCGTATCGGTCGTACTGCCAGACGGCTCAGAACTCTCTTTCGACGAACCGGTCACCGTCGAGGACGTCGCCTACGAGATCGGCCCGGGGCTCGGCGAGGACTGCCGGGCCGGCCGGGTCGACGGCGACCTGGTTCCCCCGGAGTACGAGATCACCGACGACACCGAGATAGAGATCGTCACGCCTGGCAGCGACGATTACGTCCATCTCGTTCGCCACTCGGCGGCCCACGTCTTCGCCCAGGCGCTCCAGCGGATCTATCCCGAAGCCGAACTCGCGATCGGCCCCTGGACGGACGACGGCTTCTATTATGACATCGCGAACGTCGACATCGACGAGGACGATTTCGAAGAGATCGAAGCCGAGATGGAGTCGATCATCGAGGCCGACTACGACATCGAGCGCATTCTTCGTGACCGCGAGGAGGCCGAGGAGATCTACGACGACAACGAGTACAAACAGGACATCCTCGAAACCGAGGCCGCCGGCGAGGACCCGATCTCCTTCTACGTCCAGGACGACTGGCAGGACCTCTGCAAGGGGCCACACGTCGAGTCGACGGGTCAGATCGGCGCGAGCAAACTCCTGCAGATCTCCTCGGCGTATTGGCGCGGCGAGGAGGAAAACGAGATGCTCACCCGTGTCTACGGGACGGCCTTCGCCGAGGAGGACGAACTGGAGGAGTTCCTCGAACAGCGCCGAAAGGCCGAGGAGCGCGATCACCGCAAGATCGGCCAGGAACTCAACCTCTTTTCGATCGACGAGACGACCGGTCCCGGACTGCCGCTGTATCACCCTAACGGCAAGACCGTCCTGAACGAACTCTCGGAGTACGCGGGGAACCTCAACCGCGAGGCCGGTTACCGGGAAGTCGAGACCCCGCACGTCTTCCGCACCGAGCTGTGGAAGCAGTCGGGCCACTACGACAACTACCGCGAGGACATGTTCCTGCTGGACGTCAACGACGAGGAATACGGCCTCAAGCCGATGAACTGTCCGGGTCACGCGACCATCTTCGATCAGCAGCAGTGGTCCTATCGGGATCTGCCGGTGCGGTACTTCGAGGACGGGAAAGTCTACCGGAAGGAACAGCGCGGCGAACTGTCGGGGCTCTCCCGAGTGTGGGCGTTCACGATCGACGACGGCCACCTGTTCGTCCGCCCGGACCAGATCGAAGACGAGGTCCAGTCGATCATGGACATCATCCTTGACACGCTGGATACGTTCGATCTGGATTATACCGTCCAGTTCGCCACCCGTCCCGACAAATCAGTCGGCGGCGACGAGATCTGGGAGCGCGCCGAGTCGCAACTGGAGGCCGTGCTCGAAGCCCAGGACATCGAGTACGAGATCGAGGACGGCGACGGCGCCTTCTACGGGCCGAAGATCGACTTCGCCTTCGAGGACGCGCTGGGCCGCAGCTGGGACGGGCCGACCGTCCAGCTCGATTTCAACATGCCCGAGCGCTTCGACCTGAGTTACACCGGCGAGGACAACGAGGAACACCGCCCGGTGATGATCCACCGGGCGCTGTACGGCAGCTACGAGCGCTTCTTCATGGTGTTGACCGAACACTACAACGGGAAGTTCCCGCCGTGGCTCGCCCCCGAACAGATCCGGATCCTCCCCATCAGCGACGACCAGATCCCCTACGCCAAGCAGATCAAAAACCGCTATCTCGACGACTACCGCGTGACGATCGAGGACCGATCCTGGACGGTCAAGCGCAAGATCCGAGAGGCCCACGAGGACCGCGTCCCTTACATGCTCATCATCGGATCCGACGAGGAAGCGGACGGAACGATCTCCGTGCGTGACCGCAAAGAGCAGGAGCGCAACGACGTCGATCCCGAGGCCTTCGCCGACCATCTCGAGACCGAGATCGAGCAGCGTCGAACCGACGTGACGTTCGTCCAGCAACACCGGAACGGCCGGTAGACATTTGCTGTTGGAGGCCGTTCTGTAGCACAATGGCGAGAGACGCGTCCCGCGCTCAGTCGGAGACACTGGGGTTCGTGCTCATCGTTGCGCTCGTCCTCGCGGGGGCGGCGCTGACAGTCGCGATCGGAGGGAGTGGGATCGCTGACACGAAGGCGAGCAACGAGTTCCAGCGCGCGGAGAACTCGATGACGCTGTTCGACTCCCGTGCCGCGATGGTCGCGCTCGGCGATTCCAATGCACAGACCGTCTCACTCGGGCACAGCAACGGGGATATCACCGTCCAGAAAGAGAGCGGCTGGATGCGGATCACCCACGCTAACTATACGGGCGACAAGAACGTCAGCGGCGATACAGAGGTGATTTTCAACGAGACGCTCGGCAGCGTCGTTTACGAGAGCGACCGCGGGACGATCGCATATCAGGGCGGTGGCGTCTGGCGGAAACAGGACAGCGGGCGAGCGCAGATGATCTCGCCGCCGGAGTTCCACTACCGCGGGGCGACGCTGACGCTGCCCGCGATCCAGGTGACCGGTGACGGATCGGCCAGCGGGAGCGTGTCCCTGACGGTGACACCGCGCCAGCAGGCGCAACTCGTCTATCCGAATGTGACTGGCGTCGAAGCGAACGGCATCGGCGCACCGTACGACAAGACGTCGAACAGCAGCTACCGCAACTACACCAACCCAGTTCGGGCGGGGACGGTCAACATCACAGTTCATAGCGAGTACGCCGACGGCTGGGAGACGTATTTCAAAGAGCGGACGACTGGTGACACGACGCGAGATGGTGATACCGTTACACTAACTTTAGAGACGCTAGGGGGGGAACCCGGAGAGTTCGAGATGCCGAGGTTAGGTGGATACGATGCTGTGGAAGCATACGGTATCAAAAGTAATCATTCTATCAAAGAATTCACGACCGATCTTGCATTTAATAATAAAAAAGGTGGAGGAACAAATGAATTTTCATATTGGGACCAAAGCGGCGAAAAGCAGTGGGAAATTCACGTTTCCCCTAGTGATTCTGGAAACTTAAAATGTAAATCAGGAGAAGCACCAGATTCTAATGTCACAATTTCTCAGTATTATTATGATGGGAACACTAATGGTGAGTACGAATTTTGGGAAGTAACTCTCGATCCAGATACGACCGATGCAATAGAATGGAGTTGTGATGGGGACGTTGGTCCAGTCCTATCTATTAATTTTATGAATACTGATCCAGAGACACAGATGCAATACGATAATAGCATGTTTAAATCAGGGGAAGGTGGTGGTGGGAGTCTCGGCGGTAATCAGTGGTATGCGGCAGCACACATTAAAGAGAACGAAATGAAAAATCCATTCACATTAGATGGACACGGAAATATCAATACCTGTGAACAAGGTGATTACAGCAAGGGAGATCTTACAAACTGTACACTCGGACACATTGTCAATCACTATATGAGTGAAATGGGGCCGAATATAGATATTCACGCTAAAAACGGACCTGGTCAGGCCGATCCCATTGATGGCCCATTGTCAAAGGGGACACTCCGTTACAAAGAAGTCACAGCCAGTAAATACGTCACGTACCTACACATCACCGAAAACGAGATTGAGGTTAATACCTAACATTCATACCTCAATGACATAATTTATCAGCGTTGTAGATACATAAAATCGGCTCGGGAGATCCTCTGATTCAATCGAGCATCGAACGTTATTTTCTCGTGGTGACTCACACTCGATTATCGGCTGGCTTTCGAGGTATTCTCCCCATAAATTGCTACGTGGTGAAGTGATGTTAATCACCATCCGCTTTTTCGAAGGGGGAGACCCCGTCAAAGTAAGAATAGAACGCCGACCAGTATTTACTGCTCTGATACGAGCGGTCCCACCACTAGTACTCATCACATCACCATCGTTCTGCAACTGGACTATTGACATAATCACCCTCTCTTTCTTTATTTCTAATGGGGGTTTTTTTATAACTACTCCACCATCTGGAGAATCTCGAAAGACGGCACCCGCCGAATAAACGATGTCGGCCTCATCACCCGAAAATACGATTGGGTCGACAGTATATTCATTTACAGATTCTATTCCACTAGAATTGAGTATAGTTATATTTATATTAATAGAACTTCCAGTCTGAAGTTGGGCTGATTGGAGGTTCATCTCGGTCGCACGGCTGGGCGCACCGCTGTCGTGAATGTCGGCCATGTTGTCGGCGAGCACGTCGAACGCCCGTTCCGCGTTGTTGAGTTCCTCCTGATCACGGGTGTCCTCCAACTCGTCGAACCCGACGACCGAGACGATCGCGACCGTCGACACGATGAGTCCGAACACGAGCGCGAACCCGATGACCTCGCTCACTGCGCGTTCGTTCATCATCGATCCCTCCGTTCCAGCACGAGCGCGCCGTCTTCATAGACTACCTGTATGGGGCCGCCGGTCGTCTCCGTCGACTCGACGGCAGTTACGTTCGAGAAGTGTGCTGTGATCTCGACGTCCGGATCGCGCGTGCGCAACACCAGCCGGGGGTCGGCGCCACCCTCGACGCTGACGGTGTAGCCGGACCCACTGACCCGGGACGGAAGCGATCGTTCGACGACGATAGTTCCGTTGTCGGTCGATTGGGCCAGCCGATCCGCGGACTCCATATCGGACGCGATCTGCTCGCTGATGACTGCCATCTCCGTTCGGACGCTGGTCTCGCGCTGTTCCTGGACGAAGTTCCCGCCGGCGACGAACAACCCGGCAACGAGCAGAAACGCGATTGACAGCCCGAGCACGTACCCAAGCGCCATCGAGACGCCACGCTCGTCACGCATCGGACTCACCCGGGGCGACCCGGACGTCCGTGGCGTAGACGTGATCGGCTGACGCGTGACGGAGATGCAGCGTTGCCGAGTAAATCACGGCCTCGACATGCGGTCCGTCGGGATCGTAATCGGTCGTGTTCGCGACCAGCGAAACGGTACCGACGATCGCGTCCGCGTTGTCGAACTTGATGTCATAGTCACCGGCAACCCCGGAAGCAAATACGAGCGATTCACACGGTTCTCCGTTTATTTTTCCGCCAGTCATATCGATCGAGGGCGTCGATCCGACCGTGCACGTGCTAGATCCATTGATTTCGATCGTCGTGGTGGTGGTGTTGTTACCGTAGATCGAGACGGACCACTCGTCGGAGCCGTCGCTGACGTTGACAGTGAACGCGTCACCGGTCGAACTGGCGAGTGCGCTCTGGTCGGTCACGTTGATCCGAAACGCCCGCGTCCCGGCGGCGTCTTCCGCGAGGACCCACTGCTCGCTTCCGGTCGCGTTCGTAAAGTCCCGCGTCGGGTCCCGCTGGGCGACCAGCGTCCCCTCGCTGATCGATCGAACTGAGAGGTCAGTCGCGATCCCGTCGATCGCCTGTACCCGTGCCGTGTCGTTGTACATCGGTCGCAGCGTCCGGTTGAATGCTTCAGTCCGGTTGCCGAATGTCGTCTCGTTCTCGTTGGCGTACTCGAGGAGTTGCCCGGCACCGTCGGCGATATCGGCTCTGTACGCGATCGCTTCGGAACCACGGGCGTCTTCACCCCGGGTGGCCAGGTTCTCCGAATAGATCACCGCGTTCAGCATCACCGCGACCGCGAGAAACGACACGGCCAGCACGAAGGCGGCGATCAACATCACCTGTCCGCGGGAGTTGTTCCCGGACGGTCGCCGGTTGTCACCGCCTAGATCCGCCATACGACCACCTCCACACGGATCGTATTATAGTACCCGCCATCACCGACGTCAGGGGCATAGAACCCGGTCTCGTTGACGCGGTCGCCTTCGGTCATGTTCGCGCGACGGATGCGATCGTCGTCGGTCAACACGACCGTTCTGGTCGTCACGACGGCGTTGTCGCTCGGGACACCGCGATAGATCATTTCTTCGCGTCCGACACCACCGCCGTCAGTGGCGTATATCAGATTGACGTTGTAAGCGATCCCGCGTTCGCCGAACGAACGCTCGAGTATCTCCCCGAACGCCGTCGGCATCGTCCGGGTGTAGTACCCGTTGGGAGTGGCCCCGTGGAAGCGATCGCCGGACGTATTCCAGTACAGTAGCGAGTCTTCGAGGGCACCGCTCTCGTGAGCCATCGAGAGCGCACCCGCGGCGCTCGCCTGCTGCTGGTTCTCGATGTGCTGGTTGGACGTGCTCGCCGACAGCGGCGTGACAGCCGTGATCTGCAATGCGAAGACGACACTCGTGAGCAACAGCAAGGCCGCAACGACCGCCTCGAGCGTGTGCGCCTGTCCTCGATCAGCTACCATATGACCACCACCAGAAACACGTCCTGTCCGTCGAGTTCGACCACACGGCGCGCAGTCACCGACGACTGGTCGCCGATTGACGTCCCACCGACGGCCAGTCGGGTCGCCTCACTGCCACAATCAGTCTCGTTGAGTCGCTCGCCGGGCGGTTGTGACTCGTTGTAGCAGAGCGGGGCGCTCGTACCCCCACCGCTGTCGACGCCTTTACGGATCGTGACGTTGACCGATTGCTGCCCACTGACCCCGATCCGTTCGGAGAGGTTCCCGCCGCTGTACCCACATTCCGACGATGGGCTCGCGGCGGTATCGAAAAACGCGACAGTGCAGTTCGCATCGAGAATATACGGCGTCGTCGACCCAGTGAGGGACTGCTCGGCCAGACCATCAGCGACGCGGTTGACCGTCACGAGGTCCTCTTGGCCCCCCTCTTCGAAGGGCTGGAGCGTCCCCGGCACGAACACGAACACCCCTGCGAGGACGATCAGGAAGATCGTCACCCCGATCGTGAAATCGAGCGTCATCTGTCCGCGAGCTCGGCCGCGATGAGTCGTACCGTTATCTATCATCGTGATGCGGGTCTCCCGCTGTGGTTTTCATAGTACGGCCCCTCGAGATCGATGCTCCGCTGTGTGGGGCCACATTGGACGGTGCAAGCGCTTAGCTGTTGCGGCCAACAGCACGATACGCGTCGTCGCATGCGACCGATCGACAGGGGACGGCTCGGTTCGATGGGTTTAAGAAATACCCTCGGGTACATTCGAGTGCGTCGCGGGCTCGTAGATCAGAGGTAGATCACTCCCTTGGCATGGGAGAGGCCCCGGGTTCAAATCCCGGCGAGTCCATGAGCGACCGACGGCCGTGTCGAGAGAGCGAATGGCGATGCCCGGATTTGAACCCCTGGAAGTCGCAGCCCGGAACGGCCGAGCGCAGTGAGGCCGCACGCCCGGAACGTCTTCCTCTGGTTCAAATCCCGGCGAGTCCATTTGAAATGAGCCCTCATCGGGGGGGCAATCCGAATCGGGTATTAGCTTCTAAGGACTTCGAATTCGACAGCCACAGCTCTGAACCCACTCTCTCAGAGAAGAGAGTCCGTTCGGACTTCGAACGCGCCTCGACGGCATCGATCGATTCTGAGAGGGAGTTCAGGCCGATCTGTAATTACTGTGGGCTACCGATCGATCATGACCATCAGCGGTGCTCAGCTCTCGATAGCGGGGTGTGTCGGCCATGAGACTCGGGAGCCGCAGCTGGCAGTCGATCGACGAGCTTGACGATCGGATCGGTGGCCCGTCAACATTGTCGCCGCCCGAAGACTGGACGCTCTCGACCAGCATGGGCTCAGGCTACCGACGCCGTCGCCGACCCGCCGGAGCAGTCCGTGACCCGGGCGACTGCACTCCCTGCTGCCGTGACAAACACCTCAAGCGGCCGCGCTACACCGTTTCAGGAAGCCACCCGCCGTCGACTTCGACGTTCTGCCCGGAGATGTAGCCGCTGTCCGGATCGAGGAAAAAGAGCAGTACCTGCGCCAGGTCGTCCGTGCTCGCCCACCGACCGCGGGGTGCTTCCGCGGGGAACTCGTCGGAGTTTTCGACGACGTACGGCGAGACGGCGTTGACGGTGATGCCGTCGTGCTGGGTGTCGGCCGCGAGCATCCGCGTGAACATCAGGACGCCTGACTTGGCCGCGAAATACGGGAAGTTCTGGGTGTTGACCAGCCCCTTCTCGCTGGAGGCGTAGCCGACGTTGACGATCCGTCCGTACGCTTGCTCGCGCATCGCCGGCAGGGCGGCCTTCGAGCAGAGATAGGTCCCGTTGAGGTTCGTCTCCAGGACCGTGTTCCAGGTCTCGAAGTCGATCGCCTCCCAGTGGCGAGGCGCGAACGCGCCGACGTTGTTTACCAGGATATCCACGGCCCCCAGTTCTGCCTCGACGGTTTCGAACAGTGCGGCGACCTGATCCGGTTCGGTCACGTCGGCCTGGACGACAGTCGCCCGAACGCCTCGCTTGCTGGCCTCGCGAGCGACCTCGGCGGCCGCGTCGTCGCTACTCCGGTAGTGAACGGCTACGTCTGCCCCACGATCAGCGAGTGTAAGCAACAGGTCCCGACCGATTCCCTTCGCGCTTCCGGTCACGAGCGCGACCTGTCCGGCGAGATCCGGTTCGATCATACCGACTGTTGGTCTCGGGTCGACAAAAGTCAGCGGCTTTCGCCTGCCTTCGCTTTCCTAACCCACATCTGTTGGCAAAGTTATATAATTCTCTCTGTCGAATAGCCGATATGGAGTACGACATCGACCACAGACCGTCCTACGCGCTCATCACCGCCGAACTCAATCAAGGCGACTCGCTCGTCTCCGAAGCGGGTGCGATGGTGAGCCATACCGACGGCATCGAGATCGAGACCAGCGCCGACGGAGGGATGCTCAGTTCGCTCAAGCGCAAGGCCTTCGGCGGCGAGTCGTTCTTTATGAACACGTTCACCGCCGAGCGGCCGGGCCACGTGACGCTCGCGCCACCGTTACCCGGCGACGTGATCCAGTACGGTCTGAATCAGAACACGCTCTACGTCCAGTCGGGATCGTTCGTCGCCGCCGAGCCGAACGTGGACATCGACACCGAGTTCGGCGGTGGCAAGACGTTCTTCGGTGGGGAGGGGCTGTTCCTGCTGAAGTTGACTGGCGCAGGGTCGACGTTCCTCTCGAGTTACGGTGCGATCGAGGCCAAGGAACTCGAGCCCGGCGAGTCCTACATCGTCGACACCGGCCACATTGTCGCCTTCGAGGGGACGACTGACTTCGACGTGCGGAAGGTCGGGGGGCTGAAATCGACATTGTTCAGCGGCGAGGGGCTCGTCTGTGAGTTTACTGGCCCGGGCACGGTATGGCTGCAGACCCGCAGCCCCGATGCGTTCATCTCCTGGCTCGCCCCGAACCTCCCCAGTGGCGACGACGGCGGCGGCCGCGGCGGCGGATTCGAGATCAACTTCTGAGTGCGTTCTCGATGGCGCTGGCGACTCCGCGAGCTTTTTCGGCCAGCGCTTGTGGAATGTCACCCGCCTCGACGGCCGCGTCGAGTTCGTCGTCGTCGACGCGCTCGACCGTGCCGTCGGCGTGTTTGACCACGTCCACGTGCAGGTCGACGTAGCGGACGCTCGTCGGGAATATCTCGACGGGCGTACAGACGTTGATGTAGGTCCCGCGTTTCTCGCCGTCCGGCCCCTCGTAGACGGTCGGATACCACCACTTGCCTTCCGTGAACTTCGTCCGCGCGACGTCGCCGGCCTGGCGATCCACCCCCAGGGCGTCGTAGGTCCCGCCGGGAGACATCTCCCGCTCGACGCGGATGGTCCCCTCAGGATCGTATTCGACGACTTCACCACGCCCGAGTCGGATGCAGTGGCCGGCCGGCTTGCCGTGGTCGATCGCGACGGTGTCGCCTCTGGTCGGGCCGAACTGCCGGGAAACGGCCTCGAAGGGGAACTCGCCCGTCCCGTCACAGACTGCTTCGACGAAATCGACGGCCGCGCTGGCCCGTTCGTCGCCGGCCTTGATCCGGTGGTGGCCGGCCATCGTCTCCGTGACTTCCCGTCGGTGTTCGTCGAGTTCGAACCGGGACTCACGGCCGAACCAGGCCCAGACTGTCGGCTGTCCGTCGAGAACTGTGTGAGGAGTCTCCTCGACTGCACCAGTCTCTTGGATGGCCGTATCGATAGTTTTGGCTCGTTCGACGGCCGCGTCGAGCGCGTCCCCGAGCGCGTCCAGGCCGGCGTCGTCGGCCACGCGAGCCCACTTGGCACGCCATCCTTCGGGCGGCTCCGTCGGGAGTAGCTCCACGAGTTCGGGCTGGCCGCTCGGTCTACCCGTTCCGTCCCGAACCAGCGTCACGAGCGGGCGCTGGACGCGAACCGTCGTATCGACCACCGGTCGGCCGTCGTCCCAGGGTGGCCGCGCTTCAGTCACCTGCACGCGGAGAGTGTCTCCTTCCGAGACGTGTTCGTCGCTGTTCGAGAAGGGCAGAAACCCGGACCGCTCGCCCAGATCGAGGATCGCGCCGCTTCCCCTGGTTTCGGTGACAGTCGCGTCGACGACGGCCCCGCGTGGCGCATCATCCAGCCAGGTGAACGTGTCCCGACCGACTGCTGCCAGTCGCTCACGAACGGCGGGCGCTTCGGGGCCGACGATGCCGACGCCCTGTCGGTCGTCGGTCGTCCGGACGGTCGCGTCGGCCGGCTCGGGATCGAACTCGCGGTCGAAACGGTCGTCGATCGCCGGCGAGGCCTGGACGACTTCGAAGTCGTCCGCCGTGGCAAGGGCACGAGTCAGTGCAGTCGTGTAGATCCCTCTGACCTTCACGCGGGCAGCGTCACTCATAGCTGGGAACCCGTTCGACACGGCTCGTTCGGTTTCGGCGACGGAGCGACACGCTCACGTCTCGCGGCGATACGACGGAGCGGTAGACATAGTAACGGGCGAACGTCCATCTTGGCCGCTGATTCACGGCCCGGCGTTGAAAACGTCGCGGTTGCGACTACAGTGCGTTCAACACGAGAACGAGCACGCCGAACATCGCACCGAATGCGACCACGGTCTTCGGGTCGATCCGGATCGCGTTTCGATCCTCGGCGTCGAAGTACCGGACGAGGCCGGCGCTGGACATCAATCCGCCGCTGTCGGAGCTCATACTCCCTACTGGGTCGTTCGGCGGCGTAAGTGTTTCGACCTCTCGCGAGCGTGGCGTTGGACCGATGCGGAAGTGTGCTGAGCCGATCGATGCGGCCCGCCACGATGAAACGCTCAAGTCGGTGGCACCCGAACGCGGGGCTATGACAGCCAACGGGGTGGAGTTGTCGGTCGCCGGCGCACGCAAGCGCGACGCCGGCCGCGGCATCGCCCGGATTCCCGAGCCGGTCCGGAGTCGTCTCGGCATCCTGAGCGGCGATTCGATCGTCATCGAAGGGGATCGAGAGACGGTCGCGAAGGTCTGGCCGGGCGACGGCGACGAGGCCGTGATCCGGATCGACGCCGACACGCGGTCGAACGCGGGCGTGACGATCGGAGATACCGTCCGCGTCAGACCGGCGACAGTCTCGACAGCCAGATCTATCAGGGTCACGCCAACTGAGCCCCTCGAGGAGTTCGAGGCGGATTCGATCGCGCTGCTCGTCGAGGACGGGCTGGCCGACCGACCGGTACGCGAGGGCGAACAGTTCCACGTCGAAGGTATTGGCGGCTTTCAGGTCCTCGATACCACACCGGGCGGCTCGGTTCGCGTCGAGGCCAGTACCAACGTACGCGTCGCGGAGCGCGATCGGACGGACCAACAGACGGGCAGCGAGCCCCAGTCCGACGGCGAGGACCCCGATCGGTCCGACGAGGGCGAGGACGGGACGACATACGAGGACATCGGCGGACTCGACGACGAGCTAGAGCGGGTCCGTGAGATGATCGAACTCCCGCTGTCAGAACCCGAGTTGTTCCGGCGGCTGTCGATCGCGCCGCCGAGCGGCGTCTTGCTGTACGGCCCGCCGGGGACCGGCAAGACGCTGATCGCCCGGGCGGTCGCGAACGAGGTCGATGCCTACTTCGATGTCATCTCCGGTCCGGAAATCGTCTCGAAGTACAAGGGCGAAAGTGAGGAGCGGCTGCGCGAGGCGTTCGATCAGGCGACCGAGAACGCCCCGGCGATCTTGTTCATCGACGAAGTCGACTCGATCGCGGGCGCTCGCGACGACGACAGCGACATGGAGAACCGTGTGGTCGCCCAGCTACTGACGCTGATGGACGGGCTCGAAGACCGTGGCCGTGTCGTGGTCATCGGTGCGACTAACCGCGTCGATGCGGTCGACCCCGCGTTGCGCCGGGGCGGGCGCTTCGACCGGGAGATCGAGATCGGCGTGCCGGGCGTCGACGGTCGCCGGGAAATCCTCGATGTGCACACGCGAGGGATGCCACTGGCAGCGGACGTTGACCTCGACCGGATCGCCGAGCGGACGCACGGGTTCGTCGGTGCCGACGTCGAGAGCCTGACGACCGAGGCCGCGATGCACGCGTTGCGACGGGATCAGGAACGGCCGACGGTCAGTCGCGAGGACTTCGAGGCGGCACTGGCATCGGTCGACCCCTCGGCGATGCGGGAGTACGTCGCCGAATCCCCGAGCGTCGACTTCGAGGCCGTCGGTGGGCTGGACGACGCCAAGGAGGCGCTCGAACGGGCCGTCGAGTGGCCGCTACAGTACGGGCCGCTGTTCGACGCCGCCGACACCGAACCGCCCAGCGGCGTCCTGTTACACGGGCCTCCAGGGACTGGCAAGACGTTGCTCGCGCGAGCGCTGGCCGGCGAAAGTGGGGTCAACTTCGTTCACGTCAACGGCCCCGAGCTACTGGATCGATACGTCGGCGAGTCCGAGGAGTCGGTCCGGGAAGTGTTCGATCGGGCTCGCCAGACCGCGCCGACGATCGTCTTCCTCGACGAAATCGACGCCATCGCGGGCCGGCGTGGCGACTCCAACGAGGTGACCGAGCGCGTCGTCTCCCAACTACTGACTGAGCTGGACGGGATCGCCGAGAACCCGAACCTCGTCGTCGTCGCCGCGACCAATCGCAAGGCTGCGATCGACGACGCGCTGTTGCGACCCGGGCGACTCGAAGAGCACATCGAGGTCCCTCTGCCCGACGCCGACGCCCGACGGAAAATACTCGACGTCCACACGCGAGACAAGCCCCTCGGCGGGGGCGTCGACCTCGAAGAGCTGGTGACCAGGACGGAGGGGTACTCCGGCGCGGAGATCGAGGCGCTGGTCCGAAAGGCCACGATCGCCGCTATCGACGATATCGTGCTCGCTCACGCACCCGAGGAGGCCAACGAGTACGCCGACGAAATATCGGTCACGGCCGCACATTTCGAGAACGCACTCGAAGAGTAACCGTCTCTCCGGGAGGCGATCGAGACCTCGGTATGTCCGGGGAGGCGATCAAGGTCTCGTGTGTCACAGGCTCGCGCCCGGGCAGGCGAGACGCACGCCGGCCACAGCTATTTCACCCAGCCTCGCGTGGTACAGACACACATGGAGCCCCCGATCGACTTTCAGGTACCCAGCGACAAGGATGCCATCGCGAGCACACCGGCGGGTGACGGCCAGCACGTGCTGGTTTCAGCCAATTGCTACGCCGCGAACCCCCGGATCGACGCCGAGGGGGCGATCATCGAGGAGACGTCCGCGTTCCGCTCTGACATCGAACTGTTTTACGATTACCACACGTTGCTGTGGGATCCCGAGCGCGAGCAGACGCTTGACAACCGCGACGACGCCGTCGCGAGCGACGTCGACTGGGCGTCCAGCCGCGTCCCCGAGATTCATCTCGATAACGAGTTCGTCTTCGCCGATGGGATGGGTGCGACCCTCTCCCAGCGGGTCGTCGAGAGCGTCGATCGCTGCTCGATGACGATCCACAGCGAGGCCACCTTCGAGGAGGCCGGTGATCGGACGCTGTACACGCTGCTCAACTTCGGGATCAACGGTCACAGTCACGAGGATCCAAACGCCGTCCACGAGGCGCAGGCGCGGTGTACTCCCGACCACGACGTGATCGTGGCCGACGACGACGACCGCTTTCTGGCGATCGTTCAGGAACACGACGGACAGCGGCGTTTCGACGGCTATCGGATCGGCCACGCTGGCGAGTCGACCGGCCGCGAGCGTAGCGCCTGGGCAGAGATCTACGAGGACAACAACGGCTGGCTCACCAATTCCACGGCGGGCGCGGGTGATCTGGACGGCGGGTTCGGCTTGTTCGTCGAGGACGTTGAGCGGGTCGAGTGGACGACTGCCATCGGCTTCGCTCACGACGCCGAGTCGGCTATTGATCACGCAGTCGCCGCTCTCGACGCGGGGTACGAGACCGATCGCGCGGCCTTCGCCGACGCCTGGGAATCCTGGCACGCGGGCGTCACAACCGCCCCGACCGGCGAGGACGCGGTCGACGATCGCTACGAGCGGTCGTTGACGGCGATTCGGGCCGCTCGCGATAGTTCCGGCGGGATGATCGCCGGCGCGTTCAAACCCAAGAACATGACCTACCGGTTCATCTGGCCGCGCGATCAGGTGATCATGATCCAGGCGCTGCTGGCGGCTGGCGCTGATCGGGAAGCTCGGGACGCCGTCGCGTGGCTGGATGACGTCCAGATCACTGGTGACGTGGTCGACGACCGCGGGATCGAACGTCACGGTACCTGGTGGCAGAACTACTATACGGACGGCTCGCCCCACTGGACCGCTCTCCAGCTCGATCAGGTCGGCGGGCCGATCTACGCCCACTGGCTGACCTGGCGGGAAACCGGCGACGGCGGCGTCCTCGATGCACACTACGATATGTCTCGCCGTGCTGCGGAGTTCCTGCTGGAGTGGGACAACGGCTGGGGGTTTCCCGACGCTCATCAGGACCCCTGGGAGGAGACGTGGGGCCACTCCACGGAGGGATCGGCGGCCGCTATCGCAGGCCTGCGATGTATGGCCGAGCTGGCCGAGGCCCGTGGTGAGGACGAGTTCGCAGTCCGGTGTCGCAAGCGGGCCGACGTGTGGGCGGACAACTTTGAGACGTACTGCTACCGGACGGGGACGCCCTACGGTGATCACTTCGTGACTGCCGATAAACCGGAACACGGCGGCGACCCTGCACCCGACGCCCGGCCTGACGCGGCGGCGTTCATGGCCTACTGGCCGTGGAACGTCGTCGCTGCGGACGCCGACACGATGCGCTCGACGGTCGAACTGACCGAGGATCCGGCGTGGGTGGCAGAAGAGACGCCTTGCATCGGTCGCTATCCCGGAGACCGATACACGCCGACCGGCGGACCGGACGACGGCGGCTGGCCCCTGTGTGAAGCCTACGCCGATGTGGTCCGCTGGCAGAGCGGCCTCGATCCGGACGCGGTGACAACACACGTCCGCGAACACGCAGGCGAGTGGACGACCACGGCAGACCTGCTCCCCGAGCGGGTCGCGAGTGACGGCACGGTCGACTGGAACTCGAATCTCCAGTGGAGTCAGGCGACGTACGTCTTGCTGGTCGAGAGCCACCTGCGCGGGGAACCGTACGGACTCGCTCCGGGACGGTCTGATAACTCGTGAGACTGCGGTTGATGGGGGTGCAGCAAACGTGCCGACGATGAGAGAGCGGACGAGGTGGGAGATGACCGTCCGGACGGTCGAGGCGAGCGGCGTGGCCGAGCAGCGAGGCGGATCGTCGGTCTGCCGGTATCGACGAGAAAAGCGTCGTACCGGCACTCTTCCGGTATGGACTGCGAGCCTATAAAGGGTCCTGTCTAGTGGTGCAACCCGAGGTCTTCGAACAGGGCATCCTCGATATTGTCGAACTCCGCTTCGAGGTTCCGCTTGAAGAAGCGTTCGACGCCGGGAACCCGTCCTTCGACGGTGAAGCGATTGGTCAATCGCGTTCCCTCCTCGGTTCGTTCGAGTTCGTGCTCGCCGACGACGTGCATCACCTTCGAGCGGCCGACGAACTTGACGTACTCCGGCGGCTCGCGAGTCACGTCCTCCGTCTCGATGGCGATCGTCCGGTCGATCAGCGGGATCGGTAGCCTGATGTGCCAGGTCGCATTCCGACCCGTCTCGTCGTCGAGTTCGAAGTCGGTGACCACGCTGATCGGCCGGGCCCGGTTTGCCGGCTCGACGAGATACTCCCAGACGCGCTCGGGCGGGACCGGCACGGCTACCTCCCGCTCGACCCGAATCGTCATATCACCACTACAACCTGGGGGAGCAAAAAGGACGTGTCTCCGTGGGCGACCGCACAGTTCGTCAGCGCGTGACCCGCCAGGTCGTCGATCGGGCACGCCCCCACTTTTCGATGTCGACCTCCTCGGTTTTCTCGGCGAGTTTCGGGAGCCGAACACCGACCTGCTTCGCTGAGAGGCCGATCCCCTCGGCGATCTGTTTCGCCCGGAGATACGCTTCACCGCCTGCGGCACGCTCGCGGACGTACTCCAGAATCCGCTGCTCTTCCTCGCTGAACTCGCCCATACCCGATGGTACGTTCTGAACAGTAAAAATCGTTTGCTACGATGCGTACACGTGCAGCGCACCGATCGCGATCGATCCCGCGATCACAGCGACGGCGAACCCGGTCGCTGCGAACACTTGATCGTCGACGGCGAGATACATCACTGCAGCACCAGCCAGTGCGAGTGCGCCGAACAACATACCGAGGCCGATCCCCATGTCCGAACTCCCGGCAGTTTCGCCCATACCAGTCGCTACCGGCAGTCGCTACTTAATTCATTCGCCGGTCGGCGTTCGGATCGTCGTGTGCTCGCTCTCCTCGTTGAGCGCGAGGTTCGTCGCGATCTCGGCGTTCCGGACGGCGTACTCGGCCGTCTGCTGGAGGCTGACGAGTACCTCCCTGATCTCGAGGAGGTCCGTGTTGTCCATCTCGGGCAGATCGTCGAGGATGTCCTGCACACAATCTTCGACTTCGGCGTACTGCTTGCGGACTTCGATCGCGGCGTTGTAATCGCGCTCGACGGCGGCGTGAGCGGCCTGCTCGGTCATCTCGTTCACCTGGTCGGTAAAGTCGCGGATCCGCTTCATCGTCGAGGAATCGACCGTCAGCGAGTGATCCTCGGCTTCCATCGCGATATCTGCGATGTCCTCGGCGTTGTCGGCGGTCAGCTCGAGGTTCTTCGCGATCGATCGGTAGCCGATCAGCGGGAAGCCGTCATCCAGCCCGACGGCCCGCGCGAGGTTGGGATTCTGGTAGGCGGTGAAGATCAACCGGAGCATGAGCACGAAGATCTTGTTCGCCTGCCGTTCCCGGTTGAGCGCACGCTGTGCGAGGTCGGGGTTGCCGTGTGCGAGCGCTTTGATCCCCTCGTTGCGCATCGTCGATCCGGTCGACTCCAGGCGCTCGATGAGGTTGTCGAGCGTGAAGTCTTCGGCGTCGACCGAACACCGGATCGCGATCCGGTCCGGCGTCTCCTCGATGACGCCCAGCCCCATCAACTGGGTCTCGGCGTTGTAGACCGCGTTTATATGCTCACTCGAAAGTGTCTCACCCTCACCAGCATCGACGTGGATGATCCGCCGTCCGAGCACGTACTGGGCGACGATCGCCCGTTCGAGACTGTCGGCGTCCAGATCCGCCGCGTGGATGACGGCTTCCGACTCCTCGGACTGTACGGATTCGGGCAGTACTGTCAGCGTTCCCTTGTCGCCGATCCGTAACGACACCTCGTCGCCTTTCTCGACCCCCTGATTCGTGGTCCATTGGGCCGGAAGCGTCATCGCAAGCGTTGACGGCCCCAGTCGCTGTACCTTACGGGTTTCCATATGCCCTTTATGATCTGCAGCGTACCTTAACTTTGTGCATACACGACCATATCTGGCCATTTGTCAATGTAGTACGCATGGTTCCTGTTCACACCCGAATCACGAGTCGGTCACACGATCTCCATGAGCCGGCGCTCGAACCGGCCGACGCGGACGCGTTGCCAGCCCCGTAGCTGTTCGTCCAGGTCGGCGTCGCCGGTGTCGACCCGGAGGACGCCCAGCTGGTCGACTTTCCGGCGCGAAGCGACGATCTCGATCTCGCACCGGCGGATCACCGCGGGTGAGAGCTGCTGGTTCCCGCGGCCGAACACGAACCCCTGTCCACCGATGGGTGAGACGACGATCACGTTGTCCTCACCCAGCGTGTCGAGGATCTCGCTTTCACGCGCGTCCTCAACCAGCAACTCGCCGTCACGCCAGACGTCGACGCCCAGCGGCGATCCGTCCAGTCCCAGTGCCGACTCGATCGCACCGACCGTGCTGCCGGGGCCGAACACGTACGTCGCACCCTCGCGAACGTCTTCGGCGACCCCTTCGGCGACGGCTTCGACCGTGCCGCCGGCGAGTTGCTTGCTCGACTGGCGCTGGTCCGCCCGTGGGACGGTCACGACGGCGTACAACTCGGAGCGGACCTGTCCTTCTCGGTACGCGTCCTCGTCGATGTCGTTGACCTCACCTTCGGTGACTGTGTCGAACGTCGCGGCGATCCGTCCGGCGGCCCGCGGTGTCACGCCGAAGACCGACGAGTAGACCTTGACGCCGGCGGGTACGCCGAAAATCGGCACGTCCGCACCGTCGAGGGCTTCGGCGACATCGACGGCCGTCCCGTCGCCGCCGACGAAGACGATCAGATCGACACCCCGATCGAGGAACGATCGCACGGCTGCGCGCGTATCGTCAGCCACCGTCTCGCCGATGGTGGCATCGCGGCCAGCGTCGGGTGCACCGAGGACGACCGGGTCGAACCCCGCCTCGCGGGCGACCGACTCGCCCATGATCCCGGCGTAGGTGACGAGCGCGATCTCGACGCCGCTTGCCGCCATCGCGTCGAGGGCTTGGCGGGCGCGCTCCGGCGCGCGCGGCTGTGCGCCGCGATCGCGGGCCTGCTGTAGCCTGTCGTCAGTGCCTTTCAGTCCCACGCGCCCGCCCATACCGGCGATAGGATTGACGACGAACCCGATCGTGCGCATACTCGGTCCACGGTGGCGTGCCGGGAAAACACCACGGTACAACGCGCAATCCCCTCAGGTCGGTCGCCGACATTTTTATACCCTGCTCCCGGAGTAGCTGATATGTTCGTGGCACTCGCCGAAACGGCCGTCAACGGGGATCTGATCAACCTCGCCGGGGCGATCGTCGCCGTCGGCGGACTGGTGTTGACCTACGCCTGGCTGCAGGAACTCTATCTCGATTGATCGTCCGGCGCCTCGACGCGCTCGCGGAGCCACGATGCGGCGCTCTCGACTGTCACACTGTCGGGGCCGGACAGCTTCACCCTGACGTACTCGCCGGGATAGACGCCGATAGTGACGTCGAACCGCCCGCGGAGTTCCTCGATCCGATCGAGTAGCGCACTTTCGGGCTCGTCAACAGTGACACGCTCGACGTGCTGGACCGTTCCGCTGAACTGGTCGGCGATCTCGCCGAACATGCCGCGCATCTCCTCGGGTACGCCCGGCAACACGTAGATATTCTCGACGTGACAGCCCGGGGCAACGCCCTCCGGGTTCGGTATGAACGTGCCGCCGGCCGGGATCCCGGCCGTGCCGTCGGTCAGATCCTCGCGAGCGTACCCGCGCTGGGTCTCGATGTACTCCAGGGCCGCGTCGCTCGCCTCCATCGGCTGACCGACAGCCGCCGCGACGGCCTCCATCGTCACGTCGTCGTGTGTGGGACCGATCCCGCCGGTGACCAGCACGGCATCGTACTCGGCACGGTATTCGTTGACGACTCTCGCGATGTCCTCGCGACGATCCGGGACGGCCGTGACACGCTCGACGGTGACACCACGATCAGTCAGCTGGCGGGCGAGCCACGCGGCGTTCGTGTTGACGGTGTCGCCGGCCAGCAACTCGTCACCGACGGACACCAGCGCGACGCGCATACCCGGTTGTTGTGGACTCGATAGCAAAGGTGTGTCGCCCTGCTCCGGTCCGATCGACGGGACTTCCGGTCAGGGCGACTTATCGACTCTCTCTGGCCGAGGCGGCTTATCGGCCCATGCCGGGGGGCGGTCCTCGGTCGTCAAGGTCGTCGTCTTCGACGTCGAGGCCCACCTCCTCGCGGCGGTCCTGCAGCGACCGGATCTGTCGCCAGTAGTAGAGCCCGCCGCCGACACCGACAGACACGAGTAGCACGAACAGGCCGCCGAACAACCATAGGTCCCGTTCGAGATAGTACTCGACGACCAGCTCGTCGCTATCGACGTCGTTCCAGGTGATGTGGACCTGCCCGTCGATCGTTTCGGTCTCGTAGCCGCCGGGGGCGACGTTCGAGAGGATCGGCACGCCGACATCGGTGTTCGGCGGGAGCACGACCTCGTAACTGCCATCGACGAACGTCGCCGTCTGGACGGCTTTGCCGTTTTGTTCGACCGAGTATGCGATCTTGCCAGTGCGGTTGGGTGGTTCCAGCCGAATCCGCTCGGCGTTGGTCGAGATGTCGAACGCCGACGCGTCGACGACCGTCCCGTTGGGATAGCGGAACTGCAACGCACTGATCGGGAGCGGTTCGCGGTTGTTGAACGTGTCTCGCTGGTAAAGATCCAGCTGCGAGGTGTTGTGGATCTCGTAGACGGCCGTGTAGCTGTCCCCACCTAGCTGGAGCGTCCCGTTGGCGCTCGTGTTCCAGTCGTAGTCGGCGTCCTCCCGGAGCTGTTCGCCCGACGGGCCGGACCCGCCGAGACAGCCCGCGAGTACGAGCAGGACGCCCAGTCCAATGAGTGCGAGCAGCCGGCGGTTCATGGAACGACAGCGAGCAACTCCGCGGAGAGATACGACCCGATACTCGAGAGCAGTCCCGGTGGGTCGGTGTCTTCCGTGCAGACGATACTCTGTTCGAGCAGTCCGAGCCGTTCGACGGTGACGATGTCCTGGGCGTGGCCGGCGCGGTTGACCGTCGCCCGGACCTCCGCCCGGGTCGCGCTGTTGACGTTGACCCGGCCGTTGCCGCGCGTCCACTCGTAGAGGCGGTCTCGCTCCGCGTCGGCCAGCCGTGCCGGCTCGTCTTCCCGGGGGACGAACCGCAGCGGGAGATGCTGGACGAGGCCGAACCGCGTCCGGATCTGCTCGGGCGATCCGGGTCCGAGATCCAGTTCCGAAGCCGGGACGTGGACCTCTCGGCCGGCGTCGAGGTAGAACCCGTCGTCGTCCCAGCGTTCGAGCGTGCCGACGTGTACCTCGCCCGGAGTGAGGTGTGGCGTGATCTCGCCGAACTCCTCACGCAGGAGGTTCTGAGCGACCGTTTTGTCGTCTCCCTTGACGGTCACCGACGGGAAGTCGTCGTCGCGAATACCGACGTCGTAGGTCACGTCGAGTTCGCCCAGCAGGTTCCCGACCTGTGCGGACAGCGAGTCCAGCGCTCGTTGGCGGGCATCGCCGGCGACGTAACACTTGGTTGCAAGGACGACCATTAGGCTTGTACTTCCGAATCCGGTTCGACGTTGAGTTCGTCGCGCAGCTGTTCGATCCGATCTTCCATCGCCTCGAGCAACATCGTGTTCTCCATCGCATCGAGCTGCGAGCCACAGTCGGGACATTCGAAGCCGAAATCCATCGCTTCGCCGAACTCGAATCGGATCCCGCAGTTCTCACACAGGTAGAACTCGTGTTCGAACTCGTACTCGCGGCGTTCCTCGAGGCCCTCCAGCAGCCGGTGCATCTCGCCTTCGAGTTGCTCCGGGATGTTCTCGTAGTGGAACGTCCACAGGTACGTCAGCCAGCCCGAATCCTCGTCGCGCAGCCGGCGATAGCTCGCCAGGTCGTTCTCGTACAGGATGAACAGCGCCCGGCGGACGTCGTTGAGCTCCAGGCCCAACTCCTCCGCCAGTTCCTCGTCCGTCACTTCGCCGTCCGGCGGCGCGGCGGCGACGGGCATCCCCTTCGGTCCGACGAGTTCGTGGAGGTACTTCTGTATGACCGGGTCCTCCAGGAGATCCTCAAAAGCCATTGTGCGTACCTGGGCCTGTGACGCGGTTAAGTCTTTAGCTTTTCCCGTCAGCGGGGCCTACCGCTCGTCGCTGTCGTCGGTCACCCCCGACTCGCCATCCAGCAGTGACTTGCCTGCGTACGCGAGGCCACCGGCGGTGCCCAGTGCGCCACTGACGACACCGAAGCCGGGGCCGAAGCCGTCGCCCGTCTCGGTCGTCGTTTCACTGGTCCCGCGGACGGTGATATCGACGGTGTCAGTCGCCGTCTTCCCCTGTCCGTCGTCGACGGTCACTTCGAAGGTCAGCGTCGTGTCTCCGTCGACCTCCGGCGCAGTGAACGCCGCGCCGACGCTGTCGGCACCCGTCAGCTTGACTTCCGGCGCCCCACCGGTCTGTGCCCACTGGAAGGTGAGTGACCCGCCGTTGGGGTCTTCGGAGTCGACCGCCTGCAGCGAAATCGTCTCACCCGGATCGACCGTTCGGTCCTCGCCGGCGTCGGCGATCGGTGCGTCGTTCGACGATTGGGGGCGGATCGTCACCGTGACCGTGTCGGTCGCTTCGTTGCCGTCCGGGTCGCTGACGCTGAGTTCGAACGCCAGATCAGTCTCCCCGTCGACATCCGGAGCGGTGAACGTCGGCTGTGCCCCGGTCGACTCCGACAGCGCCACGTCCGGCCCGGTCGTCTGTGTCCACTCGTAGGTCAGATCCTGCTCTTCGGGGTCGCTCGAGCCCGATCCGTCCAGTTCGACGTCGGTCGTCGCGAACGCCGGCCCGTCGGCGTTGGCGACGGCGATCGGCTGGCCCGGCTCGCCTTCGATCTCAGGCACGTACGGGAGCTGTGCCTGCTCGTCCGCGGAGTACGACAGCGCCTCCGACTGGGAGACGCCGCCAGGAGTGATCATATCGATGACTCGCGGCGCGTTCTCGGCCGCGCCTTCTTTGGCACCGCCGAACTTCCACTTGCCGCCATCTTCGCTGACCGTGCGAACGGCTCCAGTGCCGTAGGAGTCGTGACCGAGGATCAGGGGCACGAAGTGATGATCGTCCAGGTCGCGTTCGAACGCGTCGCTTGGCACGTCGAACGCGACTGCGCCGAGGTCGGGATAGGCCTGCGCCTCGATGTCCTGCGTGATAGTCTCGCCGTCGCCGGCGACAACGTTTCGCACGCTGTAGCCGTCGACTGCGATCCGGTAGTGATATGGCCGCCTGAAGGTTGCCTTGACTCCCTCGCGGGCTTCCGTCGTGGCGGGGAGGTCCGCCCCCTCCGGATCTCTGATGTACACCTGGAAGTTGTGCAGCGAGAAGCCGTCGCCACCGCTCCATGGATTCGTGATCGGGCCGTTCAGATAGTAAACGAACCGGTACCTGTCGCTGGTTTCGTACAGTTCGACGTTCGTGATGTCGTAGACATCGTCCGGTATATCATCAGATTCTGGATAGGTGTAGCTTCCGGGGCCGTGATCATCGCCGATCCCGTCGTCCCAGCTGTGGAGGAGCGTCCCGGAGAAGCCGGCCAGCGAGAGATACGGTAGCGCGTCGCCGGACTCCAGAACGTCGTCCTGGGACTCGCCCTCCGGGAGGAGCATGTCGATGACTGCCGGATCGTCACCCGTCGTGCCGCCGCCGAACGCCGTCTCCGTCGCCGTGGCTCCGACCTGACGGACGCGCCCCGGTCCGTCGGGATCGAATCCGAAGACCAGCGGCGCGATCTCGGCGCTGTCGATCCCGCCGCCGAGCGCCGACTTGGGGACCGAAAAGGCGATCGTGTCCATCGACTGGTAGGCCCCGACGGTCACGTCGTCGGTGACGACTTCGCCGGCGCCGTTCTCGACCACGCTATGGCCGTCGTAGCCCTCGACGTTGATCCGGTAGTGGTAGGGATCGGCGAAGGCGACGTTCGTCCCCGCCCGGCCGTCGGTCGCTGTCGGCGCATCGCTGGCTGGATTGCGGACGTAGACCTGCAGGTGCTGGGCCGAGAAGCCGTAGTCGCCGCCCCAGGGGTTGGTCAACCCGTCGGCGAAGCGGTACGCGAAGCGGTAGCGGTCGCCGTCGTCGTAGACCGTCACCGACTCGACGTCCAGATCACCCGCGGACAGTTCCTCCGGGTACGTGTAGGAACCGGGGCCGTGGTCGTCGCCCGTCTCGTCCTCGAACCGCGCAATTGCCTCGCCGTCGAAGGGATCGCCCAGGACGACGTAGGGAATCTCGGCCGAATCGAGCGCCTCGGCCTGTGTGATTCCCTCGGGCGTGACCATGTCGATCACCTGCGGGGCGTTCTCGTCGGATCGACCGCCGAACTGGTGCTCGCCTGCGGACTCGCCGACACCCATGACGTTGCCCGGTGCGTCGGGGTCGTAGCCGAGCAACAGTGGCGCGAGTTCGAGTTCGGTGAGGTCTCCCGGAATCGCGTAATCAGGGATGTCGATCCTGATCGAGCCCGTCGACGGGCTCGCGAAGACCGATCCCTCGGCGACGACCTCCCCGTCGGGCGTCTCGACGCGCGCCCCGTGCTCGCCGTCTGCGACGATCCGGTACTGGTAGGGCTCTGCCAGTCGCGCGTCCAGCCCCTCGCGGGCGACCTCGCCGCCGTCCGGAGCCGTCGGATCCCGGACGTACACCTGGACGTGCTGTGCGGAGAACCCGCTGTCGTACTCCGCGAAATTCTCGATGGGCCCGTCGATCGAGAACCGGAGCTGGTACTCGCCGTCGGTCTCGTGCACGTCGATCCTCGTCAGATCGAACGCGCCGTCGGCGTAGCCGTCGCCGGTCGGATAGGTGTAGCCGCCGGGGCCGTGGTCGTCGCCGACCTCGTCGTCGGTCCCTGCCAGGTGCGACCCCAGGCCGGACAGCGAGGGCGTCTCCAGCACGGCGACCGAATCGACCTCGACGTGGGTCAGATCGTCGTCGGACTCGACTCCGAGGTCGCTCCCGGAGACGAGGTCGGTCGAGGAGACGGGACCGCGCAGCGCGACCGTTTCGGTCCCCTCCCCGAAGTGCAGGACGACCACGACGCGCTGATCGCCCGCGTCGCGGCCGTAGGCAACGACCTGTTCGGAGTCGCTGTCGTAGTACGCCCCACGGAGGGCGGCGTCGTGCTGGAGTGCCGGCACCTCTTTGCGGGCGTCGATGAGCGACTGGTAGAACGCGAGGTGGCTCTCGTCGTACTCCTCCCAGTTCATGAACGACCGGAAGTGGCCGCGTTCTTCCATTCGGCGTTCGCTATACTCGGCGATCGCACGCTCCTGGCCGTAGTAGATCATCGGCACGCCCGGCAGCGTGAACGTCGCCGCGGCGGCGGCCCGTTCGGCGGTCTTCTCGGCGACGTCGAGGTACCGGCGCATGTCGTGGGTCTCGACGTACTGCAGGAAGACCGTCCAGTCGGGCACGCCGCGCCGTTTGCGCTCGGTGGTCGCCTCCAGCACCTGCTCGGCGTCGACGCCGCCCTGGCCGATCGCGCGGACGTTCTCGGCCAGTACCTCGTCGAAGTGCATGTCGAACTCGCCTTCGCTGAACCGCGGGCCGTAGGGGATCGCCTCGTCCAGCAGGAAGACGTCACTGTCCTTGGCGCGGATCAACTGTCGGACTTCCTTCCAGAAGTCGTGCGGGACGCCGTACGCGATGTCACACCGGAAGCCGTCGACGATGTCCGTCCAGAAATCGACGGCCGCGAGGATGTGCTCGCGCATCGCGACCGACTGGTAGTTGACGTTCATCAGATCCGTCCAGCCGAAGTAGTGGTTGGGGGTGCCGTCTTCGAGCCGTTCGAACCACTCGTAGTACTTCGAGTCCGTCCCGTTTTCGTCGGCGTCGGCGAAGAAGGGGTGTCGGATGTCCGTGTGATTGATCACCAGGTCGAAACAGACGTTGATGTCTTGCTCGTGGCAGGCCTCGACGAACGCCTCGTACGCCTCGACAGAGCCCAGGGGATCGGCGGTCTCGAAGTAGTTGGTCGTGTCGTAGCCGTGGGGACCGCCCGCGGGGTCGTCCTCGACGTGGGTCGTTGCCTCGACGATCGGCGTCAGCCAGACGACGTCGACGCCGAGATCGGCGAGGTAGTCGACCCGGTCCTGCAGGTACTGGAAGTCGACCTCACCCGCTTCGGAGCCAAAGGACCGCGTGAAGATCGTGTACATCACCGAATCGTGAATCCACGTCGGCGGCGTGTCGGGCCGTGCCGTCTCGCCCGCGTCGGCGTCGAGTTCGACCGTCCCGATGATTCCGGGCTGGTCGTCGGCAGCGACGACGTGGACACGCGCAGTCCCCTCGACTGCGTCGGCTGGAACGGTCGCAGTCGCGTCTTCGACTGTCAGATCGTCCGCCGCCAACCCGTCGCGATCGTCGACGAGGAACTCGACGGACAGGTCCGCTGGCGCGGTCGCGCTGTCCGGCGCAGGGGTCCCGTTGGCGTCGATCACGAACTCGCCGTCTTCGTAGTCACTCTCGGGGTCGACCCGTGGTGGGCCTGCCGAACCATCTGCCGGCTCGGGAAACACTCTGACTGTCAACTGGTGGGTTCCGTCCGGTGCGTCGAGTTCCAGCGTGTACGTCCCGGGAACGTCGGGATCGAACTCCTCGACGCCCGATTGGTAGCCGTACTCCCCGGGATTCGAGTAGAATCCAGTGACTTCGCTGTCGTCGGGCGTGTCGACGACCCGCCACGTAAACGCTTCCGGCCCGTAGTTGTCGGGATCCCGTTCGGGTTCGGGGATGCGCGGCGCGAGCACGCTCCGGCCGTCCGGAGCCCCATCCCCCCTGTAATCCGGCGTGAGCGGATCGACGAGTTTCTCGCCGGCGTGCATCACGCGTGGTGGTCCGGGATGATGACTGTCGCCGACCGAGCGTGTCGTTACCAGTGACTGTGCGCCTTCCGTAACTGCAGGCATGGCCGAAAACGTACCGAGGGTGGCCATGCCGCCGAGGTACTGTCGTCGTTTCATTCCCTGTTGGGGCTTCGCGCAGCGGCTGGCTCCGGCACCGCACCGGGAGCCAACGGGAACTGCGTCGTAGCCGCTGGGTTAGACGACGAGTATAATAAAACCATCCATCGATCGTGAAGATGAGTCAACGAACGAAAACGAGAACGCTTACTCTTCGTCTTCGTTGCTACCGAGACGGCTCTTGGCCGCGTATGCGGCACCGCCCGCAGCACCGACCAGACCGGTCACCGCACCGAAGCCGGGACCGAAGCCGTCTCCGGATTCGGTCTCGGTCTCGGTGCCACCTCCGTCGCTGGGTGAGATGGTGACGCTCACAGTGTCGGTAGTGGTTTTGCCCTGACCATCACTGACGGCGAGCTCGAAGGTCAGCGTCGTCTCCTCGTCGACGTCCGGCGCGGTAAAGGCTGCTCCGGAACTGTCTGCCCCGAGCAGATCGACCTCGGGAGTCCCACCGGTCTGTGTCCACTGGAAGGAGAGCGTCCCGCCGTTGGGGTCTTCCGAGTTGACTGTCTGCAGCGAGACCGCGTCGCCGGGCGAGGCCGTCTGGTCCTCGCCGGCGTCGGCGATCGGCGCGTCGTTCGCTGACTGTGGCTTGATCGTCGCTGTCGTCGTGTCGGTGGCCTCGTTGCCGTCCGGATCGGTGACGGTCAGCGTGAACTCCAGCGTCGTTTCCTCTTGGACCTCGGGTGCCGTGAACGTCGTCTCCACGGCGCTCGTGTCAGCGATTTCGGCCTCGGGCCCACCGGTCTGTTCCCACTGGTAGGACAGATCGACGTCCCCGTCAGCTTCGGAGTTCGTCCCGTTGAGTGTCCCATCGAGGGTCGCCCAGACTTCGCCGATTGGGGCCGCAACTGCCGAGATCCCGACGGCAGCCTCGCCGGTCACCAGCGAGGTCACGTTGAACAGCGGGATCGACGGCGGCGAACCCGCACTGTAGGAGAGGCTCTCCTCCTGTTCGACGACGTTGTCGGGGCCGACGAGATCGAGTGCTCGCGGTGCGCTCTCGATCGCGCCTTCTTTGGCGCCGCCGAAGTTCCAGTCGGACGCTTCGCCAGTGACGAAGCCCTGTCGGATACCACCGGTGCCGAAGCCGTCCTGGCTGAACACCAGCATCGTTATCTTCAGATCGCCGAGGCGATCGGAGTCGAACGTATCTCTCGGAAGGCTGAAGCTGATGGTGCTGTTCTCGGTATCGCCGGACGCGGGGAAGCCGGACACGAGGGGCTCGTAGTCCTCGCCTTCCGGATCCTGCCCGGCGTGCTCGATCAGCGTGTTGCCGGCCTGGACGTGTGCTCGGTAGTGGTATTCCTCCTGGAAGGTCGAGACAGCACCCAGTCGCGATTCGGCCGAGGTAGGAGCATCGTCAGGTGCGTTCGGATCTCGGATATATAGCTGGATGACCTGTGTGCTGAACCCGGCGTCGTTATCGAATCCGTTATTCTGGACGCCCATATGGGCCGTGAACTCCCAGTGGTCCGGAGTCGTATTCAGATCGACGCCGGTCACGTCGAACTGCCCCTTCTCTAGGTTTGCCGGATACGTGTACGTCCCCGGCCCGGTGTCGTCGCCCTCGGGATCGTTGATCGTCCCACCGGCCACTAGATCAGCCATACTGTACAGCGGGATCGACGGCGGCGAACCCTCGCTATAGGAGAGCGCATCTCCCTGATTGATAACCGTCTCTGGGCCGACGAGGTCGAGCGCCCGCGGCGCGCTCTCGATCGCGCCTTCTTTGGCGCCGCCGAAGTTCCAGTCGGACGCTTCGCCAGTGACGAAGCCCTGTCGGATACCACCGGTGCCGAAGCCGTCCTGGCTGAACACCATAATCGCGCCGCTCATCTCGGCGAAGTTCGTGGTGTCGAACGGCTCCTTGGGAACTGAGAAGCTGATCGTGTTGTTCTCGGTATCGCCGGACGCGGGGAAGCCGGACACGAGGGGCTCGTAATCCTCGCCTTCCGGATCCTGCCCGGCGTGCTCGATCAGCGTGTTGCCGGCCTGGACGTGTACCCGATAATGATACTCGTTCTGGAACGTCGAGACAGCACCCAGTCGCGATTCCGAGGACGTTGGCGCATCGTCGGGCGCGTTCGGATCCCGGATATACAGCTGGATGACCTGCGTGCTGAACCCGGCGTCGTTGTCGAATCCGTTGTTCTGGACGCCCATGTGGGCCGTGAACTCCCAGTGGGTATCGGTCTCTTCGACGTCGAGTTGTGTAACGTCGAATTGTCCCTTTTCTAGATTCGCCGGGTATGTATACGAACCCGGCCCGATGTCGTCGCCCTCGGGGTCGTTGATCGTCATCGTCCCGTCAGTCTGAGCCGCCAGACTCGACAGCTGGCTGACTTCTGCTCCGACCGACTGGACACCAAGTGCTGACACTGCACTGATACCTGCGACACTGCTGAGGTACTGTCTCCGTCTCATGACTAAAGATGATAATACGCGAGGAACAAAAACATCACGGTTTTTCCGTGAATCGAGGGAACTGCCGTCTCCGGGCACGAGACGACTCACAGACTGCCTTCCCGGACTTCCTGACAACAATATTCACTTCTCAAGCAGTTCTTGCACTGCGATCGGTTCGTCACGTTCACTCGAGCGCATCGCGGCTTCGATTAGCGCCATCGACTGCAGGTTTGCCTCGATACGGGTATCCATCGGCTCGCTGCCGGCGCGCCACTCCGTGAACCGTTCGACGAGCCACGCGTTCATCCACTTCTCGCCGTCTTCCAGCGGGATCGACTCTCCCTCCGGTGGGCCCGTCGCGTTGTGTCTGGGTTCGGCGTCGGGGTCGTATGGGTAGGCGGTCAACTCGCGTGCGTCGAGTTCCAGCGTCGCGTCGCGACACTCCGCGCGGATGTACTCGTTCTCCCAGCCGTTGAGCGCCACGGCGTTGGTCGTCGCACCCTCGTACGTCGCCCGGACGCCGTTCTCGAACTCCATCGTCACCAGGACCTGTGAGTCGCCGCTGAAATCGCTCCATTCGGGATTCCACGTGCGTGCGTAGAGCTGCTCGCATTTCGCCCCCGCGAGTGATGCGAGCAGATCGAGGTGATGCACGCCGCCTTCGACCAGTAGCGGGTGGTCCATCTCGTAGGGCCGTCCGGCGACCCATTCGTCGCGCTGGCGATATCGCTGGGTGAACCGCATTACCAGGTAGTCGAGCGGGCCGTACTCGCCGCTTTGGATCTGCCGCCGGAGCGTTGTCTTGTCGCGGTCGAAGCGATGGCTCATCGTCACGGCCATCTTCGCGTCCGCTTCCTCGACCAGATCGGCGATCTCGATCGCTTCATCGAGAGTCGGCGCGATCGGTTTCTCGGTGAGCAGATCCAGCCCGTGTTCGAGCGCACTCTCGACCAGCGGTCGTCGCTCCGCAGGCGGTACGGCCAGCGTCGCGAACTCGGCGTCGTGGGCGGCGAACGCTCGCTCAGGATCGGTGTAACACCGATCTTCGGGCAGTCCCAGCCCTTCGTGAGCGTTCTCCAGCGCGTCGGGGTTCCGGTCGACGGCAGCGACGACTTCGACCGTCCCGTCTTCGACGTTCGCCGGAAGGAACTCGTGACACCACATCGCGCCCCAGCCGCCACAGCCGACGTGAATAACTCGCTGTGCCATAGTCGGGGTGGGACGCGCGTCGGACAAAAACCCGACGCATTTCGACAATCGACGTAACAGGAGTCGACAAACACTTAACCCAGTTCCCCGTCCCAACGGGTGTATATGACAGAGATCGGCATCGACGCCGTCGAGTTCCGGTCGGGCAAGCTCAAGATGGACCTTCCGGGGACGTTCGCCAAAGCGAAGGACGAAGACCCGGGCAAATATACGAAGGGGCTGGGTCTCCATTCGAGTTCGTTCCCGGACGCATACGAGGACATCGTGACGATGGCGGCCAACGCTTCCAAGCGACTGATGGAGCGCAAGGGGCTAGAGCCCGAGGACATCGGCCGGATCGACGTCGCGACCGAGAGCGCGTTCGACCACTCCAAGCCGGTCTCGACGTACGTCGCGGGCTGTCTGGAGCAGATCTACGACGACGACTTCCATCACGCCAACAAGGGCGAGCGGAAGTTCGCCTGTATCGCAGGCACGCAGAGCATCGACGACGCCGTCAACTGGATCGCCGCCGATAAGAACCGCGGCCGTGCAGCGCTCGTGATCACGACTGATACAGCTCTCTACGAACGCGGCGACTCGGGCGAGGCGACCCAGGGCGCCGGTGCCGTGGCGATGCTCATCGACGAGGACCCGGACGTCGTCACGATCGAGCCCGAGCAGGGGTACGGGAGCGCCGACGAGACGGACTTCCTCAAGCCCAACCAGCAGTTCCCCAGCGTCGACGGCAAACGTTCGATGCAGGTCTACCTCATGCGGATGCGTGAAGCGCTGGAGGACTACGAGACGCAGGTCGAAACCCATCCCGACGACTTCGATTTCATCCCGTTTCACACGCCGTTCCCGGGCATGGTCCGGAAGGCCGCGCCGCTGGGGTATCGACACGTCGCTCGCGACACCGAGGTCGAGGACGCACTCGCCGAGGAGATCGGTCGCCAGCCCCGACCCGAGGCGTTCGACGACGACGAACAGTACCGGGATGCACTCAAGGAGTACACGGACAAGCTGACCGAAACCGACCGCTATCAGGAGTGGTACGAGCGTGCCGTCGCGCCGACCATCGAGATCTCCTCGCGAGTCGGCAACTGGTACACCAGTTCCGTTCACGTTGCTCGCATCTCGGCACTCAAACACGCCCGAGAGAACGGGATCGACCTCGACAACTCGCGGCTGCTGGTCGGCTCTTACGGATCGGGTGCACAGGCCGAAATCCACGGCGAGACGGTCCAACCCGGCTGGGAGGACGAAATCGCCCAGCTCAACGTCGACGACCAGCTGGTCGAACGATACGATCTCACCTGGGACGAATACGAGAAGATCCACGACGTGCACAACCACGACGAGACGACCGACGTCGATCCCCTTACCACGCCCGAAGAGGAGTTCGTCTTCGACGGCTGGGGTCGGATGGGTGAGCGGAAGTATACGTACGTGGAGTAGCGAGATTCCGAGTGTAGCGAGGAATCTCGAACCGGAGCGGGGAACGGATGTGACCCGTGAAGGAATAGCGAGGTCGCTGGCGCGACCTCGAAAAAGCGAACGGCGAGCGAAGCGAGCCGTGAGGTGGAATAGCGAGATTCCGAGTGTAGCGAGGAATCTCGAACCGGAGCGGGAAACGGATGTGACCCGCGAAGGAGTAGCGAGATGTCGAGCAGGGCGAGAAGTCTCGGAAAATCCGAACGGATCCGGTAGACAGAGTTATTACTGATTCGTCGAAATAGCCGTCGTACATGCCGCGACTGGACCGGAGAATCGTCGGGGCGATCGTCGTGACCGTTCTCGTGTTGACGGTTTCGGGGACGCTGTTTCGACTGTTTACTGCAGCCGCGGCGTTCGTCCGAGGACAGTGGCAGGGCGTGCACCTGCAAGCGCCCGAGTGGGTGCCGGTCGCAGCGTTCCTGGCTGTCTTTGTGCTCGTTTCGCTGCTGCTTTTCGCCGGATTCGTGCGCCTGCTCACCTCGGTCGGTGTCGTCGGCTCTCGGCTCGCAGGCGGGATCGACCGACTTCGGCCAGAATCGTCCGCAATAGCGGCACCTGTGTTCATGATCGCGTTCATCGCCGTGCTGTTCGTCGGGCTCGCGGTCGTCCTCCCGTGGTTCGGAGCTGCACTCACTGAAGGCACGGGGGTTGACGACGTTGTCAGGGACATCCGGCAGGGGGACGTGGCCACCGAGGTCGAAGACCGGTTCGCGGACGACGCAGTCCGCCGTGGGAACGGGACTGATATCCCTCGCGGACAGTACGAAGACACGGACGGCGACGGGCTCGCAGACGAGTGGGAGCGTGCCGGGCACACGCCGGACGGTGCCCCGCTCCCGGACGCCGATCCCGATAGACTGGATCTGTACGTGCAGATCGACTACGGCGATGGCGTCTCACGACTCAGTGACAGCGAACGGACGCAGCTTCGGGACGTTTGGGCCTCGATGCCGGTCGAAAACCCGGACGGATCGAGCGGGATCGCGCTGCATGTCGTCGACAGTGGCGATCGCGGTGGGGAACTTGACCGTCCGGTGTCGATCACGGACGATACTCACGTCGATCAGTTTTATACGAGACAGCGACTCGGCGATCGATTTTGCACGTACCACCAGATTACGCTCGGCACCGCCGGAGCGGAGGGACCGATCGGATACGTCGAGACGCCCGGCTACGCGGCAGTCGTCGATGGAACCGAATTCACGAATTACGACGGTAACGTCTCGATCCGCGGCGCGACAGTCACGCATGCCCTCCTGCACAACGTCGTCGGCGAAGTCGACGGCGGAGTCCACAGCGACGGCGGCTGGCTCGACTATCCCGCACCTGGGAACGAACGACTCGCCGACCCCGTTGCTGAACGACTCGGGGACGAAGGATTCGTCACCTCGTCCGATCACCTCAGCCGGTGTGAGTAGGGGCCGTAGTCGAAACCGGCTGGTAACGGCCGATGTGAACCCGCAAGCGTTTACTGCTATCCCGCGTAACCGCAGGTACGATGGCGGACTGTCCACTTGCGGATGACTGCCCCGAGTTCACCGAGCGCATCTCCGGGATGGGGTGTCAGCACTACGGCGACCGCGGCGGAGCCGAGTGGTGCAACCACTATAACCAGCCGATCGAGGACCTCCAATCCAAGCCAGTGACAATCGGCGAGGAGGTCGTCGTCGATATCGAAGATATTCACGAGAGTGGTGCCGGTGTCGGTCGAACCGACGACGGCTTCATCGTGCTCGTTGACGGCGTACTGCCCGACGCCCGTGCTCGCGTGAAGATAACGAACGTCCACTCCAACCACGCGAAAGCCAGGGAACTTGAGCGACTCCCGATGGATGAGGACGCCGACCAGGAGTCGGTCGACGCCGAGAGCGAAACCGACGACAACGTCGACGAAGCGGACGACGAGGGGCCGCGACTGGGCAGCCGCGACAACTTCTGGGGCAGCTAGACCGAACCGTGACAGAAACTGATGCGGATACGATTCTCGAACGTGCCGGGTTCGACCCCGATGAGTCGATTCTCACCCGCCGTCAGGCCGAGGTGCTGGCGCTTCGCGAACGGGGACTCACCCAGTCGGCGATCGCCGAGCGGTTCGGAACGTCCCGAGCGAACGTCGCCAGCATCGAGTCCAGTGCGCGGGAAAACGTCCGTAAGGCTCGTGACACCGTCGCAGTGGCGGAGGCACTGCGGTCGCCGGTTCGGGTCCAAGTCGTGTCAGGGACGGACCTCTATGACGTTCCGTCGGATGTCTTCGACGCCTGTGACGAAGCCGACGTGAAGGTCCCGCATACGGCACCGGAACTCCTCGGGGAGATCGCTGACGGCGCCGGGGACGCCGTCGTCGGGCGGGAAGTCCGGACGGACCTGCTCGTATCCGTCAGCGCGGACGGGGAAATCCGCGTCCGCCGACAGACGAGTGGTGACTAACGTCGACTCTCGATACGACCCCCGTCTGCGAGGACGACGATGTCGACGCCCCGATCGAGCCCCGACGTTTGCTGTGCCAGGCCGGATACGGTGATGCAATCGCCGCTCGTCGCGTTGCCATCCGCGTAGACGAGAGCCGTTCCAGTTCCGTCGTCGACGATCAGTTTCGCTGCGGTCCGTTCCGTCACCTTGCCGCTGATCGACACCGTCGAGACGCTCCGGTCGACTTCGACGATTGCCGTGTCTCCCAGCCCACAGACACGGTCGGGGTTTCCGCTGGAGACAGTCGTCCCACCAGCGAAAGCCGCGACAATAACCACTGATAGTACGATACCGAACCGCCGAGTACGTCCCACCCACATTACCCGAGAACGCTCAGCGAACCGTTATAAATATTCTCACTCGAATTGATGTAATTTATCCTGATGGAATAGGAGGATACGGATTCAGAACGAACTGGAGCCGCCTTCGAGTCGATCGACTACTTCCCGGAGGTCGGCCTCGCTCTCGATCGTTTCCTTGATGCTTTCACGTTCGCGGACCTCCTTCGCCGTCGCGTCGTACGCGCGGACGTATTCGGCGCGACTGTGCTCCTCGAAGGCGTGTCGGATCGCGAAATAGCCGTCGGGCAGGACTGTGCCACAGACCTGACATTCGACGCGCTGATGATCTGTCGCCTGGTGGACGATGAGATCTTCGACCCGGTCGAACGTTCGGCCGTCGCCCTCAATCGCACATTCCCAGCTGGTCATACCTGCACGTAGCGTTCGAGAAGATTATAAAACTACGGCGCGATCAGAAACGCTCATTGCCCTGACCGGAATAGCCCAAACAGTGACAGCGACAGAGGGAACCCGCGTCGACCTGCACGTCAAGGTGCTTGACGAGGACATCTGCGAACGGGCGAAAGCCCGCGGTCTGGACGTGCTAGTGTACGCGCCGCATTTCACGCGCTGGCCGACGATCGAACAGCGGGCAGCGGCCTACAGTGACGAGGAGTTGACCGTCGTGCCGGGCCGGGAGATCTTCACCGGACCGTGGCACGACCGACGGCACGTGCTGGCGCTCGATCTCGACGCGCCGATCCCGGACTTCGTCACGCTTGAGGGAGCGATGGACGAACTACACCGTCAGGACGCGACCGTCCTCGCGCCACATCCGACGTTTCTGACGGTCAGTCTCGACCGCACGCGACTCGAAAAGTATCGCGATCTGATCGATGCGGTTGAGGCGTACAACCCCAAACACCTGCCGTGGCACAACCGGCGCGCACAGTCGCTGGCAAGCGAACTCGACCTGCCGGCGTTCACCTCGTCGTATGCGCATCTCCCGGGGACCGTCGGGGAAGTGTGGACGACCTTCGATGCGGAAATCGGGGACGAATCGGCGCTCGTGGCGGCACTCAAAGGCGGGACCCCCCGACGACTCTTCCACCGATCGGGATACGGACACCGGGCTCGGAAACTGTTCGAGTTCTCCCATCTGGGCTACGAGAACACCTGGAAGAAGATCGATCGGGTCGTGTTATCCGGCATGGAGGCGACCCACCCGGGTCACGTCGCCTACGGTGGCCGGTTCGACGACATCCGGGTCGTCTAGAGGCCGATTGCCTGTTGGGCGGCGGCCTGGACCGATGGCGGGGTGGCGTAGATGAGTCCGGCACCGATGACGAGCTCGAAGGCAGTTACTGTGAGCATCATCGGCGTCGCCCACTTGCTGCTGACGGGCACGCCGAGCGGGATGTTGAACTCCTCGTCCCAGAGCGGGTAAAACAGCGCGAGCCCGCGGCGACTGCCGAACACGTCGAGGACGTAATGCGTGAGAACGCCGACCCACACGTATTGCAAGTTCGAGAAGTAGATCGGATACGCGAGCACGACCGCCAGCACCGGCAAGTTATGTAGCGTCTTGCGGTGCTTCCCGAACGCCGTATCCACGTCCGGGAACAGCGCCCCGAGCACCACCGGGACGAGCACTTCCGCGATCATCCGAACGGTCGCAAGGTCACCGCTCGGCTGGACCAGAATCCCGATTCCGACGCTCAACAGGACGGCGTTCAGCACGTGCCCGCGTTTGTTCATCGATCGAATCGACGGACGGCAGCGACTCAAGCGTTTCCCTCGCAGGACCGTCACGCTGACTGACCGCGCTCACTCGTTGCGCTCTCGGTCTATGGCCGTGAGGAGGTCCTGCAGCGACTGTTGGACGATCTGCTCGCGGACCGCGTTGCGGTCGCCGTCGAATCGATAGCGCTCGGCGGACGTTTCCGAGTCGCCGCTCTCCCAGGGGGCGGCATACGCGACGCCGATGATGGCCGTCCCGACGGGCGTCTCGGCTGAGCCGCCGCCGGGCCCGGCGACGCCGGTGTTGGCGATTCCCCACGTCACGTCGGCCAGATCGCGGGCGGCGTTCGCGAGTTCGACGGTCGCGGCTTCGCTGACGGCACCGTGGTCGTCGAGCGTCTCGCGATTGACGCCCGTCAACGTGCGCAAGGCGTCGTAGTCGTAGGGGACGAGCACGCGGTCGAGGTAGTCGCTGGCTCCCGGAACGGCGGTCACCGCTCTGCCGACGCCACCGCCGGTGCAGGTCTCGACGACTGCGAGTGTTTCGCCTGTGTCGAGGAGTCGCTCTCGAACCTGCGCGGCCAGATCGCGCGTCGTCTTGGAGGAGTCCATAATGTATCTCCGTAGGCGACCGAGGTGATACTATCGGCTGTCGGGGCTGGCAACTGCCGGTGATTGGTATCGAATCGTTTGGCGGGACGGCCAGAAGAGACATCCCGTTTGCGTGTGTCATAGGCGTGTTCGGCGTCTCCGATATTCTCTTAAGTACCGGTCGAATATACATCAGTAATGATAGAGGCCACGAGCGCGGGAGCGATCCTCTTTCGCGATACGCGTGGCCGTCGTGAATACCTCCTGTTGAAGAGCCGGCCCGGCGACTGGGAGTTCCCCAAAGGCGGGGTCGAAGGCGACGAGGAGTTACAGCAGACGGCCATCCGAGAAGTGACAGAAGAAGCAAGCATCGAGGAGTTCCGACTCATCGACGGGTTCCGCGAGGATTACGATTACATCTTCGAGGCGGACGGCAACACCATCCACAAGACCGTTCACCTGTTCATCGCCAAGTCCTACGAGGCGAGTGCGGAACTCTCAAACGAACACCGGGACCTGCAGTGGCGTGATTACGAGCAGGCGATAAACACCGTCACGCAGGACGGTCCGCGTGAGATTCTCGAAGAGGCCCACGAGTTCCTCAACGAGAAAGGGGCCGAGGGCGAACTCTAGCCGGCCAGCGATACGGTTTTCCACGCGTGGCGTCTGTACTCACGCGTGGACCCGGACAGCGAGTTCGTCTTCGAGTTGCAGGTCTGCCAGTGGGCCGAGCGATCCTGGCCGCCCGGTCGGGCGCGCAGTGATCCGATCGTCGTCGCCCGACAGCTCGGCACGAAACGGCGCCGCTGGGATACGATCGTGATCGAAGCCGATCCGGACGCGCTTCGCGAGCGTGCTCGGTTCGGACACGCGCGCCTGGACTCGGACCTGCTGGACGTGCTCCAGTATGCGCCCGAGGAGTGGGCGTGGTATCGCGACGCCCTGCCCGACCCCGGCTATCCGTGGCGGTACGTTCGGGAGTCGATCCACCGCGCCGCGGACCGTGACATCCTCGAGACGCGAACGCGGGGGAATCGCCTGCAGATCCGGCGACGGTGGACCTATCCGGACTGGGTCAAGCGGATCATCGCGATCGAGAACAAACCGGACCTGGACGCCAGTGCCGCGCGCGTGCTGGGCGAACAACTTCAGCGGGATGTCGCCGTCGGCCTGGCCGACGAGGTGTGGGTGGCGACAGCGGACGACGAGGACGAGCCAACGCGTGCGCTGCTGGAGGACATCCCGGTCGAGGCGGGAATCGTGCTCGTCGACGGGGCCGGCGCCAGCGTGCTCTGGCGGCCGCGGTCGCTGTCGCCGGACGAACCGGGCACCCGGATCGAGCAGCGCCCGGACGGTGGCGGCCGCGACGCGTCCGCCGCCCGGTTTTCGTACGTCGACCCCGACTGGAAGCGAGCGAAGCGACTGGCGATCGCCGAGCGGGCCTACGAACGCGGGTTCCGGTCGTACGCCGAGACGATGCGGCCGGACTGTCGACACTTCGAGTTGCGTGACGTTCCGGCCGGGTTCTTGCCCTACTGTGGGGCCAAAGAGTGCCATCAGACCGCCAGCGCCTGCCACGGCGGCTGTCAGGAGTACGAGCCCGAACCGCCCGCCTGGCGGACACGTGGCTGGCCGATCGACGGCGGGCCGGGTGCGGGTATCAAGCGACTGCTCGACCGTCAGCGACTGCGGCGGCGGCCGGGACTCGGTAGACACGACAAGTAATGTGGGACGTCCGTTGTCCGATCAGCTCGAGTCGAGTTCTTCGACTTCGAGTTCGGATCGCTCGACAGCGAGACGGAAGGTGGGGACGGTCTTGCGGACACGTTCGACGACGCCCTTCTCGACGAGGCTGTGCAGGGCCGAGCGGACGTCGTCGACCTCGTAGTCGTGCCCGGCGTCACCCAGCGCGTGGTAGACCGAGACGACGCTCTGTGTCTGTTCGTCCGGCCCGGCGAGTACGTCGAGGATGTCCGCCTGGACGGGGGGCACGGTGACGTGCTGGTCGTCCTCGGTCCCCTCGACGAGGCCCGCGTCTTCGACGAGTTGGCGGCCCTCGGGTGTCGCGCAGATCAGGCTGTCCTCGTTGCGATAGTAGTAGTTTTTCAGTTCCGATTCGAGGTACTGATGGACCTCGCTGCCGCTGTCCATGTCCCACCGATCCTGGAGTTCGCCGTTCTTGGTCGGCGCGAGCGCCACGATATCGGCCAGGCGTCGCTTCGCCGTCTCCTCGAGGCTCATCGACTGTGACTACGCACGCCCGGGATACAATGGTGTTGTGATACGCCGCTGGGACGACAGCTACAGCTCCGAAAGCGTCGCCGCGACGTCGTCCCAGTGACTCCCGCGCCAGAAGTGCTGGCCGCACTCCCGACAACGCCAAACGGCCTCGTAGTCGGGCTCCGGGGCGTAGTCCGGCGTGGGCTCCTCCGGCGCGACCCTTGCCAACGGGGCGTTGCAGGCACCGCATCGCGAGGGCTCGTCTTCGAGTTCGAGCCCGAATCCTGCGTCGCGGAACTCCCGCAACTGATCGACCGTATCACGGGACTCGATCAGGACCGCCTCGGGGGCGCGTCTTGCGAGGGCGACGTCTCTGGTGACGACCGTTCGGCCTTCCGTCTCGGCGAGCGCGAGTATCTCGTGGTCGTCCTCGACGCCGCGACTCGACGCGTAGGCGGCGTCGTACCCACACATCCGCAGATACGTCCCGAGCTTCCCGAGCATCGTGTCCAGCAACAGCGCCGGCTGCCGTTCGTCTCCCGACATCAGTCCAGGAACCCCCTGATCCCGCCGGCATCGCGCGTGTTGAGTACGTCGTCCGCCTCGGCCCAGCCGCGACGTGCGGTGTGGACCCCGTAGCGAATGTACTCGTAGCTGTCAGGCCGATGGGCGTCCGTATCGATCACGATCGTCGCGCCGGCCTCGACCGCTGCGCGAACGGCCTGTCCGCCGAGGTCGAGTCGCCGCGGATTGGCGTTGACCTCGAGTGCCGTCCCCGCCTCGGCCACTGCTGCGGCCAGCCGGTCGTATTCGATAGTCAGCCCCGGGCGGCGGTTGAGATACCGCCCCGTCGGGTGCCCGATGATGTCGACCTGGGGGTGTTCGGCTGCGGCGATTAACCGGTCCGTCCCGTCGCCGGACAGGGCCGCGTGGGGCGACGCGACGACCAGATCCAGTTCGGCGAGCACGTCATCCGCAACCGAAATCGAGCCGTCCTCGCCGACGTTGGCCTCCACGCCCGCAAAGACCTCGATGTCGACGTCGTCGGCAGCGGCCCGGATCTCCCCGATCTGGTCGCGTAGCGTCTCGTCGTCGACCCCGACGCCGCCGACCATCCCCGGACCGGTGGCGTGGTCGGTGATCGCGACGTAGTCGTGACCGAACGCCGCCGCGGCCTCGATCATCTCCGCGATCGAGTTGTCGCCGTCCGACCAGTCCGTGTGCGTGTGAAGGTCCCCGCGAACGTCTCCCTCCGCAAGTAGGTCCGGCAGTTCGCCTGCCGCCGCGGCCTCAATCTCGCCACGTCCTTCCCGCAGCTCCGGCGGCACGAGCGGCAGCTCCAGCGCCGCGTACATCGACTCCTCGGTCTCGCCGGCGACCCGCTCGCCGACGCGCTGTCCGGCGTCCGGCTCGTCGACTTCTGACACGTCGAAGACGCCGTACTCGTTCATCTTCAGCTCGCGCTCGATCGCCCTGTTGCGTAGCGCGACGTTGTGATCGCGACTCCCGGTGAAATACTGGAGTGCAGCTCCGAACTCCTCAGGTGCGACGACCCGGAGATCGACCCGGACCGACCCGACGCGCAGGCTCGCTTTCGTCCCGCCGGCCTCGATCACCGTCTCGGCGTGGTCCCAGTCGGTGAACGCCTCGATGGCGCTCTCGCCGTCGTCGCTGCCGACCAGCACGTCGACGTCGCCGATCGTCGGTTTCCAGCGCCGTAGCGATCCCGCGACTTCGACGCTTTCGACGGACGGCTGGTCGGCGAGATACGACCGCGCGGCCTCCCCGAGCGGGACGGCCTCGCCCAGTAACTGTCGCTCGTGGGCCTCTCTGGCGAACTCGATACCCTCGAGGATATTTTGCTCGGTCTTGGCACCGAAGCCCTTGATCTCCCGTATCTCGCCCGCCTCCGCGGCGTCTTCGAGGTCATCCAGCGTCCGGATCTCCAGGGCCTCGTAGAGCGTGCCGACGGTCTTCGGACCGACCCCCTCGACGCTGGTCAGCGCGTCGATCTCGACGGGCAGCTCCTCGCGGAGGTTTTCGAGTTCGTCGATCGACCCGGTCTCGACGTACTCGACGATCTTCGACGCGATGGCGTCGCCCACGCCGTCGATCTCTCCGACGACGTCTTCGCCCTCGCTCGCGAGGCGCTCGATCGGTTCGGGATGTTCGCGGACGTTCTCGGCCGCCCGACGGTAGGCCCGGGGCTTGTACTCGACGTCCATCGCGTCGAGCCGATCGGCCATCTCCGCCAGCCGATCGGCGACGGCGTCGTTGCGGGTCATCGTCTCCCTCCGTGTGAATCGCGGCTGCCGTCTGTCCCTCCGCGTGGTCCAGCGCCGCCCGTCTCATCGCGACCCAGCGCCTGCTTGAGAAACGTCATCCATCGTTTCTGATCGGCCGCTTCCTTTGCTTGCTTTTCGCTTTCGATGTCCGACGGCCCCAGCGACTCCAGCGCCTCCAGCGCACGGTCGATCCCGACGATCGCCTCCGTGAGTCGCTCACCCTCCTGATAGGAGATCGATTCCGATTCGAGACGCCGACGGCGCTTTCGGCGTTCGCGTCGGAGGTTGCGCTTTGCCTGCTCGACGCGCTCGTGCTCGCCGGGCGGGACCGTCTCCCGGCGCTTGATCTCGAAGACGAACGATCGGAGGTCGATCGTCTCTTCCTGGACGTCGATCTCCTCGGGGATGGCGGTCCCGACCGTCGCCCCCTCGCGCTCGACGCGTTCGAGCAGTTGCTTGCGCTGGTACTCTTGCACGTTCACCCGTCAGAACCGCATCGAGAAAAATCCACGCGTCCGAACGGGGTTTCGAGACGGGACGTGCCCACCCGTTCAGGTCGACCAAACACAATCCATTTGCCCCACCAGTCCGAAGCAGGTGGTAATGGCGACCTGCGACGTGTGTGGCAAGCAGACGAACATGCCGTATCAGTGCCGCCACTGCGGCGGGACGTTCTGTGCCGATCATCGCCTGCCGGAGAATCACGACTGTCCGGGACTCGACGACTGGGGCGATCCCGACGGCGTCTTCGATAGCGGCTTCGATACCAGCGTCGACGCGTCGAGTACCGGCTCCGGCGGGCTGGCCGACCGGCTCGGAATCGACGCCGGGCCAGGTAGTTTCCTCGGGTACTTCCGGGGGAACATGACCTACGTCTTCCTCGGGGCGATGTGGCTCACGTTCATTTTCCAGGCAATCGTAGCGACCATTGGCGGTTCCGAACTCCATCGGTTCCTGTTCGTGCTAACCCCGCAACATCCCGAATACGTCTGGACGTGGGTAACGTCGATCTTCGCGCACGGGAGCTTCGGCCACATCGCGGTCAACAGCATCGTGATTTTCTTCTTCGGTCGGCTCGTCGAGGACTACATCGGGTCCCGCGACTTCAGTGCCCTGTTCATCGCGAGCGGCGCGATAGCCGGACTCGGGCAGGTCGCCCTCCAGATCTACGAGGGGCTCGGCGCTATTGCGGGTGTCGGCGGCGTCGTTGGGGCCAGCGGGGCCGGCCTCGCGATTATGGGTGTACTGACGGTACTCAACCCCAACCTGCGCGTGTATCTCTACTTCCTGATCCCGGTCCCGATCTGGATTCTCACCGCGGGGTTTGCGCTTCTGAGCGCGGTCGGAATCTTCGGCGTCCAAACCGGCCTCACGGGCGGAAACGTCGCTAACCTGGCACATCTGCTTGGACTGGTGATTGGACTTGTCTACGGTCAGCGAGTGAAAAACCGAGTACGCACGCCGAACCAGCTCCGCTTTGGCGGTGGTGGGCCCGGCGGTCCGGGTGGCCCGGGCGGTCCCGGTCGGCGCCGCGGCCCGTTCTGACGATGGAGCCCGTCTACCCGGAGTTCGTTCCGGACGGGAGCCTCGCACGTGGGGAGATGGAGGCCCTACAGGACGACATCGCCGAGGCGGCCGTCTTCGAGGACGACCTCGACTTCGGTCCCGATCGCGTCACGATCGATCGGGATAGCGATCAGCGGCCGCTGACCGACGCCGACCCGCCGGTCATCGCCGGCGTCGACCAGGCGTTTCTCGAAGACGACCGCGCTGTCAGCGCTGCCGTCGCGCTCCGCGCCGGCGAGGTGATCGAAACGACTACGGCTGTCGCGGAGACGGCGATTCCCTACATCCCGGGACTGTTGAGTTTCCGTGAGGGCAACGCCGTTCTCGCGGCCCTGCAGGCGCTGTCAGTAACCCCGGATCTGACCGTCGTCGACGGCAGCGGTCGGATCCACTTCCGGCAGGCCGGACTGGCGACGCACGTCGGCGTCACGCTCGATCACCCGACAATCGGTGTCGCGAAGAACCTCCTCTGTGGCACCCCGCGAGAGCCGATCCCCGAGCGGTTGGCCGAGGGCGAACGGATCCCGATCGAGGCTGACGAGGGCGTGACCGCTCCGGACGGCACCGTGATCGGCTACGCCTACCAGAGCCGTCAGTACGACAGCGGCTCGACCAGCATCAACCCGCTGTACGTCAGTCCCGGTCATCGGATCAGCGCCTCGACAGCCGTCGACGTCGTCGCCCGGACCTGCGGGGGCTACAAGCTTCCAGAGCCGACGCGACTGGCTGACTCGCTCGCCGACGAGGCCAAAGGAACGTTCGAGTGACGGCTCCAGTCCCGATCGAACCGGAACGTTGGACTATCTGTAGTCCTCAGCACCGGTCGATGAGTGCATCTGTCACCGACAACGGGATCACGGCCAGATACGAGGAAACCGGGACCGAGCGTCTGCTCACCTTCGAGCGCGAGGGGGCGACTGCCGCGATCGCGCAAAATATCGACGGCTACGCAATGTTGAAGGTGCGCCCGAGCGCCGACGGCGACGAACTCGAACGCTACTACGGGTTCGATATGGCGCTCGATCACGCCGCGGAACTGCTCGGCGTCGCCGCGCACGATCTGCCGGTCCCCGAACCGGCCGAGGACATGGGAATGTGACACCGGGCGGCGAAGATCTATCCTCCGAGGAGTAGCTCGACGAACTGCTCGGGGTGTTCGACGTGCGGGAGGAGGTTCGCCTCGTCGAAGACGACCAGCTTCGCGTCGACGGCGTCCGCGAGTGACCGTCCAGCCTCCAGTGGCGTCGTCGAGGCGTCCCGGCCCCAGACGAGCGTTACGGGGGCGTCGACGTCCGGTAGTTGCGCCTCAAGCGACTGTTCGGGATCGAGGAACCCGCCGAGGAACGACGCCGGGGCGAACCGGGCGCCATCCTGGTGGGCCGAGTGCCACTCGTAATCGAGTCGCGCTTCGGTGAGGTTGTCCATGTCGTAGTAGCCGTGATCGGCGTGGAAATGGCGCATCGAGGGCTTGCTGACGAGGGCGTTGAACAGCGCCTGCCCGACCAGCGGCGAGCGCAACAGCGACCGCACCCAGGTACGCTCGCCTCCGCCGCCCATCGTCGTATCGGTCGGACAGAGCAACACCAGCTCCGACACGTCGACGTCTCTCGCGGCGAGAGTCGCGTACGCCCCGGAGAGACCCGACGCGACGACGGTCGGCTCGTCGGTCAAGTCCCCGAGGAAGTCCAGGAGGAACTGCTCGTACAGCGGTGCCGAGTACAGAAGCGGCGGCCGATCGGAGGTGCCGAACCCGGGCAGGTCCGGCGCGATGACGTGGTACTCCTTGGCCAGCGACTCGAAAATGGTCTCGAACTCGCGGCTGGTCCCAGCAGCGTTGATCCCGTGGACCAACACGAGCTGTGGGTCCTCCGGGTCGCCCGCTTTCGTGTAGCCGACGTCGAACCCGCGCCAGCGATACGATCGGCGGCCGCCGGGCAGCGGGGGCTCCAGATCGTCGGCGTTCGCTTGCAAGAGACGGTTGCTCGCGGCGGCGAGGCCGAGACCACCGACGCCGGCGGCGAGGACGCTTCGAAGCTTCATATTCGGGTATTGGAGCGAGAGCGACATATAACGTCCGGCGGCTGTTGCAAGTCCGTCTCTCACAGTATCGAGGTTCAATCGGACGGTCTGACTGTCACGGACAGATCGAGGTCCTGTGTCGACTGCACCGCGTAGATGATGCTGCCAGCGAACAGGAGCTGACTCCCGACGACGAACAGCGCGCTGAGCGGCGACATCGGGTCGACGAAGACCCAGTACAACGGCGCGGCGATGGCAGGGCCGGCAACTAGCCCGGCGATCTTGGCGACGAGGGGGCCACAGCACCCACACGTGCACGTGCCGACGACGGCGGCACTGCCCGCCGTCCCTTCAGTCAGGCCGGCCCGTGCTTCAGCGCGCCACTGGCGGGCGATGAGCGCGCCGTTCAGTCCGATGAGCCCGCTCAGCGTCCCGAGGATCAGTAGTTGCCCGGGCGAAACCGCCAGAAACAGCGGGATGTGCGGGATCGCGATTTCGAGCGTCGGCCAGGAGACCAGTTGGTAGATCGTCGGCAGGACGGCAACTGTAATTTCGTGGGGCGCACCGTCCTCCGGGAAGAACGAGAGGTAGCCGGTCACACCGAAGAAAAACAGGAGCAGGACGACGGCGGTCCCGATCCCGAACCGTCGAGCGACACGGTCCCGGAGTGCAGTCCGGATCGCATCGCCGGCGTCGATCCAGAGGACGTATCCTACCAAAATCGGTGTCACGAGAACGATAGCGTATCCCAGCGGGTGTGTATCGCTGGCGGACCCCGGAACGAGATAGGGGTAGGCGATCCACAGTCCCAGCAGGAGGCCGGCCAGCGCGTACCGCGGGCGGTTCGGCCAGCGAATCCGGCCCGCGAGGAGGCTCCCGACCGCGATTGCAGTCCCGACGGACAGCGCGAGCGGCTGATACCACGATCGGGGGAATGGCATCGAACGCGCGGTGTAGGTCGGGTCCGGGGACAACCCTTCGAAGAGAATCGTCCCGAGCGCGGTGAGCGAGATTCCGACGAAGACGCCGTAGAGTGCGAGCGTCGGCCGGAAGTGGTTCGTTCGCTTGAAGACAGCACTGCCGACGAGAACGACGACGCCGACCAACGCGAGCGCGATGCCGTGCCCCGGTGTGATCCCGCCGGTCGCAGTCGCCTCGTGAGCGGAGACGAGTGGGACCTGCGTGAGGGCGACAACACTCACGAACACTGTGAGGAACGGACGGAGAGTAGTGCTGTCAGGAGGGGAGATCCGTGCTTGGCCACTCGAATCCGGCGACATTGTGCCAGATTGCACCTGAGACCATATTTATGTGACCTTCGCGGAACACTACGGGTGGTAGTATCTCGACAGTGCGAGCTCACGAGCGGAGAGACAGCGGAGCGAACCTTATTTGTTTCAGACAGCCCACGTTGTGTGTATGCCCGACCTGGAAGACGAGCGGTTCTACGAGGCGCACGCGGATTTCTGTAGCGTCTGCTCTAACGCGAATCGACTGAAGATCCTCGACGTGCTCAAGAACGGTGAGCAGTACTCTGTCTCCGATATCGAGCGTCTCACCGGCATCTCCCAATCGACGGTCTCCCAGCATCTCAAACTGATGCGTGATCGAGGAATCGTCACCCGCGAGCGCGACGGCGTGAACAGTTACTATGCCGTGGCCGACGAACGTATTGTCGACGGTGTCGAGACGATCCGAGAAGTCGTCCGAGAACAGGTAGACAAATAGCGTCGCTCGCGACGGTTAGACAGCCGATTTCCCCGGTCCGTTCGTTCGTTCCCAGCGGTTGGACCCGCGCCACTGTGAGACTTTTCGAGACAGATACGCCAGCAGGAGTAGCGCAGTCCCGGCGGCGATCGCGCCGACCCCGAGAAGTGCGCCGAAAACCGAGAGGATGAGCCCGATCCCCGCGACGATGAGCAGACACCCAAGCGACGAGCCGGCCGCGCACGGGCACACTCCCAGCCGATCGACGGCAACTCGCCTGCAAGGGTTCGAGAGGTCGCTGTACTCGACGATGGCCTGCCTGAAGCGGCTTTCGTCCAACATTGTCGTCGGTATCTCGTAGGACGCCTCGTCAGTCTCGATTGTGATCGACCTGTTCAACACCCCCTGGCACTGCAACCCCGTGATATCCTCGTGTGAGAGGGTAAACTCGAGCCCGTTCTCAGTACTCTTTGTCGGCACTGCGTGTACTCCACCCTCCGTGACGCTGATTGTCGTATCCGGTTCCCCACACTGCTGGTCGCCCGCGATCCGACTCTGGTAGACCGTCTCCGAATCGAAGCGGGTCGTGGTGGATGGTGACATTCCCCTTCTCATTATAATATTACGATATCCTAATATATAGGTCTTTCTGGCACACGACTCATGCTGTACCGCTTGAGCCCGTTTGCACTGTACCTTGTCACGGCCGGAACCACATCTCGGTGCGTGCGGGGGCTCGTCGGACGCCGGAGTCGGCCCACCTCAGTAGCCGACACGGTCATATACCGGCGTTCCTAACGGGAGGCAATGGCTAGTCTCGACCCGTCGAACGTGCCGGTCTACGGCAGTGACGCCGAGCGGCAGATGCTCTGGAAGCACAACGCCGGCAACGAGCAGCCAGTCGTCGCGATCCGCAACGCCCGCCGTGGCTGGATCGTCCGCTACGATCTCTCACATCTCGACACCGCGTTACGGTCCGAAGCAGTCCAGCGGCTTCGTGACTCGGTTGGCGACCGGCGACCCTACCCGACCGGGACCGATCCTATTTCGCAGGCTGAGGGGGTCGGTGGCGAGGCGGGACCGGTCTCGGGCGATCTCCACGAGTCCAGCGAGGAGGGGGCACGCGAGCTGGCAGCGCACGTCTCGACGTTCGTCTTCGATCGTTCTAACTGGACGTAAACTCGCATGGCTGTTCGCTTTTATTATTTGGATCCCTACGTTCGGGTATGACCGTCGATCGAGCAACGTGTCCGCACTGTGGATCGTTGATCAGCGCCGACGAACTCGAGAAACTCGAAGTCGACAGCGGTGGGATCGCGCCGATGGGCGCGGGCAAGAGTAGCGACACGCTCTACGTCTGCCCGTCGTGTAATACGATCCTGGCCTGACAGCCCCGGTCGTACCGGCGAATCCGTCCGTATTCGGGGGACCTTCGAGAAGGGAGTGTCTCGACAATCAGTTCGCCGTCGAGACGATCTTGATCACGTCACCCTCCTCGAGCTCTTCGTCGTCGCTGATCCGCATATCCTTGCGGGCGTCGACAGCGTGGAGATAGCCGTCGCCGATGTCGCTGTGGACCGTATACGCGAGGTCTTTCGGGGTCGAGCCGCTCGCCAGCAGAAAGGCGTCGGGCAGGACGTTTCCTTGGCCGTCGGTCCAGTGGGTCGCGTCCTGAACGGGATAGGCCGTGATGTGATCGAGCAGATCGTAGACGGCGTAATCGAGCGCCTCCTGAATACCGGTTCCCCCCCACTCGGCCATGACCTCGCGGATCCGTTCGAGACCCTGCTGTTGCTGGTCGCTCACGTCGTCGGTGATCTCGAAGTCGTCGTCGCCCGGATCGTAGCCGATCACGCCCGCCTCGGCGGCCTTTCTGAGTGCGAGTTCGCCGTCCGCCGTCGCTGGGACGACCGCGTCGGCGGACTCCTGCAGCCGTCGCAGGTTCTCCTCAGGTGCGATGTCGGCCTTGTTGGCCACGACGACGATTGGCTTCGTCCGCTGGCGGATGTCCTCGGCCAGCGCCTCGCGGTGGTCGTCGGTCCACTGGAGCGGATCCTCTGGATGGTCGAGGTCACGCAACGCCCGGGAGACGTCGAGTTCGCTCGCCCCGACGCCGCTGAGCAGATCGACCAGTGCCTCGTCCAGGTCGAAGTCCGGCGATCGGGAGGCGCGCTCGACCGACTCCCAGTTGCGCTCGACGATGCTGGCCAGCCACAGGTCCAGTTCCGTCTCGATGAAATCCAGATCAGAGAGGGGATCGTGCTCGCCGACCTCGACGGGCTCGCCCTCCTCGTCGGTCGCGCCCGCCGCGTCGACGACGTGCAAGATGACGTCGGCGTTCGAGAGCTCGTCCAGGAACTGGTTGCCCAGCCCTCGCCCCTCGTGTGCGCCTGGGACCAGTCCCGCGACATCCAGCAACTCCACGGGGACGTAACGTTTGCCGTCGTGGCAGCGTTCGTTCCCGCAGCGCTCCTCGAGGTCGAGACACGGGCAGTCCGTTCTGACGTGAGTGACTCCGCGGTTGGCGTCGATCGTCGTGAACGGGTAGTTGCCCACGTCGACCTCGGCCATCGTCGCCGCCTGATAGAAGGTGGACTTGCCGGCGTTGGGTTTCCCGGCAAGCGCGATCGAGAGCATGCCTTCGAGTGGGCGCCCCCGGTCCAAGGGGATTTCGATCGCGTGAGCCCCGCAGCCGATCCCCACCGGCCAACAGAGAGGGACTGCTGACCCCAATATTCATTTCCGATCCGACAGATGTGTCGGTATGGACAGGCGACTCACGATCGGCGTCCTCACGGGGGCGTTTCTGGGGCTGTTCTGCATCGCCGGAGTCGGTCTCCGGATCGGCTTTGCTGGCAACGAACTGTTTCTGTTCTCGATGTGGTACAATCGAGTCGTGATGGGACTGCTGATCGGGCTCGCGGGCGGGCTCCGGATCGTCGATTCGGAGTACAACGTCTTCCTCAGAGGTTTGCTGCTAGGTCTGGTGGTCACGACGGCGATCACGCTCACCAGCGAGTTCCGCGACTGGCCGAGTTTCTTCGCTGGCGTGGCCTACGGCGTGATCATCGACTGGGTCGCGACTCGGTACAGCTGACCCACAGACGGATATGTCGCTAGCCTGCTTGGGTGAGAACACAGCGACCAACAGCGGAGCATAAATACCATGATATACCATTCCAAATAGCCATTGGCCTGCTGCCTGTATCCGTTGGTGGGTGAGGAGGTGTCGAACGCACCCAAAACGCTACAATGCGGTTCACGTTACGGCTGTGCGAAGTCATGCGGTGCTTGTGATTGACGAAACACATCGGACAGCGTCGATCGGGAATATTTGCCAGGGACGCCATCATTTTGAAGCGATAGAGAGTCATCACACATATGACAGCGAAAACCTGTGTCGTTACGGGATCTTCGAGCGGGATCGGTCGGGCCATCGCCGAACGGTTCGGCGAGGACGGGCACAACGTCGTGGTGAACTACAGGAGTTCCAGAGAGGGGGCCGAACAGACCGCCGCTACTGTCGAAGCGGCGGGAGGCACGGCGTTGATCGCCCAGGCTGACGTGACCGATATCGAGGCCGTCCAGCGAATGGGCGACAGAGTCCACAGGGAGTTCGGACAGGTCGACGTACTGGTGAACAACGCCGGGATCAACCAGGACGTCAAGTTCACCGAGATGTCCCACGAGGAGTGGGATACCGTCCTCGACGTGCATCTCGACGGTGCGTTCCACGCCACCCAGACGTTCTACGACGACCTGGCCGCTGCAGCGGAGGGGCGGCTGATCAACATCTCCAGCATCATCGGCAAGGGCGGCAACTTCGGGCAGGCCAACTACGCGACGGCCAAGGCCGGCATGTTCGGGTTCACACGGACGCTCGCGCTCGAACTCGCACCCAAGGGCTCGACTGCCAACTGCGTCGCGCCCGGCTTCATTTCCACCAGAATGGTCGAAGCGCTTCCCGAGCACGTCAAAGACGGGATCCGGGAGGATACGCCACTCGGCCGACTGGGCACTCCCGAGGAAATCGCGGAGATCGTCGCGTTTCTGGCGAGCGACCGGTCGTCGTTCATCACCGGCGAGGTTATCGACGCCAACGGCGGCAAAGATCTGTAAATCCACGCGCCAGACCACGACCCGGACTGCGTTCGATCAGGTGGCAGGATCGGGGTGGTCGCCGTCGGGGCCGTCTCCGGTCGTCTCCGGTCGCTCTGTAGCTGCGTCGGCGTCCGATTCCCGGTCAGTCTCGCCCTCGGAGACGCTGTCGTCGGGCACGTCCCCACCGGGCTGGTCTTCGCTGGACTCGTCCACGGCGGACTCACTCTCGACTTCAGCAGGATCGCCTTCGGCAGGCTCGTCGTTCGGTTCGTCTTCGCTCGATTCGTCTGCGGCCGACTCACCATCGTCCGGCTCGGCTCCAGCGGACGCGTCTTCTTCAGATCCGTCTTCGGCTACTCCGTCCCCGGCGACCGGAGCCGACGCGCCCTCCATCTCGGCGGCCATCTCGGCCATCGCCTCGGCGTCCTCGTCGGGACCGTCCAGCACGGCATCGGTGTGTAGCTGGATCTCCCCGCTGGCGCGGATCGTCCCGTCGACGGTGGCGTTCTCGTGGAGCTGGACGTTCTCGGCCGCGATATCGCCCCAGATCTTCACGCCGGGGCCGACCGCGACGTCCCCGTTGCGGGTGGTCACGTTGCCCTTGACGTCGCTGCCACGTCCGACGACGATGTCGCCTTTCGACCGCAGGCTCCCGAAGATCACGTTGTCCCGTCCGACCGTCACGTCCGCGGCGCGGATGTTGCCGTGGATCCGGCAGTCGTCACCCATCCGCGCGGGCGTGGAGACGCGCCAGGCGTCGTCGCCGACGGTCGCGCCGCGCGGGATCACGATCGGGTCGTCCTCCCGGTCGGTATCGAGTAGCTCCGAGAGCGTATTCTCGGCGGCTTCTTCCTCGCCGATCCGCAGCAGTTGGCCGAGATAGACGAACAGGAAGACGATCGTCGGCATGGGATTGCGGATGACGATCCAGCCGTTGGCCTCGAAGCCCTCCTCGATGTCGACGTCGTCGCCGATGTCGATGTCGCCCGCGACCTTCAGCTGGCCGCCGACGTGGACTCGCTCGCCCAGATAGGCGTCCTCACCGACCAGCACGTTGTCCGCCACGTCACACCACATGTCCAGCCGGCAGTCGCCTTCGGCCTCGATGTGCCCGCCGAAGCGAACGCGCTCGCCGGCGATCACGTTTCGCCCGCGGACCCCGAACTCGACCGTCGACTGGCCGCCGACCAGCACGTCCCCGTCGGTCACGAGGTCGTGTTCTTCGACGGTCGTGCCGTCTGGAATCGACAGTTCGTCCAGTGGGTCCGAGCGGAACAGCACACCAGTTATACCGTTATCGTCCGTATTAAAGCCCCAGCACGCGTCATTCGCCCGTCTGACGGGCGTCTGACGCGGGCGGCGGGCAATCGGACGGAGCCGGCCGGGGTCAGTCGCTGGTATCGGTGCGACCCGGATCGGGCCCGTTTTGAATCACCGCCACTAACGACGGCCAATGACAGTTCTTTCGTTCGACGAGCAGGGTGTCGACGTGATCTACGAGGGCCACGAGTTCCGCCTAGAGAAGTCGCTCATCGAGGACGCTATCGGGAAGTCCTACCCCGACGTGACCGACCACGAGGTGCTCAAGATCGTCGAAACGGAGCCGTCCCTGTCGGGCGAACCTCAGCGGATCGGTCAACTGCTCGATTAGGCCACGAACAGCAGGTACGGGATCACGAACATCGTCAGAAAGACGATCGCTCCCAGCAGGACGTACCCGAGAACGCTTTCGGTCAGCGCGCGCCACGGTGGCTGATCGGATTCCATACGTGGGTATCGGCCGTCGCTTCTCTTGGGCGTTTGGACTAGAACTGGTAGCGCCGGTCGTCGGGATCGCCACTCGGTCCGCTGCCCATCGCGCCCGCGCCGCCGGTCATCTCGTCGAAGGTCATCCCGGACAGATACTCGTCGTAGGTCACGTCGTACTGCTCGCGAAGCTGGAAATCGAGCCGTCCCATGTCGACCTGTTGCTGGAAGAACGCGTGGACGGCGCGACGGACGAGTTCGTCGGCGTCGGTCGGTTCCATCGCGGCGGTCAACATCGCGAGCTCGGTTCGAGTCTCCCGATCGAGGGTCACGTCGATGGAGTCGCCGAGCTCGCTTGCCGCGTCCGTAACGTCCGCAGTGAGATCATCGAGGCTCATACACGGAGATACCGGGCGATCAGGAAACGCCTTTCGACCGGAGATCCTAGTCGCCGGCTTCGAACTCGTGACCACACTCTGGGCACGTCACCTCGTCGTGACGGAGCGCAGCGGACTGCTCGCGCACGTCACGCATCACGCTCGAAATACGGTCTTCGGCCTCGAGTTCGTCCTCGACGGCCAGATCGACGCCCTCGACTTCGAGCAGGAACTTCGCGACCTCGGTCGCCTCGTACATCACGTCGTCCAGCTCCTCGGCGGTGAAGAAGTCACACATCGCTCCGTAGAGGAAGGTCGCACCGGCCTTGCGGACCTTCTCTTCGAAGGATGCCCGAGCCTGATTGACTGCCTGCGGCGAGTAGGTATCGGTCATGAAAGGGACCAGCTCGGGCAGGTTCTCGCCGATCTTCGTCATTTCGACACCAGTTTCAGTCCGGAAATCGGCACAGAGCCGGGCGATCGCCCACTCGCGGGCCGTGATGTAGGTTCGCTCGCGCAGAAAATCGTTCGCGCGGTCGTAGGTCGAGCCGTCGATCTTCTTGAATCGATCGTACTTCTGTACGTCCTCGGGTACGTCTCGATCGGGGTCGTCGCTTCCCGACTCGGCTGTGACGGACGGATCGCCGGCGGCGTCCGTACCTGTCGGATCCGCGTTCTCGGGTGCGTCGTCCCCTGATGGTGTCTCTGTCATAGATGACAGTGTGATTGCCCCGCGAAAAAGCGTGTCGCCGCGACGGCCGCCGTGACGTGCCCCGACGACCCCTGATACTTAACAGCCCAGCCCCCATGAGCGGTCGTATGAACGTGTTGCTGGGCCACGACGGGAGCGAGGAGTCCTGGAAGGCCTTTCGACAGACGATCGAACGGGCCGAGGCCGCCGGCGACGACGTTTCGATCGCGATCTACGACGACACCGCGGTCGAAGCCACACCTGCTGAGATCGAGCAGCGGATACGGTCGGAGCTCGAAGGTCACGGCGTCGATACCGAGATCCGTCACATCGACGGTCACGTCGCGGGGACGCTCGTCGAAATCGTCGACGGCGAGGACTTCGATCGACTGGTTATCGCCGGAGGGAACCGAAGCACGCTCGGCAAGATCCAGCTCGGGAGCGTCGCCGAGTTCGTCGTCCTCAACTCCGAAACCCCGGTGACCCTCGTTCGATGACTGTCAACCGAACCTACCCCGACGAGCCGGCCGGTGAGTTCCCGTCGCCCCCGCGGACGATCACTGACAAGAACGACCGGGAGATCGAGATCCGTTCCGCCGGGCTGGACGACCGAGAGGTGCTCGTGGAGATGTACACGGCATTTGACCCTGCCGATCGCGCTCAGGGGATCCCGCCGGTCAAGGAGTATGCCATCGACAACTGGCTCGACACGGTACTGGCAGCGGACTGTCTGAACGTCATCGCCTGGGACGGGGACGACGCTGTCGGCCACTCGATGCTCGTTCCCGACGACAGTGAGGGCTACGAGCTGGCGATATTCGTGCTCAATACACACCAGGGCGCCGGCATCGGCACCGAACTGCTGCAGACGCTGCTGGGCCACACACAACGAGCGGATATCGAGACCGTCTGGCTGACCGTCGAGCGGTGGAACGAACCGGCGATCGAACTCTACAAGAAGGTCGGCTTCGAGATCTGCGGCACCGAGAGCTTCGAGATCGAGATGTCGATCCGCCTCCATTGACTTCCTTCCTAACGGAGTATCTTTCCCCGCGATTTCCCGTCAGTACACACGAATCGTTGCCGACAACGCCTATACAGACAGGACGGGCTGGCTCGCGTACGAGAGGACGTGCTGGGCGACCTTGCCGAGCATCGCTCCGGGGGCGTCGCTGGTACTCTCCCGAGGTACGACGATCATGTCGGCACCGATTTCCTCGGCCGAATCCAGGACGACGTTGACGGGATGTTGGCTGAGCCGCTCCGCCGAGAAGCCGGCAGCGGACGACTGAGTCGCCTCGACGTCGCCGTCGGCGTCTCTGGTTAGCTCTCGTACCGCGGCCATGAACGCGCGGTGCTCCTCGGCGACGGCATCGGCGTCGATCTCGTCGCGCTGGATGGCGCGCGCCACGGAGTCGTCGACGATGTGCAGGATGTGGATGCTCGCACCGTAGCGCTGGGCGATCGCGACAGCGTATTCGACGGCACGTTCGGCCTCCTCGGTGTCGTCGACGGGGACGAGCACAGTGTCGATTTCGACGGCCATTGCTGACGTATCTGTCCGGTGGTGGCAAAAAGCCACCGAGGACCGCCAGTTCGCGTTCGTCTCCACCCCTTTTATCCTGTCACCGCCAGTAGGTGGGTGTATGTTCGAGACAGTCGTGCTCGCGACCGACGGGTCGGAAAGCGCCGCCCGGGCCGTCACGCTCGCGTTCGACCTCGCAGACCGGTTCGGCGCGACGATCCACACGCTCTACGTCGTCGACGAAACGGAGGTCGAGACGTCGCCGGAGGCCGTGCGTGACGACCTCCGTACCGCTCTCCGGGCCCGCGGCGAGGAAGCACTCTCCGAAATCGACGCGCAGGACGACACCGTGACCACGGCGGTTCGAGAGGGCGATCCCGCCAGCGAGATCTGCAACTACACGGCAGAGATCGATGCGGATCTCATCGTCACAGGCACGCGTGGCCGCCACGGAGACCACTCGTTCCTGCTCGGTAGCGTCGCCGAGGCAGTCGTTCGCCGGTCGCCTGTGCCGGTGCTGACGGCCCGACAGCTCGACCCCGACGAACAACGTGACGTACCGGTACCCGGCGAGACGGGGGCCTGACGATGAACGCTGATCTCATCGACGACGAGTCGCTGTCGCTGGAGCGCAAGTCAGTGCTCCCCGGAGAGGGGTTCTTCCGACCGGACGACCTCACGCGGACCGAACAGAAGCAGGAGGTCGAGGACGCGCTCGCGGACGCCGACACGGTCGTCATAGCTGACCCTGACGCCGACGGGCTGGCTTGCGTCGCGCTCGTTCGAGCCACGCGTGGCGACGCTGCGCTCGTCCCCGCGAGTCCCCACGAACTCCAGCAGCGGCTCGCCTGGACGGCGGAGTATCTCGATCCCGGAGCGGACGTTTTCATCTGTGATCTCTGTCCGGACCGGGCCGACGACATCGAGGCGCTCGACACGCTGGCCGAGAGGGCGGGCGAGAGCCGCTGGTTCGACCATCACCAGTGGAACGACGACCTCTCCGAGCTCGTGGGGGCCGCCGGCGTCGAGCTGGTTGTCGGCGAGTCCGACGAGGAATGTTCGGCCGATGTCGCGCTGCGCGAGCTCGATCACGAATTCGACGAGGCACTGGTCGATCTGGTCGCGGTCACTCGCGATCACGACCTCTGGATCCGCGAGGATCCCCGAAGCGACGATCTGGCGGATTTCTCCCACTGGAGCGAACCCGAAGAGTACCTTGCGGCCGTCAGCGAACACGGCGCTGACCTGCCGGCCGATGTCGAGCAGTATCTGAAGGAGAAACGCGTCGAGAAGGAGGCGCTGATCGAGAAGGCAATCGAGCGCGCTCAGTTGCGGGAGATCGGCCCCTGGACTGTCGGCGTGACCTACGGCCGCTGTTCGCAAAACGAGGTCGCCGAGGCGCTGCGTGAACGGGGGGCCGACGCCGCCGTAATCGTTAAACCCGCGGGGAGTGCGAGTCTGCGCGGGACCGAGTCGTTCGAGCGGTGCCACGAGGTGGCCGAACAGGTCAACGGCGGCGGCCACCCCCGCGCGGCGGGCTGTAAACCCGACATCTACGACGACATGCTCGATTACGCGCATCACTGGACGACACAGGGAGCGGTGGCGAAGCGGGCGATAATCGACGCGTTCGATCGGATCGCCGAGGAAAACTAGATCAGTCTGATTGGAATCGTTTGACTCGATAATAGACGTAGAGCCCGAGAATCGCGCCCGCGAGCGTGAATTGTGTCCCGAGCGCCCACCAGCCCTGGAAGGCGACGAACATGACCCCGAGGCTGGCGGCCAACAGCGCGACGTTCGCCAGGAGAACGAGCCACCAGAACAGCCCGCGAACCGCCGGGTCGGCGTCGTCGCTCTCCGGTGGATCAGGTGCACTGGGCACCTCAGGCCCGAGTGAATCCGTGTTGAACCCGCCGGGCCCGAGCGAGTCCGGGTCGAACTCGTCGGGTTCGTGTGGTGACTGCTCGTCGGACCCGTCGAACATACCTCGTGGTTCGTGAGGGGGGCCGAAAAACGTTCCGCGGTCGGTCAGCACGTTCGTTCGACGGCACTCGCGCACTCTCTGTCGGCCACTGTCCCTACGCGGAGGCGTCGACCGTGACCTCGGTCGGCGTCGGGTTCGCGATGTTGTCACCGACGGGACAGCGCGCTTCGACGGCCGCAGCGAACGCATCCAGGGCCCCTTGATCCGCGTCGGACTCGATTTCGACGTCGACTCGCAACTCCCGGTATCCGGCTCTCCCGTCGTCGGTAACACCGAGGAACTTTCTGGGGTCGAGGTCGCCCTCGATCCCGATCTCGACGTCACCGATCTCGATCCCGCGCTCCTCGCCGACGGTGTGCACGACGACGTTGAGACAGCCCGCCCACGCCCCGATGAGGTACTCCACGGGATTCGGACCGTCGTTCGTCCCCCCGAGTTCGGTGGGCTCGTCGACGACGAACTCGAATTCGCGCGCCTCGACGACGGTTTTCGTTTCGCTCTCACTCGCGGCCGAAACCGCGAACTGTTCGATGTGGTCTGCTTCGCTCATCGTATCGGTCGACGGGCCCCGTCATATTCAGGCGACTGCTAGTGGCTGGATCCACCGTTTCCTGTGACGCCGCTCGCGGGCCTTTCTCACAGTGCAGGACTCATAGACGCCGTTGAACCCGAACGGTGCCGAAAAACGCGCTCGCTCGTTTCGGCAAGAATTGTGATCCACAGACGACGCTCGCTTCTTCCCGTACTGGTGGCTACACCCTTTCGAAATGTCGGCACGACGACGTGCCGAATAGCTTCAGGAACGTATCGCCCTCAGTATCAGATGGCGTCCTCTAGCGCGACCGCCGAATCCGATTCGACCCAGGCGAGTGGGTTCTCCGCGTCGTAAAACACTACGGTGCCGCTGTCCTCGTAGGCTTCGATTGTCTCCGCGCCGGTCATCGTCTCGGGGGTTGCCGCACGATCCGACTCTCCTGCTGCGTTGACGCGGTTCGACATGACTTCAGACGCTGGTATGAGACGCCATACCAAAAGCCTTGTCCATGCGTCAGGGATTGCCGGCCCGACCGCGGGTGTTTTTAGGGGCCCTGCCAAAATGGGAACAACATGAGTGAGGGCGAGCAGACGGGCCTGGCGGCGTTCGGCGAGGGCGGAACGGGCCGGCCCGAGGACGAAGCGGCAGCGGTCGCTGGCGCGGAGAGCACCGCTGCCGACGTCGTGGACGCCGAGGAGTTCCGGTATCCCGACGCCGAGGGAACCGTCGAACTCTCGGTCACACAGGTCGATTACACGGTCGAGGGGTCCGGTGACGACGAGTATCCCGTGGTACACGTGTTCGGTCGGACGCCGGGCGATCGCGAACTGATCCACGTGGAAGTCTACGAGTTCAAGCCGTACTTCTACGCGCCAACCGCGAATCTGGATTTCGACGATCTGCGATCCCGGGATCGTATCACCGGCTGGGAGACCGGCTACGAGTCGATCCGTGGCGAAACACTGACGAGGATTTTCGGACAGACACCACGGGATGTCGGGCAGATCCGCGACGAGTTCGACCACTACGAGGCGGACATTCTCTTCCCAGATCGGCTCCTGATCGACAAGGACATCACGAGTGGCGTCCGCGTCCCCGATCGTCGCGAGGAGCACGCGAACGCCCATCGGATCCGCGTCCCACACGAGGAAATCGAAGCCGTCGACCTCGATGCCGAGCCGCGCGTCTCGACGTTCGACATCGAGGTCGACGACCGCTCGGGGTTTCCCGAGGAAGGAGAGGAACCGATCATCTGTATCGCCAGTCACGACTCCTACCGCGACGAGTACATCCTCTGGCTGTACGACGCCGGCGAAGGTGCCGAAGTGCCGGGCCGACTCGACGGCTACGAGCCACTGGAAGACGACGACCTCGACGCGGATATCAGGGTCTTCGACGAGGAGCCGGCGATGCTCGACGCGTTCGTCTCCTACATGGAGGACACCGACCCGGACATTCTGACGGGCTGGAACTTCGCCGATTTCGACGCGCCGTACCTCCTTGACCGACTCGACGCTGTGGACCCGACGACCGACTACAACCTGGACATCGACCGGCTCTCCCGCGTGAACGAAGTCTGGCGCAGCGACTGGCAGGGGCCGGACATCAAAGGCCGGGTCGTCTTCGATCTCCTGCGGGCGTACAAGCGCACACAGTTTACCGAACTCGAGTCCTACCGACTCGAGGCGGTCGGTGAGGAGGAACTCGGCGCCGGCAAAGAGACCTACACCGGCGACATCGGCGACCTCTGGGAGGACGATCCCGAGCGGTTGCTGGAGTACAACCTCAGAGACGTCGAACTCTGCGTGGAACTGGACCGCAAACAGGAGATAATCGCTTTCTTCGAGGAGATCGCCTCCTTCGTCGGGTGCCGGCTCGAGGACGCGCCCACGCCTGGCGACGCAGTCGACCTATACGTTCTGCACAAGGCACACGGCCGGTTTGCCCTGCCCTCGAAGGGGACTGTCGAGTCCGGCGAGGAGTTCGAGGGCGGCGCGGTCTTCGATCCGATCACCGGGGTCAAGGAGATGGTCTCGGTACTGGACCTGAAGAGTCTCTATCCGATGTGTATGGTGACGATCAACGCCTCCCCGGAGACGAAGGTCGATCCCGACGACTACGACGGTGACACCTTCGTCGCGCCCAACGGTCAACACTTCCAGACGGAGCCTGATGGGATCATCCGCGAGATGGTCACCGAACTCCTATCAGAACGCGAAGAAAAAAAGGAACTCCGGAATAAGCACGAGCCAGGCACTCCAGAGTACGAACAGTACGACCGGCAACAAGGAAGTGTCAAAGTAGTTATGAATTGCTTCACGCCGGACACGGAGGTGGTAACTCCGGACGGCGTTCGGAACATACGAGACCTGGATGTGGGCGATGACGTGTACTCGATCGACCCGGACACGCTACGGATGGAGGTCAAGTCCGTTACCGAAACGTGGGAATATCCAGATTACGACGGTGAACTGGTCGACATCGAGACTGACAAGATCGACTTCAGCGTTACGCCGAACCACCGGATGCTCGTCCGGCAGGCAGAGACAAACGGCATTTCCTGGGACGGGGACGACTACCGCTTCGTCGAAGCCGGAGAACTCGATCGGGCGACGAACTACCAGTTACCCCACGACTGGACGGGGCCAGCAGGCGAACGGATCGAGACCGTCGATCTCACGGACCTCTACGACGGCGAGTACGAGGTCTGGGCGGACAACGACGTGCACGGGCACACGCTGGCCGCCGAGATCGGCTACTATCCGGACAAGGTCCAAAAGGCCAATGCGGAGACAACCGGATACGTCTTCGACGCCGACGAGTTCGAGGAACACCGTGCGTACCTTGCGGACGCGTGTTCGACGTTCTACGTCCACACAGCGGCCAACCGTAAGTGGATCCCGCGCCAGTACGACGGTGACGACTTCCTCGAACTGCTTGCGTGGTATATTACTGAAGGGTCAGTCTACACGTCCGAAGACAAGCAGTTCGGCGAGAAATTCCGTGGCTCCGCGACGACGGTCTCGATTGCACAGGACGCACAGGCGATCGCTGACGGGGGAGACGACAGAGGCCGAGACACTCACGCGGCGATCGGGGAACTACTCGATCGGATGGGCTTTGACTACTATGCTGGCGAGAACGGGTATCAGTTCACGTCACGGCTCCTCGGAAATCTCCTAGAGGACATCGCTGGCGAAGATAGTTTCAGCAAGCGGATCCCGGAGTTTGTGTTCGAGGCGAGTCGCGACCAGAAGCGGCGCTTCCTCGAGACGCTCATCGCTGGCGACGGTGACTGGCAGGTCAATTCCTGGCGATACAGCACAGCGAGTAGGCAATTGCGGGACGACGTACTCCGGTTGTGTGCCCACCTCGGCCTCACTGCGAGTTACAACGAGGACAGCGGTACCTACCGGATCTACGTGACTGAGGATTCGAAGAACACGCTCCGGATGCATCGAAGCGGCACGCGTAGCGAGGCAGAAAACGGTGTGTACAGCGTCACTGTCGAGGATAATCATACCGTCCTCGCAGGTCGAAACGGCAAATTCCAGTGGGTCGGGCAGTCATTGTACGGCGTTTCGGGGTGGGACCGCTTCCGTCTGTACGACAAGGACAACGCCGCCGCCGTGACGGCCACCGGCCGGTCAGTCATCGACCACACTGAAGATGCTGTTGAGGATCTCGGATACGAAGTCGCCTACGGAGATAGCGTGACCGGTGATCGTCCCGTGGTCGTTCTGGATCCAGACGGGCGAGTCCGGATTCTCCCGATTGAGGACCTCTTCGAGCGCGGCGAACAGTCCACTGACCAAGAAGTCCGTATCACGGCCGACGGCGGTGACGTCGCTGCGATCGAACCCGGAAAGGATCGTCGTGCACTCGACGGATGGGAAGCGCTGTCCCTGAGTGCTGCGGGCGAGCCGGAGTGGCAACCGATCGAACAGGCGATCCGTCACGAGACAAACGACGCGGTCGTCAACCTACAGCACAAGTTCGGGGAGTCGACGACGACACGCGACCACTCTTATGTCGTCGAAGACGGCGACGAGTTCGTCGAAGCTGTGCCGGCCGATGTCGAAGAGCCGCTTCGGATCCCCGGTCTTCCATCAGTCGATACTGTCGAGACAATCGACGTGTACGAAGTACTCGACGGCTACACACGGACGTACGAAGACGGCCGGAGCGTCGGGCAGGACGAGGCAACGACCAAAACGAAGCGCGTGCACGCAGACGACGAACGTGTCTGGTTCGGTCACGAGCACCAGCGGGACCAGGAGAAGACAGTCACGGTCAAGCGGTATATCGATATCGACAGCGAAGACGGTCGATCACTGATTCGACTGCTTGCGGCGTACATCGCCGAGGGGAGTGCTTCGACGATCGAAACGACGGATAGTCGGTTCGGAGCGAGTATCGCTGAATCCCGGCGCGAGTGGCTCGAGCAATTGCAAAGCGACTATCACCAGTTGTTCGACAACACTACTGCGAGTATCGTCGATAGTGATTCCCGAGACGAGCGCACTGCGGAGTACGAGACGAGCGATGAGACGCACACGACGACGTACGACGATCGGACGAAGAAACTCCAGATGATGAACGAACTCGCGGCGGTACTCTTCCGCGAGTTCGCCGGACAGACCTCCCGTGGGAAGCGGATTCCATCATTCATCTATCATTTTCCCGAGGACGAGCAGCAGCTGTTTCTCGATATCCTCGTCGAAGGTGACGGGTCCAGAGAGTTCCCGCGATACTCCGAGGAGTACGCGACTGAGAACTTCGATTACGAGACGACGAGTCGGGCACTCGCGGCCGGGCTTTCGATGCTGCTCACACAGCGAGGCAAGAAACACTCACTCAAGTACCGCGACGAGAAGGACAGCTACACCATCCGAACGTGTCAGTTCTACCGTTCCGGGCGCGACCCAGTCCTCAAAGAACAGGAACACGACGGTTACGTGTACGATCTCAGCGTCGCGAACAACGACAATTTCGTCGACGGAGTGGGTGGTGTCGTCCTGCATAACACCGACTCAGTTATGATAAGTTTGGGCAGCGACACGTCAGTCGAAGACGCGATCGACCGGAGCTTCGACATCGAGGAGGCGATCAACGCATCCTACGACGAATTCGCCCGCGAGCAGTTGAACGCCGAGGAACACCGTTTCAAGATCGAGTTCGAGAAGCTCTACCGCCGGTTCTTCCAGGCTGGCAAGAAGAAGCGCTACGCCGGTCACATCGTCTGGAAGGAAGGCAAGGAAGTCGACGACGTCGACATCACTGGCTTCGAGTACCAGCGCTCGGATATCGCGGCGATCACCAAAGAGATCCAGCTCGAGGTCATCGAGATGATCGTCAAGGAAGGTGACATCGACGGGGTGAGCGACTATCTCAACGAGGTCATCGAGGATTTCCTGGAAGGTAATATGGACTACGAGCGGGTCGCTATCCCCGGCGGCATCGGCAAGCGGCTGGACAACTACGACACCGACACCGCCCAGGTCCGCGGCGCGAAGTACGCCAACCTCCTGCTGGGTACGAACTTCCAGCGCGGGAGCAAGCCCAAGCGACTGTATCTGAAGAAGGTCCATCCGGACTTCTTCGAGCGCGTCGAATCGGAGATGGGACTCGATCCCGCCGAGAACCCCCTTTACGGGGAGTTCAAACGGGATCCGGACGTGATCTGCTTCGAGTACGACGAGCAAATTCCCGAGGAGTTCGAGGTCGACTGGGAGAAGATGCTGGAGAAGACGCTCAAGGGACCGATCTCCCGAGTTATCGAGGCGCTGGGCATCTCCTGGGACGAGGTCAAGACCGGTCAGGAACAGACCGGGTTGGGCCAGTTCATGTGAACGGGTGGGCTTTCGCCTCGCTACCGCTGTAACTCGCCGCAGCGATTATCGAACGTGCGAGGAGAACGCCCCTCCGTTCGTGGTAAAGCAGAAATCGTGGCCTGATCCGGGTTGCGAGACGCAAAACAATTTTTCGGTTACGGAAACTGATTCCCCATGAATGCGAAAGGGTTATGGGGCCGACGAACGCACTTTCGGTTGACCTAGAACATGGCAGTACTCGAGATTTCGAACCTCCACGCAGAAGTCGCGGAAGACGGCGGCGAGACGATCCTCGAAGGGGTCGATCTCACAGTCGAATCGGGAGAGATCCACGCGCTGATGGGGCCGAACGGGAGTGGGAAGTCCACGACAGCGAAGATCATCGCCGGCCATCCCGCCTACGAGGTGACCGATGGTGAGGTGCTCATTCACCTCGAAGACGACGAGTTCGGCGAGGACTTCGAGATCCCCGAGGACATGCGCACCTGGAACCTGCTCGATCTGGAACCCAACGAGCGCGCCGCGCTCGGCGTCTTCCTCGGGTTCCAGTATCCCGCCGAGATCGAGGGTGTGACGATGGTGAACTTCCTTCGGACGGCGCTCAACGCCAAGCTCGAAGAGCGCGAGGAGCTGTTCGAGGACGACGAGGACGCCACCGAGGACGAGGAAGAGGACGCCGGATACGAGACTTCGCCGATGGAAGGCCCCGCTGACGAGGGCGAGATCGGTGTCGCGGAGTTCCAGCAGCTCCTCCAGGAGAAGATGGAGCAGTTGGACATGGACGAGAAGTTCGCCAACCGCTATCTCAACGCCGGCTTCTCGGGCGGGGAGAAAAAGCAAAACGAGGTCCTGCAGGCCGCCATTCTGGAGCCGTCGATCGCCGTGCTCGACGAGATCGACTCCGGACTCGACATCGACCGTCTCCAGGACGTCTCGAAAGGGATCAACGCGCTGCGTGACGAACAGGGCGCGGGCATCCTGCAGATCACTCACTACCAGCGGATCCTCGACTACGTCGAGCCCGATCACGTCCACGTGATGCTCGACGGCGAGATCGCGATGAGTGGCGGCCCCGAACTGGCCGAGAAGCTCGAGGACAAGGGCTACGACTGGGTCCGCGAGGAAGTCTACAACGCGGCGTAACCAGTACTACCTAGAGAAAGCCCTTACCGCAAGGAAAAACAACAAACACACACAACATGAGTTCAGACGACCTCAAAGACACCGACACCGAGGCTCGCTTCGAGTTCAAGAAGGAGGAGAGCTCCGCCTTCGAGACCGAGAAGGGCCTCACGGAAGAGACCGTCCGCGTCATCTCCGAGGACAAGGACGAACCCGAATGGATGCTCGAACGCCGCCTCCGGGCGCTCGAACAGTTCCAGCAGATGCCGATGCCGACCGACTGGCCCGGCCAGCCGGACCTGAGCGAAGTCAAGATCGAGGAGATCGTCCCCTACATCCGACCCGATATCGAGACCCGGGGCGGCGCGGAATCCTGGGAGGACCTCCCCGACGAGATCCAGGACACCTTCGACAAACTTGGGATCCCGGAAGCCGAGAAGAACGCCCTCTCGGGCGTTGGCGCCCAGTACGAGTCCGAAATCGTCTACCAGAACATGCAGGAGCGCTGGGAGGAGAAGGGCGTCATCTTCATGGACATGGACAAGGCCGTCCAGGAGCACCCCGAACTCGTCAAAGAGCACTTCATGACGAAGTGCGTGCCCCCGAGCGACAACAAGTTCGCCGCCCTTCACGGGGCGGTCTGGTCCGGCGGGAGCTTCGTCTACGTGCCCGAGGACACCACCGTCGAGATGCCCGTTCAGGCGTACTTCCGGATGAACTCCGAGGGGATGGGGCAGTTCGAGCATACGCTCATTATCGCCGAGGACAACGCCGAAGTCCACTACATCGAGGGCTGTTCGGCACCGCAGTACTCCGCTATCAACCTCCACAGCGGCGGGGTCGAGGTGTTCGTCGGCGAGGGCGCACACGTCCAGTACTCGACCGTCCAGAACTGGTCGAAGAACACCTACAACCTCAACACCAAGCGCGCGATCGTCGAGGCTGACGGGACGATGGAGTGGGTCTCCGGCTCCATGGGATCGAAGGCCACGATGCTGTACCCGGCGACGATCCTCAAGGGTCCGGGTGCGACGGACAACCACATCACCATCGCCTTCGCTGGCGACGGGCAGAACATCGACACCGGCGCGAAAGTCTATCACAACGCGCCTAACACCTCCTCGACTATCGAGTCGAAGTCCATCAGCAAGGACGGCGGTCGTACGAACTACCGCGGGCTGGTCCACATCTCCGACGGCGCCGAGAACTCCAAGACGAACGTCGAGTGTGACGCGCTGATGTTCGACAACGAGTCGACCAGCGACACGATGCCGTACATGGAGATCCAGGAGAGCAAAGTCGACGTCGCCCACGAGGCGACGGTCGGCAAGATCGGCGACGAGGACGTCTTCTACCTCCAGTCTCGCGGGCTGGACGACGACGACGCAAAGCAGATGATCGTCGCCGGCTTCATCGAGCCGATCACCGAGGAACTGCCCATCGAATACGCGGTCGAACTGAACCGTCTCATCGAACTGGAGATGGAGGGTTCGCTCGGGTAATCCCCGGTGCATATCACATGAGTACGCAGGTACACGCAAACCTTACAGCGGAACAGGTACGGACGATCAGCGACGACCTCGACGAGCCCGAGTGGCTCCTAGAGACGCGGCTGGACGCACTCAAGGCGCTTGACGAACTGGAGATGCCCAGCGTCATCCGGACGCCGGGCCGGGACTGGACGAACCTCGACGCGCTCGAATACGAACGGATCGTCGACCCGCTCGACCGGGCCCAGGAGAAAGACCGGATCGAGGCCGAGGGCGTCGACGTCCTCGAGTGGTCCGAGGCACTCGCCGAACACGGCGACCTGATCGAGGAGACGTTCGGTAGCGTCGTCGATCCCCAGCGGGACTATCTGACGGCGCTGTCGACTGCCCTCTTCAGCGCCGGGACGGTCGTCTACGTCCCCGAGGGTGTCGACGCTGAAGACGTGAAGATCCGGACACGGATGCACAGCCAGTCGCTGTTCAACTACACGCTGGTCATCGCCGAGGAATCGTCGTCGGTGACGATCCTCGAACGGCAGACGACCGGCACTGAGACAGACGGCAAACAGTACTACTCCGGGATCGTCGAGATCGACGCCGCCGAGAACGCCCACGTCCAGTACGGCGCACTGCAGAACCTCACCGAGGAGGCGTACAACTTCTCGGTCAAGCGCGGCCACGCCGCCCAGTACGCCACAGTCAACTGGATCGAGGGCAACATCGGTTCCCGGCTGACCAAATCCAGCGTCGAAACCCGGCTGCTCGGCGATTCGTCGGAATCGAAGATCGTCGGCGCGTTCTTCGGCCACGACGACCAGCACTTCGACATCGCGAGCCGTGTCTGGCACGAGGCCGAGCACACTATCGCCGACCTCGTCACACGGGGCGTGCTGGACGACGAGGCCCGTTCGGTCTACGAAGGTGTCCAGGACGTCGGCCGCGACGCCTGGGACACCTCCTCCTACCAGCGCGAGAACACCCTGATGCTGAGCGACGACAGCGAGGCCGACGCCTCGCCCAAGCTCATCATCAACAACCACGACACCGAAGCCAGCCACTCCGCGACGGTCGGACAGGTCGACGCACAGGACCTGTTCTACATGACCAGCCGGGGCGTCGACGAGGAGCGTGCGACGAACATGCTCGTCGAGGGCTTCTTCGTGCCCGTCATGGAGGAGATCGCGGTCGACGAGCTCCGTGAGGACCTGGACGAACTCGTCGTCGAACGGCTACACCAGTAGTCGAGTCGCCCTCTCTGTTCGGACGCTCACGAGCGACTTTTTCATAGCCGCTGGTCGATATCGTCTGTTGACCGTATTCCAGAAACGGTATGCAATGGCGTGTCGGTTTGGGACGTATGGACGCTCGGCAGAAGAGTGCCATCGGTATGGCTGGGAACGCGGTCGGCTGGCTGGCGTATGGGTGTTTCGGGACCCTGGAGTTCGGCTTGTTCGCGTTGTTTTGGGTCGCCTTCGGGCTACCACTGGCCGCGCTCGCCGCAATTTGGTGGTTCCGCGAGGACGCGTTCACCATACCAGTCGAGCAGTGGCACGAGGAACGACGATTGGTCCGGCACTTGCCGTCGGCGCTGTTCGTTACCGGGATCGGGTGGGCCACCATTGGGATCACACTCGTAGTCACGACGTGGCTGGTCTGACCGTAGCCACCAGTATGCGGACGGTCGCTGTGGCTCTCCGGTGATTGCAGTCTGGATCTGCGATGAAACGCTTAACCGGACTGCCTGCAAGACCCGAATATGGACGTCTTCGGACTGATCGGAAACCCGGTCGAGCATTCGCTGTCGCCGCCGATGCACGAGGCGGCATACGACGAACTCGGTATCGACGCCAGATACGTCACTTTCGAGCCGGACGCGGCGGCTCCGGCGATCGACGCCGCCTCGACGCTCGGTGTTGTCGGGCTCAACGTAACGATTCCGTTCAAGCAGGACGCGCTGGACGCTGTCGAACCGGACGACCTCGCGGCGCGGATCGGTGCGGTCAACACCGTCGAATTCACCGATAGCGGACCGGTCGGCCACAACACTGACGCTGTCGGCGCCGTACGCGCACTTCGGGAGCACGGGGTGACACTTGAGGGGACGGCGGTCGTCGTTGGGGCCGGCGGCGCGGGCCGAGCCGTGGCGTTCGGGCTGGCCGATGCCGGTATGCGTGTCCGGATCGCCAACCGGACCGTCGAACGCGCTCACGAGCTGGCGGCAGACGTCCCCGGTGCTGACGGTCACGGTCTCGACGAGCTGTCGACACTCCTCAAGGACGCGAACGTGTTGGTCAACGCGACGAGCGTCGGAATGGACGAGGATCAGTCGCCGGTCCCGGCAGAGGCGCTGCACGCGGATTTGACTGTCCTCGATGCGGTGTACTCGCCGATCGAGACCCGACTGCTCAGCGACGCAGCAGCCGCCGGCGCGACGACCGTCGATGGAGCGTGGATGCTGCTGTATCAGGGCGTCGAGGCCTTCGAGCGCTGGACCGGACAGGACGCCCCGGTCGAGGCGATGAACGCGGCGCTTCGCGGCCGGCTTTAAGTAACCCCAGGTCGAACACGCGGATATGGGATTGTCGGACGTACTCGATCGAATCAAAGAGGCAATCGGGATCGACGGATCCCGAGACCAGCAGTCGGAGCGACGCTCGCCACAGGACACACGGACCGGTGGCGAAACGGGATCGGACGAAACGACGGTCACCGTCGAACGGGAACCCTCGACGGAGTCCGAAGACGCCGTCAAAGGGACCGACACGGAATCCGACAGCGAGAGCGCGTCCGAGTCGGGGGCAACCGCCACGCTGGACGAAGGGACCAACGGGGACGATGACAGTCTCGAATCCGACGCGGAGGCGGCGACATCGGAGGACACAGACGACGAACCCGATACGGACGGGGAAAGCGACACGAGTGCCGAGCAGGCGACGACGGAGGCGGACCCCGGCACCGACGAGTCGACAGACGTGATCAAGGGGATCGGATCGACCTACGCGGACCGTCTGGCCGACGCCGGCGTCGAGACAGTGGCGGACCTGGCTGGCAGGGACGCCGAAACGCTCGCGGAGGAGACCGATATCTCCGAGAAGCGCCTGGAGACCTGGATCGAGCGGGCGAAACACCGTGGCCGGTGACCCACGACCGACACGGAACTGTTCTGGCCAGCGTTGCCACTCTCGTAACCTACAAGCCGCCGTCGGTGCTCTGAGGAGTCAATGAGTGACCCGCGAGTCGTGACCGGCCGTGCATCCTTTCGGGAGACAGCGACGGCTAGCCCGGACGGGGCACGCGTCCCGGTCGAGGTCACAGTCGAAGTCGCCGATCCGTTCGAAGCCTATCGCCGGGCACGGGACGGTCGCGGCGGTGTCTATCTCGGGACGAGCGGCGGTCGATCAGGATGGGGCTACTTCGGGGTCGAGCCAGACAGAATAGTCGAAACGAGTCCCGGGGACGAGGCACTGGCGACACTCGACTCGGCCGTCGGCGAGCAGTCACTCGCACGCGGGGACTGCGAAGTCCCCTATCCGTGTGGTGTGATCGGCTGGCTCTCCTACGATATCGCCCGCGAGATCGAGTCGCTCCCGGAGTCGACCACGCGTGATCGGGATTTACCGTGGATGCAACTGGGCGTCTACGATCGGCTGGTCGCCTGGCGTGAACCGCGCGGGCAGCCGACGACGCTGCACGTGACTGCCTGTCCTCGTGTCGGTGACACAGAAGGGGCGTTCACAGACCCAGGCGAGGCATACGCGCACGGCCGCGAACGGGCCCTTGATCTGGCTGAAGGGGTCCTCGATGGCGATCCGACGGTCGGATCGCCGCCGGTCGAGCGCGACCGGGCGACCTTCGAGAGCGACTGCGGTCGAACGGCCTTTGCCGATCGTGTTCGCCGGGTGAAAGAACACATCCGGGAGGGCGACACCTTCCAGGCGAACGTCTCACACCGACTCACTGCGCCGGCGGCGGCCCATCCAGTCACTGTCTTCGAGGCGCTACGCTCGGTCAATCCGGCCCCGTACTCCGCACTGCTTGAGTTCCCTGGCGTCGATCTCGTCAGCGCGAGTCCTGAACTTCTGTTAGATCGCGACGGCAACCGACTCGAAACGGAGCCGATTGCCGGCACGCGCCCGCGCGGTGAGACGCCACAAGCAGACGAACGGCTGGCAGCCGAACTGACCACAGACGAGAAAGAGCGGGCCGAACACGCGATGCTCGTCGACCTCGAACGGAACGATCTCGGGAAGGTCAGCGAGTACGGAAGCGTCGAGGTCAGCCAGTACCGGCGCGTCGATCGCTACAGCGAGGTGATGCATCTCGTGTCGCTGGTCGAGAGTCGTCTGCGAGCGGGACAGACGCTCGCAGACGCGATCGAAGCAGTGTTTCCGGGCGGGACGATCACCGGCGCACCCAAGCCCCGGACGATGGCGATCATCGACGAGGTCGAATCGACCCGTCGCGGCCCGTACACGGGCTCGATCGGGATCTTCGGGTTCGACGACCGGGCGACGCTGAACATCGTCATCCGGACATTAGTCCGATACGGTCAGCAGTACCATCTCCGAGTCGGTGCGGGGATCGTTCACGACTCGGATCCACAGCGGGAGTATCAGGAGACGCTGGACAAGGCGCGGGCGCTGATCAACGCCGTCGATGTGGCCCTGGAGAGCGATACGGACTTCGCCGTTGGGAAGAGTGACATCGAGACCGACGGGGAGGCGTCGCGATGACCGGGCCGTCGGTGCTGGTGATCGACAATTACGACTCGTTCGCGTACAATCTCGTCCAGTACGTCGGTGAGATTGTGAGCGAGGACGACCGCAGGGAGTCCTCGGACAAAGTAAGCGGGGAGGGACGACCCGCGAGCCGCGAGGACGACCGCAGGGAGTCCTCAAATAAAGCGAGCGGTGACGAAGGAGCCGCGAGCCGCGAGGACGAGCGAAGCGAGTCCTCGGACAAAGTAAGCGGGGAGGGACGACCCGCGAGCCGCGAGGACGACGGCGAGGTGATCGTCCGGCGCAACGACGCTATCGATATCGAAGGGATCCGCAAACTCGATCCTGACGCGATCGTCATCTCGCCAGGGCCGGGAACGCCCGAGCAGGCCGGCGTCTCGATGCCGATCTTCGAACAGCTGTCGATCCCGACGCTGGGCGTCTGTCTCGGCCATCAGGCGCTGTGCGCAGTACATGGCGCGCCAGTCGGCCATGCTCCGGGTGTGGTTCACGGCAAGCCGTCGACGATCACACACGACGGACGGGGGATCTTCGAGGGGTTGCCAACGGCGTTCGAGGTGGGCCGGTATCACTCCCTGGGCGTCGAGCGAACGGCACTACCGGGCTGTCTGGCAGAAACAGCACGTACCGACGACGAGCGTTCGATCGTCATGGCCGTTCGTCACGAGTCACAACCGCACGTCGGGGTGCAGTTCCACCCCGAGAGCATCCTGACGGATCACGGAAAGCAGTTGCTCGCGTCGTTTTTCCGGGAATACGCGTGATGAGCGGGCTCAGGAGTCGTCGGACGACAGGAACCGCTGCCCGATCGCGTTCGCGAGATCCGTGAGGTAGATTCCCCCCCACAGTGCGACGAGGATCCCGCCGATGGTGTTGTAGACGAGGTCCCACAGCGTATCGTAGACGCCGTACTGCGTGAGGACTGATGTCGACCCCAGGGAATCGCCCATGATGCCGAGCGCGAACTCCAGTAGCTCCCAGAGGACGCCGAAGGCGAGCACGAACAGCAGGATGATAACGGCGATGAACTTCGACGGGAGATACACGTCCTCGGAGTGTTCGTCTATCGCCCGCACGGTCGCGTAGCCGGCAGCGGCCACGACTGAGGCCGACAGCGCGTGAGTCATGTGGTCCCACCAGGGGATCTCGGAGTAGAATTTCGCACTCTGTCCCGGAACACCGACGGTTCCGAGCGCGTGCAGGAACGCAGCGCTGGTGATCCACAGCGTGATCCGCGGATCCATCGGTAACTGGAGGTCGTTTTCGAGGACCGACGGCAGACGGGCAACCAGCAACGACACGCCAGTGTTGACCATGATGCCGGTGCTGCCTCGCTCGACGCCGATGAAGAACAGCCCAACGAGCGACAGCTCCATGAGTCGCGTTAGCTGTGCTTGCCGGCGTTCGGAGAGCCGGATCCGCGAACCGAGTCCGCTCACTGGTAGTCACCTCCGTGCTGGATCTCTTCGGCCTCTTGTAGCATGACGTCGACCGAGTCCCGGCGCCACCGGAAGTACAGGGCGAACGTTACGCCCGCGACGATGCCTGCCGTAGCCGAGTAGAGCCACTCGTACATCAGGTCGTCGTTCGTCGTGATGTAACTGGTGCCGGCGTACACGTCGAATCCCCACTGGAGGAGCCCCCATAGCGCGGCTGAGGCCAGCGTTGCGACGACTACGAGCACGACAGCGAACCACGGTGGAAACCGAATCGACGTGAACGACTGCAACTCGACGGCGACGACCAGAGCGACCGCAGCTATCGCGAAATACACCGTGAACCGTCCCGACAGCCGTGGCGAGCCGATCGCGAGCCCGACGATCGGCATCGCGGCCATCAGCAACACCTCCCAGGGGAGCATGACGTACGGCGAGCGATACGCCAGCGGCGGGAGCAAGGCCAGTGCGAGGACGCCGATCGCGAAGACGGACCACAGCGGCCCGGTCGAGACGACGATGCCGACAGCGGTCCCGGCAAGTAGCACGATCAGCAGCCACCCGAGCATCGCGTTGCGGCGACTGTCGTAGAGCAGCTTTTCGAGTTCCGAGGGGGGCATGTGTTGGTGCTGTACGTGCCCACTGTTAAAATCCCGTGTGACCTGATCGAGCGTCTACGATTAGCCGACCACGAGCACGTAGACCGCGCCGTAGCTACACAGCGCAACGGTCACGCCGCCGAGAGCTGCGAACGCGGCTTCGAACGGCGACGGATAGCGTGCGAGGAACCCGTCCAGGTCTATCGATGCGGAAGTGAGCCAGGATCGCCGAAGCGACCCGGCGTCCTGACGGGCGAGCGAGTGTCGGCGAAGTCGAGGCTGCTGTCTCAGGAGCCTGGTCACTGGGTTCGCGGTGATCGAAAAGACGCCCACGAGTAGCCCGAGCCCCAGGATCGTAAACACGAAGTGATACGACACTTCCAGCGTCGGCGGTGTGAGAACGATCGCGGCCACGCCGTACACAGCTCCGATGAGGGCGCGGCGTTCGAACAGAGCCGTCAGTGACCGGCCGGCGACGCGTGCGATCGCGAACGCAGCGAGCCAGATAACGGCCAATTCGAGCGCGAACGCACCGAGCAGGTGGACCGTCGGATCGGTGTGTAGCAACACCGTCTGCTCGAAAACGTGCAGATCGAGCGGATACAGCAGCCGCGGCGGATCGCCGGTCACCAGGTCACCCCACGGATGGGACAACAGCCCGGCAGTTGCGACGAGTGCGATCGTCAGCCCCGACAGATCCGTCCGCGTGCGGGCGAGTCTGGCGATGACCAGTCCGGCGGCGACGAACGTCCCAACCACGATCGCCCCGGCGAGACCGCTGTAGACCCATGCCGCCCAGATCAGCGACAGGAGGATGACGCTCGCAACCGCACGGACAGCGAGCCACCCGCGAGACGTGCTCGTACCGGCAGCCCAGGCGCCGAACGCGGGGCCAGCCGCGAGCGAGATGAGCAGCGAATGTGTAATCGACCGGTGGATGGCACGACTGGCGTCCCAGAAGACGCTCGGCTGGCGCAGTGTGTCGGCGCTCAGCCGGCTGACGTCGAGGGCGACGACCGTGTATATCATGTCAGCGTCCGGAATAGCAGCGAACGCACCGGCAACGAGACCGAGTGTCAGCGCCCGACGGGCCGACCAGCCTCGCCAGTCCGCGACGAGCGTCGCGAGGCCGAACGCCAGCAGTGCGTGTCCGACGAACACGGTGTTGGTAGGTGGCCTGAGCGTATAAGTTTCTCGCGACCACGTGTGGTCACACCCACAGACACGACCCTTTTTGGATGCCCGTGGTGTAGGGAGAGATATGTACGTCCGGGACGCCAAGAACCGTGAGGAAGTCTGGCTGCTCGATCGGATCGAAGAGATGAGCCTGGACGAGACGGCCTTTCGATCGCGCGATTACGTCATCGCGATCGACGAGGAGACGAACGAGAAAGCCGGGTTCGGCCGAATCCGGATCCACAAGGGTGATGACGAACCCATCTGTGAACTGACTAGTATTGGTGTCCTCGGAGCGTGGCGCGGCCAGGGCGTCGGCGCACACGTCATCGAGCGACTGGTCCAGAAAGCGAGCGACGAGGGCTTTTCGGTCGTCTACTCGTTGACCGACCAGCCGGAGTATCTGGCTCAGTTCGGTTTCGAACCGGTCGACGCCGAGAGACTTCCCGAGAAGTTACAGGATCGACTGGCCGAAAAGCGCGAGTCGATTCAGCCCGATGCCGTCCCGACCCGGTTGCGGGTCGATGAGTTCCAGGTACCGTCGGACCGCCGTGAGGCGTTCAAGGCGGCTGATGCGGACGTGGAGGAGGAACCGACCGAATCCCCCGAGGACTTCGGGATCGACCCGGACGAGGCGACGTACAAATACGACACCAGCTAGCGTCGCGCAGCGACCCTGACAACCGGACGCCGACGCGTAGGCAAAGTTATTTCATTCGTGGACCGCTTACCGAACTACGATGAGCGACAAGGGGGTCGACGAGAGCAAGCGGGCGACGCTGCGACGGTTCGCAGCACTCGGCACCGCGGGCTCGATCGCTCGCTTCGCGGGTGGGGCCGAAGCCACGGATGGCGATTCGGACGCTCGTGACGCCATCGTCGGGTATCTGGAGGCGACACCGGGCGCGCACTTCTCGAAGGTCCGTGACGATCTGCAACTGGGGACCGGCGAGACACAGCACCATCTCCGGCAGTTGATCGATACCGGCACAGTCGAGAGTCACGAAGATGGGGAGTACCGACGGTTTTTCCCTGCGGATCGGTTCGGCGCCTTCGAGAAGACCGCGCTATCGTATCTCAGGCGTGAGACCGCTCGCGGGATGCTGATCGCGCTTCTTGAAAACCCCGATGCGACCGGCGGTGACCTCGCAGAGGCCGTCGGAGTCTCCCGGCCGACGATCAGCAAGCGCGCGAGCGAACTCGAGACAGTTGGGCTTCTCGATCGAATGGACGGCTACCGGGTCGTGAACCCGGAGACAGTGCTGCTGTTGCTCGTTCGATACGCCGACTCGTTCGACGCGGACGCGACGGCGTTCGCTCGCGACGCCGCATCGGTCGTCAGTTACGATCCGCAGCCGTAGCTGGTCCGATTCGGAAGGATTCAGCCGCCAACGTGGTCCGGATCGATGACAGTCACGATGGGGCAACTTTTTGCTCGCGGGGACCCGAGCCGGCGATATGGGAACTGACGCTGACGCCATCGAGTTCGGCACCGACGGCTGGCGAGCGACGCTGGACGTGTTCACGAAACCACGCGTTCGGATGGTCGGACAGGCAGTTGCGACGTATCTCGAAGACGGCCCCGTCGCGGTCGGCTACGACGCCCGTGACAGCTCGCGAGGGTTCGCCGAGGAACTCGCTCGGACGCTGGCCGGCAACGGCATCGAGGTGCTGTTGAGCGACCGCGACTGCCCGACTCCTGTCGTCGGCTGGACCGTCCGCGACCGTGATCTGGCGGGCGCGCTGATGGTCACCGCAAGCCACAATCCGCCGAACTACAACGGGGTCAAGTTCATCCCCGGGGAAGGCGCACCGGCGCTGCCCGACGTGACCGACCAACTAGTGGAGTTGCTCGCCGAACCCGATCCGGTCCCGGAGTCGGAATACGGGGCCGTTACCGAGACCGATCTCGTCGAGCCGTATCTCGAACACGCCCTGGAATTCGTCGACACCGACCTCACGGGACTGACCGTCGCCTACGACGCCATGCACGGCAGTGGCCGCGACGTGACCGGCGATCTCCTGGAGCGGGCCGGCGCGGACGTGATCGAACTTCGCTGTGAGCTCGATCCGGAGTTCGGCGGCACATCCCCGGAGCCGGAGGCCGATCGCCTGCACGACCTCATCCAGGAGGTCACCGAGGGCGAGGCCGACCTGGGGATCGCCAACGACGGCGACGCCGACCGGATCAGCGTCGTTACCCCCGAGGAAGGATTCCTCGACCCGAGCCTTCAGTACGCCGTCCTCTACGAATACCTCCTCGAGAACGGATCAGGGCCCGCCGTCCGGACGGTCTCGACGTCGAGTATCATCGACAAGGTCGCCCGTGAACACGGCGAGGAAGTCGTCGAGACCGCAGTCGGGTTCAAGTGGGTCGCCCAGGCGATGAAAGACCACGACGCCCTCATGGGCGGCGAGGAGTCGGGCGGGTTCGGTATCACGAGCCACCTCCGGAACAAGGACGGCGTCCTGATCGCGCTGCTCGCGGCCGCCGCCGAGGCCGAGCAGCCGATCGACGACCGGATCGCTGCCATCCACGACGAACACGGACACGTCTTCCAGGATCGCATCAGCGTCGCCTGCCCCGACGAGCGCAAGGAGAGCGTTCTCGAAGAGCTCGACGGCGCCCTTCCCGAGGAAGTCGCCGGTGCGACGGTCGCGGACGTCAACACCGTCGACGGGTTCAAGATCACCTTCGAGGACGACAACTGGCTGCTCGTCCGCCCCAGCGGCACCGAGCCGAAACTCCGGGTCTACGCCGAAGCCGACAGCCCCGAACGAGTCGAAGAACTGCTCGACGCCGGCCGGGATCTGGTCGAACCGCTCGTCTAGACCGTTCGGACGCCACGCAAGCGCCCTGATTTTCGTTCGCGGATATCGAATCTCAGCGACTCGTAGAACGGCCGCACGCGCTCGTCGAAGTCGGCGACGACGCGTCCATGACCGTCGAGCAGCGTCTCGACCAGGGCTGTTCCGATTCCCTGGCTCTGTCGGCGCTTGCGGACGGCGATCGCGTCGATACGGACACCCGGATCTGCCGGACGCGCGACGATAGTGCCGAGAATTCGGTGATCTTCGACGGTAACGAGCGTCCGCCCGTCGCTGATGCTCTGTCGAATCACGTCACGGTCGGTTTCGAGGACTGCAGCGTCGAGCATCGTGAGGATCGTATCGATCTCCGTCGGCTCCGCCGGTCGCACACGGGCCATAGCTAACCGCCCTGAACGAGCCGGAGCACCCGGACGTGATCGACTTCGACGGACTGGTCCTCGGGGACAGGCTGGCCGTCGACGACGATCGAGACCTCGTGTCGACTGTACTCCAGCGGCTCCAGCAGGTCCGCGTAGGTGTCGTCCTCGCCGAGTTCGACTTCGTGGGTCCCCTCGCCGACGACGTCGACGGTGACGCGCATACGGTGACGTACTCGCGAGCGAGTATGAGCGTGTCGTCCTCCTCCGTTCACTCGGACCGAGGACTCGCTTCGCTCGTCCTCGCGGGGTTTATCACCAGTCGGGGCCACATCCCGGTCATGAGCGAAGACGAGTCCCAGTCGCGAGCGGGCCGGGAGGAAGTCTGGATCGAGAAATATCGCCCCCAGACCCTCTCGGAGGTCGCCGGCCACGAGGACATCATCGAGCGGCTGCAAAGTTACGTCGACCGGAACGATCTGAGCCACATGCTATTTTCAGGTCCCGCAGGAACGGGTAAAACTACTTCCGCGATGGCTATCGCCCGAGAACTGTACGGAGAGGACTGGCAGGACAACTTCCTGGAGTTGAACGCTTCCGACCAGCGCGGGATCGACGTCATCCGGGACCGCGTCAAGTCCTTCGCCCGGACTTCCTTTGGCGGGTACGAGTACCGGGTCATATTCCTCGATGAGGCCGACGCACTTACGTCCGAGGCACAGTCAGCGCTCCGCCGGACGATGGAGCAGTTCTCGAACAACGTCCGGTTCATCCTCTCGTGTAACTACTCCAGCCAGATCATCGATCCCATCCAGTCCCGCTGTGCTGTCTTCCGGTTCTCGCCGCTGGGTGATGCGGCGATCGAAGAGCAAATCCACCGGATCGCCGAGGCCGAGGGCATCGAAGTGACCGACGACGGCGTCGAAGCGCTCGTGTACGTCGCCGGCGGGGATATGCGCAAGGCGATCAACGGTCTGCAGGCCGCTTCCGTCACCGGCAAGGTCGTCGACGAGGACGCCGTCTTCGAGATCACCTCGACCGCCCGACCGGAGGAGATCACCGCGATGGTCGAGCAGGCTCTGGACGGGGATTTCACCGCCGCGCGCTCGGAGCTCGATCGACTGTTGACCGATCAGGGCATCGCCGGCGGGGACGTGCTCGATCAGATCCACCGGTCTGTCTGGGAGTTCGACATCGGCGACGAGGCCGCGGTCCGGATCCTCGATCGCGTCGGCGAGGCCGATTATCGGATCACTGAAGGGGCGAACGAACGGATTCAGCTCGAAGCGCTGCTGGCGTCGCTGGCGCTGGAAGAGTGACCTACTGTCCGGAGCCGTTTTCCATCACGGTCTGAAGCTGTGTCTCGACGCTATCGACGTCCGATTCGAGGTCGCGGATCCGGCCGTGTTGCTGTTCGTTCGCCGCCGCGATCTCTTCGACAGTCCCGGCGACTTCGTCCGCTCTGTCGGCGATCTCGTCGACCATGCTGGCGATCTCCTCGGCACTGGCCGCCTGGTCGTCAGTCGCGCTGGCGATCTCCGTCACACCCTCGTCGGTGTCCTCGATCGCTGTTCGGATCGACTGCTGGTTGTCGATGATGTCCTCGAGTGCCGACTGGAGTTCCCCGATCGCGTCCCGCGTCCGCTGGACGCTCTCGGCGGAGTCGGTGGCCATCTCGTGGACTTCCTGCACCGTGGCTTCGACCTGATCGGCGTGCTCTTTCGACTCGTCTGCGAGTTCTTTGATCTCGTCGGCAACGACCGCAAAGCCGTCGTTGTTCCCCTCGCTACGGGCGGCCTCGATGTTGGCATTCAGCGCCAGCATGTTCGTCTGATCGGCGATATCGTCGATCACGGCGACGAACTCCTCGATCTCGTCGATACGTTCGCTGAGTCGACTGACGTCCGCGGCTGCCGACTCGGACTCATCGACGACTGACTCGACCCGGCCAGTCATCTCTGTTGCCGTCTCGGCGGACTCGACGGCCAGATCGGTCGCCTCGCTGCTCCGGGAACTGACCTCCTCAGCGCTGGACGCGATCTCCTCGATCGTCGCGCTGAACTGTGACACTTCCGCCTGGACAGCACCGAGGTCGTCGGCCTGCTCGTCGGCGAGGCCGCTGATCTCCTGGGACCGATCGGCGACGTTGCCAGCGGATTCGCGGAGTTCCACGACGGACTCGTCGACGCGATCGGAGAACTCCGTCTGCAACTCGTGCAATTGCTCGCGCTGATCGACGACATCAGTCACGTCCAATAGCAACTCGACTGCGCCAACGACCGAGCCGTCAGGCGACGTTATCGGGACTGCGATCGCCCGTGCGTGGACGGTCTGTCCGCTCGCGTCCTCGGCCGACCGGAACGATTCCTCACGGACGGGTTCGCCGGTTCTGATGACTTCCTCTGCGAGCGTCTCTGACTGATCGTCCGTCCCGAACAGGTCGTAGGCGTTCATTCCGACCGCCTGGGTGGCAGGGACGCCGAGAAGTTCACTAACCGCATCGTTCCACCGGGTGATCGTCCCGCCGGAGTCGACGACGAATGCGGCCTCCGGAAGTTCGTCGACGAGCGTCTCGAACGCATGCCGCCACAGCGTCGAATCGTCCGCAGAAAACATCGATCGTTCAGCTTGCATCTTTTGTGACACTATCCGCGTTAGCTGAACCAGGCATATGAACGTTCGCACTAGTTATCCGATATGATAACGATCAGGTACTGTACCAGGGGTTCTCGTTCCTTCGATGTGATCGAACTACCATGGTTGTTCGGAAAAATCCGGCCGAACGGTCGGATATCTCACTATTTTTGGAACCGTGAACATGCCCACCCGGCTGGGAGCACCGCTGGTCCCGACGGAGCGAGACGTAGACGATAGCATCGATCGTTTCGACGTCTTCGGAGTCGAAATCGCTGGTCGACGCTGTAACGATCGGAACGGTTCAGCATCTTTCGAGGCGGAGCCTCCGGCCTACTCGACTCGTCGGAAGCACGAAGCGAGTAGGCCGGGGAGGAAGCCGATATGATGGGGGAACAGACAATGTGACTTCTGCCATCTGACTTGCTATCCGATATGCTTTTTTCGGGGGCCGCCGTACCAATAATCAGTGATACCGTCGCATACGTCGCCGGTATCACGGGCCGCAGTAGCCCGGCCCCCGAATGGTGGGGATGCCGACCCCGAAGGTCGTTCGGTACGGGCGAGGAACGACCTTCCTCCCCGGCGACAACAGAGGGAGAGTCCCACATCAAAGCCCCTCCCTCAACGAGCGAGGTCGCAAGACCGAGCGAAGTAGGGAGGAGTCGGTTACTCGCACCGATAGCGTCCCCGTTTGAGATACCCGCGGGTGAACGGCAACGTCATATGATGTCTCGGCTATTCTCTCGCAGGTAGTCCTTCGTCATCACTCATACCCTTCGCCGCGAGTCGCGTGGTTCTGGGCGCGGTGGCTGTTGACACGTCTACTCGCCAACGGAACTGATTTAGGCGCGGACCGGGCAAGAGTACGCTAATGAGCGACCTCACCGAGGAATACCGGCTCGACTATTTCGAGGAGCACGGGTTCCAGCGCACGCAGTGTTCGGAGTGTGGGGATCACTTCTGGACGCTCGATCCGGACCGAGAGACCTGCGGCGAGCCACCGTGTGACGAGTACAGTTTCCTCGAGGATCCCGGATTCGACGAAACGCTCGAACTGGACGAGATGCGCGAGGCGTTCCTCTCGTATTTCGAAGACCGGGATCACACGCGCATCGATCCGTACCCGGTCGCCGCCAACCGCTGGCGCGACGACGTCCTGTTGACCCAGGCGTCGATCTACGACTTCCAGCCGCTCGTGACCTCCGGGGAGACGCCGCCACCGGCGAATCCCCTCGCCGTCAGCCAGCCCTGTATTCGGATGCAGGACATCGATAACGTGGGCAAGACCGGCCGTCACACCATGGCCTTCGAGATGATGGCCCACCACGCGTTCAACGCAAAAGAGACGGTCGACGACGAGTACGCCTACGAGGGGGAGGTCTACTGGAAGGAGGAGACCGTCGAGTACTGCATGGGCCTGTTCGAGGAACTCGGCGCGGACCTCTCGGACATCACACTTATCGAGGACCCGTGGGTGGGCGGGGGCAACGCCGGCCCGGCCTTCGAAGTCATCTACAAGGGCGCGGAACTGGCAACGCTCGTCTTCATGCAGTTCGAGCAGGATCCCGACGGCGACTACGAGATGAAAGACGGGAACTCCTACTCGGAGATGGACACCTACATCGTCGACACCGGGTACGGCCTGGAGCGGTGGACCTGGGTCTCTCAGGGCACCCCGACGGTCTACGAGGCGGTCTATCCCGAGATGATCGAGTTCCTCCGGGGCAACGCCGGCGTCGAGTACACCGACGAGCAGGAAGCGATCGTCAACGACGCTGCCCGCCTCTCCGGGAATCTCGACATCGACGACGTCGACGACGTCGAGGCCGCACGCGGCGACATCGCTGCTGAACTCGGTGTCGACGTCGAGGAGTTGCGCGAACTGGTCGAGCCGCTGGAGACGATCTATGCGATCGCCGATCACTCCCGGACGCTCGCGTACATGCTCGGTGACGGAATCGTTCCGAGCAACGTCGGCTCTGGGTATCTCGCCCGGATGGTGCTGCGCCGGACCAAGCGACTGGCCGACACCGTCGGCGTCGACGCGCCGCTGGACGAACTCGTGGACATGCAGGCCGAGCGCCTCGGCTACTCCAACCGCGATACGATCCGGGATATGGTCCGCACCGAGGTCGAGAAGTACCGCGAGACGCTTGAGCGCGGCGGCCGGAAGGTCCGCCAGTTGGCCGAGGAGTACGCCGAGTCCGGCGATCCGATCCCTGTCGAGGAGCTGATCGAGCTGTACGACTCTCACGGCATACAGCCGGACATGGTGGAGGAGATCGCCGCCGAGCGCGGTGTCGACGTCGAGACGCCAGACGACTTCTATGCGCTCGTCGCGGATCGTCACGGCGGCGAGGACGACGAGCAGGCCGAGGAGTCCGTCCCCTACGAGGACCGTCTCGCCGAACTGCCGGAGACGGACAAGCTCTACTACGACGATCAGCAGCGGACCGACTTCGAGGCGATGGTGCTGGAAGTGTTCGACCGTGACGACGGACAGTTCGATATCGTTCTCGATCAGACGATGTTCTATCCCGAAGGCGGCGGCCAGCCTCCGGACAACGGAACCATTTCGACCGACGATGTCACCGCGGACGTCACGGATACGCAGACCTACGACGGCGTGATCGTCCACACGGCTGACACTGACCCCGGGAAGGGAGAGTTCGTCCGCGGGCAGATCGACGCGACGCGTCGTCGTCGGCTCATGCGCCATCATACGGCGACGCACGTCGTCATCCACAGCGCTCGGCAGGTGCTGGGCGAGCACGTCCGTCAGGCCGGTGCCCAGAAGGGGACCGACTCCTCGCGGATCGACATCCGTCACTACGAATCGATCACCCGCGAGCAGGTCAGGGAGATCGAACACCGCGCCAACGATCTCGTCATGGACAACGCCCAGGTCACCCAGGAGTGGCCCGACCGCCACGAAGCCGAAGAGGAGTACGGCTTCGACCTCTACCAGGGCGGCATCCCGCCGGGCGAGCAGATCCGGATCGTCCAGGTCGACGAGGACGTCCAGGCCTGTGGGGGGACACACGTCGCCCGAACGGGTGACGTCGGAACGATCAAGATCCTCGGCACCGAGCGCATCCAGGACGGCGTCATCCGGATCACCTTTGCAGCCGGTGACGCCGCCATTCAGGCGACCCAGGACACCGAAGACGCCCTCCGCGAGGCAGCCGACGTGCTGGACGTCAGCCCCAGGGAAGTCCCCGAGACCGCCGAGCGGTTCTTCGAGGAGTGGAAACAGCGAGGCAAGGAGATCGAGGACCTCAAAGAACAGCTCGCGGAGGCTCGCGCGAGCGGCGGTGCCGACGCCGAGGAGATCGAAGTCGCCGGCACCACCGCCGTGATCCAGCGGATCGATGCCGACATGGAAGAACTCCGGGCGCAGGCAAACGCGCTCGTCGAACAGGGACGGATCGCCGTCCTCGGCTCGGGTGCCGACGGCGCTACCTTCGTCGTCGCCGTGCCCGAGGACGTCGAGGTCAACGCCGGGCAGGTCGTCGGCGAACTCGCCGGACGGGTCGGCGGCGGCGGCGGTGGCCCGCCGGACTTCGCTCAGGGCGGCGGTCCGGACGCCGATGCGCTCGACGATGCGCTGGAAGCAGCCCCGGATATTCTATGGTCCGTGACGGCGTCCGACGACTGATCGACGGCCGGATCAGCGACCGCAAAACCCGACTGCTTCTCGCACTGGCTCCGGACGACCGATGAATGTGAGGTGATCGCCCATCTCGATCTCCTGGTCGGGATGGGGAATCTGACTGTCGCCGTCACGGCTGATCAGTGCAAGATGTGTACCGTCCGGAAGATCCGACGTGAGTTGTGCGACCGTCTTTCCGGCGCGCTTGCTATTGGTCACTTCGACCTCTTGGACGTCGCCCGTTTGATCGAATTCGGACATCCAGCGAGCAATGGCTGGCCGCTCGATGAAGTTGTCCATCGACCACGCGACTGACCGCCAACTCGGCACTGTCTGGACGTCGAGATCCTCGAACGCTTCGGTGTTGGACGGTTCGTTCACCCGGGCGATAACGGTCTCGACGTCGAACTTGTTTTTGGCCACTTGACTTACCAGCATATTGACATCGTCATCGGACGTCGCGACGGCGACGACCTTCGCGCTCTCGATGCCCGCGTTCTCAAGTGTATCTCTGTCCGTCGCGTCACCTTCTTGGACGGTACAGCCCTCACAGCGCAACCGTTCGACTACGTCCGGATCTTGCTCGACGATGATGACCTCTTCGTTGCGATCGTCGAGCCGAGACGCCAGTTCCCGACCGATCCGACCACCGCCGACGATGAGTGCGCGCTTCGGTATCACGTTTAGCGCCTGCGCGATATGTCGTGCGCCACCGCCTTCAAACACGACGGTCAGGAAGATGACCAGAAACACCATCCCGACGAGCGTCGTCGCCGTCTCGGGGTTCTGTGGCCGCAACTGCAGTGCGAACAGCGTCGCAACCGATGCTGGGATGATACCCCGCGGCCCCATCGCACTCATGAACGTCCGTTCCCGAAGCGAGAAGGTGTCTCCAACCGTACAGAGCATGACCGCAAGCGGACGGACGGCCACCGCGATGAGGGCCGCCGCGGCCAATCCGGCTACTCCGAGCGTCCGCAGATCGCCTAGCGACAGCATCGAGGCGAGCGTAATGAACACGAAGGAGTTGACAAGCAGCGTCACGTCACCTTTGAATCGCTCGATCGCCTCCCGGTAGGGGATGTCGAGATTCCCGAGGACGAACCCGCCGGCTGCGACCGCAGCGATCCCGGCTTCGGAGTGTCCAGTCCCTGCGACACCCTGGAAAAGCAACGAGTACAGCGACTCGGCACCTCCGTAAGCGATCAACGCAGTAACGAGCACGATCAGTCGCGCGTTCTGTGGTCCGTTGCCCGAGAGTCCCAGCTGTCGGAGGACGACCCATGCGCACAGTGCGGCCGCGATACCGACAGCAATGCCGGTTCCGAACTGTAGCAGGAACCCGCTGACCACTCGTTCGACACCGCGGTGGCTGAGGACGACGTACTCGAAGGTGACGACCGCGAGGATAGCAGCCGTCACGTCGTTGACGACACCCTCTGTCTCCAGGGCCGAGGCCACTCGTTCGCGAACCATCACGGTGTTCATGATCGGTGTGACGACTGTCGGGCCTGTCGCGACCAGCAACGACCCGACCAGCAGCGAGATATCCCACGGTGCTCCCAGCAGATAATGAACGACGATCGTCGTCCCGGCGAGCGTGACGGCTGCACCGATCGTGATCAGTCGAAGCGTTACTCGCGGTGCCTCCCGCAATCGATCGGCTTCCAGGGAAAAGGCCCCCTCGAAGACGATGATCGCGACGCTGAGGCCGACGATAGCCGGCAACGCACCGTTCGCCCCGCCGAACACCGCGGGCGTCACGAGCCCGAGCCCTTCCGGCCCGACGATGACGCCGGTAAGAATCAAAAACAGAACGCTCGGGACATCCAGCTTATCCGAGAGTAGCTTCGAGACGACGCCCAGACCGGCGATTGTCGCGACGACAGTGATTACCTCGACTGTGCCACTCACAGTCGTACTGTCTGTAGCGGTCAGCATCAACGTGACGACTCACGTGCCATACACCCCGGCGACTGCCCGATAGCAGCTATGAACCGGTTTCGGTCACACGTCGACACGGTTGACCGACTCGGGCAGGTCCGCGAGCACGTCTTCGGGCCAGTCCCACAGCGCAACTGTGAACGACGCCCCAGGATTGCCGGAAACGAGCCGACGGATCCCCTCGCTCGCTGCGACGTAGGCCTGCCGTTCGAGGCGTTCCGGGACCTCCCCGTTTAGCGGATAGGTTTCCGCGAGGGCCGGTGGATACGGGCCGAACGGCGGAGTGACGGTCCAGCGCTCGTCGAACGTCTCCTCAAGCGCACCTCGGTCGCTGGCCAGCAGCACGTCACCGCTCACGTCGAACCGTTCGAGCCGCTGGTGGTGCCGACGCACCTCGGGCCGGCGCGCGCTCTCGGTCGAGACGTGGAAGAAGGCGTCTTTCGTGGTGGGATCGCTCGCTTCCAGCCGGTCGGCATCGTCCAGAAGCGCACGATAACCGTCGAGCATCGTCGGATGGTTGCGCGCTCGTGCTTCGACTAACTCCAGGAGGTTTCCGCGACGGATCGCTTGCTTGACCCGCCGCATCTCGCCGAAGGAGACGTGCAGGTTGTGTTCGGCGAGCAACCGCTCGGCTCGCGCGTCGTCCATCTCCCGCAGTTGCTCGGGTGTGTGCTCGCTACAGACCGGACACTCACACGGGAAGTATTCCAGGTCGGCGAGATGTTCGGTCCCGCGGACCGTCAGATAGCGTTCGTCGCGGGCGTACAGGGCGTACGCGGCCGAATCGAACAGGTCACAGCCCATCGCGACAGCGAGGGCGAACATCATCGGATGGCCCGCCCCGAACAGGTGGACCGGCGCGTCCCCGCCGAGGCCGCGTTTGACCGCGCCGACGATTTCAGCGATGTCGGCGTACCGATAGCTGTTCAGAAGCGGTACGACCGCGCCGATCGGGAAGACGTCCAGGCTCGTCCCGTCGGCGTGTTCGGCGGCCTGAGTCCGGAGGTCGCGATAGGTTGACCCCTGGATCGGCGCGTTGACGAGCATCTCGCCGACGTCGACGCCCTCGGCGATCTCCAGCCGTTCCTGGGTCGTCGCCAGTTCCCGCTCGGCCTGCTCGCGCTCGGCGTCCGGCGGGGTCGGAATGTCGACCGGCGTCCCGATGTCGCTGCCGATCTCGCGCTGGAACTCCAAGATCTCGGTCGTCGTCACGTCGATCTCGCCGTACTCGGCCAGCTGGAAGGACCCGGAATCGGTCACGATTGCTCCCGAGAAATCGAGCAGGTCGTGCAATCCCTGCTGGAGGGCCGCCTCACGAAGGTCGTCGCTGCCGTGCAGGATGTAGCTGTTTGTGATCAGAATCTCCGCGTCGAACTCCGATTCGAGTCGGGCGGGCTCGATCGTCTGGACGTGCGGGTTGACCACCGGCATCAGCGCAGGTGTCTCGACGGTCACGCCGGCCCGTGGGACCGTCAACTCGCCGATCCGACCCGCCCCGTCGTAGGTCCGGACTTCGAACGCATCTCGCATTACCTGTCTCTCCGGGAAGTGCACCACTAAGGCTTGTGTTCGGTTGCGCTCGCTCTTACAGGGCCCGCACGGGCTTAAAAAGTCGCTCGATACCTACAAGTAGACAAAAGTAGGTGTTGTTGATCCGGTCGGCGGGTGAACTATCGCGTGCAACTATGGCACTACTAGACGATCGCGTGGCCGTCGTTACCGGCGGCGCAAGCGGACTGGGACGGAGCATTTGCAAGCACTTCGCGGCCGAGGGCGCAGACGTCGTCATCGCCGACTTACAAGAAGCGCCTCGTGAAGGCGGCACACCGACTCACGAACTGATCGCAGACGAATACGGTGTCGACGCAACCTACGTCGAGTGTGACGTGACGAACAAGGCGGATCACGAAGCCGCGGCCGACGCCGCCGAGGAGTTCGGCGAGCTCGATATCTGGGTCAACAACGCGGGTGTCTTCCGCGGCGAAGAGTTCACTGAGGTCACCGAGGACGAATACGACTGGCTGATGGACATCAACGTCAAGGGTGTGTTCTTCGGCGCACAGGTTGCCCTCGACCGGATGCTTGCGGCGGGCGTCGAAGGCGACCTGATTAACCTCTCCAGTGTGGCTGGACTGGAAGGCTCTGGTGACTTTGTCACGTATACTGCATCGAAAGGTGCAGTTCGACTGTTGACCTACTCGCTTGCCGATAAGTACGGCCCGGACGGGATCAACACGAACGCGATCCACCCAGGTATCATTGATACGTCGATGGTCAACGAAGACGTGCCGATCATCGGTTCAGAAACCGAAGCGGAGTTCCTTCAGCAGGTGCCCAAGCGACGGTTCGGCCAACCGGAAGACATCGCCGACGCCGCGGTCTATCTCGCCAGCGATATGAGCGACTACGTCAACGGCGAGTCACTCGTTGTCGACGGCGGACAGACCAACACCTGATCGGCTACACCGTTTTTGCAGTGACGACCTGATTCCGGGATATCGTTATGGCGGTTGCTGTGGTAGATTCTGCTATGTCTGGTGAGGAGGTGTACGTTCCGGGGGTCGTTCGGTGGCTTCTCGTCGTCGCTGTCGTCGGGCTCGTACTCGTTGGCGCATTCTGGCGCCCGGAACCCGCGGTCACACGACTGGGTCCGTTCGGGGTACTTACCGAGCGGACGTGGGTCGAAGGAGCCGCCTATGGCGTGTTGACCCTCGCGTTGCTGTACGCGCTCTCGCCGAGCGGCGGCTCGACGGAGATCTCCCCGTTGACAATGCCGGTGTTCGTAGTCTTGTTTGCCTGTTTCGTTGAGATTGGACAGGCAGGATTGGGCGCAACAGCATTTCAGGCAGTCGATCTAGTCGCTGCGACCGTCTGTTCGACGGGCGTTGCGCTCGCGTGGGACGCAGGCCAGCACGTGTTCGACCGGCAGCCTATCTGATCGCATCGGGCATCATCGGGCGAGTCACAGGCCGCCGTCCACGTCCAGCGAGACGCCCCAGCGCTCGTCATCGTAACTCCGCTGGCGTTCGCTGTCGAACTGCTGTTCGATCGCCCGCCGGAGCATCTCCTTGCCTTCCCGGTCGATCCGGGCGAGCTCGTCGGCCTTCGCGACCGGCAGCGGCGGCCCGCGCTCGGCGGCGATCTCCCCGAGGACGTGTCGCGTTAGCTTTTCACGGACGGTTTCGTCCTTTGTGATCGCGTGAGGTGCTTCGACCCGGTAGGTAATCTCCGTCCGCGGATCGTAGACGACGAAAAACGTCACCTCGTAGGCTTCGGGGGCGAGCGAGCGGTCCAGACCCAGTCCGTCCCCCTGCGTCGAGAGCAGTCGGTCGGTGCCGAGTCGGGACCGGAACCAGTTCGTGCACGTGAGCACGTCGGTATCGAGGTCGCCGTCCTCGCGGCGTTCGAGGATCTGCGAGAACAGGGCGGCGTCGTTGACCCAGGGCGCGTTCGTCTTCGAGCGAAGCACCCGGATGATGGCGTTGCTCGCGCTGTTTTTCACGAATCCGATCAGCGGCACGTCCCGTTCGACGAACGTCTCGACGAGATCGACGTAGTTCTGAATCACACTGCGGGGACGCTCGTGGTCGTGCAGGAGATCTGCCAGTTCCGGATGGCGGTCGGTCCACTTCAGCAGCCCAGTGGGGTAGATCGGCCCGTCCAGGATGAGCAGGTCCTCGACGACGTCGGCCTGCAACTGGGCGTGGTGGCTCTCGGCGAGATACAGCGCCAGCGCGTGCACGACTGTCTGCGCGTATCGGTCGACCCGGGGGACCTGGATGATCCGCTGGCGGGTGTACCCCTCGTCGTAGGCCAGCCACTCGTCCTCCTCGACGTCGACGGTCGCGTCGTTCGTGTGGGTGCTGACGACGACCGTGCGGCCGCGGTGGAGGTCCAGATCGGAGGGGACTGCGCTCATCGCGGCCTGGGCGACGTCGAGCACGAGGCCATTTTTGAACGTCGTGGGGTTGATCGTCCCCGAATCCAGGCCATGCTGGGTCGGGAACGCCGACTCCTGGAGGGCGGCGTCCTCGAGATCGACGACGCGGCGGCGCTGCTCGCCCAGCGGTTCGAGAACAGGCTCGCCGTCGGCATACAGCGGATCGAGAAACTCGGCCCAGACCGTCTCCGCGAGGTCCCGGTGGTCGGTGTCGGGGACCCCGTCGCTGAGGCGGCCGGCGAGTCGCGCGATGCCGTCGACGTGCACCGGATCGAGCGTCATAGCGGACCTTCGTGAGTGGGAGTCAAAACAGCCGCGGTCGTCTGTCACCCGACTCGCCAGGGCGACCCAACCGGACGGAAGCATCTATCGCCGGAAGACGGGTCAACGGCGACGACCGAGATGGAACCGAAGGCTTGCCGCCGTCGCGATTGCCGCCGCAGCGGCGAGACATAAGTACAGTTCTCGAATACCGACCGTGCTGACCAGCCAGCCCGAGCCGAGCTGTCCGGCGACCCGTCCGATGCCCATGCCGACGGCAGTCAACAGCGCCTGTCCGGTGGCAGCGAGCGTCGTCGGGGCGTACCGATGGGTCATATTCACAGCCGCGAACAGGAACAGCGCCACGCCCGCACCGGAGAGCAACTGCACCGCGACTGCCAGCGGCGTGATCGCTGTTGCACCCAGCAGGAGATACCCGCCAGCAGTGGCCCCGCTCCCGGCGGTGAGCACCGTCCGGTTGTCCAATTCCGCGCGAGCGAGAGCGACGAACACGGCCGCCTCCGCGACGGTCTTGACGAGCCACGCGAGACCAGTCACGGTGTCGCCGCCGGTAAGATCGCGCAAGTATACTGAGAGGAACGCGTCACCGGCGGAGTACGATCCGGCGACGAGGGCAGCCACGAACAAAAGCAGGAGAAACCGACGGTCACTCAGCAGTGTGACGGCGTCGCGTCGGAGATCCGTCGAGAGGTCCGCCCGCGGGTCCGAGAGTCCCCAGACCGCGACGAAGACGACCCCCATCCCGAGCGCGTAGACGTAGAACACCCAGTTCAGTCCGAACGCAGCGACGATCCAGCCGAGCAGGAGACTCCCCACGCCGAAGGCGACGCTTCCGACCGCCCTGACGTGACCGTACTCCAGCCCCTGTGAGAGCACCATCGAGTTGGCGACCGGCAGGATCGGGGCCCGGAAGATCGAGACGAGCAGCGTCCCGACGATCAGGAGCCCGAACACCCAGGGGACCTGCGTCGCGAGTGGAAAGAGCAACACCGCGAGTGCCGAGACCGAGATCGCGACCAGCAGGACAGCCCTGGTCGCGTTGTATCGATCCGCGAGCACGCCCCACACCGGCTGGGCCACGAGCCCGCCGGCGACGAGCAACGCGCCGAGCAACCCCATCTGTGAGCCCGAGAGGCCGACGTCCTCGAAGAACGCGTTCCGAAACGAGACGAGCCCGTTCGAGGCTGCGAAGTACGTGAGATAGACGAAATAGTACCGATAGACGGTGCCCTCCGCCTCGAGCGCGGCCGACAGACCGTCACGTGATACGGAAACCACTCCGTGGAGGGTTCATCGACGAGGCGCTTAGCAGTGTTCATTCGTCCGCGACAGACGGGATCGAGTCGGGACAGTCCGCTAGTGCTCGCTCGATTCGGAGTGGTCCCGCAGACTTCGGACGATCGCCTCGGCGACTTCCTCGAACTCCTGTATGGTCACCTCGTCGGTCGTCAGCAACACGCCGGCGCGTTCGGTCCCGACCCGGAGGAGGTAGCCGTTCTCGAACGCCCGGATCGTGAACGCGTAGGGACCCAGTTCGGTCTCGGTCGTCTGATAGGCGTTGTTGGTGTCCCGGAACCCGCGCCACTCGTGACCGACGAACGTGTCCAGGTCGGCGTCGCGTTCGAGGTCGCTCCGGAGGTACAGCTGCTCGAAGTCCGACCGGCTGAAGTACGTTACCGATCGCAAGCTGTCGCCGGTCGCCGTCCGCGCGATCGAGACGAGTTCCTCGGCCAGTCTCTCCGAGAGGATCTCTGCCATACGCCACACTGCTCGCCATACGTGCATAAAGATAGTTGACGTTCCGGGCCGTCCGGAATCACCCGAAACGTCATCATCGCAGGTGACGACAGCCACCGCCGACGCCCCTTCTCGACGGTCCGTGGAGATATCAAGAACTATTACGCTTGCGAGTCAACTTTTCGCGTATGGACGTCGGACTCGTAATTCTCGACGGCTGGGGACTGAACGACGACGAAACCGCCCGCGACGCCGTGCGCGCCGCGGACACGCCGAACTTCGACAAGTACTGGAACGCCGGTGGACACAACCGCCTGGAGGTGTCTGGCCGGCGCGTCGGGCTGCCGGAGGGCCAGATGGGCAACTCCGAAGTCGGCCACCTCAACATCGGTGCCGGTCGCGTCGTCAAGCAGGACACGACCCGGATCACCGACGACATCGAGGACGGCACGTTCTTCGAGAACGACGAGCTCGTCGCGGCGATGGACTACGCCGACGAGCACGACGGGCGGGTCCACTTCATGGGACTGGTCTCCGACGGCGGCGTGCACTCCCGGCAGACCCACCTGCACGCGTTGATCGAGATGGCCGCCGACCGGGGCGTCGAGGCTGTCACCCACGCGTTCATGGACGGCCGGGACACCTCGCCGACCGGCGGCGAAGGCTACCTGACCGAACTGCAGGACGTTATCGACGAGAACGGCACCGGCGACGTCGCGACCGTGACTGGCCGGTACTACGCGATGGACCGCGACCAGAACTGGGAGCGCACCAAGCGCGCCTACGACGCCATCGTCTCGCGTGAGGGCGACTATCACGCTGAAACCGCTGTTGAGGCCGCTACACAGTCCTACGAGCGCGATACGACGGACGAGTTCATCGAGCCGACGACGATCGAGGGCGGCGAGACCCTCGACGATGGCGATGCCGTGATCTTCTTCAACTTCCGGTCGGATCGAGCCCGCCAGCTCACCCGGATGCTCAACCGGATCCGGCCCGAGGACTGGGAGTACGACCTGGAGCCGCCGGAGACGTACTACGTCACGATGACCCAGTACGACAAGACCTTCGACGTCCCGGTGGCCTACGGACCCAACCAGCCCGTCAACACCGTCGGCGAGGTCGTCTCCGAGGCCGGTATGACACAGCTTCGGCTCGCCGAATCCGAGAAGTACCCCCACGTCACGTACTTCCTCAACGGCGGCCGCGAGGTCGAGTTCGAGGGCGAGATGCGCGAAATCGTCCAGAGCCCGGACGTGCCGACCTACGACCACCAGCCGGAGATGTCCTGCGCGGAGGTGACCGACACCGCGCTCGAATACATCGAGAGCGACGATCCGAACATGATGGTGCTGAACTACGCGAACCCGGACATGGTCGGCCACACCGGGGACTTCGACGCCACGGTCGCGGCCGTCGAGGCGGTCGACGAACAGCTGGGGCGGCTCGCGGAGGCAGTCATGGACGCCGGCGGAGAGCTACTGGTCACGGCCGATCACGGCAACGCCGACGATCTCGGAACCGAGGACGACCCCCACACCGCTCACACGCTCAACGAAGTTCCGATCATCTATCTCGACGCGAACGGCACCGACGGCGGTCGATCGGTGCGCGGCGGCGGGACGCTCGCGGACATCGCACCGACGATGCTCGAGATCATGGGCGTCGACAAGCCCGGAGAAATGACCGGCGAGAGCCTACTCGAATAGGCTACCAGCCTCACTTCGGCCTCATCAAACCGTTATAGCGGCAATTTTGTCAGAGAGTGAGAAACGCTCACACGTTATTTCCTGTTGGCGACACAATATGTCGTCCACGATGGTTGAGACGATTCTGGTTCCGACAGACGGGAGCGAACACGCACAGCGCGCGGCCGCGTACGCGATCGCGCTGGCCGAACGCGAGGGCGCAACGCTACACGCCCTGTACGTCGTGGACACCGACGAGTTCGGGGAGCCGGCTCTGAGCACCACCGAAATCGTCGTCGCCGAGGAGGAAGACCGGGGACGAGAAGTGCTGGCGGCGATCGCCGAGGCCGCCGGGCAGCGCGGCATCGCCGTGAAAACGACCTGCCGTCATGGGGTTCCCGACGAGACGATCAAAGCGCGCGCGGACGAGATCGGGGCCGATCTCATCGTCCTCGGCGAGCGCGGCCAGACCCACGAACGACGCGAGGGAACGGTCACCCGGGAGCTACGAGGTGACGACGACCGCGTCGTCACGATCGGCGACATCTGACCTGTCGGCCGTATCTGATTCGCTAGCGACATCCGACGCGCTGGCGACACTGTGTCACGACGATCGTGAGCAGCGCGTCCTTCGAACCGCTGCAGCCACGATCCGATCGCTGTCCGCCAGCCCGCCCCTTCGGTGGAGAACACTGAATGACATCTGAAACCACTCAATGGTTACAAACGGAACTTTTATCAGTCTGAGGGTTGTAGGTGGGAGTGAGATGAGTGATTCGTACACCACCCCCGTCACGACCGCATTCGAGTTGCAGCGACGCACGCTCGAGAACAGCCAGCAAGCGTTCGAACAGACCCTCCAGTTCCAGCAGCGAATGAGTCAGGCGATGCTCGACAGCGTGGAGAGTCAGGCGTCGGCCCAGCGCCGCGGCGTCGAGCTGACTCGGACGATGTTCCACAGTTACTTCGACGCCGTCGAGGAGAGCGTCCCCGGTAGCGAGACGACCGTCGAGCAGCTGCGCGAGACGGTCGACGAGCAGATCGACTTCCTGCTAGAGAACCACGAGGACGTCTTCGAGACCATCGAGTCGGAGGTCGCCGACGGCGTCGAAACCTACGACGAACTCTCCGAGGACTACGTCGAGACGCTCGACCAGCAGGTCGAGATGTTCGCCGAGGCCCACGAGGACCTCCAGTCCCAGTCCGTCGACGCCACCGAGCAGATGGCCGATCTGTTCGAGGACTTCAGGGACCAGACCGAGGAGATCCAGTCCCAGATCCAGGACGTCCAGCAGCAGGCCGTCGACGTCGAAATCGAAGAGTAGCGCTGCCAGCCGCTTTTTAACCGTCCGGCCCGTTTTCTCCCTCCGATCGAACGAGTAGCCCGGCTAGTCCATGGAAGATCGCTGCGGACCCCCTCAGCTCGCATTTCCGACAGCCGCGTGAGATACGAAGGCAAGTCGGCCGGAAAAGGACCGCTCGTTCTAGCGCATCGGATCGAGAATCATAGCGGGCAAACTGATCGGACAACTGGCGACTACGGTTCGAAGGACGCCCCGATCGCCTCAGCAATCGCCTGGAGGTCGGCCTTCCGGAACGTAGAGTCGTCCGCCGCCTCCGGCGACTCCGCGATGCCGGCCTGCGCCCGAGTCAGTCGGCGCATCCGCGCCGTCGATGGACGCTCCGTCCCGGTGATATCTATCTCGAGCGCCTCACAGATCGCCTGCAACTCCTCTTTCGTGAACGACGCCTTGACCTCCCGTTCGAAGCGATCTGTCGCTACTCGAATCGCGTTCCGAACCTCGTGAGCAGTCGGACTCATGGTTTTGCACTCTCCTGTCGGCATCTTCACGGTTCCGACTCGGTAGCAATGAGACGTGTGAAGTACCTCGGGGACAAGCCCCGAGGCTTCCCTGTTTAGGGTCGGCACGGCGCCCGGCAAGGGAATTTAATTCCCTCCGACCTTCCCCAGTGAAGGGGTCGGCTGGAATTCACACCCGAACACACCGCGTGTGTCCGTGGAGGTCGGTCGCTCCACTCGACCCGTTGAAACCCCCGTCTCACGCCCAATGGACCGTGTTGAGAGGGGCCACGTTTCCGAATCTGCGACACGGCCAGCGCGGAATTGAGGTCTGCAACTCCGCCTTTAGAGGGTGTTCTCTGACCGTTACAACCACGTAGTATCTCTGTTATATTAATTGCTTGGATTGCTGCACGGGTGACGGGCTTCACCCTCGGGGTCAAGTCGTCCGAGAATCTTCGATTCTCGTGATCACGGAAATCTTTGATTTCCGGATGACCCCGAGGCACTCGCCCTACTCTGCCTGTAGAAGACGGCTCGGATCAGGCGACCTGTTCGAACCAGTCTTCGACGCGTCCGACCGGCGCGTCGGCGGCCTCCGAGATCGCCTCGGGGTCCGATCCAGCCAGGTCGTCGACGGTCTCGATGCCGGCCGCACGAAGACGATCGGCATAGGTCGAGCCGATGCCGTCGACGGTCTCGATGTCGGGGGCTGCCGTTTCGTCTGCAGCCGCCTCGTCGGCCGTTTCGTCTGCAGCCGCCTCGTCGGCCGTTTCGTCTGCACTCTCTTCCTCAGCCACGCTTTCCTCGTCGGCTTCCTGCTCGCGGGAGCGCTCGATGAACCAGTCGGCGACTTCGGGCCAGACGTCCTCGTGGGTGCTCGAAGAGACGGCGAGCCCGACGTGTCCCGTCGAGTACTCGATGATGCGGGTGTCCTCGCTCGGAATCACGTCGTTGAACGGTTTGCTGGCCGACGGCGGGACGAGGTGATCGTACTCGCCGAGGATCTGGAGGACGGGCATATCGATGTTCTCGATATCGACGTGCGTGCCGTCGAGTTCGAGTTCGTTGTTGTAGAGCTTGTTACCCTGATAGATGTCCTCGAGGAACTGCTCGTAGGTCGCGCCGGCGACATCGACGCCCTCCTCGAGCCACTGCTCCATCCGGCTGAAGTTCTTGACGAACGCCTCGTTGTCGAGGTTCTCGAAGAACTGGACGTACTTCGTGACGTAGTTCTGGACGGGGTCCATCAGCGCGAACCCCTCGTCGAGGAACTCCGCGGGGACGTTACCGAAGGTCTCGATCACAGTCGAGGGGTCGTAATACTCCTCGTCGCCCCAGCGTTCGAGGACGCCGCCGGTCTCCTCGAAGTACAGCCCGGTGGCCATCAGCCCGAGGGCGTTGACCTTCTCGGCGTGCAGCGCCGTGTACATCGTGCTCATCGTCCCGCCCATGCAGTAGCCGAGAACGTTGATCTGGTCCTGTCCGGAGCGCTCGCGCACGACGTCGACGCAGTTGTCGATGTATCGGTTGACGTAGTCGTCGAGAGTCAGATGCTGGTCGAGACGCGAGGGTTCGTTCCAGTCGATCAGGTAGACGTCGTGGCCGGCCTCGAGCAACCGGCGGACGACCGACCGGTTGGGCTGCAGATCGAGGATGTAGGGCTTGTTGATGAGCGCGTAGACGACGAGGATCGGCACGTCCTCGCGCTCTGCTTCGGGCACGTCGATGCCCGCCGCTTCGGGATCGTAGTGGAGGAGTTCGAGCTTGTTCTCCTCGTAGACCACGTCGGCGGGGGTCCCG